>Ga0222419_100013_pt1 | contig 477940 bp, 442 predicted proteins | sample 1B20Ametagenome_FD_182474 | JGI IMG/M metagenome (GOLD analysis project Ga0222419, IMG submission 182474) | Enriched microbial communities from leaf-cutter ant dump, University of Wisconsin, Madison, United States - 1B20A (version 2) | ecosystem: Environmental > Terrestrial > Nest > Insects... | reverse complement strand
AAAGCCCGGCTCAATTCTCAACAGCTTCTTCAGAAACCTTCAGAGCGAGTTCAGCGGCCGCCAGAAGCGCCACCGCCCTCGTCGATGAGCGGCGTTATAAGCCCACCATAACCGACACGTCAACAGGCCAAATCGCAAAAATGCAAAAAACTTGTAATCTATTGAATTAGAACGATAATTGTTTTCGCCTCGGCGGAAAGCATCCCCGCGGGCACGTTTCGGCCGCGAAAAATCTTGTCCAGGTGGTAAAATTTTCGGATCGGACCGTTTTGCGTGTCCGGTTGCCCTCTCTGCCCGCCCCACCTCTTCTCTCCAGGACGCCGCCGGGCTATTCAGGGGCGAGAAACGAGACCGGAGAGACGCATGCCCGTTCCCCACGATAGCGCCTTCCCCCGCGGGCTCCCATAGGGATGGGACCGATCCTCGATAGCCTGCCGCGCCTGCCGATCACGGAGGTTCTCTCCTCCCTCGGGCGGGCGCTCGACGCGGGCACGCGTGCGGTGCTGTCCGCCCCGCCCGGCGCGGGCAAGACGACGCTGGTGCCGCTCTTCCTGCTCGAGGCCGCCTGGCGCGGCGACGGCAGGATCATCCTGCTCGAGCCGCGGCGGCTCGCGGCACGGGCGGCGGCGGGGCGCATGGCGGCGCTTCTCGGCGAGACGGTGGGCGAGACGGTCGGCTACCGCATGCGGCTCGACAACCGCGTTTCTGCCCGAACCCGCATCGAGGTGGTGACGGAAGGTGTCTTCGCCCGCATGATCCTCGACAATCCTGAGCTTTCCGGCGTTGCCGCCGTGCTCTTCGACGAATTCCACGAGCGCTCGCTGGATGCGGATTTCGGCCTGGCGCTGGCGCTCGACGTGCAGGCGGCGCTGCGCGAGGACCTACGCATCCTCGTCATGTCGGCGACACTCGACGTCGAGCGGGTCTCCGCGCTGCTCGGCGATCCGCCGGTCATCGCCAGCGAGGGGCGCAGCTTTCCGGTCGACATCCGCCATCAGGACCGGCCGGCCGGCGAGCGCATCGAGGACACCATGGCGCGCGCTATTACCGAAGCGCATCGCGGCGAGAGCGGCTCGATCCTCGCTTTCCTGCCCGGCCAGGGCGAGATCACCCGCACCGCCGAGCGGCTGGAGGGGCGCTTCGGCGCCGGAACCGCGGTGGTACCGCTCTACGGCAATCTCGGCCAGAAGGAACAGGACGCGGCGATCCGCCCCGCCGCCCCCGGCACGCGCAAGATCGTGCTCGCCACCTCCATCGCCGAGACCTCCATCACCATCGACGGCGTGCGCATCGTCATCGACAGCGGCTTGCAGCGCCTGCCGGTCTTCGAGGCGGCGACCGGCATCACGCGGCTGGAGACCGTGCGGGTTTCCCGCGCCTCGGCCGACCAGCGCGCGGGCCGCGCCGGGCGCACGGAGCCGGGCATCGCGATCCGGCTCTGGCACGCCGGCCAGACGGCGGCACTACCTGCCTTCACGCCGCCGCAGATCCTCTCCAGCGACCTTTCCGGCTTCATGCTGGATCTTGCCCATTGGGGCGTCACCGATCCGGCGGCGCTGCGGCTCGTGGACCAGCCGCCGCAAGCGGCCGTAGAGGAGGCGCGCAATCTCCTGCGCCTCCTCGGCGCGCTCGACGAGACCGGCACGCTGACGCCGGCGGGAAAGCGCATCCGCGACCTTGCCCTGCCGCCACGGCTGGCGGCGATGATCCTTCACGCCGCGAAGGACGGCGAGCAGATGGCCGCGGCCCGGCTTGCGGTGCTGCTCACCGAACAGGGCCTCGGCGGCACGGCGATCGATATCGAGGAGCGGCTGCGGCGCTTTGCGAACGAGCGCGGCGAGCGGGCGGAAGCGGCGCGGCGGCTGGCGCAACGCATGGCGGACGGTTTCGGCAAGACGGCATCCGCAACCGCAAGCGCGCCCGGCGCGCTGCTGATGCATGCCTTTCCGGACCGCGTCGCCCTGCAGCGCGGCGGGCGCGGGCGCTTCGTCATGGCGAACGGGCGTGGCGCCGAGCTGCCCGAGACCGAGCGGCTGGCGGGCGCCGAGATGATCGTCGTCGCCGACCTCACCGGGCAGGCCGGGCGCCAGCGCATCCTCGCCGCCGCGGAGATCGACCGGGCGACGGTGGAGACCGGCCTTGCGGACAATATCGTGCGCGAGGACCAGTGCGTCTTCGACCGGGCAAGCCGGCAGGTGCGGGCACGCCGCGTCGTTCGGCTCGGCGCGATGATCCTGGAGGAGACGCCGCTGCCTCGCCCGAGCGGGCCGAAAGCAGCCGCGGCGCTTGCCGACGGCGTTCGCCAGCTCGGCTTGCAGGCCCTCTCCTTCTCGCGCGAGGCGGCGCAACTGCGCGACCGGATCGGCTTTCTCCATCGCTCGATCGGCGAACCGTGGCCGGATACAAGCGAGGCGGCGCTGCTGGAACGGCTCGGCGACTGGTTCATGCCGTTCCAGGAAAACACGCGCGGCCTCGACGACGTTTCCGCCGCAAGCCTCCACGAGGGGCTGATGGCGCTGGCGCCCTACGAGGCGCAGCGCGATCTCGCCCGCCTCGCGCCCACCCATTTCGAGGCGCCGACGGGCCAGCGCCATCCGATCCGCTATGACGGCGAGGAGCCCGTGCTGGCGATCCGCGTGCAGGAGCTCTTCGGGCTGAAGCAGCACCCGGCCGTTGCCGGCGGACGCCTGCCGCTGCTCCTGGAACTGCTCTCGCCGGCGCATCGGCTCATCCAGACGACCCGCGACCTGCCGGGCTTCTGGGCCGGTTCGTGGCGGGACGTGCGGGCGGACATGCGCGGGCGCTATCCGAAACATCCCTGGCCGGAGGACCCGGCCGCGGCCATGCCGACGACACGCGCCAAGCCGCGCGGCACCTGATCAACGAAAGGGCGAAAGATGACAGGCTACCAGGACATCGACTTCGAGGGCACCGGCCGGCGCCTGCGCCTCGAAACGCTCATCCGCCTGCGCTGGCTGGCGGTGGCCGGCCAGACGATCAGCGTGCTCGTCGTCGCACTGTGGCTGAAATTCCCCCTGCCCTGGCTACCGGCGGCGGTGCTGATCGCGCTGCTGGCGGGCGTCAACTTCTTCCTTGCCGTGCGCTTTCCGCCGGCCCACCGGCTGACGCCGACCTCGGCCTTCCTGCTGCTCGCCTTCGACCTGTGCCAGCTGACGGCGCTGCTCTTCATCACAGGCGGCCTTGCCAATCCCTTCGCGCCGCTCGTCTGCGTGCCGGTGATCATCTCCTCCTCGCTGCAGCCGATCCGCCTCAGCCTGCCGCTCGGCTTCCTTTCCTTCGTCGGCATCACGGCCCTTGCCTTCACGCCATTTCCCCTGCCGTGGTTTCCCGGCACGCTCCTCGTCGTGCCGCCGATCCTGACGGCCGGCTTCTGGTTCGCCATCGTCTCGACCACGGCCTTCGCCGCCTTCTATTCCTACCGCGTCTCGCGCGAGGCGACCGAGCTCTCCAACGCGCTGCAGGCGACGGAGCTCATCCTCCAGCGCGAAAAGCACCTTTCGCAGCTCGACGGGCTGGCGGCGGCGGCCGCGCACGAGCTCGGCACGCCGCTTGCCACGATCAGCGTCGTCGCGCGCGAGATGGAGCGCGAGCTCGGCACCGACGACCGTTTCCGCGAGGACGTGCAACTGCTGCGCAGCCAGAGCGAGCGCTGCCGCGACATCCTGCGCCGGCTCACCACCCTTTCCACCGAGGAGGAGGCTCACATGCGCGTGCTGCCGCTCTCCTCGCTGATGGAGGAGGTGCTGGCGCCGCACCGCGAATTCGGCATCCGCCTCAATCTCGTGGAAAACGGCGAGCGGGAGAGCGAGCCGGTCGGCAACCGCAATCCCGGCATTCTCTACGGCCTCGGCAACCTGCTCGAAAATGCCGTCGACCATGCCCGCGAGGAGGTGACCGTCACCGTCAGCCACACGCCGGAGCGGGTGAGCATCGTCATCGAGGACGACGGCGACGGCTATGCGGCCGATATCCTCCAGCGCATCGGCGATCCCTATGTCACCCGGCGGCAGAAGGACGACCGGGCCGGCGGCCTCGGCCTCGGCCTCTTCATCGCCAAGACGCTGCTGGAGCGCTCGGGCGCGAAACTGACCTTCGGCAACCGCACCGGCGACCGGCCGGGCGCGCGCGTCTTGGTCGATTGGCCGCGGGCGCGCATGGAAGCCAGGGGCGCGAAATGACTTTACCCGCCCCATGTAAAGGGCGATAAGCTGATCCCGATCAAGAATGGACGGAAATCCGCCGCGGAAGATGACAATGGCAGAAAACACCGAACCGCATACGGCCGCAGACGATATCGGGCCGGATCCCTCGCTTCTCCTCGTCGATGACGACGGGCCGTTCCTGCGCCGCCTTGCGCGCGCCATGGAAACGCGCGGCTTTGCCGTCGATACGGCCGAATCGGTCGCCGAGGGCATTGCCAAGGCCAAGACCACCCCGCCGAAATACGCGGTGGTGGACCTTCGCCTCGGCGACGGCAGCGGCCTCGACGTCATCGCTGCTATCCGCCAGCGCCGCGACGACACGCGCATCATCATGCTGACCGGCTACGGCAATATCGCCACGGCCGTGAATGCCGTGAAGCTCGGCGCGGTCGACTACCTCGCCAAGCCGGCGGATGCCGACGACATCTTCGCCGCGCTGACCCAGCGGCCGGGCGAGAAGGTGGAACTGCCGGAAAACCCGATGTCGGCCGACCGCGTGCGCTGGGAGCATATCCAGCGCGTCTACGAGATGTGCGACCGCAACGTCTCCGAGACGGCCCGCCGCCTCAACATGCACCGCCGCACGCTGCAGCGCATCCTCGCCAAGCGCGCGCCGAAGTAACGGAGGCCGTTCAGGCCGGCTCGTCGCGCCGGCCGGAGACGATGGCGGAGATATCCGGGCCGTCGCGCCGGGCATCCATCGAGAATTCGGCAAGCAGCAGCCGGCCCGCGGCGACGCGGGCGAAGGCGAAGGTGACGGCCTTGCGCGTCGGCGCCGGCAATTTGTGCTCCGGCGCCTCGCGGATGACATGCGCGCCGTAGCCGTCGGAGAGGATGAGGCCGCAATCCTCCGGGAAGATGTCGAGCGGCACGTCCTTGTGCGTGGCGAAGAACAGGCGGTCCGAGTGGCGGCGGTAGTCCGGCCATTTGCGGTCCACGCGAAAATCCTCGATCGACGTCTTGATCTCGACGATCCAGATCTCGCCCTTGTCGGAAAGGCTGATGAGGTCGGCGCGCCGGCCGCTCGCCAGCGTCAGTTCCGGCAAGACGGCATGGCGCATCTCCATCAGCATGCGCTGCACGCCGCGGCGCACCATCATGGCGCGGTCGGACTGGCGGCCGTCGATGAGCGGATTGTCGTTGTGGAGCGAAACGATCGTCATGGGAAACCTCGGCGAATCGCATTCTATCGCGAAACGACCCCGGGCCGGGCAAAAGTTAAGGATGGACGGCGGCAAACCCCGCCTTAAACACTCCGTTAACCGCGCGGCAAGCTTCCTGTGCGGCTTCGGGCCGGCGGGCGGCAAGACCATTGAACGGCCGGCGGCGGCGTGCTTGGCATGGATCGGGCGCGGCGAGAACGGCTGGCGGCCGGGCATCGCTGTTGCAAAAAAACACTTTCCCGGCTTTTTGCTTCAACGCAAGCCCATGCCGCAGCGCACGCGCTTGCATTGATCGGTTTAATCGAAAATAAACCATGATCGATGAAAGTTCTGCGTCACGGAACTTCTTAATTCCTTATCAAGAGAATCTCATGCGCTTCCGCAATGCCCTCCTTCTGTGCGGCCTCGCTGCGGCCGTCACGCTCGCCGGTTGCTCTTCCTCTTCGACCTCCCTTCCGGGCGAAAAGGTGGCGACGAATGCCATCTTCACATCGGAATATGGCCCTGTCGAGGACAACGGCTACGCCCTTCCCGCGATCCCGATCAACAAGGTGAACACCAAGTTCCACCGCCAGATCGTCGATTACGCGACCAAGGAAAAGCCCGGCACGATCATCGTCAACACGCCGAATCGCTTCCTTTATTACGTGCTGCCCGGCGGCAAGGCCGTGCGCTACGGCATCGGCGTCGGCAAGTCCGGCTTCGCATGGCAGGGCGAGGCCTATGTCGCCTGGAAACAGGAATGGCCGACCTGGCACCCGCCGCAGGAAATGGCGGACCGCAAGCCGGACGTCGCCCGCTACGTCAAGGACGGCATGGGCCCGGGCCTGAAGAACCCGCTCGGCGCACGCGCCATGTACCTCTTCAATGACAAGGGCCAGGATACGCTCTTCCGCCTGCACGGCACGCCGGAATGGGCCTCCATCGGCACGGCCGCATCCTCGGGCTGCATCCGCCTGATGAACCAGGACATCATCGACCTCTACAAGCGCGTGCGCCCCGGCCACGACGCCCGCGTCATCGTCCAGCAGTAAGCGGACGGTCCATACCCAAAAAGAAGAAGCCGCCGGAGCGATCCGGCGGCTTCCTTGTTTCAGCCCTCCGCCGCCTTCAGCTCCAGCCGGCGGCGGTGCAGGACCGGCTCGGTATAGCCGTTCGGCTGCTCGCGGCCCTTGAGCACGAGGTCGAGGGCGGCCTTGAAGGCGATCGAGGTGTCGAAATGGCCGGCCATCGGGCGGTAGAGCGGGTCATCGGCGTTCTGCCCGTCGACGACCGCGGCCATGCGCTTCATCGTCTCGACGATCTCAGCTTCCGTGACGACGCCGTGATGCAGCCAGTTCGCCATGTGCTGGGCGGAGATGCGCAGCGTCGCGCGGTCTTCCATCAGCCCGACATTGTTGATGTCGGGCACCTTGGAGCAGCCGACGCCCTGGTCGATCCAGCGCACGACGTAGCCGAGGATGCCCTGCGCATTGTTGTCGAGCTCGCGCTGGATCTCCTCCGGCGTCCAGTTCGGGCGCACGGCGACCGGCACCGACAGGATGTCCGACAGTTTCGCGCGCGGGCGCGAGCGCAGCGAGGCCTGCACCTCGGCGACATTGACCTTGTGGTAGTGCGTCGCATGCAGCGTCGCCGCCGTCGGGGACGGCACCCAGGCGGTGTTGGCGCCGGCCTTCGGATGGGCGATCTTCTGCTCCAGCATCGCGGCCATCAGGTCGGGCATGGCCCACATGCCCTTGCCGATCTGCGCATGGCCGGACAGGCCGCATTCGAGGCCGATATCGACGTTCCAGTTCTCGTAGGCACCGATCCAGGCGGCCTGCTTCATGTCGCCCTTGCGGATCATCGGGCCCGCTTCCATCGAGGTGTGGATTTCGTCGCCCGTGCGGTCGAGGAAGCCGGTATTGATGAAGACGACGCGGTCCTTGGCTGCGCGGATCGCCTCCTTGAGGTTGACCGTCGTGCGGCGCTCCTCGTCCATGATGCCCATCTTCATCGTATTGGGCGCCATGCCGACGGCGGCTTCGGCTCGGCCGAACAGCTTGGAGGCGAAGGCGACCTCTTCCGGTCCGTGCATCTTGGGCTTGACGACATACATGGAGCCGGCGGGCGAATTCTTGCGGCGACCGTTCGGGCCGACGTCGTGGAGCGCGATCAGCGCGGTGACCATGGCGTCCATGATGCCTTCCGGCACCTCGTTGCCGTCACGGTCGCGGATCGCCGGATTGGTCATCAGGTGGCCGACATTGCGCACCAGCATCAGCGAGCGGCAGCGCAGCGTGAAGGTCGAGCCGTCCGGCGCCGTGTATTCGCGGTCGGGGTTGAGCTTGCGCGTAAAGGTCTTGCCGCCCTTCGCGACCTCCTCGGAAAGGTCGCCCTTCATCAGGCCGAGCCAGTTGCGGTAGACGACGACCTTGTCCTCGGCATCGACGGCGGCGACGGAATCCTCGCAGTCCATGATCGTCGTCAGCGCCGATTCGATCACGACGTCGGAAATATGCGCCGCGTCGTCCTTGCCGGTCGGGGTCGAGGCATCGATGCGGATCTCGATATGCAGGCCGTTGTTGCGCAGGAGGATATGCGTCGGCGCGGCGGCATCGCCGAGATAGCCGGCGAACTTCGCCTCCTCCGCAAGGCCCGTCCTGCCGCCGCCCGTCAGCGCGACGACAAGCTTGCCGCCGTCGACGGAAAGGCCCGCCGCATCGCGCCAGGAGGCGCCGGCCAGCGGCGCGCTCTCGTCGAGGAAGGCGCGTGCCCAGGCGATGACCCTGGCGCCGCGCCTGGGGTTGTAGCCCTTGCCCTTTTCCGCGCCGTCCGTTTCCGGGATCGCGTCCGTACCGTAGAGCGCGTCGTAGAGCGAGCCCCAGCGCGCATTGGCCGCGTTCAGCGCATAGCGCGCGTTCATGACCGGGACGACGAGCTGCGGGCCGGCGACGATGGCGATCTCCGGGTCGACGTTCTGCGTCGTCACCTTGACCTCGCCGCCCTCCGGCAGGAGATAGCCGATCTCGCGCAGGAACGCCTCGTAGGCGGCCATGTCGGACGGCGCGCCGTTTTGCCGATACCAGGCGTCGATCTTTTCCTGCAGCGCGTCGCGCTTTGCCAGCAGCGCGCGGTTTTCCGGCGCAAGGTCGTGCACGACGGCGGAGAAATCGGCGAAATAGCGCTCGGCGGAAACGCCGGTGCCGGGAAGGACCTCATCGACGAGAAAATCGTAAAGGGCGCTGTCGATCGAAAGACCGGCTTTTTCGGTATAGGTCATTTGAAAAGGCTCCGAATGACGGGACGAAGGGGGAGTATCCCGAATGGTCCCACTTTCCGGAGCTTTCACGCATAGTCAATTCGGCATTAGCATAAAGAATTTATTCCGACCGGGATAAAATCGTACTTATGCCTCTTCCGCGATGCGCGGCCGGCCGCTTGCCGTTGCCCGGAAACGGGCCTCGATGAGCTTACGATGACCTTTGATCTCCGGCGCATCGATTTCCTCCGACAGCGTGACGACGGGCTCTTCCGCGCCGCTCGCGCGGGCCGAGGCGAGCGCGGCGGCCATCGCCCGCTCCCGTGCGACGGAGAAGGCCTCGGCCTCCTCGGAAAGCCGCAGGCTCTCGCCCCCGCCGGCGACGACGAAGACATCCTCCTCCGGCATGGTCACGAAGGTCGTGACGACCGAGCGCACCTGGCCGACCACCGCGCCGACGGCATTGGCGACGCCGGCATCGGCCGGAATGGCCGGCTCGGCCCCCAGCATCGCGGCGATCGCCGGATAATAGACCGGCGCCGATGCGCCGAGGCCGACGAGCGGCCGGTCGAGCGCGATGGAGAAGCGCACGATGCCGCCGATCCGATGCAGCGCATGGTCGATGGAAACGGAATTGGTGGGATCGATCGCCCCCACCCCGTCATCGGCCAGACAGGCGGAAAGGACCGCATCGGCCGATTGGCGGGTGAGCCGGTCGACGATGAGGCGCGCCATCGCCTCCGGCCCGTCGGCGACCGGATGACCGGAACCGTCCTTGGAGCGGGCGGCGATCTCGATGCCGAGGCGGGCGGCGACCGCATCCCATTGCCCCTGCCCGCCGAGGACGTGCATGGCATCGGACGGCGTGACGGCGCAGATATGGACGAGACCACGCGCGACGAGACGGTCGAGCGTGACGCGCTGCAGCGTGCTGATCAGCAGCCGGTCGAGCGGCAGCGGCACGGCGCCGATCCTGTCGTAAAGCGCCTGCTCGTGCGGCTGGAGGCCGCTTGCAAGGCGCTCCGGAACGCCGGTGCGCACGGCGAAACGCCCGTCGAAGCGGCCGAGATGCGGCGCGCGCAGCTGGCGCTCCAGCACGGGCACGATGGCCTCCGGATGCAGCGCCGAGGCGAGGCTGAGCGGCATGAAGCGGCGTGGTCCGAGATCGATCCTGGCCGCGAGGCCGCGGTCGTCGATGCGCACTTCCGAATCGCCGCCGAGGCCGAAGGTGCGCATGGCGACGGCTTCCACCATGGTGCGATAGCCGCCGACGACGGCACCGTCCGCGTCGAGCTTCGGCCGGCCCCCGTCGAGCACCGCCACATCCGTGGTCGTGCCGCCGATATCGGAGACGACGGCGGCATCGAGCCCCGTCAGGTGACGCGCGCCGACGAGGCTTGCCGCCGGGCCGGACAGGATCGTCTCGATAGGCCGGCGCCGCGCTTCGGCAGCGGAGATCAGCGCGCCGTCGCCGCGCACCACCATCATCGGCACATGGATGCCGCGGCGGTCCAGGAAGTCCTCGCAGGCACCGATCAGCCGGTCGATCATCGAGACGAGGCGAGCGTTGAGCAGCGTCGTCAGCGCCCGGCGCGGGCCGCCGAGCCGTGAGGAAAGCTCGTGGCTGCAGGTGACGGGAAGCCCGGAGACCGCGCGGATACGGTCGCGCACCGCTTCCTCGTGGGCCGGGTTGCGCACGGCGAAATAGCCGGCGACGGCAAAGGAGGAGACGGTCTCCGACAGGGCCGGCAGGGCTTCCTCGATCGCCGTCATGTCGAGCGGCGTTTCGGTGCCGTGCACGTCATGGCCGCCGGGCAGGAACACGACCGGATCGTTGCCGAGCGCCTCGGCAAGCCCGTCGCGCCTGAGATCGTCCGGCGCAAAGCCGATCATCACCAGCCCGGCCCGGCCGCCCTGCCCTTCCACCAGCGCGTTGGTGGCGAGCGTCGTGGAAAGGGAGACGAGGCCGATGGCGGAGACGGGCACGGCCGCCTGGGAAAGGACCGCCTCCACCGCACCGGATATGCCGACGGCAAGATCGTGCCGGGTGGTGAGGGCCTTGGCGCGGGCGACGACGCCCGCCGTTTCGCTGTAGAGCACGGCGTCCGTATAGGTGCCGCCGGTATCGATGCCGAGTAATAAATGGTCTGCCACGAGAATTCTTCCGGAGGTCCCGCCGTCTCTTCACAAGGCGGGTCTACACTTGTGTTATTGCATGTCCGGGCCGATTGCCACCGTTCCAACGGCGACATCTGCGGTGAAGAGCGAGGAACCTTCCGTGAACGACCTGCGTAACCCAAGAGCCCTCGCGGTGATATGTCTCCTGAGCGCTGCTTTCCTTGCCTGCGCCCTGCCCGCCCATGCCCAGGAAGAGGACGAAGAGCAATACAAGGCGCAGATTCCCGACGTCGCGATCTACAAAGCAATGCTGGACGCCAACAAGCAGACGGGCTGGGTGCAGTTCCGCAGCTTCGCCGGCCAGCAGCTCATCTATTTCACGGCTTTGCAGACCATGCATTGCCGGCTGTCGGAAATCCGCTACTCGGTCAACGACGATACGCTCGACAAGCGCTTCCCGCTTGCCGCATGCGACCCGGAGCTGCCCTTCAACCTGCCTTCCGACGATACGCAGAACTGGCTCTATCTCGGCCTGAAGCCCGACGAGGCGAAGACCATCGCCGTGCAGGCGGTCTGGGACGACGGCAGCGGCAGCGAGATCGTCGTCTATCAGCCGTGCAAGAACCCGGAGGCGACCTGCGCGGCGATCAAGACCATCAAGAAATCGAAGAAGCGGGCCGACGAGCCGTCACCCTCAACACCAGCCCGTTAGCCGGCTGCGTCGTCAGGCGCTGCACCGGCCAGGGGCGCGTCTCCTCCGTCATGTCGAAGCGGAAGCGGTGCATCAGCACGCCGAGCGCGATGATCGCCTCCTGCATGGCGAAGGTCGCGCCGATGCAGATGCGCGGGCCGGCGCCGAAGGGCAGGTACTGGAAGCGGTGGATGGCATCGCGGTTTTCCGGCAGGAAGCGTTCCGGCATAAAGGCGCGGGGCTTGTGCCAGAGCCGTTCGTGACGGTGCAGCGTCCAGGGCATGACGAGGATGGTGACGTCCTTCGGAATCTCGACCGTCTCGCCGGAAGGACTGGTCCAGACGTCGTCGGCAATCGCCGCACGGTTGATCGAGGGCGCCGGCGGATAGAGCCGGAGCGCCTCCTCGAAGGCGGCGCGCGTCCAGGGCATCCGGTCGAGCCAGTCCACCGGATCGGCGCCCGAAGCCAGCACCCCGTCGATCTCCTCTTCCATCGCCGCGCGCACATGCGGGCTGTTGGCGACGCAAAAGAGCGTCCAGGCGAGCGCGCGGGCTGTCGTCTCGTGGCCGGCGCCGATGAAGGTGAGGATATTGTCCTCCACCTCCTCGACGGTGAGGCCGTCGGGGCCTGCGGCTTTCAGCAGAAGGGTCAGGAAATCGGCTGGTGCGTTCTCACCGTCCGCATCGAGGCGGGCGCGGCGCATGTCCATCGTGTTGCGCACGATGCGGCGGAATTTGGCGAGCACCCGCATGCCGCCGAGACGCGTGAGGCGCGGCACCCAGCCGGGCGCGCGCAGGAGGTCCATCGGGTCGACGCGGCCCATCGTGTGCAGGAGATCGTCGACATCGTCGGCAAAGCTGTTCGATTCGGTGGCGATCTCGCCGGAGAACAGCGTCTCGGAGAGGATGGCGAAGGCGAGCTCCGTCATGTCGTTGGCGATGTCGAAGGCCTTTCCCTCCGCGCCCTCGTATTTTCCGACGTAGAGCTCTGCCTGGGCCAGCATCTGGCGGGCGAACCCTTTGGCGTGGCGCGGCGTGAAGATCGGCGCGACGGCCTTGCGCGAGCGGCGCCAGACCGCGCCTTCCGCCGTCAGCAGCCCGTCGCGCAGGATCGGCCGCAGCACGAGCTGGCGCACCACGGCCATCTTGTAGTTGGCGGCATTGTCGACCAGCACATGCCGGATGAGGCCGGGATCGTTGACGATCAGCGTCTTCTCCGTGAAGAAGCTCGTCATGATCCAGGGCAGCGTGTAGGAGGGCTCGCCCCACAGTTCCAGCGGATTGCGGAACACGGTGCGGATGATCTCGAGCCTGGAGGGCGGCACCGTGCGCGGAACCGGGGCCGGCGGCTCGAAGGGCTCGGGGCGCACATCCATCGTCTTCCTCCTTTCGACCGATGCGGCAAGCGTGCACCGGCAGGAAGGCGGAAGTTAGAGCAGCGAGCGAAGCTCTTCCAGCTTGTCGTTGACCAGCCAGCCGTAATAGTTCTCTTCCGGCCAGGTCGCCCCGCCGGCCGCGCGCCGCGCGGCGAAGGCGGCCGCACGCGAATCGGGATTGCCGATATTGTAGAGCGTCGCCGTCAGGCCGGGATTCTTGGAGATGTCGACGCCGGCGATCTTCCGGTAGGCGTCGATCGAGCGGCGGATCGCGGCAGCCATGTAGGCGAGCGAGGTGTCGGGGTCCATGATCGCCTGGTAGACGCCGGCCGCATCGTTCTCGTCGAGCCGGTCATAGCCGGAAATGCGGGCGACGTCGTCGGTCAGCATCAGCGCCGTCAGCGGGTTGATCTGGCCGAGGCCGAAAGTCTGGCCGGCATAGAAGGGCTGGAAGAACACCGCGCTGAAACGGTTGTCCGGGAAGGACGCGCCGCCGACGCTGCGGCCGCGGAACGTCCGGTCCCAGACGCCTTCGCGGCAGGTCCACAGCGCATAGGAGCCCTTCTTGCCGGCGCAGGCGGCAAATTCCGGCCGGGCGATGAAGTCGTCGATCTTCTCGCCGTCATAGGCAAAGCGGAAATTGCCGGTATAGGACGCCGCCTTCACATAATAGCTCTGCAGCCGGTCGTAGGCGTCGACATTGTAGGTGTGCTCGCCGACGATGGCGCCGACCATGTGGATCGGGTCGATGCCGTACTTGCCGGCGACGGCCTTGATCTTGCCGGTCAGCTGCCGGTCGTTGGCAAGGAGGTCGCGCACCTTCTCGTATTTCGCGTCGAAGGAGGTCTTGCCCGCCTTGGTGCGGCGCACGGACGCGCCGGGGATGGCCGGCTGCTCGGCATTGCGGTTGCCGGCGGGCACCACGTCGACCGCCAGCGCCGCGGTCTGGCTCTGGATCAGGAGGGCGGCTGCAAGGGCAAGCGCAGAAAGGAGCTGTCGCACGGTTCCGGTTCCCGTCTGGTCAAAAGGTCGGCGTTGCGATGCCGGACAATCATGTCGGAATGACGCCGGGCGCGGCATTGGCCTAGGCCGCGCGGCCTTTCCTGTCGAGAGGCGACGCCATCAAAAATCCGGCACCGGCGGCCGCAAAACGGGCCGCCGGTGCGGAAAGGTCACAGGATGTAGCGCGAAAGGTCGGTATTGGCCGCGAGCGCGCCGACATGCTTGCGCACATAGTCGGCATCGACGACGAGCCTGTTGCCGCCCTTGTCCGGCGCCTCGAAGGAGATTTCGTCGAGCACCCGCTCCATCACCGTCTGGAGACGCCGCGCACCGATATTCTCGACGCTGGCATTGAGCTGCACGGCGACGTCGGCAAGCGCGTCGATGCCGTCTTCCGTGAAGTCGAGCTCGACATTCTCCGTCGCCATCAGCGCCTTGTACTGGCGGATGAGGCTTGCCTCCGTCTCCGTCAGGATGCGGCGGAAGTCCTCCTTCGTCAGCGCGCGCAGCTCGACGCGGATCGGCAGGCGGCCCTGAAGCTCCGGCAGGAGGTCCGAGGGCTTGGACACATGGAAGGCGCCCGAGGCGATGAAGAGGATATGGTCCGTCTTGACCGGCCCGTATTTCGTGGCGACCGTCGTGCCCTCGACGAGCGGCAGGAGGTCGCGCTGCACGCCCTCGCGCGAGACGCCCGCGCCCATGCCGCCGTCACGCGCGGCGATCTTGTCGATCTCGTCGATGAAGACGATGCCGTCGTTCTCGGCCGAGCGGATCGCCTCGCGCTGGATCTGCTCGTTGTCGAGCAGCTTGTCGGATTCGTCGTCGATCAGGAGCTTGTAGCTGTCCTTCACGGTCGTCTTCACCTTCTTCGTGCGCCCGCCCATTGCCTTGCCGAACATTTCGGAAAGGTTGAGCACGCCGATATTGCCGCCCGGCATGCCGGGGATCTCGAAGCCGCCGGGCATGCCGCCGGTATCGGCGACGTCGATCTCGATCTCCTTGTCGTCGAGCTCGTTGCCCCGCAGCTTCTTGCGGAACGAATCGCGCGTCGCCGGCGAGGCGGTGGCGCCGACGAGGGCGTCGAGCACCCGTTCCTCGGCGTTCATATGGGCCTTCGCCGTCACTTCGGTGCGCTTCTTCTCGCGCACGAGGCCGATGCCGACCTCGACGAGGTCGCGCACGATCTGCTCGACGTCACGGCCGACATAGCCGACCTCGGTGAACTTGGTGGCTTCCACCTTGACGAAGGGCGCGCCGGCAAGTTTCGCGAGGCGACGCGAGATTTCCGTCTTGCCGACGCCGGTTGGGCCGATCATCAGGATGTTCTTCGGCATCACCTCGTCGCGCAGGTCCGGCTCGAGCTGGTGGCGGCGCCAGCGGTTGCGCAACGCAATGGCGACGGCGCGCTTGGCGTCGTGCTGGCCGATGATGAAGCGGTCGAGTTCGGAGACGATCTCGCGGGGGGAAAAGTTCGACATGGATTTTCCGTTTCTGGCGACGGTCCCGGGCCATGGTCAGCGCCGGGCCGTCCCGTCCTGATTGTTCCTGTCTATCGGCCCGCCCCGAAGGCGCGGGCCGGATGGGCTCAGCGGTCGGCGTCCAGCGTCTCCACCACGACATTGTGGTTGGTGTAGACGCAGATGTCGCCGGCGATCTGCATGGCCCGGCGCGCGATCTCCTCGGCCGACTTGTCGGTGTCCATCAGCGCGCGGGCCGCGGCATAGGCATAGTTGCCGCCCGAGCCGATCGCCATCGTGCCGTGCTCCGGCTCCAGAACGTCGCCGTTGCCGGTGAGCGCCAGCGTGACGGACTTGTCGGCGACCAGCATCATGGCTTCGAGACGGCGCAGGTAGCGGTCGGTCCGCCAGTCCTTGGCAAGCTCGACGGCGGCGCGCATCAGCTGGTCGGGATATTGTTCGAGCTTGGCCTCGAGCCGTTCGAGCAGCGTGAAGGCATCGGCGGTGGCACCGGCAAAGCCGGCGATCACGTCGCCCTTGGCAAGGCGGCGGACCTTTCGCGCATTGCCCTTCATCACCGTCTGGCCGAGGCTCACCTGGCCGTCGCCCGCCATGACCACCTTGCCGTCCTTACGGACGGTGATGATCGTCGTGGCATGCATGGAAGCATAAGGATCGTGTTCGCTCATTCGATAGACCTCTAAGGCCCGTTCGGGCAGGGTGCCGCCGGCGCGGCGGCGTCGTTGGTCCCTATGTAAGCAGCGCCTGCGCAATTGCAAACGGGTGGAACCACTGGTCTTTTCGCAGCGGCCCTGATAAGGAGCGGCGGCAGAATTGCCGGAGAAACCCCAAGGGAAACCGATGAGCCGCACAGCCAGCGTTTCGCGCAAGACGAACGAGACCTCCGTTTCGGTCACCGTCGACATCGACGGCACCGGTACGTCGACGATTTCGACGGGCATCGGCTTCTTCGACCATATGCTCGACCAGCTCTCGCGCCATTCGCTCATCGACATGGAGATCAGGACCGAGGGCGACCTTCATGTCGATGATCATCACTCGGTCGAGGACACCGGCATCGCCATCGGCCAGGCCATCGCGAAGGCCCTCGGCGACCGGCGCGGCATCACGCGCTACGCCTCGCTCGACCTTGCCATGGACGAGACGATGACCCGCGCCGCCGTGGACGTTTCCGGCCGACCGTTCCTCGTGTGGAACGTCGCGTTCTCGGCGCCGAAGATCGGCACCTTCGACACCGAGCTGGTGCGCGAGTTCTTCAACGCGCTCGCCCAGCACGCCGGCATCACGCTGCATATCCAGAACATCTACGGCGCGAACAACCATCATATCTCGGAGACCTGCTTCAAGGCCGTCGCCCGCGTGCTGCGCACCGCGACCGAGATCGATCCCCGCCAGGCGGGCCGCGTTCCCTCGACGAAGGGTTCGCTGGCCTGAGGCACAGCTGGAGGCCGTCATGGCCACGTTCCTCGTTCTGACACCGCCGGGCGGCAGGCCCGGAGACGAAAGAGCCCGCTTCGTCCGCGACCGTTTTTCCTGGATCGCCTTTCTCCTGCCGGTCCTCTGGCTGCTCTGGCACCGGGCATGGCTTGCCGCCGCGCTGGCCTTCGCCGTCCAGGCGCTCGGCCTTGCCGTCATCGGCCATCCCGCCGTCGGCCTTGCAGGCGCCGGCCTCTGCCTCGCCACCCGTCTTCTCGTCGCCCTCGAAGGCCCTTCGATGGTCGTCGCCACCCTCACGCGCCGCGGCTGGACGGTCGATGCGGTGATTGCCGCCGGGGACCGCGGGACCGCCGAGGAGATTTACGACACGGAAACCCCGGCCGGCGAGGCGGCAGCGCGTGACAGCGTTTCCCTGCCGGCATCCGAGACCTCCCCGCGCCGGCATGCTCCCATGCTCGGCCTCGTCGGTTTCAAGGAAGGACGCTAGATGCGCGTTGCAATCATCGACTACGGCTCGGGCAACCTGCGCTCGGCCACCAAGGCCTTCGAGCGCGCCGCCCGCGAGGCCGGCATTCCGGCCGAGATCGACCTCACCGACAAGGCCGAGCGCGTCGCAACCGCCGACCGCATCGTGCTGCCCGGCGTCGGCGCCTATGCCGACTGCCGCCGCGGCCTCGATGCGGTGCCCGGCATGGTCGAGGCGCTGCGCGAGGCGGTCGAGAAGAAGGCCCACCCCTTCCTCGGCATCTGCGTCGGCATGCAGCTCATGTCCTCGCGCGGCCTCGAAAAGACCACGACCGAAGGCCTCGGCTGGATCAAGGGCGACGTCGTGCTGATGACGCCGGACGATCCGGACCTGAAGATCCCGCAGATCGGCTGGAACACGCTCGACCGCAAGCACGCCCACCCGCTCTTCGACGGTATTCCGGAGACCCTGCACGCCTATTTCGTGCATTCCTACCACCTTGCCGCGGACAACCCGGAGGATGTGGTCGCGACCGTCGGCTACGGCGGATCGATGACCGCCTTCGTCGCCCGGGAGAACAAAGCCGGCGCGCAGTTCCATCCGGAAAAGAGCCAGACGCTCGGCCTTGCCCTCATCACCAATTTCCTGCGTTGGAAGCCCTGACATGATCCTCTTTCCCGCCATCGACCTGAAGGACGGCCAGTGCGTTCGCCTGAAACTCGGCGACATGGACCAGGCCACCGTCTACAATCCCGACCCGGCCGCGCAGGCGAAAGCCTTCGAGGACCAGGGTTTCGAATGGCTGCACGTCGTCGACCTCAACGGCGCCTTCGCGGGGGAAAGCGTCAACGGCGCAGCCGTCGACGCCATCCTCAAGGCGACGAAGAACCTCGTGCAGCTCGGCGGCGGCATCCGCACGCTGGCGCATATCGAAAGCTGGCTTGCCCGCGGCCTTTCCCGCGTCATCCTCGGCACCATCGCCGTGCGCGATCCGGCGCTCGTCATCGAAGCCTGCAAGGCATTTCCCGGCAAGGTCGCCGTCGGCATCGACGCCAAGGGCGGCAAGGTCGCCGTCGAGGGCTGGGCGGAAGCCTCCGAGCTCGGCGTCATCGAGCTTGCGAAGAAGTTCGAGGGCGCGGGCGTCGCGGCGATCATCTATACCGACATCGACCGCGACGGCATCCTGACCGGCATCAACTGGGCTTCGACGCTGGAACTGGCCGACGCCGTCTCCATCCCCGTCATCGCCTCCGGCGGCCTTGCCTCGATGGACGATATCCGCCGCCTCGTCGCCCCCGACGCCCGCAAGCTGGAAGGCGCCATCTCCGGCCGTGCGCTCTATGACGGGCGCATCGATCCGGCCGAGGCGCTTGCCGTGATCCGTCAAGCACGAGGAGAAGCCGCATGACCCTCAAGGCCCGCGTCATCCCCTGCCTGGATGTCAAGGACGGCCGCGTCGTCAAGGGCGTCAGCTTCGTCAACCTCGTCGATGCCGGCGATCCGGTGGAATCGGCCAAGGCCTACGATGCGGCCGGGGCCGACGAACTCTGCTTCCTCGACATCACCGCCTCCTCCGACAACCGCGACACGATCTTCGACGTGGTGGCGCGCACGGCCGACCATTGCTTCATGCCGCTCACCGTCGGCGGCGGCGTGCGCACGGTCGCCGATATCCGCAAGCTCCTGCTTGCCGGGGCCGACAAGGTGTCGATCAACTCCGCCGCCGTCGCCAACCCGGATTTCGTCGCCGAAGCGGCCGACAAGTTCGGCAACCAGTGCATTGTCGTCTCGATCGATTCGAAGAAGGTTTCGCAGGACGGCGAAGAGGACCGCTGGGAGATCTTCACCCATGGCGGGCGCAAGCCGACCGGCATCGACGCCGTCGCCTTCGCCGAGACGATGGTGGAGCGCGGGGCAGGCGAACTGCTCCTCACCTCCATGGACCGCGACGGCCAGAAGGGCGGCTACGACATCGCGCTGACGCGCACGATTGCCGACCGCGTCTCCGTGCCGGTCATCGCCTCCGGCGGCGTCGGCACGCTCGACCATCTCGTCGAAGGCGTGCGCGACGGCCATGCGACGGCGGTGCTTGCCGCCTCGATCTTCCATTTCGGCACCTATACGGTCGGCGAGGCGAAACGCTACATGGCCGACCACGGCATTGCCATGCGGCTCGACTGAGGAGATCACGATGACCGATTTCACCCTTGCCGATCTCGAGCGCATCGTCGAGACCCGCGCAGCGGCCGACCCGTCCGAGAGCTGGACGGCCAAGCTTGTCGCCGCCGGCCAGCCGCGGGCGGCCAAGAAACTCGGCGAAGAAGCCGTCGAGACCGTCATCGCGGCCATCGAGAACGACAGGGCGGCGCTCGCCAGCGAAGCCGCCGACCTCCTTTATCACCTGATGGTCGTATTGAAAATCGGCGGCATCCGGCTACAAGAGGTCCTGGGGGAGCTGGAAAGGCGCACGGGCCAGTCGGGCCTTGCGGAAAAAGCCAGCCGGAAGAGCTGATGATCCAGGCAGCACGCGACAAGGACCAGGCGGATATTCCGGACGACTACGGCAACCGCGACTATTCCCCCTACCGCTTCTTCTCCGCCGAGGAATGGGCCCATTTCCGGGCCGATACGCCGCTGACGCTGACGGCGGACGAGGTGCAGCGCCTGCGCTCCCTCAACGACCCGATCGACCTCGACGAGGTGCGGCGCATCTATCTCTCGCTGTCGCGCCTGCTGTCGGCCCATGTCGAATCCTCGCAGATGCTCTTCGAGCAGCGCAAGCAGTTCCTCAGCCTCTCCGACGAGGCGAAAACCCCCTTCGTGATCGGCATTGCCGGCTCCGTCGCGGTCGGCAAGTCGACCACAGCGCGCGTCCTGATGGAACTCCTGTCGCGCTGGCCCTCCAGCCCGAAGGTCGATCTCGTGACGACCGACGGCTTCCTCTATCCGAATGCCGTGCTCCAGCGCGAGAGCATGATGGACCGCAAGGGCTTTCCGGAGAGCTACGACATCGGCTCGCTGCTGCGCTTCCTCTCGGCCATCAAGGCCGGCAAGAAGGACGTCCAGGCGCCGGTCTATTCGCACCTGACCTACGACGTGCTGCCGAACACCTTCCGCACCGTCGACCGGCCGGACATCCTGATCTTCGAGGGCATCAACGTCCTGCAATCGCGCGACCTGCCGGCGGACGGCAAGATCGTGCCGATGGTCTCGGACTTCTTCGATTTCTCGATCTATATCGACGCGGAAGAGACGCTGATCCACACCTGGTATGTCGAGCGTTTCATGCGCCTGCGCGAAACGGCCTTCCAGAACCCGGATTCCTATTTCCATCGCTATTCGACGATCAGCGAGACGGCCGCGCTCGCCATCGCCGAAGGGCTCTGGCACAACATCAACCTGAAGAACCTGCACCGGAACATCCTGCCGACGCGTCCGCGCGCCGACCTGATCCTGCAGAAGGGCCGCAACCACCTCATCGAGACGGTGGGCCTGCGCAAGCTCTAAGCCGGCTATGGATTGACGCGCCGGAGCGTCAGGTTGATGCGCCCGCCGTTCTTCAAAAGCGTCGACGTGCCCGGATAGATCCGGTCGACGCCGTGGAAGACCAGCCGGCTTTCCCCACCGAGGACGAAGACGTCGCCGCTCGAAAGGCGGAAGGACTGCGTCGGGTCGCTGCGGGCGGTGCCGCCGACGCGGAACAGGCACTGGTCGCCGAGCGAGACGGAAACCACGGGCGCGGCGAATTCATTCTCGTCCCGGTCCTGGTGCAGGCCCATCTTCGCGTCGGGATCGTAGAAATTGACGAGGCAGGCTTCCGGCGGCTTCTCATAGCCGGAGACCTCATTCCACAAGGCAAGGAGCGGTTCGGGAATGGCCGGCCAGGGGCGGCCGGTCTCGGGATGCGCCGGCTGGTAGCGGTAGCCGCCATCCTTGTCCGTCACCCAGCCGAGCGGCCCGCAATTGGTCATGCGGACCGACATGGGCTTTCCCGTCCTGGGCATGCGCGGCACGAAGAGCGGCGCCTCGGCCACGACCGCGCGGATCGCAGCGACAAGGGCCTCTTGCGCCGCGCGGTCGAAACGGTCCGGGAAGTAACGCAGCCCCGCAGCGAGGCCGCGCCCGGCTTTCGCCATTTATGCTTCCGCCAGATCCGGGATGCGCAGCACCTGGCCGGGGTAGATCTTGTCCGGATGGGAGAGCATCGGCCGGTTGGCGTCGAAGATCACCGTGTGCTTGGCGCCCTTGCCCTTGCCGTATTGCGCTTCCGCGATCTTCCAGAGATTGTCGCCCTTCTTGACCGTGTAGAAGACCGGCTCCTTGGCGGGAGCGGCCGCCACGGCGAGCGCCTCGGTGTCGACCTTGGAAACGCCCAGCGTGTTGCCGACGGCGACGATCGCCTTCTCGAAGACGGTCTGGTCCGCGACGCTGCCTTTCAGGACGACCTTGTCGTCCACGACCTCGACCTGCACCTGATCGGTGCCGAGGCCGTGCGATTCCAGTTCCTTCTTCACCGCCTCGGCATCGGGCGCATCGTCGTCGCCACCGATTCCGAGCTTCTTGCCGGCGTTCTTGATAAAGCTGAAGAGACCCATATCCATCCTCCTGTTTTCTCGACTTAAGCAGACCTTGCGCCTAAAGGAAAGGCACCCTTTCCTCCCATCCATAAACGGCCAAGTTGCGGCAGTCATTCGCCGTTCGGCTTGGCGCGCATGCGCTTGACGTCCGACCGGCCGGATTTCGCCTTGAGCCGGCGTTCGATCGAGCCTTTCGTCGGCTTCGTCTTGCGGCGCGGCGGCGGGGGCGGCTCGGCGGCCTTGAGGATCAGCTCCTTCAGCCGCTCGCGCGCATCCTCGCGGTTGCGCTCCTGGCTGCGGAAGCGGTTCGCCTCGATCATCAGAACGCCGTCCTTGGAGACTTTTCGCCCGGCGAGCTTTTCCGCATTCGCCTTGACGCGATCGCTCAGCGACGGCGAATTGCGCAGGTCGAAGAAGAGCTGGACCGCGGTGGAGACCTTGTTGACGTTCTGCCCGCCGGGACCGCCCGCCAGCACGAACTGCTCGGTCAGTTCCCAGCCGGCGATCGTGATCGCGCCGCTGACGTAAAGGGGATCGCTGGCCATGGAAAATCCTTTCCCGGCCGTTCTAGCGGGACGGCCGCCAAACGGGAAGCCGTCCGCCGGAACGAAAAACCCGGCCTCCAGGAGACCGGGTTTCACGTGAATCACGGCCGAAAGCTTATTCGGCGGCGATCTTCAGGCCGGGCGCGGCATCGCGCACGCCGCCGTCCACATGGTCCTCGAACTTCTCGAAGTTCGCGATGAACATGTCGACGAGCTTGCGGGCCTGCCGGTCATAGGCCGCGCCGTTCGCCCAGGTCGAGCGGGGATCGAGGATCTTCGTGTCGACGCCCGGCACCGAGACCGGCACCTGGAAGCCGAAATTGTCGTCGCGGCGGAAGAGCGCATCCTTCAGCGAGCCGTCGAGGGCGGCGGCAAGCAAGGTGCGCGTCGCCTTGATCGGCATGCGGCGGCCCTCGCCGTAGGCGCCGCCCGTCCAGCCGGTGTTGACCAGCCAGCAATCGACGCCGTGCTCGGCGATGAGCTCCTTCAGGAGGTTGCCGTAGACCGTCGGGTGGCGCGGCATGAAGGGGGCACCGAAGCAGGTCGAGAAGGTAGCTTCCGGCTCGGTCACGCCGCGCTCCGTGCCGGCGACCTTGGCGGTGTAGCCGGAAAGGAAGTGGTACATGGCCTGGTCGGGCGTCAGCTTGGCGATCGGCGGCATCACGCCGAAGGCATCGGCCGTCAGCATGATGATGGTCCTGGGATGCGGCGCGCGGCCGGTCTCGCTGGCATTCGGGATGAAGTGCAGCGGATAGGCGCAGCGCGTGTTCTCCGTCAGCGAACCGTCGTTGAAGTCCGGCACACCGTTGGCATCGAGCACGACGTTTTCGAGAACGGTGCCGAAACGCTGGGTCGTCGCGTGGATTTCCGGCTCGGCCTCGGCCGAAAGGCGGATCGTCTTGGCGTAGCAGCCGCCCTCGAAGTTGAAGATGCCGTTTTCGCCCCAGCCGTGCTCGTCGTCGCCGATCAGCGTGCGCTTCGGGTCGGCCGACAGCGTCGTCTTGCCGGTGCCCGACAGGCCGAAGAACACGGCCGCATCGCCGTCCGGGCCGACATTGGCCGAGCAATGCATCGGCATAACCTTTTCGGCCGGCAGCAGCCAGTTGAGGACGGTGAAGACCGACTTCTTCATCTCGCCGGCATAGTAGGTGCCGGCGATCAGCACGATGCCGCGGGTGAGGTCGCAGGCGATCATCGTCTCGGTGCGCGCGCCGTGGCGGGCCGGATCGGCCTTGAAGGTCGGCAGGTCGATGATCGTCAGCTTCGGCGCGAAGGCCGCAAGGTCCTTCTCTTCCGGGCGGATGAGCAGGTTGCGGATGAACAGCGAATGCCAGGCGAGTTCCGTGATCACACGGGTCGGCAGGGCGTAGTCCGCATCGGCGCCGCCGACGAGGTCCTGCACGAAGAGGTCGCGGCCGGCCGCATGGGCCAGCATGTCGGCATGGAGCGCGTCGAAATGTTCGCGCGAGAGGGCCTTGTTGTTGTCCCACCAGATGGCGCCGTCGGTGTTTTCGTCGCGAACGACGAACTTGTCCTTGGGCGAGCGGCCGGTGTGCTGGCCGGTCAGCGCGCGAAGGGCGCCGTGGGCGGTTTTGACAGCTTCGCCGCGACCGAGCGCCTCTTCGTAAAGAGCCTCCGCTGCAAAATTGTACCGGACCGTGCCGTCGGTGTGGATGCCCATTTCGGTGAGCCCGAGAGCGGGGTTGCGAACGCCAAGTTCCTGCATGGTCCAGTTTTCCTCCGTGGACGAAGACCCGGTGAAGTTTTGCGGAAGCTAATGCGCAATTGTCGCAAAAACAAGGGAGAAATCAAAATTAAGTAATGATATCAATTAATTAATCGATTTAAATACTTGTCTTACTTTTTTAATCGGTTGAATAATCGATTTAAAAGCGGATCGAAAAGCAGCGCTGAAACGTCTCCCTTTAACTTCGCCACAATTTGTTCCACCTTTATCCCCAGGGAAGGCGCATCATTCCTCCAGGACAGGAACTCGAATCCGAGGTCGGGAAAGGCGCCTATGAATATGGAGACAAGCAGGATGCAGACGATCGCACTCGTAGACGACGACCGGAATATCCTTACATCCGTGTCGATCGCCCTTGAGGCGGAGGGCTACAAGGTCGAGACCTACACCGACGGTGCATCCGCGCTCGACGGCCTTCTCGCCCGCCCGCCGCATCTTGCGATCTTCGACATCAAGATGCCCCGCATGGACGGCATGGAGCTTCTGCGCCGGCTGCGCCAGAAGTCGGACATCCCGGTGATCTTCCTCACCTCGAAGGACGAGGAGATCGACGAGCTGTTCGGCCTGAAGATGGGCGCCGACGACTTCATCACCAAGCCGTTCTCCCAGCGCCTCTTGGTCGAGCGCGTGAAGGCGATCCTGCGCCGGGCCTCGAACCGCGAGGCGGCCGCCTCGGGCGGCGCCGGCAGCGCCGCGAAGGCGGGAGAGGTGGCGGCCCGCTCGCTGGAACGCGGCCAGCTCGTCATGGACCAGGAGCGCCATACCTGCACCTGGAAGGGCGAGCCGGTGACGCTGACCGTCACCGAATTCCTCATCCTCCATTCGCTCGCCCAACGCCCCGGCGTCGTCAAGAGCCGCGATTCGCTGATGGATGCGGCCTATGACGAGCAGGTCTATGTCGACGACCGCACCATCGACAGCCACATCAAGCGGCTTCGCAAGAAGTTCAAGATGGTCGATACCGACTTCGACATGATCGAAACGCTCTACGGCGTCGGCTACCGCTTCCGCGAGACCGCCTGAGGCGCGATTTTTCTTGCATGGACCGCGGCGGGGGTGCAATGCCGCGGTCGGCGGCGGCATGCCGCCCGCTCGAAGGACAACCCGCTTGCTACAGAACGTGCCGGACAGGGATGGAGAGGATGGCGAGGGCCGGCCCGCGCCGCGCTCGCTGCGCCGCCGCTGGACCCATCCCTTCACGCTGGCGCGACGCATCTTCGGCAATGCCGTCTTCTCCAGCCTGACGCGCCGCATCCTGTTCTTCAACCTCGTCGCGCTCGTCGTTCTGGTCTCGGGCATCCTCTACCTCAACCAGTTCCGCGAGGGCCTGATCGACGCGCGCGTCGAGAGCCTTCTGACGCAGGGCGAGATCATCGCCGGCGCCATCTCGGCCTCGGCGACGGTCGACACCAACTCGATCACCATCGACCCGGAAAAGCTGCTGGAACTGCAGGCCGGCCAGAGCATCACGCCGCTGCCGAACGACGAGGACCTGGAATTCCCGATCAATCCCGAGCGGATCGCCCCGGTGCTTCGCCGGCTGATCTCGCCGACCCGCACGCGGGCGCGCATCTACGACACCGACGCCAACCTGCTGCTCGATTCGCGTCATCTCTATACGCAGGGCCAGGTGCTGCGCTTCGACCTGCCGCCGGTGGACCCGGAAAGCCCGAGCCTCGTCGACCGGCTGAATTCCTGGTTCAACCGCATCCTCCAGCCGAGCAACCTGCCGCTCTACAAGGAAGCGCCCGGCGGCGACGGGTCGATCTATCCGGAAGTCATGAACGCGCTGACGGGCGTGCGCGGCGCGGTGGTGCGCGTCAACGACAAGGGCGAGCTGATCGTCTCGGTCGCAGTGCCCGTGCAGCGCTTCCGCGCGGTGCTCGGCGTGCTGCTGCTGTCGACACAGGCGGGCGACATCGACAAGATCGTCCATGCCGAGCGGCTTGCCATCATGCGCGTCGCGGGCGTCGCCGGCCTCGTCAACATCGCGCTGTCGCTGCTGCTCTCCAGCACCATCGCCAATCCGCTACGCCGGCTTTCGGCGGCGGCGATCCGCGTCCGGCGCGGCGCCAAGGAGCGTGAGGAAATCCCCGACTTCTCCGTGCGCCAGGACGAGATCGGCAATCTTTCCATCGCGCTGCGCCAGATGACCAACGCGCTCTACGACCGGATCGACGCCATCGAGAGCTTCGCCGCCGACGTCAGCCACGAACTGAAGAACCCGCTGACCTCGCTGCGCAGCGCCGTGGAGACCCTGCCGCTCGCCCGCACGGACGATTCGAAGAAGCGCCTCATGGACATCATCCAGCATGACGTGCGCCGCCTCGACCGGCTGATCAGCGACATTTCCGACGCCTCACGCCTCGATGCCGAGCTTGCCCGTTCCGATGCGCGCACCGTCGACCTCGAAAAGCTGCTCGGCGACCTCATCGACATTTCCCGCCAGGTGAACACCCGCAAGAAGCCCGTCGTCCTCGACTTCGTCGTCGACCGCAAGGACAATCCGAAGACGCGCTTCGAGGTCAGCGGCTACGAGCTGCGCATCGGCCAGATCGTCACCAACCTCATCGAGAACGCCCGCTCCTTCGTGCCCGATCCCGGCGGGCGCATCGTCGTGCGCCTGTCGCGCGGGCGGGGAGACCGCTGCCTCATCCAGGTCGAGGACAACGGACCGGGCATCCAGGCCGAAGACATCGACCGCATCTTCGAGCGCTTCTACACGGACCGTCCGGCGAGCGAAGGCTTCGGCCAGAATTCCGGCCTCGGCCTTTCCATCTCGCGCCAGATCGCCGAGGCCCACGGCGGCACGCTGAAGGCCGACAACATCGCCGACAAGAAGACCGGCGCGTTGCGCGGCGCCCGCTTCACCCTCTCCCTCCCCGCCGGACCACGCAAATGACAGCTTCCGCCAACGTGCACGGAACGGCGATCGTCATCGGCGCGACGGGGCTTCTGTTCGTCGGCCCTTCCGGCACCGGCAAAAGCGCGGTGGCGCTTCACTGCATCATGGAGGCGCGGGCACGCGGGCTGTTTTCCGCCCTCGTCAGCGACGACCAGGTGCTGGTGACGGAAACGGACGGCGCACTTGTCGCCCGCGCGCCGGAAAGCATTGCCGGCCTGCTCGAAGTGCGCGGCGCCGGCATCGTCAGAATGGCGACGGTGGAGACGGCGGTGTTGCACCGGGCCGTCCGGCCGATCGCACCGCCCTTTGCCGAGCGCCTGCCGCCGGAAGGCGAAACCGCCGAAATCCTGCCCTCGCGCAGCCTGCCACTCACCCGCCTGCCGCTCTTTGCCGGCTGTACGGCCTTCTCTACGCTTGCGGCCCTTCACCCGGAAATCCTCGAAAGCTGACGGCAAAAGCCCCGGCAAAACACAAAATCGGCCATTTTGGGCTTGCACTTGGCCTTTTCATCGACATGATGGCCTCCCCAGCGGTGGACGGAATTGCTGCATTGCGGTATTCCACCCGCCGTTTGAATTGGGAAACTGGAGCGTCTGCTGATGATCGGACTGGTGCTTGTCACCCATGGCAAGCTGGCGGAGGAATTCCGTCACGCCCTTGAACATGTCGTCGGTCCGCAAAAGGCGATCGAGACCGTCTGCATCGGCCCCGAGGACGACATGGACCAGCGCCGCCAGGATATCCTGGAAGCGGTCATGAAAGCCGACCAGGGGCACGGCGTCATCATCCTCACCGATATGTTCGGCGGCACGCCGTCGAACCTTGCGATCTCCGTCATGACCGGCGAGGGCATCGAGGTGATCGCGGGCGTCAACCTGCCCATGCTGATCAAGCTCGCCGGCATCCGCGGCGAGAATGACATGGAGAAGGCGCTTGTCGACGCCTCCGAAGCCGGACGGAAATATATCAACGTGGCAAGCCGCGTTTTGAGCGGCAAGTAAGGTCTTCTGCCCTCCATGACCGCCTCGAAAGAGCTTCTCATCATCAACAAGCGCGGCCTGCACGCCCGCGCCTCCGCGAAATTCGTCCAGACCGTCGACGGCTTCAATGCGGAGGTCACCGTCTCCAAGGACGGCATGACGGTGGGCGGCACCTCGATCATGGGCCTGATGATGCTGGCCGCGAGCCCCGGCTGCAGCGTGTTCGTCACCGCCACGGGCGCCGAGGCGCAGGAAGTGCTCGCCGCCCTCGACGCGCTGGTGGCCGACCGCTTCGGCGAGGAGATGTAGCCTCCCGTCAATATAAGGATATAAAGACTTCTTTATGTCTGGTTGCTCCAGCGGGCATTTCCTGATAGGAAGCGCCATCACGACTGGAGATTTTTGATGACCACCACGCAGGACTACCACGTCGCCGATATCGGGCTCGCCGATTTCGGCCGCAAGGAAATTCAGATCGCCGAAACCGAAATGCCGGGCCTGATGGCCTGCCGCGAGGAGTTCGGCGCCGCAAAGCCCCTCAAGGGCGCGCGCATCACCGGCTCGCTGCACATGACGATCCAGACCGCCGTTCTCATCGAAACGCTGGTCGCGCTCGGCGCCGAGGTACGCTGGGCCTCGTGCAACATCTTCTCCACGCAGGACCATGCCGCCGCAGCCATCGCCGCCGCCGGCATCCCGGTCTACGCCGTCAAGGGCGAGACGCTCACCGATTACTGGACCTATACCGACAAGATCTTCCAGTGGACCGATGGCGGCCTGTCCAACATGATCCTCGACGACGGGGGCGATGCCACCATGTATATCCTGCTCGGCGCGCGCGCCGAAGCGGGCGAGAACGTGCTGTCGAACCCCGGCTCCGAGGAAGAGGAAATCCTCTTCGCGCAGATCAAGAAGCGTCTTGCCGCTTCCCCGGGCTGGTTCACGAAGCAGCGCGACGCCATCAAGGGCGTGACGGAAGAAACGACCACCGGCGTCAACCGTCTCTACCAGCTCCAGCAGAAGGGCCTCCTGCCCTTCCCGGCGATCAACGTCAACGACTCGGTTACCAAGTCGAAGTTCGACAACAAGTACGGCTGCAAGGAATCGCTGGTCGACGGCATCCGCCGCGGCACCGACGTGATGATGGCCGGCAAGGTCGCCGTCGTCTGCGGCTACGGCGACGTCGGCAAGGGTTCCGCCGCTTCGCTGCGCGGCGCCGGCGCCCGCGTGAAGGTCACCGAGATCGACCCGATCTGCGCCCTTCAGGCCGCCATGGACGGCTTTGAAGTCGTTCAGCTCGAGGACGTCGTCTCCTCCGCCGACATCTTCATCACCACGACCGGCAACAAGGACGTCATCCGCATCGAGCACATGCGCGAGATGAAGGACATGGCGATCGTCGGCAATATCGGCCACTTCGACAACGAGATCCAGGTCGCTTCGCTGCGCAATCTCAAGTGGACGAACATCAAGCCGCAGGTCGACATGATCGAGTTCCCGAAGGGCAACCGCATGATCCTGCTCTCGGAAGGCCGCCTGCTGAACCTCGGCAACGCCACCGGCCATCCGTCCTTCGTGATGTCCGCCTCCTTCTCGAACCAGGTCCTGGCGCAGATCGAGCTCTTCACCAAGGGCGAGGCCTACAAGAACGAGGTCTATATCCTGCCCAAGCAGCTCGACGAGAAGGTCGCGCGCCTGCACCTTGCCAAGCTCGGCGCAAGGCTCACGGAACTCTCCGAGGAGCAGGCCGGCTATATCGGCGTGACGCCGCACGGTCCCTATAAGGCCGAACACTACAGGTACTGATCCTTACCCGGATTATCCACAACATCTAGGGGCGGCGCGCTTGACAGGAGCGCGCCGCCTCTTTTTTGGCCTCGTCCCTTCCCGACGATTCGGGAAACAAGTATCGTTTAAGCCGTTGATTCGGCGGCAAGATGCGGACCCTTGCCGGCGGATCGGGATGTCTTGTCGATCAGGCGGCAAACGGACGGAGACATACCGGGGATGATGGCGGAAGAAACACGAGGCCGTTCCGGGCAGGCGTTGACCATGCCGGAGCGGGATATGGCGCATGCGAATGCGCGGCAAAATGGCCTTATGGTTAACCGATGGTTTACGAGCGGCGGGCGCCGTCTCGTATCGGCACTTTCGGCTGGAACGGCGCTGGCCTTTGTCGCCGGCCCTGCCCATGCGGGCGGCCCCCACCTTGCCACTCCGGAAATCGTCACGGCCTCCGTGCTGCTGGGCGTCATGTCGGCGGCGATGGTCTCGGCCATCTGGATGATCCGCCAGCGCGGCCGCATGGAAGCGGAGAACCGCGACCTGAAGGCGCATCTTTCCGAGGCGCGCCACGATGTCTCCCGCCTCCAGGCGCTGATCAGCGACAAGAACCGCCGGATCGTCGTGTGGGACGGCCTTTCCGGCAAGCCGGAATTCCTCGGCCAGCTTCCGCCGGAGACCGGCGCGCCGCAGGCCGACCGCGATTTCCTGGCCTTCGGCCGCTGGATGAAACCCGCCTCCGCCGCGGAGATCGAACACGCCATCGAACGGCTGCGCTCGCAGGCCCAGAGCTTCGATCTCGTCGTGGAAACGAACCGCGACGAGGTGCTGGAAGCGCAGGGCCGCGTTTCGGGCGGGCAGGCCTTCGTGCGCTTCGTAGCGCTCAACAACCTGCGGGCGGAAGCGGCCGGGCTGAAGCTGGAGCGCGACCGGCTTGTCGCCGCGCTCACCACGCTCCAGGGCCTCCTCGACCAGATCGACCTTCCCGTCTGGCAACGCGGCGCCGACGGCACGCTCGCCTGGGTGAACGAAGCCTATGCCGAGGCCGTCGAGGCGAAGGACGCGGCCGTGGCCGTCCAGGAAAGCCGCGAGCTTCTGCCGACCATCGCGCGCGAGAAGATCCGCGCCACGGCGACCTACGACACACCGTTCCGCGACAAGGTCTCCACCGTCGTGCACGGCAACCGCGGCTTCTTCGACGTGGTCGATGCGCGCAGCCCCACGGGCTCGGCCGGTATCGCCGTCAACATCTCCGACGTCGAGGCCGTGCGCGAGGAACTCGTTCGCACGCTGAAGAGCCATGCGGAAACGCTCGACCACCTCGCAACGCCCGTCGCCATCTTCGACGGCGAGCAGCGCCTGCAATTCTACAACCAGGCCTTCCAGCGCATGTGGGAGGTCGACATGGCCTTCCTCGAGGGCAAGCCCGGCAACGGCGAGCTGCTCGACCGCCTGCGCGCCGCCGGCAAGCTGCCGGAACAGCTCAACTGGAAACAGTGGAAGGCAAACGCCCTTTCCGTCTACCGGGCGATCGACACGCAGACCGACCTCTGGCACCTGCCGAACGGCCAGACGCTGCGCGTCTTCGCGACCGCGCGCCCGCAGGGCGGCGCCACCTGGGTCTTCGAGAACCTGACGGAGAAGGTGGACCTCGAAACGCGCTACAACACGCTGGTGCAGGTGCAGGACGAGACGATCGACCACCTGGCCGAAGGCGTCGCGGTGTTCAGCCCGGACGGGCGTATCCGCCTCTCCAACCCCGCCTTCCGGGCGCTCTGGGGCATCAGCGAGGCCGAGGCGAAATCCGGCACGCATATCCGCGCCATCGAGCAGGCCTGCGCGCCCTCCTACGACAAGCCGGACGGCTGGAAGCGCTTCGGCCACATGATCACCAGCTTCGACGACGAACGGCCTTCCTGCCAGGGCGTGCTGGAGCTGCGCACCGGGCTCATCCTCGACTATGCGGTCATCCCGCTCTCCAACGCCCAGACGATGCTCACCTTCGTCAACGTCACCGACAGCGTGCGTGTCAGCCGGGCGCTCACCGAGAAGAACGAGGCGCTGCGCAAGGCCGATGCGCTGAAGAACGATTTCGTCCAGCACGTTTCCTACGAACTGCGCTCGCCGCTGACCAACATCATCGGTTTCGCCGATCTCCTGAAGACGCCCACGATGGGCGAACTGAACGACCGGCAGGCCGAATATGTCGACCATATCGCGACATCCTCGGCGGTGCTGCTCACCATCGTCAACGATATCCTCGACCTTGCGACGGTCGATGCCGGCATCATGGAACTCGACTATACCGAGATCAACCTGACGGACCTGCTCGACGACGTCTCCATGCAGTTCACCGACCGGCTGCACGATGCGCAGGTGACGCTGGAGATCACCGCACCGGACAATCTCGGCACCATCGTCGCGGATCAGCAGCGCCTCAAGCAGATCCTCATCAAGCTGCTCGCCAATGCCGCGAATTTCGCCCCGGCGGGCAGCGCCATCGGTCTTCGCTGCTGGCGCGAGGGCGCCGACCTCGTCTTCACCGTCTCCGACCGCGGCCCCGGCATTCCGCAGGACGTGCTGAAGACGGTGTTCAACCGTTTCGAAAGCCACGGCCGCCATGGCGGTGCGGGCCTTGGCCTTTCCATCGTCGAGAGCTTCGTGAGCCTGCACCACGGCACCGTCACCATCGACAGCCACGAGGGGCGCGGCACCGAGGTCTCCGTGCGCATTCCCTCGGCGACGATGACCGCGTTCGCGGCGGCGGAATAGGCTCCATGGCGCTCGACGTCTTCCTTGCCGACGAGGCCGCCACCCTCCGCTTCGGCGAGGACATGGCGCTGGCCGTCCGGCGCGGCGACTATCTCGCGCTCCACGGCGACCTCGGCGCCGGCAAGTCGACCTTCGCCCGCGCGCTGATCCGCGCCGTTGCCGACGACGCCTTCCTGGAGGTGCCGAGCCCGACCTTCACACTGGTGCAGAGCTACGACCTCCGGCTCCCCGTCGCCCATTTCGACCTCTACCGCATCGCGGATGCTGCCGAGATCGACGAACTCGGCTTCGACGAAGCGCTTTCCGACGGCATCTGCCTCGTCGAATGGCCGGAAAAGGGTTCTGGCGCGCTGCCGGAGGACGGGATCGCCCTCACCTTCATCCATGAGGGCGAAGGGCGGCGTGTCACCGTCGACGGTCCGGAACCGGCGCTCGTGCGTATCCGCCGCTCGCTGTCGATCCGCGCCTTCCTGGAGAAAGCCGGTTATGGAGATGCAGCACGCCGGCACCTGACGGGCGATGCCTCCGTGCGCGCCTACGAGCACATCCATGCCGGCGGAAAACGCTTCGTGCTGATGGACGCGCCGCGCCATGCGCCCGGCCCGATCCTCGCCCACGGCAAATATTACCAGCAGATCGCCCATATCGCCGAGGACGTGAAGCCGTTCATCGCGGTCGGCCGGCATCTCGCCTCACGCGGTCTGCGCGCCCCGGCCATCTACGAGGCGGATATCGAAGCGGGCATCCTGCTGATCGAGGACCTCGGCAGCGACGGCGTGCTCGACGAAAACGGCGCACCGATCGCCGAGCGCTACCGCGAGAGCGCCGCCTGCCTCGCACACCTCCATGGGCAGGCTTTCGAGCGCGACCTTCCCGTTGCGGACGGCATCGTCCATCCTGTGCCGGATTTCGACCGGGACGCCATGCAGATCGAGGTGAGCCTTCTCACCGACTGGTACCTGCCCTTCACGCGCGGCACGCCGGCGAGCGAGGACGAACGCCGCGCCTATGTCGCCATCTGGGACAGGCTGATCCAAAGCCTTGCCGCTGCCGAACACAACCTGCTGCTGCGCGATTTCCACTCGCCGAACATCATCTGGCGGCCGGATGCCGCCGGCACCGACCGGGTCGGCATCATCGACTTCCAGGACGCGATGATCGGCCCCTCGGCCTATGACGTCGCCTCGCTGGTGCAGGACGCCCGCGTCGATCTGCCGGACGACGTCGCCGAGGGCGTTCTGGCGCACTACCTCGCCCTTCGCGAAAAGCAGGGCGGCTTCGACCGCGAGCGCTTCCTGCGCGACTGGCACGTCATGGCGGCGCAGCGCAACTGCAAGCTCGTCGGCATCTGGGTGCGCCTGATGCAGCGCGACGGCAAGCCGGCCTATATGCGCCACATGCCCCGCACCTTCCGCAATCTCACGCGGGCGCTCTCCCATCCCGACCTCGCCCCCTTGCGCGACTGGTGCGAAAAGGCTGGAATCCTCGCGACCGAATCATGATCGCGGGTATTCCATGCCTATCGAAGACGCCATGGTGCTGGCCGCGGGCCTTGGAACGCGCCTGCGCCCCATCACCGACACGATGCCGAAGCCGCTGGTGCCGATCGCCGGGAAGGCGATGATCGACTACGGGCTCGATGCGCTGGCCGAGGCAGGCGTGAAGCGCACCGTCGTCAACGTCCACCATTTCGCGGACCGGATGCGGGCGCATCTTGCAGGACGCACCACGCCGGAAATCCTTATCTCCGACGAAACGGACCAACTGATGAACTCCGGCGGAGGTCTTGCGAAGGGCCTGAAGCTCATCGGCCGCGGCCCCGTGCTGGTGATGAACGCCGACCTCTTCTGGATCGGCGAGAAGCCCGGCGAAAAGACCAACCTGCAACGGCTTGCCGACGCTTTCGACCCGGCGCGGATGGATATGCTCATGCTCTGCGTGCGGCTGGAGGATACGACGGGCCACAACGGCAAGAAAGATTTCTCGCTGGACGAAGACGGCCGCCTCGCCCGCTACGAGGAGGGCCACGGCACGCCGGTCGTCTATGCCGGCGCCCTCGCCCTGATGCCGGCGCTGCTCGACGACGCGCCGGACGACGCCTTCAACCTCAACCTCTATTTCGACCGCGCCATCGCGGCGGGCCGGCTCTTCGGCCTGATGCTGGAGGGTCACTGGATCACGGTCGGCACGCCGGAGGCGATCGGCGCGGCGGAGGCGGTCATCCGCACCTTCCGCGAGGCGGCGGCGTGACGGGCCCTCGGGGCGGGCGCATCCTGTCGATCCCCGCAAGCCTGCCCTTCCTGAAGACGGTTGCGGCAAGCCTCATCGGGGGCCGGCTGGTGCCCGGCTTCACCTACGATCCCGCCGACCCTCTGGCACTTTCGGACGTGACGGTCTACGTGCCGACGCGGCGCGCGGCGCGCGTGCTGCGCTCCGACTTCGTCGATCTCCTCGGCGGGCGCTCGGCCATCCTGCCGGTCATCCGCGCGCTGGGCGAGACGGACGACGATGCCGGCTTCTTCGACGAGGTGGCCCCCGCGCTCCTCGACATGGCCGAGCCGCTTTCCGGCCCGACGCGTTTCCTGGAGCTCGCCCGCCTCGTGCTCGCCTGGCGCAACCGGCTGCCCGCCGCCGTCACCGCCGTCCATGCCGAAAGCCCGCTCGTCGCGCCCGCCAGCCCCGCCGACGCTGTGTGGCTTGCCCGCAACCTCGCCGAGATCATCGACGCGATGGAAACGGAGGAGCTCGACTGGTCGGCGCTGGATGCACTCGACACCGCCAACCATGCGCTCTGGTGGCAGCTCACCGCCGAATTCCTGAAGATCGCCAGCGATTACTGGCCGGCACGGCTCGCCGAGCTCAACCGCTCCTCCCCGTCGCTGCGGCGCAATGCGACGCTGCACGCCGAGACGGAGCGCTACCGCCATGCGCCGCCTGCCGGCCCCGTCATCATCGCCGGCTCGACGGGCTCCATTCCCGCCACCGCCGGGCTCATCGCGGCGGTGGCGAAACTGCCGAACGGCATCGTCATCCTGCCCGGGCTCGACCGCTTCATGTCGGACACGGAATGGATGCTCGTCGGCCGGCAGGACGGTGCCGGCAAGCCGGATGCGGCCGCGCGCAGCCATCCGCAATACGGCCTCCATCGCCTGCTGACGCGCATGGGCTGCACGCGCGAGGACGTCGAAACGCTCGGCGATCCGCCCGAAGCGCTGGAATACCGCGCGAAAATCCTCTCCAGCGCCTTCCTGCCGACGCAGGCGACGGCCGGCTGGGGCGAGGTGCGCGGCACGCTCGATACGGAACGCCTGTCGGTCGCCTTCCGCGACGTCTCGCTCGTGGAAGCGGCGAACGAGCGGGAGGAAGCGCTTTCCATCGCGATTGCGCTCCGCCTCGCGCTGGAGGAGAGCGAGGACGCGCAGGCCGCGCTGATCACACCCGACCGCAAGCTCGGCCGGCGTGTGGCGGCGGAGCTTGCCCGCTTCGGCATCGAGGCGGACGATTCGGCGGGCACGCCCCTGCTCTCGACGCCGCAGGGCACGCTGCTGCGCCTCCTCGTCGAGGCGGCGTTACGCCCCGGCGACCCGGTGCCGCTCGCCGCGCTGCTGAAGCATCCCCTCGCCCGCTTCGGCCTTTCCGCTGCGGACAGGCGCGCCGCCGTCGCCGCGCTGGAGCTGACGGCGCTGCGCGGCGGCACGGCCGAGATCGACATTTCCACGCTGGAGCCCCTGCTGGAGGCCGCGCTGGCCCGCCAGGCGGAGGATCGCCATCCGCCCGTCTGGCGCACGGCGCTGCCGGAACCCTCGCTTGTCCTTGCCCGAGACCTCGCCCGCCGGGTGGCCGCCGCCGCCGAGCCGCTGGCCGGCATGCTGGTCGGGCAGAGCCGGACGGGACGGCGCCTTTCCGGCCGGCTCGCGGTGTCCGACTGGGCGGAGCGGACGGGACGTGCGCTGGAGGCCGTTGCGGTCGACGAGCGCGGCGACCTTGCGGCGCTCTGGTCTGGGGAAGCCGGCGACAGCCTTGCGAGCCTTCTTGCCAGCGTGATCGAGACGGACGGCGAGATCGAGGCCGACGGGCCGCAATGGTGCGACATCCTCGAGGCGCTCGCGGCGAGCGAGGCCGTCAAGCCGCGCGCCATGCGCCATCCGCGCGTCTTCATCTTCGGCGCGCTCGAATCGCGCCTGCAAAGCGTCGGCACGGTGGTGATCGGCGGGCTCAACGAGGGCACCTGGCCGGGACAGGCGGCGAACGACGCCTTCCTCTCGCGCGTCATGAAGATCGACATCGGCCTGGAGCCGCCGGAACGGCGCATCGGCCAGCTCGGCCACGACCTGCAGATGGCCGCCGGCGCGCCGAAACTCATTCTCACCCGGGCGCTGCGCAACGGCACCGCACCGACCGTCGCCTCGCGCTGGCTGCAGCGCCTCCTCGCCGTCGGCGGGCCGGTGTTGGCGGAGGACCTGCGGGCGCGCGGCAGGACGCTGCTCGGCTGGGCCGGTGCCATCGATGAAAGCGTCACTGTGCCCACCGCCCGCCGGCCCGCCCCGCATCCGCCGGCCGAGTTGCAGCCGAAGAAATATTCCTTCAGCGAGATCGGGCGCCTGCGCCGCGACCCCTACGCGATCTATGCCCGCCATATCCTGCGGCTCGACCCGGTCGCCCCCTTCAACCTCGATCCGGGGCCGGCCGAGCGCGGCTCGCTCTACCACCGGATCGTCGACCGCTTCGTGCGCGAGGAAAAGACCGGCGAGCCCCTTACCCTCATCGGCCGCATCCTCGACGAGGAATTCGACGCGGCGCGCCTGCCGGCGCATATCGACGCCGTCTGGCGGCCGCGCTTTGCCGCCGTCGCCCGCGCCTTCATCGACTGGCATCTTGCCCGCGCCGGCGAGATCCGCGAGAGCCTGACGGAGGTGCCGGCCTCGCTCGACCTTTCCGTCGCCGGCATCCGCCTCACCGGCATCGCCGACCGCATCGACATCCTGCCGGACGGCAGGGCCGATATCCTCGACTACAAGACCGGCAGCACGCCCTCGCTGAGGGTGGCGCGCGCCCTGCTCGACCCGCAGCTCGCGCTGGAGGCGGCCGCGCTCCGCCGCGGCGCCTTCCGCGGGCCGGGGCTTCGTGAGCCGGCGAACCTTATCTATGTCCGCCTCAAGCCCGGCCACCGCTTCAAGCCGGAGCAGGTCAACAACGAGGGCACGAAATCCGCGGCCGTGACCGCCAAGTCCGCGCTGGAATTTGCCGAGGAAGCGCTGGCGGAGCTGGAAAAGCTGCTGACGGGACTGATCGAGGGACGCTTCGGCTTCGCCTCCCGGCTCATCCCCGAGAAAGAGCGCGACTATGGCGGCGAATACGACCATCTGGCGCGCGTCGCCGAATGGTCGTCGGCCGACGAGAGCGAGGAGGGCGACGATGCTTGAAGAGGACAGGCCCGCCTCGGCCGATCCGGCCGCCTGGCTGAGCTGGACGTCGCAGAAGCAGGCGACGGCCTCCGATCCCGGCCGCTCGGCCTGGGTCTCGGCCAATGCCGGCTCGGGCAAGACCCATGTGCTGACGCAGCGCGTCATCCGCCTGCTGCTTGCCGGTTGCCGGCCCTCGGCCATCCTCTGCCTCACCTATACCAAGGCGGCGGCCTCGGAAATGTCGAACCGCGTCTTCGAGCGGCTGGCCGAATGGGCGACGCTCTCCGATGCAGCGCTTTCCGAGCGCGTGGCGGCGATCGAGGGCGAGGCGCCGGACCTCTTCAAGCTGGCCGAGGCGCGCCGGCTGTTCGCCCGGGCGCTCGAAACCCCGGGCGGCCTGAAGATCCAGACCATCCATGCCTTCTGCGAGGCGCTGCTGCACCAGTTCCCGCTGGAGGCGAACGTTGCCGGGCACTTTTCGGTGCTCGACGACCGCGCGGCAGCGGTGCTCCTCGCCGATGCCCGCCGCACGCTCCTGACCGCCACGGCCAGCGAGGACGACGCGGCGCTGGCCGACGCCTTCGCCACCGTGCTCGACATCGCCGACGACACCGGGCTGGAACGGCTGATCTCCGAGATCGTCGCAAACCGCGGGCCGATCCGCGAGTTCCTGGACAGTGCCGCCAAGGCGGGCGGCGTGGATGCCGTGCTACGCCGGGAAACCGGGCTCGACCCGGATGAGACGGGCGAAGATATCCTTGCCGCCTTCTGGCCGCTCGACGAGCTACAGGGCGACATGCTCTCCGCCTATCTTTCGGCGGCCGAGACAGTCGGCAGCGACACGGTGAAGACATCGGCGGCCGGTTTGCGCTCCGCAAGCGGGCTCACCGAGCCCGAAGCGCGTCGCGCCCTGCTTCATTCCCTGTTCTTCACGAAGGACGGTCCACCCAAGAAGACCGGCACCGCCTTCTTCTCCGCCGTGTTGAAAAAACAATTCCCCCATTTCGAAGCGCCGCTCCTTGCCGCGCAGGCCCATGTGATCGCCTGCACCGATCGGCTGCGGCGGTTCCGCATGGTCGAGGCAACACGCGCGGCGCTCACCATTGCCGAGCGGTTGATCGGCGACTACGAGGACCTGAAGCGCACGCGCAGCCTGCTCGACTTCGACGACCTGATCGACCGCACGGCGCGGCTCCTGACGCGCGAGCGGGTGAGCGCCTGGGTGCACTACAAGCTGGACCAGGGCATTGACCATATCCTCGTCGACGAGGCGCAGGACACGAGCCCGCGGCAATGGCAGATCGTCAAGGCGCTGACTGACGATTTCTTTGCCGGCGAAACGGCGCGCGTCGCGGGACGCACGATCTTCGCCGTGGGCGACGAGAAGCAGTCGATCTATTCCTTCCAGGGCGCCCGGCCGGAACGTTTTGCCGATGAGGGGCGCGAGGTCGCGCGGCGTACGCGGACGGCCGAGGCGGCCTTCAGCCCCATCCGCCTCCTCCTCTCCTTCCGCTCGACGCGGGACGTGCTTTCGGCCGTCGACCGGGTCTTCCTCGATCCCGGCAATGCGCGCGGCCTGTCGCCGGACGGCGGCGAGATCGTCCATGCCTCCAATCGCGGGCGGGAGCCCGGCGCGGTCGATATCTGGGAGGTGATCGCCGCCCCGCCCGGCCTCGACGAGGAGGACTGGACCGCACCCTTCGACGCGGTGGCGGAAGAAGCGCCGATCAACGTGCTCGCCCGGCGCATCGCCGATACGCTCGCCGCCTGGATCGGCCGCGAGACCGTGACGGAAAAGGGCAAGACGCGGCCGATGGAGGCCGGCGACATCATCGTACTGGTGCGCAAGCGCGACGCCTTCGTCAACGCGCTGACGCGCACGCTGAAGCAGCGGCATAACCTGCCCGTCGCCGGTGCCGACCGGCTGGTGCTGACGAAGCACATCGCCGTGCAGGACCTCGTGGCGCTCGGCCGCTTCGCCGTGCTGCCGGAGGACGACCTGTCGCTGGCTGCCTTGCTGAAGAGCCCGCTCTTTACCCTCGACGAGGACACCCTCTTCGACCTGGCCGCCCTGCGCGGCGCGCGGCAGAGCCTGTGGGCGCGGCTGCGCGAGACGGCCGAACTCGCATCCGTCGTCCACCGGCTGGAGGAAATCCTCCGGGATGCCGAGGGCCAGTCCGTGCACGATTTCTACGCCCGCATCCTCGGGGCCGGCGGCGGGCGGCGGGCCTTCCTTGCCCGGCTCGGCACGGAGGCCGGCGAGATCATCGACGAATTCCTGACCTTCGCGCTAGACCAGGAGGAGAACGGCCTTCCGGGCCTGCAGGCCTTCGTCTCGACGCTGGAGCTGGAGGCGCCGACCGTCAAGCGCGAGCAGGACAAGGCGCGCGGCGAGATCCGCATCATGACCGTGCATGCCGCCAAGGGTCTGGAGGCGCCGGTGGTCTTCCTCGTCGACGGCGGTGCAAAACCCTTCAGCCACAGCCACATGCCGCAACTGCGCTTCCTCCCGACGCCCGGCCTTGCCGGCGGCCTGCCGGCCTGGCTACCGCTGAAGGATTTCGCCAATGCGCTGACCGAGGCCGATGCCGAGCGCATCAAAGCGGGCGCGGAGGAGGAGTACCACCGGCTGCTCTACGTGGCGATGACGCGCGCGGCCGATCGGCTGGTGGTCTGCGGCTATCGCGGCAAGCAGGAGAACAAGGACACCTGGCACCCGATGATCGCCGCTGCGCTTTCCGCCGACGCTGCACGGAGCGTGGAAACGACCTTCTCGACCCGCGGCGAAAGCTGGCAGGGCTTCGCCTGGCGCGAGGCCGGTGCGGCGGCGGTCGGCGAGGTGACGGCGGCGACGGCTCCCGAGAAGATGAAGGTGCAGCTTCCCGAAGCGCTCGGGCGGCCGCTTCCCCCGCAACGCGCGCTGCCGCGTCCGCTCAGCCCTTCGGGTGCGGCGGCGGTGATCGAGACGGACGCGGCGGATCTCCTGGTGCCCTCGGCGCTCTTCGGCAGGACGGGCGGAGACACCGGCGCGGGGCTCGCGCTGGAGCGCGGACGCATCTTGCACCGTTTTCTCCAGGTGCTGCCCGCCTTCGACGCGGCGGAACGGCCGGCGGCGGCGCGGCGCTATCTCGAGCGTGCCGCCGCGAACTGGCCGGACCATGCGCGGGCCTCGCTCGTTGCGGCGGCGCTTGCGGTGATCGGCGACGGGAGCCTTGCCGCGATCTTCTCACCGGCCGCGCGGGCGGAAGTGTCGATCATGGGCACGCTGCGGCTCGGCGCCAGGGAGTTCGCCGTATCGGGGCGCATCGACCGCATGGCGGTCACCGAAAGCGCCGTGGAGATCGTCGATTTCAAGACGAACCGCGTACCGCCGACCTCGCCCGACGAGATCCCGTTCGAGCATCGTGCACAGCTTGCGATCTATCGGGCGATCCTCGGCCCGCTCTATCCGGACAGGGAAATCCGCTGCGGACTGATCTATACGGAAGCGGCGAAAACCTTCTGGCTGGAGCCCGCCCGGATGGATGCGAGCCTTGCCGAACTCACGGCAAAGTGAGATACCGGACGGGACGATCCGCTCTGGGCCGGGCTTGAAACCGGGGGCCGGCGGCATCACATTCCAGGCAATAATCACCGTCCAAGGAGAGCCTCATGGCTACCGTAAAAGTCGACCAGTCCAATTTCGAGGCCGAAGTGCTGAATTCCGCAGAGCCGGTCGTCGTCGATTTCTGGGCCGAATGGTGCGGCCCGTGCAAGATGATCGCGCCCGCCCTCGAGGAAATCTCCTCGGAGCTTGCAGGCAAGGTGAAGGTCGCCAAGCTGAACATCGACGAGAACCCGGAACTGGCCGCCAAGTTCGGCGTACGCTCCATTCCGACGCTCGCCATGTTCAAGGGCGGGGAAGTGGCCGATATCAAGGTTGGCGCCGCCCCGAAGACGGCCCTTTCCTCCTGGATTTCCAGCGCCGCCTGACCGGCTGGAAACGGAACCAGACCAAAGCCCGGCTTCGCGCCGGGCTTTTTTTTGTCAGGCGGGCGGCGTGCCGTTATCGGCAAGAACGTCGCCCACGAGATAAAGCGAGCCGCCGATCAGAATGCGCGGCGGCACCGCGTCCTCCGCGGTGATGCGGCCGATTTCGCCAAGCGCGTCGCCGACCGACGAAAAGGGTTCGGCATCGAGGCCGGCCCCGGCGGCATCGCCCGCCAGCGCCACCGGGTCGAGCCCCGCATCGGAGCCGCGGATCGGCACCGTGAAGACGCGCTCGGCAAGACCGCCGAAGGGCTCGAAATAGCCGACCGGATCCTTCGTGTTGATCATGCCGGTGACAAGGAAAAGCGGCCTCGCATCGCGCTCCTCGAAACTCGCCATGGTCTCGGCGATCACCTGTCCGGCGCCGGGATTGTGGCCGCCGTCGACCCAGATCTCGCTGCCGCGCGGGGCGAGCCGCGCCAGGGCGCCGTCCGTCAGCCGCTGCAGGCGGCCCGGCCATTCGACATGGGCAAGGCCGGTTTCCATAGCATGCTCTGTAACTGCAAGGCCCGTCGCCTTGACCGCGCGGATCGCCGCGGCGGCATTGGCATATTGATGGCGGCCGGGAAGGCGCGGCAGAGGCAGGTCGGCAAGGCCGAACTCGTCCTGGTAGACGAGACGGCCGTATTCCTCATACGCCATGAAATCCTGGCCGTAGACGGTATAAGGACAGCCGAGCCGCTCGGCGGTCTCGATCAGCACGTCGCGGGCGGCATCCTCCGTCTGAAAGCCGATGACGACCGGAACGCCGCGCTTCATGATGCCGGCCTTTTCGGCGGCGATCAGCTCTACCCGGTCGCCGAGATAGGCCTGGTGATCGAGCGAGATCGGCATGATGATGGCGACGGCGGGGTGCGGGATGACGTTCGTTGCATCGAAACGGCCGCCGAGGCCGACCTCGATGATCGCCACATCCGCCGGATGCTCGGAAAAGAGGAGGAAGGTCACGGCCGTCAGGATCTCGAAGACGGTGATCTTCTGGCCGCCATTGGCCGCCGCCACGCGGCGCACGGCATCGGCGAGCACAGCGTCTTCCACGAATTGCCCACGGCCGCCCTTGACGCCCAGACGGTAACGCTCGTGCCAGTTGACGAGGTGCGGCGACGTATGGACGTGGACGGAAAGCCCCCCCGCCTCGAGGATCGAGCGGCAGAAGGCCGAAACCGACCCCTTGCCGTTCGTGCCGGCCACATGAATGACCGGCGGCAGCTTGAGGTGCGGGTCGCCGAGCGCGGCGAGCAGCCGCGTGATGCGGTCCAGCGAAAGATCGAACCCCTTGGGATGGAGCGCGAGAAGCTTCTCGATCTCCGCTGCCGCTTCGCTGGCCGCCACGCTCACCATGTCACTGGGCCGCGATGGCGATTGCATTGCCCGTGGCCGAGGATGCGGCCGGCTTCTTCATCAGGATCATCAGGAGACGGGCCAGCATATCGGGAATGTCATGGCGCTTGACGACCATGTCGACCATGCCGTGCTCCTGGAGGTATTCCGAGGTCTGGAAGCCGTCGGGGAGCTTCTCGCGGATGGTCTGCTCGATGACGCGCTTGCCGGCGAAGCAAATCTCCGCGCCGGGCTCGGCGAGATGAATATCGCCCAGCATGGCGTAGGACGCCGTCACGCCGCCCGTCGTCGGGTTGGTGAGGACGACGATATAGGGCAGGCCCGCTTCCTTGAGCATTTCCACGGCGACCGTGGTGCGCGGAAGCTGCATCAGCGAGAGGATGCCTTCCTGCATGCGCGCGCCGCCCGAAGCGGGGAACATGACGAGCGGGCACTTTTCGACGATGGCGCGCTCGAAGGCCTTGATGATCGCCTCGCCGGCGGCAATGCCAAGCGAGCCGCCCATGAAGGCGAATTCATGCACGACGGCGACAAGCTTGACGCCGCGCACCTTGCCGAGACCGGCGACGATCGTGTCTTCCAATTCCGTCTTGGCGCGGCTGTCGCGCAGGCGGTCGGCATATTTCTTCGAATCGCGGAACTTCAGCGGGTCCTGCGCCACCTTCGGCTGCTGCAGGGCCTCGTAGACGCCGTCGTCGAAGAGGTCCTTGAGGCGGGCCTTCGCCGGCATCTTCATATGATAGCCGGAGGCCGGGATGACCCACTTGTTCTCCTCGAGATCGCGGTGGAACACCATCTCGCCGGTTTCCGGGCACTTGATCCAGAGGTTTTCCGGTACATCCCGGTTGGGGCGGCCGAGCATCGAGTTGATCTTCGGCCGAACGTAGTTCGTGATCCAGTTCACGGTCTAGACTCCCGTTATAACCGTTCCCATGTGGGAACTTTACTCTGCCGCCGCAAGGCGCGACGCGCGCACGCCCGATGCGAGGCTCATGACCAGCGTTTCGACACCGGCGACGGTGGCCGCGCTGGCCTTGCCGTCCGCCGTCAGGCTGGAGGCGATCTGGTTGACGATGGCGGTGCCGACGACGACGCCGTCCGCCGAGGTGCCGATGGCGCGGGCATGCTCGGCCGTCTTGACGCCGAAGCCGACGCAGACCGGCAGCGTCGTATGCGCCTTGATGCGCCCGACCGCGCTGCCGATCAGCGACGGGTCCGGCAGGGCCGAGCCCGTGATGCCGTTCATCGAGACGTAATAGACGAAGCCGGAGGTGTTTTTGAGGACGGCCGGCAGGCGCTTCTCGTCGGTCGTCGGCGTGGCGAGACGGATGAAGTTGATGCCCTTGGCGACGGCCGGGATGCACAGCTCGTCATCCATTTCCGGCGGCAGGTCGACGACGATGAGGCCATCGATGCCGGCTTCCAGTGCGTCGTCGAGGAAGCGGTCGACACCGTAGATGTAGATCGGGTTGTAATAGCCCATCAGCACGATCGGCGTCGCGTCGTCGTCCTTGCGGAAGTCGCGGGCCATCTGCAGGGTCTTGGCAAGCGTCTGGCCGCCGGCAAGCGCGCGCTGGCCGGCCAGCTGGATCGCCGGGCCGTCGGCCATCGGGTCGGAGAAGGGCATGCCGAGCTCGATGACGTCGGCGCCGGCCTTCGGCAACGCCTTCATAATCTCCAGCGAGCTGGCATAGTCCGGATCGCCACCCATGAAATAGGTGACGAGCGCCGGGCGACCCTCGGCGGCAAGATCCGCGAAGCGTTTGTCCATGCGTGCGGTCATTCTCAGAGCTCCATGCCGAGGATCTTGCCGACGGTGAAGATATCCTTGTCGCCGCGGCCGGAGAGGTTCATCACGATGATCTGGTCCTTGCGCATCTTCGGCGCGCGCTTGATCACCTCGGCGACGGCGTGGCTCGGCTCCAGCGCCGGGATGATGCCTTCAAGCTTCGTCAGGAGCTGGAAGGCTTCCAGCGCCTCGTCGTCCATGATCGGCACATATTCGGCGCGGCCCGTATCGTGCAGCCAGGCATGCTCGGGGCCGATGCCGGGATAGTCGAGGCCGGCGGAGATGGAATGGCCTTCCTTGATCTGGCCGTCCGCGTCCTGCAGCAGGTAGGTGCGGTTTCCGTGCAGAACACCCGGGGAGCCTGCCGTCAGCGAGGCGCAATGCTCCTCGCCGTCGAGGCCCCTGCCGCCGGCTTCGACACCGACGATCTGCACGTCCTTGTCGTCGAGGAAGGGATGGAAGATGCCGATGGCGTTAGAGCCGCCGCCGACGGCGGCGACCACCATGTCCGGCAGGCGGCCTTCGGCGGCAAGGATCTGCTCGCGCGCCTCCTGGCCGATCACCGCCTGGAAATCGCGCACCAGTTCCGGATAGGGATGCGGGCCGGCGGCCGTGCCGATGAGGTAATAGGTGTCGTCGACATTGGTGACCCAGTCGCGCAGCGCCTCGTTCATGGCATCCTTCAGCGTGCCGCTGCCGGCCGTGACGGGCTTCACCTCGGCACCGAGCAGCTTCATGCGGAAGACGTTCGGCGCCTGGCGCTCGACATCGGTTGCGCCCATGTAGACGACGCAGGGCAGGCCGAAGCGGGCGGCGACGGTGGCCGAGGCGACGCCATGCTGGCCGGCGCCGGTCTCCGCGATGATGCGCGTCTTGCCCATGCGCCGGGCAAGCAGGATCTGGCCGATGCAGTTGTTGATCTTGTGCGAGCCGGTGTGGTTCAGCTCCTCGCGCTTGAAATAGATCTTCGCGCCGCCGAGATGCTGCGTCAGGCGCTCGGCATAATAGAGCGGGCTCGGCCGGCCGATATAATGGGCGCCGAGGTCCTTCAGCTCCGCCTGGAAGGCGGGGTCGGTCTTCGCCTTGTTCCACTCGGCCTGAAGGTCGAGGATCAGCGGCATCAGGGTTTCGGCGACGAAACGGCCGCCGAAGATGCCGAAACGGCCGTCCTCGTCCGGGCCTTCGCGGAACGAATTGAGGTTGGGTGACTGGTTCACGTATCGCTCCCTGCGGCGGCGGGCTCGCGTTCCGCCTTTCGTGCCGCTTCAAAAAACGCTTCCATCAGGCCGAGGTCCTTGACGCCCGGTGCGCTCTCGACCCCGGAACTGACGTCGATGCCCGGTGCGCTGGTCAGCCTTACGGCTTCGGCGATGTTATCCTTGTTCAGTCCACCGGAAAGCATGTAATCGACGCTTACGTCAAGCAGATGCATGAGTTTCCAGTCGAAGGAGACGCCGTTGCCGCCCGGAAGCTCGGAGCCGGCCGGAGGCTTGGCGTCGAAGAGGAAACGGTCGGCGATGCCGATATAGGGATCGATCCGCTTCAAGTCGTCCGCCTCGCGCACCGAAAAGGCCTTCATGACGGGCAGGCCGTAGACCGCCTTGACGGTCAAAAGCCGCTCCGGGCTCTCCTTGCCGTGCAGCTGCAGGATATCGGGCGAAACCGCGTCGACGATCTCGTCGAGCAGATCGCTGTCGGCATCCACCGTAACGGCGACGATCTTCGCACGGCCGCGCGCCCGCGCGGCAAGGCGGCCTGCATCGGACGGCTCGATGTTGCGCGGGCTTTTCGGAAAGAAGATGAAGCCGATATGGCTCGCACCGAGCGCGACCGCCCTGTCGACGGCCTCTTCGGTCTTCAGCCCGCAGATCTTGATGTCCAGTCTCATGGCGGAGGAAGTTGCACGAATCACCGGAAGAGTCGAGCCGAAAGACGGCGGCAACAGGTCCGTCGCCGGCCTCTCTCAGCCGAAATCCACGGCATGCAGCAGGCTGCCGTTGCGCTTCAGCCAGCGCTTGGCCTCCTCCGTCGTCGGGCACAGCCTTTCGCAGAGCGCCCAGAAGGCCGGGCTGTGGTTCATCTCGGTCAGGTGCGCCACCTCATGGGCGGCGAGATAGTCGATGACATGCGGCGGGGCCATGGCGATGCGCCAGGAGAAACTGAGCGCGCCGTCCGCCGAGCAGGAGCCCCAGCGGCTGCGCGTATCGCGCAGCGTCAGGGACTTCACCTTCCTGCCGCTGCGACCGGCATGGACGGCGACGAGCCGTTCCAGCTCGGCCCGCGCCTCCTTCTTGAGGAAATCGCAAATGCGGCGGGGAATGCTCTCCTCCATGCCGCCGACGCGCAGCACGGCTTCGCCGTCGACGATGACGGCCTCCGTCAGCCCGCGCAGCCGGCCCGTCGCCTGGATGCGGTGGGCAACGCCGTGGATCATCACATAGCCGCCGTCGGCCAGTTCGTTCGTCGTGCGGAATTTTGCGAGCTTCGTCATCAGCCAGCCCTGGTGACGATCGAGGAAATCGCGGATGTCGCGCTCGGCGATGCCGCTCGGCACCGTCATGCGCAGCGCCCGGCCGCCGGGCTCGATGCGCAGCGTCAGGCGCGTCGCGCGAAAATCCCGCCGGATGGTGAGCGGCAGGGGCCGGCCATTGACGTCGATCTCGCGCCTCTCCGGCGGAGGCGGCGTCTTCAGGGCCTTTCGGGGCTTGCGAAGGGACGGGAACATGCTGCCTTTCATAGCCGATTCGATGCCGGCTGAAACGCTCCAACGAAAAACCGGCGCACGGGGCGCCGGTCGATCTTCCAAGGGCTTCTGCCCTCAACCTTCATCAGGATCGGGCTCGACCCGGGGATGACGGGGAGCGGATCAGCTCGCCGGGAAACCCGGGACGTCGCCTTTGCCCTCGGCGCGGCGTTCGCGCATGAAGCGGTCGAACTCCTCCTGGTCCTTGGCGCGGCGCAGTTCGCGGACATAGGCGTCGAATTCCTCGCGCATCTCGTCCAGCTTGCGGCGTTCCTCGTCGAGGCGGGCAAGCTCGGCGTCACGCCAGTCGTCGAAGGCGCCGTTGCCGGTGGCGCTGCGGAAGGCATGACGGCCACGGCCGCTGCGGAACCTGCCGCGGCAGGAGGCGAACATGCCGTCCACGGTGTCGTTGGCGTCCTTCTTGAAGGTTTTCAGGCGGTCGCCGAAGACGATGTAGGCGAGCATGGCAAGGCCGAGCGGCCAGAACACCACGAAGCCCAGCACCATCAGGGCGATGGTCGCAGGCGTCCAGTCCGGACGGATCAGTGCTGACTGGTTCATGTGCAATCTTCCTCACGATCGGCGGAAACCACCCCGGTTTCCGGTGAATCCGATGTGGGCAGAGCGCCGGGCGCGTTCAAGGCGAGACGCCCGGAATTCGGGCAAGTGCCTGAAACGGGCCCGGAAAATCAGGCGGCGCTGCCGGCCTTGCCGCCCTTGATGACGCGCGGCACCGGCTTTGCCTTGCCTGTACGAGCATGCTCCTCGATGAAGGAGAGGATGCGCGGGGCAATCTCCTTGCGGAAGCGCGAGCCGTTGAAGACGCCGTAATGGCCGACATCCGGCTGCATATAGTGCATGCGCATGTGATCGGGGATGTTGGTGCAGATGGTCTGCGCCGCCTCGGTCTGGCCGACGCCGGAAATATCATCGTTCTCGCCCTCGACGGTCAGCAGCGCCACCTTGCGGATCGCCGTCGTGTCGACACGGCGGTCGCGGTGCATCATCTCGCCCTTCGGCAAAGCGTGGCGCATGAAGACGGTCTCGACCGTCTGGAGGTAGAATTCGGCCGTCAGGTCCATGACGGCCAGATATTCGTCGTAGAAATCGCGGTGCTTTTCGGCCGCGTCGCCGTCGTTCTTCACGAGATGAGCGAAGAACTCCTTGTGGGCGATGACGTGGCGGTCGAGGTTCATCGACATGAAGCCGGAAAGCTGCAGGAAGCCCGGATAGACCATGCGCATGAAGCCGGGCTGCGGCCACGGCACGGGCATGACGACATTGTCGCGGAACCACTCGATCGGCTTTTCCTTGGCGAGCTGGTTGACGGCCGTGGGGTTGATGCGCGTGTCGATCGGCCCGCCCATCAGCGTCATGGTGGAGGGCGAGAGCGGATCGTTGTCGGCCTCCATGACGGCAACGGCGGCCAGCACCGGCACCGCCGGCTGGCAGACGGCGATCACATGGGTATCCGGACCCAGCGCATGCAGCATCTCGATGACGTAGTCGATATAGTCGTCGAGGTCGAAGCGGCCTTCGGAGAGCGGCACCATGCGCGCGTCGACCCAGTCGGTGATGTGCACCTCCGCATGGGGCAGCAGCGCCTCGACGGTGCCGCGCAGGAGCGTCGCATAGTGGCCCGACATCGGCGCGACGATGAGGATCTTCGGATCGTTGCGGTGGCCGGCCGGCAGACAGCGCTCGAAATGGACGAGATTGCAGAAGGGCCGCTGCCAGACGATCTTCTCGTGCACAGAGACCGGCTTGCCGCCGATCACCGTCTCGGCAAGGCCGAATTCGGGCTTGCCGTAGCGCCGGGTCGTGCGCTCCAGCACCTCGAAGCCGGCGGCCACGGTGCGGCCGAAATAGGTGTGCGACAGCGGATTGAGCGGATTGCGGAAGGCAATGCGCATCTGGTCGGCCATGGCGTGCCAGGGCGCCATGGCGGCATGATTGAATTCGTAGAGCTGATAATACATCGAACGCGTATCCCATTTCCCGGTGCGGGCCCTGGCCCTGCACCACCTTCATCCGGTTCCGCAGATGCGAAAAGACTAACATCTTTTCGCTGCGTGGCAACATGCCGCATCACCATCGTAGCGCCGCGGACCTTTCGCGAGGATGAACGCGCCGTCAGGCCGTCCAGCCGCCGTCGATGACGTAGGCCTGGCCGGTCGTGTAGGTGGCGCCGGCAAGATGCACCGCAAGATCGGCAATCTCCCCGGGCGTGCCGATCCGCCCCATCGGCTGGCGGGATATGAAGGCGGCGCGGGCGGCCTCATAATCGCCGCCGGCCCGCATGCGATCCTGCAGCGAGGGGCTCTCCACGGTGCCGGGGCAGATGGCGTTGCAGCGGATGCCCCTTGCCACATAGTCGGCCGCAACCGACTTGGTGAGGCCGATGACCGCCGCCTTCGTGACCGTGTAGGCGAAGCGGTTCGGCACGCCCTTCACGCTGGAGGCGACCGAGGACATGTTGACGATGGAGCCGTCGCCACGCTCCAGCATGCCCGGCAGCACGGCCTGGATGGTGCGCACCATGGCAAGCACGTTGAGGTTCCAGGCGAAAGCGAGCTCGTCCTGCTTCACATCGAGGATCGTGCCGCCATGCACGACGCCGGCGCAATTGAAGAGGACGTCGATACGACCGATCTCGCCGACGGCGGCGGAAACGGCCGTATCGTCCAGGACGTCGAGGATGCGAGTGGCGATACCGCTTTCCTCGGCAAGGCTCGCCAGCGCCTCGGGATTGATGTCCGTGGCCACCACATTCGCGCCGGCGCGCCGGAAGGCGAGCGCGGATGCCCGCCCGATACCCTGCCCCGCCGCCGTCACCAGAACGGTCTTGCCTTCGAGATTGCTCATGATCCTGCTCCAGTCTGCTGTGCGGCACTTTGCATTGTGGTTCCGCCCGCCGGGATTCGCGCGGGCGGCGCTTTCATTCTAACGGCTTCCGCGGCGGCGCAACTGGTCGAAATAGACGATGACGATGATCAGCAGGCCCGTGATGATGCGTTGCCAGAAGGAATTGACGTTGAGCAGGTTTGCGCCGTTGTTGATCGTCGCCAGGATGAAGGCGCCGAGGAGCGGCCCGTGCACCGAACCGACCGCACCGAACAGGCTGGTGCCGCCGATCACCGAGGAGGCGATCGCCTGAAGCTCCCAGCCCTCCGCCTGCGTGGCGTTGCCGATGCCGATGCGCGAGGCGAGCAGCACGCCGACGAGGGCGGCGCAGGCGGCCGAAAGGATATAGGCGAGATAGATCGTGCGATTGACGTTGACGCCGGAAAGGCGCGCCGCCTCGGCATTCGAGCCGACCGCGAAGAGATAGCGGCCGAAGCGGGAAAGGTGCAGGAAGACGAAGGCGGGGATCGCCACCAGGATCACCATCCAGAAGAGGCTGGGCACGCCGAGGAAATCGGCCCGCGAGAAATCGGTGAAGCCTTCGTGGCTGATCGAGATGGTCGAGCCGTTGGTGATGAGAAGGCCGATGCCGCGCAGCGACGTCAGCGTCGCCAGCGTGATGATGAAGGGCGGCAGGCCCATGCGCACGATGCCGAAACCGTGGAACGCGCCGATGGCCACGCCGATCAGCAGCGTCAGGACGATCGAGAGCCAGAGCGGCACGCCGGCCTGCAGCAGCCAGGCGACGATGACGCTGGTGAAGCCGACGATGGCCCCGACGGAAAGGTCGATGCCAGCCGTGATGATGACGAAGGTTTGGCCGACCGCCAGGATCGCCGTCATCGCTCCCTGCCGCAGGAGATTGGAGATGTTGTTCGGCGACCAGAAGGCGTGGGTCGCAAGGCCGAGTGCCAGCCAGAGCGCCAGAAGAAGCCCGAGCAGCGTGAGCCCGAGCAGGATGTTCGTTCCTTTTTTCGGCGCCGGTGCGCTTTCTGCGGTGGTCTCCACGCTCATATGTCTTTCCCCTTCTTTTCGTTGTGCGGGCGGCTCAGGCGCCGATGGCCTGGGTCAGGACGTCCTCGTGCGAGGCGGCCCTGTAATCGTGGCTGGCGACGAGGCGTCCGCCGCGGAAGACATGCAGGCGATCCGACAGCTCGTAGACCTCCGGCAGGTAGGACGAGATGAGAATGATGCCGGCGCCCTGCTTCAGGAGTTCGCCGAACAGCCGGTAGATTTCCGCCTTGGTGCCGACGTCGACGCCCACGGTCGGCTCGTCGAAGATGAAGAGGCGCGCACCGTGGCTCAGCCACTTGCCGATGACGATCTTCTGCTGGTTGCCGCCGGACATGGCCGAGGCGAGCACGGCGCGCGACGGCGTCTTGATGGCGAGGTTGCGGATCTGACGGTCGGCATTCTCCGCCTCGTCGCGGCGGCGGATCACCGGCCCGGAACTGAGGCGCCGGAAGACCGGCAGGTTGATGTTGAGGCCGATCGGCAGGTTGAGGCAAAGGCCCTGGTCGCGGCGGCTTTCCGGCGCAAGCGCGATGCCGAGCTCCATGGCCGCGCGCTCGTTCGCAATATCGACCTTCCGTCCGTCCCAGAATATCTCGCCCGCAGTGACGGGCTGGCGGCCGTAAAGGCCGAGCGCGAATTCGCTGCGCCCCGCGCCGATGAGGCCGTAAAGACCGACGATCTCGCCCGACCGCACCGAAAGGGAGACATCCGTGAAGCCCGGTCCCGAAAGGCCGCGGGTCTCGACGATCACGTCGCCCGCCGCCACCTTCTCCTTGTGGTAGATCTGCTCGATCGAGCGGTTGATCATCAGCGCGATCAGCTCGTTCTCGTTGGTCTCGCCGATGAGGCGCGTGCCGACATGGGTGCCGTCGCGCAGCACCGAGACGCGGTCCGCCAGTTCGAAGACCTCCTCCATGCGGTGGCTGATATAGACGATGGTGACGCCCTCCTCGCGCAGCCGACGGATGAGCCGGAAGAGCTGGGCCGATTCCTGGCGCGTGAGATAGGCGGTCGGCTCGTCGAAGATGAGGAAGCGGATGCCGCGCATGGCGGCCCGCGCCGTCGCGACGAGCTGCTGCTGGCCGATGGTGAGGCTGCCGAGGACGGCGGCGGCGGGAAGCTGGAAACCGAGATCGTCGAGCGCAGCCTGGGCGGCGCGCTCCATGGCGCCCTTGCGCATCAGGCCGTTGCGGTTCATCTCGTCGCCGAGGAACATGTTGGCGGCGACGGAAAGGTGCGGGCAGAGCACGACCTCCTGATGGACCGCATTGATGCCGCGGGAAATCGCCTCGTTGGGCGTCGACAGCTGCACGGGCCTGCCGCACCACAAGACCTCGCCCGCCGTCCGGCGGATGACGCCCGTGAGAAGCTTGATCAGGGTGGATTTTCCCGCGCCGTTTTCCCCGACGATGGCGTGGATTTCGCCGGCGAGGAACGTGATCGTCGCCGGCTTCAGCGCCTCGACGAGGCCGTATTTCTTCTGGAGGCCGCGTAGTTCCAGGATCGGGGCGCCACGCGGCACCGTCTCGGATTCGGCAAGCCTTGCCTCGTCTTCATGCCGATGGCTCAATTCCTGAAGACTGCTCATCGCTCTGTCCTCCCTGACGAGAAGCGCCGTGCGCGCGAACGCATGGGGCGGGCGCTCCCTCTTTTGGAATGCGGAAAGCGTCCCGCCCGGATCATGCGGCCCGGGCGGGGGATCGTCAAACGGAGTGCGATACGGTCAGATCTTCGGATTGAGAAGCGCGTCGATCTTCGGATCGGACATGTTGTCCTTGGTCACGAGGTTCGCGCCGGTGTCGACGAAGGCCTCGACCTTCTCCTTCTTGGAGGCGGCGAGCGCCGTCTTCACACCGTCGTAACCCATGCGGTAGGGGTCCTGCACGACGAGGCCGGCAAGCACGCCTTCCTTGAGGAAGCCGACCGTCTTCTCGTCCGAGTCGAAGCCGATGACCTTGATCTTGTCGCCGAGCTTGTTCTCGGCGATCGCCTGGCCGACGCCCTGCGCCATGATGAGGTTGGAGGCGAAGACGCCGACGAGGTCCGGATTGGCGGTGATGAGGTCGGTCATCATGTTGAGGCCCGTGGTGGCCTGACCGTCCGCATATTTGTCGGCCACGACCTCGAGGCCCGGATACTTGGTCTTGACCTGATCGAGGAAGCCTTCGCGGCGCTGGTCGAGCGAGCCGACGCCCGGAAGGCTCGTGATGATGGCGATCTTGCCCTCTTCCTTGCCGGTCGCGGCCTTGATGGCGGCGGCAAGGCCGTCAGCGGCGATGCGGCCGCCCTGGACGTTGTCGGTCGTCAGGAACGAGGTGAAGGCCTTGGAATCGGCCGCCGAGTCGATGCCGATGATCGGAACGGACTTGGCCGCCTCGTCGACCGGCTTGCCGAGCGCCTTGAATTCCGTCGGCGAGATGACGACCGCGGCAGGGCCGCCGGCCACGGCGTTCTCGAGGATGGTGATCTGGCCGTTGATATCGGATTCCGACTGCGCGCCAAGCTCGGGGACGTTGATGCCGAGGTCCTTGCCGGCCTGGCGCGCGCCGGCGAGCACGATCTGCCAGTAGAAGGACGTCGTGTCCTTGACGATGATCGGAATGGTGACATCCTGCGCCATGGAGGCGGCGGGGGTCATGGCTGCGAGGACTGCGGCACCCGCAAGCGCGGTGAAGGCACGGCGGGTCAGAAGCGATCTTACAATGCTCATCTGTGTTCTCCTCTCGGGTGCTTCCTCTCCTCCTTCAGGATCGGGTTGCAGGAAGCGGACAACTCGATCTTTTATCGATAAAAAACATTTTTATTGCAGGCTACACCCGCTTTTACCGCCTGGCAAGCGGATGAATTTTCGCAAAAGCGCTGTCTTTCCAGGCATTCCAGTCCATTGCCCCGTCCTTTCAAACGGCGCCCGCCGGGAATCAGACCCGGTAGACCTCCTGCGGATGCACGACACCTTTCTTCAGGATGAGGTTGCCGTAAAGGCGGAATTCCGTCGTGGCGACGATGACGGCCGCCGCCTTCGCCCGCTCGTAGAAGGCGAAGCGCTCCAGCGAATGGACCGTGAAATCGCCCGCCAGCCGATGCACGAGATCCTGGAAGGTGGCGCAGACTTCCGGCACCGCCGCCGGGTCTCCCACCACTTCCATGCGCCAGGCTGCCTCGGGCACGAAGGTGTCGAGCGGCATATGCACCAGGATCGCCTCCGCCATGGAAACGGCATCGACGCCGTCCGCCCGGATGACGTCCGGGCCCAGGAAGCTCGACGGGAAATTGGCGTCGGCGATGACGATCTCGTCGCCATGGCCCATGGTTCTGAGCGCATGGAGGAGCTCGGGACCGAGCAGGGGATGAATGCCTTTCAACATGTGGATGCGATCCTTTTCGAAATTATTGCCGGACGGCGTCGAGCCCCAGTTCCGGCGCGACCAGCGTGTGGGCCTCCAGGGCCGGATAGATGTCCGCCGGCAACGGCGCGCGCGCCAGCGCCATGTTGCGGCTGAGGCTTTCCGGCCGCGCCGTGCCGATCAGCACCGAGGCGACGGCGGGATTGCGCAGGGGAAACTGCAGGGCGGGCGCAGCAAGCGGCACCCCCCTATCCCGCGCGATCTCCATCATCGCCCCGACCTTTCCGGCGATTTCCGGCGTTGCCGGCATATAGTCGAAATGCGCGCCCGCCACCGGACCGGTCGCCAGGATGCCGGAGTTGAACACGCCGCCCACGACGAGCGAGGTCTTCTTCCGTTCGCAGAGCGGCAGGAGTTCGGCGACGGCCGAACGGTCGAGCAACGTATAGCGGCCGGCCAGCAGGATACAGTCGAGATCGGCCCGCCGCAGCACGTCGAGGCACACCGGCACTTCGTTGACGCCGAGACCGTAGGCGCGGATCGCGCCGGAGGACTTCAGCGCATCCAGCGCCTTGAGGCCGGAATCGAGCAGCTGGCGGAGATGGAAGGCATTGCGCTCCGCGCCGTGCGTATAGACGCCGATATCATGGACATAAAGGATGTCGATGCGGTTGAGGCCGAGGCGGGCATGGCTGAGCTCGACCGAGCGCATGATGCCGTCGTAGCTGTAGTCGTAGCGCACGTCGAAGGGCAGCGGATCGACATAGCCGTAGTCCGGCACCTTGTCGTCGGCGACCGGAACCATGATACGGCCGACCTTGGTGGAGAGCACGTAGCCCTCCTTCGGCTTCTCGCGCAGGAAATCGCCGGTGCGCCGCTCGGCAAGGCCGAAACCGTACCAGGGCGCCGTGTCGAAATAGCGGATGCCTTCGTCCCATGCGGCCCCCAGCGTTTCCATCGCCGCCTCGCGCGGGCAGGCCCGGTAGAGCCCGCCCAGCGCCGCGGTGCCGAAACTGAATTCGGTCACGGCAAGGCCCGTCGTCCCGATGGTCCGCGTTTCCATGGCTTCTCCCGGCCGGCGTCCTCCCACCGGCTCTTGTCTTTTATCGGCAATAGACAGATTGCCGTCAATGGATAATATGAGACGTGGAGGAAACGGAAGAATGACGACGGGCGGCCCGGAGCGTATCTGGCCATTTGCCCGATCAACCACTAAGGGACGCGAACCCCAACCACCGGCGGCACCCATGGCCAAGCAGAACAACGTCTTCAAGGATGCCTTCAATCGCTGCGTGAAACTCCTGGAGCAGACGGCAAGCCTGCCGTCCGAGCCCGAGCTCGGCGCCGCGCTCGGCGTCAGCCGCACCACGGTGCGGGCGATCCTGACCCGGCTGGAGGAGCTCGGCCTGCTGACCTGGGAGAAGCGGCGCAAGATCGTCCTGCGCAAGCCGGTGCCGGCCGACTATTTTCCGACGGAAGAGACGGATTCGCTTTCGGAAATCATCGAGCGCAGCTTCATGCGCCGGATTCTTGCCGGCGGCGCGCAGCCCGGCATGCAGATCAACGAGCTGGAGCTTGCCCGCGAGATCGGCATCGGCACCACCAGCGTGCGCGAATTCCTCATCCGCTTCAGCCGCTTCGGCCTCATCGAGAAGCGGCCGAACAGCCATTGGGTATTGAAGGGCTTCACCCGCGAGTTCGCGCTGGAGCTGACGGAGGTGCGCGAGATGTTCGAACTGCGCTCCGCCGCCGCGTTCGCCCATCTGCCGGACGATCATTCCGCCTGGAGCGAGCTCGACGCGATCGAGGCCGTGCATCACGAGATCCTCGCCGACATCGAGACCCGCTATCCGGATTTCTCCGAGCTGGACGAGCGCTTCCACCTCCTCGTGCACCGCGCCTCGAAGAACCGCTTCATCGTCGACTTCTATGACGTGATCGCCATCGTCTTCCACTACCATTACCAGTGGAACAAGACGAATGCCCGCGCGCGCAACGCCCGGGCGCTGGAAGAGCATCTGGCCTATATCGCGGCGCTGCGCTCGCGCGATCCGGCTCGCATCGAGACCGCCTGCCGGCAGCACCTGAAGTCCGCGCGCGAGACCCTGCTGCAATCGATCAACTGAGCGGGCCGGACCCGTGGCGGCTCAGTATCCGCCGCCGGATCCCGTCGCCGGCGCTTCACCGAGGAAACGGCGGCGCAGGCCGTCCACCGCCGAAACGAGGCAGTTGACGTCGGTGCCGATCGCCATGAAATCCGCACCGAGATCGCGGTAGACCTCGGCCTGCGCCAGCGAGACCGTCATGATGCCCCGCGCCTTGCCATGCGCCTTGATCCGCGCGAAGGCATGGGTGATCGCCGCCAGTACCTCCGGCGCGCCGGGATTGCCGAGATGGCCCATGTCCGCGGCAAGGTCGGACGGGCCGACGAAGACGCCGTCGACCCCCTGCACGGCGGCGATCTCGTCGATGGCCGCAAGACCCGCCCGGCTTTCCACCTGCACGATCAGGCAGATCTCCGCATTGGCGGTCGTCACATAGTCGGGCACGCGGTTGAAATCGCTCGCCCGGCCGAGACCCGCGCCGACGCCGCGGATACCGTGCGGCGGATAGCGAAGCGCGCGCACCAGCGCCTCGGCCTGCGCGGCCGATTCGACCATCGGGATCAGGAAGGTCTGGGCGCCCTGGTCGAGCAATTGCTTCAGGAGCCAGGCCTCTCCCATCGGCGGGCGCACGATGGCATGGGCCGGCGAATGGCGCAGCGCCCCGATCTGCGCGCCCATCGACGGCAGGTCGTTGGGCCCGTGCTCGCCATCGATCAGCAGCCAGTCGTAGCCGCTGGTCGACAGAATTTCCGCCGCATAGGCGCTGCCGAGCGCCACCCACAGGCCGAGCTGGAACCGGCCTTCGGCAAGGGCGGCCTTGAACGCGTTTTTTGGTGCTGCCACGATCTTTCCCCTCAGAATGGAAGCCGGCCGGGCAATTCCCGGCCGGATAGTGCCCAAAAAGCCTCAGGCGATGCCGCCGAGGCAGACATATTTGATCTCGGTGAATTCCTCGATGCCGTAGCGCGAGCCCTCGCGGCCGAGACCGGAGAGTTTCACGCCGCCGAACGGCGCCTCCGCCGTCGAGATGAGGCCGGTATTGACGCCGACCATGCCGTATTCCAGCGCCTCGGCAACGCGGAACACCCGCGACAGGTCCTTGGCGTAGAAATACGAGGCAAGCCCGAACTCCGTGTCGTTCGCCTGCGCGATCACGTCATCCTCGCCCGAAAAGCGGAAGAGCGGCGCGACGGGACCGAAGGTCTCCTCGCGCGTGACGGCCATGTCCTTCGTCACGTCGGCGATCACCGTCGCCTCGTAGAAGGTGCCGCCGAGCGCATGGCGCTTGCCGCCGGAAATAACCCGCGCGCCCTTCTTCACCGCGTCGGAGACATGCTCCTCCACCTTCTCCAGCGCTGCCGTGTCGATCAGCGGACCGAGCACCACGCCCTCGTCGAAACCGTCGCCGGTCTTCAATTTGCCGACGGCGGCGGCGAGCTTTTCGGAGAAGGCGTCATAGACGGCATCCTGCACATAGAGCCGGTTGGCGCATACGCAGGTCTGGCCGTTGTTGCGGAACTTGGCGATCAGCGCGCCTTCCACCGCCGCATCGAGGTCGGCGTCGTCGAAGACGATGAAGGGTGCGTTGCCGCCAAGCTCCAGGCCGAGCTTCTTGATGGTCGGGGCGCACTGTTTGTAAAGTTCCGCGCCGATCTCCGTCGAGCCGGTGAAGGTGAGCTTGCGCACGATGGGATTGGCCGTCAGTTCCGCGCCAATCTCGCGGGCCGAGCCGGTGACGACCGAGAAGAGGCCGGCGGGAATGCCGGCGCGCTCGGCAAGCACGGCAATGGCGATGGCCGAAAACGGCGTCTGCGAGGCGGGCTTCAGCACCATGGCACAGCCGGCGGCAAAGGCCGGGCCGGCCTTGCGGGTGATCATGGCATTGGGGAAGTTCCAGGGCGTGATTGCCGCGACCACGCCGACCGGCTGCTTCATGACGAGGATGCGCTTGTCCTTCTGGTGACCGGGTACGATGTCGCCGTAGAGACGGCGGGCTTCCTCGGCGAACCATTCGACGAAGCTGGCGCCGTAGACGATCTCGCCCGTGGCCTCGGCAAGGGGCTTACCCTGTTCCGCCGTCAGGATGCGGCCGAGATCGTCCTTGTTCTCGATCATCAGCTCGAACCACTTGCGCAGCACGCCAGAGCGTTCCTTCGCCGTGCGGGCAGCCCAGCCCTTCTGGGCTTCGGCGGCGGCCTCGATGGCCTCGCGCGTCTCCTTGCCGCCCAGTTTCGGCACATGGCCGATCAGAGCGCCCGTTGCCGGGTTCGTCACCGCTATGCCGGCGCCGCCGGCTTCGATCCAGCGACCGCCGACAAGCGCCGCCTCCCGCAACAGGCTCGGGTCTTTGAGGTTCATCGCATATCTCCCATTTTCGCAATGCCGTTCCAAGACGTATCGATGCGGTTATATTGCCTGCGCCGCCCCTTCGACAATGGCGTCGGAGACGGCCCGGCAACAGGAATCCGAGGCTTGCAATGACTGAGACGACCGGCCGCATCGCGGACCACCCCATCGACCCCATCTTTCTCGACCGCTGGTCGCCCCGCGCCTTCACCGGCGAGGCCATGCCGCACGAGACGCTTCTCTCGCTGTTCGAAGCCGCGCGCTGGGCACCGTCGGCCGCCAACGGCCAGCCCTGGCGCTTCATCTACGGCCACCGCGGCACCGAGGCTTTCGACCGGATCTACGCCACGCTGGACGAGGGCAACCGCCGCTGGGCTGACAAGGCGTCCGCGCTCGTCGTGATCGTCTCGCAGACCCATCGCAAGGCGGCCGACGGCGAGATGCGGCCCGCCTATACCCATGCCTTCGACACCGGCGCCGCCTGGGCCTATTTCGCCCTCCAGGCGATCCATGCCGGCTACCACGCTCACGGCATGGGCGGCATCGACCGCACCAAGGCCATGCAGGTGCTTGGCATTCCGGACGGTTTTCGCGTGGAAGCAGCCGTCGCCATCGGCAAGCTCGCTCCGAGGGAGAGCCTGCCGGAAGACCTGATGAAGCGCGAGGTGCCGAGCATGCGCAAGCCGGTTTCCGAATTCGTTTCGGAAGGGCGGTTCGCCTCCTGAGGCGGCCGAGCGGCGATCGGTAAAAGAAAGCCGCCTTTCGGCGGCTTTCCGTCAGATGTCGAGGTTGGCGACGCTGAGGGCGTTTTCCTGGATGAAATCGCGGCGGGGCTCCACTTCGTCGCCCATCAGGCGTGAGAAGAGGCCGTCGGCGTCCGTCGCATCCGTGACCTTCACCTGCAGCAGCGAGCGGACGTTCGGATCGAGCGTCGTTTCCCAGAGCTGCTCGGCGTTCATTTCGCCGAGGCCCTTGTAGCGCTGCATGGACAGGCCCTTGCGGCCGGCCGCGAAGATCGCATCGAGGAGCGCGCGCGGGCCGGTGATCTCCACCTGGCCGTCCTTGCGGCGGAGCACCGGCGGCACCGCGTAGGTTTCGCGAAGGCGGGCGGCGAGCTGGTCGATATGGCGGACGTCGGAGGAACCGATCAGCGCCATGTCGAGATGGGCGAATTCCTTGACGCCGCGCACGGTGCGCTCGAAGCGAAGGCCCCCGTCGGCCGCGACCGAGCCTTCCCAGCCGCGTTCCGTCTCCTCGGCGATGAGGTCGAGGCGGCGGGCGACCTCATCGGCCTTGGCCGCATAGCCGTCGCGGTCGTGGCTGAGTTCGATGTTCAGCGCGCCGGCGATCGCCGCCTGCTCGACGATGGCGCGGTTGTAGCGCGAGTGCAGGCCGTCGAGCAGCGTGCGCAGGCGCAGCGCATCCTGGATCAGCTCGAGGATATCCTGGCCGACGCGCACTTCGCCAGAGGCAAGCTCCAGCGCCGCGTCGTCGAGGCCCGCTGCGATCAGATAGTCCTCCAGCGCCTTCTCGTTCTTGAGGTACTGGCTCGATTTGCCGCGCGAGACCTTATAGAGCGGCGGCTGGGCGATATAGAGATGGCCGCGCTCGATGAGCTCCGGCATCTGCCGGAAGAAGAAGGTGAGCAGCAGCGTGCGGATATGCGCGCCGTCGACGTCGGCGTCCGTCATGATGATGATCTTGTGGTAGCGCAGCTTGTCGGCGTTGAACTCGTCCTTGCCGATCGAAGTGCCGAGTGCGGTGATCAGCGTGCCGATCTCCTGGCTGGACAGCATCTTGTCGAAGCGCGCCCGCTCGACATTGAGAATCTTGCCGCGCAGGGGCAGGATCGCCTGGTTCTCGCGCGAGCGGCCCTGCTTGGCCGAACCGCCGGCCGAATCGCCCTCGACGAGGAAGACTTCCGACTTCGCCGGATCGCGCTCGGAGCAGTCGGCGAGCTTGCCGGGAAGCGAGGAGATATCGAGCGCGCCCTTGCGGCGCGTCAGTTCGCGCGCCTTGCGAGCGGCCTCGCGGGCGGCGGCGGCCTCCACGACCTTGCCGATGAGCGTCCTTGCATCGCTCGGATGCTCTTCCATCCAGATGCTCAGCGCCTCGTTGACGAGGCTTTCGACGACGGGGCGGACTTCGGAGGAAACCAGCTTGTCCTTGGTCTGCGAGGAGAATTTCGGATCGGGGACCTTTACCGAGAGAACGGCCGTCAGGCCCTCGCGGCAGTCGTCGCCCGTCAGCGAGACCTTTTCCTTCTTCATGATGCCGGAGCTTTCGGCATAGGAAACGACCTGGCGCGTCAGCGCGCCGCGGAAGCCGGCCATATGCGTGCCGCCGTCGCGCTGGGGAATGTTGTTGGTGAAGCAGAGCACGTTCTCGTGGTAGCTGTCGTTCCACCACATGGCCACTTCGACGGTGATGCCGTCCTTCTCGCCGCGAATGGCGATAGGCTTGTCGACGAGCGGCTTCTTCGCCCGGTCGAGGAAGGCCACGAAGGCTTCGAGACCTCCTTCGTACATCAGCTCGTCCTGCCTGATATCCGAATGGCGGCGGTCGGTGAGCAGGATACGCACGCCGGAATTGAGGAAGGCGAGCTCGCGCAGGCGATGCTCCAGCGTCGCATAGTTGAATTCGATATTGGAGAACGTATCCGTCGAGGGCAGGAAGGTCACTTCCGTGCCGGTCTCCGCACCGGCCTCGCCGGTCTCCGCTAGCGGACCGTCGGCCACGCCGTGCGTGAAGCTCATCTCGTGGATCTTGCCGGCGCGGCGGATCTTCAGCTTCAGCTTGACCGAAAGCGCGTTCACCACCGAGACGCCGACGCCGTGCAGGCCGCCCGAGACCTTGTAGGAGTTCTGGTCGAACTTGCCGCCGGCATGGAGCTGGGTCATGATGACCTCGGCCGCCGAGACGCCCTCTTCCTTGTGGATGTCGGTCGGAATGCCGCGGCCATTGTCCGTCACCGTCACCGAGCCGTCCGCATTGAGCGTCACCGTCACGATGTCGGCATGGCCGGCCAGCGCCTCGTCGATCGCGTTGTCGACGACCTCGTAGACCATGTGGTGCAGGCCCGAGCCGTCGTCGGTATCGCCGATATACATGCCGGGCCGCTTGCGCACGGCGTCGAGCCCCTTGAGAACCTTGATCGAATCTGCGCCATACTCGGCCGGGCCGTTTTCGGTCTCGGGTGTGTCAGTCATTCAAACGTCTTTCCAGGGTTGTCTCGGAAGGCGGGCAAGCCTAGCGAATCACGGCTTTCCGGGTCTTGCGAATATAGGGATTTTGCCCTCAAGTTCCAAATCGGAGAGCAGGCAAACACGGCAGAAATCCGGGGATCAACCGGGTTTTACCCGGTTATTGCACGCTTTTTCCAGGATGCCGGCAAGGCGCCGCACCGTCTCGGGCGGCAGGCTGGCGATTTCGGCCGAAAGCCGGTTGGCGAAGGCGGTATATTCCGGCGGCAGGCCGGCGGTATCGACCACGACGCGCGGATCGGAGATCTGCGCGATGCGGAAAAGCTCCTCGGCCTCGTCCCAGATGACGTTGAAGTAGCCGGCGACGCGCTGGAGGAAATCGAAACTCGGCATGCCGCGCTTGCCGTGCTCCAGCGCCGAGAGATAGGCGGGGCTGACGCCGAGGGCATTGGCCATCTCCTTCTGCGAGACGCCCTTGCGGTCGCGCAGGTGCCGCACGGCCTTGCCGAAGGGCGTCGTCATCGCCTCTCCCCCGGCTGGCGGGCGAGCCGCACGTAGAGCGCACCCTCGCCGCCGTGGTTGCGCGCCGCCGGCTCGTAGGAGGAGATCAGCGGGCGGAATTCCGGCAGGGAGAACCACAGCGGCACCGCCCGCTTCAACGCGCCGTCGCTGCCGAGCGAGGTGCCCTTGCCGGTGATGACCAGCACATGGCGAAGGCCCCGCTCGTGCGCCTTGATGAGGAAGCCGAGCAGGAAGCCGTGCGCCTCGCTCTGGATCATGCCGTGCAGGTCGATGCGTGCCTCAAGGGCAAGCCGCCCCTTGGCGATCTTGCGCTTGACGGGCCGCTCCAGCGGATGATGGCGCGTCTCCGTGCCGCGACCGATGGTCAGCGCGATGCCCTCGGAAACAGGCTTTTCGGCCTTCGCCTTCTTCGGCTCCGGTACCTTTTCCTCGATCTTCTCGGCGAAGGCGGCTTCGAACTCCGTCAGCGCATCGAGCTTGCCGGGCATGGCCCGCGTGCTGCGCGCCACCTTGCCCCACAGGATGCGGTCCTCGCTCGAAAGCGGCTTATCCTTCGGCATGGAGATAGCGCTCCGCCGCCGCGCGCGGGATGAGGATATGGAAGGTCGCAGCATTGCGCACATGACCCGCCAGCGCGCCCGCCGCATCGCCCGATCCCGTGAAGATATCGCCGCGCGCCGGGCCGACGATGGCGGTGCCCGTATCGAGCGCCAGCATCAGCCGGCGGAAGGGCTTTCCGCCGTCCATATGGGTCAGCGTCTCGCTCGAGATGAAGAAGGGCAGGCCGAAGGTGTGGATCGTCCGGTCGACCGCGAGCGAGCGGCCGGCGACGAGCGGCACCTTGGCGGCCGCGACGGGGCCGAGCGCGCCATCGTCGACCGCAGCCTCCTTGAAGAAGATGAAGGAGCGGTTGTGCCAGAGCACGCCGTCCACCTCGTCCTCGTGACGCGCCAGCCAGTCGCGGATGGAAGCCATGGAGACGGTCGCGGCGTCGATCTCGCCGCGGTCGATCAGCAGCTTGCCGATGGCGGAGAAGGGATGGCCGGATTTCGCCGCGTAGGTGACGCGCCGTACCGATCCGTCCGGATAGACGAGCCGCGCCGCACCCTGCACATGGGCGAAGAAGACGTCGACCTTCGAGCGGGCATAGGCGATTTCCAGCCCGCGGCCGGCAAGACAGCCGCGCTCGATCTCACCGCGGTCGGGATGCTCGACGATTTGGCCGCCCTTCTCCAGCCCGAAGGCATAGCCCGCCGGAAAGCCGGCCGGCCGGTTGGCGTCGTCGATGTCGACGAGATCGTCGGGGCGGCGATAGAAGGGATAGCGATATTCGGCATCCGGCACCGCCCTCACCGCCACTTCCGGCTCATAGAAGGCGGTGACGAAACCGCTGGAGCCGTCCGTCTTCTCGATAAGGAACGGAACGCAATGCGTCTCGAAGAAGGCGCGCACCGCACCGGCGCCTTCCGGCTTTTCCACGTCTGCCGCATCCAGCAACGCCAGAAGCTCGCCGGCGGTGATGCCGAGCGAGCCTGTCCTGTAGGGCTTGACGGTGCGGATATGCCCGCGGCAGCGGGCCATCGCCGCCAGGAGCGGCGTCGGATCGTCCTCATCCCAGCCGGGAAGCGCCGAAAACCGGGCCGGAACCAGGCGATAGTCCATGGGAGCCCCGCTCAGCCTTCCGACTCGGTGGCGATCAGCTTCCAGTTCGGATCGCGCGAGCGGATGTCGCGGGCGAAGGTCCACAGGTCGTTCACCTCCGCCACGGTCTCGGCATCGCCCTCGACCAGCGCACCGGCTTTGTCGTAGGTGGCGGAAATGAGCTGGCTGACGATGCGCAGCGTGACGTTCGCCTCGCTGTCCTTGACTTCGGCGCCAACGATATCGGCCTTCTCGATGCCGACGAAGCTGGAGCGCACGACCTCGCCCTTGCTCTCGCGCTCGGAAATGGCGGCATCGAAGCCTTCGTAGACTTCGCGCGAGAGGAGGTTCTTCAACGCCTTGCGGTCGCCATCGGCGAAGGCGACGACGATCATCTCATAGGCCATGCGGGCGCCGGCGACGAATTCCTTCGGGTTGAAGGAGGGATCGGCCTTGACGAGTGCGCGGAGCTGGTCGTTGAGCGGCGTTCCGGCCGGGGCGAAGCTGTCGACGGCGGCGAAGGGATTTTCCTCTTCGTCCGCATCGCGCCGGGGCAGGGTCACCACCTTGCCGCGGTCGGCCGAATCGGCCGGCTCGACCGTTTCGCGCTTGGCGTAGGGATCGAAGGGCGGGCGCTCGCTGCCGGTGCGCCGGCCGAGCACGCTGCGCAACTGCAGGAAGATGACCACCGCAGCCACGAGGAAGAAAATCGTTACGAAATCGAATGAGCCCATTATGATCCGCTGCCGGTTTCTGTTTTTTGTTCCCTCCCATATAGTCCGCAAAGCCGGATCATTCAAATAGCCAAGCTGCGAATGGGACGAAGCGTCCCGGCGGCGGTATCGGCCCGGCCGAATCTGTGCGACACTGGCCGCCATGCCACGACGTCTTTTTGCCTTCTTCCTTCTTCTGCTGCCGCTTGCGGAAATCGCCTGTTTCATCCTCGTGGGCCGGCACATCGGCCTTATCGCGACGCTTTCACTGGTCGTCCTGTCGGCCTTCGCCGGCATCCTGCTGATGCGCGTGGCCGGATTCGGCGTGCTTGCGAGGGTGCGGCAATCGGGCCTCGACGGGCAGGCGCCGGGCAAGGAGATGGCCGATGCGGCGATGATCCTCATCGCCGGCGTCCTGCTGCTCGTTCCCGGATTTCTCAGCGACGCCCTCGGCCTTGCGTTTCTGCTGCCGCCGGTTCGGCGCTTTCTCTGGAACCGTCTGGTGCGCAACGTGGTTGTGGTGGATATCGGCGGCAGGCCGCCCCACGGGCAGCCGCAGACGGGCCCGCAGCGCACGATCGACCTCGACGAGGACGACTTCCATCGCGACGGTTCGCGCTGAAGGCCCAGGGTTGTAAGCCTCCGGCCGAAATGCTAGATGGCCTGACTTTCCAGAGTCCCGAGGATATTTCCATGACCGACGCAGCAACCGAGAACAACGCCGCGAGCCCCTCGCTCAATATCCTGGCGCAGTATGTGAAGGATTTCTCCTTCGAAAATCCCGGTGCGCCGCGTTCGCTTCAGGCCCGTGAAAACGCCCCGGCGATCAATATCAGCGTCAACGTCAACGCCAACCCGCTGTCCGAGACGGACTTCGACGTCGTTCTCTCGCTGAACGCCGAAGCCAAGGACGGCGACAAGATGCTCTTCAACGCCGAGCTCGCCTATGGCGGCGTCTTCCGCGTCACGGGCTTCCCGCAGGAGCACATGCTTCCGGTTCTCTTCATCGAGTGCCCGCGCCTGCTCTTCCCCTTCGCCCGCCAGATCATCGCCGACGCCACCCGCAACGGCGGCTTCCCGCCGCTGATGATCGACCCGATCGACTTCGCCCAGATGTTCACCCAGCGCATGGCCGAGGAACAGGTCAAGGCGAAGGTCCAGGCCAACTGAGCCTGACGGCATTCTCAAACAGCAACGCCCGGTCACGATGTGGCCGGGCGTTTTCTTTTGTCCATCGATCTTGAGCCGGATTCAGGCGCCGTATTTCGCCCAGATCGCCTTCGCGCCCATCTTCTCCACCATGGCGGCATGGGCCGCGCGGTCTTCCCCGGAAAGCCGCGGGGCAAGCGGGTGCGGCCGGGCACCGAGCGGCAGGATCACCTCGTCCTCCACCTCAACCAGCGTCTTCCGGCCGGCTTCGGCCGTGCCGAGGCCAAGGGCCGCCTGCCGGCCGCCGATCATCTCGATATAGACTTCGGCCAGCAGCTCGGAGTCGAGGAGCGCGCCATGGTGGGTGCGGCGCGAATTGTCGATGCCGTAACGCCGGCAGAGCGCGTCGAGCGAGTTGGGGCCCATCGGATGCTTGCGGCGGGCGAGCGCCAGCGTGTCGGTCACCCGGTCGGACGCCACCGGCGGCAGGCCGATCCGTTCGAACTCGGCATTGATGAAGCCCATGTCGAAGTTGGCGTTGTGCGCCACCCAGCGGGCATCGCCGAAGAACTCGACAATTTCCTGCGCAACCTCGGCGAAGGAACGCTTGTCCTGCAGGAACTCGTCGGTGATGCCGTGCACGGCGAGCGCGTCGGGATGCACCTTGCGGTCGCCGGGGTTGATGTAGATGTGCAGGGTGTTGCCGGTCGGGAAATGGTTCTCCAGTTCCACGCCGCCGATTTCGATGACGCGGTCGATCTTGCTGTCGAGGCCCGTCGTTTCCGTATCGAAAATGATCTCGCGCATCAGTCTTTCCGTTCCGTCAGCTTCTCCACGATCTCTTCCACCTGTTTGCGTGCCGCTTCAAGCCCCTTTCCGGTATCGATGAGGAAATCGGCACGGCGGCGCTTTTCGGCATCGGGCAACTGGCGCGACAGGATGAGTTGGAACTTCTCCTCCGTCATACCCGGCCGGGCGAGCACGCGCGCCCGCTGGATCTCCGGATCGCAGGTGACGACGACCACCTTGTCCACCCGCGCCGCGCCGCCCGTCTCGAAGAGCAGCGGGATGTCGAGCAGGACGAGCGGCGAGCCGCTCCGGCGCTGTGCGTCGAGGAAAGCCTTTTCACGCGCCCGCACCAGCGGATGGATGACGGCTTCCAGCTCTTCGAACCGTTCCGGCGTGCGGGCAAGCGCGGCGGACAGCCCCTTGCGGTCGATGACACCATCGGCCAGCGCCTCGGGAAACAGCGCGGCCACCGGCGCAACGGCGTCGGTCCGGTAAAGGTCGTGCACCGTCGCGTCGGCATCGTGGACCGGCACGCCGAGGCCGGCGAACATGGCCGCCGTGGTCGACTTGCCCATGCCGATCGATCCGGTGAGGCCGAGCACGATCATCCATGCGCCTCCATGTCGGCGAGGATGATATCGCGCAATGCCGCATCGACGCGCGGCCGCACGCCGAACCATTTTTCGAAACCGGGCACCGCCTGGTGCAGCAGCATGCCGAGCCCGTCGACCGTGGCAAAGCCCTGGTCGATCGCCTGGCGCAGGATGGGCGTGACGAGCGGGACATAGACGATATCGGTCACCACCGCACCGCCGGCCAGCGGCGAGAAATCGATGGCGGGCGCAGGCGTGCCGTCCATGCCGAGCGAGGTGGTGTTGACGAACAGTCCCGCACCCTTGGACACTTCCGCGAGCGCTTCCATGGAATGGGCGTGGACCTTCGGCCCGAAGCGGTCTGCAAGCTCCCGTGCCCGCGCGACCGTGCGGTTGACGACATGGATCTCGCCGACGCCGCGGTCGCGCACCGCCTGGATGATGGCCCGGCTGGCTCCGCCCGCACCGAGGATGACGGCCCGATCCGTCCCGTCCCAGCCGGGCGCTCCGGCATCGAGATTGGCCAGGAAGCCGTAGCCGTCCGTATTGGTCGCGCAAAGGCGCCCTTCCTCCAGCCACAGCGTATTGGCAGCGCCAAGCTCGGTGCTCAATTCGTCCGGCCGGTCGGCCAGTGCGAAGGCGCTTTCCTTGTGCGGAATGGTGACATTGCCGCCGACAAAGCCGGATTCACCACTCTTCAGCCGGGAAACGAAGCCGGCGAAATCCTTCGGCGAAACCTCCTGCCGCGTATAGGAGCCGGCAAGGCCGGCCTTTTCCAGCCAGTGGCCATGGATCAGCGGCGAGCGCGAATGCTTGATCGGATAGCCGACGACGAAGGCATGGCGGGCGGATGTTTCACGTGAATCATGCATCGATGGCACCAAGGTCGCGAAGTTTGGCAAGGAGCGGAAGGAGCGGAAGGCCGAGAATGGTGAAATAGTCGCCGTCGATCCGCTCGAAGAGCTGCACGCCCTCGCCTTCCAGCTGGTAGGCGCCGACGCTTGCCAGCACCCGCGGGCCGACGCGGTCAAGATGACGGTCGACGAAATCCTCCGAGAGCGGACGCATCGTCAGGCGGGCGATGGAGACATGGCTCCACAGCGTTTCACCGTCGCGAACGAGCGCGATGCCGCAGTTCAGCGCATGCGTCCGCCCGGACATGGACAGCAGGTGGGATTTCGCCTCCGCCATATTAGCCGGCTTGTGGAACACACGCCCTTCCAGCGAAAGCGTCTGGTCCGATCCGATGACGATGGCGCCCGGATTGCGCGCCGCGACGTCCCGCGCCTTCTCGACGGCGAGCGCTTCGGCAATTTCCGGCGGCGTCGGATTTCGGGCCGACAGGGCCGCCTCGACGGCGCGCTCGTCGATGGCCGCTGCCTCCGCCGAGAAGGCAAGGCCGGCATTTTCCATCAGCATGCGGCGGAAGGGGCTTTGCGAGGCGAGGATCAGCGGCGGCGTCATGACAATCTCCATTCGCCTTCCGCGTTAACGGAGCTTGGGACGAAGAGCAACGATGGCGGCCGCCGTTTCCTCGATGGAGCGGCGCGTGACGTCGATCACCGGCCAGTTGTTGCGCGCGCAGACCGCTCTTGCATATTTCAGCTCCTCGGAAATCTGCGCCCGGTCGATGTAATCGTCGCCGCGGAATTCCTGCGTCTGGCCGAGCACGCGGTTCTGACGGACCTGCGCGATGCGGTCGGTCGTGGCGACGAGGCCGACGATCAGCGGCTTTACCGCCGCCGACAGCCGTTCCGGCAACGGCACGCCGAGAACGATCGGCACGTTCGCGGTCTTGATGCCGCGATTGGCGAGATAGATGCTGGTCGGCGTCTTCGACGTGCGGCTGATGCCGATGAGGATCACATCCGCATCGTCCAGATCGGCCGGCAATTGCCCGTCGTCGTGATCCATCGTGAAGTTGAGCGCCTCGATGCGCGCGAAATAATCCGCGTCCATCACGTGCTGCGCGCCGACCCGCCGGCGGGAGGGCGCGCCGAGATAGGACTGGAAGAGATCGATCACCGGCTCCAGCACGGAAACGCAGGGCACGCCCATTTCCCGGCAGCGCTGGTCGATGATGCCCGAAAGCTCGCGATCGACGATCGTATAGAGGACGATGCCGGGCGCGCCGTCGATGGCGTCGAGCACCGGCATGAGCTGCTTGCGGTTGCGGATCATCGGATAGACATGCTCCAGCGCCTGGGACGACTGAAACTGCGCCGCCGCCGCTCGGCCGGCGGCAATCAGGGTCTCGCCGGTCGAGTCCGATATCAGGTGCAGATGGAAGTAGTTTTTCGTGCTTTCCACAATATCCTCCGCCCCCTGTTGATGGCCTGGGAGAACCGGGAGCTAAGAACGGGAGGGAACCGGAGGCAAGAGGATAAGTGCCGACTTTTCCACAATCGGCAAGCGGCGGGAAAGCGATTCACCCGGCATGTGGAAAAGACTCGCGGACACGGCAAAGTGTCGCGCCTGCCCACAGCCTATTCACAGGAAGCGAGATCCTCAGCTCATTCGAATCATATTGATTCCAAATGGAGAATCCGGATTTCCCCGTTTTCCCTTGGGAAAAGCCGATCGCCGACGGTCTTTTCCTGGCCATTCGAGCTTCTGCCGGGATTTTGTGGAAAGGATTTAATCCTTGATAGTCACCGACTCTAAGAAATAGAAACCTCTTCAAAGAGATTATTTCTTTATTGGGAGAAGCCCGCGCGTGTCTGAGAAAAGCCGGAAGATCGTCGAGGTCCTGAACGGGAAGACGGTTTGTCCCCCTCCCCTCTGGCTGATGCGTCAGGCGGGCCGCTACCTGCCGGAGTATCGGGCAACGCGTGCGCAGGCGGGAAGCTTCCTCGACCTGTGTTATTCGCCGGAACTGGCGACGGAAGTAACGCTCCAGCCGATCCGCCGCTATGGCTTCGATGCGGCGATCCTTTTCTCCGACATCCTCGTCATTCCCGATGCCTTGAGGCGCAATGTCCGCTTCGAGGAAGGCCATGGGCCACGGCTCGACCCGATCGACGCCGACGGTATTCTTGCGCTGGAGGAAGAGGGTGTGCAGGCTCACCTGAGGCCTGTCATCGAGGCGGTCGGGCGCATCCGCGGGGCGTTGCCGGATGAAACGGCGCTGCTCGGCTTCTGCGGCGCGCCCTGGACGGTCGCGACCTATATGATCGCCGGCCACGGTACGCCGGACCAGGCGCCGGCGCGGCTCTTCGCCTATCGCGAACCCAAGGCCTTCGCCCGCCTTCTCGATGTGCTGGCCGATCTTTCGGCCGATTATCTGGTGGCACAGATCGATGCCGGCGCCGACGCCGTGCAGATTTTCGATTCCTGGGCGGGTGTGCTCGGCGAATCGGAATTTGCCGCATATGCCGTCGGGCCGGTGCGGCGGATCGTCGATTCCGTCAGGGCGCGCCGGCCGCAGGCGAAGATCATCGCCTTTGCCAAGGGGGCGGGCCTTCTCCTGAAATCCTACCGGCAGGAGACGCGCGCCGACGCGATCGGCCTCGACTGGTCGGTGCCGCTGTCCTTTGCGGCCGAGTTGCAGAAGGACGGCCCCGTGCAAGGCAACCTGGACCCGATGCGGGTGGTGGCGGGGGGCGCTGCGCTCGACGCCGGGGTGGATGCGATCCTCCAGGCGCTCGGCAACGGTCCCCTCATCTTCAACCTTGGCCACGGCATCACGCCGCAGGCCGATCCCGATCATGTGACGCGCCTCGTCGCGCGGGTGCGCGGAGAAGCCCCGTGAGCGAGAAGCAGACGGGAGCGGGGCCCGGACGCCGCGCCCGCATAAGGGCAGCGGTCGCGCTTGCCGTCTTCGCGCTGGTCGCCATCCTCGTCGTCCTCCATCCGCCGGACGATCCCGTATCATGGATCAAGGCGCTGCATGTCGTTGCCGTGATTTCCTGGATGTCCGGTCTTCTCTACCTGCCGCGGCTCTTCGTCTACCATACCGATGCGCCGGCCGGTTCCGCCCTTTCGGAAACCTTCAAGGTGATGGAACGGCGGCTCTACGGGGTGATCATGCAGCCGGCCATGGGCCTTTCCTGGCTGCTCGGCCTTTACCTCGCCTGGTCCGTCTATGGGTTTCAGGGGGGTTGGCTTCACGCCAAGCTTGCTTTCGTCCTGCTTCTCAGCGGCGTGCACCAGTTCTACGGCCGCGCCGTGAAGGCCTTTGCCGAGGACCGGAACACCCGCTCCGGCCGGCAATGGCGCATCTGGAACGAGGCGCCGGCGCTGCTGATGGTGCTCATCGTCGTCATGGTGATCGTCAAGCCGTTCTGATATCCATCCGCGACAAATCGGACGAAATGCACGGCCCCCCTTGCGGGCCTCGACCGGAATCGCTATTTTCCGCCCATCTCATCTTCATGGCATGTGTATTCGTTCAGTGGACTGCACCGAATTCCGCGCAGTTCGTCCTTGACCCGCACGCCTTTCCCCACCCGATGACCCGCAGCATGGACCATTCATGGCCGAAATGAAGCTACAAGACCTCAAGAACAAGACTCCGACCGACCTCCTCGCTTTCGCCGAATCGCTCGAGGTCGAGAACGCGAGCACGATGCGCAAGCAGGAACTGATGTTTGCCATCCTCAAGATGCTGGCGTCGCAGGATGTCGAAATCATCGGCGAGGGCGTCGTGGAAGTGCTGCAGGACGGCTTCGGCTTCCTGCGCTCGGCCAATGCGAACTACCTGCCGGGCCCGGACGATATCTACATTTCCCCCTCCCAGATCCGCCGCTTCTCACTGAAGACAGGCGATACGGTGGAGGGCCCGATCCGGGGGCCGAAGGAGGGCGAACGCTATTTCGCGCTCCTCAAGGTCAACACGATCAATTTCGACGACCCGGAGAAGATCCGCCACAAGGTCCATTTCGACAACCTGACCCCGCTCTATCCGAACGAGCGTTTCAAGATGGAGCTCGACGTTCCGACGTCGAAGGACCTTTCGCCGCGCGTCATCGATCTCGTAGCGCCCCTCGGCAAGGGCCAGCGCGGGCTCATCGTCGCCCCGCCGCGCACGGGTAAGACGGTTCTCCTGCAGAACATCGCCCATTCGATCACCGCGAACCATCCGGAATGTTATCTCATCGTCCTCCTCATCGATGAACGTCCCGAGGAAGTGACGGATATGCAGCGCTCGGTGAAGGGCGAGGTGGTTTCCTCCACCTTCGACGAACCGGCGACGCGCCACGTCCAGGTCGCCGAAATGGTGATCGAGAAGGCCAAGCGCCTTGTCGAGCATGGCCGAGACGTCGTCATCCTGCTCGATTCGATCACCCGTCTCGGCCGCGCCTACAACACCGTTGTTCCCTCGTCCGGCAAGGTTCTGACGGGTGGTGTCGATGCCAACGCCCTTCAGCGGCCGAAGCGCTTCTTCGGCGCGGCGCGCAACATCGAGGAAGGCGGCTCGCTGACGATCATCGCGACGGCGCTCATCGATACCGGCAGCCGCATGGACGAAGTGATCTTCGAAGAGTTCAAGGGTACCGGCAACTCGGAAATCGTTCTCGACCGCAAGGTGGCCGACAAGCGCATCTTCCCGGCGATGGATATTCTCAAGTCCGGCACCCGCAAGGAAGACCTGCTCGTGCCGCGCCAGGACCTGCAGAAGATCTTCGTGCTGCGGCGGATCCTCGCGCCGATGGGAACGACGGACGCCATCGAGTTCCTTATCGACAAGCTGAAGCAGACCAAGAACAACGGCGACTTCTTCGATTCGATGAACACTTGATCGGGGTTCGCCTGCTTTGTCACCCGATGGTCCCGCCGCAAGGCGGGGCCATTTTCATTTGATCGACCAGAATCGATTCTTATCCGAAACAATGCGATCGATTCGCATCCGGAATGTGGCCATGCCCGGTACGGAAACAATCTTCGCCCTTTCGAGTGGCGGCCTGCCCTCGGGCGTTGCGATCATCCGCATTAGCGGGCCGGCCGCCGGCCATGCGGTCGAGATGGCGTGCGGGCGCATCCCCACACCGCGCCGCGCCGTTCTGGCATCGATTCGAAACCGGAACAGTGAGGAGATCGACAAGGGGCTGGTTCTCTTCTTTCCCGGCCCCAACTCCTTCACGGGCGAAGACTGTGCGGAGTTGCATATCCATGGTGGACGGGCAACGGTGAGGGCGACGTTGGACGCGCTGGCCGGGATGGAGGGACTACGTCCCGCGGAAGCCGGTGAATTCTCGCGGCGCGCGTTCCTTAATGGCCGCATGGACCTTGTTGAAGTCGAGGGGCTGGCGGACCTGATCGCCGCAGAGACAGAAATGCAGCGACGTCTCGCCGCGGAGCAAGCAGCGGGCGGCCTGTCGCGCGTTTACGATTCGTGGGCGAAACGATTGACCCATGCGCGGGCGATGATCGAAGCCGAGCTGGATTTTGCCGATGAAGACGATGTTCCCGGTTCCGTTGCCAGCTCGATCTGGCGCGACATGCAAGCCCTCCAGCAAGAAATTATTCACCATATCGCTGCCGGGAAGGTCGGGGAAATTGTCCGCGACGGCCTGAATGTCGTGATCGCGGGGCCACCGAATGCCGGCAAGTCCAGCCTGCTGAATCATCTGGCGCGGCGGGATGTCGCCATCGTCACCGACATTCCCGGAACGACGCGGGATGTGCTTCATGTGGACCTCGATCTTTCCGGCTTTGCCGTTCGGCTTTTCGACACGGCGGGCCTGCGGGAAACCGAGGACATCGTCGAGCGTGAAGGTATCCGTCGAACGCAGCTTTCGATGGAGCAGGCGCACCTTGTCCTTCTCTTATCCGAGAGGCCGCAAGAGGATTGGGCCGCCTTGGTTGGGGCGTATGCAGGCCCGACAATCCGTGTTCTTACCAAATCCGACCGGCAGGATATGGCCTGCCGCCAGGGGCAGTTCGATATTACGATTTCGACGGCTACCGGCGAGGGTATCGAAGCGCTGCTTTCTGCGATAGAATCCTATCTTCCCGATCTCGATGCGGGAAGCGCACTTGCCTTGCCGACGCGGCGGCGTCATTTCGACAATCTCGCCGAAGCGCTGGATGAGATTGCCAATGCCCTCGAGGCTGACGGCGCCGGCCTGGATATCCAAGCGGAGTATCTTCGCCTCGCTGGACAGGCGCTTGGCCGTGTGACGGGGCGCGTTGATGTCGAGAACCTGCTGGACGTGATCTTTTCGGAATTTTGCATAGGCAAATGATTCACGTGAAACACCACAACGTGCACGAGTCGTCTTGGGCGTTTCACGTGAAACAGGTAGAGATGGTAGAGCGAACATGAGCAACTATGACGTCATCGTTGTCGGAGGAGGACATGCCGGGGTCGAGGCTGCAGCCGCCGCTGCACGTGCCGGGGCGAAGACGGCACTCGTCACGCACAAGGCTTCGACAATCGGTGTCATGTCCTGCAATCCCGCCATTGGCGGCCTGGGCAAGGGGCATCTCGTTCGGGAGGTCGATGCGCTGGATGGCCTGATGGGGCGCGTCGCAGATCGGGCCGGCATCCAGTTTCGCCTTCTGAATCGGCGCAAGGGACCGGCTGTCCGCGGCCCTCGCACGCAGGCGGACCGCAGGCTCTATCGTGAAGCCATGCAGGGCGAGATTTCGGAGATCGCCAATCTGGAGGTGGTCGAAGGGGATGCCTTCGACCTCGATCTTCGGGAGGGGCGAGTTTCTGGCGTGATCATGAAGGATGGGCGGCGCCTGGCTTGCCGCGCCGTGGTGATAACCACGGGGACCTTCCTTCGCGGGCTTATTCATATCGGTAGCGAAAAGATTCCAGCGGGGAGAGTTGGCGAGGAGCCGTCCCTCGGCCTTTCGGCGACGTTCGAGCGCCTGGGCCTTGCGCTCGGGCGGCTGAAGACCGGCACTCCGGCGCGGCTCGACGGACGATCGATCGATTGGGATTCCGTCGGTCGGCAGGGTGCGGATGAGAATCCGGTTCCGTTTTCCTTCATGACGGACAGGATCGCGACGCCCCAGATCGAATGCGGCGTGACCCGGACAACCCCCGCGACACATCGTATTATCGAGGAGAATATCGGCAGGTCCGCCATGTATTCCGGGCAGATCGAGGGTGTCGGTCCGCGCTATTGCCCTTCGATCGAGGACAAGATCGTCAAGTTCGGCGAGCGGGACGGGCACCAGATATTCCTGGAGCCGGAGGGTCTGGACGATCCGACCGTTTATCCGAACGGTATCTCCACGTCACTGCCGGCCGATGTACAGGACGCATTCATTCGAACGATCCCCGGCCTCGAACGGGTGACGATCCTCCAGCCCGGTTACGCAATCGAGTACGACCACGTCGATCCGCGGGAGCTATCCGCCACGCTGGAGGTTGTGCGGCAGCCGGGCCTTTTCCTTGCCGGGCAGATCAACGGCACCACGGGGTACGAAGAGGCAGCCGCGCAGGGTCTCGTGGCCGGTTTGAATGCCGCGAGGCGCGCTTCCGGCATGGAAGGGCACGTCTTCAGCCGAACGGATAGCTATATCGGCGTGATGATAGACGATCTGACGTCGCGCGGCGTGGCGGAGCCTTACCGCATGTTCACGTCACGAGCCGAGTATCGGCTCTCGCTGCGCGCGGACAATGCGGATGCGCGCCTGACGCCGCTCGGGATCGAGCTCGGCATAGTGGATACGGCGCGCCGTGATCGGTTTGCCCGGTGGACGGCCGACATGGATGTAGCGCGCGAGCGGCTTCGGGCATTGCAGCTATCGCCGAACGAGGCTGCGCGGCATGGCATCCAGATCAATCGTGATGGTATACGCCGCAGCGCCTATGACCTGCTTGCCTATCCGGAGGTCAATTATGCGCGCCTGATGGCAATCTGGCCGGACGAGCTGAGCCCGTTCTCCCCGCGCGTTCGTGAGGCCGTCGAGATCGAGGCGGGCTATGCTGTCTATATGAACAGGCAGGAGGCAGACATTGCCGAGGCGCGTCGGGAAGAAGAACGACGGATACCGGATGGCTTCGATTTCGGTGCCCTGCCCGGCCTGTCCATCGAACTGCGCCAGAAGCTGACCGCGGAGAGACCGTCCAATCTTGCCCAAGCCGGGCGTATCGACGGCATGACGCCGGCGGCGCTGACGTTTCTTCTCGCGCATCTCAAGCGCCTGCCGTCCGATACAGCCCAGCGGATCGCAAGCGCATGACATCGCTTCCCCGTATCCTGAATGGGCTCGATGTTTCACGTGAAACCGTGGACAGGCTGAATGCCTTCGTCGCCCTCTTCCAGAAATGGGCGAAGGCGATCAACCTTGTCGCGCCCTCCACGCTTTCGGAAGCCTGGAACCGGCATATCGTGGATAGCGCGCAGATTTATGCCCTGCATCCCGGCCCGAGACACTGGGTGGACCTGGGGAGCGGCGGCGGCTTTCCGGGTATCGTGACCGGCATCCTTCTTGCCGGCGTCGGGGGCGGCTGGGTGCATCTGGTCGAAAGCAACAACAAGAAGGCGGCATTCCTGCGCACTGCTATCCTGGAGACGGGAGCGCGCGCCTCCGTCCACGCAATGCGAATCGAGGAAGCGCCGGCGGAAATCAGGGACTGCGAGGCGATTTCGGCCCGCGCCCTTGCCGATCTCGACCTGTTGATGCAATTCGGCCTGCCCTGGGCGGAACGCAACCCGTCCCTTCGCTTTTTCCTGCACAAAGGCCGGGATTATCGGCGCGAGGTCGATAAAGCGCTTGGTCGGTGGAGATTCGATCTGGTAAAACATGCCAGCATCGTCGAGCCGGACTCCGTCGTGCTCGAATTGTCGAATCTTTCGCGAAAACCCCAGTGAACGGCACGTCCATGACAGGCGAGAAGAACCGGATCATCACCATTGCGAACCAGAAGGGCGGCGTCGGCAAGACGACGACGGCCATCAATCTCGCCACCGCACTCGCCGCTATCGGCGAGCGGGTCCTGATCGTCGACCTCGACCCGCAAGGCAATGCGAGCACCGGCCTCGGCATCGACCGTCGCAATCGTGCGCTTTCCTCCTACGATCTGCTGATCGGAAGCCATGGCGTGGCCGAGACGGCGCTGGAAACGGCGGTTCCGAACCTGTCGATCGTTCCCTCGACCATGGATCTCCTTGGAATCGAAATGGAAATCGCGCAGCAGGGTGACCGGGTCTTCCGCCTCAAGCGCGCGCTCGCTTCGGCCGAAGCGCTGTCTTACTCTTACGTGCTGGTCGATTGCCCGCCATCCTTCAATCTCCTGACGATGAATGCGCTCGCGGCCGCCCATTCGGTCCTCGTGCCGCTGCAATGCGAATTCTTCGCCCTGGAAGGCCTCAGCCAGCTTCTCGAGACCGTCGATCAGGTGCGCCGCACCGTCAATCCCCGTCTCGATATCCAGGGCATCGTGCTGACCATGTTCGACTCGCGCAACAACCTTGCGCAACAGGTCGTCAGCGACGTGCGGACGCATCTGGGGGAGAAGGTCTATCACACGCTCATTCCGCGCAACGTGCGTGTGTCCGAGGCGCCGTCCTATGGCAAGCCGGCCATTCTCTACGATCTTAAATGTGCCGGAAGCCAGGCCTATCTTCAGCTTGCTTCCGAGGTGATCCAGCGCGAAAGGCAGCGCAAGGCTGCCTGAGCCCCGTATCCGTGAGTAGAACCGATGACTGACGACAACTCCAAGCGGCGCCTTGGCCGCGGCCTTGCTGCCCTGATCGGTGAAATGGACCAGATTCCCGCTGCCGATATAGGTGCGCGCCCGGCGGTCAATCCCGACAGGCTCGTTCCCATCGAGTTCGTCGGCCGCAATCCACGCAACCCGCGGCGTTACTTCGACGAATCGGAGTTGCAGGACCTCGCCTCCTCCATTCGCCAGCATGGCATTGTCCAGCCCGTCGTCGTTCGTACGACGGCGGACAATCGCTATGAGATCATTGCCGGCGAGCGCCGGTGGCGGGCGGCCCAGCTTGCGGGCCTGATCGAGATTCCCGTGATCATTCGCGACGTCGATGACCGCACGGCGCTGGAAATCGCCATCGTGGAGAACGTCCAGCGATCGGATCTCAATCCGCTGGAAGAGGCGATGGGCTACGAGCTGCTGATCGCCGACCACGGCTACACGCAGAACGATCTCGGCGAAATCATCGGCAAGAGCCGCAGCCATGTCGCCAACAGCCTGCGCCTCCTGAAACTGCCGGAACCGGTCCGCGACATGCTGGCTTCCGGCACGCTCTCGGCCGGCCATGCCCGTGCGCTCATTCCTACATCCGACCCGGTGGCTTTGGCAAAGGCGGTCGTGGCCAAGGGCATGTCGGTCCGCGATGCCGAGCGCCTGGCGCAGAACGACATCAAGGCGCAGGGCGATCCGAACCATGGAGAAACGCCGCGCAGGGATGTGAAGGACGCCGATACGATCGCTCTCGAGCGTACCCTGTCCGACGTTCTCGGCCTCGATGTCACCGTCAACCACAAGGGTAGCGGCGGCCATCTGAAGATTTCCTACAAGACTCTGGAGCAACTGGAAGAAATCTGCCGGCTTCTGGAACGCCGTTAAGGTCCTTAGCCGGATTCAGCGCCGTGCCGATTGTAGCACGGTCGCAAGCATCGTCTGCATCGCGATCGTGTCTTCCAGCGCCGGCCGCTGCCGGCTTTGCAGGATCGCCGCCTGGAGCCGCTGGCTCTCGCGCCGGATGGCAGGGCCGGTCCAGGTCTTCAGCGCATTCTCGACGATCGGCTTGCGGCGGAAATGCAGGTGCCGCCCGAGCGTTGCCAGCGCCTGCGCGGTGGGAGCGCGCTTCTCATCCATCTCGGCGCGCATCAACTCAAGAAGCTGGAACTGCCGCAGGCAGCCCTGCAGCACCAGGAAAACCGGCGTCTTGGACGAAACGATCTTCTGGATCGCATGGAGAAACCCCTCGCGATCGCCCTTGAGAATGGCGTCCACCGCATCGTCGGTGGAGATCGCGCTGGCATCGCCGACGATTTCCTCGACGTCCTGTTCCTCGACCAGGTCCTTGCCGCGGCAATAAAGTGCGAGCTTACGGACTTCGTTCCGCGAGGCCAGGCGATCGCCGCCGATCGTCTCCACGAGCCGCTGGCGGGCTCCGGGGGAAATCCGCAGGTTCTCGGCGGACAATTCCTGATCGATCAGGGCCTGGAGCGCGCGGCCGTCATCGGCATAGCAGGGGATCGCGATGGCGGCGGAAGCCGATTCGGCGGCCTTGCGAAGGGCGGCTCCCTTCTTGAGGTCGCCGGCCTCGATGATGAGTGTCGAAGGGCCGGGCTGGCCGCCCGCCAGGATGTCGAGCGCCTCGGAAAGGCCCTTCTCGTTGCCGGCATTGCGCACCCAGACGAGCCTGTCGCCGCCGAAAAGACCGATGGCGTTCATCTCGTCGATGAGCCGGCCGGGCTGGCTGCCGATGTCGCCGGCGTCGAGCTTCACGACGGAGAAGGCATCGTCCAGCGCAACGCCGCTGGCCGCAGCGAGCGCCGCCGCCCGTTCCGAAACGAGGCCCCGGTCGGGGCCGTAAACAAGGAAAAGCCGCACGGGCAAGGGCTTGCGTTTCAGGAAGCCGTCGAATTCGTGCGACTTGATTTCCGCCATGGCCGGATCAGCGGCCGGCGAGCGCCGCTGCGACGTCCGCGCGGACGAACTCGGCCGCCTCGCGCGCGGCGCGATTTTCCGCGTCGCGGATCGCCCGGAGCTTGGCAAATTCCTGCGCCGGGAAGTCGACCATGGCCGAGGCCGAGCGCTTGCCGGAGGCCACCGTCTCGCCAGTCTCTGCCCGCGCGAGATTGTAGTCCGCGGAAACGAGGATGCGACCGGCCCGCATCGTATCGGTCGCGACGTCGTTGAGAACGCCGAGCGCGCTGCTGGTGACGTGCAGCTCCAGGCGATAGGCCGCGTTCCGGGGTTCGCCGGCACCGCCGCCGAGCAGGAAGACGAGCTCGTTGCGAACCTGCTGCTCCACCCGGTTGCCGCCCGCTTCCGAAATCTCGATGGAGGCAAGCTTGCCTTCCGCCATGGCCGGCGTGGAGTAGAGGGGACGCACCTGGCATCCGGCGACAGCGCCGAGAAGGGCGATGCCGGCCAGCGTCTTTGCGAGCCGCGAGAGGCCGGTTCCGTCAGACAACAACATTCACGATCCTCTGCGGTACGACGATGATCTTCTTCGGGCGCTGGCCGCCGAGGGCCGCCTGTACGGCCTCGATTGCGAGGACGGCGGCCTCGACCGCACTCTGGTCCGCATCGCGGGCGATTGTCAAATCGGCGCGCTTCTTGCCGTTGATCTGCACCGGCAGCGTGATCTCGTTTTCGGCGACCAGCCGCTCTTCGTAGGCTGGCCAGCCCGACGTTGCGACGAGGCCCTCGCCGCCGATCTCGCGCCAGCATTCTTCCGAAAGATGCGGGGTCATCGGCGCGACGATGCGGATCAGGATGGCGACGGCTTCGCGCAGTGCCGAGGCGAGCCCGGGTGTGGCCTTGCCCGCGGCGGCCGTCGTCAGCGGCGCGGCGAGCGCGTTGACGAATTCGTAGATGCGCGCGACGGCCTTGTTGAAGGCGAGCTTGTCATAGTCCGCCTGCACGGCCTTCAGTGTCCTGTGCGCGACCTGCGAGACGGCAAGTGCCTCACCTTCCGTACCTGGGCGGCTTTCGGTCGCCTTGAGGGCGGGGGCGGCTTCCGAGACCAGGCGCCAGACGCGCTGGACGAAGCGATGGGCGCCTTCGACGCCGGCTTCCGACCAGATCACGTCGCGGTCCGGCGGGGAGTCGGAAAGCACGAAGAAGCGGGCGGTATCGGCACCGTAGGAGGCGATGATATCGTCCGGATCGACGACGTTCTTCTTCGACTTCGACATCTTCTCGATGGAGCCGATGGCGATTTCTTCGCCGGATTCGAGATGGACGGCACGGCGCGCGCCGCCCTCTTCCTCGATGCGGATTTCAGCCGGCGTCACCCATTCGCGCTTGCCGTCGATGGTACGGCTATAGGTCTCGTGCACGACCATGCCCTGGGTGAAGAGGCCCTTGAAGGGTTCCTTCAGGTCGAGGTGGCCGGTGGCCTGCATGGCGCGGGTGAAGAAGCGCGAATAGAGAAGATGCAGGATCGCGTGCTCGATGCCGCCGATATACTGGTCGACGGGAAGCCAGGCATCGGCCGCCGCCGGATCCGTGGGGTTGTCTTCCCAGGGGGCGGTGAAGCGGGCGAAATACCAGGAGGAATCGACGAAGGTGTCCATCGTGTCCGTCTCGCGGCGGGCGTCCTTGCCGCAATGCGGGCAGGCGACATGGCGCCAGGTCGGGTGGCGGTCGAGCGGATTGCCCGGCTTGTCGAAGGTCACGTCGTCCGGCAGCTTCACCGGCAGGTCGGCCTTCGGAACCGGAACCACGCCGCAGTCGTCGCAATGGATGACCGGGATGGGGCAGCCCCAGTAGCGCTGGCGCGAAATGCCCCAGTCACGCAGGCGGAAGTTCACCTTGCGCTCGCCCACCGGCGCGTTGCCGAGCGTTGCGGCGGTAAGGCGCCTTGCGACCTCCTCGAAGGCTTCCTCGGTGGAAAGGCCGTCGAGGAAGCGGGAGTTGATCATCACGCCGTCGCCGACATAGGCCTCGTCGCCGATTGCGAAGGTGGCGGCATCCCCGTCCTTCGGCATGACGACGGGCACGACCGGAAGGTCGTATTTTCGGGCGAAGTCGAGGTCGCGCTGGTCGCCGGAGGGGCAGCCGAAGATGGCGCCCGTGCCGTAGTCCATCAGCACGAAGTTCGCGACATAGACCGGCAGTTCCCAGCTCGGATCGAAGGGATGGCGGACGCGGATGCCCGTGTCCATGCCCTTCTTCTCGGCCGTTTCAAGGGCGGCAAGCGAAGTGCCGGCGCGCCGGCATTCCTCGCAGAAGGCCATGATCTCGGGGTTCTTGGCGGAGGCGTCCCTGGCCAGCGGATGGTCGGCGGAGATGGCGATGAAGGAGGCGCCGAACAGCGTGTCGGGACGGGTCGTATAGACCGTGACGTCCTTGTCGGCCGTCAGGCCCGCGCCATCGGCGACTTCCCAGCGCACCAGCATGCCCTCGGAACGGCCGATCCAGTTCTTCTGCATCAGCCGGACCTTTTCCGGCCACTGGTCGAGCGTTTCCAGCGAATCGAGCAGGTCCTGGCTGAAATCGGTGATGCGGAAGAACCATTGCGTCAGTTCGCGCTGCTCGACGAGCGCGCCGGAGCGCCAGCCGCGCCCGTCGATCACCTGCTCGTTGGCGAGAACCGTGTGGTCGACCGGGTCCCAGTTCACCTTGGACTGCTTGCGGTAGACGAGGCCCTTTTCCAGGAAGTCGAGGAAGAGGTATTGCTGGCGGTGGTAGTAATCGACGTCGCAGGTGGCGAATTCGCGCGACCAGTCGAGCGACAGTCCCATGGACTTCAGCTGCTTTCGCATCGCCGCGATATTGTCGTAGGTCCAGCCCTTGGGGTGGACCTTGTTCTGCATGGCTGCATTCTCGGCGGGCATGCCGAAAGCGTCCCAGCCCATCGGATGCAGCACGTTGTAGCCGCGGGCGCGCTTGTAGCGGGCGACGACGTCGCCCATCGCATAGTTGCGCACATGGCCCATATGGATGCGGCCGGACGGATAGGGGAACATCTCGAGGACGTAGTACTTCTCGCGCGGGTCGTCGTTCTTGGTCAGGAAGACGTTCTCGTCGTTCCATTTTGCCTGCCAACGGGGCTCGGCGTCGCGCGGATTGTAACGTTCGGTGGCCATGTCTTTGATGTTCCGGAAGTCTTTTGGGAGTTTTGGCGGGCGGTTCGCCCATGCGAATATGGTGCCGAGACCTTCATCATGAAACCGCCGAAGCGTCAAGTTTTCCGGGTCGCGCTTGGCAAGCGGCGCCGATTTCGCTAGGTGCGGAAGAGGATTTCGACGGAGAGGTACCATGGATTTGCACGATCGTCTTGCGGACGTCCGCAGCCGGATGGCGAAGGCGGCGAGGGAAGCCGGCCGGCAGCCGGACGCGGTCACGCTCGTGGCCGTGTCGAAGACCTTCGACGCGGAGGCGATTCGCCCGGCGATCGCCGCCGGCCAGCGCGTCTTCGGCGAGAACCGCGTGCAGGAGGCCGAGGGCAAGTGGCCGGAGCTGCGCGCCGGGACGGTGGGCATCGAGCTGCACCTGATCGGCCCGCTGCAATCCAACAAGACCGCCGAGGCCGTGGCGCTGTTCGACGTCATCGAGACGATTGACCGCGAGAAGATCGCACGGGCGATTGCCGCCGAGATGGCGCGCCAGGGCCGCACGCTCCGGCTCTACGTGCAGGTCAATACCGGGCTCGAGCCGCAGAAGGCGGGGATTGCGCCGGACGATACGGTTTCCTTCGTTGCCTTCTGCCGGGAGGAACTCGGCCTTTCGATCGAGGGCCTGATGTGCATTCCGCCGGCCGATGAAAATCCCGGCCCGCATTTCGCGCTGCTTTCCAAGCTCGCCGCCCGGTGCGGTCTCGAGCGGCTGTCGATGGGCATGTCCGGCGACTATGAGGTTGCCATCGGCTTCGGCGCGACGAGCGTGCGGGTCGGTTCGGCGATCTTCGGGTCGCGCTGAAGCCGCTTTTTCCGGCTGAGGCTTTGGTCTGGCTTTGCGGAAAGCCCGTCCTCTCCTATTCTCCCTGTCGAGGAGCCGGCCGCCTTGCGGCCGGGCATGCGGGAGGAAGCGATGCAAAGGACCTATGCCGAAATCTACGACGCCTGGAGAAAGACCCCGGAGGCTCACTGGGCGGAGCTGGCGCGGGCCATCGACTGGTTCACCGAACCGTCGGTGATCTTCGACGGCGATGCGGGTGTCTACGGCCGCTGGTTCCCCGATGCGACGGGCAATACCTGCTACAATTGCGTGGACAGGCATGTGGAGGCGGGCCGCGGCGATAGCACGGCCCTGATCTACGACAGCCCCGTGACCGGGCGGAAGGCGCGCTACAGCTATCGCGAGCTCCTCGCGCATGTGAATGCGATGGCGGCGGTGCTTGTCGACGAAGGCATCACCAAGGGCGACCGCGTCATTCTCTATATGCCGATGATCCCGGAGGCGGTCTTCGCGATGCTGGCCTGCGCACGCATCGGGGCCATTCATTCGGTGGTGTTCGGCGGCTTTGCGGCGAGCGAGCTTGCCTCGCGCCTTGACGATTGCGCGGCGAAGCTCGTGATTTCCGCAAGCTGCGGCGTGGAGCCCAACCGGGTGGTCGCCTACAAGCCGCTGCTCGATACGGCCATCGAGCTTGCCCGCAACAAGCCGGAACGCTGCCTCGTGTTGCAGCGGCCGGAGCTTGCGGCCGATCTCCTGCCCGGCCGCGATGGCGATCTCGGACAGGCGCTTTCGGCTGCGGCCGGGCGCACGGTGCCCTGCGCGGCGCTTTCGGCCACCGATCCGCTCTATATCCTCTACACGTCCGGCACGACGGGCCAGCCGAAGGGCGTCATCCGCGACAATGGCGGGCATATGGTGGCGCTCGCCTGGACGATGCGTGCGCTCTACGGCATGAAGCCGGGCGAGGTCTATTGGGCCGCGTCGGATATCGGCTGGGTCGTCGGTCATTCCTATATCGTCTATGCGCCGCTTCTCAACGGCAATGCGACCGTGCTCTACGAGGGCAAGCCGGTCGGCACGCCCGATGCCGGCGCCTTCTGGCGGGTTGTGGAGGAATACGGGGTGTCGGTGCTCTTCACCGCGCCGACCGCCTTCCGTGCCATCCGCAAGGAGGACCCGGAAGGAACACTGGTGAAGCGCCACGACATCTCCAGCCTCAGGGCCCTGTTCCTTGCCGGCGAACGCGCCGACCCGGATACGATCCGCTGGGCGGAGACGGTGCTGGGCGTGCCGGTCATCGATCACTGGTGGCAGACGGAGACCGGCTGGGCGATCGCCGGCAATCCGCTCGGGCTCGGCGCGCTTCCCGTCAAGCACGGTTCGCCCACCGTGACCATGCCGGGCTACGATCTGCGCGTGCTGGACGATGCGGGCCATGAGGTGCCGCCCGGCACGCTCGGCAATATCGCGCTGCGCCTTCCCCTCCCCCCGGGGTGCCTCACGACCTTCTGGAACGCCGACGAACGGTTTCGCTCGGCCTGCCTCTCGGAGTTCCCGGGTTACTACAAGACGGCCGATGCCGGCTATGTCGACGAAGACGGCTATGTCTTCGTCATGGCGCGCACCGACGACATCATCAATGTCGCAGGCCACCGCCTGTCGACGGGAGCGATGGAGGAGGTCTGCGCCAGCCATCCCGATGTCGCCGAATGCGCGGTCATCGGCGTCATGGATGCGGTCAAGGGCCAGGTGCCGGCCGGCTTCCTCGTGCTCAAGAGCGGTGTTTCACGTGAATCATCCGCCGTGGAGCAGGAAGTGGTGGGGCTGGTGCGGGAACGTATCGGCCCGGTCGCGGCCTTCAAGACGGCGATCTGCGTGAAGCGCCTGCCCAAGACGCGTTCCGGCAAGATCCTGCGCGGCACCATGCAGAAGATCGCCGACGGACTGGACTGGAAGATGCCGGCGACCATCGACGATCCGTCCGTTCTGGACGAGATTGCCGGCGTCCTGTCGGAACGACGGATCGGCTGAGCACGAAAAACCCGGCCGAAAGGCCGGGTCGGGTGTGCAGGCAGAGCTCGCCGGTTTCCTCCGTCCTATGGCCGGGTTCGATCCGGCCATTCCGAAGGCAGGCGACTGTGCCTCTTAGAAACGGTCGTCTTCGTCGTCGTCCGGCGTGGAGGACTTCAGCGACTTCAGCTTGGCGAAGACGGCGTCGGCGTCGATTTCCTTCTCGTCCTCGCGGTCGGTGCTGTAGGGCAGCTTTTCCGTTTCCTGCGCGGATTCGAGCGTGGCGCCGAGCTCGGCGGCGGTCGGCAGCGGACGGCCCTTCGAGGCGCGTTCGACTTCGAGGTCGAGGTCGATCTGCGAGCAGAGGCCGAGGGTGACCGGGTCCATCGGCGTCAGGTTCGCCGAGTTCCAGTGGGTGCGTTCGCGGATCTGTTCGATGGTGGACTTGGTGGTGCCGACGAGGCGCGAAATCTGCGCGTCCTTCAGTTCGGGATGGTTGCGCACCAGCCAGAGAATGGCGTTCGGGCGGTCCTGGCGCTTGGAGACCGGCGTGTAGCGCGGGCCCTTACGCTTGGATTCCGGCACGCGGACCTTCGGTTCGGAAAGCTTCAGCTTGTGGGCCGGGTTGGCTTCGGCGCGGGCGATCTCCTCGCGGGAGAGCTGGCCGGTCGAGATCGGATCGAGGCCCTTGATACCCTGCGCCGATTCGCCGTCGGCGATGGCCTTCACCTCGAGGGGGTGCAGCTTGCAGAACGTGGCGATCTGGTCGAACGACAGCGCCGTGTTGTCAACAAGCCAGACGGCGGTAGCCTTCGGCATGAGAAGCTGTTGAGCCATGGATATAGTCCTTCTGTCCGTCCGCGCCGGTGTCGCGGGCCGTGGGGTGTAACCACTAAATTTCCGGGAATTGCGCCCTCTATAACCTCACTGTCCCAGAAATGCAATTCTTCACGCGCAAATGACCTTTTGTCTAATTGCCCGAGGGTTTTGACCTGTTATGTATGATGGTGGAGCCGCGCGGGCCGGAGGAGATCGGCCTGCGCCCGACGCTTGTGAGGAGGAAACCATGTCTGCAAAGACCTATCCGGTCCTGAAATCCGCGAAGAGCCGTGCGCTGATCGATAACGCCACCTACCAGAAATGGTATCGCGAGAGCGTCGAGAACCCGGAGCGTTTCTGGGACAAGCACGGCATGCGGATCGACTGGTTCAAGCCCTACACCAAGGTCAAGAACACCTCGTTCACCGGCAAGGTGCCGATCAAGTGGTTCGAGGACGGCGTCACCAACGTTTCCTACAACTGTATCGACCGGCACCTGAAGGCGCACGGCGACCAGGTCGCCATCATCTGGGAAGGCGACAACCCGTATATCGACAAGAAGATCACCTATAACGAGCTTTACGAGCACGTCTGCCGCATGGCGAACGTGATGAAGAAGCACGGCGTGAAGAAGGGCGACCGCGTCACCATCTACATGCCGATGATCCCGGAAGCGGCTTATGCGATGCTCGCCTGCGCGCGCATCGGCGCCATCCATTCCGTCGTCTTCGGCGGCTTCTCGCCGGATGCGCTGGCCGGCCGTATCGTCGACTGCGAATCCACTTTCGTCGTTACCTGCGACGAGGGCGTGCGCGGCGGCAAGCCGATCCCGCTCAAGGAAAACACCGATACGGCGATCGACATCGCCGCCAAGCAGCACGTCATCGTCGACAAGGTGCTGGTCGTGCGCCGCACCGGCGGCAAGACCGGCTGGGCGCCGGGCCGCGACATCTGGTATCACAAGGAAGTGCTGACGGTGCCGCGCGATTGTCCGCCGGCCCGCATGAAGGCCGAGGACCCGCTCTTCATCCTCTATACGTCCGGCTCGACCGGCAAGCCGAAGGGCGTGCTGCACACGACGGGCGGCTACCTCGTCTATGTCTCGATGACCCACCAGTACGTCTTCGATTATCACGACGGCGATATCTACTGGTGCACGGCCGATGTGGGCTGGGTGACGGGCCATTCCTATATCGTCTACGGTCCGCTCGCCAACCGCGCGACGACGCTGATGTTCGAAGGCGTGCCGAACTTCCCCGATGCCGGGCGCTTCTGGGATGTGATCGACAAGCACAAGGTCAACATCTTCTACACCGCCCCGACGGCGATCCGCGCGCTGATGGGGGCGGGCGACGAGTTCGTCAAGCGCTCCGAGCGCACCTCGCTGCGCCTGCTCGGCTCCGTCGGCGAGCCGATCAACCCGGAAGCCTGGGAATGGTACTACCACACGGTCGGCGAGGACCGCAGCCCGATCGTCGATACCTGGTGGCAGACGGAGACCGGCGGCATCATGATCTCGCCGCTCCCCGGCGCGACGGACCTCAAGCCGGGCTCGGCCACGCGGCCCTTCTTCGGCGTCAACCCGCAGATCGTCGACGGCGAGGGCAAGGTGCAGGAGGGCGCCGCCGACGGCAATCTGTGCATCGTCGATAGTTGGCCGGGGCAGATGCGCACGGTCTACGGCGACCACAAGCGCTTCGTCGAAGCCTACTTCTCCACCTACAAGGGCAAGTATTTCACCGGCGATGGCTGCCGGCGCGACGAGGACGGCTACTACTGGATCACCGGGCGCGTCGACGACGTTCTCAACATTTCCGGCCACCGTCTCGGTACGGCGGAAATCGAATCGGCGCTCGTCTCGCACCATCTCGTCTCGGAAGCGGCCGTTGTCGGCTATCCGCACAACCTCAAGGGCCAGGGCATCTATTGCTATGTCTCGCTGATGGCCGGCGAAGAGGGCACCGACGCGCTCCGCCAGGACCTCGTCAAGCATGTGCGCAAGGAGATCGGCCCGATCGCCACGCCGGACAAGATCCAGTTCGCTCCCGGCCTGCCGAAGACCCGCTCCGGCAAGATCATGCGCCGTATCCTGCGCAAGATCGCCGAAGACGATTTCGGCTCGCTCGGCGATACCTCGACGCTCGCCGATCCGGCCGTCGTGGACGACCTCATCGCCAACCGCCAGAACAAGGCGGGCGGCTGACGGGCCTTGCAAGGAAAGCGAAACGGCGGCCGATGGCCGCCGTTTTCATTTGCCGGATACGTCCAGCATCGCCGCCGGGCATCGGTATGAACGGAATCCTGAGCCGGATTCCCGCCTCAAAAATCGATCGCCCTGCCCTTGATCTCCCAGTCGCCGAAGCGGGCGGGGTCCTCGCCGCCGCGTCCGCCGATCTCGGGCGCCCGTTCGGCAGGCTTTGCGGCCCTGCGGCGGTCCTCGGCCTCCTGCAGCGCGCGCTGGGCGGCGGGCGGAAGGACCTTGCGGCCATCGGAATGATTGTCGTTGTCGTTCTGCATGAAAATCGGCATCCTGTCTGGATATTGAAGAATTCCTGCCTGCTTCCCATCATATAGAAGCGTGACGGCGCTGTGGAAAGCGCTGATTCACGTGAAACATATGCTTGACAAGCAAAAGCCCGACAGGAGCGCTACCCGCATGAACTTCGTTCGCACAGCCATGCTTCTCGCCGTCATGACGGCGCTTTTCATGGGCGTGGGCCTGCTCATCGGCGGCAAGGGCGGCATGATGATCGCCCTTCTCGTCGCGGTGGCGATGAACGTCTTCTCCTATTGGAATTCCGACCGGATGGTGCTGTCCATGTACGGCGCCAAGGAGGTCGACGAGCGGTCCGCGCCGGAATATTACGGCATCGTACGCGATCTTGCACAGCGCGCCGGCCTTCCCATGCCGCGCGTCTTCGTCATCAACAGCGACCAGCCGAATGCCTTCGCCACCGGCCGCAATCCGGAGAATGCCGCCGTCGCCGCCTCGACCGGCCTTCTCAAGGCTCTTTCCTATGAGGAAGTGGCCGGCGTGATGGCGCACGAGCTCGCCCATGTGCAGAACCGTGACACGCTGACCATGACGCTGACGGCGACGCTCGCCGGCGCGATCTCCATGCTTGCCAATTTCGCCATGTTCTTCGGCGGCGGCCACAGCCGTGAGAACAACAATCCGCTCGGCTTCGTCGGCGTCTTGATCGCGATGATCGTCGCGCCCTTCGCCGCCATGCTGGTGCAGATGGCGATCAGCCGCACGCGCGAATATTCCGCCGACCGGCGCGGCGCGGAAATCAGCGGCAACCCGCTGGCGCTCGCCTCTGCCTTGCGGAAGATCGCCACGGCGGCGGGCCGCATCCCCAACGAAGCGGCCGAGCACAATCCGGCGACGGCGCACATGTTCATCATCAATCCGCTGTCCGGCGAGCGCATGGACAACCTGTTCTCGACCCATCCGGACACGGAAAACCGCATCGCCGCGCTGCAGGAAATGGCGCGCGGCATGCAGGCCCGCTCGACGGAGCCGGTCTGGGCTGATAATCCGTCACGCAAATCGCGCTCCGTTCCGACGACCGGCTGGGGCCGCGGTGGTTCCGAACCGCCCAAAGGTCCCTGGTCTTGAACGACGACACGCAGAAGAGAAGAACGCATCCGAAACGCCGCCCCGGCAAGGGGCCGACGCCCGCTGCCGATGCGGCTGCAGGCCATCCGGAAAAGCCGGGCCTGCGCGCCCGCCAGGCCGCCGCCAAGATCCTTGCCGCCGTGGTCGACCGCCGGACGCCGCTCGACGGCATGCTGGACCTCGAGAACGGCAATCCGGCATACAAGCAGCTCAGCGATCCCGACCGGGCATTGGTGCGCGCCATCCTCAACACGGCGCTGCGCCATCTTCCGCGCATCGAGGCGATCCTCGACACGCTCGTCGGCACGCCGCTGCCGGAGGGTGCCCGGGCCCTCCACCACGTCCTGACGGTCGCCGCCGCGCAGATCCTCTATCTCGACGTGCCGGATCATTCCGCCGTCGACCTCGCGGTCGAGCAGGCGCAGATCGACCCGCGCAACCGTCGCTTCGCCAGCCTCACCAATGCGGTGCTGCGCAGGCTCTCGCGCGAAAAGGGCGCGCATCTCGATGCCACCCATGTGGTTTCCGTCATTCCGGCCTGGTTCCATGAGCGGCTGGTCTCCGTCTACGGGCGGGAGCATGCGGCGCGCATCGCGCAATCGCTGCTCGAACCCTCCGCCATCGACCTGACCGTCAAGTCCGACCCCGAAGGCTGGGCCGCGCGGCTCGGCGGGCTCGTCCTGCCGACGGGCTCGGTGCGCCTTCCCGCCGGCTCGGGCGCCATCCCGGCGCTCGAGGGCTTCGAGGCCGGGCAATGGTGGGTGCAGGATGCCGCCGCAAGCATTCCCGCAAAGCTGTTCGGCGCGCTTATGGGGAAGCGCGTCGCCGATCTCTGCGCCGCGCCCGGCGGCAAGACGGCGCAGCTTGCGCTTGCCGGAGCCGACGTCACCGCGCTCGACCAGTCCGGCAACCGCCTGAAGCGGCTCATCGGCAACCTGGACCGTCTCGGTCTTTCCGTCACGGCCGTCGAGGCGAACATGGCGGACTATCGGCCCGCCGAACCTTTCGATGCGGTGCTGCTCGACGCGCCCTGCTCCTCCACCGGAACGATCCGCAAGCATCCCGACGTGCTGTGGACCAAGGGGCCGGAGGACATCGAGAAGCTGGCGCGCCTGCAGGAACGGCTGCTGCGCCATGCGCTGACGCTGGTGAAACCCGGCGGCGAGCTGGTTTTCTCCAATTGCTCGCTCGATCCTGCCGAGGGCGAGGAGATGGTCTCCCGCGTGCTGGCCGATCATCCGTCCTGGCATATCGTGCCCGTCGATCCCGCCGATTGGCCGGGGCTGGAAGCGGCGGTCACCCCGCGCGGCGAATTCCGCACCACGCCCGCCATGCTGCCTGCGACGGCCACCCATGCCGGCGGCCTCGACGGCTTTTACGCCGTTCACCTGAAGAACGGCGGCTGAGTGAAGAATTTTGCCCCGGATCTTCCCGCCGTCATCAACAATCCATTGGCGGGCGATGAATTGACGCCGCTCCTCTCCTCGGCCTACCTATAGGCAAGGAGGCACCCGTTAACCATGCAGCTTTCCGACAGGCAGCGGCTTCTCTATCTGTATGTGCGTGAGGGTTGGCGCCGGTTCTCGCGAAGGCTTGCCTTGGGCCGGATCAGCGCCATGCGTTTTTCCGGCGGCGCGCCGGATCGCCTCATCGTCGCCCCGACGGACCTGCATCCGGCCGATTCCTTTGCCGGCGAAGAAATTGCCGGCGGTCGCTTTCCTCTGGCCGGCCGCGTTCTCGAATGCGACGGCGAATCGCCCTTCGCGCTGGAGCTTCCGTCCGAGGAATTCGCCGTGCGCCTTCATTCCTTCGGCTGGCTGCGCCATTTGCGGCTGGTCGATCCGGAAAAGGCCGCACACACCGCCCGTTTCGTCGTCGACGACTGGCTGCACAGCCATGGCCGTGTCATCGGCGGGCTTGCCTGGCGGCCGGATGTGACGGCGCAGCGCATCATCGCCTGGCTTTCCCATTCGCCCGTCGTATTGAAGGATGCCGACTATCCCTTCTACCGCCGCTTCCTGAAGGGCCTCGCCTTCCAGGTCCGCTATCTTCGGCATGTGGCCGATACGACGCGCGACGGGGAGCAGCGGCTGCGCGTGCGCATCGCGCTCGCCATGGCGTCGATCGCCATGCCGGCCTCCGCCTCCAGGATGCGCCGGGCCGCGCGCCACCTCAACGAAGAGCTCGACCGGCAGATCCTGCCGGACGGCGGCCATTGCTCGCGCAATCCGCGCGCCGCGCTCGATATCCTGCTCGACCTGCTGCCGCTGCGCCAAACCTATGTCAATCTCGGCCATGACATGCCCGCGCAGCTTATCCCTTCGATCGACCGGATCTATCCGGCGCTGCGCTTCTTCCGCCATCAGGGCGGGGAGCTCGCCCTCTTCAACGGCGCGACCTATACGCTGGCGAACGAACTGATGTCGGTGCTGCGCTACGACGAGACGGGCGGCGCGCCCTTCAAGGCCCTTCCCTCGATCAGCTACGACCGCCTTGCCGTGAAGGAGACGGTCGTGCTCATGGATACCGGCAGGCCGAAATCCGTCGACCTTTCCGCGACCGCCGCCGCCGGCACGCTCTCCATCGAGATATCCTCCGGGCGCAACCGCTTCATCGTCAATTCCGGCCGGCCGCGCTTCGCCGGCGAGGCGTTGCGGCAGATGTCGCGCACCACGGCCGCCCATTCGGTTGCGACGCTGAACGACACGTCCTCCTCGCGCATTTCCGCTTCGCGCTTCCTCGGCCCGATCATCGTCGGTGGCGTGAGCAAGGTGGAGGTGACGCGGGCGGAGCGCGATTCGGGCGCAGACGGCATCACGGCGACCCATGACGGCTATCTTGCGCGCTTCGGCCTTCTCTACGAGCGGGACATTCTCGTCGCGGCTTCCGGAAACGAGATCCGCGGGCGCGAGCGCTTCTTCAGGCCGGCCGATCCTGCCGCTGCCCTTTCCGCCGGCACGGCCGTCGTGCGCTTCCATGTCCATCCGGCCATCCAGCTTTACCGTGTCTCGGACAACGAGACGCGGCTGGTGGCGCCGGACGGCGAAGCCTGGGCGCTCGTCTGCCTCGACGTGCCGGTGGAGGAGGAAGAGGACGTCTTCTTCGCCGACCCGTCCGGCATCCGGGCCTCGCGCCAGCTCTCCCTCACCATGCCGCTTGCCGCGGTGCCGGAGATTCAGTGGTCGATGGTGCGCCAGCGCTGAGATTTCCCGGCCCTTCGCGGTTTTCTCGTGGCGGCGGCTGTGATAACGGGGCGCATGACCATCCCGCCCCTCCTCCCCGGGGCACCAGAACGGAGCGTCCCATGGCTGTCATTTCCAAGAAAATCCCCGCCCCCGACCGCGTTGCCCTGCGCACCGCGCTGCTGTCGGTTTCCGACAAGGCGGGCATCGTCGATCTTGCTCGGGCGCTTGCCGCAAAGGGCGTGAAGCTCCTGTCGACCGGCGGCACGCACAAGGCGCTTCGCGATGCCGGCCTCGACGTGACGGACGTTTCCGAGGTCACGGGCTTTCCGGAAATCATGGACGGGCGCGTGAAGACGCTGCATCCTTCCGTGCACGGCGGGCTTCTGGCGATCCGCGACGATGCCGAGCATGTCGAGGCGATGAAGGCGCACGGTATCGGCGCGATCGACCTTGCCGTCATCAACCTCTATCCCTTCGAGGAGGTGCGCGCCAAGGGCGGCGACTATCCGACGACGGTGGAGAACATCGATATCGGCGGCCCGGCGATGATCCGCGCGGCGGCCAAGAACCATGCCTATGTCACCATCCTCACCGATCCGGCCGATTATGCCGCGCTCATCGACGAGCTTACCGAAGGCTCGACCTCCTATGCCTTCCGCCAGCGCATGGCGGCGAAGGCCTATGCCCGCACCGCCGCCTATGACGCGGCGATCTCCAACTGGTTCGCCGAGGCGCTCGACATCTCCATGCCGCGCCACCGGGTCCTCGGCGGCGTCCTGAAGGAAGAGATGCGCTACGGCGAGAACCCGCACCAGAAGGCGGGCTTCTACGTGACCGGCGAGAACCGCCCGGGCGTTGCGACGGCAACGCTGCTGCAGGGCAAGCAGCTCTCCTACAACAACATCAACGACACGGACGCCGCCTTCGAGCTGGTGGCCGAGTTCCTGCCGGAGAACGGGCCGGCCTGCGCGATCATCAAGCACGCCAACCCCTGCGGCGTTGCCACCGGCAAGACGCTGAAGGAAGCCTATGCTCGTGCGCTCGCCTGCGATCCGGTCTCGGCCTTCGGGGGCATCATCGCGCTCAACTCGACGCTCGACGGTAAGACGGCGGAGGAGATCGTAAAACTCTTCACCGAGGTCATCGTCGCGCCGGATGCGGACGAGAAGGCCCGCGCCATCATCGCCCGCAAGCCGAACCTGCGCCTCCTCGTCACGGGCGCCCTGCCCGATCCGCGCACGCCCGGCCTTTCCGCCAAGACGGTTTCCGGCGGCTTCCTCGTGCAGAGCCGCGACAACGGCATGGTCGAGGACCTGGAGCTGAAGGTCGTCACCAAGCGCGCGCCGACGTCGCAGGAACTGGAGGACATGAAGTTCGCCTTCAAGGTCGCCAAGCACGTCAAGTCGAACGCCGTCGTCTATGCCAAGGACGGCCAGACGGCAGGCATCGGCGCCGGCCAGATGAGCCGCGTCGATTCCGCCCGCATCGCCGGGCTGAAAGCCGAGGAAGCGGCGAAGGCCATGGGCCTTGCCGAGCCGCTGACGCGCGGTTCCGCCGTCGCCTCCGAAGCCTTCCTGCCCTTTGCCGACGGCCTGCTCTCGGCGATCGCCGCCGGCGCGACCGCGGTGATCCAGCCGGGCGGTTCGATGCGCGATGCGGAAGTGATCGCCGCCGCCGACGAGGCGGGCGTCGCGATGGTCTTCACCGGCATGCGCCATTTCCGGCATTGAGCCGGATTCCCCGACGTCTTGGGCGTCGCTCCCAACCGAAACAAAAAATCCCCGGCAAGCCGGGGATTTTCGCGTTTGGAACGGATTGAAACCTATTCGGCTTCGTTGGCCGGCGCGGCGTTGAGCTGGCCGTATTTTTCATCGCCCAGCTTGCCGAGCAGTTCGAGCTGGGTTTCGAGGAAGTCGATATGGCCTTCCTCGTCCGCCAGCAGCTCCTCGAAGAGCTTCATGGTGACGTAGTCGCCGGCATCATGACAGATATCGCGCGATTTCTTGTAGGCCGTGCGTGCGTCGTATTCGCCGGCAAGGTCGGCTTCCAGCACTTCCTTGACGTTCTGGCCGATACGAAGCGGCGCGACGGTCTGCAGGTTCGGATGGCCTTCGAGGAAGATGATGCGGGCGACGAGCTTGTCGGCGTGCTGCATCTCTTCGATGGACTCGGCACGCTCCTTCTTGGCGAGAAGCGTGTAACCCCAGTCCTCGAGAAGGCGGTAGTGGAGCCAGTACTGGTTGACAGCACCCAGCTCGAGATAGAGCGCTTCGTTAAGCTGCTCGATGACCTTTTTGTCGCCTTTCAAGATCCGCTCTCCTGTTTTCTTCATGGAATTGTTTGAGGCGGGTCATGAAATCAAATATCTCGGCGTCCGTCGAGTCACGACGGGCGTGGTACTGCTCGGTGGTGCGGATGATGATGTCGACCACGTTGGGGAAACAGCCGCAGCAGCGGCCCCGCTTCTGCATCGCGTGGTAGACCTTTGCAGGCACGATGAGCTGCCAACAGTCCTCGTCGAGGAGGCTGTTGATCGTGTCGATGATTTCCTTTTCGGAGATGAAGTTGCAGCTGCAAACGAGCATTTCGACTTGCCTGTCATACGCAAAGCACTGAGTTTCCGGGATTAAGCAAAAGAAGACCTCCAGTGTCAAGAATGAACAGGTCAACCTAGCTGACCCATCTGTTTAGAGTCGTTCTAATCTTGAATAAAAGTGTCGTCTTTTCATTATGTTATAGGGAGGTCCCAGCCGGACGACCTGCAAATGGCTGCGTCAAACTGACCGATCACATTTTGTTGCATAACCCGTTTTCGCCCGCCCTCTTCTGCCCGAGGCGGCCCCGGGCGGGCGCCGCCGAATCGATGCGGGAGCCCGGCCGGCAGGCCCGCCATGCAAATTCGTCCCTCGAAAAACTCTTGAAATCGTCTATATGACGGGCAAAGGAGAGCCCATGGCCCGCATTGACCAGAGCGAGGATTGGCACAGCCGCCACGCCCCGACCATCAGCACGTTCGAATCCCTGGCGCTGGAGGCCTACGGCCACCTGCCGGAGGAGTTCCGTGCGCTGACGGGCAACCTCATCATCGAGATTGCCGAATTCCCGAGTGACGACGTCTTCGAGGACATGGCGCTGGAAACGCCCTTCGACCTTCTGGGGTTGTTCGAGGGGCGCGGCATCAGCGAGCGTTTCACCGTGGAGACGGGCGAGATGCCCAACCGCATCACCCTCTACCGCCGCCCGATCCTCGACTATTGGGCGGAAAACGAGGAAACCCTCGGCGACATCGTCACCCATGTCCTCATCCACGAGATCGGCCACCATTTCGGCCTGTCGGACGACGACATGGAGCGCATCGAGGCGAGCGCGGAGATCGCGGCGGGCTGACGCTCCGTGTCGATCGGGCCCGGCCGCAGGCGATCCCCGGTCCCTTGCCCGGGGATGACGGCGGAGAGGTGCCCTTACTGCTCCGAAAGCTTGATATCCGGCGTGTATTCCTTGCCCGGAACGTCCTTCACCACGGCCTGGCCGCATTGCATGATCTTGGCCTCGGCATTGTAGGCATAGGTCGGCGAGCCGTGCAGCTCCCAGCCCCTGTTCAGCGCCAGCGTCACCTTGTGGCAGAAGGAGGCATCGTCCGGGGCGGTCAGGAAGCGGTAGACTTTCATGTTTTCGTCTTTCTCTCGTTGATCAGGTCGGCCTTGGCGAGCAGGCGCCCGGCCTGGTCGGCATGGAGCTTTTCGACCATGCGGCCGGCAATGCTGACGACGGCCTTGCCGGCATTGTCCGGCGCGGCGAAGGCGGCGACGATGGCGAGCGCCTCGGCGGCCTCCGCCTCCGTCACGCCGAAGGCCGCGTTGGCCGCCTCGATCTGCACGGGGTGGATCAGCATCTTGCCGTCGAACCCCATCTGGCGGGCCTGCCGGCATTCCGCCTCGAAGGCGTCCTCGTCGGAAAAATCGTTGAAGACGGCGTCGACGACATCGAGCCCGGAGGCGCGCGCCGCGACGACCACCTGAAGAAGCAGCGGCACGAGGAAAGGCCGGCCGGCCATGTCGGCGATGCCGGTCTCCTTGCGCAGGTCGTTGAGGCCGACGACGAAGCAGTCGAGCCGGCCGCCGTGGGTGCGGCCGATCTCGGCGATGGCGGCAAGGTTGAGGAGGCCGGCCGCCGTCTCGATCATCGCCCAGAGGCGCGGCCCGTCGTCCGCCCCCGCCTCGGAAAGCCAGTCGGCGACGGTGAGCACGTCCTGCGGCTCCGAGACCTTCGGCAGCAGCACCGCATCGGGCATACACTCCAGCACCGTTTCGAGGTCGAGCGCGCCGTCCGGCCCGTCGAGGGTATTGATGCGGATGACGTGCTCCCGGCCGGACGTGCGGTCGAGCGCGGCAAAATGCGCGACGAGTGCCGCGCGCGCCTCCGCCTTCTTCTCCGGCAGGACGGAATCCTCGAGATCGAAGATGATCGCGTCGCAATCGAGCGTCCTCGATTTGGCGAGCGCCCGGCCGTTGGCGGCGGGAACGCTGAGCACGGAGCGGCGAAGGCGAAGCGGGTGGTGGTGTGGTGTCCTGTTCATCCCTCCTTTGTGCCGCGCTTTGCCGCAGCCGGCAAGCACCTGCGATTTCGGCCTTGCAATGGACAAAATCGACCCCCACATTGCTCCTAGAGAAAGGGCAAATCAAAATGCAGCGCATCCGCTCCATCGTCTTCACCATCCTCGCCATGATGATCGCCGGCGCGACGTTCCTGTTCGCCGCCTCCGTGGGCCTTGCCATCGCCGGCATCGTTTCCGTACTGATGATAGGCTCCATGCTTGCCGCCAAGCTCCAGCCGGCCCCCGTGCGTGCCACCGCCCGCAACGACCGCCGGGCACCCGGCCAGCGCGAGCCGCGCATCTGGAACGACGGCCGCGGCACGATCATCGACCTCTGAGAGAGGCTTTCCTTTCCAAAGGATGTCCGGGCGTTTTTCGCGCCCGGCCGTTGCGTTTGCGGGTCTTCGGCAAGATTCCCCTTCAAATTCCGGGAAAACTGCTCTAAACGCTTCAGCCGACCGACATCATCGCATTTCGAGGGTTTCCGCATGGACAAGTTCGTCAAGCTGACCGGCGTTGCCGCGCCGCTCCCCGTCGTCAATATCGACACGGACATGATCATCCCGAAGGATTACCTCAAGACGATCAAGCGTACCGGTCTCGGCACCGGCCTCTTCGCCGAGGCGCGCTACAACGAGGACGGCACGCCGAACCCCGATTTCGTGCTGAACAAGCCCGCCTACCAGAACGCCACGATCCTGGTCGCCGGCGACAATTTCGGCTGCGGCTCCTCGCGTGAGCATGCCCCGTGGGCGCTGCTCGACTTCGGCATCCGCTGCGTCATCTCCACGAGCTTCGCCGACATCTTCTACAACAACTGTTTCAAGAACGGCATCCTGCCGATCGTCGTCAGCCCCGAAGACCTCGACAAGCTGATGGATGACGCCGGCCGCGGCTCCAACGCGGTGCTGACCGTGGACCTCGAAGCCCAGGAAATCACCGGCCCCGACGGCGGCCGCATCGGCTTCGAGATCGATGCCTTCCGCCGCCATTGCCTGCTGAACGGCCTCGACGACATCGGCCTGACGCTGGAAAAGGCGACCTCCATCGACAGCTTCGAGAAGAAGACCGCGTCCTCCCGCCCCTGGGCGTAAGGCATGCGCCGGCTGATCTCGTCCGGCTCCCCCTTCGAAGCGACGGCGGGCTATTCGCGCGCCGTCGTCACCGGCGACTGGTGCTTCGTTTCCGGCACGACCGGCTACGACTATGCCACCATGACCATGCCGGAGAGCGTCGAGGACCAGACGCGCAACTGCCTTGCCACCATCGGCAAGGTTCTGGAGGAAGCCGGCTTTTCCTTTTCCGATGTCGTGCGCTGCCACTACCATGTGACGGAAGCCGCCTTCGCCGACCGCGTCTTCCCGATTCTCGGCGAGACGTTCGGCGCGATCCGCCCCGCCGCCACCATGGTGGTCTGCGGCCTGATCCGGCCGGAGATGCTGATCGAGATCGAGGTCACGGCACTTCGCCAGAGTTGATCCGGCCGCGCAAAAATCTTTCCCCCGAATGATTTTCCTTGAACGGAAGTTGCGCTAAGAAGCGCGCAACCCTTCCGTGACATCAAGGAAAATCCCATGACAGCGCGTACCCTCCTCCTCCTGCCCGGCGACGGCATCGGCCCGGAAGCCATGGCGGAAGTCCGCAAGATCATCGCCTATATGAACGCCGAGCTCGGCGCCGGCTTTGAGACCGACGAAGGCCTCGTCGGCGGCTGCGCATACGATGCACATGGCGCGGCGATCTCGGAAGGCGACATGGAGAAGGCGCTGGCGGCGGACGCCGTGCTGTTCGGCGCGGTCGGCGGCCCGAAATGGGATCCCGTTCCCTACGAGGTGCGCCCGGAAGCCGGCCTTCTGCGCCTGCGCAAGGACCTGAAGCTCTTCGCCAACCTGCGCCCGGCCATCTGCTATCCGGCGCTCGCCGGTGCCTCGTCGCTGAAGCCCGAGCTGGTGGAGGGCCTCGACATCCTCATCGTGCGCGAGCTGACGGGCGGCGTCTATTTCGGCGAGCCGAAGGAGATCATCGACCTCGGCAACGGCCAGAAGCGCGGCATCGACACGCAGGTCTACGACACCTACGAGATCGAGCGCATCGCCGGCGTCGCCTTCGAGCTGGCCCGCACGCGCGGCAACCGCGTCTGCTCGATGGAAAAGCGCAACGTCATGAAGTCGGGCGTCCTCTGGAACCAGGTCGTGACGGAAACGCACAAGCGCAGCTATTCCGACGTGCAGCTCGAGCACATGCTGGCCGATGCCGGCGGCATGCAGCTCGTGCGTGCGCCGAAACAGTTCGACGTCATCGTGACCGACAACCTCTTCGGCGACATGCTCTCCGACGTCGCCGCCATGCTGACGGGTTCGCTCGGCATGCTGCCCTCCGCCTCGCTCGGCGCCCCGGACGCCAAGACCGGCAAGCGCAAGGCCCTCTACGAGCCCGTGCACGGCTCCGCACCGGATATTGCCGGCAAGGGCATCGCCAACCCGATCGCCATGATCGCCTCCTTCGCCATGTGCCTGCGCTACTCGTTCAACATGGTCAAGGAAGCCGACAACCTCGAAAAGGCGATCGCCGAGGTCCTCGACAGCGGCGTGCGCACCGGCGACATCATGGCCGAAGGCTGCCGCAAGGTCGGCACCTCGGAAATGGGCGACACCATTCTTGCCGCCTTCAGGGCGCTCTCGGCCTGAACCGGCCGACAAGACAATAAGGCTCCCGGCACGTCCGGGAGCCTTTTTCGTTTGCCTCCCTTGAAAAGCCGGCTTTTTTCGACACATGGAAGCCACGTTGCCTCAAGGGATGCCCATGAACCGATCGTTCGCGACTTCCTCGCTCTGGATTCTTGCCGCCACCATCGTCCTCGTCGTGGCCCTCGTTCCCTTCGATCCCGCCATCTCCCGGCGCGCCCAGGGCCTTCCCGGCACCGTCGTCGCCTTCAATGCGCGCATCACCGATTTCGGCACCTTCCGCTGGATGCTCTACGGCTCCGGCTTCCTTGTCATCCTCGCCTATGTCGTTCATCGGGCGGGCGGCGGCGGTCCGCTCGCCGGCCGGGCGCGGTCCGCGATGCGCCTGTCGCTCTATTTCTTCGTCACCATCGGCGCGACGAGCGCATTCGTGCACCTCGCCAAGCTGCTTGTCGGGCGTGCCCGGCCGGAGCTTTTCGCCGATCTCGGCGCCTACAGCCTGACGCCCTTTGCCTATGACAATCTCTATGCCAGCTTCCCCTCCGGCCATTCGGCGGCGGTCGGTGCCTTCTTCGGCGCCTTTTCCATGCTGGTTCCGCGGCTGCGCCCGCTCTTTCTTGCCGGTGCTCTGGCGATCGGCGTCTCGCGCATCATCCTCGGCGCGCATTATCCGAGCGACGTCGCGGCCGGCCTGCTGCTCGGCCTGTGGACGGCGCTCGCCGTCGCCTTCCTCTTCGCCCGCAAGACCTGGCTCTTCCGCTTCGACACGCGCGGCTGGCCGGTGCCGAAGACGCTTTCCGGCCCGCCAAAATGAAATCGGCCCGCGTTGCCGCGGGCCGGTTCGCCATGATCGACCGGAAGGGGGAGATCAATCCATGGCGTGGATGTCGCGGTCCTTCGTTTCCGGCAGGAAGAGAAGGCCGATGACGAGCGTGATCCCGGCAAAGACGATCGGATACCACAGGCCGTAGTAGATATCGCCTTCGGCCGCGCTCATGGCGAAGGCCATGGCCGGAAGCAGGCCGCCGAACCAGCCGTTGCCGATATGATAGGGCAGCGACATGCCGGTATAGCGGATGCGGGTCGGGAAGAGCTCGACCAGCAGGGCGGCGATGGGGCCGTAGACCATGGTGACGTAGATCACGAGGACCGTCAGCACGGCGATGATCGTGACCCAGTCCACGTTGGCGGGATCGGCGACCATGGTGAAGGCGCCGCCGCCGGCAATCGTATAGACGGCCATGTCGGTGACGCCGGCGGCTTCGTCGGCCGTCAGCAGCTTGCCGGCGACGAGATCGGCGGCAGGCATGCTGGCCTTCTCGCCGGAGCGGATCGCGGCCGCATCGATGCCGAGTTCCGGATTGGCGGCAACGAAGGCGTCGAGCTTGGAGTCCGCGACCTTTGCGGCGCTGCGCATCAGCGGATAGCCGGCGTCGTGGAGCGCGATGTTCGTCTGCTTCTGGAACGCGGCGTCGAGGCCCTTGGCCTGGTCGCCGGCGGCGATGGCGTCGTAGCTGGAGATCGTCTTGTCGCCGATCTGGATCGTTGCGGCCGTGCCGGCCGGTGCCGTGGTGACGACATCATAGGGCACGGAATTGCGGGTCAGGAACGAGGTCGCGATGTCGCAGGACGTCGTGAACTTCGCCGTGCCGGTCGGGTTGAACTGGAACTTGCAGTCGCCCGGGGCGGCGGTGACCGTCGCGCGGATCGTGGCCTGCGCCTCGGCGAGCGCCGGGTTTCCGGCCCAGGTCATGGCCTTGAACAGCGGGAAGTAGGTCAGCATGGCGAGCAGCAGGCCGGCCATGATGACCGGCTTGCGGCCGATCTTGTCCGACAGCCAGCCGAAGAAGACGAAGAAGCCGGTGCCGATCGCCAGCGAGATGGCAACCATGATGTTGGCCGACTGGCCGTCGACCTTCAGCACGCCCGTCAGGAAGAACAGGGCGTAGAACTGGCCGGCATACCAGACGACGGCCTGGCCGACGACGGCGCCGAACAGCGCCAGCAGCGCGATCTTGGCGTTGCGCCACTGGCCGAAGGCTTCCGTCAACGGCGCCTTGGAGCCCTTGCCCTCGTCCTTCATCTTCTGGAAGGCGGGCGATTCGTTCATCTTCATGCGGATCCACACGGAAACGCCGAGCAGGACGACCGAGACGATGAACGGGATGCGCCAGCCCCAGGCGGCAAAGGCCTCCTTGCCGAGGGCGAACTGCACCACAAGGATGACCAGGAGCGACAGGAACAGGCCGAGCGTCGCCGTGGTCTGGATCCAGGAGGTGAAATAGCCGCGCCGGCCGTCCGGCGCGTGCTCTGCGACATAGGTGGCCGCGCCGCCGTACTCGCCGCCGAGCGCCAGGCCCTGCAACATGCGCAGCGCGATCAGGATGATCGGCGCGGCGATGCCGATCGTGGCGGCGCCGGGCAGCAGGCCGACGATGAAGGTCGACATGCCCATGATCAGGATGGTGATGAGGAAGGTGTACTTGCGGCCGACGAGATCGCCGAGGCGGCCGAAGACCAGCGCGCCGAACGGGCGCACGAGGAAGCCGGCGGCAAAGGCGAGCAGCGCGAAGATGTTGCGCGTCGTCTCCGGATACTGGCTGAAGAAGGTGGCGCCGATATAGATCGCCAGCGAGCCGTAGAGATAGAAGTCGTACCACTCGAAGACGGTGCCGAGCGAGGAGGCGAAGATCACCTTCTTCTGCTCGCTCGTCATGGGCGCCGCCTTCGCGCTGCCCACGATGGAAACATTTGCCATTTTGATTCTCCTCCACAAAAACGGCGTATCGGGCAGCCCGCCGCGGTTTTCCCGAACCGCCGGACGGATGCGCCTCGGTGAAAGGATGGCAGAAATCAAAACGGGAAAGCAGCGCTGCTTTGGGCTTATGACTTTCGGCGTAGGACTTTGGCGGAGGAAGGCGGGCAGGCCGGATTGTCAAGGCGACACTTGACTCTTCGGCAGATCGGCGTATTCAGCACGCACGCAAAGGAACCGCCATGTACCGCCTTGGGATCGCCATCGCCCGCATGATCGCTCCGGCCTTCAACGCCGGACGGGTTCGCCATTGCGTATCGATTTCCAAAACAACGGCCAAAACGACGACGAAAACCGTCTGACGTCTCTGGCCCACCGCTCTCTCCCCGGTATGGCCGGGGACCGAAACCCGCGCCATGGCCGGCGGGTTTTACCTCCTGAACCCGCGGAGAGACAGAGAAAGAGAGCTTTAGTCATGGGTTTCAAGATCGCAATCGCCGGCGCGACCGGCAATGTCGGCCGCGAAATGCTGAACATCCTGTCCGAACGCGGTTTTCCGGCCGATGAGGTCGTGGCGCTCGCCTCCAGCCGCTCCATCGGCACCGAGGTCTCCTTCGGTGACAGGACGCTGAAGGTGCAGAACCTCGAGAACTACGATTTCTCCGACACGGACATCTGCCTGATGTCGGCCGGCGGCTCGGTGTCGCAGAAGTATTCGCCGAAGATCGGCGCGCAGGGCTGCGTCGTCATCGACAACTCCTCGGCCTGGCGCTACGACGCCGAAGTGCCGCTGATCGTTCCGGAAGTGAACCCCGACGCCATCGCCGGCTTCACCAAGAAGAACATCATCGCCAATCCGAATTGCTCGACCGCCCAGCTCGTCGTCGCGCTGAAGCCGCTGCACGACCGCGCCACGATCAAGCGCATCGTCGTATCGACCTACCAGTCGGTCTCCGGCGCCGGCAAGGACGGCATGGACGAGCTCTTCAACCAGACCCGCGCCGTCTTCGTCGCCGATCCGATCGAATCGAAGAAGTTCACCAAGCGCATCGCCTTCAACGTCATCCCGCACATCGACGTGTTCATGGAAGACGGCTACACGAAGGAAGAGTGGAAGGTTCTCGCCGAGACCAAGAAGATGCTCGACCCGAAGATCAAGGTGACCTGCACGGCCGTGCGCGTTCCGGTCTTCATCGGCCATTCCGAATCGGTCAACATCGAGTTCGAGAAGGAAATCACCGCCGACGAGGCCCGTGATATCCTGCGCGAGGCGCCGGGCTGCCAGGTCATCGACAAGCAGGAGAACGGCGGCTACATCACGCCGTACGAATCGGCCGGCGAGGACGCCACCTATATTTCGCGCATCCGCGAGGACGCGACGGTCGAGAACGGCCTCAACATGTGGGTCGTCTCCGACAACCTGCGCAAGGGTGCTGCCCTCAACGCCGTCCAGATCGCCGAGCTGCTCATCGCCCGCGGCCTGATCAAGGCGAAGAAGCAGGCGGCCTGATCCGGATATGACGGTCCGTTTCGCCCGGTTTCCGGGAAAAGTGGCAACGGTCCGTTAACGGGTTTTAAATAAAAGTCCCGGTTGTTCCGTCAAAGGACAATCGGGACTTCGCTTTGCAGCGACGATGCGCGGCAGCTTCCGCAGCGAAAAAGACAAGGATCACGGGGTTTTTCATGGGCATGGCAAAGAGCGCGGCCAAAATGCTGGCCGTAATGATCGCCGCGGCAGCGGTTCCGGCGGTTGCCGAAGCTGCAAAGTGCGGCAACGACGCGGGCGGTTTTCCGGCCTGGGTCGAGGCATTCAAGGGCGAGGCGGCCGCCCGCGGCATCAGCCGCTCGACGCTGGACAGGGCCTTTGCCGATGTCGGCTACGCGCGCGCCACCATCCGCGCCGACCGCGGCCAGAAGAGCTTCAAGCTCTCGCTCGACCAGTTCATGCAGAAGCGCGGCGGGCAGGCCATCATTCGCCGCGGCAAGGGCCTGAAGCAGCAGAACGCAGCCCTGTTTTCCCGCATCGAAAGCCGCTACGGCGTTCCGGCCGGCCCGCTGCTGGCCATCTGGGGCATGGAGACCGGCTTCGGCGGCTTCCTCGGCAAGGAGCACACCCTGTCGGCCGTCTCGACGCTTGCCTATGACTGCCGCCGATCCGACTACTTCACCGACCAGCTCTATGCGGCGCTCCAGCTCGTGCAGAAGGGTATCCTCAATCCCTCCGCGCGCGGCGCGGCGCATGGCGAAATCGGCCAGACGCAGTTCCTGCCCGTCAACGTCCTGAAATACGGCGCCGACGGCGACGGCAACGGCCGGATCGACCTCGTCGGCTCGAAGGCCGACGCGCTCGCCTCCACGGCGAACTTCCTGCGCGGCCACGGCTGGCGCGCGGGCGCCGGCTACCAGCCGGGCGAGCCGAACTTCGCCGCCCTGCAGGGCTGGAACGCGGCAAGCGTCTACCAGCGCGCCATTGCCATCATCGGCGCGGAAATCGACGGCAACTGACCGTCGAGGTCGATACGATCCGTATTGAAGATAAGCCCGGCCGGGAAACCGCGCCGGGTTTTTACATTTCTTCCGGCCGCAGGAAATCGCCAGTCTTGGCGTCCATGATCCACAATTCGCCGCTGGAGATATCGAACCAGGCGCCGTGCAGTTGCAGGCGGCCCTTCTCCTCGAGGATGCGAACGCAGGGGAATGTCCTGAGATTGGCGAGCGAGTTGCGGATGGAAACGCGCTCCAGCGCGCGTTGACGCTCCGCCTTGGTCAGGAGTTCGGCGCCCTGGATCTGCTCGGCGACGGGTTTCAGCATGCCCATCCATTGGCCGATGAAGTCGCCGGGTGACAGCGGTTCGGCGTCCGGGTCGAGGGCGGCGGAAATGCCGCCGCAGCGCCCGTGCCCCATAACCACGATATCGCTGACCTTCAGCGACTGCACGGCGAATTCGAGGGCGGCGGAGGTGGCGTGGAACTGGCTGTCCGGCTCGTAGGGCGGCACGAGGTTGGCGACGTTGCGCACGACGAAGAGCTCGCCCGGCCCGCAATCGAAAATGGTCTCCGGCGCGGCGCGGGAATCGCAACAGGCGACCACCAGCGTCTTCGGCTTCTGGCCGGTCTCGGCCAGCGCCCGGTAGCGCGCCGATTGCTCGGCATAGCGGCCGGACATGAAATTGCGGTAGCCATTCATGAGACGATCGGGAAAGCGGTTCATGGCGTCGGAATACCCCCGTGCGAGCGACCTGCCGGACGAGGCTCCATCCGGCTTTCCGCATAAACCATTCCGGACGGCACGGCGCAAGGCCGATCGTTCAGCGCCGGCGGATCTGGCCGGGATGCATCAGGCGGCGCATCTGCACCATGGCCATCGGCGTCGCGATGCTGGAGGCGTCCCGCTCCAGCGTCAGCTCGTCGGCGCCGCGCTTTGCCGTGCGCGCGACGATCTCGAAGACGCTGGCCGTCGCCGTCATCAAGGCGCGCTCTTCCGGCAGGCCTTCCATCAGGCGGGAGAGGAAGATCGCCGAAAGAAGGTCGCCCGTGCCGTTCGGCGGGTTCGGCACGATGCGGTGCTCGGCGAGCAGCGCGCCGGTGCCGGAAAGATAGAGGTTGCCCGTGCTGCCCGCCATCATCGGCAGGGCGGAGGTGACGAGCATGCGCGGGGGGCCGAGCGACAGGGCCGCCTCCATGATCGCCGCATTGGTGTCGAGCGGCGCGCCGGCAAGCCAGGCCAGCTCGAAGCGGTTGGGCGTTGCCACCGAGGCGAGCGGAATGAGGCCGTCGCGGATCGCTGCCGCCGTCTCCTCCGGCACGTAAAGGCCGCGCTCGTCGCCGCAGACGGGGTCGCACATATAGAGGAGATCGGGATTGTCGGCACGAAGGCTTTCCACCAGCCGCGCCACGGAACGCGCCTGCGCGGTGCTGCCGAGATAGCCGGAGAGCACGGCCTTCACCTCGCCGCGCCAGGGCGCGCGGATGAGGTCGGAGACGATCGCGTCGAAATCCCCGGCCGAGACCGGCACCCGCGTCGACCGGCCGTGGCCGGGGTGCCAGGGCAGGATGACGGTCGGCAGCGCCCAGACCGGATGGCCGAGCGTTTCGAGCGCGAAGACGGCGGCGCGGTTGCCCACCGTGCCCCGCACCACATGGCTCGAAATCACGATGACCGTCCCCTTGTCGTTCTCGTTCATAGCCGGCTCCCTTTCCTGCCGAGTGATCGCAAGGCGGCCCGGCCCTGTCAACGTCCGCCGCATCGATCGCACGGCCCCTGCGGTGCCCTGCGGATGGCCCGGCCGGTTTCGGGCTGCTTTTCGACGAAAAAACAGGAAATTCACGACGAAACGACAGTGAAACTGACCTGTTTTTGACAAAATCGATTGAATTTTCTCGCAAAATCACAAATTTCGCCGCAGGCGTTTTTTCTTCTGCTAACGTCCCGGCATCGGATTCGAGGGAGAATTCCATGGGTGCCAGGACCAACGTGAAACGGGAAAAACACATCGAGGCCGCAAAGGCCGCAGCCGCCGCCCTCGGCGCGAGGACATTGAACCCGGACATTCTTTTCGGGCGGGCCAGCAAGGACGACATCGAGCACTATACCGGCGAGATGCTGGCCGCCGCCGCCGCCCATGCCATGGCCGAGATCGAGGCCTTCGACGGCAGCGAGCCGCGCGTCACCGTCACGACGCTGCCGGACGTGACGCCGCAGGGCCAGCCGGTCTCGATCCTCTCCGTCACCGACCGCAACCAGCCGTTCCTCTACGATTCGGTTATGGGCGAGATCACGAGCACGCATCGCGACATCCACCTTGCCGTCCACCCGATCCTCGTGGTGGCGCCGGGCGAGGCGCCGAAACTCTTCTCGCCGGACGAGGAGAGCGATCCGGCGGAGCGGATCAGCCATATCGAGATCCATCTCTCCGAGCTTTCGCCGGGCGAGGCCGCCTCGCTCGTCGAGCGCATGAAGACCGTGCTGGACCAGGTCCACCTCGCCGTCGAGGACTGGCCCGCCATGCTGGAGAAGCTGGACAGCACCATGGCCGACATGGAGCGCTACGCCAAGGACAAGCCCGGCAAGGGCGAGGCGCTCGCCTTCCTCGACTGGCTGCGCGGCAACAACTTCACCTTCCTCGGCATGCGGGAATACACCTATTCCGGCAAGGGCGAGGCCGCCACGGTGGAACGCGGCGGCGAGGGCCTCGGCATCCTCTCCGACCCGGACGTGCGCGTGCTGCGCCTCGGCAAGGACGCCGTGACGACGACGCCGGAAATCCTCGAATTCCTCGAAGGTCCGGATTTCCTGATCGTCACCAAGGCGAACGTGAAGTCCCTCGTGCACCGCCGCGCCTATATGGACTATGTCGGCCTCAAGCGCTTCGACGAGAAGGGCAAGGTGATCGGCGAGCTGCGCATCGTCGGCCTCTTCACCTCCACCGCCTATACGCATGCCGCCGGGCAGATCCCGCTGCTGCGCTCCAAGGTGGAGGCCGTCGTCGAGCATTTCGGCTACGACCCGAAGAGCCATTCCGGCAAGATGCTGATCAACACGCTGGAATCCTATCCGCGCGACGATCTCTTCCAGATCGACACCGGCCTGCTCGCTACCTTCTGCGAGCAGATCAACGAGCTTTCCGACCGGCCGCGCATCCGCGTGCTGCCGCGCATCGACCGCTTCGACCGCTTCGTCTCGGTCATCGTCTACGTGCCGCGCGAGCAGTACGATTCGGATGTGCGCGAGAAGATCGGCAATTTCCTGAAGTCGGCTTATGACGGGCGCGTTTCGGCCTATTACCCGGCTTTCCCGGAAGGCGGCCTTGCCCGCGTCCACTTCATCATCGGTCGTTCCGGCGGCAAGACGCCGCGCATCCCGCAGGCCAAGCTCGAGCAGGCCGTGCGCGAGATCGCGACCCGCTGGACCGACCGCTTCGAGGCGCTTGCCGATCCCGACGGCGTGCGGCTGGTCACCGACCAGGGCTACCAGGAAGATTTCACGCCCGCCGAAGCCCATGCGGACCTTGCCCTGATCGCCACGGCCACCGCGGACAATCCGATCCGCATCGCCTTCTATCGCAAGGCATCGAACAGCGACCCGGGCAGGGTCGAACTCAAGATCTACCATGCCGGCGAGCCCGTTTCGCTGTCGCGCCGCGTGCCGCTGCTTGAAAACCTCGGCTTCAACGTCGTCAGCGAGCAGACGCATGCGCTGACCCTCATCGACCCCGATGGGAGCGAGCGCCGCGTCATCCTGCACGACATGGAGCTGAAGCAGCGCGAGGGGCTGGAGATCAACCTTGCCAAGCTGAGCCCGATGCTGGAGGAGGCCTTCCTTGCCGCCTGGAGCGGCGAGGTGGACGACGACGCGCTGAACCGCCTCATCCTCGCCGCCGGCCTTTCGGCCCGCGAGATCATGGCGCTGCGCACCTATTCGCGCTACCTGCGCCAGACGGGCATCGCCTATTCGCAGGGCTATATCGCCGACACGCTCAACAAGTATCCGGCCATCGCCGCCGATCTCTTCCGCCTGTTCGACGCCCGGCTGGACCCGAAGCTCTCCGAGCGACAGCGGGAGAAGAAATCCGCGGACCTTTCCGCGGCCATCGAGGAGGCGCTGACCAAGGTGCCGAGCCTCGACGAGGACCGTATCCTGCGCCGCTACGTCAACGCCATCGGGGCGACGTTGCGCACCAACTATTTCCAGCGCGACGCCGACGGCCGGCCGCGCAGGACGCTGGCCGTCAAGCTCGACCCGAAGCAGCTCGAAGGCCTGCCCGAGCCGCGGCCCTTCCGCGAGATCTTCGTCTACGGCGCGGAGGTCGAGGGCGTGCACCTGCGCTTCGGCAAGGTCGCCCGCGGCGGCCTTCGCTGGTCGGACCGCGCGCAGGACTACCGCACGGAAGTGCTCGGCCTCGTCAAGGCGCAGCAGGTGAAGAACGCGGTCATCGTGCCGGTCGGCGCCAAGGGCGGCTTCTATCCCAAGCAGCTTCCCGCCGGCGGCAGCCGCGAGGCGGTCTTCGCGGCCGGCACCGAGGCCTACAAGACCTATATCCGCACCCTGCTCTCCGTCACCGACAACATCGTCGGCCAGGATGTCGTGCCCCCGGCCGATACGGTGCGGCTCGACGGGGACGATCCCTATTTCGTCGTCGCCGCCGACAAGGGTACGGCGACCTTCTCCGACACGGCGAACGGCCTTGCCCAGGAAGCCGGCTTCTGGCTCGACGACGCTTTTGCCTCGGGCGGCTCGGCCGGCTACGACCACAAGAAGATGGGCATCACCGCCCGCGGCGCCTGGGAAACCGTCAAGCGCCACTTCCGCGAGATGAACATCGACATCCAGAAGACGCCCTTCACCGTCGCCGGCGTCGGCGACATGTCGGGCGACGTCTTCGGCAACGGCATGCTGCTGTCGCGCAAGATCCGGCTGATCGCCGCCTTCGACCACCGCGACATCTTCATCGATCCGAACCCGGATACCGATACGTCCTTCGCCGAGCGCCGCCGCATGTTCAACCTGCCCCGCTCGAGCTGGCAGGACTATGACCGCTCCGTGCTCTCCAAGGGCGCGATGATCATCCCGCGCACGGAGAAATCCGTGACGCTGACGCCGGAGGCGATGGCCGCCATCGGCATCGACAAGGCGAAGGCGACGCCCTTCGAGATCATGACGGCGATCCTGAAGGCGCCGGTCGACCTCCTCTGGTTCGGCGGCATCGGTACCTATATCCGCGGCCAGAACGAGACGGACGCGGAGGTCGGCGACCGCGCCAACGATCCGATCCGCATCGTCGCCGACGACGTGCGTGCCAAGGTGATCGGCGAGGGGGCGAACCTCGGCGTGACCCAGCGCGGCCGCATCGCCTTCGCGCTGAAGGGCGGACGCTGCAACTCCGACGCCATCGACAACTCGGCCGGGGTGAACTCCTCGGACGTCGAGGTCAATATCAAGATCGCGCTCGCCTCGGCCATGCGCGACGAGCGGCTGACGCGCGCCAAGCGCAACGTGCTGCTCGCCTCGATGACGGACGAGGTGGGCCATCTCGTGCTGCGCAACAACTACCTGCAGTCGCTGGCGATCTCGCTCACCGAAAAGCAGGGCGCGGCCAACCGCGCGCCGCTGACGCGCCTGATGGATCGGCTGGAGGCGGCCGGCCAGCTCAACCGCAAGGTCGAGACGCTGCCCGACGACCGTACGGTCGCCGAGCGCTACCAGGCCGGCAAGCCGCTGACCCGCCCGGAGATCGGCGTGCTGCTCTCCTATGCAAAGCTGGTGCTGTTCGACGAGCTCGTCCACACGAGCCTGCCGGACGAGCCCTATTTCGAGCCGACGCTGACCGGATACTTCCCGGCCAAGATGCAGAAGACCTATGCGGACGACATCCGCTCGCATCGCCTGCGCCGCGAGATCATCGCGACGATCCTCGCCAACGAGGTGATCAACCGCGGCGGCCCGGCCTTCGTCACCACGCTCACCGACGGCACCGGCTTCGGCCCGGCGGATGCCGTGAAGGCGGCCGTCATCGCCCGCGACGGCTACGGCCTGGCGGCGCTCTATGCCGGCGTCGATGCGCTGGACAACGTGGTCTCCGGCTCCGTGCAGAACGACCTCTACGAGGAGATCGGCCGCATCTATGCCTCCGTCACCGGCCTGCTGCTGACGACGGGCGCCGTGTCCGGCCCGGTGGGCGAGGCGGTGCACAAGCTCAGGCAGGCGCTGAAGCAGCTTCGCCCGAACCTTGCCACGCTGGTCTCCGAGGCAGCTACCGACGAGGTTCGCCGCAAGGCCCACGCCTACGAGGACGAAGGCGTGCCGGCGGAGCTGGCGGAAGAGATCGCCACGCTTTCCATGCTCACCTTCGTGCCGGAGGTCATGCTGATCGCAAGCGCGACCGGCGACAGCCTCGGCAAGACGGCGCACACCTTCGCCGGCATCAGTGCGGCGCTGAACATCGGCCGGCTGCTCGCCGCGGCGGGCCACATCCCGACGGGCGATCTCTACGAGGCGCTCGCCCTCCAGCGCAGCCTCACCGATATCGCCAATGCGCGCCGCGACCTTGCCACCGCCATCCTCACCCGCTTCAAGGGCGACAAGGCACCGCTGGCCGCCTGGCAGCAGGCGGAGAAGGGACGGCTCACGCGGGTGACGGCGAACCTCTCCGCGCTGACGGAGGGTGGCGAGGCGACCCTCGCCAAGGTCTCCGTCGCCGCCGGCGTCCTCAGCGACCTTGCGCAGGAAAGGGCGAAGTGACACAGTCCGCTGCCGGCTGACGGACGAGGCGTTTCGTTAGCCGGCTGAGGACGGGCGCGGTCGCCCTTTCGACGGAGGGATAATGACAGGCATTTCGGAAGGCCGGGAGCCGCGTGCAAGCCGCCTCGGCATTGCCGGCTGGATGCTGTTCGACTGGGCGGCGCAGCCGTTCTTCACGGTCATCACCACCTTCATCTTCGGACCCTATCTCGTCTCGCGGCTGGCGGCCGATCCCGCCGCCGGGCAGGCTGCCTGGAGCTACACGCTCACCATCGCCGGCATCGTCATCGCGCTCCTCGCTCCCGTCATGGGCTCCATCGCCGACGCTTCGGGCGCGCGAAAACCGTGGATCGCCGCTTTTGCGGTGGTGAAGATCCTCTCGCTCTTCGCCCTCTGGCAGGCCGCGCCGGGCAGCAGCCTCGTCTTCGCCATGATGATGATCGTGCTTGCCACCGTGGCGGCGGAATTCTCCATTGTCTTCAACGATTCCATGATGCCGCGGCTCGTCAGCCCGGCCGAGACGGGGCGTATCTCCAACATCGCCTGGGGCCTCGGCTATCTCGGCGGCATGATCGTTTTGATCGCGGTCGTGGCGTTGCTGTCGGCCAATCCGCAAACCGGCAGGACGGCGATCGGCATCGCCCCCCTCTTCGGCCTCGACCCGGCAACGGGCGAGGATGCGCGCATCACCGGGCCGATCTCGGCCGTCTGGTATTTCGTCTTCATCCTGCCGATGTTCTTCTTCACGCCGGACCAGCGCCGCGGCCTGCCGGTCGCTGCCGCCGTTCGCGCCGGCTTCGCCGATCTTTCCGCGGCCCTTCGCGATCTCGGGAGCAAGCCGGGCATCCTGCGCTTCCTCGTGGCGCGCATGATCTACCAGGACGGCGTCAACGGGCTCCTGGCGCTCGGCGGCACCTTCGCGGCCGGCATGTTCGCCTGGCAGACTTTCGAGCTCGGCATCTACGGCATCATCCTCAACGTCGTCGCCATCGGCGGCTGCCTCTATGCCAGCCGGCTGGACGTGCGCCTCGGCTCGAAGACGGTGGTGGTCATCAGCCTCGTCTGCCTGACGGTCGCGACCGTCGGCATCGTCTCCACCGGCCCCGGCTTCACGCTGTTCGGGCTGGTTCCGTTGCCGGTCGCCGATTCCGGCGGGCTTTTCGGCACCGCGGCGGAAAAGGCCTATATCCTCTACGGCCTGCTCATCGGCCTTGCCTTCGGCCCCGTTCAGGCTTCCGCCCGGTCCTATCTCGCGCAAAGCGTCCATCCGGACGAGGCGGGCCGCTATTTCGGCCTCTATGCCCTGTCGGGCCGCGCGACGTCGTTCCTCGCGCCGCTCTCCGTCGCGCTCGTCACCAGCGCCACGGGCTCGGCACGCCTCGGCATGATGGCGCTGATCGTCTTTCTCGCCGCCGGCTTCCTGCTCCTCCTGCGCACACCCTATCCGGCCGCGACCGTCGAGGCCTGACCGGCCTCTTTCACGGCGCCAGATGGGCGAAGGCGGCGACGACCTCTTCGTAGACCTTGCGCTTGAAGGAGACGATCAGCTCCGGCAGGTCGCGCATCGGCTTCCATTCCCAGGCGTCGAATTCCGCCGTATGGCCGCCCGGTGGCGGGTTGATGGCGATCTCGCTTTCGGGGCCCTCGAAGCGGAAGGCGAACCAGCGCTGCGTCTGGCCGCGATATTTCCCCTTGAGGCCGATGCCGATGAGATGGGCGGGCAGGTCGTAGTCGATCCAGCGTCCCGCGTCTGCGAGGAGCGAGACGCTTTTCATGCCGGTCTCCTCGTAAAGCTCGCGATAGGCGGCCTCCAGCGGGTCCTCGCCCTTGTCGATACCGCCCTGCGGCATCTGCCAGAGCGGCGGCGAGCCGTCGTATTCGGAATTGCCGACGGGAATGCGCCGGCCGGCCCAGACCCTGTTGTCCGCGTTCAGCACCATGATGCCGACGCAGGGGCGGTAGGGCAGGTCCTCGGCCCGAACCACCTTGTCCTTTTCCTTGCCCATCGAATGTTCCTATTTCCTGGCGGGAATGGCTGCGAGCGACGCGACGCCGACGATCTCGATGCCGCGGCCGCCTGCTTCCTCGCACCATTCGCGGATCGCGTCCACACTTTCGTCGAAGGCGGAGGCGACGCCGATGGCGGTGCCGTTGCGCCGGGCAATGCGTTCCAGCTCGTCGAGCTTCTTCAGCACGGCCGGGCGGGAAAGCTCGCCGTCGAGCTGGAGGTCGGCGAAGGCGTGCGGCGCCTCGATGGCGCCGGCGACGGTGCCGGAGAGCGACTGGGCCGAGCTGCCGTCGTCGAGGAAGAGCAGGCCGCGGCTCGCAATGTCGCGCATCACCGGCTCCAGCGCATCGGCGTCCGAGAGGAAGCGCCCGCCCATGAAGTTGACGATGCCGGTATAATTGGTGACCTGCGCCATGGCTTGGTGCAGCTCGGAGAGGTTTTTCGCCGTGCCGGCGCCGGTGCGCAGCGTATAGGGGCCGGGGTCGTTCTGCGGATAGTCGAAAGGCTCCAGCGGCATTTGCAGCAGGATCTCATGGCCGCCGCGGCGTGCCTCCTGCATCCAGCGCGACAGGCTGTTGCCGCTCGCCGCGAAGGCCAGGGTCACCTCGCCCGGAAGGTCGCGGATGGCGCGCTGCGTGCCCGTCTGGCTGAGGCCGAGCCCGCCGACGACGATGGCGACCCGCGTGCCGCGCGCGCCGGACCACGGCCGGGCGTACTGGTCCATCGGCCGCGTGCCGTCGAGGCCGATGACGGGAATCTTGCCCTCGGGCGTTTCCTCCAGCAGGTCCTCGTTGGGGAAGGCGGCGGTGCGCGGGTCCTGGCCGATGCGGTTCGCCTCGATGACGAGCGGTCCGTCGCCGTCGCGGGTGCCGGGACTGTAGGTGCGCACGACATTGCCGTCGCCGGTCGGCGTCTCGCGGACAGTCGCGCCGGAAAGACCGTTCGCCCGGCGTACGCCGTCCTTCGCCTCGGCGGTCTTGGGATCGGCCTTGTCATCCGGGGTTTTCGAGGCGGTCTCGGTGGCCGGAACATCGAGCGGCGCCGTGGCAAGGCCGCTCGGCGCGAGGGCTGCCCAGGTGGAGAAGCCGAGAAGGCCGGCGACGACGAGGGAAAACATGACGGGGCCGGCGGAAAACCGCGAGGGTCCCGGCGATCTTGGCCTTGCCTTGCGGTCCTGGCCGAGAGGTGCGTGAATGTCTGTGCCCAAGGTCAGTCCGCGCCGGCCGGAGGGTGCATGGGAAAACGGGGCCCGCCGCAAGGCAGGCCCCGTGCTTTCGGCTTACTTCTTCAGTTCGGCCTTTTCCGGATTGGCCGGGAAGGACGGGTCCGTCTTCTGGCCGCGCAGCAGTTCCAGAGCGTACTGGAGCTGTACGTCGTCCTTGGCTTCCGGCGGGACGTAGGCGGAGGAGCCGGAGCCCTGGTCCGTCTCGCTCTGGCCCTGGATATGGCCGCGCAGGCTCGATTCGCCGGCGGTTTCCAGCTTGCCCTGAAGTTCCGGCGGCAGCGGCTGCTCGACCGTGATGTCCGGCGTGATGCCGGTGCCCTGGATCGACTTGCCGGAGGGCGTGTAATAGAGCGCCGTCGTCAGGCGCAGCGCGCCCGCATCGCCCATCGGGATGATGGTCTGGACCGAACCCTTGCCGAAGGAGCGCGTGCCGACGACCGTGGCACGGCGCAGGTCCTGCAGGGCGCCGGCGACGATTTCCGAAGCCGAGGCCGAACCGCCGTTGACGAGAACGATCACCGGCTTGCCGTCGACGTCGTCGCCGGGCGTCGCGTTGAAGCGGCGGGTCTCGTCCTCGTTGCGGCCGCGCGTCGAGACGACCTCGCCGCGTTCGAGGAAGGCGTCGGAGACGTTGATCGCCTGGTCGAGCAGGCCGCCCGGGTTGAGGCGCAGGTCCAGCACGTAGCCCTTCAGCTTGTCGGCCGGAACCTCTTCCTTGATCTTGGCGATCGCAGCTTCGAGGTCGTCATAGGTCTTCTCGGTGAAGGAGATGACGCGCAGATACCCGACATCGCCCTCGACGCGGGACTTGACCGCCTTCACGGCGATGATGTCGCGCATGATGGTCAGCTCGATCGGCTTGTCGGCGCCCTTGCGGATCAGCGTCAGCTTGATCGGCGTGTTGACCGCGCCGCGCATCTTCTCGACCGCGTCTTCCAGCTTCAGGCCGCGCACGTCCTGGCCGTCGATCTTCGAGATGAAGTCGCCGGCAAGAACGCCGGCGCGGGCGGCCGGCGTGTCGTCGATCGGGGTGATGACTTTGACGAGCTCGTCCTCCATCGTGACCTCGATGCCGAGGCCGCCGAATTCGCCGCGCGTCTGGGTGCGCATGTCCTCGGCGTCCTTGGCATTCATGTAGGAGGAATGCGGGTCGAGCGAGGTGAGCATGCCGTTGATGGCGTTCTCGATGAGCTGTTCTTCGTTCGGCGGGGTCACGTATTGCGCGCGCACGCGCTCGAAGACGTCGCCGAAGATGGAAAGCTCGCGATAGGTCGACGAGCCCGCGGCTTCGGCAGGCTGCGTGACGGTATTGATGACGGTCATGGCCGTGGCACCCATGAGTGCCCCGACAACAACAAGTGAAGCCCTACGTATCATTGCGTGCCTTTCCAGTCTCTCTTTCGGACCACCACGGCCGGGAATCAATCGGTTTTCCGTTCTTTCGGAATTCAATGTAAAGTGTCGGCTTGTCCGTTTCCAGCGCCAATGCGTTGACACTCGCGACCCTTTTTTCGCCCATCACGGCAAGCGGTTCGCCAGCCACGACGAATTGCCCCTCCCGCACGTTCACCCTGTCCATGCCGGCAAGGACGAGATGATAGCCATCGCCCGCGTTCAGGATGATCATGCGCCCGTAACTGCGGAACGTGCCGGCAAAGACGATCCATCCGTCCGAGGGAGCCGTGACGAGCGCGCCGGGATTGGTCGCGAGCGTCACCCCTTGCGAATCGTGGCCGGTGCCGTCCGGCTCGCCGAACTGGCGAAGGACGTCTCCTGCCGCGGGATAATCGAGTTTTGCCTGCAGTTCGGAGAATTCATATGCTGGAGCAATGCGGTTTTTGTCGGGCACGGACTGGCGCGCGAGCTCGCGTGCCTTCTCCCGCTCGGCATCCGACTGGTTGCGCCGCTCTTCCTCTTTCGCGCGGGCGAGCGTGGCGGCCTCGCGCACCGAGCCGATCTCCTGCTCCAGGCTGCCGATCAGGCCTTCGAGGCTGGTGGCGCGGCCGGCAAGTTCCTCCGCGCGGCGGCGCTCGGCGGCGAGCGTGCGGCTGTTCTTTTCCGCCAACGCCTCGTTCTGGGCGATCAGCAGTTCGGAGCGCTTCTCCTCCTCGACGCGCGATCGCATCGCCGAGGCAAGCCCGGTGCGCTCGCCGTCGATCTCGGCCTTCACCGTCATCAGGTCCTTGAGGTCGGCGACGAGCTCGTCCGTTTCCTTGCGGATGCCCGGCACGACGGCACCGAGAAGGATGGCGCTGCGCACGGAGGACAGCGCGTCCTCGGGCGTCACCAGCAGCGCCGGCGGCGGGTTGCGGCCCATGCGCTGCAGGGCGGCGAGCACTTCGGCAAGAAGGCCGCGGCGCTCGTGCAGCGAGGCGCGCACGCCGGCCTCCCGGTCGCGCAGGCCCTCCAGCCGCTTCTCCCCGTCGAGGATCTTCTGCTCCATCTCCTTGCGGAGCGCGGCGGACTTCACGATCGCCTCGCGCAGCGACTGCTTCGTCTTTTCCAGTTCGGCGATCTCGGTCTCGAGCTGCTTCGTCTTTTCCGACGAGACGGTGATGGATTGCGAGAGCGCTTCCAGCTCGCGGCGCGTGCTGTCGCGGCGAAGGGCGAGCGCGGCGGCCGGATCGGGCTCGGCCACCGGCAGCGAACCCGTCTTTTCCGGGGCGGCGTCGCCTTCGTCCGGTCCGGCGGCGAGGGGATGGGAAACGAGCGCCAGCGCCAGGACGGCCGAGAGCAAGGCCGGCCGCCACAGGCGGCCCGTCCCCTCACCCCGATTGGCTGCGCCGGCTTTCTTCATCGTTCCCGCTCTATGCTGATTTGGCGATTTCGCCAAGAAACAGCGCCGAAAATACGGCTCATCCTGCCGGAGCGGGCTTGCGCGGCGGTGACGCCCCGTCAAACGCGATGATAGGGATGGCCGGACAGGATGGTGACGGCGCGGTAGAGCTGCTCGGCGAGCAGGATGCGTGCGAGCTGGTGCGGCCAGGTCATCTTGCCGAGGCAGAGCGTGGCGTCGGCCCGTCCGTAGAGGGAAGGATCGAGCCCGTCGGCTCCGCCGATGGCGATCATCAGGTCGCGTTTTCCCGCATCGCGGAAGCCGGCGAGGAGATCGGCAAAGGCGGGGGAATCGAGCGATTTGCCACGCTCGTCGAGCAGGATCAGCACGGCGCCGTCGGGCAGCGCCTTTTCCAGCATCGCCGCTTCCTCGCGCTTGCGCGTCTCGGCATTGCCGGCACGGCTCTCGCCGACTTCCGCCATTTTGCCGAGATCGAGGCCGACGGCGGGGCCGGCCTTGGCGAAGCGATCGATGTAGCGGGCCGCAAGCTCCTTCTCAGGGCCGGCCTTCAGCCGCCCAACCGAAAAAAGTCCAACCCGCATTGCCCGCGATCCTGCCCGTTTCCTGCCGGACAGGTGCCCGGCGCATTGTCAGTGTACGGTGCCGTCCTCGATCTCGGGAGCCGCCCACATCCGTTCGATGTTGTAGAACTCCCGGATTTCCGGCCGGAACACATGGATGATGATGTCGCCCGTGTCGATCAGCACCCAGTCGCCCGCTTCCAGGCCCTCGACGCGGGCATTGCCCAGGCCTTCGTCCTTGATGTCGGTGATGAGGTGATCGGCAATCGCCATGACGTGGCGGTTCGAGCGTCCGGATACGACCACCATGTAGTCGCCGAGCGCCGACTTGCCGGCAATGTCGATGGTGACGATATCTTCTGCCTTGGAGTCCTCGAGGCTAGCGAGGACCAGTTGAAGGGCACGGTCGGCTGCATCGTCGCTGCGGCCCGCGCTCCTGGAGAAAACGCCGATGACGTTTCCCTTTGCGTGTACTGTTGTCAGGTTCGTTCCTTTCTTTACCGGAACAGCACGTCCTGTACCGGCAACGCCGCCGGTACCCACTAAATGTAGGCACCGATGGGTATCGGTTTCAAGACGTCACTTCTGATGGATGGTTTTCTCCAGCGCCTGGTGGCGCAGCGCCGTGGAACTCAGCGCCGAGCGCGGCCCGTGGATGAAGGTCCAGGCCGGCGCCCTGCGGCCCGGCAAGGACATCGCGTCCTCCTCGTCGATGCGGGCATAGTCGAAGGTCTTCGCCATGCGCGAGGAGAGATAGGAAAGCGTCGAGCCCGGCCGGTCGATGACGGCAATGGGGAAGGTGCGGGCGATCTTCTGCCAGTTCTGCCAGCGGTGGAAGGTGCCGAGATTGTCGGCGCCCATGATCCAGACGAAATGGACGCCGCGGTTCAAGGCCTGCACGCGCTCCAGCGTCTTTGCCGTATAGCTCTGGCCGAGGCGCTTTTCGAAGGCCGTCACCTTCACGCGCGGATCGGGTGCGATTTCCTCGCTGAGGCGGATGCGCTCGGCAAGCGGGGCAAGTTCCCTGTGGTCCTTCAAGGGGTTGCCGGGCGTCACCATCCACCAGAGCTGGTCGAGGCCGAGGCGGCGCAAAGCGGTTTCGGCGACGAGTGCGTGGCCCTGGTGCGGCGGGTTGAACGAGCCGCCGAACAGGCCGACCGCCATGCCCTTCTCGACATGGGGCATTCTCAGATAGCGCTCTGCGACAGCGTCCGGCGTCACCTCAGGGCCGCACCTGTCCGGTGCCGCGCACCCGGTATTTGAAGGAGGTGAGCTGCTCGACGCCGACGGGGCCGCGCGCATGCATCTTACCCGTCGCGATGCCGATCTCGCCGCCCATGCCGAATTCGCCGCCATCGGCGAACTGGGTGGAGGCGTTGTGCACGAGGATCGCCGAGTCGATCTCCGTAAAGAAGCGCTCGACGACTGCCGGGTCTTCCGCGATCACGGCTTCCGTATGGGCCGAGGACCAGCGGTTGATGTGTTCGACGGCACCGGAAATGCCGTCGACCAGGGCGAGGGAAACGATGGCGTCGAGATATTCCGTCGACCAGTCGGCTTCCGTTGCGAGGGCGAGACCCGGAATGCGGGCGCGGATCTCCTCCGGCGCGCGCACTTCGCAGCCGGCGGCGCGAAGGGCCTCGACCAGCGGGCCGAGATGCGTCTCCGCGGCGGCGCGGTCGACAAGCAGCGTCTCCATCGCGCCGCAGACGCCCGTGCGGCGCATCTTGGCGTTGACGACGATGTCCTTCGCCATGGCGAGGTCGGCGGACTTGTCGACATAGATGTGGCAGAGGCCCTCGAGATGGGCGAAGACCGGCACGCGCGCCTCGCTCTGCACGCGCGCGACGAGGCTTTTGCCCCCGCGCGGCACGATGACGTCGATGGTGCCGCCGAGGCCGGAGAGCATGGCGCCGACGGCGGCGCGGTCCGTCACCGGCACGTACTGGATTGCGTGTTCCGGCAGGCCGGCGGCCTTGAGACCGGCAACGAGGCAGGAATGGATAGCCTGCGATGAATTCACGCTGTCCGATCCACCGCGCAGGATCACGGCGTTGCCGGCTTTCAGGCACAGCGCACCCGCGTCGGCCGTCACGTTCGGCCGGCTCTCGTAGATGACGCCGATGACGCCGAGCGGCGTGCGCACGCGTTCGATATGCAGGCCGTTCGGCCGGTCCCATTCGGCGATGACGTCGCCGACCGGGTCCTTCAGGCCGGCGATGTCGCGGATGGCGGCGGCGATGCCCTCGATGCGCTCGGCCGTCAGCGTCAGCCGGTCGAGGAAGGAGGCGGCGACGCCGCTTTCCCGCGCATTGGCGAGGTCGATGGCGTTGGCGGCAAGGATCGCGTCGCGGTTCGCAAGGATTTCCGCGGCCATCGCCTCGAGGGCGCGGTTCTTGGCTTGCGTCGTGGCAATGGCGAGCGGCCGGGCGGCGGCGCGGGCGTTGCGGCCGATGGCGGCCATCAGGGCGTCGATGTCGAGGGTCTTCACCTGGTCAAGCATGGTGTGCGTCCTTTCCCCTTTCCACGGCGACGGGAAGCCCGGTTACCACGAGATCGTCCCTGTGCACCATCGCGGCGCGGCCGGCATGGCCGAGGATATCGGCGATCTCCGCCGATTTCTTGCCGGCGATCAGTCGTGCCTCGTCGGCGTCGTAGCCGGCAAGCCCGCGGGCGATCTCGCGCCCGTTCGCGCCGTAGATCGAAACGGTGTCGCCGCGCGAAAAGCTGCCCCAGACACCGCGCACGCCGGCGGGCAGCAGGCTCTTGCCGGCGGAAAGCGCCGTCTCGGCGCCCGCGTCGATCTCGATGCGGCCGGCCGGCTGGAGCTGCCCGGCGATCCAGGTCTTGCGTGCCGTCACCGGCGACCCGGAGGGCGCGAACCAGGAGGAGCGCGTGCCCTCCTCGATGGCGCGCAGCGGATGGTCCACCTTGCCGGAAGCGATGATCATGGCGCAGCCGGCGCTGGTTGCGATCTTGCCGGCGTCGATCTTGGTGCGCATGCCGCCGCGCGAAAGTTCCGAGGCCGCGCCGCCCGCCATCGCCTCGATCTCGGGGGTGATCGCCTCGATCGTCTCGAGGAAGCGGGCACCGGGATCGAGATGCGGCGGGGCCGTATAGAGCCCGTCGATATCGGAGAGCAGGACGAGGAGGTCCGCGCCCGTCATGGTGGCGACGCGGGCGGCAAGACGGTCGTTGTCGCCGTAGCGGATTTCCGTGGTCGCGACCGTGTCGTTCTCGTTGATGATCGGCACGGCGCCGAGCTTGAGGAGCTGGCTGATCGTCGCGCGCGCGTTGAGGTAGCGGCGCCGCTCCTCCGTATCGCCCAGTGTCAGCAGGATCTGGCCGGCGACGATGCCGTCCGCCGACAGGCTTTCCGACCAGGCGCGGGCGAGCGCGATCTGGCCGACGGCGGCGGCGGCCTGGCTTTCCTCCAGCTTCAGCACGCCGGACGGCACCTTGAGGACGGAGCGCCCGAGGGCGATGGCGCCGGAGGAGACGATGAGCACGTCCGTGCCGCCGGCCCGGAGCGCTGCGATGTCGCGGCAGATGGCTTCGAGCCATGCCTTCCTCAGCCCCGTCGCCCGGTCGACGAGCAGGGCGGAGCCGATCTTGATGACGATACGGCGGTGTTTTGCCAGCGGTCTGCGGTGCTTCGTCATGTCACTCGCCGGTGCCTTCGGGATCGGCGATGACGTCGCGCAGGGCGCGCAGCGTTGCCGTCATGCCGACGCCGGCAACGGCGGATAGCTGCAGCGGGGTCTTTCCGCAGGCCTTCGCCAGCGCCTTCGACTTCTTCTTCAGCTCGTCCTCGTCGAGCACGTCGATCTGCGACAGGGCGACGATCTCCGGCTTGTCGGTGATGCCCTCGCCATAGGCTTCCAGCTCGTGCCGGACGGTCTTGTAGGCCTTCGCGACATCCTCCTCCTGCGCGGAGACGAGATGGAGCAGCACGCGGGTGCGCTCGACATGGCCGAGGAAGCGGTCGCCGAGGCCGACGCCCTCATGTGCGCCCTCGATGAGGCCCGGAATGTCGGCGATGATGAACTCGCGCCCGTCGATGGTGGCGACGCCGAGGTTGGGATGCAGCGTCGTGAAGGGATAGTTGGCGATCTTCGGCCGGGCGCGGGTGCAGGTGGCGAGGAATGTGGACTTGCCGGCGTTCGGCAGGCCGACGAGGCCGGCATCGGCGATCAGCTTCAGCCGCAGCCAGATGGTCTTCTCCTCGCCGGCAAGGCCGGGATTGGCCCAGCTCGGCGCCTGGTTGGTCGAGGACTTGAAATGCGCGTTGCCGAAGCCGCCGTTGCCGCCGGCGGCGAGCTTGAAGCGCTGGCCCTCCGTCACGAGGTCGACGATCAGCGTCTCGTTGTCTTCCTCGAAGATCTGCGTGCCGACCGGCACCTTCAGCGTGACGCTGGCGCCGTTCGCGCCGGTGCGGTTGCGGCCCATGCCGTGCGTGCCGATCGAGGCCTTGAAATGCTGCTGGTAGCGGAAGTCGATCAGCGTGTTGAGGCCGTTGACGGCCTCCACCCACACGTCGCCGCCGCGCCCGCCGTCGCCGCCGTCCGGCCCGCCGAATTCGATGAATTTTTCGCGGCGGAACGAGACAGCCCCTGCCCCGCCGTCGCCGGAGCGGATATAGACTTTTGCTTCGTCCAGGAACTTCATCGGCTCGCCGTTCGCTTTGTTCGTGTGGTCATGCTCGTTTTGCCGTCTTCGATACAGACGCTTCCGTAAGAGGTCAAAGACTATCGTGAAATTCGTCAGCTACAACGTCCAGTACGGCATCGGCCTCGACGACCGGCTCGACCTGCCCCGCATCGTCTCGTCCATCCACGGTGCCGACATCATCGCGTTGCAGGAGGTCACCCGCAATTTCCACCGCAACGGCCATGTCGACATGGTGGCGGAGTTGCGTACGCTTCTTGCCAACCACTATTCCGTCTACTGGCCGGCCTGCGATCTCGATGCGGGCTCGGCCATCGAGAAGGGGCGCGTCGTCAACCGCCGCTTCCAGTTCGGCAACATGATCTTCTCCCGCTGGCCGATCCTGTCGTCGCGCCTCATCCCCCTGCCCCGCACGCGCACGCTCGACAAGCTCAACCTGCAGCGCGGCGCGACCGAGGCGGTGATCGAAACGCCCGGCGGGCCGATCCGCGTCTATTCCGTGCATCTCGACCATGTCCATCGCGACGAGCGCATCGCGCAGATCCGCTATCTCAAGGACCGCGCGCAGCTCTATGCCTTCGAGGGCGGGGCGATCTCCGGCGCCCACGAATTCGGCCTTGCCGAGCCGCCGGTGCCGGAGGACTACGTGCTGATGGGCGATTTCAACATGGTGCCGGAATCGCCGGAATATTGCGAAATGGCGGGCGGCGTGGACGGGCTCTACGGCCGCCAGATCCGCGCGACCCATCCGGTCGATGCGCTCGCCGGCCTCGGCAAGCGGCACGCCGCAAGCTTCAGCTGGATCAATCCGCAGGACCATGCCGACCGCCTCTTCCTCGACTATTGCTTCCTCAGCCACGGCCTCGTGGAGCGGCTGACGGATGCCTGGGTCGACGAGACCGCCTTCGGCTCCGACCACATGCCTGTCTGGTTCGAGCTTTCCTGAGCGCCGGGGCGGATCGCTCCGCCCCGGCCGTTTCAGTGCCGGGCCACCGGCGGGCTCAGGTCGCCCGGCTCCAGCCGCGTCTCGATGTGCGGGACCATCGCGCCGCGGGCAAGGCAGAAGAGGTCGCTGCATCCCGTGATGCGGAAGCCGGCCTTTTGCTGCACCCGGAGCGATGCGAGATTGTCGGCGAAGGCGCCGGCATGGACCGGCGTGCCCGGCATGCGCATGAGGAAGCGGGCTGCTGCCGCCTGCACTGCCTCGCTCATGTAGCCGCGCCGCCAGTAGCCGCGGTTCAGCCAGTAGCCGAGATGCCATTCGTCGCCGCGCCGCTCGAAGGCGACGCAGCCGATATGGGTGTCGTCCCCGATGGTGACGGCAAGCGCCCAGCCCTCGTCGAGATCGGTGGCCGCGACGGCAAGCCACTCGGCCGCGTCCTGCCGGTCATAGGGGGCGGGCACCCGCGCCAGCATGCGCGAGACCGCGAAGTCGTTCAGCGACCGGGCGATGGCGTCCGCATCGGCCGGGCGATGGGGACGCAGCACGAGGCGCGCCGTGGTGATCGTCGGTGCAGGGCCGGGACCGGCGCGGCGGCGGTGGTCTGCCGAAACGTGCAGGACGTTCATCGCATCCCTCCCCAGCTCTTCAGCGAAACCCAGGTCTTGCGGTCGAGCCTGTACCATTCGACGGGAACCATGCCGCCGACGGAGAGGCTTGCGACCATGCCGGTCGCCTGGAACTGGAAGCCGCACTTCTGGATGACCCGGCGCGAGGGGATGTTCATGACCCGGCAGCGCGCGTCGATCTGCTCGATGTCGCGGGTGCGGAAGACCATGTCGATCAGCGTCTGCGCCGCCTCGGTCGCATAGCCCTCGTTCCAGTAGGGTTCGCCCAGCCAGTAGCCGAGCTCGACCGTGCGCCCGTCCTCATGCGGCTCGATCCCGCAGCAGCCGAGGAAGGCGCCGTTGTCGGCTTTGGTAATGGCATAGACGCACTTGCCAATCGCGCCGGCGCGTGTGCGTCGCACGAAATCGGCGGCATCCGCGACCGTGTAGGGGTGCGGCATGCGGGCGACCATGTTGGCGATGTTGGCGTTGTTGGCGAGATGGGCAAGGGCGTCGATGTCGTCTTCGTGGGGGGCTCTCATGACGAGCCTTTGCGACAGCAAGATCGGGCAATCGGTCCTCGACCGTTCAGGCCTCAGCCTTTCCTTGGGAGACCGCGATTGGTCTTCCCGCATGAGTTCGGTTTGCATGGCTCGTTCCTCCAGAGCAAAAAGGGGAGATAAGGTCTTGCCTCATCTCCCCTTTTGTCTTGCAGGTCCGAAACCTGTGGCGTCAGCCGGGTCGATGAGACGCCGGCTGTTTTAGAGCGCTACCGGCTTATTCCGCTGCTTCCGCTTTCGGCATCACGGACACGTAGACGCGACCGTTGGCCTTCGTACGGAAATTCACATTGCCAGCCGTAAGGGCGAAGATCGTGTGATCCTTGCCGAGGCCGACATTGGCACCGGGATGCCACTGCGTGCCGCGCTGGCGCACGATAATGTTGCCCGCGATGACGGCTTCGCCGCCAAACTTCTTCACGCCAAGGCGCTTGGACTCGGAATCGCGACCGTTGCGCGAGGAACCGCCAGCTTTCTTGTGTGCCATGGGAGTTCTCCTTTACCTGTCCGGATTATTCGGCTGCTGCAACGGCTTCGGCTTCAGACTTCTTGGAAGCCTTCTTTGCCTTGCCGCCGGCGGCTGCGATGTCGATGATGCGGACGGTCGTATTGTGCTGACGATGGCCGCGCGAGCGCTTGGAGTTCTGGCGGCGGCGCTTCTTGAAGGCGATGACCTTCTTGCCACGGCCATGCTCGACGACTTCGGCGGTCACGACGGCGCCTTCGACGAAGGGCGCGCCGATCGTGGCGTCGGCGCCGACGCCGACCATCAGCACTTCGGTGAATTCGATCTTTGCGCCAGCCTCGCCGGACAGCTTCTCAACCGTCAGGACGTCGTTGGCGGCCACGCGGTACTGCTTACCGCCGGTCTTGATGACTGCGAACATTTTATATCCTTTCATGTTCGTGCCGGCTCTTTGCCCCGAAGGACAAGGCCGTCTTTTTGTCAGTCGCGAAAATGACGGTGCATTGGCGCACCGCCGGCTCAAACGGTTCCCTGCGGGGCGGCGCTTGCCAAAGACAAGGCCATGCTGCACAAAGAACCAGCATCGCGGCACAGGTCCGACCCATGCCACTGCACCTTGCGCAATAGGTGAGGCGATGAAAACTGTCAAGGCCATTTCCGTCACCCTGACAAATAGATGGCCTTTCCGCGCACCAGCCCCCTTGCAAGCCCGTCCCACACCCGCTATGTACCGCCCGCGCTGAAAAGCGCCGACCCGATGCGGAGAGGTGGCAGAGAGGTCGAATGCACCGCACTCGAAATGCGGCATACCTGCAAGGGTATCGTGGGTTCGAATCCCACCCTCTCCGCCATATCCTCCTTTCCGGAACCTGCTGTCCGATTTACCGGCTTTCCTTCAGGGAGCGCATGGACTTGGTGCGCTGCGTCGTGGCATAGGGCGCGGATCGTCACGAGGCCCGGCTTTTCATGATCCGCATCGAGAATATCAGCAAGTCCAACAGCCACCGCATTCTTTATATCGAGGCGTCCGCCGCGCTGAACCGCGGGGAGAAGATCGGGCTTGTCGGGCCGAACGGGGCGGGAAAGACGACGCTTTTCCGCATGATCACCGGGCAGGAGCAGCCGGACGAAGGGCAGGTCTCGGTCGAGAAGGCCGTCACCATCGGTTATTTCAGCCAGGATGTCGGCGAGATGGCGGGCCGGAGCGCCGTCACCGAGGTGATGGACGGGGCGGGGCCGGTGAGTTCGGTCGCCGCCGAGCTGCGCGAACTGGAAGCGGCGATGGTCGATCCGGACAGGCTCGACGAGATGGACGCGATCATCGAGCGCTACGGCGAGGTGCAGGCGCGCTACGAGGAACTCGACGGCTACGGGCTGGAGAGCCGGGCGCGCGAGGTGCTGGCGGGGCTCGGCTTCAGCCAGGAGATGATGGACGGCGACGTCGGCAAGCTGTCGGGCGGCTGGAAGATGCGCGTGGCGCTCGCCCGCATCCTCCTCATGCGGCCGGACGTCATGCTGCTCGACGAGCCGAGCAACCATCTCGACCTCGAAAGCCTGATCTGGCTGGAGCAGTTCCTCAAGGGCTATGACGGCGCGCTCCTGATGACCTCGCACGACCGCGAGTTCATGAACCGCATCGTCACCAAGATCATCGAGATCGACGCCGGTTCGCTTACCACCTATTCCGGCGACTACGGCTTCTACGAGCAGCAGCGCGCGCAGAACGAGAAGCAGCAGCAGGCCCAGTTCGAGCGCCAGCAGGCCATGCTCGCCAAGGAGATAAAATTCATCGAGCGCTTCAAGGCGCGCGCCTCCCATGCCGCGCAGGTGCAGAGCCGCGTCAAGAAGCTCGACAAGATCGAGCGCGTCGAGCCGCCGCGCCGGCGCCAGACCGTGATGTTCGAGTTCCAGCCGGCGCCGCGCTCGGGCGAGGATGTCGTCAACCTCAAGAATGTCGGCAAGGCCTATGGCAGCCGCACGATCTACAGGGATTTCAGCTTCCTCGTGCGCCGCAAGGAGCGCTGGTGCGTGATGGGCGTCAACGGTGCGGGCAAGTCGACCTTGCTGAAGCTCGTCGCCGGGGCCGCCGATCCGGACGCCGGCAGCGTGACGATCGGGGCGAGCGTCAAGGTCGGCTACTTTGCACAGCATGCGATGGATCTACTCGACGGCGACCTCACCGTGTTCGAATGGCTGGAGCGGGAGTTTCCGCGCGCGGGCCAGGGGCCGCTGCGGACGCTGGCCGGCTGCTTCGGTTTTTCCGGCGACGATGTCGAGAAAAAGTGCCGGGTGCTGTCGGGCGGCGAGAAGGCGCGGCTGGTCATGGCGGCCATGCTGTTCGATCCGCCGAATTTCCTGATCCTCGACGAGCCGACGAACCATCTCGACCTCGACACGAAGGAAATGCTGATCAAGGCGCTTTCGGACTATGAGGGCACCATGCTCTTCGTCTCGCACGACCGCCGCTTCCTCGGGGCGCTGTCGAACCGCGTGCTGGAGCTGAACGGCGAGGACGTCCACCAGTATCCGGGCGGCTATACCGAATATGTGGCGCAGACCGGCCAGGAGGCGCCGGGCCTTCACGGCTGACGCGGCTGTCGCCGGACGCTGTTTCGGTCTATGACAGGCCGAACGGCGGAGGGGACGGATGGACCGGAAGAAACCGCTTTACCGTAGCGTCAACACGCGGACCCACGGCGTGCATCATGGATCGGGCGGCGACTATCGCTGGTCGCGCCGGCGCGAGGACCGCGTGCATGCGGGCGCCATGGGCGGCAATTCGCGGCGTGGGCTGGACTATACGCCGCTCTTCAGGTTCCTGCTGTCGCGGGTCGGCGAGGACTGGGATGCCGTCCATGCCGAGGCGGTGGCGCGGCTCGACAGGGCGGAACCGATCTTCTGGCTGGTCGCGCGGTCGAAGGCCGAGCGGCAGCCCTTCGTACGGATCGGCGAAAGTTCCTATTATTCCGGCCTCTACGTCGACGAAGACAACCGGCTGCGGCTGGTCGATCCGGCGCTTCGCGTCGAGGACATGGAGCCGGCCTGCGCCTGCTGCACGCACACGTTCAACGGCGTGCCCTTCACGCGGAAATACGCACCGCCGGGCGACTGAGGCGCTGGCATCGGCCCTTCGGGCGCTCTATGAGAACGACGGAGAGTTTCGAGGCGAGAGGCGGCATGGGCAAGCGGATCGGGATCGTCGGCGGCGGGCCGGCCGGGCTGATGGCGGCGGAGGTGCTGTCGGTGCGCGGCCATGCTGTCACCGTGTTGGAGGCGATGCCGACCATCGGCCGCAAGTTCCTGCTCGCTGGCAAATCCGGCCTCAACATCACTCATTCGGAGCCTTACGCGCGCTTCGCCACCCGCTTCGGCGCGGCGAACGGGCGGCTTTCCGCCGCGCTCGATGCCTTCACGCCCGAGGATGTTCGCGCCTGGGCGATGGGGCTCGGGACGGAAACCTTTATCGGCTCGTCCGGCCGGGTGTTCCCGAAAGTCATGAAGGCCTCGCCTTTGCTGCGGGCCTGGCGGGCGCGGCTGGAAGAGCAGGGCGTCGATATCCGCGTGCGCCATCGCTGGACGGGTCTTGCGCCGGAGGGCCTGCGGGTCGAGACGCCGGCGGGCGAGGTGACGATGGCCTTCGATGCGGTGCTGCTTGCGCTCGGCGGCGCGAGCTGGCCGCGGCTCGGCTCGGATGCGGGCTGGGTCGCGCGGCTTGCGGAAAAGGGTGTCGATATCGCGCCCTTCCGTCCGGCCAACTGCGGCTTCGATGTCGACTGGTCGGCCTTCTTTGCGGAGAAATTCGCAGGCGCGCCCGTGAAGGGCGTCATCGCGCGCTCGGCCGCCGGGGCCATTCCCGGCGAGTTCGTCGTCTCGCGCACGGGCGTGGAAGGCAGCCTGATCTATGCCCACGCCACCGCGCTGCGCGACCGGCTGGAGGAGGAGGGCAAGGCGTCCCTCGATCTCGATCTGGCGCCGGGGCGGACAGCCGAACGGCTGGCGGCGGACCTCTCACGGCAAGGCCACAAGGCAAGCCTGTCGACGCGCCTGCGCAAGGCGGCGGGGCTCGACGGCGTCAAGGCGGCGCTGCTGCGGGAATGCCGGCCGGATGTGGCGAGCCTTTCGCCGGCTGCATTGGCCGCCGCGATCAAGGCATTGCCACTTGCCCTCCTGCGGCCGCGGCCGATCGGGGAGGCGATCTCGTCGGCCGGCGGCATCCGTTTCGACGCTTTGGATGCAGGCTACATGCTGAAGGCGCTGCCCGGCACCTTCGTCGCGGGCGAAATGCTCGACTGGGAGGCGCCGACCGGCGGCTATCTGCTGACCGCCTGTTTCGCGACCGGCCGGGCGGCCGCCCATGGCATGGATCGCTGGCTATCGAGTTAGGCGAGGGCGCGTTTCGCACCCGTCGGCGCCTGGCCGAGGCGGGCGGCTGCAGCCTTCAGGCAATCGAGATAGCGTTCGCGGTTGGCAAGCCCGTCGGCGCGCGGGGCGACGAGGCAGAGCGTTGCGGCCGCATGGCCCTCCTCGCCCATCACCGGCACGGCGAAGCAATGGGTGAAGCTGTCGACGATGCTGTTGAAGGTGAAGAGCCCTTCGGCATCCGCCCGGCGCACCTCGGCGAGGAATTCGGCGGGATCGAGCCATGTTCCGTCCGGCAGGCGGAAATCCTGCGGGGGAATGAAGGCAAGGATCTCCTCGTCGCTCATATGCGCGACGAGAAGGCGGCCGGAGGCCGTCCACGGGATCGGCACCGACTGGCCTATATCGGTGGAGATGCGGAAGGGGCGCGCGCCCTCGCGCATGCGCACCACCGTGTATTTGTTGCCGTCCAGCATGCAGAATTGCGCGGTCTCGCGCGTCTCGTCGGCCAGCCAGTCGAGCGCGGCCTCGCATTCGCGCGTGAAATCGAAATGGTTCTCGTAGGCCGCGCCGAGGAAATAGAGCCTGCGGCCGAGATAGACGCGTCCCTCGCCGCCGGAAAACTCCAAAATGCCGTTGCGCAGCAGCAGGTTGACCAGCTCGTAGACCGATGAGCGCGGTGCGCCGATCTGCGCGGCGATCTCGTTCGGCTTCAGCGCCTGCCGCTTCTGGCGCAGGAAGTCGAGGATATCGAAGGCCCGGTCGAGCCCGCGGGCGCGCTTCGCCCCTGCTTCGTCCGAAATCGCGTCCATTTCCATTCCTTCCCTGTCTTTGCCCAACTTCTCTCGCCGTCGGCGCCGTCTGTCAATCGGCCGGATTCGGCCCGGAGCGAACGAAATTTCGCCACCCCCCTTGCGAGGCGGAAAAATCGGCATAAGATCGCCTCGTCCGGTATAAAGATCATATGTACACTATATTGGACAAAGACGGATGGCAAGCCCGTTCCTGCTGCCGCAATGAAAAGGGGATCGACATGAAGAAATCCGCAAATACCGCCTCGCTGCGCAGCCGCCTCCTCGCGGGCGCCGCTGCCGCCACCGCTCTCTTCGTCCTTGGCGCCGGCACGGCTTCGGCCGCGGCGAACTGCATCAAGGGCGACCGCAAGGCGCCCTACACGATCGGCTGGGCGAACATCTATTCCGTACCCACCTGGATGAAGCAGACCGAGGGCACGATCTCGGCCGAAGTGGAGGAGCTGAAGAAGGCCGGCCTCGTGAAGGACTTGATGATCACGGACGCGCAGGGCAACGCCCAGACGCAGATCCAGCACATCCAGTCGATGATCGACGCCAATGTCGACGCCATCGTCGTCATCGCCGGCTCGTCCAACGCGCTCGACCGCGTTATCTCGGATGCCTGCGATAAGGGCATCGCCGTCGTCAACTTCGACAGCCTCGTCAACACCGACAAGGTGACGGCGAAGATCAACACCGATTCCGGGGAATGGGGCGCGGGTGCGGCCAAGTGGCTTTCCGACCAGCTCGGCGGCAAGGGCAAGATCATCGTCATGAACGGCCCGGCCGGCATCTCCGTCAGCGACGACCGCCGCAAGGGCGCCCAGCCGGTGCTCGACGCCAATCCGGGCCTCGAGATCATCACCGAGACGAACACCGAATACAACGTCGCCCCCGCGCAGGAAGCGATGACGAGCCTGCTCTTCGCCAATCCGGAAATCGACGGCGTGCTTTCGCTCGGCGGCGCGCTCTCGGCCGGCTCCGTCATGGCCTTCGACCGCCAGGGTCGTGAGCAGGTGCCGGTCACCGGCGAGAACGCCCGCCAGTTCCTCGAACTGTGGAAGGAAAAGGGCCTTAAGGGCTGGGCCACCATGCAGCCGAACTGGCTCGGCGCGCTCTCGGTCTATACGGCCGTGCAGGCGCTGGAAGGCAAGGACGTGCCGGCCTTCGTCAAGGTGCCGCTGCCGGTCATCGACGACAGCAATATCGACGGCTACCTTGCCCGCGCGGACCAGTTCCCGGCCGACGGCTACATCTACTCGGACTACGACCAGGCGCTGTTCGACAAGCTGCTTGCGCAGTAAATGCCCGCAAAGGACGCCGCCATGACGGATGCAACGCCCCTGCTGGAAGCCCGGCAGGTGTTCAAGGGGTTCTTCGGCAATCCCGTTCTCAAGGGCGTGGATATCGCCCTTCGGCCGGGCAGGGTTCACGCCCTGCTCGGCGAGAACGGGGCCGGGAAATCCACATTGATCAACCTCCTGTCCGGCGCCCTCCAGCCGGACAGCGGCGCCATCCTCGTGGACGGCCGGCCGGTCGGGCGTTTCAGCCCGGCCGCCGCCCGCGCGGCCGGCATCGCCGTGGTGCAGCAGGAACTGAGCCTGACGGCGGACCTTTCCATCGCCGAGAATATCGGCCTCGGCGCCTTCCCGCGCCGTTTTGGCCTCATCGACTATGCCGCGCTCCATCGCGGCGTGCGGGAGGTCTGCGACATGGTGGGCCTCACCGAACCGCTCGACATGCCCGTCGCCGATCTCGCGCTCGGCCGCCGGCAGATGGTGGAGATCGCCAAGGCGCTCTATCGCAAGCCGCGCGTGCTCATCCTCGACGAGCCGACCTCCTCGCTCTCCGCCCACGAAGCCGGCATCCTGGCGGACCTCATCGAGACGCTGCGTGATCGCGGCACGGCGCTTCTCTATATCTCCCATCGCCTCAACGAGGTTCAGGCGCTCTGCTCGCATGTCACGGTGCTGAAGGACGGCGGCGTCACCGCCGACCAGTCGCTCGACGGCATCGACGGCGAGGGGCTGGTGCGCCTCATGGTCGGCCGCGAGACGGGCGACCTCTTCCCGCTGCGTCCCGAGCCTTCCGCCGGTGCGCTGCGCATCAGCGTCGAGGGCTTTTCCGCCGGCCTCGTGCGCAATGTCGGCTTTTCCGCCCGCGCCGGCGAGATCGTCGGCATCGGCGGGCTGGTGGGGCAGGGGCAGGAAGACCTGCTGCTCGGCCTCTACGGCGCCATTCCCGCCGGGGCCGAGAAGGCGGAGATCTGCGGGAAACCCGGCCTTCCCGCCCATGTCGGCGCGGCCAATGCCGCCGGCATCGTCTATGTGCCGGCCGACCGCAAGCACGAGGGGCTGGTGCTGCCCCATTCCATTGCCTCGAACCTCATCCTGCCCTCGCTCGGCCGGCTTGCGCGCGGGGGCCTGCGCGACCGCGCGGCCGAAACGGGACTGATCGCCGATCTCGCCCGCCGGCTGACCATCAAGGGCGACGTCGCCCGGCCGGTGCAGGCGCTTTCGGGCGGCAACCAGCAGAAGGTGGCGCTCGCCAAGTGGCTGCCGCTCGATCCGTCCGTGCTGCTCCTCAACGACCCGACCCGCGGCGTCGATATCGAGACCAAGCGGGAAATCTACCTGATGCTGCGCGCGTTCGCCGCCGAAGGCCGGCTCGTCATCCTCGCCAGCTCCGACACGCCGGAGCTCGTACACCTCAGCGACCGCGTCGTCGTCCTGCGCGAGGGCGAGGTCGCCGCGACGCTTTCCGGGGACGCGATCACCGAGGAGGCCATCGTCGGCGCGGCCATGGGCATCGACAGAAAGGGAGCGGCCGCATGAGCGCTGTTTCGTCCACCGGCTGGCTCTACGGCGCCATCCAGAAGCGCCGCAACCGCGGCCTCGGCGGCCTTTATCTGGTCGTCGCCGCCTTCCTCATCCTCTATGCCGTGCTCTTTCCGGGGATCCTCTCCGTCGGCGGCTTCTCCAAGTTCACGCAGAACTGGTTCCCGCTCGCTCTCGTGACGATGGCGCAGGCGCTCTTGATGCTGAACGGCGGCATCACGCTCGCCATCGGCCCGCTCGTCAGCCTCGGCGCGGTGATCGCCGCCACCACCATGGAAGGCGCGCTCGGCGTGCCGGGCGGCTTTCTCGCCGTCACGCTCGCCGGCCTTGCCATCGGCGCGGTCACGGGCGTCATCGTCGCGCATCTCAGGCTGCCGGCGATCATCGTCACGCTCGCCGGCTCCTTCATCATCACCGGCGTCGCGCTGATCCTCCTGCCGCGCCCGGGCGGCTTCATCCCGGACTGGCTTTCGAACGCGCTGGCCGGCCACACGCCCGTCGCCTTCCTGCTGCTCGTCGTCATCCTCCTCGGCTGGAAGGCGTTCCTCGCGACGCCGCTCGGCCTCGGCATCTATGCGGCCGGCGACAACCCGGTCGGCGCCTTCCGCTCCGGCGTGCCGGTCGAGCGGGCGAAGGTCGTCGCCTTCGCACTCTCGGGCCTGCTCGCCGCGCTGGCCGGCCTCTTCGTCGCCGCGCAGACGGGCTCCGGCGATCCGATCATCGGCGCGCCCTTCACGCTCAATTCCATCGCCGCGGCCGTGCTCGGCGGCGTCGGCTTCCTCGGCGGCAAGGGCACGATGCGCGGGGCGATCTGCGGCAGCCTGCTGCTCTCGGTCATGATCAACGTGATGTTCTTCCTCGGCTTCCCGCCGGTCGCGCAATATGTTGCGCAGGGGCTCATCATCGTCGGCGCCGTCGCGGTGCCGGAACTTCTCGGTGCCTGGAGGGCAAGGCGATGAACGCTGTCAGATCCCTGTTCCGCAACCCGCCGCTGCTGACCTTCGTGCTGGTGGCCCTCGTCTGGCTCGTCGCGAGCCTCACGCTGCGGGGCTTCGGCGCCTACGGGCACCTGCGCTATCTTCTGGAACTTGCCGCCGTCATCGGCATCGTCGCGGCCGGGCAGACGCTCGTTATCCTGATGGGCGGCATCGACCTTTCGGTCGGCGCGGTCATCACCGTGACGGCGATCCTCCTGCCGCTCCTCTCGCCGGCCTGGGACCCGACCGGCCTTGCCGGCATCGTGCTGGCGCTCGCCATTGCAGCCGGCATCGGCTTCCTCAACGGGGCGGGCGCGGCCTATCTGCGCGTGCCGCCGATCATCATGACGCTTGCCATGGCGACTTTCCTTCAAGGTCTGCTGGTCATCGTTGCCGGCGGCAGCGCCGTCACGGTCAGCAATCCGGCCGTCATCCTGCTCGGGCAGGCCCGGCCGCTCGGCGTTCCGGCCGGCGTCATCCTCTGGGTGGTCGTCTCGGCCGTAGTGCTGCTCCTCATCCACCGCATGCCGATCGGCGCGCGGTTCCTCGCGCTCGGCGCCAATCCGCTCGCCGCCCGGCTTTCCGGCGTCAGCGTCACGCGCAACACGCTGATCCTCTACGCGCTTTCCGGCTTCTTCGCCGGCCTTGCCGGCATCCTCGTGCTCGGCATGAACCGGCAGGGCTATGTCGGCATCGGCGATCCGTACCTGCTCACCTCCATCGCGGCGGTGGTGCTCGGCGGAACCTCCATCCTCGGCGGGCGCGGCACCTATGCCGGCACCATTCCCGGCGCCATCCTGCTCGTCACGACCACGGCGCTGATCACCGTCGTCAACGCCTCGCCCGGCTGGCGGTCGATCATGTTCGGCACGCTCATCCTCGCGCTGCTGCTCGTTTCCGGCCGCGAGGCGCGGCGATGACAGGCCGCTACGACGGGCCGGTCATCGACCCGCACCACCATCTCTGGGATCTCTCACTCCGCCGCCATCCCTGGCTGGAGAAGGCGCGGGACGAGGGCGGCGAGATGGTCTACGGCAGCCTCGCGCCGATCCTGCGGGATTACGGCGTGGAGGATTACCGGCGGGATGCCGAAAACCAGAACGTCGTCGCCACCGTGCATGTCGAGGCCGGCTGGTCCGACGCCCATCCGCTGGAGGAAAGCCGCTGGCTCGGCGGCCTCGACCGCTCCTCGGGTGTCGCGAGGCGCCATGTCGCGCGCGTGCCGCTCGACAGTCCCGACGCCGCGCGCCTCATCGAGGCGGAGGCGGCCGATCCGAATCTTGCCGGCATCCGCGATATCGTGAGCTGGCACCCGGAGCCGGGCAAGAGTTTCGCCCCGCACCCGCACCGCATGGCCGATCCCCTCTGGCGGGCCGGTCTTGGCCGTCTTGCACGCCACGACCTCGTCTTCGACCTGATGCTCTATCCCTGGCAGATGGACGAGGCGGTGGACCTCGTGCGTGCCTTTCCCGAAGTCCTCTTCGTGCTCAACCATGGCGGCAGCCCGGCCGACCGGACGGAGGAGGGCATGGCGTTGTGGCGCAGCGGCCTTCGCGCCCTCGGCCGGCAGCCGAATGTGCGGCTGAAGATTTCCGACCTCGTCGCCTATGACAACGACTGGACGCCGGAAAGCCTCGGCCCCGTGATTGCGCATTGCCTGGAATGCTTCGGCCCGGCACGCGCCATGTTCGCCAGCGATTTTCCGGTCGCCGGTCTTCATGCCTCCTTCGACGCGGTCTATGCCGTGTTCCGCGACCTTGCCGCGCCGCTTTCCCTCGACGAGCAGCGCGCTCTCTTCTTCACCACCGCCGACGAGACCTACCGTCTCGGGATGGGAGAACGCCATGTCTGATCTTCATGCGACCGCGACCGGCATTCCGCTGATCGACGACCGTATCCGCGGCTTTCCGCCCGGCCATGCGCCCCTGCCGCTCGATGCCATCGGCGGACGAGGCTGGAAGCCCTATGACGGCCGGATGGCCCTGCCGCTGATCTCGCTCGACGAGCAGGCCTTCGCCGGCAATGTCGGGCGGCTGATGGCCTATGTGAAGGACCGCGGCGTCGAGATCGCGCCCCATGCCAAGACGCCGATGGCGACGGCGCTCTCCGGTGCGCTGCTTGCGGCCGGCGCCTGGGGCACGACGGTTGCCGATATCCGGCAGGCCGCCGTCCTCCTCAAGGCGGGCCAGCGCCGGCTGATCCTCGCCAACGAGATCGGCGGCCTTGCCGCCGCCCGCCGCCTTGCGGCGCTTCTGTCCGGTTCCCCCGAGGCGGAGGTGCATGTCTTCGTCGATTCCCTCGCATTCGCGGAGGCCCTGCGCACCGCCTGGGCGGAGCGGGCGGACCTGCCGCCGCTCGGCCTGCTGGTGGAGTTCGGCGCCGGCCGCACCGGCGCGCGCAGCACCGAGGCGGCGAAGGCCATCCTCGACGCCATCCTTGCCGCCGAAACGGCGACCTTCCGGCTGACCGGCATTGCCGCCTATGAGGGCGCGGCCGCCACCGCGGATGCGGACGAGACGCTGCGGCGGATCGACGGGCTGATGCAAATGACCGCGGCCTTCCTGCCGCAGGTGCGCGCCCGTATCGGCAACGAACGACCGCTTCTGGTCACCGCAGGCGGATCGGTCTTCTTCGACCGGGTGGTCGAGGGGCTTTCCGCCGTCGTTGCGGCCGATCCCGATTGCCGGCTGGTGCTGCGCAGCGGGGCGATCTTCTTCCACGATCACGGCGTCTACGAGCGCGGCCTTGCCGGGCTCGACGCGCGGCAGGGTTTTCGCTTCGGTGGCGAGGTTCATTCCGCCGCGAAGGATTTCCGCCCGGCGCTGCGCGTGTGGGCCGAGGTGCTGTCGCGGCCCGAGCCGGGGCTTGCGATCTGCGGCATGGGCCTTCGCGATGTCGCGATGGACCAGGGCCTGCCGCGTCCGTTGGCGCTCTATCGCGATGGCGCGCGTCTTGCCGGCCTCGCCGGGGCCGACGTGCAGCGCCTCAACGACCAGCACGCCTTCGTGACGGTGCCGGCGGGCAGCGACGTCGCCGTCGGTGACGTGGTGGAATTCGGCATCTCCCATCCCTGCACCTGCCTCGACCGGCACGCCATCCTCTATGGCCTCGACCCGGACCATGCGGTCACGGCGGCCTATCTCACCAGCTTCGGCTGATCCTCCCCATGAAGAAAGGAAACCATCCATGATCCAGCGCTATCAGAAGGGTTCGCGCATGAGCCAGGCCGTCAGCCATGGCGGGCTCGTCTACATTGCCGGCCAGGTCGCGGAAGACCGCAAGGCCGGCGTCGAGAGCCAGACGCGCGACGTGCTCGGCAAGATCGATGCCCTTCTGAAGGAAGCCGGCACGGACCGCTCGAAGCTGCTCGCCGTCAATGTCTTCCTGCCGGCCATCGTCGATTTCGACGCGATGAACGGCGTCTACGATGCCTGGATCGACCCCGCCAACCCGCCGGCCCGGGCCTGTGTCGAGGCGCGCCTTGCCGATCCGGACCTGCGTGTCGAAATGACCGCCATCGCGGCGCTCTGACCATGCACAGCGGCCTCGTCAACCCGATCGATCTTCTGGCGGACGGCCGGCAGGCCGGGCATCTGGCCATTCCCTATTCGGTGGACCGCTCGCCCTATTACCAGATCCGTATTCCCATCCTGCGCCTGAAGAACGGCGCGGGACCGAGCCTTCTGCTGATGGCCGGCAACCACGGGGACGAATATGAGGGCGAGCTTCAACTGGGTCGGCTGATGCGCCTGCTCGATGTCTCGAAGATCCGCGGCGCTGTCACCATCCTGCCGATGGCGAACCTGCCGGCGGTGATGGCGGCAAAACGCTGCTCGCCCTTCGACGGCGGCAACCTTAATCGCGCCTTTCCCGGCGATCCCGCCGGAACGCCGACGGCGCGGCTCGCCCATTTCCTCGAGCATACGCTGTTTCCGGCCCACGATGCCGTGCTGGACCTCCATTCGGGCGGTACCTCCATGGCGCATCTGGCCTGCACGCTGATCGAGCGGCAGGCGGATAGCGTGCGCTTCGAGCGGTCCGTTACGCTGATGCGGGCAATGGGCGCGGCCCATGCCTTCATCGCCGACAACGGGCCGGCGGCGCCGACCTCGATGGGCGCGGCGGGCCGGGCCGGCACGATCGGCCTTTCCGGCGAGTTCGGTGGGGGCGGCACGGTGACGCCGGAGAGCATGGCTTTTACCGCGGCGGCGATCGACCGCCTGCTGACGGCGCTCGGCATCACGGACGCGCCCGTTCTCTCGCGGGAAGCCCTTGCCCCGCCGCCCGCCCTGCAACTGCTTTCGCTCTCGCGGCACAGCCAGGGCATCTATGCGGAGCGGCGCGGTTGGTTCGAGCCGGCGGTTCCGCTCGGAGCGCAGGTTGACGCCGGCGACCTTGCCGGCTGGTATCACGATCTCGAGCGGCTGGAGCAGCCGGAGGAGACGTTGCGCTTTGCCGAAGGCGGCATCGTCATCTCCCACCGGCTGCACACCGACAGCCAGGCCGGCGATTGCCTGATCCAGGTCGCCGAACCGATCAGCGGCTGATCGCCTCGACGGCCTCGCGCATCCAGTCGAGACGCTTTGCCGGGATGAGGCCGTAGTTGTAGAAATTCACGCCGTCGGCGCCCGCGTCGACGGCGTTTTTCGTGCGGGCGGCAAGGATGTCCGGCCCGTCCACCTCCGGATAGAAGACGCGAAGGCCGAGACCCAGGAACTTGTCGGGACCGAGCAGCGCGCGGCCGGTGCGGATGACCTCGCCGACGGCCTCCGGCGCCATGTCGTAGCAGCACAGGATTGCCCCGTCGCAGAGCCTGCCGACCGCCGCAAGGTCGACGCCGCCGAGCCAGCCATCCTTGAGGTCGATCAGCACGATGCGCGTCGCCGGATCGGCCGCCGCCTTGATCTCGCCGATCAGGCTCGTCACCGGCTCGCTACGCCAGGAAAGGAAGGCGTGGAGGTTCGGGTGGTCGCGGAAGGCATCGATGCCGGCGTCCGGGAATTCGGGGAACTGCCTTTCCGGCACGGCGCGCTCGCAGAGCTCCGCTATGAAGCGGGCGACTGTCCTGCGCGCGCCCTCGACCGGGACGCCCGCCTTTTGCGCGCGCGCGGTGCAATGGTCGCAGAAGCAGAGCGAGAGCAGGAAGTCGTCCTCGGCATTGAGGCCGACGCCGTCCTTCTCGTGGTGGTACTCATGCGCGAAGCCCATGAAGTTCGGGCTTTCCAGCTCCAGCATGTCCGGCTTGTAATTCGTCGTGATGTCGCGGATGAGCGTGACGACATAGTCGCGCGCCGCAGGGCTCGACGGGCAGAGATTGTAGTAGTTGGCGTTGCCGAAGGCGTTGCGGGTGACGTGCTCCGGGTGGAGCATGCCGAGGCGCGTGTTGTGCAGGCAGACCGTCCAGCAGGAGACCTTGAGGCCCGTTTCCGCCCGCGCCTTCGTCAGCGCCGCCAGCATGTCGCCGCGCTCGACGACGTTCCGCGCCATCAGCGGGCGGATCGTCTTTCCCTGCCAGAGCGTCTCGTCCGGGCGGAAATAGACCGTTCCGTCCTCCGGGAAATAGGCTTTCTGCGCGGGGCTCCTCGGCTGGAGGAAGCGGCCGGCATGGTAGGAGGTCGCAAGGCTCACCGTATTGAGGCCGGCGCGGCCGGAAAGGTCGGCGGTAAGCGCCGCAAGTCCCTGGTCCTGAACGTCCCAGGGGTAGGTCCACATGGAAAGATGCATGGCGTGCTCCCGTCGAATCTGTCCATTTTATAGAACATGTGTCCATAATAGTGTCCAGCACGATTTTCACCGGAAAGGCCGGTTGGCATTTTCGATGCACTGAATGTCGCGAACCGGAGGGATTCGCGGCAAGAGGCGGCGTAGCTTTTCGCCATTACAGGGGCTTGCGCAGGGGTAAGCAGCCTGAAATATGCGCCACAGGGGATCGCCGGCCCAGCCGCCGCCGGCCGAACGCGAGAAGAGAACCGATGAAGAGCCATGTGCTGACCGTAACCTGCAAATCGACCCGCGGCATCGTCGCCGCGATCACCGGATATCTCGCCGAGAAGGGGTGTTACATCTCCGACTCGTCGCAGTTCGACGACCTGGAGACGGGCCTCTTCTTCATGCGCCTGACCTTCCTGTCGCAGGAAGGCGTGCCGGAGGAGGATATCAAGGCGGGCTTCGCGCCCGTCGCCAAGCCGTTCGGCATGACCTGGCGCTTCAACGACAGCGACGAGCGCATGAAGGTGCTGCTCATGGTCTCGCGCTTCGGCCATTGCCTCAACGACCTGCTCTACCGTTGGAAGATCGGCGCGCTGCCGATCGATATCGTCGGCGTCGTCTCCAACCACTTCGATTACCAGAAGGTCATCGTCAACCACGACATTCCCTTCCACCACATCAAGGTGACGAAGGAGAACAAGCCGCAGGCCGAAGCCCGTCTCATGGAAGTCGTCGAGCAGTCCGGTGCCGAGCTCATCGTGCTCGCCCGCTACATGCAGGTCCTGTCCGATGCCGTCTGCAAGAAGATGTCGGGCCGCATCATCAACATCCATCACTCGTTCCTGCCGTCCTTCAAGGGCGCCAACCCCTACAAGCAGGCCTTCGAGCGCGGCGTGAAGCTGATCGGCGCGACGGCGCACTATGTGACGGAAGACCTCGACGAGGGCCCGATCATCGAGCAGGACGTCGCGCGCATCACCCATGCGCAGTCGGCCGAGGACTATGTCTCCATCGGCCGCGACGTCGAGAGCCAGGTGCTCGCCCGCGCCGTGCATGCCCATATCCACCACCGCGTCTTCATGAACGGCAACAAGACCATCGTTTTCCCGCCGTCGCCGGGCTCCTACGCCTCCGAGCGGATGGGCTGATCGAACAAGGGCCGGCGGAGACGCCGGCCTTTTTCGTGTCAGGCGGCCGGTTTGCCCAGCGCCTTCTCGATGGCGGGATAGAGGCCCACGGCAAGGCTCCTGTCGTCAAAGGGGCCGACCCGCTTGTAGAGGATCGTGCCGTCCGGGCCGACGAGGTAGGATTCCGGGATGCCGTAGACGCCCCAGTCGATGGCCATCCTGCCGGCCGGATCGAGGCCGATGGCGGCGAAGGGATTGCCGAGTTCGCCGAGGAAGCGCAGGGCGTTCTCGCTGCGGTCCTTGTAGTTGACGCCGACGACGGTGATGCGCGGGTCCTTCGACAGTTTCAGGATGACGGGGTGCTCCTGCCGGCACGGCACGCACCAGGATGCCCAGAAATTGACGAGCATGAGCTTGCCCTTGCCGGTTTCCGTCGTCAGGGCGGGAACCGGCGCGTCGTCCCTCGTGGCGCCGGCGAGCGGGTCGAGGTCGCGCCACGGCGCCTTGGTGCCGATCAGCGCCGAGGGGATTTCGGAAATGTCGCGGCCGGAATTGAGCTGCGTCCAGAAGATCAGCGCGAGAGCGATGAAGACGACGAGCGGCAGCGCCGCAAGGATGATGCGCATGCGCGTGCCGCCGCCCGCGGCATTGCCTTCGCCCTCGCTCATTGCGCAGCCTCGCTTCGGGCGGAGCGGCGGCGGATGCCGGCGGCTTCGAGCTGTGCCAGCTCGCGGTGGCGGGCGCGGTGGTCGAGCCAGACCCAGGCGATCAGGCCGAAGGTGACGGCGAAGGCGGCGACGTAGGAAACCGCGACGTAGAAGGCGTGGCTCATGCTGCACCTCCCTTGCGCCCGGCGGCGCGGGCGGCATGGCGGCGCAGCACCGCGATGCGACGGCGCAGGATCTCGTTGCGCATGGCAAGGATATGCAGCGTGAAGAAGAGCAGCGTGAAGGCGGCCGCCATCACGAGGAGCGGATGCAGGAATTCCGGGTCGATGGTCGGCCCGCCTATCCTGACGACGCTCGCCGGCTGGTGCAGCGTGTTCCACCATTCGACGGAGAATTTGATGATCGGGATGTTGACGAAGCCGACGAGGATAAGGACGGCGCTGACCTTGGCCGCGCGTACCGGATCGTCCATGGCGCGGTTGAGGGCGATGAGGCCGAGATACATCAGGAACAGCACGAAGACGGAGGTGAGGCGCGCATCCCAGACCCACCAGGTGCCCCACATCGGCTTGCCCCAGAGCGAGCCGGTGACGAGGGCGAGGAAGGTGAAGCCGGCGCCGATGGGGGCCGCGGCCTTGGCCGAGACGTCGGCGAGCGGATGGCGCCAGACCAGCGTGCCGAGGGCGGAGAGCGCCATCACCGTGTAGCACATCATGGAAAGCCAGGCGGCCGGCACATGCACATACATGATGCGCACCGTCTCGCCCTGCTGGTAGTCGCCCTCCGTCGTGAAGGAGAGGTAGAGCCCGGCTGCGAACAGACAGAGCGTCAGCCCGGCAAGCCACGGCCAGAGGATGGCGACCAGCGCCAGGAACCGCGTCGGGTTGGCGAGGTCGCTGAATTTGCGGATGGCAAGGCTCGGTTCGCTCATGGCTGCCCTTCAACGTGACGACTGGTTCTTTAACGTGTCAGGCCTGCCTCTTCAATTGACCTGCCGCAATCACATTGCCGCAGCCGGCTCGTCAGTCGCTCGAAAGGCGAAGGGCGGCGGCGGCCGCGACCGGGCCCAAGACGGCGAAGAACAGGTTGAGCGCGATGAGAATGAGGAAAGGCGGCAGGAAAGGGGCGGGGTCCTCGATGGCCGCATAGACCGCGCTCACCCCGAAGATCAGCACGGGAATGGCGAGCGGCAGCACGAGGATGGAGACGAGAAGGCCCCCGCGCGGCAGCGCCACGGCAATCCCCGCCCCCGCCGCGCCGATGAAGGTGATGGCGGGCGTGCCGGCAAGCAGCGTCAGCGCCGTCGCGCCGATCGCCACCTCGTCCATGTTCATGAAGAGGCCGAGGAGCGGCGAGGCGATGACGAGCGGCAGGCCGGTGGCGATCCAGTGCGCGAGGCATTTGACGAAGACCGTCAGCACCAGCGGCGTCTCCTGCATCAGGAGGAGGTCGAGCGATCCGTCCTCGCGCTCGGCCTGGAACAGCCGGTCGAGGCCGAGAAGAGAGGCGAGCAGCGCGCCGATCCATAGGATGGCCGGGCCGATACGCGAAAGCAGGTTGAGGTCCGGGCCGACGCCGAAGGGAATGACGGCCACCACCGTCATGAAGAAGAGGACGCCGATCAGCGCGCCGCCGCCAGCGCGGACCGAGAGTTTCAGGTCGCGGGCAAGGAGGGCGATCATGCGGCTACCTCCCCGCTGTGGTGCGCCTTCGGATAAAGACCCTCTCTGCCTGCCGGCATCTCCCCCACAAGGGGGGAGAACGCTGGCGGCTTGCTCTTCCTTCCCATTTTTCCGCGAAGGGGGCGGCGCAGTAAGTCCCTCCCCCTTGTGGGGAGGGGTTGGGGAGGGGTCTTCACATCAGGCACGCCCATCACCAAACCTCCTCCGTCACCCCGGCAAATCCCGTCATGCGCAACTCCTGCACCCCTTCCAGCCCGAGCGGCTGGTGCGTGGCGGCGATGGCGATGCCGCCGCGGGCAAGGTGGGTTATGACGAGGCCGGCGAACATTTCCTCGGCGGCGGCGTCGAGCGCGGCGGTCGGCTCGTCGAGGATCCAGACGGGGCGCCAGGCGACCAGAAGCTTGGCCATGGCCATGCGGCGCTGCTGGCCGGCGGAGAGATAGCCGAAGGGAAGATGGGCGATGCCGCCGAGGCCGACCATCTCCACGGCCTCCTCGACCGGAACGCCCGTTCCGCCGGCGATGTCGCCGAGGAAGGTCTTCCAGAAGGAAAGGTTCTCCTCGACGGTAAGCTCCCGCTTCATGGCGTTGCGGTGGCCGAGATAATGCGCGGCCTCGCTTACGCGCTCGACCGCGTGCGGTGCAGCAAGGAGTTTCGCCGAGCCGGACCGCGCCGGCAGCAGGCCGGCCAGCACCCGCAGCAGCGTCGACTTGCCGGAACCGTTCGGCCCCTTGACGACAAGCGCCGCGCCGCCGGCGATTTCAAAGGAGATATCCCGGAAAATGAGATCCTCGCCGCGCGTGGCGCTCAACCCTTCGGCGACGAGCCGCATGATGCTTCACTTTCCCTTTACGACCTTAGCCGCAATGCAAAAAAATTGTCCCGATTTGCGCATGCGCGCTCTGGATCGTTCCTTAGAAATTATCTATAACGCCCGCAACACGCCAGCGGTCGGCGTGAATTTCATCCAAGCGCCGAACACGGGAATGATTTCCGCGTACGGACAGCGGAAATGGCCGCACCCGCATCCCATTCGCGCTTCACAAGCGCTCGGGCGTTCGTACGTCAGCTTTCTGGCGACCAGACGGAACGGGGTATAAAGTGTCCAAATCCCTAGACAGTTTCAATTGTCGTTCGACCCTTACGGTGGGCGGCACCGACTATGTGTATTACAGCCTGCCCAAGGCTGAAGCGAACGGCCTTGCCGGCGTCTCGAAGCTCCCCTACTCGATGAAGGTGCTTCTTGAGAACCTGCTGCGCTTCGAGGACGGCCGCTCCGTCACGAAGGACCACATCCTTTCCGTCGCCGAATGGCTGACGAACAAGGGCACGGTCGAAAACGAGATCGCCTATCGCCCGGCGCGCGTTCTGATGCAGGACTTCACCGGCGTTCCCGCCGTCGTCGACCTTGCGGCCATGCGCGACGCGATGGTCTCGCTCGGCGGCGACCCGGAGAAGATCAACCCGCTCGTTCCCGTCGACCTCGTCATCGACCACTCCGTCATCGTCGACGAATTCGGCACGCCGACCGCCTTTGCCCGCAACGTGGAGCTGGAATACCAGCGTAACGGCGAGCGCTACCGCTTCCTCAAGTGGGGCCAGCAGGCGTTCAAGAACTTCCGCGTCGTTCCGCCCGGCACCGGCATCTGTCACCAGGTCAATCTGGAATATCTGGGCCAGACCGTTTGGACCAAGGAAGAAGACGGCGAGATCGTCGCCTACCCGGATACCTGTGTCGGCACGGACAGCCACACGACCATGATCAACGGCCTCGGCGTTCTCGGCTGGGGCGTCGGCGGCATCGAGGCGGAAGCGGCCATGCTCGGCCAGCCGGTTTCCATGCTCCTGCCGGAAGTCATCGGCTTCAAGCTGACCGGCAAGCTCAAGGAAGGCGTTACGGCCACCGACCTCGTGCTGATGGTCGTGCAGATGCTGCGCAAGAAGGGCGTGGTCTCCAAGTTCGTCGAATTCTTCGGCCCCGGCCTCGACAACATGACGCTCGCCGACCGCGCGACGATCGGCAATATGGGCCCGGAATACGGCGCGACCTGCGGCTTCTTCCCGGTCGATGCCGAAACCGTCAACTACCTCACCATGTCCGGCCGCGAGGAGCAGCGCATCGCCCTCGTCGAAGCCTATTCGAAGGCACAGGGCATGTGGCGTGACGGCGACGGGTCCGACCTCGTCTTCACCGACACGCTGGAACTCGACCTCGGCGACGTCGTGCCCGCCATGGCCGGCCCGAAGCGCCCGGAAGGCCGCATCCCGCTGGAAAACATCGCTTCCGGCTTCGCCGCCGCGCTCGAAAACGACTACAAGAAGCCGGGCCAGCTCGCCAACCGCTACGCCGTCGAAGGCACGGACTATGACATCGGCCACGGCGACGTCGCCATTGCCGCCATCACGTCCTGCACCAACACGTCCAACCCGTCGGTGCTCATCGCCGCCGGCCTTCTCGCCCGCAACGCGGTCGCCAAGGGTCTGAAGACGAAGCCGTGGGTGAAGACCTCGCTGGCACCGGGATCGCAGGTCGTTGCCGAATACCTTTCCAAGTCGGGTCTCCAGACCGATCTCGACAAGCTCGGCTTCAACCTCGTCGGCTTCGGCTGCACGACCTGCATCGGCAATTCCGGCCCGCTGCCGGCGCCGATCTCCAAGACGATCAACGACAAGGGCCTGATCGCCGCCGGCGTGCTCTCGGGCAACCGCAACTTCGAAGGCCGCATCTCGCCGGACGTCCAGGCGAACTACCTCGCCTCGCCGCCGCTCGTCGTCGCCTATGCGCTCGCAGGCTCGGTCCAGAAGGACCTCACCACGGAACCGCTCGGCGAAGACCAGAACGGCAACCCGGTCTACCTCAAGGACATCTGGCCCTCCTCGAAGGAGATCCAGGAGTTCATCATGAAGTACGTCACGCGTGAGCTCTATGCCACGAAATATGCCGACGTCTTCAAGGGCGACGCCAACTGGCAGGCCGTGCAGGTGCCGGCGGGCCAGACCTATGCCTGGGACGACCAGTCGACCTATGTGCAGAACCCGCCCTATTTCGTCGGCATGGGCAAGAAGGGCACTGGCCTCAAGAACATCGAGGGCGCGCGCGTCCTCGGCCTCTTCGGCGACAAAATCACGACCGACCACATCTCGCCGGCCGGTTCGATCAAGGCGGCTTCGCCCGCCGGTGCCTATCTCATCGGCCATGGCGTTGGCGTCGCGGACTTCAACCAGTACGGCACGCGCCGCGGCAACCATGAGGTCATGATGCGCGGCACCTTCGCCAATATCCGCATCCGCAACCACATGCTCGGCCCGAACGGCAAGGAAGGCGGCTATACGATCCACTATCCTTCCAAGGAAGAGATGTCGATCTATGACGCGGCCATGAAGTACAAGGCCGAGGGCGTTCCGCTCGTCATCTTCGCCGGTGTCGAATACGGCAACGGCTCCTCGCGCGACTGGGCGGCCAAGGGCACGAACCTGCTCGGCGTCAAGGCCGTGATCGCCCAGTCCTTCGAGCGTATCCATCGCTCCAACCTCGTCGGCATGGGCGTCGTGCCCTTCGTCTTCGAGGACGGCACGACCTGGGCCTCGCTCGACCTTAAGGGCGACGAGATCGTCACGATCGACGGCCTGGAGGGCGACATCAAGCCGCGCGAGAAGAAGATCGCGAAGATCACCTATTCCGACGGCACGGTGAAGGAGGTTCCGCTCCTCTGCCGCATCGATACGCTGGACGAGGTGACCTACATGAACAACGGCGGCATCCTGCAGACCGTTCTGCGCGACCTCGCCGCCTGATCTCCGCGGGCTTTGAAATCCACGATGCCGGGGCCTTCGCCCCGGCATTTTTCGTTTCCGGGCCGCCCGGCCTCACTCCATCGTGACTTCCCGTTGACGGGACGAGGGCGTATGACGGACGAAAAGGCAGGCCGTCGCGCCGGTGCTCCAATGGAAATGATCATGCCGAGATCGTACATACCGGAATGTCTGGCGATCCTGCTGACGCTCGGCGCCGGTGCCGCTCACGCCGGGGACGCAACGCCGCTCAAGGGCGTGGTCGAGCTGTTCACCAGCCAGGGCTGCTCCTCCTGCCCGCCGGCCGACAAGGCGCTGGAGACGCTGGTGCGCGAGGGTGACGTCGTCGCGCTCTCCTACCATGTCGACTACTGGAACTATCTCGGCTGGGCCGACACGCTCGCCTCCAAGGACAATACCGACCGGCAATATGCCTATGCCCGCATGTTCGGCCGCAACGGCGTCTACACGCCGCAGGCCGTGCTGAACGGGCGCGAGCATATCAACGGCGCCGATCTTTCCGGAATCCGCACGCGCATCGACGCCCTGGCCGGCGAGGGTAGGGGACTGAAGGTGCCGGTCGCGGCCGAGGTGAAGAACGACGAACTGCGCATCCGCGTCGGCGCGGGCGAAGGCAAGGCCAATATCCTCATCGCCTATTTCGAGCGGGAACGCCGCATCGACATCGACAAGGGCGAGAACCGCGGCAAGACGGTCGACTACTGGCATGCCGTGACCGACATGGAAACGATCGGCATGTGGGAAGGCAAGGAGACCAACCTTGTGCTTCCGGCCGACGTGTTGAAGAAGAAGCGGAAGGCGGGGGGCTGCGCGGTGCTGCTCCAGCGCATGAAGACAGCCGATACGCCCGGCGCCATCCTCGGCGCGACCGTTCTGGCGGGTGAGCCGCCCGCGCTTTGAAAGGACCTTCCAGGGGAGGTCCGGTCCGGCTTCTTCGAGGGGCTGGGGCTTGAGGGTTCGAAGAAAGACAGACCGGACCGGGACGAAGTTGCCGGCAACGGAATACAAGGCAACCTCGACAGACGCTGCCGTACCGAACCGGGTTCCGCGTGAGGCGGGGGACAGGCAGGGCGGCGACGGGCGGACTTTCCCTTTAAATTTGGGCGTCTGTTTGTCTGAAATGCGGCGGAACGGATTTTTGCGGTAAACGCATCGTCCGCCGCCCTGCCCGCCCGCCTTGCATTTCGCTGCCGCTCAGGCACACTGTCATCGAGCCGTCACAGGAAGGTGCGCAGTTCAGATGACCGATCAGCCGGATTTGCAGGCGTCCGATGTCGTGGTGGACCTCAGGGAGTACCGCAGCAGCAAGGACCCGCTGCCGGTGACTTTCCATCGGCGGGAGCTCGATGCCATCCTCTGGGTCTACGGCCGCATGGTCGGCGAGGGCGAATGGCGCGACTATGCCATCGACCATCTGCGCGACAGGGCCGTCTTCTCCATCTTCAAGCGTTCCGGGGAAATGCCGCTCTACCGCGTCGAGAAGAACCCCAAGCTCGCCGCCAAGCAGGGTGCCTACAGCGTCGTCAACCAGCACGGCACCATCCTGAAGCGCGGCCATGAGCTGAGCCAGGTGCTGAAGGTGTTCGACAAGGTGCTGCGTCTCGTCGAGACGTGATGCGGCATGGACGGCCGGGCCAGGCCAGACCATGGCGGGGGAGAGCTTTCGAAGGCTCCCTATTCCATCGTTCCCGGATAGCTGTCCATCGGCGGCTGCGTCTCCGCCCCGTCGCCCAGCGCGCGCTGCATGAACACCGTGTCCAGCCAGCGGCCGTGCTTGAAGCCGGTCGCGGTCATCCGGCCGCTATGCTCGAAGCCCGCGGCGGCGTGGACGGCGATGGAGGCGGGATGCGCCCCGCCGATCACCGCCACCATCTGGCGGAAGCCGCGGTCCGTGGAGCGGCGGATGAGTTCTGCCAGCAGCGCCTTGCCGATGCCCTTGCCGCGGGCCTCCGGCGCCAGATAGACGGAATCCTCGACGAGCCAGCGATAGGCCGGGCGCGTGCGGAAGGCCGAGGCATAGGCATAGCCGAGGATGAGTCCCGTCTGTTCCACCGCGACGATATAGGGATAACCCTTGCCAGTGATCGCGGCAAAGCGCGCCGCCATCTCGTCGAGCGAGGGCGGATCGATCTCGTAGCTCGCAACGCCGTTCAGCACGGATTCGCGGTAGATTTCGGTGAAGGCGGCGATATCGCCCGGGGCGGCGGTGCGGATGACGAAGCTCATGGAAAGCCTGCCTTCTCATGAAATATGGGATGGGGTCCGTCCCATCCCATATCCGTTTCCTGCTTTCAAGCCGCCGGCCGGCTCACGCGCCGTAGACGATCAGCAGGTCCTTGGCGTCGATCTGGTCGCCGGCGCGCACCAGCACCTCCGAGATCATGCCGTCCTTCTCCGCATGCAGGGCCGTCTCCATCTTCATCGCCTCGATGGACAGCAGCACGTCGCCGGCCTTGACCGGTTGGCCGGCCGCGACCGAGACCGTCGAGATGACGCCCGGCATCGGCGCGCCGAGATGGGCGGCGTTGCCGTTGTCGGCCTTGCGGCGCACGGCCGAGGTTGCCGCGCGGTTGCGGTCCGGCACCTTGATGAGGCGCGGCTGGCCGTTCAGCTCGAAGAACACCTTCACCATGCCCTTGTCGTCCGGCTCGCTCTTGGCCTGGTGCAGGATGACGAGGGAGATGCCCTTTTCGAGTTCCGGCTGGAGCTCTTCGCCCGGGCCAAGGCCGTAGAAATAGGCCGGCGTCGGCAGAACGCTGACCGGGCCGTAGGTGTCGGCGGCCATCGCATAGTCGGTGAAGACCTTCGGGTACATCAGGTAGGAGGCGAATTCGAAATCGTCGACCTTGCGCTCCAGCTTGTCCTCGATGGCCTTGCGTTCGGCGTCGAGGTCGGCGGGCGGCAGAAGCGAGCCCGGCACGGCGGTATAGGGCTCTTCGCCCTTCAGCGCCTTCTTCTGGAGAGCGGCCGGCCAGCCGCCCGGGGGCTGGCCGAGATCGCCGCGCAGCATGGAGACGACCGAGTCCGGGAAGGCGATGTCCTTGGCCGGGTTCTCGACGTCGGCGACGGTGAGGTCCTGGGAGACCATCATCAGCGCCATGTCGCCGACCACCTTGGAGGAAGGCGTCACCTTGACGATGTCGCCGAACATCTGGTTGGCGTCCGCATAGGCCTGGGCGACGCGGTGCCACTTGGTCTCGAGACCCAGCGAGCGGGCCTGTTCCTTGAGGTTGGTGAACTGGCCGCCCGGCATTTCGTGCAGGTAGACTTCCGAGGCGGGGCCCTTCAGGTCGCTCTCGAAGGCGGCATACTGGAACCGCACGGCCTCCCAGTAGAAGGAGATACGGCGGATCCATTCCGGATCGAGGCCCGGATCGCGCTCGGTGCCCTTCAGCGCCTCGACGATCGAGCCGAGGCAGGGCTGCGACGTGTTGCCGGAGAGGGCGTCCATCGCCGCATCGACCACGTCGGCGCCGGATTCGACCGCGGCGAGCACGGTCGCGGCGGCGATGCCCGAGGTGTCGTGCGTATGGAAGTGGATCGGCAGGTCCGTCGCCTCGCGCAGCGCCTTGAAGAGCACGCGGGCGGCAGCGGGCTTGAGAAGCCCCGCCATGTCCTTCACCGCGATCATGTGCGCGCCGGCCTTTTCCAGTTCGCCGGCAAGGGCGGTGTAGTATTTGAGGTCGTATTTCGGGCGGGCCGCGTTCAGCAGGTCGCCCGTATAGCAGATCGCCGCCTCGCAGATGCGGTTCTCCTCGGCGACGGCGTCCATCGAGACGCGCATGTTGTCGACCCAGTTGAGGCAGTCGAAGACGCGGAAGACGTCGATGCCGCCCCTGGCCGCCTGGCGCACGAAATACTTCACCACATTGTCGGGATAGTTCTTGTAGCCGACGCCGTTCGCCCCGCGCAGCAGCATCTGGAGGAGAAGGTTCGGCGCATCCTCGCGGATGCGGGCAAGGCGCTCCCACGGATCTTCCGTGAGGAAGCGCATGGAGACGTCGAAGGTCGCCCCGCCCCAACATTCCAGCGAGAAGAGCTGCGGCAGCGCCCTTGCATAGGTGCCGGCGACGTGGGCGATGTCATGCGTGCGCATGCGGGTGGCGAGCAGCGACTGGTGGCCGTCGCGCATGGTCGTGTCGGTGAGGAAGACCCGGCTTTCGCCGCGCACCCATTCGCCGAACTTTTTCGGGCCGAGCGCGTCGAGCTTCTGCTTGGTGCCGGCGGGAATGTCGCCGTTGATATAGGGCACGACCGGCTTTGCCACGTCCGCCGGCGGCTTCGGACGGCCCTTGGCCTCCGGGTGGCCGTTGACGGTGACGTCGGCGAGATAGGTGAGCAGCTTCGTCGCGCGGTCCTGGCGCTTGACCTGCTGGAAGAGCTCCGGCGTCGTGTCGATGAAGCGGGTGGTGTAGCTGTTGTTGCGGAAGGCCTCGTGGCCGATGATCGCTTCCAGGAAGGTGAGGTTGGTGGCGACGCCGCGCACGCGGAATTCGCGCAGCGCCCGGTCCATGCGGTTGATCGCCTCCAGCGGCGTGCTGCCGGAGGCCGTGACCTTTACCAGCAGCGGATCGTAGTAGCGGGTGATGTAGGCGCCGGTATAGGCGGTGCCCCCGTCGAGGCGGATGCCGAAGCCGGCGGCCGAGCGATAGCCGGTGATGCGGCCATAGTCCGGGATGAAGTTCTGCTCGGGGTCCTCTGTGGTGATGCGGCACTGGAGGGCATGGCCGTTGAGGCGGATGTCCTTCTGTGCGGGCACGCCCGATTCCGGCGTGCCGATGGCATAGCCGTCGAGGATGTGGATCTGTGCCTTGACGATGTCGATGCCGGTCACGACTTCCGTGACGGTGTGCTCGACCTGGATGCGCGGGTTCACCTCGATGAAGTAGAATTTGCCGGTGTCGGCATCCATCAGGTATTCGACCGTGCCGGCGCCGACATAGTTGGTCGCCTCGGCGATCTTCAGCGAATAAGCGGCGAGTTCCTGGCGCTGCGCGTCCGAGAGATACGGCGCGGGCGCGCGCTCGACGACCTTCTGGTTGCGGCGCTGGATGGAGCAGTCGCGCTCGAAGAGGTGCACGACATTGCCGTGCGTGTCGCCGAGGATCTGGCTTTCGACGTGGCGGGCGCGCTCGACGAGCTTTTCCAGATATACTTCGTCCTTGCCGAACGCGGCCTTGGCCTCGCGCTTGGCTTCCGTCACCTCGCGGATGAGGTCCTTCGGATCGCGGATGGCGCGCATGCCGCGCCCGCCGCCGCCCCAGGAGGCTTTCAGCATGACCGGATAGCCGATCTCGGCGGCAAGGCGATGGATTTCCATCTCGTCGTCCGGCAAGGGCTCGGTGGCGGGAACGACCGGCACGCCGACGGAAATGGCAAGGTTGCGCGCGGCGACCTTGTTGCCGAGCTGGCGCATGGTGGCGGGGCGCGGGCCGATGAAGGTGATGCCGGCGGCATCGCACGCATCGACGAATTCCGGGCTTTCGGAAAGAAGGCCGTAGCCGGGATGGATCGCGTCGGCGCCGGAGAGCTTGGCGACGCGGATTACTTCCTCGATGGAAAGATAGCTTTCGATGGGGCCGAGGTCGCGCGAAAGATGCGGGCCGCGGCCGATCTGGTAGCTTTCGTCGGCCTTGAAGCGGTGCAGCGCCAGTTTGTCCTCTTCCGCCCATATCGCAACCGTTTTGAGCCCCAGTTCATTGGCCGCGCGGAACACGCGGATGGCGATTTCGGAACGGTTGGCGACAAGGATCTTGGAAATGGGCAAGTCGGACTCCTCAATGACCTGGAAACGGGAAATGCTGCACCCGCGAAGAGGATTATTAGCGGCTAATTTCCAAAGTGCAATTTTGCTTTCGCCGTCCGGGAAAAGTTTTGCGCCGTCAGGAGACGAGGCCGAGCCGGAAGGCAATGGCGATGGCATGGTGGCGGTTGCGCGCGCCGAGCTTTTCCTGAAGCCCGTTCATGTACCAGTCGACCGTATGGCTGGAAATGCCGAGCACGCGGCCGATGTCCGGCGAGGTCATGCCCTCGGCGAGCAGGCTCAGGGCCTCCATTTCGCGGCGCGTCAATTCCACGTCGACCACGGCCGAAAGCCGGGCGGCGGCCTCGGGATCGGCGTCATGGATGAGCTTCCAGTAGAGACGCCGGGCAATGCTGTCGAAAAGGCCGACCTCCACGCCCTCCAGGTCCACCGGCTTGCCGCCGAGACTGAGGCTGCCGATCAGGCCCCGCCGGCCGTGGACCGGAAAGATGTAGCCGTCCTCCAGCCCGTTCTGCCGCGCATCGACCATCATGCGTTCCATGCGCTTGCGGTGCGGGCTGGAGCGGAAGGCGCCCAGCGTGTCGCGCCAGCGGAAGCCGGCCTGCGCGTGGCCGAGATAGCGCACGGTCGGGTCGACTTGCATGTAGCGCTTGCGAAGATAGGTCTCCGGCCAGCCGTGCGGCCATCGCCCGGCAAGGATGAGGCCCGAAAGGCTCTCCACCGGCTTTGGCGCCTGGGTGAGCCAGTAATAATCGAAGCCGCAAAGCGTCAGCAGACGCTCGAACTCGGCCGTCGTCTCTTCACGGCCGCGCAACTCGTCGATGAGTGCAAGGAATTGCACCAGCAAGTTGATCTTCATATGCCCCGCGCTTGATAGCTTTGTTTACCCAACCGATAAAGCTGAACCCGACCGAACCCGGCCCAAGCGCCCCATTCATTCCCCGCCTTACAATTGGCAGGATCGCATGCTGAAAATCAATCGGTTTGCGCGCATGGCTGGGTTGAATTCGCCAAATCACGCGAGATTTCATGCGCGTCATGAAATTTGCTTGACCCGGAAGAACTTTTGCCGCTTCCGCTGATTACTACCGCAGCGAAGGGACGAAGGTGCTCGCTGCACCGCATAACAGGTACTGCCGGAAAGGCTCCATTCTCGTGTCTTTGTTTCAGGTCTATGCAAGAGCCCTCAGCTATCTCGGCATCTACAAGGTTCGTGTCGGTCTGGTCGTCGCCGCCAATATCGTCCTGGCCGTGATCACCATCGCCGAGCCGGTGCTGTTCGGCCGCATCATCGATGCCATCTCCAACAAGGGCGACGTGACCCCGATGCTCCTGATGTGGGCGGGGTTCGGCCTCTTCAACACCATCGCCTACGTGCTTGTCGCCCGCGAGGCGGACCGGCTGGCGCACGGGCGCCGCGCAAGCCTCCTGACGGAGGCCTTCGGGCGCATCATCTCCATGCCGCTCGCCTGGCACAGCCAGCGCGGCACGTCGAATGCGCTGCACACGCTGCTGCGCGCCTGCGAGACGCTGTTCAGCCTGTGGCTGGAATTCATGCGCACGCACCTTGCCACCGCCGTTGCGCTCGTCCTGCTCATCCCGACCGCCTTTGCGATGGACTACCGGCTGTCGCTGGTGCTGGTGGTGCTGGGTGCGCTCTATGTCGTCATCGGCAAGGTGGTGATGAACCGCACGCGCGAGGGCCAGGCCTCGGTGGAGAACCACTATCACACCGTCTTCTCCCATGTGTCGGACTCCATCAGCAACGTCTCGGTGGTGCACAGCTACAACCGCATCGAGGCCGAGACGCGCGAGCTGAAACGCTTTGCCGAGCGGCTGATCAACGCGCAGTTCCCGGTGCTCGACTGGTGGGCGCTGGCGAGCGCGCTCAACCGCATCGCCTCGACCATCTCCATGATGGCGATCCTCGTCATCGGCACGGTCCTCGTGCAGAAGGGCGAGATCAGGGTGGGCGACGTCATCGCCTTCATCGGCTTCGCGGGCCTGCTCATCGGTCGCCTCGACCAGATGAAGGCCTTCGCCACGCAGATTTTCGAGGCGCGCGCCAAGCTCGAGGACTTCTTCACGCTGGAGGACGCGGTGAAGGAACGCGAGGAACCGACCGATGCCGGGGAACTCGGCGAGGTGAAGGGCAAGGTCGAATACCGCAATGTCGGCTTCGACTTCGCCAATGCCACGCAGGGTGTGCGGGACGTTTCCTTCTCGGTGGAAGCCGGGCAGACCGTCGCCATCGTCGGGCCGACCGGCGCCGGCAAGACGACGCTCGTGAACCTCTTGCAGCGCGTCTACGAGCCGCAGTCCGGCCAGATCCTCATCGACGGCGTCGATATTTCCACGGTGACGCGCAAGTCTCTGCGCCGCTCCATCGCCACCGTCTTCCAGGATGCCGGCCTGCTCAACCGCTCGATCTCCGACAATATCCGCCTCGGCCGCGAAGGGGCGAGCGAGGAGGAGGTCGTCGCAGCGGCGGAAGCGGCGGCGGCGAACGACTTCATCGCCTCGCGCCAGAACGGCTACGACACCCATGTCGGCGAGCGCGGCAACCGGCTTTCGGGCGGCGAGCGCCAGCGCATCGCCATTGCCCGCGCCATCCTCAAGAACGCGCCGATCCTCGTGCTCGACGAGGCGACGAGCGCGCTCGACGTGGAGACGGAGGCGCGCGTCAAGGCGGCGATCGACCAGTTGCGGCGCAACCGCACGACCTTCATCATCGCGCACCGCCTTTCGACGGTCCGCGAAGCCGACCTGGTGGTCTTCATGGATCACGGCCAGATCGCCGAGATGGGGACGTTCAACGATCTCAGCCAGAGCAACGGCCGCTTCGCCGCGCTCTTGCGGGCAAGCGGCATCCTGACGGACGACGACGTGCGCAAGAGCCATACGGCGGCCTGATCGCCCCTATCGCCGCGTGCGATCCTGCTCCTTGACCGGCAGGGCCTGAAGGCCCTGCCGGTTTACGTTCCGGCTCATGACGGCGGCCTGCCAGTCGAGATAGCGCGCATAGGCGAAGTGCAGCGCGATGCCGAGAAGGACGTAGGCCGTGCCGAACAGCGGGTCCTTGCCCGTCACGAACAGGAGGACCTGCCCGATCATCGCCAGGATGGTGCCGAAGATGAAGATGGCGAGCGAATGGCGCCCCACGGCGACCAGCGGATGGGAAAGCGGCAGGGCGGCCCAGCGGGAGAGCGCCGGGATCGTCGCGAGAAGATAGGCGCCCGCCAGCACATGGACGAGCCGCGGCGCCGACAGGAAGGTCTTGTCGAAGCCCGTCAGCACCGCCGGCAGCCCGAAGGAAAGGTCGACGCTCCACCAGGAGAACAGGACCCACAGCATGGAAATCGTGAGGTAGGCGGCGGAAAAGGCGAGGAGGAGGGGATTGCGGGGAATGCCCTTCGCTTTTGCCGTTAGCATGCCGGCAAAGCCGATGACGAAGAGGAATTGCCAGGAGAGCGGATTGAGGAACCAGTAGCCGTCGTCGAGGAAGTTCGACGGCGCGATGCGCCAGATGCCGGCGCACAGCCAGAGCGTGCCCGAGACGGCGAGAAGCAGCACGGCGCTCCGTCGATAGAGCCAGAGGAAGCCCGGCAGCATCAGGAACAGCACGGCATACATGGACAGGATATTGTTGTAGCCGAACTGGTGGCCGAGCAGCACCATGCTGACGACGCCCTGCTCCGTGCGGTCGACCACGGCGCGCAGGTTGATCTCCGACAGGAGGTCCTGCCGGCCGAACCACAGTGCCCCGCCCGCGAAGATGGCGAAGGTGATGATGCTCGTCATGATATGGGCGACATAGAGCGTCAGCGCCCGGCGCAGGATGCGCAGCGTCACGGCAAGGCGTTCGCCTAACCGAAAGCGCGATCCGTAGGCGAGGCCGGCCGACATGCCGGAGAGCAGCACGAAGGCCTCGGCCGAATCGGAAAAGCCGAAATTCTTGGACGTCAGGTGTTCCAGGTACTGGCCCGGAACGTGGTTGACGAAGATCGTCAGGAGGGCAAGGGCCCGGAAGACGTCGAGGCGCGTGTCGCGTTCCCGCGGCACGCCGCCCGTCGGTCCAGTCTTGTCTGTCATGGCACTCTGATCCACATGGGTGGATCAGAGCAAATAGCCCTCGTTTGAAGATTTGATGACAGAGCCGTTCACACTTGCCTGCCATCCGCCTCCGTCCGCGCGGTCGACATGGACGGAGAGCTTCTTTCCGTCGAGCACGAGCGTCGCGGTATAGCCGTTCCATCCCGACGGCAGGACCGGGTCGACGAAGAGGCGGCCACCTTCCTTGCGGATACCTAGGATGCCCTCGACGGCCGCGCGGTAGAGCCAGCCGGCCGAGCCCGTATACCAGGTCCAGCCGCCCTGCCCCGTGCGCCCGCCCTTGCCGTAGACGTCGGCGGCGACCACATAGGGCTCGACGCGGTAATGCTCGGCAGCATCCTTCGTAAGTGCGTGCTTGACCGGGTTGAGAAGGTCGAGGCAGGCCCAGGCGTCGTCGCCCCGGCCGAGGCGGGCAAGCGCCAGCACCACCCAGGTCGCGGCATGGGTATATTGCCCGCCGTTCTCGCGCACGCCCGGCGGATAGGCCTTGATGTAGCCCGGGTCCTGATCGGTCTTGCTGAAGGGCGGGGTGAACAGGCGGATGATGCCGTTCTCGCGGTCGACCAGCTCCGTCATCACCGCGTCCATCGCCTGGCGCGAGCGTTCCCCATCGCCCTCGCCGGAAAGCACGCTCCAGCTCTGGGCGATGGAATCGATGCGGCATTCGGTGTTTTCGGAGGAGCCGAGCGGCGTGCCGTCGTCGTAGTAGCCGCGGCGATAGTGGTTGCCGTCCCACCCGGCCGTCTCCAGCGCATCCTTCAGGCGGCCGGCATGGCTTTCCCAAGCTTCGGCATGCGCGTGATCGCCGCGCTCGCGGGCGATCGGCGCAAAGCCGCGCAGCGTGCCGGCAAGGAACCAGCCGAGCCAGACGCTCGTGCCGCGGCCGGCCTCGCCGACGCGGTTCATGCCGTCGTTCCAGTCGCCCCCAAGGATGAGCGGCAGGCCGTTCTCGCCGGTGCGCTGGAGCGCGAGGTCGAGCGCGCGGGCGCAATGGTCGTAGAGCGCGGCGTCCTCGGCCGAGCGGCCCGGCTTGAAGAAGGAATCGTGCTGGCCTTCGGCGAGCGGCTGGCCCTCGATGAACACGAGTTTCTCGTCGAGCACGGTCCGGTCGCCGGTGATGCGGCAATAGCGCTCGACCGCATGGGCAAGCCACACGACGTCGTCGGAGATCGTGGTGCGCACGCCCGCGCCCGTATCGGGCAGCCACCAGTGCTGTACGTCGCCCTCGACGAACTGGCGCGATGCCGCGTTGAGGATCTGCTTTCGGGCAAGCTCCGGCCGGTGGGCGACGAAGGCGAGCGTATCCTGCAGCTGGTCGCGGAAGCCGTAGGCCCCGCTTGCCTGGTAGAAGGCCGTGCGTGCCATGATGCGGCAGCCGAGCGCCTGGTAGGGCAGCCAGTCGTTGATCATGCGGTCGAGAGCCGCATCCGGCGTCCTGACCTGCAGCGTGCCGGTGAAATCCTGCCAGAAGGCGCGGACGGCGGCCATGACGGTGTCGAAATCGGCCTTGCGCGCCTTGCCGGCAAGCGCACGGGCGCTGTCGGCATCGGCGGCATCGCCGAGCACGAAGACGAGCGCACGCTTTTCACCCGGCTTCAGCGTGATGTCGGCGGCAAGCGCCGCGCAGGGATCGCCCATGCCGTCGGTGGCGCCGGAAAGCGCCTGCCCTGCGGCAAGAGCGGCCGGCAGCACGATGTCGCCGGTGCGGCCGATGAATTCCCGGCGCCTGGCGGTGAAGCCCGAAAGCGGCGTATCGACGGCGAGGAAGCTGGTCCGCCCGGCGAAATCGAGGCTGTAGGGATTGGTCGCAAGGAGCGCGCCGCTCTCCTCGTCATGGCTCGTCAGCACGAAGGGCGCGGTTTTCGCGGGGTTGTTGCCCAGCACCCATTCGACATAGCCGTAGACGGACAGGCTGCGTTCCGTGTCGCCGGTGTTCTTCACGACGAGGCGGGAATATTTCACCGGATCCTCGGGGTCGACCGTCTGCACGAGATCGAGCTCGATATCGTCCTCCCAGCTGCGGAAGGCCGTATAGCCGAGGCCGTGCCAGGTCTCGAACCTCACGGAAGGCTTGCGCGAGAGGGCGGCGAACGGCGTCATCACGGTGCCGCGTTCGCGGTCCCGCACGTAGAAGGCCTCGCCGGGCCGGTTGACGACCGGGTCGTTGGTCCAGGGCGTCAGCTGGAAGTCGCGCGAATTGCGGCTCCAGGTGAAGCCGCCGCCTTCGGCCGGGACGTGGAAGCCGAAATGCGGATTGGCGATGACGTTGATCCACGGCTGGGGCGTCGCCTCGCCGCCGGCGAGCCGCACGGCATATTCGCGCCGATCGGCATTGAAGCCGCCGAAGCCGTTCCAGAAGGAAAGGCCTTCGCCGTCAATGGCGGCGCGCTCGCCGGCGGGAGCGGCAAGCCGCGGCGGTTCCGCCGCGATGGCCTCTTCCTCGCGGGGCGTCGAGAACAGCGAGACGGTGCGGGCGATCTGGTCGGCAAGCGAGCCGTTGCGGGCATGGAAGACGGCGCGGGCCGTCGCCAGCAGCGCCTGCCAGGTGGAGACCTCCATCAGGTCGCGGCGCACGGCGAAGACATGCTGGCGCACGCCGTCGGACTGGCCGCGCATGCGCAGCGCCTCGCACATCTGGTCGAGCGTGTGCTGCATGTCCTGCGCGTAGGAGGCCGCGCGCTCGTTGAGGATGACGAGGTCGGCCATGACGCCGCGATGGCGCAGGTACTCCTGCGCGCGCAACGCCTCGCGGGCCACGTCGAGGTCGATCTCGTCGTTGATGCGCAGCACGAAGATCGGGAAGTCGCCGGAAATCGCCAGCGGCCACAGCGAGGACTGCGAGGCGAGCCCCGCCTGGATCGTGCCGGCGTCGGCGCGAAGATGCATGTCCGGATAGGTGAGGTAGCGGCCGAGCATCTGGAAGCTCGCCGCCTCCTGCGAGGTCACGCCGACATGGCGCATATGCACCTGCGAGCGCGTCCAGGCATGGATCATCTCATGGTTGAACGTGTCCGGATGGCGGTAGCGGTCGACGGCGGCGTCCACCTCCGCCCGGCTCGGAGCGGCGATGGTCCAGAAGATGACCTTGACCTTCTTGCCGGCCGGAACGCGCACCACGCGGCGCAGCGCCATGACCGGATCGAGCGTGAAGCCGTCCGTGCCGGAAAGCTGCGCGCCGGGGTCGAAGGCGGCGGCGGTCGCCAGCGAGCGGCCGCGGCCGATGAAGCGGCGGCGGTCCGTCTCGACCTCGGTGCGGCGCGAGGGGCCGGCATTGTCGACGATGAGATGGGCGATCGCCATGTCCGGCTCGTTCACGTTGCGCTTGCGGCGCTCGGCGCGCACGACGTCGCCGCGCTTGCCGATCTCGGTGTGCACGAACATCTTGGAGAAGAGCGGGTGGGCGTTGTCGGCATCGTCCGTGGCGATCACCGGCTCCAGGTAGGACGTCACCTCGATGAAGCGATCCTCCGGGCCGGTGTTGAGCAGCGTCAGGCGGCGGCCTTCGGCGTCGTGCTCGGTCGCCACGATCACCTCGACCTCGCTGGTCAGCGTGCCGACGGTCTTGAGGAATTCCGCCTTGTCGTCGCCGAACTGCGTCTTGGTCTCCTCGCCCTCGGCGCGCTTCGGCTCGGCGGTGGCGGACCACCATTCGTTCGTCGCCGTGTCGCGCAGGAAGAGGAAGGAGCCCCAGCGATCCTCCGTCGGGTCGGGTTTCCAGCGGGTGACGGACTGGCCGTTCCAGCGCGAATAGCCCGCGCCCGTCGCCGTGAGCATGACGGAATAGTGCCCGTTCGACAGGAACACGGCCTCGCGCTCCTTGGAGGCGGGGTCCTTGAGGATGCGGATTTCCGGGCGCAGCAGGTCGGCCTGCGTGCCGCCGACGGTTTCCGTCTCGCGCTTGGCGTTGATGACCGGGATGTCGCGCGGCGCCTTTTCCTGAAGCAGGAGCTCGGCCGCCTCGATGACCGGATCGGCATGGAAGCGCTCGCGCAGCGCCCCGTTGAAGACGACGTTGGCGACGGCGGCGATCGACATGCCGTGATGGTGCGCCATGTAGTTCTTCACCACGGCGCAGGTCTTGCCCTCCGGCACGCGGGTCGGCGTGAAGTCGACCGCGTCGTGGAAGCCGAAGACACCGAGCGCGCCGAGCTTGCGCAGCCGCTCGAGATTGTCGAGCGCTTCCTTCGGCGCATATTGGGCGGCGAGCAGCGAGGCATAGGGCGCGATCACCGCGTTCTGGCCGAGGCCGCGCTTGAGGCCGAGCGTCGGCACGCCGAAATTGGTGTACTGGTAGGTCAGTTCATGGTCGCGGGCGTTGAAGGCCGCTTCCGAGATGCCCCAGGGTGTGCCGAGGCGGCGGCCGTGGTTCATCTGCTCCTTGACCACCAGGTTGTTGGTCTGGTTGAGGATGCCGCCCTGGCGCTCCTGCATGACGAGCGGCGGCATCAGGTATTCGAACATCGAGCCCGACCAGGAGACGAGCGCCCCGCGCGAGCCGACCGGCACGACCGGGCGGCCGAGCTTGTACCAGTGCTCGGTGGGAAGGTCCCCCTTGGCGATGGCGAAGAGGCTGGTGAGGCGGGCCTCCGAGGCGAGGAGGTCGTAGCAGGCCTCGTCGAGCTCGTTGGTCTCCACGCGGTAGCCGATGGAGAGAAGGCGCCGCTCCGGGCGGAAGAGGAAGCCGAAATCCATCGAGAAGGCGATGTCGCGCGCCCGGTCGCGCAGCACGACAAGACGGTCGCGCAGTTGCTCGATGCTGCCGAGGTCGAAGACGCTGTCGGCGATATGCGCCTCGCAGGTGGCGACCAGCGCGCCCGCCCATTTGGCAAGCTCGCCGCTTTCGGCCGACTTGATCTCGTGGTCGAGGTTGACGATCAGCTTGTTGATGTCGCGTGCGAGCACCGAAAGGTTGATGACGCGGATGGAGGCGAATTCATGCTCGCGCTTGACGGCGACGAGCGCGTTCTTGAAGCCGGCGATGCGCTCCTCGACGAGGCGGCGCAGCGGACGCACGGTCTTGCGGTCGTCCGGAAGCTGCTTCAGCGTCTCCGAGAGGATCGAGGCGACGTCGCCGATGCCGTCGAGGCTGCCCTGGAGATGCGCCGAGGGGGCTTCGGCCCATTCGCGGCACATGGAGGAGACGGCGATGAGATGGCCGGCGAGGTTGCCGCTGTCGACCGCCGAGACATAGCGGGGACCCAGCGTTTCCAGCGTGTTGGTGCGATACCAGTTGAAGAGGTGGCCGCGGTATTTCGGCATGCCGTCGATGGTGCCGATGGTCTCTTCGAGGCGGCGCACGGTCTCCTCGAAGCTGATCCAGCCGAAATCGCGCGCCGAGATGACGGAGAGCAGGTAGACGCCGATATTGGTCGGCGAGGTGCGTTCTGCGAGCACCGGCTGCGGTGTTTCCTGGAAATTGTCCGGCGGCAGGAAGTGCTGCTCGGCGGTCACGAAGGTCTCGAAATAGCGCCAGGTGCGCCGGGCGTATTTGCGCAGTTCCGTCGCGACATAGCCGGAGACGACGAGCTGGTCCTCGGTCTCCGCCGTCTGGCTGACATACCAGGCGATCATCGGCGAGAGCACCCAGACGAGCGCGAAGGGAATGCCGATGAAGGGCAGGCCCGTCTTGGAGACCATGGCGAGCGCCACGGAGAAGACGGCGAGCGCCGGGGCCTGCCACATGGACCTGTAGTGGGCGAGGATGCCGCCGCGGGCGGCGCTGTCGGCCTGCGCGGCCGTGCGCCATTCCAGCATCAGCTTGCGGCTGACGAAGGTGCGGTAGAGCGAGCGCACGATGGCGTCGGCCATCAACGCCGCCGAATGGGCGATGAAGGCGATGCGCAGCGCGACCTGCGCATTGGCCGCGCGGATATCGGAAAGGACCCGGTGCACATGGGCGCGCGCGACGATGTCGCCGCGGCGCGGCATGATGCCGGAAATCAGGGAGAGCGTCGGGGCGACGAAGAGCAGGAAGATCAGCACGAGCTGCCAGATGAGCGCCTGGCGCGGCTCCATGTAGTACCAGCCCATGACGGAGGCGACGAGCCAGCCGATGGGGATGAGGCTGCGGCGCAGGTTGTCGTACATCTTCCAGCGGCCGAGCATGGGAATGCCGCTCGACGGACCGAAGAGATAGGGCAGGAGCTGCCAGTCGCCGCGCGCCCAGCGATGCTGGCGCGAGGTCTCGACGCCGTAGCGGGTCGGGAAATCCTCCACCAGCTCGACGTCCGTGACCAGCGCGCAGTGCGAGAGCGAGCCTTCGAGCAGGTCGTGGCTGAGCACGGCGTTCTCGCCGATGCGGCCCTTGACCGCCGCCTCGAAGGCGTCGACGTGATAGAGGCCCTTGCCGGTGAAGGTGCCTTCGCCGGCAAGGTCCTGGTAGACGTCGGAGACGGTGAAGACATAGGGGTCGACGCCGCGGTCGGCGGAGAAGATGCGCTGGAAGGTCGAGGCTTCCTTGCCGGTCGTCAGCGACGGGGTCACGCGCGGCTGGAGGATGGAGTAGCCGGCGGTAATCTCGCCGGTCGCCTCGTCGACCACGGGGCGGTTGATCGGGTGGTGCATCTTGCCGACGAGCTTGGTCACGGCATCGCGCATCAGGCGCGTGTCGGAATCGAGCGTCATGACGTATTTGACGCCGGCCGGCACGATGTTGGCGCCCGGCAGGAAGGTCGTGTCGCCATCGCCGCGCAAAAGAAGGTTCAGTTCGTGCAGCTTGCCGCGCTTGCGCTCCCAGCCCATCCAGGCGCCTTCGGAGGGATTGTAGAGCCGGCGGCGGTGCAGGAGGTAGAAGCGGGTGCGCCCGTCATAGGCATAGCGGGCCGAAAGCGCCGCGATCTCGCGCTTGGCATAGTCGAGCACGTCGAGGTCGGCGGGCGCCTCCTCCGCCTGGCTGTCGGCCCAGTCGCTGAGAAGCGCGAAATAGATTTCCCCGCGCGGATTGGCGAGATAGTGGACCTCCAGGTTGCGCACCAGCTCGTCCACATGGTCGCGCTTGGAGATGAGACAGGGCACGACGAGCAGCGTGCGCGCGTCCTCGGGAATGCCGTCCTTGAACTCGTAGCCGACGAGGCGCGAGGGCGTGACGAAGAAGGTCACCAGCGTGTTGAAGAGCCCCGTCGCGCCTTCGGAGGCCGGCAGCGCGAAGAGGATCAGCATGATCAGCCAGGCGCCGTTCGGGATGTCGAGCTGGTCGAGGAAATAGTAGACCGCGATCATCGCCAGCAGCGTCAGCACGATGTTGGGCCCTGCGACGGCGAGCCAGTCGAGCTTGCGCGTCAGGCGCACGATGCGCTGGACGACGGAGGGGCGGTAGCCGATGCGTTTTTCGAGGAGCTTGCGCTTCTTGCCGACGATGAAGGCGGCGACATTGGCTTCGTAGCCGGGATTGTCCGCATTCGCCGCGGCGTCTTCCTCGGTCATGGCGAGCGCGGTCTCGGTGACCTCCAGCTCGCTCTTGCCGGAGCGGCGGGCGAAGCGCTCGATCGAATTGCGGTACTTGTTGCGCGAGCCGAAATCGAGGTCGCTGTAGTCGGAGCGCTGGCGCAGTTCCTCGTCGAGGCGGCTGACGCTCTCGAACCAGACCGGCCATTCCGCATCGTCCACCGTGCGCAGGCTCTTGATGAGCGAGCTCATCGTCACGTTGCCGGAGGAAAGGCGGTTGTTCTCCGCGACGATCAGCTCCTCCAGGTCGCTGCCGCGGCTTTCGATCTTGCGCTCCAGCCACTGGATGACGGGGCCGGACGCCTGCAGGCCGTCGCGCAGGCGATGGAGAAGCTGGATGACGAAGGTGTTGTCATCGACGAAGCTCTCCGTGGAGCGCAGGTAGGCGATGCCCTTGTCGGGATCGTTGAGCCGCACCAGTTCGTCGGCCACCTCGTTGGCCTTGAAGCGCATCTTGCGCGAGCGCTCGACGCGGCTCGAAATGCGCCGGAGGTTTTCGAGGAGAACGAAGCGGATGAAGGAGGGCAGGGCCCACAGTTCGCCGATCTTCAGCGCCTCGTGCTTCTGGAAGCCCTGGACGAAGGCCGTCAGGCTCTCCTGCGAGACGCTGCTGTGTGTGTGGGCGACATAGAGCCAGGCGAGCGCCAGCGCGCGCGGCATCGTCTGCCCCTCGACCGCGATGGTCGGAAGCTGGCGGTAGAAGCGGCGCGGGAAGTCGCGCCGGACCTCCTGGATCGCTTCTTCGATGACGTAGTAATTGTCGAGCAGCCATTCGGCGGCCGGCGTGATCTGCGCACCCGCCTCCACGTCCCTGGCGGTCGTCCGGTAGACGCGGAGAATCTCCTTCTCGTTCTCCTTGTGCCGCGGGCGGAACTCGAAGGGATGAAAGCCCGGCAGGCTTGCGCTTTTCCCGCGTGCGAGCGCTTCGCCGCATGCGGCCAGCTCCTCGAGCGTCAGATAGGTGGCGCGGATCGAATCGTTATAGTCGATCTGCTTGGCGTCGGCCTCGCGCGGAGCCTGCGGCGTGTTCTGAAGGGACATGTTTCTGATTCTGGATCCGGCCATGTTGAGCCATCCGGCGGCGGCCTTTGCGCCGGTAGGTTTTTCGCGGGCAGGGTTCATCTCTGTGCCGCGGTCAGCCATGGCGCCACGCAACGCCCCGGACGGGCGGATGGAACGGACATGGCTCACGCGACACGCTTGTTGGCATCCTGGCCGCGTGGTGCATGAAAACGGCATTTTTTAGCCGTAAGGACAGAGACTTGCAACATGTCAACACGGTCCGGCGACGCAGCATGGGCCCTCATCTGCGGTTTTGGTGAATCGCCGCCCGTTCCTGACAGGACGCAAGGCTAGGCGACGACCCATTTCAACGCCGGTACCGAGGGAAGGGTTCCCGCCGTGGAAAGAAAAAGGCGGCAGTTGACTCGCGTTCGCCGCCGGGCCAGTTTGCCGTCGTCAGGGTCTTCCGAGTCGAAAATGGCCCGGAGGCTAAGAGGGAAGCCGGTGCGATGCTCCGAACGGAGCGGCAAGGCCGGCGCTGCCCCCGCAACTGTGAACGGCGAGCTTCTGTCGCTTCATGCCACTGGTGGAAACACCGGGAAGGCGAGACGGACGCGATGACCCGCAAGCCAGGAGACCTGCCCTGACGCATTCGTAACGTCCATGGGCGGGGTGTCCCAAGGGTGCGCTTGCTTCGCCTTCGGCGGAATTCCAGCAGCGTGCGTCCGGCCATCCCCCAATTTTCGATTGGGGAAGACATGTTTGCATTCACCGAAACCAGCCCTTCCGGCACCGGCAGGCCGGAATCCGTCTTCATCTCGTGGCTGCTCTGGCAGCCGCGCGGCGCCGACCTTGCCGTCGAGGCGCTGAAGGAGGTCCACAAGCTTGCGCGCTGCAGGAATGCCGATCCGGATATCGCCCGGCTCAAGGCGCTCTTCGCCTCGCTGGCGGGAACGGACGGGCGGCCGAACTAGGCATGGTCGCATAAAGACATATTGACATAAAGATATCTTTATGTGAACTCCGGTACAGTATCGCCTGCACCGGAGGATTTCCCATGGCCGAATCCCACCTGGACAGCCTGTTCGGTCCCGAACAGCCGCGCCGCGACGGGCGCGAGATCCGCGCCGCGCTCCAAGCCGCCGCGCGTGAGCGCATCCTGGTTCTCGACGGGGCGATGGGCACGGAAATCCAGACGCTGAAGCTCGTGGAAGACGATTTCCGGGGCGATCGCTTCGGCGATTGCGCCTGCCACCAGCAGGGCAACAACGACCTCCTGACGCTGACCCAGCCGGCGGCCATCGAGGACATCCACTATCGTTACGCCCTTGCCGGCGCGGACATCCTCGAAACCAACACCTTCTCGTCCACCACCATCGCCCAGGCCGACTACGGCATGGAGGCGATGGTCTACGAGCTCAACCGCGACGGTGCGCGCCTTGCCCGCCGCGCCGGGCTTCGCGCGCAGGAGAAGGACGGCCGGCGCCGCTTCGTGGCCGGTGCGCTCGGGCCGACGAACCGCACCGCCTCCATCTCGCCGGACGTCAACAATCCCGGCTACCGCGCCGTCACCTTCGACGATCTGCGCACCGCCTATGCCAAGCAGGTGCGCGGCCTCGTCGACGGCGGCGCCGACATCATCCTGATCGAGACGATCTTCGACACGCTGAACGCCAAGGCCGCGATCTTCGCCACGCGGGAAGTGTTCGAGGAAAAGGGCATCGAGCTGCCCGTCATGATCTCCGGCACGATCACCGACCTTTCCGGCCGCACGCTCTCCGGCCAGACGCCGGAGGCGTTCTGGAACTCGGTGCGCCATGCCGACCCCTTCTCCATCGGCCTCAACTGCGCGCTGGGCGCCAATGCCATGCGCGCGCACCTTGCTGAGATTTCCGGCGTCGCCGGCACCTTCGTCTGCGCCTATCCGAATGCCGGCCTGCCGAACGCCTTCGGCCTCTATGACGAGACGCCGGAGGAAATGGCGGCCCAGATCGAAGGCTTCATGCGCGACGGTCTCGTCAATATCGTGGGCGGCTGCTGCGGCTCGACGCCGGACCATATCCGCGCCATCGCGGAAGCCGCTTCCCGCCACAGGCCGCGAGAAATCCCCGATATTCCGTGCCACATGCGCCTTTCCGGTCTCGAACCCTTCACACTGACGGACGACATCCCCTTCGTGAACGTCGGCGAGCGCACCAATGTCACGGGCTCGGCGAAATTCCGCAAGCTGATCACCGCCGGCGACTATGCCGCCGCGCTCGATGTGGCGCGCGACCAGGTGACGAACGGCGCGCAGGTCATCGACATCAACATGGACGAGGGCCTGATCGATTCCGTCAAGGCCATGACGGAATTCCTGAACCTCGTCGCCGCCGAGCCGGACATCGCCCGCGTGCCGGTGATGATCGACAGTTCCAAATGGGAGGTGATCGAGGCGGGGCTGAAATGCGTGCAGGGCAAGCCGCTGGTCAATTCCATCTCGCTGAAGGAAGGCGAGGAAATCTTCCTGCACCACGCAAAGCTCGTGCGCGCCTATGGTGCCGCGGTCGTCGTCATGGCCTTCGACGAGCAGGGACAGGCCGACACGAAGGCGCGCAAGGTGGAGATCTGCGCGCGCGCCTACAAGCTGCTCACCGAGGTCGCCGGCCTTGCGCCGGAGGACATCGTCTTCGACCCGAACATCTTCGCGATCGCCACGGGCATCGAGGAGCACGACAATTACGGCGTCGACTTCATCGAGGCGACGGCCGAGATCATGGCCACCCTGCCGCATGTCCACATTTCCGGTGGCGTCTCCAACCTCTCCTTCTCCTTCCGCGGCAACGAGCCGGTGCGCGAGGCGATGCACGCCGTCTTCCTCTACCACGCCATCCAGGCGGGCATGGACATGGGCATCGTCAATGCCGGCCAGCTCGCCGTCTACGACACGATCGAGCCGGAGCTGCGCGAGGCCTGCGAGGACGTGGTGCTGAACCGCGTGCCCAAGGCCGGCGGCACTGCCACCGAGCGCATGCTGGAGATCGCCGAGCGCTTCAAGGGCGCCGGCGGCAGGGAGGCCAAGGAGCGCGACCTTGCCTGGCGCGACTGGCCGGTGGAAAAGCGGCTGGAGCACGCCCTCGTCAACGGCATCACCGAATTCGTCGAAGAGGACACGGAAGAGGCGCGGCAGAAGGCCGAGCGTCCGCTCCATGTCATCGAAGGCCCGCTGATGGCCGGCATGAACGTCGTCGGCGACCTTTTCGGCGCGGGTAAGATGTTCCTGCCGCAGGTCGTCAAATCGGCGCGGGTGATGAAGCAGGCCGTCGCCGTGCTGCTGCCCTATATGGAAGCCGAAAAGCTCGCCAACGGCGGGAGCGGCGAGCGCCAGAGCGCCGGGAAGATCCTGATGGCGACCGTCAAGGGCGACGTCCACGACATCGGCAAGAACATCGTCGGCGTCGTGCTCGCCTGCAACAACTACGAGATCATCGACCTCGGCGTCATGGTGCCGGCGACGAAGATCCTCGAAACGGCGAAGGCGGAGAAGGTCGACATCATCGGCCTTTCCGGCCTCATCACGCCCTCGCTCGACGAGATGGCGCATGTCGCCGCCGAGATGGAGCGCGAGGGCTTCGACATTCCCCTCCTCATCGGCGGGGCGACGACGAGCCGGGTGCACACCGCCGTCAAGATTCATCCACGCTACGAGCGGGGGCAGGCGGTTCACGTCAACGATGCGAGCCGTGCCGTGGGTGTCGTCGGCGCCCTGCTCTCGCCGGAGGCCAAGCCTTCCTATATCGAGCGGCTGAGGGCCGAGTATCGCAAGGTCGCAGAGGCCCACGCCCGCAGCGAGGCGGAAAAGCAGCGCCTGCCGATCGCCAGGGCGCGTGACAATGCCTTCAAGGCGGACTGGGCGGCCTATCGGCCGAAGACGCCGTCCTTCCTCGGCACCCGCACCTTCCAGGACTGGGACCTCGCGGAGCTCGCCCGCTACATCGACTGGACGCCCTTCTTCCAGGCCTGGGAGCTGCGCGGCGTCTATCCGAAGATCCTCGACGACGAGAAGCAGGGGCCGGTCGCCCGGCAGCTCTTCGACGATGCGCAGGCCATGCTGGCGAAGATCGTCGCGGAAAAGTGGTTCACGCCCAAGGCGGTGGTCGGCTTCTGGCCGGCGGGGAGCGTCGGCGACGATATCCGCCTCTTCACCGACGAGACCCGGAACGAGGAGCTTGCGACCTTCTTCACGCTGCGCCAGCAGCTGACGCGGCGCGACGGCCGGCCGAACCTCGCCATGGCCGATTTCGTGGCGCCGGCCGATAGCGGCAAGGCGGATTATCTCGGCGGCTTCGTCGTCACCGCCGGCTTCGGCGAGATCGCCATCGCCGAGCGCTTCGAGCGGTCGAACGACGACTATTCCTCCATTCTCGTGAAAGCACTGGCCGACCGCTTCGCCGAGGCCTTCGCCGAGCGCATGCACGAATATGTGCGCAAGGAACTGTGGGGCTATGCGGCGGACGAGACTTTTTCGCCGACCGACCTCATCGGCGAGCCCTATGCCGGCATCCGCCCCGCCCCCGGCTATCCGGCGCAGCCCGACCATACGGAGAAGGAAACGCTCTTCCGCCTGCTGGACGCCGAGCGGACCATCGACGTGCGGCTGACGGAGGGCTTTTCCATGTGGCCCGGCTCCTCCGTCTCCGGCCTCTACATCGCCTCGCCCGAGAGCTATTATTTCGGCGTCGCCAAGGTGGAGCGCGATCAGGTGGAGGACTATGCCCGCCGCAAGGGCATGAGCGTGCCGGAGGTGGAACGCTGGCTCGGCCCGGTGCTCAACTACATGCCGGCGCCGCGGGAGGATGCGGCCTGAGGTTTCTCAGGCCGTCGCAAGGTTCAGCAGCAGCACCATCGCATAGCTGGCGGCGGCGAGAACGGCGAGCGACAGCACGACCGTCGCCGTGACCTTCGGCCCCGCGCGCATGACGCGGGTGAGGTCGATGCCGAGCCCGAGGGCGGCCATGGACAGGATCGTGAGGACCGTTGCGGCCTTGCCCATGATCGCCGCCAGTTCCGCATCGATGAGGCCGGCGCTGCGGGCGGCCAGCATGGCGAGGAAGCCGAGGATGAACCAGGGCACGAGCCGGTGCAGCGCCGGCCGCTTGCCGCCCGCCTTGCCGGAGGCGAGCGAGAGAACGAAGACGACGGGCCCGAGCATCAGCACGCGCACGAGCTTGACGAAGGTGCCGATCTGGATGCTGAGGGCGGAGACCGGCGCGGTGGCGGCCAGCACCTGCGGCACGGCATAGACCGTCATGCCCGCCATCACGCCGTAGCCCGTCGCCGAAAGGCCGAGCAGCGGCACCAGCGCCGGCAGCAGGAGCACCGTCACCATGCCGAGGACAGCCGTGAAGGCGATGGAGGAGGCGACGTCCTCGGCGTCCGCGTGGATGACCGGCGCCGTCGCGGCGATGGCGGAATTGCCGCAGATCGAGTTGCCGCAGGCGACCAGCAGCGCGACGCGGCGCGACAGGCCGAGCCCCCGGCCGATGCCGTAGCTTGCCAGCAGCGCCAGCCCCACCACCGCCGCGATGGCGCCGATGAGCGGCAGGCCCAGGCCGGCGATTGCCGCGGTGCTGACGCCGGCCCCGAGCAGAACGATGGCGACCTCCAGGAAATATTTGGCCGAAAAGGCGATGCCCGGATCGTAGGTCGCCGGCCGTCGAAGAGCGAGCCGACAGAGCGCGCCGATGAAGATGGCCAATACCAGCGCCTCGATCCACGCCCTGCCCGTCAGCCGCATCTCCACCTGCTCGGCGAGTACCGCAAGACCCGAAACGAAGGCGGAGAGCAGCACGCCGGGCAGGATGCTAGAAATTCCAAGGATCGATTCGTTTCTAGGTGTTTTTTCCATGCGGAGAGGAATGCGCTTGAAAGATCGTTCGATCCATCGGTAAATATCGCATGTTTCATTCGGCTGGATCGAACAGATGATGACGTTGGAGCAATTGCGCATCTTCGTCGCCGTGGCGGACCGGGAGCACCTGACGCAGGCGGCCGAGGCGCTTCGCCTGACGCCCTCGGCGGTCAGCTCGGCGATCCGCGTGCTGGAGGATCGCTACGGGCTGGCGCTCTTCCACCGCACGGGTCGGCGGATCGAGCTGACGGATGCGGGCCTTGCCTTCCTGCCGGAGGCGAAGGCGACGCTCGCGCGGGCGGAAAGCGCCGATCTCTTCCTGACGGAATTCGGGGACTTGAGGCGCGGCACGCTGGCGCTTGCCGCCAGCCAGACGGTTGCCGGCTACTGGCTGCCGCCCCGCCTCATGCGGTTCCATGAGGCCTATCCGGCGCTCGCCATCCGCGTGGGCGGCGGCAATACGGAACAGGTGGCCGATGCCGTCCTCGACGGCCGGGCCGAGCTCGGCTTCGTGGAGGGAGCAGTGGACCATCCGGCGCTGGCGCAGCGTGTCGTCGCCCGCGACCGGGTCGTCGTCGTCGCGTCCGAGGGGCATCCGCTCGCCGGCAGGCTGGTCACGCCCGACGACCTGTCCGCCGCGCGCTGGGTATTGCGCGAGCCGGGCTCAGGCACGCGCAACGCGCTCACCTCCGTGCTCGACGAGACGATGCTGGATATCGCGCTGTCGCTTCCCTCCAACGAGGCGGTGCGCAGCGCCGTGCTCTCCGGCAATGCGCTGACGGCGGTGTCGGAATATGTCGTTGCGGACGATCTTGCGGCCGGCCGGCTTGCGCCCATCGCCTTCGACCTGCCGGAGCGGGCCTTCCGCCTGCTGCGGCACAAGGAGCGCCACCGCTCCAAAGCAGGGCTCGTCTTCGAGGCGATGCTTTAGTCGCCCCGGCCGCGGAACCGGCGCTGGTAGGCCGGGTCGTAGAGCGAGCTTTCGCGGAAATCCTCCGCGCCGAGCGTGCGGCCGACGAAGATCAGCGCGGTGCGCTCGATCGGCTCTTCCGCCACCTTCGCGATGATATCGGAAAGCGTGCCGCGGATGATCCGCTCGTCCGGCCAGGAGGCCTTGACGACGATGGCGACGGGGCAATCCGCGCCGTAGAGCGGTGTCAGGTCCTCGACGACCGTGTCGAGTGCGTGGATGGCGAGGTGGATGGCGAGCGTCGCGCCCGTCGCGCCGAAACCTTCCAGCGTTTCGCGGTTCGGCATGGGCGAGGCACGGCCGGAGACGCGGGTGAGCACGAGGCTCTGCGCGACGGCGGGAATGGTGAGCTCGCGGCCGAGCGCCGCTGCCGCGGCGGCGAAGGAGGGCACGCCCGGCGTCATCGAATAGGCGATGCCGTGCTTTTCCAGCCGGCGGATCTGCTCGGCGACGGCGCTCCAGACGGAAAGGTCGCCGGAATGAAGTCGCGCCACGTCCTCGCCGGCTTCCGCCGCGCGCAGGAATTCCGCCTCGATCTCGTCGAGCGACAGGGGCGCCGTATCGACGATGCGCGCGCCCGGCGGGCAGTATTGCAGCAGCTCCGGCGAGACGATGGAGCCGGCATAGAGGCAGACGGGGCATGCTGCGATGAGATCGCGGCCGCGTACGGTGATGAGGTCGGCGGCGCCGGGGCCGGCGCCGATGAAGTGAACGGTCATGTCTCAGTCCTCGATTTCGTTAGCCGGCTTTACCCAGCGCCATTGCGTGACCGGCATGGCCGGCCGCCAGCCCGTCATCTGCCCGACAGGCGCGGCGCGTGCGATGTCGATGCGGATCAGCGATCCGCCGAGCCGGGCATGGTGGGCGATCAGGACCGCCTCCATCTCCGTCGTCACCGCATTGGCGACGAGCCGGCCGCCGGGTTTCAGCCCGCCGATCGCCGCCTCCATCACGCCCTTCTCGCTGCCGCCGCCGCCGATGAAGACGGCATCGGGCGCGGCAAGGCCGGTAAGGGCCGCCGGTGCGGTGCCCTCGATGAGCACAAGGCCCGGTACGCCGAAATTCTTCGCGTTGCGGCCGATGCGGGCGGCGCGCTCGGGATGGCCCTCGACGGCGATGGCCCTCAGCGACGGGTCGGCCAGCATCCATTCGATGCCGACGGAGCCCGAGCCGGCGCCGATGTCCCACAGGAGTTCGCCATGCCGGGGGGCAAGCGCCGAGAGCGTCAGGGCACGGACCTCGCGCTTGGTGATCTGGCCGTCATGCTCGAAAAGATCGTCGGCAAGGCCCGGCGCATAGGCGAGCACCCGCGCCGTCTCTCCGGCGACGACCTCCAGCGCGCAGACGTTCAGCATGTCCGCATCGGCAAGTGCGAAACTCTCCGCCCGGTGGCGGCTGACGCGCTCGCGCGGCCCGCCAAGCGCCTCGAGCACGGTGAGCGCCGAGGCGCCGAAGCCGGCTTCGGCAAGGAGCGTCGCCAGCGCGGCGGGGCCGTCGCTGTCCGAGGTCAGCGCGAGGATGCGGCTGCCGGGGTGAAGGTGCGGGCGGATGAGGTCGAGTGGCCGTCCGTGCAGCGAGACGCAGGTGATCTCCTGCAGGGCCCAGCCCATGCGCGAGGCGGCGAGGCTGAAGGCGGAGGGAGCCGGCAGGACCCGCATCTCGGCCCGTGCGATGCGGCGCGACAGCGTGACGCCGACGCCGTAAAAGAAGGGATCGCCCGAGGCGATGATGACGACGGGCCGGCCCCGCGCCGCCAGCACCGCTTCGACGGAGCGCTCGAAGGGGCTGAGCCAGGTGTGGGCCTCGCCCCGGATCGCCGCGCCGGCAAGCTTCAGATGCCGTGCGCCGCCGAAGACGAGTTCGGCCGCGCCGATGGCGGCCTTGGCCGCATCGCCAAGACCGGCTAGACCATCCTCGCCGATCCCGACGATGGTGAGCCACGGGGCGGCGGAAGGGGTCGGGTCAGGCGTGGACAAGAAACGCATCCTCATACTGGGTGGCACGGCGGAGGCACGCGACCTCGCGGGCCGCCTTGCCGGTAGGGCCGATCTTTCCGTCACGCTGTCGCTTGCCGGCCGCACGCTCGATCCCGCGCCGCAGCCCGTGCCGGTGCGCACCGGCGGCTTCGGCGGCGCGGCGGGGCTTCAGGCCTATCTTGTGAAAGAGGTTGTCGACCTGCTGGTCGATGCGACCCATCCCTTCGCCAAGCGCATTTCCGCCAATGCCCGCGCGGCAAGCGCGGCGGCGGGCGTTCCGTTGCTGAGGCTCGAACGGCTCGGCTGGGAGGAAGTGGAAGGCGACCGCTGGACGCGCGTTGCCTCGATCGCCGATGCCGTCACGGCGCTGGGCGAGGCGCCGCGCCGCGTCTTCCTCGCCATCGGCCGGCAGGAGGCGAGGGCCTTCGATGCCGCCCCGCAGCATCACTATCTCGTGCGCAGCGTCGATCCCGTCGATCCGCCGCTCGCCGCCCCTCATGTCGACTATCTGCTCGCCCGCGGCCCCTTCGCCATCGAGGCGGAGGAGGGGCTCTTGCGGGAACATCGCATCGAGGTGGTCGTCAGCAAGAATTCCGGCGGCGAGGCCACCTACGGCAAGATCGCCGCCGCGCGCCGCCTCGGCCTTCCCGTCGTGCTGGTCGAGCGGGAGGGGGCGGCGGAGGGCCACCGTGCCGAAACGGTCGAGGAAGCGGTGCTGCGCGTCGATCACCTTGCCGGCTCCTTGAGGAAGCGCGGCGTATAGACGAGGTCCGGCAGGTTCGGGCGGGCGATGGTGCGCGTTTCCGGCGAGCCGATGACCACGCAGGTCGCCATGTCGGCGCGTTCCGCCTCGGCTTTGCCGAGCGGCATGACCAGCATGCTTTCATCCGGCCGGCCGGCGGCGCGGCCGAAGATCACCGGCGTTGCGGCCGGCAGCACCTCGCGCAGGATCTCGAAGGCCCGGCCGAGCTGCCAGGGCCGCGCCTTGCTGATCGGGTTGTAGAGCGCGATGACGAGCCCGGCCTCGGCGACCATGCGCAGGCGCTTCTCGATGATTTCCCAGGGCTTCAGGTTGTCCGAAAGCGAGATGGCGCAGAAATCGTGGCCGAGCGGCGCGCCGATGCGGGCCGCGACCGCCAGCATGGCCGTGACGCCCGGCACCACGACAAGATCGACGGCCTTCCAATCCGAAGGCCCCGCATCGATCGCCTCGCAGACGGCGGCCGCCATGGCGAAGACGCCGGGATCGCCCCCCGAGACGACGCAGACATCCACCCCCGCCGCCGCCCGCGTCAGCGCCGCCTCGGCGCGGTTCAGCTCCTCGCGGTTGTCGGAGGCGACCTTGACCTGGTCCGCGCGCAGGTCCAGCCGGTCGATATAGGGGAAGTAGCCGAAGAATTCGGTCGACGCCTCGACGGCGCGTCGCGCCTCGGGCGTCATCTGGTCCGGATTGCCGGGGCCGGTGCCGATCACGAAGAGCCTGCCGGTCATGCGCGTTCGCTCCAGCCCGGCACGAGCACCAGCGAGAAATAGGGCGCCGCATCGTCGAGCTTTTCGGAAAGGCGCATGGACTTGCTCGTCGCCATCGTGCCGCGCTCGACATAGATCGCCTCGCCGAGCCTGCCGGCGTCCGAAAGCGCCCGGCGGATCTTCGGCAGGTTGCGGCCGACCTTCATGATGACGGCGGCCTGCGTGTCCACGAGGCGGCGCGACAGTTCCGTCTCCACCATCGTGCCCGGCAGGACGGAGAGCACGTCGTCGCCCTGCACGATGGGCAGGCCCGACAGCGACCAGCAGCCGGACATCGCCGTGATGCCCGGGATGACCTCCGTGGGAAAACGGTCGGCGAGCCGCACATGCAGGTGCATGTAGGAGCCGTAGAACATCGGGTCGCCCTCCGACAGGATCGCGACCGTGCGGCCGGCGGCAAGATGCTCCGCGACGGCTGCGGCCGAGGCGTCGTAGAAGGTGGTGATCTGGCCCTTGTAGTCGTCGTGGTCCTTGTCGATCTCCGTCGTCACCGGATAGTAGAGCGGCAGTTCCGCCATGCCGGGTTTCAACAGGCCCTCGACGATGGCCCGGCCGTTGCCGGCGCGGCCGGCCTTGGCGAAATAGGCGAGCACGTCGGCCTCGCCGAGCGCGCGCACCGCCTTCAGCGTCAGGAGTTCCGGATCGCCGGGGCCGGTGCCGACGCCATAGAGTTTTCCCGTCATCGTCATACTCCGGGCCTTGCCAGCGAATTGAGGGCGGCGGCCGTCATGGCGCTGCCGCCGAGGCGGCCGCGCACGATGGCGAAGGGCACGCCGTAGGAGTTTTCCGCCAGCGCATCCTTGGATTCGGCGGCACCGACGAAGCCGACCGGCATGCCGAGGATCGCCGCCGGCTTCGGCGCGCCGTCGCGCAGGAGCTCGAGCAGGTAGAAGAGCGCCGTCGGCGCATTGCCGATGGCGACGACCGAGCCCGCCATGCGCTCGAGCCACAGGCGGATCGCGGCGGCCGAGCGGGTGTTGCCGATCTCTTTCGCGATCTCCGGCGTGCGGGGATCGCGCAGCAGGCAGAGCACGTCGTTGTTGGCAGGCAGGCGGGCGGCGGTGACGCCGCGCGCCACCATCTCGGCGTCGCAGAAGATCGGTGCCCCGGCCTGGAGCGCCCCGCGGGCCGCCTCGACGAAGCCGGGCGAGAAGACGAAATGCGGCGCGGCCTCCACCAGCCCGGCGGCATGGATCATGCGCACGGCGACATCCGCCTCCGCCTCGGAGAAGCGCGAAAGATCCGCCTCGGCGCGGATGATCGCGAAGGAGCGTTCGTAGATGGCCGTGCCATCCTTGATGTAGTCGTACTGGGTCATGAGCGGCCTTGATAGGCAGAGACGAGCTCTGCGGGCGGGATGCGGTGGAGAAGGGCTTTCGCCGGCTCACCGTCGAGGCGGCGCGCGCGCAGCAGGGCGGCAAGGCGTTGGATGGCGGGCGTAAGGTCAGTAGCCGGCAGCGTGGCGGCGGGTGCATCGCCCGCTCGTCCGTCGAGGACGAGGCCGACGCCTGCGGCGGTGCCGCAGAGGGTGAGGGCAGCGGCGGCCGGGTGGGCGCAGCCCTTGGGGCAACCGGAAATATGGACGGCGACGGAGCCGTCGAGCAGCGCTCCGGCCTCGCCCGCCAGCACATCGGCGGCGGCGCGGGTGTCGAACGTGCCGGAAGCGCAGCCGGCCACGCCCGCGCAGATCGAGACGGTGCGGCCGGGTGCGTCCTTTCGATGCCAGAAGCCCTCGCGGTCGGCGGCGGCCCGCGCCCCGGCGAGCCTTTCCCCGGAAAGCCCGCAGACGAGAAGCGTGCGATGGGGCGCAAGGCGGAAGGCTTTGGCGCCGCAGGCCGAAAGGCCATCGGCCAGCGCGGCGAGCCGCTCGGCCTGCATCTGGCCGTAGGCGGGCGCGACGCCGAGCACGGCCTCCTCGCCGATGCGGTGCACGCCGAGCGGGTGAATGGATGCGGCAGCAGGAAGGGCCGGCACCGGCGCGCGGCGAAGTGCCGATATATCGAGGTCGCGCCCCCGCGCGGCCGCGCCGTGGGTAGCGAGGGCGGCGGCAATCGCCATGACGCCGCCGGCCGCCTCGTCCGGCGGCAAAAGGGCAACGGGCCTTGCCGTCGCACGGTCGCCGCCGACGGAAAGGCGCCAGAGAATCCTGCCCGCGGTGGAAACGGCGTCGAGACGGATATCGGCAACCATGTCGGCCAGCGACAGCACGCCGCCGCCGTCGACGACGACGGAGAGTTTCGGTGCCAGGGAAAGGCCGGCCGTGGAGAGTTCCCGGCGCAGGGCCTCGGCCAGCGGCGTCGCATCGGCGGTCTCGGACGGATCGACACCGGCGAGCGGCGGGATTTCGACGGCAACGCCCGTCTGCGGGACGATGCCGGCGGCGCGCAGCCCTTCGGCAAGATGCGGCACGGTGGCTTCGCTGAGGCCGCGGAGCTGGAGATTGCCGCGGGCGGTGATCTCGATCAGGCCGTTGCCGTGGCTGCGGGCGAGGCCGGCAAGGGCGGCAAGATCCCGCGCCGAAAGCGTGGCCGCGACGGGGCGAAGGCGTACGAGCAGGCCGTCGCCGGTGCACATCGGTGCGGCGATCGACGGGCAGGCGCCACGGCGCAAAGCGTCGGTAGAAGCGACCGCCGTTGTCATCCCGCGTCCTCCCCGGTGTCGGGCGCGGGGCGGCGGATGAGGTAGGTATCCATGATCCAGCCGTGGTCCTCGCGGGCCCTGCGGCGGGTCTCGGTAATGGTTTCCGCCATGTCGGCGAGCCGGCCGGAGAGGAGGATTTCGTGCGGCGTGCCGAGATAGGCGCCCCACCATATTTCCGCCTCGGGGTCCTCCACCGTGCGGAAGGCCTGCACGCCGTCGAGCATGACGAGGGCATCGCGCGTGCTTTCCGGCCAGCCTTCGGCAAGGCGGCGGCCGGTGGTGATCTCGACGGGAAGGCCGATGCGGTTGAGCGCGATGCTATGGCCGGCGCAGAGCGCCTGCACGCTGGTGATGCCGGGGATCACTTCGGTCTCGAAAGAAACCCGCCCGGCGGCGCGCACATGCTCGATGATGCGCAGCGTGCTGTCGTAGAGCATGGGATCGCCCCAGACGAGCAGGCCCAGCGTCCCGTCCTCGTCCGTTTCGGCAAGCAGCGTGCGCTCGTAGATGGCGGCGATGGCATGGTGCCAGTCGTTGACGCCGTCCTCGTAGGCGCCGTCGGCGCGGCGCACCGGCACGGCATAGTCGAGAATGCGGCAGGCGGGGTTTTCGAGGAAGCGGTCGCAGATCTCGTGGCGCATATCGGCAAGGAATGCCTTCTCGTCGCCCTTCGTCGGGATGAGCAGCACGTCGGCGCGATTCAGCGCCTTGATCGCCTGAACGGTCATGTGCTCGGGGTTTCCCGCGCCGATGCCGATGACCAGTATCTTCCTCAAACCCTGTCTCCCGTGCGGCTTGCGCTCCCGGTTGCGGCCCGGAATGGGTCCCGCCTGTCCTTCCTAATCCCAAACGGCGGCGGAAAACAGCCCCCGGATCGCGCCCTTTGCCGGTCTTTTTGAGACGCCTTAAGCCGCGGCGCGGCTCGAAAGATAGGCGCGCGGCGAGGCGCCGAGCATGCGGCGGAACATGGTGGTGAAGGCTGGGACGCTCTCGTAGCCGGCGTCGAGCGCCACGCGCGTGACCGGCTCGCCGGCGGCAAGGCGCGGCAGGCAGGCGAAGAGGCAGGCCTGCTGGCGCCAGGTGACGAAGCTGACGCCCATCTCCTGCCGGAAGAAGCGCGTGAAGGTGCGCCGGCTCATGTTGAGCCGCTTCGCCCAGTCGTCGATCTTGGCGGCCGGCGAGGGATGGTCGACGAAATCGCGGCAGAGGCTGGCCAGCCGTCCGCTCGCCGGGAAGGGCAGGCCGAGCCGGCGTTCCGGCAGGCGGCCGATCTCGTCGAGCAGCAGCGCCATGACGAGGTCCGCCCGCCCGCCGTCCTCGGGCACCCGGCCCTGCTGCACGGCGGTGGCGATGAGCTGGCGGGCAAGCTCCGTCACCTCCAGCACCGCCGGTTCGGGCGAGGCCGCCTGGCCCGTCGGCGCATGGATATAGACCGAGCGCATGCTGACGTCGCTGCACATCTCGACGGAATGTTCGAGGCCTCGCGGGATGACGAGGGCGTGGCCGGGCGGGATCATCCAGCGCCCGCGGTCCGTCGCCACCAGCACCACGCCGGAGAAGACGCAGAGGAACTGTGCGCGGCGATGGCGGTGCAGCGGCACCAGATAGCCGCCCGGAATGTCGGTGCTGTGGACGAGGACGTCCGCATTCGACTGCTCCATGCGGGCGAGATTGCGCACATGCTCGTCGTTGAGCGCCTGCAGGCGCGCCGCCGTCAGTTTTTCCATCTTTGGCCCATTCGCGTAAGAAGTGGACCTCACCACAAAAGCAGGCCGCACGCAATCCTTGTAATGGAAGCGCAACGGATCTCCTCCCCTGGGACCATTTCGAGGCCACCATGTCCACTATCGTTCCCGCGGCCCCGCGCGGCGCCGTCACCACCACCTATTCCATCATCCTCGCGGTCAGCGCCTGCCACATGCTGAACGACATCATGCAGTCGCTGCTGACGTCGCTCTATCCGCTGCTCAAGCAAAACTATGCGCTCGATTTCGTGCAGATCGGCCTTCTGACCATGGCCTTCCAGGTCACGGCCTCGCTCTTGCAGCCGGCCGTCGGCCTCGTCACCGACCGCTGGCCGATGCCGTTCTCCCTGCCGGTCGGCATGGGCAGCACCTTCGTCGGGCTGATCATGCTCGCCTATGCGCATTCCTTCCCCATGCTCGTCTTCGGTGCCTGCCTGATCGGCCTCGGCTCGGCGGTCTTCCATCCGGAATCCTCGCGCGTCGCGCGCCTCGCCTCGGGCGGGCGGCACGGGCTTGCCCAGTCGATGTTCCAGGTCGGCGGCAATGCCGGTACGGCGCTCGGGCCGCTGCTCGCCGCCTTCATCGTGCTTCCCTTCGGCCAGACGAGCGTTGCCTGGCTCTCGGTCGTCGCCCTTCTCGGCATGGGCATCCTCACCTGGGTCGGCAACTGGTATGCCGGCGAGCGCCGGCTTGCCGCGAGCCGTCCGGCCGCCAGCCGCGAACTGCCGTTGCCGCGCGGTAAGGTCGCCTGGGCGCTTGCCGTCCTCGTGCTGCTGACGACGACGAAGAACGCCTATCTCTCCAGCATCTCGAGCTATTTCACCTTCTACACGATCAACCGCTTCGGCCTCGACGTGCAGCAGGCCCAGCTCATGCTGTTCCTCTTCCTCGGCTCCTCGGCGCTCGGTGTCTTCCTCGGCGGGCCGATCGGCGACCGCCTCGGCACGCGCTTCGTCATCTGGTTCTCGATCCTCGGCGTCATTCCCTTCGCGCTGCTGCTGCCCTATGCCAACCTCTTCTGGACGGGCGTGCTGACGGTGATGATCGGCCTCATCTTCTCCTCGGCCTTCTCCAACATCGTCGTCTTCGCGCAGGAACTGGTGCCGGGCCGCGTCGGCATGATCGCCGGCATCTTCTTCGGCTTCGCCTTCGGCGCGGGCGGCCTTGCGGCGGCCCTGCTCGGCGGCGTCGCCGACAGCCGCGGTATCGACTTCGTCTTCAAGGCCTGCTCCTACATGCCGCTGCTCGGCATCCTGACGGTCTTCCTGCCGCGCCTGCCGGCAAAGCACTGAGCTTTTCGAAGACCGTTCGCCGAAAGAGGCCCGGATGCACCCCGCATCCGGGCCTTTTCTATTGCGCGCCGACGCGCGCCGCATTATGCATTTGCCTGCTCTAACGGGGTGCCCGCAGGTTTTCCTGCCGGCTGAGAGGCGGTTCCGCCAACCCGAAGAACCTGATCCGGCTCGTACCGGCGGAGGGATTAGACGGCACATTCCAGCGCCCTATTCCCGTTTGTGACCAGACAAGGAGGCGCTGATGCGCAGGACTGTTCTCATTTCGATCGCGGCGCTTGCCGCGTCCCTCGCCTTTCCCGCGCTCGCGCAGGAAAAAACGCTGACCGTCTATACCTACGAGAGCTTCGTCGCCGACTGGGGGCCGGGGCCGAAGGTCAAGGAAGCCTTCGAGAAGACCTGCGGCTGCAAGGTCGAGTGGGTGAGCGCCGCCGACGGCGTCGAGCTCCTGACGCGGCTGAAGCTGGAAGGCGAAGACACCAAGGCAGACGTGGTGCTCGGCCTCGACACCAACCTCATCTCCGAAGCGAAGGCGACGGGCCTCTTCGAAAAGCACGGGTTGGCGCCGGAAGGCCTCACCGTGCCAGGCGGCTTTGCCGACGATACGTTCCTGCCCTATGACTACGGCCATTTCGCCGTCGTCTATGACAGCGAGACGCTGAAAAACCCGCCGTCGAGCTTGAAGGACCTCGTCGAGGGCGACGCCTCGCAGAAGATCGTCATCGAGGACCCGCGCACCTCGACGCCGGGCCTCGGCCTGCTGCTCTGGGTGAAGTCCGTCTACGGCGACAAGGCTGGCGAGGCCTGGAGCAAGCTGAAGGACCGCGTGCTGACCGTCACGCCCGGCTGGTCGGAGGCCTACGGCCTCTTCACCAAGGGCGAGGCGCCGATGGTCCTCTCCTATACGACGTCGCCCGCCTATCATGTGATCGCGGAGAACACCGAGCGCTACAAGGCGGCCGCCTTCTCCGAAGGGCACTACGTGCAGATCGAGGTGGCGGGAATGACGCGCACCTCCGACGACAAGGATCTCGCCCGCCAGTTCCTGACCTTCATGACCGGGCCGGACTTCCAGTCCGTCATCCCGGAAACCAACTGGATGATGCCCGTCGGCAAGACGAAGGAGCCGCTGCCGGCCGCCTTCGACGCGCTGGTGAAGCCGGAGAAGACCTTCCTGATGTCCTCTGAGGAGGTCGCGGCCAACCGCAAGGCCTGGATCGACGAGTGGCTTTCCGCCATGAGCGCGAAATAAGATGCTGTTCGCCCGCGCCGAACGCCGGACGCTGCGCGCCGCGGGGGCTCTTGCCCTCTGCGGCGTCGTCGCCGTCGTCGGCGCGGCGACGGCCGTGCTGCTCGGCCATGCGGGCGAGGGCGGCGGCGCGCCGCTCTTCGATGCCTATATCCGGCGGGTGGCGACGTTTACGTTGATGCAGGCCGTGCTTTCCACCGCGCTTTCCGTGCTGCTCGCCATTCCGGTCGCCCGGGCGCTGGCGCGCCAGCGGGCCTTTCCGGGGCGGGTGTGGATCCTCCGGCTCTCGGTCGTGCCGCTCGGCCTGCCGGCGCTGGTCGCCGCGCTCGGCATCGTCGAGATCTGGGGACGGCAGGGCGTCGTCAACGACCTCCTGCGGCTTGCCGGTCTCGAAAACCCCGTCAGCGTCTACGGGCTTGCCGGCATCCTCGTCGCCCATGTCTTCTTCAACCTGCCGCTCGCCGTGCGCTTCCTTCTCGCCGCGCTGGAGCGCATCCCGCCGGAATACTGGCTGACCTCGGCCAATCTCGGCATGCGGGGCGGGGCGGTCTTCCGGCTCATCGAATGGCCGGTCATCCGCAGGGTGCTGCCGGGTATCGCCGGCCTCGTCCTGATGCTCTGCGCGGCGAGCTTCACCATCGTGCTGACGCTGGGCGGCGGGCCGGCGGCCACCACCATCGAGGTGGCGATCTACCAGGCGCTGCGCTTCGATTTCGACCCCGCGCGCGCCGTGCTGCTCGCTTTCCTGCAGATCGTGGTGACGGGCGCGCTGATCGCGCTCCTCTCGCTTTTCGGCCGCCCGCCCGAGGAGGGCGCGACGGCGGGCCGCGCCATCCGCCGCTTCGACGGTCGCCGGCGGCGCCTTTCCGACGGGTTCGTCATCCTTGTCTTCACGCTCTTCACCGCCGCCCCGCTCGCCGCCACCCTCGTTTCGGGCCTTGCGGCAGATTTCACGCGGCTCGCGCTCGATCCGCTGCTGCACCGGGCGTTTCTCACCAGCCTTGCCATCGCCTTCGCCTCGGCAAGCCTCAGCCTCGCGGTCGCCCTTCCCGTCGTGCTGGTGCCGCAGCTTGCGGGAGCCGGCGATACCGGCATGGGGACGCGGCTGATGGCGCGGGCGCTGCCGGCGGTCGGCTCGCTCATCCTCCTCGTGCCGCCGGTCGTCGTGGCGACGGGCTGGTTCCTGATGCTGCGCACCTTCGGCGAGACGGGGCGTTTCGCGCCGGCCATCGTCACCGTCATCAACGCGCTGATGGCGCTGCCCTTCGTGATCCGCGTGCTGGAGCCGGCCTATCGCACGCATCTGGCGCGCACCGCCCGGCTGGCGCTGAGCCTCGGCGTGACCGGGTTCGACCGTTTCCGCAGGATCGACTGGCCGGCACTGAAGAAACCCTTCCTCACGGCCTTCGCCTTTGCCATGGCGCTCTCGCTCGGCGATCTCGGCGCGGTGGCCATCTTCGGCGCGGACGGCTTCGTCACGCTGCCTTGGCTGCTCTTTTCCCGCATGGCGAGCTACCGCACGGCCGATGCGGCGGGCATCGCCCTTGTCCTCGGCGTGCTATGCCTTGTCCTGACGCTGCCCTCGACGGCGGCGGACCGTTCCAGCGAGAGCCCATCGTCCGATGCCTGAAACCGCCATCCTCCTTTCCGACGTCACCGTGCGCTTTGCGGAAAAGCGGCTCGCCTTCGACTGCGCCGTTTCGGCAGGCGCGGCGGTGGCGGTCGCCGGCCCCTCGGGGGCGGGCAAGTCGACGCTGTTCAACGTCATCGCCGGCTTCGAGATGCCGCGCACGGGCCGCGTCGAACTGCTCGGAAAGGACATGGCGGGGCGCGAGCCGGCCGAGCGGCCGGTCTCGGTCGTCTTCCAGGACAACAACCTCTTCGCCCATCTTTCCATTGCCGACAATGTCGGCCTCGGCATCGATCCGGGTCTGAAGCTCGATTCGGCGGCGCGCCAGAGCGTCTTCTCGGCGCTGTCGCGCGTCGGGCTCGGCGGCTACGAGCGGCGCCTGCCCGGCTCGCTTTCCGGCGGCGAGCGCCAGCGCGTGGCGCTTGCCCGCGCGCTGGTCCGCCGCCGGCCGATCCTCCTGCTCGACGAGCCCTTCGCCGCGCTCGACCCGGCCATGAGGGCCGAGATGGCGGACCTTCTCGCCGAACTGCGCGCCGAGACGAAGAGCACCATGCTCTTCATCACCCACCAGCCGGAGGATATCCGCCGGCTTGCCGACCGGGTGATGTTCATCGAGGACGGCGCGATCGCGATCGACGAGCCGGTGCGCGATTTCCTCTCGCGCCGGGAACCACCGGGCGTTGCAAAATTCCTCGGCCATGCGGCGATCTAGCCATGGGCGGCGTATCCCGCCGCCGCGCCGCGCCACAATTTGGACGCCCCCCTGTGTCACCGGGGCCACATGGAAACCGTTTGTCGAATCGGGAGTTGCCGGCCGGGTATGGCGCGACTATCTCATCGGTTCGAAGGCGCGAAGATGCGTGCCCGTGCTGCACCCGAAGGCTGTGGCAGGGGCGCGGACCCATCAAGGGGCGTGGGCAAGAGACATGGCGAAAGCAACGCAGGAAGCTGCAACGGTATCCGGGCGCGGGGTCTTGAGACCTGCCGCGGCCCTGCTGCTTGCCGCCTCCCTTCTGGCCGGCTGCACCTCGATCATCGAGCAGGCCTATGAGCCGGCGATCTCGCCGTCCTCCAATCCGCAGATCGTCGAGGAAGTGCAGAAGAACGACCCGCGTGCGCAGATGGGCGCCCGCGAGCATCCGCGCATCGTGGCGAGCTACGGCGGCGAATACAAGGACGCCAAGACCGAGCGGCTCGTCGCACGCATCGCAGGCGCGCTGACGGCGGTTTCGGAAAACCCGAACCAGTCCTACCGCATCACTATCCTCAATTCGCCGGCCATCAACGCCTTCGCGCTGCCGGGCGGCTATCTCTACGTCACGCGCGGCCTGCTCGCGCTTGCCAACGACGCTTCCGAGGTCGCGGCGGTGCTCTCGCACGAGATGGCGCACGTCACCGCCAACCACGGTATCGAGCGGCAGAAGAAGGAAGAGGCCGAGGTCATCGCCAGCCGCGTGGTGGCCGAGGTTCTGTCCAGCAACATCGCCGGCAAGCAGGCGCTGGCGCGCGGCAAGCTGCGCCTTGCCGCCTTCTCGCGCAACCAGGAGCTCCAGGCCGACGTGATCGGCGTGCGCATGCTGGGCGAGGCGGGCTATGACCCCTATGCCGCCGCGCGCTTCCTCGATTCCATGGCGGCCTATGCCCGCTTTACTGCCGTCGATCCCGACGCGGACCAGAGCCTCGACTTCCTGTCGAGCCATCCGAGCGCGCCGCAGCGCGTGGAGCTTGCCCGCATGCATGCCCGCGCCTTCGGCCCCGAGGGCACGATCGGCGACCGCGGGCGCGACTACTATCTCGCCGGCATCGACGGCCTGCTCTACGGCGATGCGCCGGAAGAGGGCTATGTGCGCGGCCAGACCTTCCTGCACGGCAAGCTCGGCATCCGTTTCGACGTGCCGGCCGGCTTCCAGATCGACAACAAGGCCGAGGCGGTGCTGGCGACCGGCCCGGGCGACGTCGCGATCCGCTTCGACGGGGTTGCCGACAGTCGCGGCCAGGATCTCGTCAACTACATTTCGAGCGGCTGGGTGACCGGCCTCAAGCCCGAGACGATCCGCCCGACCACCATCAACGGCCTGCCGGCGGCGACGGCGAGGGCCGCGGCCGACCGCTGGGAATTCGACGTCACGGTGGTGCGCATCGACGGCCAGATCTACCGCTTCCTGACGGCGGTGCCGACGGGCTCGGCCGCCCTGGAGCCGACCGCGGAAATCCTGCGCAGTTCGTTCCGCAAGCTGACACCGGCCGAAGTCGCCTCGCTGAAGCCCCTGCGCGTGCGCGTGGTCACCGCGCGCCCGGGCGACACGGTCGCCACGCTCGCCGGCCGGATGCTGGGGACGGACCGCAAGCTCGACCTTTTCCGGCTGATCAATGCCATGACGATCACCAGTACGGTCCAGCCCGGCCAGAAGTTCAAGATCATCAGCGAATGACGGCGGCGGGCGGCGCGGCGGCGTAACAGCCCATCATAGACTTTGATTGGTAATCTTCCGAAAGCCGGACTAGAGGTCTTCCATCTTCTCCGACTTCCGGAAACCGTCGCCATGGAATTCCTGCCCACGCTCGCAACGCTTCTCGCCTTCACCGCCGCCAGCCTTCTTCTGGCGATGACGCCCGGCCCCGACATGACGCTCTCGATCAGCCGGGCGCTGTCGCAGGGCCGCGGCCCCGCGCTCTATGTGGTGATCGGCACCAGCCTCGGCATCGTCGTGCACACGATGCTCGTCGCCTTCGGCGTCTCTGCCCTCATCACCGCCTCGCCGACGGCCTTCCTGATCCTGAAGACCGGCGGGGCGGCCTATCTGCTCTGGCTTGCCGTGCAGGCGATCCGCTTCGGATCGAATTTCACCGTGAAGGCGGCGGCCGGCCCACGTGGCACCGTGCTTGCCAACATCTCGTCCGGCTTCTGGGTGAACCTGCTCAATCCCAAGGTCATCATCTTCTTCATGACCTTCCTGCCGCAGTTCATCACCGCCGGCGACCCGAACGTCACCGGCAAGCTGATCTTCCTCGGCCTGTTCTTCATCGTCGTCGGCATTCCGGTGAACGTCATCGTCATCCTCGCCGCCGACCGGCTGGCGAGCTGGCTCCAGCAGAACCCGAAGGTGCTGCGCGGCATCGACTATACCTTTGCCGGCGTGTTCTCGGTCTTCGCGATGAAGATCTTCCTCACCCAGTCCCGCTGACCGGCCTCAGCCGATCAGCAGCGCGTCGTCGTCCAGCGTCTGGCCGCGCATCTTGCGGAACATGGCGATGAGGTCCTCGACCTCGAGGTTCTTGCGGTTGTCGCCGGCAACGTCGAGCACGATCTCGCCGCCATGCAGCATGACGGTGCGGTGGCCGTAGTCGAGCGCCTGGCGCATCGAGTGCGTCACCATCAGCGTCGTCAGCTTGCGCTCGGAGACGATCTTCTGCGTGAGGGTCATGATGAACTCGGCCATGCCCGGGTCGAGCGCGGCCGTGTGCTCGTCGAGCAGCAGCACGTCGGAGCCGGCGAGCGTCGCCATGACGAGCGAGACCGCCTGCCGCTGGCCGCCGGAGAGCAGGTCCATGCGGTCGCGCATGCGGTTTTCGAGACCGAGGTTGAGTTCAGCGATGCGCTCGCGAAAATGCGCACGGCGCTGCGGCCCGAGCGCTGCGGCAAGGCCGCGCCGTTCGCCGCGCCTTGCGGCAAGCGCAAGGTTCTCCTCGATGGAGAGCGCGCCGCAGCTTCCCGTCAGCGGGTCCTGAAAGACGCGGGCGACGCGGCCGGCGCGGGCGGCGGTGCCCTGGCGCGTCACGTCGGCGGTGCCGATCTTCACCGTTCCCTCCGTCGCGATGACGTCACCGGCAAGAACGCCGAGCAGCGTCGACTTGCCGGCGCCGTTCGAGCCGATGACGGTGACGAACTGGCCCTGGTCGATGGTGAGGCTGACGCCGTTCAGCGCCTGCTTCTGCAGTGGTGTGCCCTTGCCGAAGACGACCTTGATATCGGAGACGGAGATCATCAGGCGGCTCCCCCGCGGCGAAGGCGCGGCAGCACGAGCGCCACGGTGACGAGCACGGCCGTCACGAAATTGAGGTCGGAAGCCTGCAGCCCGAGCACGTCGGAGGAGAGCGCGAGCTGGATGGCGATGCGATAGAGGATCGAGCCGATGACGCAGCCGATCAGCGCGGCGAGGATACCGCGCGCGCCGAACAGCGTCTCGCCGATGATGACGGCGGCAAGACCGACGACGATGGTGCCGACGCCGGAGGTGACGTCGGCAAAGCCGTTCGTCTGGGCGAAGAGCGCACCGCCGAGGGCGACCAGCGCGTTGGACAGCGCGATGCCGAGATAGATCTGCCGGTTGGTGTCGACGCCCTGCGCGCGGGCCATGCGGGCATTCGCCCCCGTCGCGCGCATCGAAAGGCCGGCATCGCTCTCAAGGAAGCGCCAGACGACGATGACCGCGACGACGACGAGGACGCCGACGAAGAGCGGGCGGACGTAGAAATCCCTGAGGCCGTGGCCGAAGAAGGGGCTGATCATCGTCTCGGCATTGATCAGCGCGACGTTCGGCTTGCCCATGACGCGCAGGTTCACCGAGAAGAGCGCGATCATCGTCAGGATCGAGGCGAGAAGGTTGAGGATGCGGAAGCGCACGTTGAGCATCGCCGTGACGAGCCCGGCAAGGGCGCCCGCCACCATGGCGACGGCCGATGCGAGCCAGGGATTGAGCCCCGCGATGATCAGCACGGCGGCAACGGCCGCGCCGAGCGGGAAGGACCCGTCCACGGTCAGGTCCGGAAAATCCAGCACGCGGAAGGCAAGGTAGACGCCGATCGACACGAAGGCGAAGACCAGCCCCAGTTCGACGGCACCCCAGAAGGCAATCAGGCTCACGGCTCTACGCTTTCTCTTGAGTCACCCGTTCCGCGAAACGTGCGGAATAGGCCTTTCTAACAGATCAACCGCTGCCGGGCGATCCGGCAGCGGTTGATTGCAACAAGCGATATACGGAAAATCCGCGCTTATTCGATCACGCGGGTCGCGCGGCCGACGACGGCTTCCGGCAGGGTGACGCCCATCTTGGCGGCGGCGGACTTGTTGACGACGAGGTCCGTGCCGGCGGCGACCTTCACGGCGATGTCGCCGGGGTTCTCGCCCTTGAGGATGCGCACGACCACTTCGCCCGTCTGCTTGCCGACGTCATGGTAGTTGAAGCCGAGGGCCGCGATGGCGCCGCGCGAGACGGAATCCGTGTCGGCGGTGAAGAGCGGGAGCTTCGCTTCCTCGGCAACGGCGACCGCGCCTTCCAGCGCCGAGATGATCGTGTTGTCCGTCGGGATGTAGATCGCATCGGCGCGGCCGACCAGCGCGCGGGCGGCGCCCTGCACTTCGGCCGACTTGGTGGCGGCGGATTCGACGACCGTGAGGCCCGCCTTCTCGGCTTCGGCCTTCAGGACGGCGAGCAGCGAGACGGAGTTGGCTTCGCCCGAATTGTAGAGGAAGCCGATCGTCTTGGCGTTGGGCAGGATTTCCTTGATGAGCGCCAGATGCTCGGCAACCGGCGACATGTCGGAAAGGCCGGTGACGTTGCCGCCGGGCTTGTCCATGTTCGTGACGAGCTGCGCGCCGAGCGGATCGGACACGGCCGTGAAGACGACCGGGATATCCTTCGTGGCGGAAACGACGGCCTGGGCCGACGGCGTGGAGATCGGCACGATGACGTTCGGGCCTTCGCCGACGAACTGGCGGGCGATCTGCGCGGCCGTCGCGGGGTTGCCCTGCGCCGATTCGTAGATGAACTTCAGGTTCTCGCCTTCCTTGTAGCCGGCCGCTTCCAGCGCCTCCTTGACGCCGTCGCGGGCGGCGTCGAGCGCCGGATGTTCGACGATGGCGGTCACGGCGACCGTGACGTCTTCGGCCTGTGCGGGCAGCGTGATCGCGAGCGTTGCCGCGAAGGCGAGCAGAAGGTGGCGCATGAAGGATCTCCCTAGAATGATTTTAGGCTGTTTTTAGGCAAAACGGCCGGTCAAATCAATTCTCGCGACCCGCTCGGTCGATCATATTTTCTGATGGGACGCCGGAAGGGGCCCGCTCCTCAGTCGTCCTCGCCGTGCCCGGCGATCATCATCGCTTCGAAAGCCATGCGTTCGACCTTGCGCATGCGCTCGGATTCCGACTTGAGCTGGCCGCAGGCGGCGAGGATGTCACGCCCGCGCGGGGTGCGGATGGGCGAAGCGTAGCCGGCCTGGTTGATGAAATCGGCGAAGCGCTCGATCTGCTCCCAGTCCGAACACTGGTAGTTCGTGCCCGGCCAGGGATTGAAGGGAATGAGGTTGATCTTGGCCGGAATGCCCTTCAGGAGCTGCACCAGCAGCTTGGCGTCTTCCAGGCTGTCGTTGACATCCTTCAGCATCACATATTCGAAGGTGATGCGCCGCGCGTTCGACAGGCTCGGATAGGCCCGGCAGGCCTCCAGCAGCTCCTTCAGCGGGTATTTCTTGTTGATCGGCACCAGCATGTCGCGCAGCTCGTCGCGCACCGCATGGAGCGAGATCGCCAGCATGACGCCGATCTCCGAGCCGGTGCGGTAGATTTCCGGCACGATGCCGGAGGTCGACAGCGTCACGCGGCGCTTGGAGAGCGAAAGCCCGTCGCCGTCGGTGGCGATCAGCAGCGCGGTCTTCACGCTCTCGAAATTGTAGAGCGGTTCGCCCATGCCCATCATGACGATGTTGGAGACCTTGCGGCCTTCCGCCGGCACGATGGCGCCGGCCGGCGTATCGCGGTCCGGAAAGTCGCCGAGCCGGTCGCGCGCCAGCAGGAGCTGGGAGAGGATCTCCTCCGCCGTCAGGTTGCGCACCAGCTTCTGCGTGCCGGTGTGACAGAAGGAGCAGGTGAGCGTGCAGCCGACCTGGCTGGAAATGCAGAGCGTGCCGCGGCCTTCTTCCGGAATGTAGACCGTCTCGATCTCGACCGGCCGGCCCGCGCCGCGCGGCGGAAAGCGCAGCAGCCACTTGCGCGTGCCGTCGCTGGAGACCTGCTCCTCGACGATCTCCGGCCGTGCGACGGTGAAATGCGTCTTCAGCATCTCGCGCATGTCCTTGGACACGTTCGTCATGTCGTCGAAATCGGAAACGCCGCGCACGTAGAGCCAGTGCCAGAGCTGGCTGACGCGCATCTTCACCTGTCGTTCCGGCACGCCCTTTTCGGCGAGCGCGCGGCCCATGTCCTCGCGCGAAAGGCCGATCAGCGACGGCTTTTCGGCGGCCGGGATGGTGCGGACGACCGGCGCCTTGACGGGTTCGGCCGTGTTGAGAAAGTCCATGCTTGCCATCGGGTCATTCCTCGGAACGCAGAGCGGCGGCGCAGGCTTTTGCGCCGCAAGCGGTCCATGCTCGACTGAAGTTCATCGTGGACCCGAAAGCGCCGATCGTTGCGGCACACGGTCCGGTTGACGGCCCTTTAGCATTGTTCCGGCGGAAAGTCACCTGCCTTGCCGGTGCAGACCGCGCGCAGGCATGTCCGCAGCCAGCGATGCGCGGGATCGGCATCCATGCGCGGATGCCAGAGCATGGAAACCGTGTAGCCCGGCAGGTCCACCGGCAGGGGAAAGGTCGCCATGCCGTCGCGCAGACGTCCCGTCGACCGCTCCGAGACCTGCGCGACGAGGTCGGAGCCGCGCGCCAGCGTCAGGGCCTCGGAGAAGCTTGCGACGGTGACGGCGATGGTGCGCGCAAGGCCGAGACGCGCCAGCGCCTCGTCCACCGGACCGCGATCGAGCTGGCGGCGGGAGACGACCACATGGGCGCCCGCCGCATAGCGCTCCGCCGTCACGGGGCCGTCCAGCAGCGGATGGCCCCTGCGCACGACGCCGACGAAGCGGTCGCGGAAAAGCGCCTGCGCGCGCACCTCCGGCCCCGTCGTATCGCCGATCACGCCGGTCTCGAGGTCCACCGAGCCGTCGCGCAGCGGCGCGCTTTCCTTGTCCGGCTTCGAGACGAAGCGCAATTTCACGCCCGGCGCATCGCGCGCGATGCGCGCCAGCAGCGCCGGCCCGAACGTATCGACGAAGCCCTCGCGGTTGCGCAGGGTGAAGGTGCGCTGAAGGCGCGAAAGGTCGAGGATCTCGGCCGGCCGCAGCAGCGCCTCGGCCTCCTGCACGATCCGGCCGACCGCACGGCGAAGCTCTTCCGCCCGCGGGGTCGGCACCAGGCCGCGCCCGGCGCGCACCAGCAGCGGGTCGCCGGTCGCGTCCCGAAGGCGCGCCAGCGCCCGGCTCATGGCGGAGGGGCTGAGATGCAGCCGCCGCGCCGCCCGCGCGACGCTGCCCTCGGCAAGAAGCACGTCGAGCGTGACGAGGAGATTGAGGTCGGGATGGGACATGCGGATAAGTCTAGCATGCCCGCGCCGGGATGATATGGCGTCAGGCGCACGAATATAGTGCAAACGATGCATGTTCCGCCCTGTTCCGCAAAAGCCTATCTGCTCCGCAAACGACGAAGGAGCATATCATGGCCATATCCCGGAGCATTTCCCCATCATGGAACAGGACGGGAGCGCTTGCCGGCCTTTCCCTCTCCATGCTCCTCTCCTCCCTTGGCACCAGCATTGCCAATGTCTCCCTGCCGACGCTGGAGCAGGCCTTCGCCGCGCCGTTCCGGCAGGTCCAGTGGGTGGTGCTGGCCTACCTCTTGGCGAGCACGGTGGCGATCGCCGGCATCGGCCGCCTCGGCGATCTCTTCGGCCGCCGCCGGCTGCTGCTTTGCGGCCTTGCGCTGTTCACCGCCGCCTCGCTGCTTTCCGGCCTGTCGCCGTCCCTGCCCTTCCTCCTTGCCGCCCGGCTGGCGCAGGGCCTCGGTGCGGCCGCCATGATGGCGCTTGCTCTCGCCTTCGTCAGCGAGACGGTGGAGAAGGAGCGGATCGGCAGCGTCATGGGTCTCTTCGGCACCATGTCGGCGGTCGGCACCGCACTCGGCCCCTCGCTCGGCGGCGTGCTGATCTCCGGCTTCGGCTGGCCGGCGATCTTCCTTGTCGCCGTGCCTTTCGGCATGCTCGCCTTCCTGCTGGTGCGGCGCTTCCTGCCGGCCGATGGCCCGGCAACGACGGCCGGCCGCTTCGATCTTGCCGGCGCGGGGCTGCTCGCCGCCGCGCTGACGGCCTATGCGCTCGCCATGACGCTCGGCAATGGCACGCCCGGCCTGACGAACGGCGCGCTTCTTGCCGCCTCCCTCGCCGGAGCGTTGCTCTTCGTCCTGCGGCAGCGGAAGACGCCGTTCCCGCTGGTCCGTCCGGCCGCCTTCCGCCGCCCCGGCTTTCCCGCCAGCCTGGTCGCCAATGTCCTCGTCGCGGCGGTGGTGACGACGACGCTGATCGTCGGGCCGTTCTATCTCTCCCGCACGCTCGGGCTCGGGCCGGCGCATGTCGGCTTCGTGCTGGCGACCGGACCCGCCATCTCGGTGCTGACCGGCATTCTTGCCGGGCGCATCGTCGATCGGGTCGGCGCACCCGGCGCCGTCGTTGCGGGGCTTGCCGTCATGGCGGTCGGCGCGGCGTGCCTGCCGGTCCTTTCCACGTTGTTCGGCCTTGCCGGCTATATCGCGGCCATCGTCATCCTGACGCCCGGCTACCAGCTCTTCCAGGCCGCCAACAATGCCGGCGTCATGACGGGCATCGCCCCGGGCGAGCGGGGCGTGATCTCCGGTCTCCTCAACCTCTCGCGCAATCTCGGCTTCATCACCGGCGCCTCGCTGATGGGAACGGTGTTCACCCAGGCGGTGGGCGCGGCGGACGTGGGGCGCGCAAGCCCTTCGGCGGTCGATGCCGGCATGCACGTCACCTTCGCCGTTGCCGTGGGCCTGATCCTCGCCGCCCTTGCCATGATGATCGCGGGCGTGCGGCGAAAGGCGGCCTAGGGGCAAACGAAAAGGGCCGGCGCAAGGCCGGCCCTTTTCATCGGATATCGGTCGGTCAGCGGCAGCTTTCGATCTGTTTCAGCGCAGCGGAAATGCCGGAGAGCGAATAGGAATAGGACGTCGCCGTGCCGCGGCGCGATTTCGCCTGGACCTGCATGTCCTTGCCGCCCTTCATGGCCGCGACCAGCGCCGGCTCCTCGGCGGCATTCTCGACCCAGGCCGAGTTGCCCTTGGTGAACATGACGAAGGTGCGCCCGTCGACGACGACGTTGACCTTGGAGCTTTCCTGCAGCGGATAGCCCATCATCGCCTGCGGCTCGTAGGAGATGTTCTGGCCCGGACGCTGCGAGACGAGGAAGAAGACGTCGCCGTGGTCGACGCCGGCCGGGTTCTTCTCCTTCGGCACGGAAAGCACGTAGCAGACCTTGCCGCCGTTCGACTGGTAGGAATAGGCACCCCAGGCATTGAACTGCTGAATGCGCGTCGGCGTCTGCGCCGAGGCAACGCCTGCGGTCGTCAGAACGAGGGCGAGTGCGGTTGCGAGCTTTCTTACGAACATGTTTTCCTGCCGGTTGTCTTGCCAGTGATTGCCAGCGAAAGGCCGTGCCTTGCACGCTGGTGTCGGCCATGCATGAGGACGATTTGGTTCATTTTGACTTAATTCAGGTTACCAAACCGTCAACAGATGCCATCTTACCAAGGTTCTTCCGCGCCGCACCGGGACGAATCTGCGCCGAAATCCGCCGCTGCCCCGAAAGAAAGGCGGGCGTGCCCAGTCCCCATTTGGTGAGATAGAACCCGTCGAAATGCCTAAAGGCACAAGGAATAGGGCAAGAATTTGACCCGAATCGGCCGCGCCCGGCTTAACCTGCCGGTTGCATGCCCGGCTTGTCCGCAAGCGCCTTGTCGGCCGAGGCATAATGGTCCTCGCGGATATGGCCGCGGATCGCCGCGAAGGCGGCCGTCAGCACGGCGATATCGTCGGAAAAGCCGACGATCGCGAGGAAATCGGGGATGCCGTCGAGCGGCAGCACGAAATAGGCGAGCGCCGCAAGCAGGATGCCGCGCACCCGGGTCGGCGTGCGCGGATCGAGCGCGCAATAATAGGCGGCCACGAGATCGCGGGAGAAGGGCACCTGGCGCATCGCGCGCTTGAGGACCGGCCAGAACCGCTTCCGAACACGCCGGCTCTGGCGCTCCTGTTCCTCCTCGTCGCCCGGCAGAAGGATCTCGCCGATCTTCACATCGTCCATGCAGACCTCCTTCGCGGGGCACTAAGATCGCCCGGCGAAAAACATATGGGAATGCGTCCGCGCGTCTTCAACTCTTCGTGCGCGCCGCCGCTGCCGTCTCCATGGCCGCCGCCAGCTTGAAGTCGAGCTCGGTGAGGCCGCCGGCATCGTGGTTGGTCAGCCGCACGTCGACACGGTTGTAGACGTTGAACCATTCGGGATGATGGTTGAACTTTTCCGCCGCGAGCGCCCCTTCCGTCATGAAGCCGAAGGCCTCGCGGAAGGATTTGAACCTGTAGCTTTTCTCGATGGCGATGCCGTCATCCGACCGTGCCCAGCCATCGAGCCCCGCCAGCGCCTCGCCGATCGCCCCTTCGCCCAGCTTTTCCTGTTTCATGGCCTCTCCTTGTCTGCGAATGAAAACGGCGCCCGAAGGCGCCGTGTTCCGTTTCTCCGGCCGTCCTCAGACGAAGAACTGGCCGCCGTTCGCCGAGATGGTCGAGCCGGTGATGAAGCCGGCGTCGTCCGAGGCGAGGAAGACGACGATGCGGGCGATCTCGTCCGGTTCGCCGAGGCGGCCGACCGGGATCAGCGGGATGATCCGTTCGTTCAGCACCTTTTCCGGGATGGCGCGCACCATTTCCGTGCCGATATAGCCGGGGCAGATGGCGTTGACCGTGATGCCCTTGGCCGCGCCTTCCTGGGCGAGGGCCTTGGTGAAGCCGAGGTCGCCGGCCTTGGCGGCGGAATAGTTCGCCTGGCCCATCTGGCCCTTCTGGCCGTTGATCGACGAGATGTTGATGACGCGGCCGAAGCTGCGGTCGCGCATGCCCGTCCAGATAGGATGGGTCATGTTGAAGAGACCGGTGAGGTTGGTGTTGATCACCGCGCCCCATTGGTCCGGCGTCATCTTGTGGAACATCGCGTCGCGGGTGATGCCCGCATTGTTGACGAGAATATCCACCGGCCCGAGATCGGCCTCCACCCGGCCGATCCCCTCCACGCAGGATTCGTAGCTCGATACGTCCCATTTATAGACCGGGATGCCGGTCTCGGCCTTGAAGGCGTTCGCGGCATCGTCGTTGCCGGCATAGTTCGCAGCCACCTTGTATCCGGCGGCCTTCAGCGCAACCGAAATGGCTGCGCCGATGCCCCGCGATCCCCCCGTTACCAGTGCTACTCTGCTCATGTGGCTCACTCCCCTCGATATTGTTTTCGTGGTGACCCGTCGCCCTGCCGGCGGCAGGTCCTGGCAAAGCAGTCCGTGAAAGGATGCCTACATGCGCTCGACGCACATGGCGACGCCCATGCCGCCGCCGATGCAGAGCGTGGCAAGGCCTTTCGAGACGCCGCGGCGCTTCATCTCGAAGAGCAGCGTGTTGAGGACGCGCGCGCCGGAGGCGCCGATCGGATGGCCGATGGCGATGGCCCCGCCGTTGACGTTGACGATGGCGGGATCCCAGCCAAGGTCCTTGTTGACCGCGCAGGCCTGGGCGGCGAAGGCCTCGTTGGCCTCGACGAGGTCGAGGTCGCCGATCTTCCAGCCGGCCTTTTCCAGCGCCTTGCGGGAGGCGGGGATCGGGCCGGTGCCCATGATCTTCGGGTCGACGCCGGCCGTCGCCCAGGAGACGATGCGGGCAAGCGGCTGGATGCCGCGGCGCGAGGCCTCGGCTTCGCTCATCAGGAGGGTTGCGGCCGCCCCGTCGTTGAGGCCGGAGGCATTGGCCGCCGTCACCGTGCCTTCCTTGTCGAAGGCCGGTCTCAGCTTGGCCATGGCGTCGAGGGTGGCGCCGTGGCGGATGTATTCGTCGGCATCGACCGTGATGTCGCCCTTGCGGGTCTTGACGATGAAGGGAACGATCTCGTCCTTGAAGCGGCCCTCCTTCTGGGCGGCCTCGGCCTTGTTCTGCGAGGCGACGGCGAAGGTGTCCTGCTCCTCGCGGGAAAGCTGCCACTGCTTGGCGACGTTCTCGGCGGTGATGCCCATGTGGTAGCCGTAGAAGGCGTCCGTCAGGCCGTCCTTGATCATCGTGTCGATCATCTTGAAGTCGCCCATCTTCACGCCGGCCCGCAAATGCGCGCAGTGCGGCGCCATCGACATGGATTCCATGCCGCCGGCGACGATGATGCCGGCATCGCCCGTGGCGATCTGCTGCATGCCGAGCGCGACGGCGCGAAGGCCCGAGCCGCAGAGCTGGTTCATGCCCCAGGCGGTCGCCTCCTGGCGCAGGCCCGCCTTGATGGCGGCCTGGCGGGCCGGGTTCTGGCCCTCGCCGGCCTGGAGGACCTGGCCGAGGATCACCTCGTCCACCTCTTCGGCCGCCACGCCCGCGCGCTCCAGAACCGCCGAGATCACCGCGGCCCCGAGTTCGTGGGCGGGCGTGTTGGCGAAGGCTCCGTTGAAGGACCCGACCGCGGTGCGGCCGGCGCTGGCGATGACGATGGACGGGGTGCTCATGATGTGCTTCCTCAGTTCTGACGGCCTTGCAGCCGGCCTTGGACCCGGGCCCTGCACGCGAACGGCGCAAGCCCGGCGGTTCTCCCGAAACCAAAACTGGCAAAGCGGGCAGGGAGAGTCAAACGGGATATCCGGTGCCGCTAAAATTTCATCGGGGGATGCGCAGCATGAATTTCCATGTTGCGCAGCATTCCTCGCCGCATCGCACAATTCGATTGTCAGCCGCCGTCTTTTTGCCGATACTCCCCGCAACCAAAAAAGCACATGGGAATACGGGGATGAGGAGACCCTAATGGCCAGGAACGACGGTCAGATCGTCATCAAGAAATATGCCAACCGCCGCCTCTATAACACGGGCACCAGCACCTATGTGACGCTCGACGATCTCGCGGTCATGGTCAAGAAGGGCGAGGATTTCACCGTGCAGGACGCCAAGTCCGGCGAGGACATCACCCATTCGGTGCTGACGCAGATCATCTTCGAGCAGGAATCCAAGACCGGCAACACGCTGCTGCCCATCTCCTTCCTGCGCCAGCTGATCTCCTACTACGGCGACCAGATGCAGATGGTGGTGCCGAGCTATCTCGAGCACTCCATGCAGGCCTTCACCGAGCAGCAATCGCAGATGCGCGAGCAGATCAACAAGACCTTCGGCGACACGCCGCTCGGCAAGAACCTCCAAGTGCCGATGCAGCTCATCGAGGAGACGACGCGGCGCAATACGGAACTGTTCCAGCAGGCGATGAAGATGTTCTCTCCCTTCGCCAACGCCGCTCCGCCGAAGGAAACCCGCAAGGCCGAGGCGAAGGACCTCGACGAGCTGAAGGAACAGCTCCGCGTGCTGCAGACGAAGCTCGACAAGCTGAGCTGAAGACGGAAGGCGCGAGGCGGCAGGGCCCGCGCCGCCATGGCAACCCTTCCAACCTCTTCCCCGTCACCCCGGCCCTGAGCCGGGGTCCGGCGCGCGCAAGTCCCTGCGTGCGAAGGGATGCCGGATCAAGTCCGGCATGACGGAGAAGAAGAGGAGGCTTACAACCCGATCGAGACGTCCCGTCCTGCCGTGCGGATCGATACGGAGAAGCCGGCGATCACGTCGATGAACGAGATCGTCATCAGGATGAAGAAGATCTGCGTCGCCGCGCCCTGCACCAAGAGGAACTCGACGAGGAAGACGACGAACAGCACCATCGACAGCATATGGTCGAAGAGGGCGCGGGAGCCGGGGCGGGTCGCCTTCAGGATCTCCACGAAGAGCAGCACCAGCGCGATGAAGATGAGCAGGTCCCCGAAGGCCATGGTCCAGGTCGTGCCGGAGAGCATGTTGACCGCCATCACCTCGCTGTCGAGCACGGCGACGCCCCCATCGCCGAAGAGCCCCGTCATGGCGAGGTTGTAGAGGGCGAACGGAATGATCAGCAGCGGTATGGCCAAAAGCATCGGCAAAGCTCCCTGTGGCCGCCTGTAAACAGCGGCGATCCGGACCTCTTAGCCGAAGAACAGGCACAAGAAAATGTCGCGCGTGCCGGAAAGGAGCGCGCAAAAGAAAAGGGCCGGTCGAACCGGCCCTTGAATCTTGGCTTCTGCCGAAACGCTTATGCGTTTTCCTTCGGCGTCAGGACCTGGCGGCCGCGATACATGCCGGTCTTCAGGTCGACGTGGTGCGGACGGCGCAGTTCGCCCGAGTTCTTGTCTTCGATATAGGTCGGAGCCTTCAGGGCGTCTGCGGAACGGCGCATACCGCGCTTGGACGGGCTCACTTTTCTTTTCGGAACGGCCATTTCATAAACTCCACTTATCGGGCAAACACATCCTCAGGCCACCGGATGGCTGACAGGAACGTGCCGTTATCTCGGAAATTGGCCGGGCTTATACATGGCAAAACCCCGCTTGACCAGTCCCCGGCCGGATTTTTTCGTTACGCCTCGTCCTCCGGCACGATCCAGGGCTCGGCGAGCGCCGCCGCCTGCCACTTCTGCCAGGCCGGATGCGCCTTCACGCGCGCCATGTAGGCAAGGACGGCATCGTCCTTCGTCAGGCGGTAGATCTCGAAACGGTTGACGACCGGCGCATACATGGCGTCCGCGGCGGAGAAGCCGCCGAACAGGAACGGCCCGCCCGAGCGGGAAAGCGCCGCCTTCCAGATGGTTTCGATGCGGGCGACGTCGTCCGTGACACCCTTCGGCAGGTCGATCTCGCCCGGCGCGCGGCGGATGTTCATCGGGCAGGCGCCCCGCAGGGCCCGGAAGCCCGAGAGCATCTCCATGGAGATCGCCCGCGCCTCGGCGCGTGCCGCCCGGTCCTTCGGCCAGATCCTGGCATCGGGGGACAGCTCGGCGACGTATTCGATGATGGCGAGCGATTCCCACACCCGCACCTCGCCGTGATGCAGCACCGGCACCCGGCCGGTCGGCGAGAGCTTGCGGAATTCGGGATTGCCGGCGGCGAAATCGAAGGGGATCACCTTGTCGGTGAAGGGCACGCCCGCCGCTTCCATGGCGATCCACGGCCGGAAGGACCAGGAGGAATAGTTCTTGTTGCCGACATAGAGGGTGAGGTCTGACATGAGGGGGCTCCTTGCATGCATCGGACCCTAGGCGCTCAGGCGCACGCACGCCAATGAAAAGCCCTGACCTCACTCATAAAGGCACTTGATGTATTCGCCCGACCGGCTCGCACGCCGCTCGATCAGCCGGGCGAGGCGCTGGAGCCCGCGCCCCGGCTTTCCGGCGTTGCGCTCGTAGGGATTGGGCAGGGAGACGGCGAGCAGCGCCGCCTGCCGGCGCGAGAGCTTTGCGGCCGGGATGTTGAAATGGTGTCGCGCCGCCGCCTCGATGCCGTAGATGCCGGGGCCCCATTCGGCGATGTTGAGATAGATCTCCATCAGCCGCCGCTTGCTCCAGACGAAATCCGCGGCGACGGCCAGCGGCAGCTCCATCGCCTTGCGCACGAAAGAGCGGCCGTTCCACAGGAAGAGGTTCTTGGCCGTCTGCATGGGGATGGTGCTCGCCCCGCGCGTCTGCTCGCCGGCGAGCGCCTCGTTGACCACGGCGCGCATCTGCCCCCAGTCGACGCCGGCATGGAAGCAATATTGCCCGTCCTCCGACATCATCACGGCCTGCACGAGATTGGGCGAGATATCGTCGAACGATACCCATTGCCGGTCGTAGCCGCGCAGCAGCACGAGATCGCGCAGCATCAGCGTCGAGACCGGGCGCACGAATTCGACGGCGTAGAGGAGGATCAGCACATAGGGCAGCGCCACGATGGCGAGAAGTGCAAGGACGATGCGGCGCCATTGCCGGCGAAGGCGGGTCATCCAGCCATCCCTTTCACCGGATCGAACCTCCGTCTCTGCCCGTGTTTCCGGTACGATGTCCAAGAGCCGGTGCCCCTCCTCCCGTCGCTCGGCCTTCATACCGTCCCAGCCTGGCAAAAACCAGTCTGCCGCGCGAATCTTTGAGACCCGTCCGGGCATTGCCGTTGCGTCCCCCGAAAGCCCATGCCAAAGAGCGGCCATGAGCGAACGTCACCAAGAGTTCCGGACCCTTCTGAAAAGCAATGCCGAGGCGGTGGAGGCACTGCTCGCCGCCCTGCTTTCGGCCGGCACGCAGGCGGACGAGATCGCCCGCCCCGAGCACCTGCTTTCCGCCATGCGCCACGGGGTCCTCAACGGCGGCAAGCGACTGCGGCCCTTCCTCGTCATCGAAGCTGCCGCGCTCTTCGGCGATGCGGCAAGGGAAAGCGCGCTGCGCATCGGCGCCGCGCTCGAATGCATCCATTGCTATTCGCTCGTTCATGACGACCTGCCGGCGATGGACGACGACGACCTTCGCCGCGGCCAGCCGACCGTGCACGTCGCCTTCGACGAGGCTACCGCGATCCTTGCCGGCGACAGCCTGCTGACGCTCGCCTTCGATATCGTCGCCGCGCCCGAAACCCGCCTGCCGGATGCCGCCAAGATGGCGCTGGTGCTGGCGCTTGCCCGCGCCGCCGGCATCGGCGGCATGGCGGGCGGCCAGGCGCTGGACCTTGCCGCCGAGAAACAGGCGCCGGATGAGGACGGCATCGTCACGCTCCAGGCGATGAAGACCGGCGCGCTCCTGCGCTTTGCCTGCGAGGCCGGCGCCATCGTCGCCGGCGCATCCGATGGGGAGCGCGGGACGCTGCGCCGCTACGGCGAGACCATCGGCCTTGCCTTCCAGATCGCCGACGACCTGCTCGATCTTACCGCCGACGCCGCCACCATGGGCAAGGCGACGGGCAAGGACGCCGGGCGCGGCAAGGCGACACTGGTTTCCCGGCGCGGCCAGGCCTGGGCGGAAAACCGTCTCAAGGAACTCGTTGCGGAGGCCGAGGCGCTTCTTGCGCCGTTCAGCCATCGGGCCGGCATCCTGATCGAAGCCGCCCATTTCATCGCAAATCGCAGGAATTGACGCCATGAGCAAATTCTGGTCGCCGATCGTCGCCACGCTCAAGCCCTATATCGCCGGCGAGCAGCCGCGCATCCAAAACCTCATCAAGCTCAACACGAACGAAAACCCCTACGGCCCCTCGCCGAAGGCCATCGCCGCCATGAGAGGCGCCGTCGCCGACAGCCTCAGGCTCTATCCCGATCCGTCGGCGCTGGCGTTGCGCCAGTCCATCGCGCGCTTCCATGGCGTCGAAGCGGACGAAGTGTTCGTCGGCAACGGCTCGGACGAGGTGCTGGCGCATGCCTTCGTCGCCCTCCTCAAGCACGAGAAGCCGCTTGTCTATCCGGACATCACCTACAGCTTCTACCCGACCTATTGCCGCCTCTTCGGCATCGAGTCCGTGGAGATCCCGCTGAAGGACGATTTCACCGTCGACCTTTCCGACTATGCGCGCCTGGCCGGCGCGATCATCCTGCCGAACCCGAATGCGCCGACCGGCATCGGCCTGCCGCTCGCCGCCATCGAAAAACTCGTCGCAAGCCACCCGGACCTGCCGGTCGTCATCGACGAAGCCTATATCGACTTCGGCGGCGAGAGCGCGATCCCGCTGACGAAGAAATACGACAACCTGCTCGTCATCCACACGCTCTCCAAGTCCCGCTCGCTGGCGGGCCTGCGTGTCGGCTACGCCATCGGCCAGCGCCCGCTGATCGATGCGCTGGAGCGCGTGAAGGACAGCTTCAACTCCTACCCGCTCGACCGCGTCGCGCAGGCCGGCGCCACCGCCGCCATCGACGACAAGGAATGGTTCGACGCAACGCGCGGCAAGGTGATCGAGCAGCGCGAGCGCGTTACCGGGGCGCTGCGCCAGCGCGGCTTCGAGGTGCTGCCCTCGCAGGCGAACTTCGTCTTCGCCCGCCATCCCGGTCATAGCGGCGAGGCGCTGGCGAAGGGCCTGCGCGAGCGCGCCGTCCTCGTGCGCCACTTTGCAAAACCCCGTATCTCGGATTTCCTGCGCATCACCATCGGCACGCCGGAGGAATGCGACCGGCTGGTCGCCGCGCTCGAGGAGATCGTCTGAGGGAAGGTTACCGGCGACCGCGGCGTTTCGGCCGACGTTACTCGGCCGCCGCCTGCCCGGTGCCGTAGCGCTTCTCGATATAGTCGTTGACCAGCGCCTCGAATTCGCCGGCGATGTTGGTGCCGCGCAGCGTTATCGCCTTCCTGCCGTCGACATAGACCGGCGCGATGGGGAGCTCCCCGGTGCCGGGCAGGGAGATGCCGATATCGGCATGCTTGCTCTCGCCCGGCCCGTTGACGATGCAGCCCATGACGGCGACCTTGAGGCCTTCGACGCCCGGATACTTTTCCCGCCAGACCGGCATGTTCTTGCGGATGTCGTCCTGGATCTTCTGGGCGAGTTCCTGGAACACCGTCGAGGTGGTGCGCCCGCAACCCGGACAGGCGGCGACGACGGGGATGAACTGGCGGAAGCCCATGACCTGCAGCAGTTCCTGCGCCACCTGCACCTCGCGGGTGCGGTCGCCGCCGGGCTCGGGCGTCAGCGAGATGCGGATCGTGTCGCCGATGCCCTGCTGGAGGAGGATGCCGAGCGAGGCGGAGGAGGCGACGACCCCCTTGGTGCCCATGCCGGCCTCCGTGAGGCCGAGATGCAGCGCATGGTCGGAGCGCGCCGACAGCATGGCATAGACGGCGATGAGGTCCTGCACGTTGGAGACCTTGGCCGACAGGATGATGTGGTCGCGCGCAAGGCCGATCTCCTCGGCAAGCTCGGCCGAAAGCAGCGCGGACTGGCAGATCGCCTCGCGCATCACCTCCTGCGCCGTCAGGGGCGAGCCCGCGGCCTGGTTCTCGTCCATCAGCCGGGTCAAAAGCTCCTGGTCGAGCGAACCCCAGTTGACGCCGATGCGCACCGGCTTGTCGTGGCGGATCGCCGTCTCGACGATGGCGGCGAACTGCCGGTCCTTCTTGTCCTTGAAGCCGACATTGCCGGGATTGATGCGGTATTTCGCGAGCGCCTCCGCGCAGGCCGGATGGTCGGCGAGCAGCTTGTGGCCGATATAGTGGAAGTCGCCGACGAGCGGCACGTCCATGCCGAGGCGGAGCAACCGCTCGCGGATCTTCGGCACGGCCGCCGCGCTCTCGTCGCGGTCGACGGTGATGCGCACGATCTCGGAGCCGGCGCGGAAGAGCGCGGCCACCTGCGCCACCGTCCCGTCGATATCCGCCGTGTCCGTGTTCGTCATCGACTGGACGACGACCGGCGCGCCGCCGCCGACCAGCACGCCGCCGACATCGACGCCGACGGACCGGCGCCGTGGCTTCGGTTCAAAGTCGAAGGAAAAGGACATTTTGGAGCCTCTTGCTCGAAAAGCGGCCGCGCATGGCCTCGGGCGCGGCCTTTTCCCTCAGGTGGATCAGGAAATGTGGCTTGTCAACCGCAAGCGCCGGCAGGCGCGACGATTTGATCGCCGCGCCTGCCGAAGGCCGTCAGTGCTGCTCGCGCACATCGGCGTGCACCGCATGGTGCGAGAGCAGCAGCACCACGACGAACAGCACCGGCAGCAGGGTGAAGACGAGCGAGAAGCCGATATGCTCGGCGAGGAAGCCGATGACGGAGGGTGCGAAGAGCGCGCCCGAATAGCCCATCACCGTGGTCACGGAGAGCGCGACGCCCTGCGCGAAGCCCGGCAGGTTGCCGGCGGCGGAAAAGGCGATCGGCACCATGTTGGAAATGCCGATGCCGCAAAGCGCGAAGCCCGCCATCGCCACATAGGAATCCGGCGCCGTGCCGGCGATCACCATGCCGGCAATGGCCACGACGGTGCAGAAGCGCAGCGTCTTCACCGCGCCGAAACGGTCGCGCACATGGTCGCCGGCAAAGCGCATGGCGGCCATGGTGAAGGAGAAGGTGCCGAAGGCGAAGCCCGAGAGAGCGACGGAGGCGCCGAGCTCGTTGCGCATGTAGAGCGCGCCCCAATCGAGGATCGCGCCTTCCGGCACCATGCAGAAAAGCGCCATCAGGCCGATCAGCCAGGGCAGCGGCGTCATCGGCAGGCGCGCCTTCTGGCGCTCCTCGCTCGGATGCGGCGCATCGTGCAGCACGAAGGGCCAGGCGAGCGCGAGGCCCGCGGCGGCGGCGGCGGTCAGCAGGACCGCATGGCCCATCACGCCCAGCGTCTCGATCAGGAAGCCGCCGGTCGTGGCGCCGATGAAGGCGCCGAGGCTCCAGAAGGCGTGGCAGGACGACATGATCGCCCGCTTCATGGATTTTTCGACCTCCACGGCGTTGCCGTTCATCGCCACGTCCATCGCGCCGAGGAACCCGCCGAAGAGAAAGATGGCGATGACGCCGAGCGGCACGGTCGGCGCAAGCGACAGCCACAGCATGGTCGTCAGGAACAGCGCCGCCGCGCCCTTCAGCGTGCGCGTCGTGCCGAAGCGGGCGATCATCACCCCGGCAACGGGCATCATGACGAGCGAGCCGATACCGAAGCACATGATCATGAGGCCGAGCCCGAATTCGGAAAGCCCGAGGCGGCTTGCGAATTCCGGGATTTTCGGCGCCCAGGCGCCGGCAAAGGTCCCATTCAGCAGGAAGAGGCCGGAGACGGCAAGCCGCGCGGGCGGGAAATAGGTCTTGGCAAGGGATTTGCCGGCGAGGGCGGTTTCAGGCGTCGTCATGGGAGATCCGTTCGGGCAGGTCACGCCGGCACCTTGCCGGCGCGCAGGATTTCGATGCCGGCCGCCGTCAATGCGGCGGCCTCGGTTTCGTCCGCATCCGCCTCGATGACGGCCTGTGCCAGCCGGGCGAGCGGCACGACCGAATAGGGGGCGGCGGTGGATAATTTGTCATTGGTCACGACGACCATGACGGTGCGGCTGCGCGAGGCGATGAAGCGCTTGAACTCGGCCTCCTCGAAGCTCTCGGCGGTCACGCCCGCCTCCGGGTCGATGCCGCAGACGCCGAGGACGAGGAGGTCCGGCCTGAGCGCCTCGGCATCGCGCATTGCCTTGGCGCCGATGGCCGCGCCCGAGCGCGCATCGATCAGCCCGCCGAGCTGGATCGTCGCAAGGTCGCGCTCGAGGAGCGCGGCGGCGATGGCCGGCGCATTGGTCGCGACCGTCAGGCCGTGTGCCGCCGGCAGCGCCCGGGCGAGAGCGAGGTTCGTGCTGCCGGCATCGAGGAAAACGGTGGCGCCGGCCGGGATGAGCCCCGCCGCACGCCGCGCGAGCGCGGCCTTGCGTTCCCCGCCGACCGCCATGCGCTCGTTCATGGTCGTCGAGGCCGCGGTGATGCGCAGGGCCCCGCCATAGACCCGGCGGCAGAGGCCGGAGGCGGCCATCTCGCGCAGGTCCCGCCGGATGGTGTCCTCCGACACGCCGAGCTCCTGCGCCAGCTCCGCCGCGATCACCCGTCCCGAAAGGTCGAGGCGCGTGCGGATGAGCGCCTGCCGCTCGCCGAGAAGAAGATCCTGTCCGGACACCGTTTCACCAAATCATGCACAATTGCGTGACAATGTGCATGAATCGGCATCATCGTCAATGAGCATGCGGATCACGTTTGATTGCCGAGGACGAATCCCCGCAAACAAAAACCCCGCCGTTTCCGGCGGGGTCTTGCAACTCAGCCTTCCGGCCGCATGCCTCAGTCGCGGTTGCCCATGAAGCGCAGCAGGAAGAGGAAGAGGTTGACGAAGTCGAGGTAGAGCGTCAGCGCGCCCATGATGGCCTTGCGGCCGGCCACGGCGACGTCGTCGGCCTCGAAGTACATTTCCTTGATCTTCTGCGTGTCCCAGGCGGTGAGGCCGGCGAAGACCAGCACGCCGATCGCGGAGATCGCGAAGTCGAGCGCCGAGGACTGCAGGAACAGGTTGACGATCGAGGCGATGATCAGGCCGAAGAGGCCCATCACCAGGAACGACCCCATTGCCGACAGGTCCCGCTTCGTCGTGTAGCCGAACAGCGACAGCGCGCCGAAGGCGGCGGCGGAGACGAAGAAGGTCTGCGTGATGCTTGCGCCCGTATAGACGAGGAAGATCGAGGACAGCGACAGGCCCATCAGGCCGGCATAGACCCAGAAGGTCGCCTGCGCGGCGCCGACGCTCATCGCGTGGATGCGGAAGCTCAGGAAGAACACCAGCGCGAGCGGCGCCAGCATCACGACCCAGCGCAGCGGGCTCAGGTAGATCGCCTGGCCGAAGGCGGTGAGCTGCCCGTCGGCGATGGCGGCCTGCGAGGCGAAATAGGCCACGAAGCCGGTAATGGCCAGGCCGAGGGCCATCAGGTTGTAGACCCGGAGCATGTAGGCGCGAAGGCCCTCGTCGATGACGGCGCCGGCCTGCGTGCCGGCATTGGCCGTTCGGGTCTGGTAGTTGCGAAGATCAGCCATGTTTTCCTCTCGTAAGCCCCCTGGAAGAGACGGTGTCGGGCTCCCGGCCATCCGCTTCGCGAAACGAAGCGTTCGCGGGGTCCAGGCAGCCGCTGCGGGGCTCCAGCTTGCCTGATGTGAATATGCGCATGAATTGTGTTCCGTACAAGACCCGCAACGCCCCCGGCCGGCCGGGGGCGGCCGATTTCAGAGCTCGCGCAGCACGGGCGCGGCCTTCTGTCCCAGGATGCGCCATGTGCCGGCAAGGCCGATGCCGACGGTCAGCACCAGCGCGATCAGCACGGTCGTCACCGCCACGTCCGGCAGGAAGGCCGACGGCAGCTTCATGATGCGGCTGACGACGAACCACGCCGCCGCCCCGCCGGCCACGAGCGCGAACACCGCCGTCGCCAGCCCCAGCATGAGATATTCGTAGCTGAAGGCGCGGATCAGCGTGGAGCGCGTCGCCCCGAGCGTCTTCAGCACCACCGCGTCGTGCACCCGCGCCCGGTTGCCGGCGGCGAGCGCCCCGGCAAGGACGAGGATAGAGGCGATGAGCGCGACCGCCGCAGCCGCCCTGATCGCCGTCGCCAGCTGGCCGACCAGCTCGTCGATGACGTCGAGCGCATCCTTGACGCGCACGCTGGTGACGGTCGGATAGGCATTGGTCACGGCCTTCAGCGTGGCGGCTTCCTCGGCTGCCGTTGCCCCGGGGTCGATCACCGTGGCGAGCCAGGCATGCGGCGCGCCGGCAAAGGTGTTCGGCGAGAAGACCATGACGAAGTTGATCGACAGCGATTCCCATTCGACGGTGCGGAAGTTGGCGATGCGCGCCGTGATGTTGCGCCCGAGCACGTTGACCGTCACGGTATCGCCGAGCTTCAGGCCGAGTTCCTTGCCTTCCTCCGCCGAGAAGGAGACGAGCGGTTCGCCGGAATAGTCGGCCGGCCACCATGTCCCCTCGGCAAGCGTCGAATTCTCCGGCAGGTTCCTGGCATAGGTGATGCCGCGGTCGCCGCGCAGCACCCACTGGCCTTCCGGCGGCACCTTGACCTTGGCGACATCGACGCCGTTGAGTTCCATGACGCGGCCGCGCAGCATCGGCACCTCGATGACCTTGCCCTCCGGCAGGCTCGTCTTCAGCACGGAGCGGAACCCATCGAGTTCGCTGCCCTGGATGTCGACGAAGAAGAAGTTCGGCGCGCGCTCCGGCAGGCTGCCGGTGAGTTCGCGGCGCAGGTTCCCGTCGATCAGCGTCAGCGTGACGAGGAGCGCAAGGCCGAGGCCGAGCGAGAGCACGACGGAGGAGGTCAGCGCACCCGGCCGGTGGATGTTGCCGATGGCGAGCCTCAGCGCCGGCGAATTCACCCGCGGGCTGCGCCGGGCGAGTGCCGTGATCAGCCAGGCGACGGCGCGCAGCACGACGAAGGAAAAGGCGATCGCGCCGAGGAAGACGAGGGCGATCCTGCGGTCGTAGGCCGTGAGGACCGCAAGCCCTGTCAGCGCCGCCAGCAGCAGCCCGGCGCCCAGAAGATAGGGCCAACCCGGCAGGCCGCGCGCCTCGAAGCCTTGCTCGCGGAAGAGCGCCGTCGCCGGCACCGCGCGGGCGTGGCCGAGCGGGAGGACGGCGAAGGCGAGCGCGGTCAGGAGGCCGAAGACGGCGGCGAGCAGGAGGGCGGAGGGATAGAGCGCCGCTTCGGCCGGCACCGGCAGGATGCCTTCGAGGAAGCGCATCGCCACCATCGGCATCAGCGCGCCGGCGACAAGGCCGATGAGGATGCCGGCCGCCGCGATCAGCGCGATCTGTGCCAGATAGACAAGCGCCACCAGCGAGGCGGGCGCGCCGAGGCACTTGAAGGTGGCGATCACCGAGCGCTTGGAATCGAGATAGGCGCGCACGGCATTGGCGACGCCCACGCCCCCGACGATGAGCGCCGTCAGGCCAACGAGCGTCAGGAATTGCGAGAAGCGGGTGATGTTGTCGGTGAGCGAGGGCGCCGCCGCGTCGGCGGTACGGATCGACCAGCCGGCGGACGGGAAGGCCTTGCCCGCTGCCGCGCGGATGCCGGCGAGCGGCAGGGCGGGATCGGCAAGGCGGATGCGATAGGCGTTCTTCACGAGGCTGCCGGTCTGCACCAGCCCGGTCGCCCGCAGCGCCTCCTCGGAGAGAAGAAGGCGCGGGGCGAAGCCGAAGCCCTCCGAGACGGCATCCGGCTCGCGCACCAGCGTCGCCGTGACCTTCAGCCGTGCCGTGCCGAGCAGGATCTCGTCGCCGACGGCAAGGCCGAGCCGGTCGAGCAGGAGCGGCGCGACGACCGCGCCATAGGCATCGCCCGACCTGGCGAAGAGTTCGGCCGCCGGCTTCTGCGGCGCGGTCTCCAGCGTGCCGTAGAGCGGATAGAGCCCGTCGACGCCGCGTGCCTCGACCAGCGCCTGGTCGGAGCCGTCCGCAAGTCGCGCCATCGAGCGCAGGCCCGTCGAGAGCGAGACGGCGCCGAGGCTCTCGAAATATGTCAGCTCCTCGGGCGTTGCGAAGCGGTTGGTGAGTTCGAAGCGCACGTCGCCGGCAAGCAGCGTCCGGCCCTGCGTGCCGATCGCCTGCGTGATGGCGGCCGAGACGGAATTGACCCCGGCAATCGCCGCCGTGCCGAGCGCGATGCAGGCGAGGAAGATATAGAAGCCACGGAGGCCGCCGCGCATCTCGCGCAGGGCAAGCCGAAGGGCGAGCGGCACTTGCCGGAAGAACCCGCCCCGCCTCACGCCGGCACCGCCTCGCCGGCAGGGGCCGCAAGCGGCGCGGCATCCGAGACGATCTCGCCGGAGCGCATGGCGACCTGCCGGCTGCAACGGGCGGCGAGCGCCGGATCGTGCGTCACCAGCACCAGTGTCGTGCCGCGCTCGGCCTGCTTGGCAAAGAGGAGGTCGGCGATCTGCCGGCCGGTCTCCGTGTCGAGGTTGCCGGTCGGCTCGTCGGCGATCAGCAGTTTCGGCGACGGTGCGAGCGCCCGGGCGATGGCGACGCGCTGCTGCTCGCCGCCGGAAAGCTGGCCGGGATAATGCGACAGGCGCTCGCCGAGCCCGACGGCGACGAGCTCGCGCCGGGCGATCCCGAAGGCGTCCTTCACATTGGCAAGTTCCAGCGGCACGGCGACATTCTCCAGCGCCGTCATGTTGGGGATGAGATGGAAGGACTGGAAGACGATGCCGATGTTGCGGCCGCGAAAATCGGCCACCTCGTCCTCGCTCATGGCGTGCAGGCCCGCGCCGTCGATATGGATTTCGCCGCCGTCCAGCCGCTCGAGGCCGGCCAGCACCATCAGCAGCGTCGACTTGCCCGAACCGGAGGGACCGACGATGCCGACCGATTCGCCCGCATCGATCGTAAGATCGATCCCCTTCAGCACATGGACGGAGGCGGCGGCCTGCCCGAGGGTGAGATCGGCCTTCCTGAGATCGATGATGCTTTTGGCCAAGAAATTTCACCCTATATGTAACGGAACAACTGGAATGCCAGCAATCTAGGAACAGCCTCATGTCGTTTAAAGCGGTGCTCGGATTTTTCACCTCCCTTGCGATCACAGCTTTGTTATCCGCCGGACCCGTCCGGGCCGAACCGCTGAAGCTCGTCGGCTTCGGCGACAGCCTGATGGCCGGCTACCAGCTTCCCGCCACAGATGCCTTCCCGGCAAAGCTGGAAAAGGCGCTGCGAGACAAGGGCCATGCCGTCGAGATCGCCAATGCGGGCGTTTCGGGCGACACGACCTCCGGCGGCCTCGCCCGCCTCGACTGGTCGATCCCCGACGGGACGAGCGGCGTCATCCTGGAGCTCGGCGCCAACGACGCGCTACGCGGCATCGCGCCGGAGGAGACGGAGAAGAACCTCGACGCGATGCTGGCGCGCCTCAAGGAACGCGGCATTCCCGTCCTTCTCGCCGGCATGCTGGCGCCGCCGAACATGGGCGCGGATTATGCCGCACGCTTCAACGGCATCTATGTCCGCCTTGCCGAAAAGCACGGCGTTCCGCTCTATCCGTTCTTCCTCGACGGTGTCGCCACCCACGCCGATCTCCAGCTCGACGACGGCATGCATCCGAACGCGGAGGGGGTGGATGCCATGGTGGCGGCGATGCTCCCGCCTGTGGAAACATTCATCAAGCCGTTAGAGGCCAAGGAGTAGTTCTCGCGGGTGCGAAATAAGGGTTGCTTAAAAGACCGTCGCGTGATTCGCTGACGGTACATTCCAGCAGGGAGAAGGCGCCATGCCGAGACTTTTCGTCGCCCTCGAAGTGCCGCGGAACGCGGCGATGAGCCTCTCGCTCTTGAGAGGCGGCCTTCCCGGAGCCCGCTGGATCGACGTCGAGAACTTCCACATCACCCTGCGCTTCATCGGCGATATCGACGGGCGCACCGCCGACGAGGTCGTCGACCGGCTCGACCGCATCGAGCGCCCCGAATTCCAGCTCGCCCTTTCCGGCATGGGTTCCTTCGGCTCGAAGAAGCCGCACGCGGTCTTCGCCGGCGTCACGCCCGCCCCGGAAATGTATGCGCTCCAGGCGGAGATAGAGCGTATCTGCCAGCGTCTCGGCCTTCCCGCCGATCCGCGCAAGTTCACCCCGCACGTCACGCTGGCGCGCCTGCGCAACGCCCGCACCGAGGACGTCGCCCATTATCTCTCCGGCCGCGGCAACTTCCATACCGCGCCCTTCACGGTGAACCGCTTCGTGCTGATGTCCTCCAAGGAATCCGTCGGCGGCGGCCCCTACCTCACCGAGGAGGTCTTCCCGCTCTACGAGGCCGGCGGCGCCTCGGACGGGGCGAGCCTGCACGATCATCTTGCCTGATCCCGCCTTCTGGCGTATGGATTGACCGTCGCGAAAAGCGACCGCTTCCCTTGAGCCGCCCGCTGGCGGAGTAAACAGGTGGACGAATGGTCGTCCAGGTGGTCGAGCACACGCCGTCCATGCGCCTTGCCGCAGGGACCGGCCAGCACTCCCCGTAAACCGCCGCCTGATCTCCATCAGGCCATGACGCGCATCCGGCGCCGCGCGGCGTCCGCATGCCCGCGTCCAATGGAACGCGCCATGAACAGATCCCTCGTCGTCATCTTCACCGCCATCCTTCTCGATGCCGTCGGCATCGGCCTCATCTTTCCGATCCTCCCCGCGCTGCTGCGCGAGGTCACCCATACCGAGGACGTCGCGCCCTATATCGGCGCGATGACCGCGCTCTATGCGGTCATGCAGTTCCTCTTCGCGCCGGTGCTCGGCGCCCTCAGCGACCGGCTGGGCCGCCGGCCGGTCCTGCTGATCTCGCTTGCCGGCGCGGCCGTCAACTACGTGTTCCTCGCCTTCGCGCCTAGCCTCTGGCTGCTGCTGCTCGGCCGCGCCATCGCGGGCCTGACGAGCGCGAACATCTCCGTGGCGACGGCCTACATCACCGACATCTCCCCGGAAGAAACCCGCGCCCGCCGCTTCGGCCTGCTCAACGCCATGTTCGGCGCGGGCTTCATCGTCGGGCCGGTGCTCGGCGGCGTCCTCGGCGACCACTGGCTGCGGCTACCCTTCATGGCGGCCGCCGTGCTGAATGCCGGGAACCTGCTACTCGCCCTCTTCATCCTGCCGGAATCGCGGACACCGAGCGGAGGAAAGATCGACCTTGCCGCCCTCAACCCGCTGCGGCCGCTGCGCTGGGTCTTCTCGATGAAGAGCGTGCTGCCCGTCATCGCCGTCTTCCTTCTCTTCAGCGCGACGGGGGAGGCCTACGGCACCTGCTGGGCGCTCTGGGGCGGCGACGCCTTCCACTGGAACGGGCTCTCGATCGGCCTGTCGCTCGGAACCTTCGGCATCTGCCAGACGCTTGCCCAGGCCTTCCTGCCCGGCCCCGCCGTCCGGCTGCTCGGCGAGCGCGGCGCCATCCTGACGGGCGTTGCCGGCGTCAGCACCGCGCTCCTCGTCATGGCCCTTGCGACGCAGGGCTGGATGATCTTCGCCATCATGCCGGTCTTCGCTCTCGGCGGCATCGGCGTGCCGGCCCTGCAATCGCTGGCCACCCGGCAGGTCGACGAGAGCCGGCAGGGCCAGTTCCAGGGCGTGCTGGCGTCCGTGATCAGCCTCGCCTCCATCGTGGCGCCGCTCGGCTTCTCCAGCGTCTATTTCGTCGTCCGCGATGCGTGGCCGGGCGCCATATGGCTGACGGTGGCCGCGCTTTATCTCGCGAGCGTGCCGCTGGTCCTCGGCCTGCGGCTGGAAAGGCGGCAGGCAAGTCCCGCGCCGGCAGGCTAAGGCGCCGGCCGGGACAAAAGCCTTCGGAAAAACATCCGATGCCGCCTTGCCCCTTGCCATTCCCCGCCCCGATGGGCATCTGTGAGCCGGAAGTTGAAACCTGCCGGGGCGTGACTTGTCGCAAGCACCCATGATCTTGAGCGGCCGCGGGGTCACCGCGGTGCTCGGGCCCACCAATACGGGCAAGACCCACTACGCAATCGAGCGCATGGTGGCATACGAGACGGGCATCATCGGCCTGCCTCTGCGCCTTCTGGCGCGCGAGGTCTATACGCGTCTCGTCGAAAGGGTCGGCCAGCACAATGTCGCCCTCGTCACCGGCGAGGAGAAGATCACGCCGCACATGGCGCGCTTCTCCGTCTGCACCGTGGAGGCGATGCCGCGCGAGACGCGCGCCGCCTTCGTCGCCATCGACGAGGTGCAGCTTGCCGGCGACCTCGAGCGCGGGCACATCTTCACCGATCGGGTCCTGCACCTGAGGGGTCGCGACGAGACGCTGCTGCTCGGCGCGGCCACCATGAAGCCGATCCTCGAACAGCTCCTGCCGGGCATCCACGTCGTCGAGCGCCCGCGCCTCTCCCAGCTCTTCTATTCCGGCTCGAAGAAGATCACCCGCCTGCCGCAGCGCACCGCCATCGTCGCCTTCTCGGCCGACGAGGTCTATGCCATCGCCGAGCTCATCCGCCGCCAGCGCGGCGGGGCGGCGGTCGTGCTCGGGGCGCTCTCGCCCCGTACCCGCAACGCGCAGGTCGCGCTCTACCAGGAGGGCGACGTCGAATATCTCGTCGCCACCGACGCCATCGGCATGGGCCTCAACCTCGACGTCGACCATGTCGCCTTCGCGCAGGACCGCAAGTTCGACGGCTACCAGTTCCGCAACCTCAATCCCGCCGAGCTCGCCCAGATCGCCGGCCGCGCCGGCCGGCACCTGCGCGACGGCACCTTCGGCGTGACGGGCCGCGTCGATCCCTTCGACGACGAGCTGGTCAAGCGCATCGAGACCCATCAGTTCGACCCGGTCAAGGTGCTGCAATGGCGCACGACCCGCTTCGACTATTCCTCGCTGCAATCGCTGCGCCAGTCGCTCGACGCCCCGCCGCCCATCGGCGGGCTGACGCGCGCGCTGCCGGCCGTCGACCAGCAGGCGCTGGAACATCTTTCGCGCTATCCCGACGTCAGGGACCTCGCCACCACGCCCGAGCGCGTCGAAAAGCTCTGGGAGGCCTGCGCGCTGCCGGACTACCGCCGCATCACGCCGGCCCAGCACGCCGACCTCATCTCGGCGCTCTATGCGGACCTCGTGAAGCGCGGCACGGTCAACGAGGACTTCCTCGCCGACCAGGTCCGCCGCGCCGATCGCACGGATGGCGAGATCGACACGCTTTCGGCACGAATCGCACAGATAAGGACCTGGACCTATGTGTCGAATCGGCCCGGATGGCTTGCCGATCCGACACACTGGCAGGAAAAGACGCGGGAAATCGAAGACCGATTGTCCGATGCGCTACATGAACGGTTGACGAAACGCTTTGTTGATCGCAGGACATCTGTGCTCATGAAGCGCCTGAGAGAGAATGCGATGCTGGAAGCTGAAATCAGTGTGAATGGCGATGTCTTCGTTGAAGGACATCATGTCGGGCAGTTGGCCGGGTTCCGGTTCACGCTGGCCTCCGGCACGGAAGGACCCGATGCGAAGGCCGTGCAGGCGGCTGCGCAGAAGGCGCTTGCGCTGGAGTTCGAAGCCCGTGCCGCACGCCTGCATGCCAGCGGCAATGCCGACCTCGCGCTCGGCTCCGACGGCACCGTGCGCTGGCTCGGCGATCCCGTGGCCCGCCTTGCCGCCTCCGACCACGTCATGCGCCCGCGCGTCATCCTGCTCGCCGACGAGCAGCTGACCGGCAATGCGCGCGACCACGTCGCCGCCCGCGTCGAGCGTTTCGTGAACCATCATATCGCGACGGTCCTCAAGCCCCTCGACGACCTTTCGCGCGCGGAAGACCTGCAGGGCCTTGCCAAGGGCCTCGCCTTCCAGCTCGTCGAAAGCCTCGGCGTGCTGTTCCGCCGCGACGTCGCCGACGACGTGAAGGCGCTCGACCAGGATGCCCGCGCCTCCATGCGCAAGCACGGCATCCGCTTCGGCGCCTACCACATCTTCATGCCGGCGCTCCTCAAGCCGGCGCCGGCCGAACTCATCACGCTCCTCTGGGCGCTGAAGAACGACGGCCTCGACAAGCCAGGCTACGGCGACCTCATTCCGGTGCTCGCCGCCGGCCGCACCTCGGTCGTCACCGATCCCGCTTTCGAACGCGCCTTCTACAAGCTCGCCGGCTTCCGCTTCCTCGGAAAGCGCGCCGTGCGCATCGACATCCTCGAGCGCCTCGCCGACCTCATCCGCCCGCTCCTCCAGTGGAAGCCCGGCACGCCGCGCCCGGAAGGCGCCTATGACGGCCGCCGCTTCATGGCGACGACCGCCATGCTTTCCATCCTCGGCGCGACGCCGGACGACATGGAAGAGATCCTGAAGGGCCTCGGCTATCGCGCCGACGCCGTGAAGGCCGAGGAGGTCGCGGCCTTCCTCGCCGCGCAGGCCCCGGCCGCCGCCGCCGAGACTCCGGTGGAGGCAGGCGCAGACGCCTCCGACGAGCACGATGCAGACGCATCGGAACCGGAGAGCGAAACCCCGGCCGAAAAGGCGGAGGCACCCGCAGCCGAGACTGCCGAAGCGCCCGTCGCCGAGGCCCCGGCCGAGACGGAAGCAGCGGCCGCCACCGAAGGCGAACCGGCCGAAGTCAAGCCGGTGCTGCTGTGGCGCCCCGGCTCGCGGCACGACAACCAGCGCCAGGGCGGCCAGAGGCATGGCGAACGCCAGGGCCAGGGCGAACGGCGCGGCGGCGATCGCCAGCGCAATCAGCCGGCAGGCGAGCGCGGCGAGCGCCGCGAAGGCGGCCGCCCGGACAACAAGGGCCGCAACGGCAAGCCGCAGGGCGGCAACCGCCCGGACCGCGGCGAGCGCAACGAACGCGGCGGCAAGCCGCAGCAGGCGAAATTCGAGGCCCGGCCGCCCCGCAAGGAAAAGCCGATCGACCCGGATTCGCCCTTCGCCAAGCTCGCGGCGCTCAAGGAGCAGATGAAGAAGTAGGGCATGACGCGCAACGAGGAACAGCCGGCAGGTCAGGCGCGCCAGCGCATCGACAAGTGGCTGTTCTTCGCGCGGTTGCGCAAGTCCCGCTCGCTTGCGGCGAAATCCGTCGAGGCGGGTGATGTCAGCGTCAATGGCGCGAGCGTCCGCCAGCCCTCGCACATGGTGCGCCCCGGCGATGTGATCGTGCTCTCGCTCGACCGCCACGACATGGTGGTAAAAGTGCTGCTGCCCGGCGAACGCCGCGGCCCCTATGAGGAAGCGAAGCTCCTCTACAGCGACATGACGCCGCCCCCGCCGCCGCGTGAGGAACGCAACCTCTTCGCCCAGGCGACGCGCGAACGCGGCGCCGGCCGGCCGACGAAGCGGGAACGCCGGGAAACCGATCGCCTGCACGGTTCTCCCGGCGACGGCGAGGATTAGAATTCTTTACCTCGCCGGCGGCCGACGGCGCATCTATTACGCTTGCAAAGCACCGGCAAAGCCTTTACCTCAGCCTCCGTAAAGCCCCGAGCCTGCGTCCGCGCGGCCTCTCGCGGCCGGCCTCGCCGCCGCCCGGTTTGAGACGTTTCTGGAGTGACTCATGACGTATGTCGTGACCGACAACTGCATTCGCTGCAAATATACGGACTGCGTGGAAGTCTGCCCCGTCGACTGCTTCTACGAGGGCGAGAACTTCCTTGCCATCCATCCGGACGAGTGCATCGACTGCGGCGTGTGCGAGCCGGAATGTCCCGCCGAGGCGATCAAGCCGGACACCGAGCCGGGCCTCGACAAGTGGCTGAAGATCAACGCCGAGTATGCCGGGATCTGGCCGAACATCACCGTCAAGCGGGATGCGATGCCGGAAGCCAAGGAAATGGACGGCGTGGAAGGAAAGTACGAACAGTACTTCTCGCCCAATCCCGGCACGGGCGACTGATCGCGTCCGGTTCGACGGGCGAAGCTGGGGAAAAACGTCTGCTCCCGCTGAAAGGCGATGGGACAGGCTTGATGACCCATGCGAAGCAAATTATTGATTTCGGCACTTTTTTGTGGTAGGGTCGCAATACTGATCCACATCGCGGCATTTTTGCGTGCCCGAACACCACCACGAAAGCAAACGATCCCTCAACGTCGCTCACCTCCCATAGGCAACTTCGGTTGCTCAAACGTGATCGCGTCGCAGAGGGCCTTTTTGCGCATGGCGGACGGACCAGCGTGGTGACACCTTCACGGTGCCCCCGTCTTTCCCGGGTCCCCGGACCCACCCGGCTTGCCGCCGGGAGCGTAACAGGGAGTATTTGAACAGAATGACGACCCAGCAGAAGAAATCCTCCACGCGCCAGGGCTTCAAGACCGGCGAGTCGATCGTCTATCCCGCCCACGGCGTAGGCCAGATCGTCGCCATCGAGGAGCAGGAAGTCGCCGGCATGAAGCTCGAGCTTTTCGTCATCGACTTCGAAAAGGACAAGATGCGTCTCAAGGTGCCGGTTGCCAAGGCCGTTTCCATCGGCATGCGCAAACTGTCGGAGACCGATTTCGTCGAGCGTGCGCTGAAGGTTGTCCAGGGCAAGGCCCGCGTGAAGCGTACCATGTGGTCGCGCCGCGCGCAGGAATACGATGCCAAGATCAATTCCGGCGACCTCATCTCGATCGCCGAAGTGGTCCGTGACCTTTACCGCGCCGAGAACCAGCCGGAGCAGTCCTATTCCGAGCGCCAGCTCTACGAAGCTGCCCTCGACCGGATGGCCCGCGAAATCGCCGCCGTCAACAAGATGTCGGAAACCGAGGCGGTCCGCCTCGTCGAGACGAACCTTGCCAAGGGTCCCAAGCGCGGCAAGGTCCTCGAGGAAGACGACTCCCAGGACGAAGCGGCCTGATCTAGGGCGCTCCGCCAGAATTTAAAGCCCGGCCGCCAGCGGCCGGGTTTTTTTATGGAACTTTTTTGCCGCTGCGCTGTTGTGCGCCTGAGGACGACCCGCTTCGGGCGGCCGCGGCGAGGCAACCCCTCGGCTTCCCGAAAACGGTTTCGGGCGATCCGTCGGTCTTTCTGAAACGTCATCCATCAAGCAGGGCGCAAGGCCCCTCCTTGCGCCGGTTCGGTTCACGTGGAGAAACCCGCTATGGCTACGATGACCGCAGACCGCCGCATGATCAAGCTCGCAATGTCCGCTCCCTATCTGGAGCGGGAGGAGGAACAGGCCCTCGCGCAGGCCTGGAAGAACGACAAGGATCAGGAGGCCCGCAACCGCATCGCCATGGCCCATATGCGCCTCGTCGTCTCGATGGCGGGCAAGTTCCGCACCTTCGGCCTGCCCCTCGGCGACCTCGTGCAGGAAGGCTATATCGGGCTTCTGGAGGCTGCCGCCCGTTTCGAGCCGGAGCGGCAGGTGCGTTTCTCCACCTATGCCAGCTGGTGGATTCGCGCCTCGATCCAGGATTACGTGCTGCGCAACTGGTCGATCGTGCGCGGCGGCACCAGCTCGGCCCAGAAGGCGCTGTTCTTCAACCTGCGCCGCCTGCGCGCCCGCCTTGCCCGGGGCGACGCATATCTGACGAGCGAGGCCATGCACCAGGAAATCGCCGCCGCCCTCGGGGTCAGCACCGCCGACGTGCGCACCATGGATGCCCGCCTTTCCTCCTCCGATATTTCCCTGCAGGCGCCGATCTCTCCCACGGAAGGCGAGGGCGGGGGAAGCCGCATCGAATTCCTCACCAGCGATGCGCCGCTGCCCGACGAGCAGGCGGTGGACAGCATCGACGGCGAACGGCGCCGCCACTGGCTGCATTCCGCCCTTGGCCAGCTCAACGAGCGCGAGATGAAGATCATTCGCGCCCGGCGGCTCGCCGAAGACGGCGCCACGCTGGAAGAGCTCGGCGCCATCCTCGGCATTTCCAAGGAGCGCGTGCGCCAGATCGAGAACCGTGCGCTGGAGAAGCTGAAGGCCGTGCTCGTCAGCAAGACGATGGATTTCGCCCACGCATGAGGTGGCGGCCGGCCCTCAGGAGGCCGGGCCGTCTTCCGGCGGCTCGACCGAGTAGCGCATCACCAGCGGCATCTGCGCCAGCGTGAAGAGGATGGTGATGGGCATGGTGCCCCACACCTTGAAGGCCACCCAGAAGTCCGTCGAGAAATTGCGCCAGACCACCTCGTTCATCACGGCGAGCACGAGGAAGAACAGGCCCCAGCGCAGCGTCAGCTTGCGCCAGCCTTCCTCGGTGAGCTTGAAGGCGGCGTGGAAGACATAGCCGAGCAGGGACTTGCCGAAGAACAGCCCGCCGAGCAGGATCGCGCCGAACAGCGTGTTCACGATGGTCGGCTTCATCTTGATGAAGGTGTCGTTCTGCAACCACAGCGTCAGGGCGCCGAAGATGAAGACGACGATGCCGGAAATCAGCGGCATCATCGGCAGCGTGCGCGTCAGCACCCAGGAAACGACGAGCGCGATGGCGGTCGCGGCCATGAAGAGGCCGGTCGCGATGAAGATCGGCCCGCCCATCTCGGCCAGCACCGGAAAATGCGAGGCCAGCCATTCACCGCGCGAATTGGCGAAGAAGAAGACGACGAGCGGCCCGAGTTCCAGCACCAGCTTGAGGAGGGGACTGACCTTTTCCTCCGTCGCGGCGGGTTCCTCCAGCGTTGCCTTGCTCATGCTCCGACTCCTGCGATCGCTTCCGCGAAATCCTTGGCCTCGAAGGGTTCGAGATCGTCGATCCCTTCGCCGACACCGATGAAATAGACCGGCAGCCTGTGCTTGGCGGCGATGCCCACAAGGATGCCGCCGCGGGCCGTACCGTCCAATTTTGTCATGATCAGGCCCGTGACGCCCGCGACGTTGCGGAAAATCTCCACCTGGTTCATCGCGTTCTGGCCGGTCGTGGCGTCCAGCGTCTGGAGAACGGTATGCGGCGCATCCGGATCGAGCTTGCCGAGCACGCGTACGATCTTTTCCAATTCCGCCATCAGCTCGGCCTTGTTCTGCAGGCGCCCGGCCGTGTCCACGATAAGGACGTCGCTCTTCTTCAGCTTGGCCTGCTCGTAAGCCTCGTAGGCAAGGCCCGCCGCATCCGCCCCGAGCTTCGAGGACACGATCTCCGAGCCGGTGCGCTCGGCCCATATCTTCAACTGCTCGATGGCTGCCGCGCGGAACGTGTCGCCGGCGGCGAGCATCACCTTCAGCCCGGCGCCGGAGAGCTTTGCGGCGAGCTTGCCGATGGTCGTCGTCTTGCCGGTGCCGTTGACGCCGACGACGAGGATGACATGCGGCTTGTGGCTGAGGTCGAGTTCCAGCGGCTTTGCCACCGGCGCGAGCACCTTGGTGATCTCGCTTGCCATGATGCGCGAGACGTCGGCGCCCGTCACGTCCTTGCCGTAGCGCTCGGCGGCGAGCGTATCGGTGATGCGCAGCGCCGTTTCGACCCCAAGATCAGCCTGGATCAGCAGGTCTTCAAGGTCCTGAAGCGTGTCGTCGTCGAGCTTGCGCTTGGTGAAGAGGCTGGTGATCTGGCCGGAAAGCTGCGAGGAGGTGCGCGCCAGTCCCTCGCGCAGGCGCTGGAACCAGCTCCGCTTCGGCTGGACGATTTCCGGCACCGCCGTTTCCACCGGTGCGCCGGTAGTGGCGGCAAAGCCCTTGGGCAGGACAGGTCCGGCAGCCGGCGGCTCGGTGTGGGCCATGTCGTCGAGAACCGGCTCCCCGGCTTCGGCCCGTGGTTCCTCGTCGATGGCTTCCGCCACCTCCTCGGCGAGCGCTTCCGGCTCCTCGGCGACGATCTCTTCCACCGGTTCGTCAGCCTCTGGCTCCGGCACGGCCGCTGTTTCGGCAGCCGGCGGGTGCGGATCGTGCGGCAGCGGATAGATCTCCGGCTCCACGTCCTCGGGGATATGGTAGTCGGCTTCCGGATTGATGGCCTCCGCTTCCTCCAGCAAGACGTCGCGTTCGTCCGAAAGGGCGGCCTCCGGCGGCTCGGGCACTTCGGCAGGCGCGGGCGCGACCGGCTCGACGACCGGCGCTTCCGCCTCCGGCTTCGGTTCGGCCGCCGTTTCTTTTCCGAATGTAAAAATCTTCTTGATGAAGCCGAGGGCCATGAAAGCTATCCGCTGGTTGCGAAGGAGGCGGTGGCGGCCGCGATAAGGGGCCGCATCGTCAGGTGTTTTCCATTGTGGCCGGTGATCGTCACCGGCACAAGATCGCGGGGTTTCAGGCCCGCCGCATCGACGAGCGTGAAGTTTTCCGTATGCGCAAGGCCGTTGTTCTCGACGAGGATCGTTTCCTGCCGCCCGACCATGGAATCGAGATGGGCTTCGGCGAGCCGCTTTCCGGTCTCGCGCAGCCGGCCGGCGCGCTCCTTGATGAGGGTGCGGCCCAGTTGCGGCATGCGCGCGGCCGGCGTTCCGGGGCGCGGGCTGTAGGGAAAGACGTGCAGATGCGCGATGCCGCAATCCCCGGCGAGCCGGACGGCATTTTCGAACATTGCCTCCGTCTCCGTCGGAAAGCCGGCGATCATGTCCGCCCCGAAGCTGATTTCCGGCCTGAGGTTGCGCGCCTTCTCGCAGAAGGTGCGGGCATCGGCGCTCGAATGGCGGCGCTTCATGCGCTTGAGGATCAGGTCGTCGCCGTGCTGGAGCGAAAGGTGCAGGTGCGGCATGAAGCGCGGCTCGCCGGCGATGAGGTCCCAGAGGTGTTCGTCCGCCTCGATGCTGTCGATGGAGGATAGGCGCAGGCGCCGGATGTCGGGCACCTGCCGCAGCAGCGTCTTAGCGAGATATCCAAGGCTCGGGCCACCCGGCAGGTCGGCGCCGTAGCTGGTCGCGTCCACCCCGGTCAGCACGATTTCCGCGTAGCCGCCCTCGACCAGCTTTCGCGCCTGCTCGACCACCGCGCCCATCGGCACGGAACGGGAATTGCCGCGGCCGTAAGGGATGATGCAGAAGGTGCAGCGATGGTCGCAGCCGTTCTGCACCTGCACGAAGGCGCGCACATGGCCGTCGATCAGCCGCACCATCTGCGGCGCGGTCTCGCGCACGCTCATGATGTCGTTGACGCGGAGCTTCTCTTCCGCCGAGACGCCGAAATCCGGCAGCGCCCGGTAGGAGGCGCTCTTCAGCTTCTCCTCGTTGCCGAGCACGGCGTCGACCTCCGGCATGCCGGCAAAGGTCTCCTTCTGCGTCTGCGCCGCGCAGCCGGTGACGACGATGCGGGCATGCGGATTGTCGCGCCGGGCGCGGCGGATGGCCTGGCGGGCCTGGCGCACGGCCTCGCCGGTGACGGCGCAGGTGTTCACCAGCACGGCATTGTTCAGCCCCGCCTTCTCGGCCTCGGCGCGCATCACTTCCGATTCGTACGTGTTGAGCCGACAGCCGAAGGTTATGACGGTGACGCCGCTCAACGGGCGGCCGCCCCGGCTTCATCCCGGCGGAAGGCGCCGGTCGAGGGATCGAGCGTGCCCGACCATTCCCATTCGGCCGGCCCGGTCATGACGACATGGTCGTCTTCGCGCCATTCGATGGTGAGCGTGCCGCGGTTCGGGCTGCTGGCGACGGTGACGGCGACCGTGCGGCCGGTACGGCCGGTGCGCGCGCCGCTGACGGCGGCCGCGCAGGCAGCCGAGCCGCAGGCGAGCGTCAGGCCTGCGCCGCGCTCCCAGGTGCGCGTCGTCATGGCGGACGGGGATGTCACCTGCGCCAGCGTGATGTTCGCCTTTTCCGGGAACATCGGATGGTTTTCGAGGAGCGGGCCGAAACGGTCGAGATCGAAGGCCATCGGGTCGCGGTCGATCCAGAAGACCGCGTGCGGGTTGCCCATCGACATGGCCGCCGGCGAATGCAGGACCGGCGCGTCGATCGGCCCGATCTGCAATTCGATGCGGCTCGTGTCGAAGAACTCCTCGGCCAGCGGAATGCGGTTCCAGTCGAAGACCGGCTTGCCCATGTCGACGGAGATCGTGCCGTCCCGATGCTCCACTGCGTTGAGGATGCCCGCGACGGTCTGGAAGGTGAAGGCGGTCTTGCCGGTCTCGGCGGCGAGCGCCTGCACGACGCAGCGCGTGCCGTTGCCGCAGGCCTGCGCCTTCGAGCCGTCGCAATTGAGGATGTCGATGAAGGCGTCGGTGCCGCCCGCCCTCGGATCGTGGATCGCCATGATCTGGTCGAAGCGCGTGGCGGGATCGGCGTTGAGCGCAACCGCCGCCTGCGGCGTCACCATATCGCCCCGGCCGCGCATGTCCACGACCAGGATCATGTTCCCGAGCCCGTTCATGCGGGCGAATTGCGCTTCAGCTGCCATGTCGGACGTTCCGTTTCTCGCGCGTATATGGCGCATACGCGGGGGAATTACCAGACGGCGTCTGCGAAGGTTGATTGCCGGCCGTCCCGCAGGCACCATGGGCGAAAGGAATCCGGCCCGTGGAAGACATGAACCCGAGGAAAGCAGGCCCGCGCCTGATGCCCGCCGCGCTGGCGGTTCTGGTGGCGCTCTCTCCGCTCGCCGGCGCGGCGGCGGAGCTGCATGGCTCGCAACAGCCGATCTGGACCGACAAGCCGCTGCGGATCGACCGTGAGAAGCAGACCTACGAGCGTGTCGTCGTAAGGCACGAGGAACCGCCGCTTTCCCTGCGCCCGACCAACCGCGTGAAAACTTTCGACGGCGCATCGTTCCGGGAGGGTGGCCCGCTCTATGTGCTGACCGATGCCGTGGCGGTCGATCCAAGGCAGCTCTGCCGCGGGCAGGAGGACCGGCTTGCCGCCTGCGGGCAACAGGCGCGGCTTTTCCTCAAGCGGCTCATTGCCGGCCGCAAGCTCGGTTGCAGGGAGGATTTCCGCGACGGCGCGGTCCGTTTCGTGACCTGTACGCTGGACGACGCCGACCTTGCCGGAACGCTCGTCGCCCGGGGGGCGGCCTGGGCGGCGACCCCGCACCTTGCCGCGGTCCAGCAGGACGCCATGCGGCGAAAGGCCGGAATCTGGTTCGATATCGATTGTGCGCAGCGCGGCCGGTGCCTTTACCGCAAGCGCCGGTAGCGCGCCGGTCGTTCGAGTGCGATCGATCCCAGCACGATGAGGATCATCGCCGGCCAGGCCGCGCACAGCAGCAGGCCGAGGACATGCCAGATGTCGCGGATGCCGCCCTTTTCCCGGCCTTCCATGAAGGTGTTGCCGGCGAACAGCAGGGCCACGAGCACATAAACCGCCACAAGCATGAAAATCGCCATACCACGCCCCTTGCGCCGCTGCTTCCGGCCGGCCGGCATACTACCTGCCCGAGAAAGCCGGCCCCGTCCCGTTTCGGCACGATATCAACCATGCGGGCCCCTTGTAAAAGCCCTTCCTGGCGACACGTTGCGCTCGCCCCGGCTTTTGCCCGGCAGGCGATCCTTGACTTTCCGGCCTCTTTCCTGTTTAAGCCGCGCATCTGCGACAAGTCAGAACGCTTGAAGCCGCCGACCGGGACCCGTGAAGGTATAAAGAGATCCCGGAGGTCAACACCCGACAGCGCAATGCGCCCTCGGGTGCTTTTTGGCTTTGCGTCTTGTTTTCGGCGCCGATAGCACCGACGTTTCCGCCACAAGCGGAAACAAGAAGGAAGATGTGATGTTTGAAACGCTCCAGGACCGCCTTGGCTCCATCCTGAATGGACTGACAGGCCGCGGCGCGCTTTCCGAGGCGGACGTCTCGGCGGCGCTGCGCGAGGTCCGCCGCGCGCTCTTGGAAGCGGACGTGGCGCTGGAAGTGGTGCGCGCCTTCACCGATGCGGTGCGCGAGAAGGCCGTCGGCGCGGAAATCCTCAAGTCCATCAAGCCCGGCCAGATGGTCGTCAAGCTCGTGCATGACGAGCTCGTCGCCATGCTCGGCTCCGAGGGCGTGTCGATCGACCTCAACGCTAGCGCCCCCGTCGTCATCATGATGGTGGGCCTGCAGGGCTCGGGCAAGACGACCACCTCCGGCAAGATCGCCAGCCGGCTGAAGACGCGCGACAAGAAGAAGGTCCTGATGGCCTCGCTCGACACGCGCCGCCCGGCCGCGCAGGAGCAGCTTCGCCAGCTGGGCGTCCAGGCCGGCATCGACACGCTGCCCGTCATTGCCGGCCAGTCGCCGACCGATATCGCCGCGCGCGCCGTGCAGGCCGCAAAGCTCGGCGGCCATGACGTCGTCATCCTCGACACGGCCGGCCGCACGCATATCGACGAGCCGCTGATGATCGAGATGGCGGAGATCAAGCGGAAGTCCAATCCGCACGAGATCCTGCTCGTCGCCGACGCGCTGACCGGCCAGGACGCCGTCAACCTCGCCCGCAACTTCGACGACCGCGTCGGCATCACCGGCCTCGTACTCACCCGCATGGACGGCGACGGCCGCGGGGGCGCGGCCCTTTCCATGCGCGCCGTCACCGGCAAGCCGATCAAGCTGATCGGCGTCGGCGAGAAGATGGGCGAGCTGGAGGAATTCCATCCCCGGCGCGTCGCCGACCGCATCCTCGGCATGGGCGACATCGTCTCGCTCGTCGAGAAGGCGGCCGAGAACATCGACGCCGAGAAGGCGGCCGCCATGGCCGCCAAGATGGCCAAGGGCAAGTTCGACCTCGACGACCTCGCCGACCAGCTGCGCCAGATGCAGAAGATGGGCGGCATGGGCGGCATCATGGGGCTGATGCCCGGCATGGCCGGCATGAAGGACAAGATGGCCGCCGCCGGCCTCGACGACAAGCTGTTCGGCCGCCAGCTCGCCATCATCTCCTCGATGACCAGGGCCGAGCGCGCCAATCCCGACATCCTCAAGCACTCGCGCAAGAAGCGCATCGCGGCCGGCTCCGGCACCGATGCGGCCGACATCAACAAGCTTCTGAAGATGCACCGCCAGATGGCGGACATGATGAAGATGATGGGCGGCAAGAAGGGCGGCGGCCTGATGAAGCAGATGATGGGCGGCCTTGCCGGCAAGATGGGTCTCGGCGGCGGCATGGGCGGCATGCCGGACCTGTCGAAGATGGACCCGAAGCAGCTCGAAGCCCTCGCCAAGCAGGCGGAAGCGGCCGGCATCAAGCCGGGCGGCATGCCGGGTCTCGGCGGCGGCGGTCTCCCGGGCCTCGGTGGCGGGCGCCTGCCCGGCCTCGGCGGCCTGCCGGGCCTTCCCGGCCTGCCGAAGAAGAAGTGAGGAGGCGCCTATGACGATCGATCCGAAGGTCAAGCATCAATTGGGGGAATACCGGCAGTCGATCGACAATATCGACGCCGCCCTCGTGCATATGCTCGCCGAACGCTTCCGCTGCACCAAGGCAGTCGGCGTTCTCAAGGCGACACATGAACTGCCGCCGGCCGACCCGGCGCGCGAGGAATACCAGATCGAGCGCCTTCGCCGCCTGGCGAAGGAAGCCAATCTGGATCCGGATTTCGCGGAGAAGTTCCTGAACTTCATCATCCGCGAGGTGATCCGGCACCATGAAGCCATTGCCGCCGAACACAGCGGCGCAAACCACACCGCCTGAACCCGGCGGCCACCATCCAAGGAGAAATGACATGGCACTGAAAATTCGTCTCGCCCGCGGCGGCTCCAAGAAGCGTCCGTACTACCAGATCGTCGTTGCCGACGCCCGTTCGCCGCGCGACGGCCGCTTCCTCGAGAAGCTCGGTTCCTGGAACCCGATGCTCGGCAAGGACGACGCGAACCGCGTGCAGATCGACACCGACCGCGTCAAGGAATGGCTCGCCAAGGGCGCCCAGCCGACCGACCGCATCGCCCGCTTCCTCGACGAAGCCGGCGTCCTGAAGCGCGAGACCCGCAACAACCCGGAAAAGGCAAAGCCGGGCAAGAAGGCGCTCGAGCGCATCGCCGAGAAGAAGCAGAAGGAAGAAGACGCCGCTGCCGCCGCTGCCGGCGAATAATCGGCCTTCCCACCATTTCGAGACGGGCGGCGTGCTTCATGCCGCCCGTTTTCGTTTGTCGCCCCGGCGGTAAACGTCGTAAGAGGCTTCGAGAAAACGCACGGAACCGAACCATGGCGAAACTGGAAAATCCCGTCCTCATGGGCACCGTCGGCGCGGCACAGGGCCTGCGCGGCGAGGTCCGCGTGAAATCCTACACCATCGATCCCACCGCCATCGGCGACTACGGGCACCTGCACAGCGAGGACGGCCGGTCCTTCGAGGTGCTGGAGGTGCGCGAGGCGAAGAACATGGTCGTCGTGCGCTTCCGCGGTGTCAACGACCGCAACGCCGCCGAGGCGCTGAATGGCATCGACCTCTATATCGAGCGCGACAACCTGCCGGACGAGGAACTGGACGAGGACGAGTTCTTCTATGCCGACCTCGAAGGGCTGGAAGCGGTCGACACGACCGGCCGCAGCCACGGCAAGGTGACGGGCATCTTCGATTTCGGCGCGGGGGACCTCCTCGAATTGAAAGGCCCCGGCAAGCGCCCGGTGCTCATCCCCTTCTCCGAGGCCGCCGTGCTGGAGATCGACCTTGAAGGCGGGCGCCTGCTGATCGATGCGGTCGCCGCCGGCCTCGTGGACGACGGCAACGACGGACCGGGCAGCCGGCGCCGCCGCCCGCCGCAGGGCGAGGGAGAGTGACGTGGCTTTCCGCGCCACCATCCTGACGCTCTATCCGGAGATGTTCCCCGGCTTCCTCGGCCAGTCGCTCTCCGGCAAGGCGCTCGCGCGGGGCGACTGGTCGCTCGACTGCGTGCAGGTCCGCGACTTCACCACCGACCGCCACCGCACCGTCGACGACACGCCGGCCGGCGGCGGGGCGGGCATGGTGCTGAAGCCGGAGGTGCTGGCGAAGGCCATCGACCATGCCTCGCAGGGTGACGAGCGCCCGCGCCTGCTGATGAGCCCGCGCGGCAAGCCGCTGACGCAGAAGCGCGTGCGCGCGCTTGCCGCCGGTGAAGGCGTCATCATCGTCTGCGGCCGCTTCGAGGGCGTCGACCAGCGCGTCATCGACGGGCGCCAGCTCGAGGAGGTCTCCATCGGCGACTATATCCTGTCGGGCGGCGAGCCGGCGGCGATGATCCTCATCGATGCCGTCGTGCGCATTCTGCCGGGTGTCATGGGCAACGCGCTTTCCGGCGAGCACGAGAGCTTTGAGGGCGGGCTGCTGGAGCATCCGCACTATACGCGCCCGCAGGTCTGGGAGGGCCTGGAGATTCCCGGCGTCCTGACCTCCGGCAACCACGCCGCCATCGAGAAATGGCGCCGCGAGGAGGCCGAGAAACTGACGCGCGAGCGTCGCCCGGACCTGCTTCCCGGTCAGCCGGTCACGAAATAGTAGACCGTCAGCGCAAGGCCGACCGTGACGACCAGCGCGCGGATCACCGGCTGCGGCACGCGCCGCGCCGCCCAGACGCCGGCATAGCCGCCGACCGCGCCCGCCGGCACCATGACGGCGGCCTGCGGCCAGCCGACCACCTTGCCGCTGGCGAAGACGACGATGGCCATGGCCGCGATCACCACGGCGAGGAAATTCTTCAGCGCGTTCAGCCGGTGATAGTCGCCGCCCTTGGTGAGGCCGAGCACGGCGAGCGTCATGATGCCCATGCCCGCGCCGAAGAAGCCGCCATAGATGGAGGTGACGAACTGGCCGGCAAGGCCGAGCGGCGAGACCGGCTTTTCCGGGCTCAGCGTCTTCGGCTTGAGATAGGGGCCGGCCGCGAAGATGGCGGTCGCCGCCAGCAGCAGCCAGGGCACGAGCGCGCGGAAGGACGGATTGGACAGCGACAGCAGCAGCAGCGCGCCCAAAAGCCCGCCGACGAGCGAGAGGCCGCCGAGGACCAGGGCTTCCTTCCAGTCCGCGCGGATTTCCTTCGCATAGGCGAGCGTCGAGGTCACGTAGCCCGGGAACTGGGTGATGGAGGAAGTCGCATTGGCGACGATCGGCGGCAGGCCGGTCAGCGTCATCGCACCGAAGGTCAGGAACGTGCCGCCGCCGGCAATGGCATTCACCACGCCGGACAGGAACCCGGCAACGAACAGCAATACGGCATCGGCAAGGCTCATGACCCATCCTCTCGGCGGCGTCCGGCCGCCGCGCTCCTCCCCTCAGGCGTGTATCGCGGCAGGGCGCAGGCGGCAAGGCCGGTTACCGGCCGCCGATTCTTTCGCGGCAGGGGATGACAAGCCGGCGCGTTTGGTGTATTGGCCCGCACGGATTTGGGATTAGTCCCGCCGACCTGCAATCAAAGAATGGCGAATCCGCTCCGTCCGGCAACGGACTAACCTCGCGAGGCCTGACCTCAAAGGTGACCGTCGAGCGCTCTGGCTGTTTCAGAAAAACCGAAGGTTTGACCGATGAATATCATCCAGCAGCTCGAAGCCGAACAGGCCGCGAAGATCGAAGCCAAGCGCACCCTCCCGGAATTCTCCCCGGGCGACACCGTCCGCGTCAACGTGCGCGTCACGGAAGGCACGCGTACCCGCGTCCAGGCCTATGAAGGCGTCTGCATCGCCCGTTCCGGCGGCGGCATCAACGAGAGCTTCACCGTCCGCAAGATTTCCTACGGCGAAGGCGTCGAGCGCGTCTTCCCGGTCTACTCGCCGCTCGTCGAAGGCGTCGAAGTCGTCCGCCGCGGCAAGGTCCGCCGCGCCAAGCTCTACTACCTGCGCGATCGCCGCGGCAAGTCGGCCCGTATCGTCGAGAACACCGGCACGCGCGCCCGCAAGCTGAACGATGCCGAGCGTCAGGCCGTTGCCGAGGAAAAGGCACGTCTGGAAGCCGAGAAGGTCGCAGCCGCCCAGGCGCTCGCCGCTGAAAAGGCCGCAGCAGAAGCTGCCGAAGCCGCCGCAAAGGCAGAAGCCGCAGCCGAATAATCACCCGGCAGCAGCAATCCAACATCGAAGCCGTCGGCCGTGGCCGGCGGCTTTTTGTTTTACGGAAATGCCTTCGCACGCAAGCGTCGTGCTTGCCTCGCTCCCTGCTCCTGTGACAGTGTTCCGCCGCCACGATTTCAGGAGCATATTTCGATGTTTTCCCGCCGCACCGTTCTTGCCGGCCTTGCCGCCGGTCTCCTCATGCCCGCCATTGCCCTTTCCGCCGATCTTCCCGATCTCGGCGGCAGGTCGGTCGTCGTCGTGACGGAGAACGCCTATCCGCCGCTGCAATTCATCGACCCCAAGACCGGTGAGCAGATCGGCTGGGAATATGACGCGATGAACGAGATCGCCAAGCGCCTCAACTTCAAGGTCGAGTACCAGAACGCAAGCTGGGACGCGATGATCCAGGCCGTCTCCGACAACCAGTACAATGTCGGCATGACCGGCATCACCATCAAGGACGACCGCAAGGAGAAGGTCGATTTCTCCGATCCCTACATGCGCTCGCAGCAATTCATGCTGGTGCGCGCCGACGAGGCCCGCTTCAACGATGCGAAGTCCTTCGCCGCCCTCAAGGACGGCCTGATCGCCGCCCAGCCCGGCACCTCGCCCTTCTATACCGCCGTCTACGAGATTCTTGACGGCAACGAGCAGAACCCGCGCATCAAGCTGTTCGAGACCTTCGGCGCGACCGTGCAGGCGCTGCAGGCCGGCGACGTCGACCTGGTGCTCACCGACAGCGTCGCGGCCAAGGGCTATGTCGATGCCTCCGGCGGCAAGCTGAAGGTCGTCGGCGAGCCGCTCGGCACGGAAGACTTCGGCTTCATCTTCCCGAAGGGCTCGGATCTCGTGGCGCCCGTCAACGCCGCCATCGCCTCGCTGAAGGCGGACGGCACGCTCGACGCGCTCAACAAGAAATGGTTCCTGGACTACAAGATGGGTGAGTAGCGGGCGGCCATGGCTCCCGTTTCCTCCGACGCCGGCAAGGGCGACTATCCCTGGTGGCTGGTCGCGCTTGCGGCAATCGCGCTGGCGCTTGCCGGCGTGATCGTCGCCAACGATCTTTACAGGCAGGTCTTCAGCGCCGTGCTGGCAGGGCTCTGGGTCACGGTCTTCGTGACCTTCGTTGCCTTCCTGCTCGCCACGGCGCTCGGCCTTGCCGTCGCCCTGATGGGCCTTTCCGAAAGCAAGGTCCTGCGCCAGGTCGCCCGCTTCTACACCGAGGTGATCCGTGGCGTGCCGATCCTCGTGCTGCTCTTCTACATCGTCTTCGTCGGCGCGCCCGCGCTGGTGGCGACCGTCAATTTCGTCACCGGCCCGCTCACGGCGGCCGGATTGACGGAGCCCATGCAGATCCGCGATATCTCGCTGATGTGGCGGGCGATCATCGCGCTGATGATCGGCTATTCCGCCTTCATCGGCGAGGTTTTCCGCGCCGGCATCCAGTCCGTCGACAAGGGGCAGGTCGAGGCGGCCAAGGCGCTCGGCCTCTCGCGCTACCAGCGCTTCCGCCTCGTCGTCTTCCCCCAGGCGATCCGTGTCATCCTGCCGCCGCTCGGCAACGATTTCGTGGCAATGGTGAAGGACTCATCCCTCGTCTCGGTGCTCGGCGTCGCCGACATCACCCAGATGGGCAAGGTCTACGCCTCCAGCTCCTTCCGCTTCTTCGAGACCTATTCCATCGTCGCCTATGTCTACCTGATCCTCACCATCGGCCTTTCGCTCGGGCTGAGGGCGCTGGAGCGGCGCATGCGGCGCAGCCGCGCCCCTTGATTCTTGGCGATTGCCGAAACCGTGAAAAATCGCTATATGCGGGCCATGGAATCCAAGTTCGGATGCACGGAAAAGCACGTCGTCGTGCTGCAGGACCACAAGCGCCTGCCGGCACGCTTCTTTGCGCGTGTCTTCGGGGCGCTCACCGGCCGCCTATCCTGATCGCTTGCAGTCCGGTGGCCGCGCGCCGCCGATTTCCAGTTCCCCGATCCCCATGCCCAACGGATGAAGAGCCATGAGCGCACCCCGTACCCTCTATGACAAGATCTTCGACGACCACATCGTCAGCCAGCAGGAAGACGGCACCTGTCTTCTCTACATCGACCGTCACCTCGTTCACGAAGTGACGAGCCCGCAGGCCTTCGAGGGCCTGCGCATGGCCGGCCGCAAGGTCCGCGCGCCGGAAAAGACGCTCGCCGTCGTCGACCACAACGTTCCCACCTCGCCGGACCGCCACCAGGGTATCAAGAACGAGGAAAGCCGCATCCAGGTCGAGGCGCTGGCCAAGAACGCCGCCGACTTCGGCGTCGAATACTATTCGGAAAAGGACGTGCGCCAGGGCATCGTGCACATCGTCGGCCCCGAGCAGGGTTTCACCCTGCCGGGCATGACCATCGTGTGCGGTGACAGCCACACCTCCACGCACGGCGCCTTCGGCGCGCTCGCGCACGGCATCGGCACGTCGGAAGTCGAGCACGTCCTCGCCACCCAGACACTGATCCAGAAGAAGGCGAAGAACATGCTGGTGCGCGTCGACGGGAAGCTTCCCGAAGGCGTCACCGCCAAGGACATCATCCTTGCCATCATCGGCGAGATCGGCACGGCTGGCGGCACCGGCCACGTCATCGAGTTCGCGGGCGAGGCCATCCGCTCGCTGTCGATGGAAGGCCGCATGACGATCTGCAACATGACGATCGAAGGCGGCGCGCGCGCCGGCCTCATCGCGCCCGACGAGACGACCTTCGAGTACATCAAGGACAAACCGCGCGCGCCGAAGGGCAAGGCGCTGGAAATGGCGATCGACTACTGGAAGACGCTCTACACCGAGGAAGGCGCGCATTTCGACCGTGTCGTCGTGCTCGATGCCGCGAACCTGCCGCCGATCGTCTCCTGGGGCTCCTCGCCGGAAGACGTCGTCTCCGTCCAGGGCATCGTGCCGAACCCGGACGACATCGAGGACGAGACCAAGCGTTCCTCCAAGTGGCGCGCGCTCGACTATATGGGCCTGAAGCCGGGCACGAAGATCACCGACATCGCCGTCGACCGCGTCTTCATCGGCTCGTGCACCAACGGCCGCATCGAGGACCTGCGCGCCGTCGCCAAGGTGGTCGAGGGCAGGAAGGTGGCCTCCACCGTCAACGCCATGATCGTTCCGGGCTCCGGCCTCGTGAAGGAACAGGCCGAGCGCGAAGGCCTCGACGCGATCTTCAAGGAAGCCGGCTTCGACTGGCGCGAGCCGGGCTGCTCCATGTGCCTTGCCATGAACGACGACCGCCTGAAGCCGGGCGAGCGCTGCGCCTCCACCTCGAACCGCAACTTCGAGGGCCGCCAGGGCTTCAAGGGCCGCACGCACCTCGTTTCCCCGGCCATGGCCGCCGCGGCGGCGATTGCCGGCCACTTCGTCGACATCCGCGAATGGAACTGATCGCGGCCGTCCTGCCGCTATGAACAAAAGGCCGGGAACCTCGGGTTCCCGGCCTTTTTCGTCAGAACGTCGCGGTCATCGGGTCCGGCCCGATGCGCTTGCCGCCCTTCTCGAGGCTGGCGAAGGCCGCCATGTCTTCGGCATCGAGCTTGAAATCGAAGACCTTGAAGTTCTCCTCGATGCGCGACGGCGTCACCGATTTCGGGATGACGACGAGCCCGTTGTCGATATGCCAGCGGATGATCACCTGCGCCGGCGTGCGGCCGTGCTTTGCCGCGACCTTCGCAATGACCGGGTTTTCCAGCAACGTGCCCTGGCCGAGCGGGCTCCAGGACTGCGTCACGATGCGGTGCTTTTCGTGCCAGGCACGGCTTTCCGCCTGCGGAAAATCCGGGTGCAGCTCGATCTGGTTGATAACGGGCGTGACGCCGGTTTCGTCGATCAGGCGCTGCAGATGCTCGGGATAGAAGTTCGACACGCCGATGGAGCGGGCGCGGCCTTCCTTCTGGAGCTGGATGAAGGCCTTCCAGGTGTCGACATACCGGTCGCGCTTCGGCGCCGGCCAGTGGATGAGGTAAAGGTCGACATAGTCCGTGCCGAGGCGCTTCAGGCTGGCGTCGAAGGCCTTGAGGGTGGAATCGTAGCCCTGCTCGGAATTCCAGAGCTTCGTCGTGAGGAAGATTTCCGAACGGTCGAGGCCGGAAGCACGGATGCCCTCGCCCACCCCGTCCTCGTTCTCGTAGACCGCCGCGGTATCGACATGGCGATAGCCGGCCGAGAGTGCGGCCTTCACGGCGCTCACCGCCGTGTCGTTCGGGGTTTGCCAGACGCCGAGGCCAACCTGCGGGATCGTGTTGCCGTCATGAAAAAGGATTGTCGGTTGATCGCTCATCGATATGTCTCCATGAAATGAAAGAAGGCGGGAAGGTGAGGCTGATATAGGTTCGCCTTCCGCCGTTTCAAAGGACGCGCACGCGCGTTCCGCGCCGCAGGAAAGGCAGGATGCGCAGCATGTCGCGCCGGGCGACTGCGATGCAGCCCGCCGTCGGCGCATAGCCGGGACGGATGAGGTGGAAGAAGATCGCCGAACCGGCGTTCCGCCTGCGCGACGTCACGTTCCAGTCGAGGACGAGGCAGATGTCGTAGAGCGCGTCGGCGCGCTGCATGTCCTCGTGGCTCGGCGCGAAAGGCGCCTGCACGAGGCGGTTGTAGCTCGCATGCCCCGGCGCGTCGCACCAGAGCATGGCAGGGCGGATGCGCCGCATCGGCAGGGTCGTTGTGGGGATGGAAAGGCGGTCGCCGCGTGAGAAGCCGGAAAGAAGCCGCATGGCCGCGATGGGCGTCGCCCCGTCGCCTTCGCGCTTCAGGCTGGTGCGGCCTGTCCGGCCGATGGCGGCGGGAAGGCGCAATGGCCCGACCTGCACGATGGCGCGGCTTTTTTTGCCCGGCGCCGGGCGCACGAGGATGGTCTTCACGCGATGTTCATCGGATATCATCCGTTTCCTTCTTTTCCGCCATATTCGCGCCATGCCGAAGGCTATCCGGCTAGGCCGGCAGCGGACTTGCCAAAAACGCCAGTTCCCTTACTTTCCAGAGGAATGCCGAGAGGTAAAGCATGACATCCCGAACGATCCTTCTTGTCGACGACGACAACGACCTGCGCGAAACCCTCGTCGAGCAGCTTTCGCTCTACGAGGAGTTCTCCACGCTGGAAGAAACGACGGCCGGCAAGGGCATCCAGGCGGCGCGCGCCAACCAGATCGACCTCCTCATCATGGATGTCGGCCTGCCGGACATGGACGGGCGCGAGGCGGTGAAGCTCCTGCGCAAGAGCGGCTTCAAGGCGCCGATCATCATGCTGACCGGGCACGATACCGATTCGGACACGATCCTCGGCCTGGAAGCGGGCGCCAACGACTATGTGACGAAGCCCTTCCGCTTCGCCGTGCTGCTGGCGCGCATCCGCGCGCAGCTGCGCCAGCACGAGAGCAGCGAGGACGCCACCTTCACGGTCGGCCCTTACACGTTCAAGCCCGGCCAGAAGCTGCTGACCATGGAGAACGGCCAGAAGATCCGCCTGACGGAGAAGGAAGCGGCGATCATCCGCTACCTCTACCGCGCCGACCAGAAGGTGGTGACGCGCGACGTGCTTCTGGAGGAGGTCTGGGGCTACAATTCGGGCGTCACGACCCATACGTTGGAAACCCACGTCTACCGTCTGCGGCAGAAGATCGAGCGGGACCCTTCCAATGCGGAGATTCTCGTGACAGAGAACGGCGGCTACAAGATCGTCCCGTAATCAACAAGGAGCGCCCGACGTGGCACTCAGCGACGACATCGCTCTTCTTTCCAAGGTGCCGCTTTTCGCGGGCCTTTCCGACGACAGGCTGCGCCTGATGGCCTTCGGCGCGGAACGGCGCCGGCTGGTCGAGGGCCAGACGCTGTTTCGCGAGGGCACGTCCGCCGATTGCGGCTTCGTCGTCGCCTACGGCGCCTTCCAGCTCGCCTCGACGCGGCGCGACGGCTCGACCCGTGACGAGGGCGTGGCCGGCGAGGGCACGCTGCTTTCGGAACTGGCGATGATCTCCGCCGTCGAGCGCAAGTATACGGCGGTCGCGCTGGAGGACAGCGAGGTCATCCGCATCAACCGCCCGCTCTTCCGGCGCATGCTGGAGGAATATCCGGACGTCGCCGTCCTGGTCGACGCCCGCATCCGCGAGAACCTCGCCGCGATGATCGGCGAGATGAAGGGCCTTGCCGGGCGGTTCGCCTAAGGTCTGAAGGCCCCTCCCCAACCCCTCCCCACAAGGGGGAGGGACTTAACCCGCGGCACTCTCAGCATTCAAGATTTGATGGAAAAGCAGGCTGCCAGCCTTTCTCCCCCCTTGTGGGGGAGATGCCGGCAGGCAGAGAGGGTCTTTTACGTCGTCCTCAGAAATCGAATTCCGCGATCACCGGCACATGGTCGGAGGGCCGTTCCCAGCCGCGGGCCTCGCGGATGACGGAAATGCCGGAAAGGTGCGGCTCGAGGTCGGCGGAGGACCAGATATGGTCGAGGCGGCGGCCCTTGTCGGCGGCCTGCCAGTCGGCCGAGCGATAGCTCCACCACGTATAGAGCTTTTCATGCGCCGGCACCTTGCGGCGCATCAGGTCGACCCAGGCGCCCTTCGTCATGACGTCGACGAGGCCTTCCGTCTCGACGGGCGTGTGGCTGACGATCTTCAGGAGCTGCTTGTGCGACCAGACGTCGTGCTCCAGCGGGGCGATGTTGAGGTCGCCGACGAGGATGGAGGAGATGCCGGCCTCTGCCTCGGCGTGCAGCAGCTTCATCTCCTCGATAAAATCGAGCTTGTGGCCGAATTTCGGGTTGATCGTGCGGTCCGGCTCGTCGCCGCCGGCCGGCACGTAAAAGTTATGCAGGCGGATCGACTTGTTCCGGTGATGGAAGACGACCGAGACATGGCGCGCATCGCCGACGCCGCAATAGTCGCGCCGCTCGACGAGTTCTGTCAAAGGCAGGCGCGAGACGGTGGCGACGCCATGATAGCCCTTCTGGCCGTGCACGACGATATGCTCGTAGCCGAGCGCCTTCAGCGGCTTGGACGGAAACAGGTCGTTCGGGCACTTGGTTTCCTGAAGGCACAGCACATCCGGCGCGAAGGTCTTCAGGAAATGCTCGACGAGCGGCATGCGCAGCCGCACGGAGTTGATGTTCCACGTCGCAATCGAAAGTGCCATGTCTATCCCCGGAAACGCATTCCGGGGCGTCTTAGCGCATGCGGGACGAAACGGAAACCGTTCGTTTGCCGACCTCAGTTGCCGCCGCGGTTGCGAATCTCGTCATAGGGAATGGCGAAGACCTTGTCGTCGAGGGCAACGCCCGTCTTGACGTTGAAGATCATCACGGAGGTGTCCTTGCCCTGCGCGTCGGTGATCGTCCACTGGCGCAGGTCGTAGGTCTTCGGGTCGAACATCATGGTGATGGTCGAATCGCCGAACATGCCCTTGTCGCCGAGCACGATGGTCGTCAGGTCGGCCTCTTCCTTCACGTTGCGCACCATCTTGCCGGAAAGGTCGATCTTGTCGCCGAGCAGGAGGTTGAGCGGCGTCTTGGAGAGCGGGTAGATGTCCCAGGTCTTGAGCTTGCGGTTGCCGATGACGACGGACTTGCCGTCGGCGATCACGCGCATCGGCGAGGGGTCCTCGTAGTTGAAGCGGATGCGGCCGGGCCGGTCGATGTAGAACTTGCCGCCGGTCTGCTCGCCGCGCGGGCCGAACTGCACGAATTCGCCCATCATGGTCTTCACCGAGGCGAAATGATCGGCGATCTTCTGCGCCGTGCCGCTCGCCTGGGCGGATGCCTCGACCGGCGAAAGAACGGAAAGGCCGGCCGCAAGCGTGAACGCCAGGAGGCAGGAAAAGCCGCGGCGGGTAAAAGCGGCGGTCGCGCGGCCCTGTTCGGATCGGTTCATGTCAGTCTCCTTCATCATGCGGTTCATGCGGGCCAAAGGCGGCGCCATGATGGCATCCGGGCCGCGCGCGAGGCTTGACGGCCGAAACGCCATGGGCCGGCGCCGCGTTCCCGGTCATCGCCCGATGATGTCGTCTTCCGTCGGCACGAGGATCTCGCGTTTTCCCGCGTGGTTGGCGGGGCCGATCAGGCCTTCCTTCTCCATGCGCTCGATCAGCGAGGCGGCGCGGTTGTAGCCGATGCCGAGGCGGCGCTGGATGTAGGAGGTGGAGGCCTTGCCGTCGCGCAGCACCACGGCGACCGCCTGGTCGTAGGGATCGTCCGAATCGTCGAGATTGGCGGTGCCGGCCGGCCCGCCGCCCGTCTCGCCGTCCTCGTCGTCGTCCTCGGTGATCGCGTCGAGATATTGCGGCGCGCCCTGCGTCTTGAGATGCGCGACGATGGCCTCGACCTCGTGGTCGGACACGAACGGGCCGTGCACGCGCTGGATGCGCCCGCCGCCGGCCATGTAGAGCATGTCGCCCATGCCGAGGAGCTGTTCGGCGCCCTGTTCGCCGAGGATGGTGCGGCTGTCGATCTTCGAGGTCACCTGGAAGGAGATGCGCGTCGGGAAGTTCGCCTTGATCGTGCCGGTGATGACGTCGACCGAGGGGCGCTGCGTGGCCATGATGACGTGGATGCCGGCCGCGCGCGCCATCTGCGCAAGCCGCTGCACGGCGCCCTCGATGTCCTTGCCGGCGACCATCATCAGGTCGGCCATCTCGTCGATGATGACGACGATATAGGGCATCGGCTGGAGGTCGAATTCCTCCGTCTCGTACATGGCCTCGCCCGTCTGGCGGTCGAAGCCGGTCTGCACGGTGCGGGTGATCGTCTCGCCCTTGGCGAGCGCCTGCTCGACGCGGCTGTTGAAGCCGTCGATGTTGCGCACGCCGATCTTCGACATCTTCTTGTAGCGCTCCTCCATCTCGCGCACCGTCCACTTGAGGGCGACGACGGCCTTCTTCGGGTCGGTGACGACGGGGGAGAGGAGATGTGGGATGCCGTCATAGACGGAGAGCTCCAGCATCTTGGGGTCGATCATGATCAGGCGGCACTGTTCCGGCTTGAGGCGGTAGAGCAGCGACAGGATCATGGTGTTGATGGCGACGGACTTGCCCGAGCCGGTCGTGCCGGCGACGAGAAGATGCGGCATCTTGGCGATATCGGAAATGACCGGCTCGCCGCCGATGGTCTTGCCGAGCGCCATGGCGAGGCGCGCCTTGGAGGTCTCGAAATCGCGCGATGCGAGGAGTTCGCGCAGATAGACGGTCTCGCGCGTCGCGTTCGGCAGCTCGATGCCGATGGCGTTGCGGCCCGGCACGACGGCGACGCGCGCGGCGATGGCGCTCATCGAGCGGGCGATATCGTCGGCAAGGCCGATGACGCGGGAGGACTTGATGCCGGGGGCCGGCTCCAGCTCGTAGAGCGTGACGACCGGGCCGGGGCGCACATGGATGATCTCGCCCTTGACGCCGAAGTCCTCCAGCACGCCTTCCAGCATGCGGGCGTTCTGCTCGAGCGCGTCGGCCGAAAGGGTCGCGTCGCGCACCTGGCCCTTCGGCTCGGCAAGAAGATGCAGCGGCGGAAGCTGGAAGCCGTCCTGCCCGACGAAGGAGGTCTGTGCTTCCCGGTCGATGCGCTGGCCGGGCTTCGGCCGTGCGGCGGGGGCGACGACGCGGGCGCCCGAAGCCGGCACCGGCTGGCGGGCCGGCGCGCGGCGCGGCGCCCAGTCGGCGGCGATGTCGTCGGCGTCCTCGTCCGGCAGGATACCGCTCGGGCGGGCGAGCGGCTCGTCCATGTCGAAGGGCAGGTCGTCGTCGAGGTCGATGGAGGGGGCGGAGACGGCGCGGCGGCCCTCCAGGGAGGGCTCGACGCGCTCGGCCGAACGGGCGGAGGCGCGCGCGCGCGCCGGCTCGTTCAGGGTGCCGAACTCGTCCTCGTTGAAGTCGTAGGGCTGCTCGATGCCCCGCGCCCTGTGGCGCCGGCCGGAAAGGCCGAAGACGCGGCGCAGCCGCGCCTGGCTGGTGAACCAGGCATGGGTCATGGCGCCGGCAAGGAGCGTCAGCGGACCTTCCCGCTCCTCGTCCTCATCCTCTTCGTCCATGGCCGGCCGGGTGCGGCCCTGCATCGGCACAGGGGCGAAATCCTCCTCGTCGTCGATGGCCGGGGCGCCGATGAGGCCGGCGCTGAACACCATCAGCCAGGTCGCCGGCACGGCGATGATGCAACCGAGGACGGTCGCGAACACGCCTGTCGGATAGGCGCCCGTGAAAAGGGCGGGAAAGCGCAGGATCATGTCGCCGAAGACGCCGCCAAGGCCCGTCGGCAGCGGCCAGGTGACGGGGCCGGGAATGCAGGCGAGCGCGGCGGAGGCAAGGATCGCCCCGCCGAGCCAGGCGGCGCCCCGCTGCGGCACGCGGCTGAAGCGCCGGCCGCTGATCATGGCCAGCCCCCAGGCGACGACCGGCAGCAGGGCGATGACGCTGGCAAGGCCGAAGAACTGCATGAAAAGGTCGGCGAAGACCGCGCCGGGATAACCGAGAATATTCTTCGGCTCGCTGCCGGACGCATAGGAAAGGCTGGGATCGGAGACGTTCCAGGTGGAGAGCGCGGCAATGGCGAGCGCGAGGCCGAGAAAGATGCCGAGCCCGAGGAGCGCCTGCACCTGCCGCCAGACGAATGCCGACAGAACGAAGCGGTCGTGACGGTTATCCAGTCCTGCCGAAATGCTTCTGCTCATGATTACAGCCCGTGCCACACAAGAAAATCGCGGCAGCGCGCATGATTCGCGCACGTCGCCGCCAGCCAAACCTACGGGGGAAGGTTTAATGGCATGTTAACCATGCCCTCCAACGAAACGACCCGGGCCGAGGCCCGGGTCGAAGGATGCGTGGCCGGTAATTCCGGGCACTCAGGAGTGATAGGCCGCTTCCCCGTGGGACGAGAGGTCGAGACCTTCGCGCTCGGCCTCGACGGAGACGCGCAGGCCGACCACCATGTCGACGATCTTGTAGAGGATCGCCGAGACGACGGCGCACCAGACGATGGTGATGACGACGGCGGTGAGCTGCGTCATGAACTGCGAGGCGATGGAGAAATCGGCAGCGCCCGTTCCGCCGAGCGAGGGGGCGGTGAAGATGCCGGTGCCGAGCGCGCCGATCAAGCCGCCGACGCCGTGGACGCCGAAGACGTCCGCCGTGTCGTCATAGCCGAACTTGTTCTTCACGACGGCGACGAAGAAGTAGCAGATCGGCGAGGCGATGAGGCCGAGCACGATGGCGCCGAACGGACCGACGGAACCGGCTGCCGGCGTGACGACGACGAGGCCGGCGATCATGCCGGAGGCCGCGCCCAGCAGCGAAGCCTTGCCGCGGGTGAAGGTCTCGACCAGCGACCAGGCGAGGATCGCGGCTGCCGTGGCGACGAAGGTGTTGACGGTGGCGAGGACCGCGCCGCCCGAGGCTTCGAGGTTGGAGCCGGCATTGAAGCCGAACCAGCCGAACCACAGCATGGCGGCACCGACGAGGGTGAGCGTCATGGAGTGGGGTGCCATCATGTCCTTGCCGAAGCCGGTGCGCTTGCCGACCATGATCGCGCCGATGAGGCCCGCGACGCCGGCATTGATGTGCACGACGGTGCCGCCGGCGAAATCGAGCGCGCCCATGTTGAAGATGAGGCCGTTGCCGTCCCAGACCATGTGGGCGATCGGGAAGTAGACGAAGGTGGCCCACAGGATCGTGAAGAGCAGGACCGCCGAGAACTTGATGCGCTCGGCGAAGGCGCCGACGATGAGGGCCGGCGTCAGCGCGGCGAAGGTCATCTGGAACAGCATGAAGATGTATTCCGGGATGACGACACCGTCGGAGAAGGTCGCCGCCGTGCTGTCGACGGTAACGCCCGTCAGGAACAGCTTGGCGAAGCCGCCGAAATAGGGGCTCGTCGCGCCGCCGAAGGCGAAGGAATAGCCGTAGACGACCCAGACGATCATCATCATGGCGCCGATGACGGTGCACTGCATGAGGACGGACAGCATGTTCTTGGCGCGCACAAGGCCGCCGTAGAACAGGGCAAGGCCGGGGATCAGCATGAAGAAGACGAGCAGCGTCGCGACGAACATGAAGACGGTGTCGGCCTTGTCCGGTACGGGCGCGGCGGGTGCCGCCTCCTGCGCAAAAGCGGCAACCGGCGCGAGCACGCCTGCCGTGGCGGCGGCCACGCGGGAAAGGATATGGGGAAGTTTGAACGACGACATGTTGAATAGGCTCCCTGATAGGCCGTTTGCTTAGAGCGCTTCGGAATCGGTTTCGCCGGTGCGGATGCGCATGGCGTGGTCGATGGCGTAGACGAAGATCTTGCCGTCGCCGATCTGGCCGGTCTTGGCGGCAGCGGCGATCGCTTCCACGGCCCTGTCGGCCAGGTCGCCCGGCACGGCGATCTCGATCTTCAGCTTCGGCAGGAAGCTGACGGCATATTCGGTGCCGCGGTAGATTTCGGTATGCCCCTTCTGGCGCCCGTAACCTTTCACCTCGGTCACGGTCAGGCCCTGAATGCCGACTGCGGTGAGGGCCTCACGCACCTCGTCGAGTTTGAACGGCTTGATAATGGCCATTACGATTTTCATCTGGTTTCCCATCCTTCGTGCTTGTCCCCAGCCGGGGCCATTTCTCCGAACCGTTGACGGCGGGCTGCCGCAACGACCGGACCTACACATTCAAGGGGCGTGCCAGATTCGAACGATAACGCTAAGCTATTGGAATATATGTAATAAAATTTGTGCCGATACCGGAGTGCAAAAAATCGGCATCGCAGATGATCAAAAATTAGGCGCTATTGGAATAATGGTCTGAATTTAATCAGTTGCCCTTTTCCGAATCAGGCCCTCCTGGGCCACCGAGGCGAGGAGCGTGCCGTCGCGCGTGAAGATCGCGCCGCGCGTCATGCCGCGCGCGCCGGAGGCGGAGGGGCTGTCCTGGCTGTAGAGCAGCCAGTCGTCGAGAACGGGCGGGCGGTGGAACCACATCGCATGGTCGAGGCTGGCGACCTGGAGCGAGCGGTCGAGCACCGAGGTGCCGTGCGCGAAGAGGGATGTGTCGAGCAGCGTCATGTCGGAAAGATAGGCGAGCACCGCCATCTGGAGGCGGCGGTCGTGCGGCACGGGCCCGGTCGTGCGCACCCAGATGTTCTGGTGCGGATCGAGCTTTTCGCGGGAAAGGTAGTGGGTGAGGGAGACGGGGCGCAGCTCGATCGGCCGGGGACGTTCCCAATAGGCGCGGATATGCGCGGGCGCGCCGGCCATGAACTGCGCCTTCAGCTCCGCTTCGCCGAGCAGCGTTTCCGGCGCCGGCACGATGGGCATCGCGCTCTGGTGCTCGAAACCGTCCTCGTCGTCCTGGAAGGAGGCCGTCATGAAGAAGATCGGCTTGCCGTGCTGGATGGCCACCACGCGGCGCGTGGCGAAGGAGCCGCCGTCGCGCACGTTCTCCACGTCGTAGATGATCGGCACGGCGGGATCGCCCGGCCGCACGAAATAGGCGTGCAGCGAATGGGCGAAGCGGTTCTCCTCCTCCACCGTGCGCGTCGCCGCGACGAGTGCCTGGCCGATCACCTGCCCGCCGAACACGCGCTGCCAGCCGACCTGCGGGCTCTTGCCACGGAAGAGGCGCACCTCCAGCCGTTCCAGGTCGAGCGTTTCGAGGAGGATATCCATGGCGGGATTTTCGGCGGATCGACGCGACATTCAGGCATGGCCTCCACGGTAGGAAACTGCGTCCTCCTCCTCTATATAGACGGGAACGAGACCTCAAGCGGCCAGGAGATTGCCATGAGCCAAGCCCAGATGCTCGACGTCCTTGTCGCCGGCGGCGGCTATGTCGGCCTGTCGCTGGCGGTCGCCGTCAAGAAGGCAGCGCCGCACCTTGCCGTCGAGGTGGTCGACGGCGCGCCGGAGCACGTCTGGCAGAAGGACGAACGCGCTTCCGCCATCGTCGCGGCCGCGCGCAACCTTCTCGACGTCCTCGGCGTGTGGAACGAGATCGCTCCCGAGGCCGAGCCGATCCGCCGCATGGTCATCACCGATTCGCGCACGGCCGATCCCGTGCGCCCCGTCTTCCTCACCTTCGAGGGCACGGGATCGGCCGACGACGGCCAGCCCTTCGCCCATATGGTGCCGAACCGCGCGATGACCGGCAGCCTGCTGCGCCAGGCCGGAACCCTCGGCATTCCCGTGCGCTGGTCGACCTCGGCGGAAGGCTTTTCGACGGGCCAGCACGAAGCGACCGTGCGTCTCTCCGACGGCACGGAACGGCGCACGCGCCTGCTCGTCGCCTGCGACGGCGTGCGCTCGAAGCTGCGCGACATGGCGGGCATCAAGACCGTGCGCTTCGACTACGGCCAGTCCGGCATCGTCACGACGGTCGAGCACGAGCGCCCGCATGACGGCACGGCGGAGGAGCATTTCCTGCCGGCCGGCCCCTTCGCCACGCTCCCGCTCACCGGAAACCGCTCCTCGCTGGTGTGGACCGAGCGCACGGAGGATGCCCGCCGCCTTGTCGAGAGCGACGACCTCGTCTTCGAAGAGGAACTGGAGCGCCGCTTCGGCCACAAGCTGGGCGCGCTGAAGGTCGCCGGCGGTCGCCGCGCCTTCCCGCTCGGCCTGACGCTTGCCCGCGCCTTCGTCGCCCCGCGCTTCGCGTTGGCCGGCGATGCTGCGCACGGCATCCATCCGATTTCCGGGCAGGGGCTCAATCTCGGCTTCAAGGATGTGGCGGCGCTCGCCGAAACCGTCGTCGAGGCCGACCGCCTCGGCCTCGATATCGGCGCCCTGTCCGTGCTGGAGCGCTACGAGACCTGGCGCCGGTTCGACACGGTGCGCATGGGCATCACCACCGACGTGCTCAACCGTCTCTTCTCCAACGACGCGACGCCGCTGCGCGTGCTGCGCGACGTCGGCCTCGGCATGGTCGACCGGCTGCCGGGCCTGAAATCCTTCTTCATCCGCCAGGCGGAAGGAACCGCGGGCGGCGGCCACCCGCGCATGCTGGTGGGACAGCGGATCTGATCGCCGGCAGCCCGCTCAGTCCTTGATTTCGCGCGCTTCCGAAACGAGCATGATGGGAATGCCGTCGCGGATCGGATAGGCGAGCCTTGCCTTCTCCGAGATCAGTTCGGCCGCTTCCGCGTCATAGGCGAGCCGGCCCTTGGTCAGCGGGCAGACGAGAAGTTCGAGTAGCTTCGGATCGACCCGGCTGGTGCTGGTGCCCATCGGCTCTTCCTATTGCAGCCGCGTGTCGACGTCGCCGTAGCCGCGCGCAAGCACGATTTCGGTGATGGCGATCAGGGTTTCCGCCCGGGTCTTCAGGTCCGGCGCTTCCAGGAGGGCCTGCTTTTCCGCCGGCCCGTAGGGCGACATCATCGCCATGGAATTGACCAGCGTGGCGTTGCTGGCGCGCTCCACGCTCTCCCAGTCCGCCTCCAGCTTGTTGGCATCGAGATAGGCCTTGAAGGCGGAAAGGAGCGCCTCGCGGTCGACGCTCTTTTCCTCGTCGGCCGCCGAAAGGTCGGCGATGAAGGGTGCGATGCGGAAGCTGCGATAGGCCTTGTCGCCGTGCCGCTCGTCCAGCAGCCGGTAGCGGCATACGCCGGTGAGCGAGACGATGTAGCGCCCGTCGCCGGTCTCGGCGAAGGATGTGATGCGGCCGATGCAGCCGACCTGGCAGAGCGCCGGCGTCGCCGTGTCGGCATCCCCGACGCGCTCGGCGCCGAAAACCGGCTGCACCATGCCGATCAGTCGGTGCGCGGCAAGCGCATCGTCGACCATGGAAAGATAGCGCGGCTCGAAGATGTTCAGCGGCAATTGCCCGCCGGGCAGAAGAAGCGCACCCGTCAGCGGAAAGACCGGAATGGCCTCGGGCAGGTCTTCCGCCTTCAGATAACGCGCGTTTCCCACATGCATGGCGTTGCCTTCCGTTCCGTCCGTCGTGCGGCGCGGCCCCTCGTCATCGCGCCACTCCCGAATGTGGGGTCGGCGCGGCATTTCTCAAGAGAGGCCGCCTCGAAAGCGTTAGGAAAACAGGATCGACGACAGCTTGCGGCGGGCCGCGATCGTCGCCGGGTCCTTGGGTCCCCACACGTCGAAGAATTGCAGCAGCTCGCGGCGCGCGCCGTCGTCCTCGAAGGTGCGGTCGCGCTTCATGATGTGAAGCAGGTGGTCGGCCGCCGCCTGGCGGTCGCCCTCCACGTTGCGGATCTTCGCGAGCTTCAGACGCGCGGCGTGGTCGTCCGGGTCCTGCGTGAGCGCCTGCTCCAGCGCGGCCGGATCGCCCAGCTTGCGGGCTTCCTCGATCTGGTCGAGCTTCTTGACGACCGCTACGACGGCCGGATCGGCCGCGACGGCTTCCGACACGGTCGAGAGCATCTGGCGGGCGTTCTCCGGCTGGCCGGCGGAGATCATGCAGTCGGCGATGCCGGCAAGCGCGGCCGCGTTTTCCGGATCGGCCTGCAGCAGCGCGCCGTAGAGATCGGCCGCACCGCCAAGATCGCCGGCGTCGAACAGGGTCTTCGCCTCGGCAAGCAGCGCCTCGATCTCGGCCTTCTGGTCAGCACCGGCGGGACCGGCGATCTTGTCGATGAACTCGCGGATCTGGCTTTCCGGCACGGCGCCCATGAAGCCGTCCACCGGCCGGCCGCCGACGAAGGCGACGACCGCGGGAATGGACTGGATGCCGAGCTGGCCGGGAATGGAGGGGTGATCGTCGATGTTGAGCTTGACCAGCTTCACGCGGCCCGCGCTCTCGCCCACCACCTTTTCGATGATCGGCTGGAGCTGCTTGCAGGGGCCGCACCACGGAGCCCAGAAATCGACGAGGACGGGCTGCTGGCGCGAAGCCTCCAGCACGTCGCGCGAAAAATTCGCCGTCGTCGTGTCCTTGATGAGGTCGTTTGCCGGCGCCGCGCCGCCATAGCTCGCCGAAACGTTCATCTGCCCGCCATAGGAGGATGCGTAGGGGTTGTCGGCTGCACTCATGGGTCTCTCCTGTGGCGCGGGGCGCACCTGGTTTGCTTGCGCCTTCAGATCGTATGTCAGGCCGTGACTTTCAAGACAAGCGGCTCATGCCCCGTCGCCTCGATGAAGCGCAGGAGATCCTTCGAGCCGATCGAGGTCGTCGCGTCGTTCCTGAGCGGGTGGCAGTTGATCGTATCGTATTCCATGAGGTCGGCATCGATGATGATCTTCACCTTGCCCTCCGTATCGTTGATGACGCCGAAGGCCGTGACCGCGCCGGGGATGACGCCGAGATACTCCATCAACTTTTCCGGCTTGCCGAAGGAGACGCGGCTTGCCGCGCCGATGACGGTATGGACGGTCTTCAGGTCCACTGCCGCATGCTCCTCGACGGTCATCAGGAAATAGTTGTCCTTCTTGTCCTTCACGAAGAGGTTCTTCGTGTGGCCGCCGGGGATCTCGTCGCGCAGCGCGACCGATTCGGCGACGGTGAAGACCGGCGCGTGCTCCTTCGTGGCATGGGTGATGCCCAGCCCGTCGAGAAACTGGAAAAGGTCCCTGTCGGTCTTCGGCTGCGTGTCGCTCATGTCATGCTTCCCGGCAAATTGCTCCTGACCGCTGATAGGACGTCCCTTGCCCCGGCGCAACAGCCCGGAAATCCAAGGCTTCGAAAGCGTCCGGATTTTTTTCTCCAGAATCCGCCATTTCCCTGTTGCATTTGAAAATGCCTTGGTTCATATAGCGCCCGTCGCCGCAACGCAGCGACCTTCGGCCAAGCGAACTACCCCGGGCCGTAGCAGATGAGCGGGTGTAGCTCAGGGGTAGAGCACAACCTTGCCAAGGTTGGGGTCGAGCGTTCGAATCGCTTCACCCGCTCCAATTTCCCTTTAGTTGTCATATATTATCGCATCATTAGGCGCTGCTTGAACGGCACTTCCATCACGTTCGTGTAAGCCGGGCATTGCGCCGGATACCGGCCTTTTCCATTCCGGCTCGCGCCCGCCTTCCAGGGGGGCCGGCAGGGGATCTGTGCTCACGGCACCGGAGCTCGTTCGGGACATGTCCGGGCCAATGAAGGGCGAGGCCTATTGGTGGCGGCGTCTATATGTGCCTGCGGATGAACTGCCGCAGCCGGTCGCTCTCCGGATTGGTGAAGAGCGTTCCGGGCGGGCCCTTCTCGACGATCACACCCTTCTCGATGAAGGCCACCTCGTTCGAGATCGAGCGCGCGAAGGCCATTTCGTGCGTCACGATGGCCATGGTGAAGCCGTCGGAGGCCAATTCGCCGATCACCTCCTGCACCTCGCCGACAAGCTCGGGGTCGAGCGCGGACGTCGGCTCGTCGAACAGGATCACCTCCGGGTCCATCGCCAGTGCCCGGGCGATGGCCACGCGCTGCTTCTGGCCGCCGGAGAGCGTGAACGGATAGGCGTCCTTCTTGTGGATCATGCCCACGCGCTCGAGCCAGTGTTCGGCCCTTTCCCTGGCTTCGGCCTTGCCGAGGCCCTTCACATGGACGGGCGCCTCGGTCACGTTGCGAAGCACGTTGAAATGCGGCCACAGATTGAAGCTCTGGAAGACCATCGCCATCCGCGCCCGCATCCGCGCGAGATCCCTTTCCGGCATCGGCGTCTTGCCGTCGGCCCGCACGCCGACCAGATCGCCGACGATGCGGATCGTGCCGCCGTCGGGCACTTCGAGCCAGTTCATGCACCGCAGGAGCGTGGACTTGCCCGAACCGGAAGAGCCGATGATGCTGATGATCTCTCCCCGCTGGATGGTGAAATCGACCCCTTTCAGCACCTCGGTGCCGTCGAAGCTCTTGTGCAGGCCGCGAACGTCGATGACAGGAAGATCCTTATTCATAGCTGAGCCCTCTGAGTTTTGCGTAGCGACCCATCCGGCGCAGCAGGCGCTCGAGGATCAGGCTGATGAGCCAATAGGCCAGGATCACGACGATGAACGCCGGCATGGGAATGAAGTAGATCGCCTGAAGCGCGTTGGCCGCCGCGGTCATCTCGTAGATCGTGATGATCGACAGGAAGGCCGTGTCCTTGAGGCAGCCGACGAGCTGGTTGCCGATGAGCGGGCCCGAGCGCAGCACCATCTGCGGCAGCAGGATGCGGAAATAGGCGGTGAAGGGAGAAAAGCCGTGGGATCGCGCGGCCTCCACCTGGCCGACGGGCAGGGTTGCCCGCGCGCCGCGCAGGATCTCCGCGTAATAGGCCGCGTGATAGGTCGTCAGGGCCAGGACGCCCGCGGTCCAGGCGCCCATGCGGATGCCCAGTTGCGGCAAGCCGTAGTAAAGCAGGTAGAGGACGATCAGGAAGGGCAGGGTGCGCATCACGTCGAGCGCGGCGCGCAACAGGCGTTTCGCCACGCTCGCGCGCCCCTCCATCGCATAGACGCAGACGCATCCCAGCGCGAAGCCGCCGACCGAGGCCACGACGAAGAAGAGGACGGTCACGCCGAAGCCTTTGACGACCTCGTCGAAATGGGTCCACACGGTCAGCCAGTCTTGCAGGTTCATCCTCGCCCCCTACATCGCCAACCGCCGCGCATATTTGTCCGCAAAGCGTTGCAGACGCACCAGCGCGCCGATCATCAGGAAATAAATCAGCGCCGCTCCCAGGATGGGAGGCAGCGGTTCGTACGTGACCGCGGTGATCCGGTTCGTCACGCGCGTCAGGTCGACCAGGCCGACCATGGCGATCGCGGGACTGCTCTTGATCAGCAGTGACATCTCGTTGACCAGCGCGGGCATCGAGGTGATCACCATCTGCGGCAGCATGATGCGGCGCATCATCCCGTGCTCCGTCATGCCGCAGGCCTTGGCGGCCTCGATCTGCTCGCGGGGGAAGGTGACGAGCGCGGTGCGCCAGATTTCCGCGTTGAACGCCGCGGTATTGATCGTCATCGCCGCGACCGCGACCACCCAGGGGGCGACATCGAAGGGCAGCATCGGTGCCGAGACGAAGAGGAAGAGGACGAGGGTGATCATCGGCGTCGCCCGGACGATGCTGACATAGAAGGTCAGCAGCCGGTCCAGCACGGGGATGCGTGCATTGCGCAGGATCGCGATGAGGAACCCGATGGCGACGCCGAGGGCGATTGCCGCGGCAGAGACCCAGATTGTGGTCCATGCCCCTTGCAAGAGGGATATCCAAGCCGATTGTGTCACGTTCTGATCCTGCCGTCCTTTCGCACCGTTCCGGCGGCGCGGATCCGGAAAGAGATGCTTCCGGGTCCGCTCGGTCGCGCCGGGAGGCAACCGGTCACTTCGCTTCGGTCAGGGCCTTGAACTGCTCGACCGACGTGATGCTCTCATGGGGCAGGTCGGGGAAGGTGGTGCCGAACCACTTTTCCTGCAGCTCGGCCAGCTTGCCGGTCTCGCGCAGATGGTTCACGAAGTCGGTCAGGTATTCGACCATCCTGGGGTTCCCCTTGGCGACCGGCCAGGCGATGAAGCCCAGGCCGGACGTCGCCTCGTTGCCCAGCGCGAAGGTGTCGGGCCGCTCGCGCACCACGGCGGCCGCGTTCACGACCGAGTTGACCGCATAGTCGATCCGCCCGTTGGCGAGGTCGGCATAAACCTCGGGATAGGACTGGTACTCGACGATTTCGCCCAGCTTGCCACCCATGGCGGTGAGCTTCTCGTCGAGCTGCTTGAGGCTTGCCAGAACGGAGCTGCCGGCCTGCACGCCGACCGTCTTGCCCGAAAGGTCCTTGAGGCTCTTGATGCTGTCGTCGCCCTTGCGCGTGATGTAGTAGCTCACGTTGAGGCTGATCGGCGCGACATAATCGAACTTGGCAAGCCGCTCCTCGGTCACGCCGGCGCCGGTGATGGCGACATCGTACTTCCCCGACGACACCGCCGCCAGCAGGCCCGTCCAGGGAAGCTGCTCCTGCGTCACCTTGAAATCGGCGTATTTCCGCAGCTCCTCGATCACGTCCTTGTGGAAGCCGTCGGGCTGGCCGTCGGTGATGAATTCGTAGGGCGGGAAAGCGTCTTCGGTGACGACGTTGAGGACACCGCGGGCCTTGGCGTCGTCAAGACGGTCGGCGTGGGCGGCGACCGGCATGCCGAGGCTCAGGACGATGCCGAGGCAGCCGGCCATGCGGGAAAGGGAAGTCTTCAGTCGCCCGGTTGCGGCCGGGGTAGAGAGGCTGTTCATCATGGATTTGTCCTTTCGGGAAGACATTTGGCGGGTTCGATCTTATCTCAAGGGCATGCGGAATAAGGGCGATCCGGGGTGTTTCGGCCACCGGAAACACCGTTGTCGGCCTGTGTTGCGCGGAATTCTCGCGTGGTGGATGCTCGTGCCGATCGTGAGTTGAGGAGTCATCCGGCGATATCCCGCGCAAGGTTGCGATAGACCTCGACTGCCTTGTGCAACTGCGCGATCTCGATGGATTCGTCGATGACATGGGCGTCGCCGATGTCGCCCGGCCCGATGCCGATGGTCGGGATGCCGCGTCGCCCGGCCGATTCCGAGCCGTTGGTGCAGCATACCCAGGCTCCGGTGCGGGCGGGCAGGCCGGCCGCCTCGACGGCGCGCAGCCCCGCCGCGACGAGCGGGTGGTCCGGCGCGATGGACCATGAGGGGAATTCGCGTTCGACCTCGATGGAAAGGCCGGTATAGGTCCGCAGCGGATCGGCCGGGCACGATAGCGTGAAGTCCGTGATCCCGTTCGATGTCAGGGCGGTTTCGATCTGGGCGAGGACCGTCTCGCGGGTCTCCCCCGTCACGGTGCGGCGGTCAAAACAGATCGTGGTCGTCACCGGGATCATCGAGGGCGAGGGGAACGGGCCGGAGACGATGCCGACCGGCACAAGCACCCCGGCTCCCAGCAACGGCTCGCGGATAGGGTCGATGGTTTCGATGCAGCGCAGCGCCATGGCCGCGGCCTCGATCGGGTTCCTGCCCAGATGCGGCATCGAGGCATGGGCCGGCTGGCCGCGCAGCTCCAGAACGATCTCCATGCGTCCGCGCTGCGCGATCCGCAATTCGAGCGCCGAGGGTTCGCAGATGACGACCGCTTCCGGCCGCCACCGGTCGAGCACGCGCGCGAGCGCCGCGCCCTCGACCAGTTCCTCCATCACGCTTGCCGAAACGACGACCTGCCGCGTGAGCCGGCCCTCTCCGGCGGCTGCGGCGACGCCGCAGATCGCGGCGGCGACGGCGCCCTTCATGTCGGTCGCCCCGCGACCGTAGAGGCGGCCGCCGCGGATTTCTCCGCCGAAGGGATCGACCGACCAGGCGCCGCTGGCCGGAACCACGTCGAGATGGCCGTCGAGGAGGAGCGCCGCCGGCCCTTCGGCGGGGCCGACGCGACCGGTCACGGAACCGAATGCGTCGCGCGTCACCTCGTCGAAGCCGAGCGCTTCCATCGCCGCGAAGGCGATATCGGCGGCGGCGCGTTCGTCTCCCGACAGGCTCGGTGCCTGAATGAGCCTGCGGGTGAGGTCGACGACGTCCATGGGGTCAACTCCTTTCGGGCGGGTCATGCCGCCTGCATGATCTGGGCGTAGATGTCGGCATCGGTGATCCCTTCGGAGCCGATCAGCAGGACGCGCGATCCCGCATCCAGCCCGAGGGCCTTGCGCAGGGCGGGCTGGCGGGCGGCGGCGATCAGGGCGGCGAGGCCGCAGACCGCGCTCTCGCCGGCGGCAATCGCCGGGTCCGCGCCGAGCGGGCGTGCCGTCAGCCGCATCGTGGGGCCGACAAGGCTCTCGGGAATGGTCACGAAGTCCTCGACCTCCTCGCGCAGGACCTGCCAGGCGAGCGGCGACGGCTCGCCGCAGGACAGGCCCGCCATCAGCGTCTCCTCCTCGATGGGCACGGTCGTCGCGATGCCGCTCGGCGCGCTGGCGAAGATGCAGGCGGCCAGCTCCGGCTCGACGACCACGATGCGGGTTCCCCGTCCCATTTTCTGGATCAGCCGGGCGGTTATCGCGGCGGCGAGGCCGCCGACGCCGGCCTGGACGAAAAGATGAGTGGGGCGATCCTGCAGCGTCTCGGCGATCTCGTCGGCCATCACGCCATAGCCGGCCATTACGTCGCGCGGGGTTTGCGTATATCCTTCCCACGAGGTGTCCGAGACGACGAACCAGCCGTTCTCCTCGGATTCCTGCCGGGCGAGGCGGACGGATTCGTCGTAGTCGGCCGGCACGCGGACGACCTCGGCCCCGAGATCGCGCATGGCCTGCGCGCGGCCTTCGCTGACCTCCCTGTGGATGTAGATCCGGCACGGCGCGCCCACCATCTGCGCGCCCCAGGCGAGCGAGCGGCCGTGGTTGCCGTCGGTCGCCGACGTGAGCGTGATCCGCGCGATATCGGCGCCGAGCGAGCCGTCGCGGATTTCACGCATCGCGACCGGGCGGCCGAGCCTGCGGCCGAGTTCCCGCTGCAGGACCAGAAGGCCCGCATAGGCTCCGCCCAGCGCCTTGAAGCTGCCGAGGCCGAAACGCGGTCCCTCGTCCTTGAACAGGACCTCGCCAAGCCCGAGTTCGGCGGCGAGTGCGGACAGGCGGTGCAGCGGGGTGGGGCGATAGCCCGCCCACGACGAGATTTCCGCCGCCGCATGGGCGAAGTCGTCACGGCTCAGCACCGTCTCGGCGGCATCGCCCGGATGCGCGCTGGCGTGAACATGGTCGAGTTTGGCTTCATCGAATATGTGCCACATGGCAGGTCTCCATTGCATGCGATATGCGGCGTTCCCGGTCCGGGCACGGCATTCCGCGGTAAGGTTGGGGTCGGCGGCAGACAGGCCGCGCCCGGCGGTCCGGGCCCGGGCTAGGCCCGGTCGGCCGCTGCGACGTAGACGGAAGGAAGCGCGGCATAGACCGCCGCCGCCTTCACCAGATGATCCTTCCAGGTTATTTCGTTGGGGGCGTGGGCCTGTTCCTCCATGCCGGGGCCGAAGCCGATGCACGGAATCCTGTGGCGCCCCATGATCGCCACGCCGTTGGTGGAGAAATTCCAGATGCCGAGGGCCGGTTCCTCGCCGTAGAGGGACTTGTGCGCAGACAGCAGCGCCTGGCAGGCCGGGTGCTCGCGCTCGATGTACCATGCGGGGAAATAGCACTCCGTCGGATAGTCGAGGCCGCGCCAGGAGGTGCGGGAATAGGTGTAGAGGGAGACGTCCGCGCCGGCCTGCCTGACGGCGGGCAGGCTGCGGATTTCCTCCAGGGCGCCTTCCACCGTTTCGCCAAGGGTCATGCGGCGGTCGATCGACACCGCGCACTGGTCGGCCACCGCGCAGCGGGAGGGCGAGCTTGCGAAGATCTCCGAAACGGTCAGCGTTCCCTTGCCGAGGACCGGATTCTCCGGAAGCCTCGCGTTGAGTGCTTCGAGGTCCGAGAGGATCCGGCCCATCTTGAAGATGGCGTTGTCGCCGAGATGCGGCATCGCCCCGTGGGCGCTTCTTCCGCGCACATCGATGCGGATTTCCATCCGGCCGCGATGCCCGAGATTGATGTTGCCGTTGGTGGGCTCCGTGCTGACGACGAATTCCGGCCGCAGACCCATCTCCTCGATCAGGTATTGCCAGCACAGGCCGTCGCAGTCCTCTTCCTGGACCGTGCCGGTGCAGCACAGGGTATAATCCTTGTCGAGCCCCAGTTCCTTGATGATCTTGCCGGCATAGACCATGGCGGCCATGCCGCCCTCCTGGTCGCTTGCGCCCCGGCCGTAGACGACCTCGGCGTCATCGTAACCGAGATAGGGGTCGTGATCCCAGTTAGCGCGGTCGCCGATCCCGACCGTGTCGATATGCGCATCGAGCGCGATCAGCCTGGGGCCGTTGCCGATATAGCCGAGGATATTGCCCATCGGGTCGATCTCGACACGGTCGAACCCGACCGCCTCCATCTCGGAGCGGATGCGCCGTATGACCTCGCCCTCCTGGCAGCTTTCGCTCGGGATCGCGATCATGTCGCGCAGAAAGCGTGCGATGTCCTCGCGGTAGCGCTCGGACAGGTCCCTGATCTTCTCGAAATCGACAGCCATGATCTTTTCAAGTCCTCGATGGTCATTCGGTGCGGCGCCGGCAAGCGCCTCGGCCGGGATGTGATCTTTCGCGGTGAGATTAGGCTGACGGCCGGAGGGGATTTCGGCGATTATTCCTCCGGCCGGGTGGGATTCCCGCAATCTCGATGCGCGTTCGGGAGAAAATCTCCACGCGGCGACAGGCACCGGTTCCCCGGGGGATGGCGGCGCCTCACGCCCGCGCCCCGCCGCTTGACGGCGTTTGCCTTTCTAAGGCAACTGGAGCGGTGCGGCTTGCCGGCGCCAGCGCGGGCCGCTCGATCAGCGGATCATCTTGGGAGCTCAGATCCAAATGGATTCATTCGACATCAAGCTGCTCGAACTCATCCAGGAGAACAGCCGCCTGACGGCCGATCAACTGAGCGAATTCGTCAATCTCTCGCCCTCGGCCTGTCAGCGGAGGATCAAGCGGCTGCGCGACGAAGGCGTGATCGAGGCCGAGGTGGCGGTGCTGTCGCCGGCGGCGGTCGGGCGCGGGCTGATGATGGTCGTGGGCGTCACGCTCGAGCGCGAGCATCCCGACATCATCAACGGCTTCAAGGCGTCGATGCGTGCGATGCCGGAGGTCATGCAATGCCTCTATGTGACCGGGGGCGTCGATTTCATCCTGATCGTGACGGCGAAGACCATGGAGCAATACGATGCCTTCACGCAGCGCTTCTTCTTCGAGAATCCGAACATCCGCCGGTTCGAGACCTCGGTGGTGATGGACCGGGTGAAGATGCGGCTGAGCGTGCCGCTCGATGTTGCCGACTTCGATTGAGGCCGGCCAGGTCGGCCGGCCCTGTCTCAGGCGCGATCGGCACGGACATTCCGAGCGATGATCAGACGCTGAAGATAGGCGTTTACCGGCGATCAACCCTTTCGGTCGAGATGCCGTTCAAGTTTCTCCCAGCTCTCGTCCATTGCATAGGTCGACGAAAGATAGGGTATGCCGATATGACCGAAATAGACGGAAAGCTGTCGTTCCGCGCTCTCCTCGCTCCAGCCTGCAATCGCGCGCCCGTATATTGCCGAGACGATGCCGCTGCGATCCGCGCCGGCCTTGCAGTGGATGAGAATCGGCTTCGGCGCGGTCTTCATGATATCGAGCAGCCGGTCCGCGACCTCGCTCGTCACCGTGTCGGATGAAGACATCCCGAAGTCGATATGACGGATGCCGAGTTCCTGCGTCGTGGCGACCTCATCACGATACCATCGGGAAGCCTCGGCCTCGCCCGTAGATTGATGATGGTCCTGATCCCGTGCTCGGCCACGTACTGCTGCAGCTGCTTCGCGCTTGGTTGGGCGGATCGATAAAACTCCCCGGCAACGACGGTATGAAAATTCCCGCTGAACTGAAGAAACCCGAGATAGCCGCCGCCGATGGCGGCAGCCACGAGCACCGCGGCAGCGCCCCTTAAAAGCGTTCGTGCGACCAGCCTGGGGTTGACGATCATCATGTCGGACCTTTCCGGGGGGCATCGGTTTCGGGACGACCAGGGCTGGGTTTTCCAGCACAGGACGACTGTTCACCGCAGCAATCGGAAATGAGCCTGACAATGACCTGAAAGCGAAAGCGCGCACGCATGGACGCCTGCGAACTCTGTCGGTGGCTGGCTCGCCATCGGCCGTAGGTTCCGATGAACCATGACTATGCGAGGCGGTTCCTGAACAGCCAGCCTGCCAGCGGCAGCGTGACGGCGGCCACGGCCAGCAGGGGCACGAAGTCGAAGGCGACGTCACCGAGGCTTGCACCCTCGAGATAGACGCGGCGCACGAGATCGATGCCGAAGCGCAGCGGGTTCACATAGGTGGCGACCTGGAGAACGAGCGGCATGTTGCGCACGGGGGTGAGCAGCCCCGACAAAAGCATCAGCGGCATGACCAGCATGAAGGTGTAGAGCATGGCCTGCTGCATGGTGAGGGACACCGCCGAGATGGAGAGCCCGATGCCGACGGAGGCCGTGGTGAAGCCGACGAGGCCGAGATAGAGCAGCCACACCGAGCCCATCATCGGAATCTCGAACCAGAACAGGATGATCAGGAAGATGATCGTCGATTGCAGGAGGCCGACGAGGATCGACGGGAGCGCCTTGCCGATCAGGATCTGCAGCGGCGTCAAGGGTGTCACCAGAAGCTGGTCGAACGTGCCCTGTTCGCGCTCCCGCGCCACCGACAGCGCCGCCAGCATGAGTGTCTGCAACATGCTGAGCGAGGCGATCAGGCCGGGCATCATGTTCCAGCGCGATTCGAGATTCGGATTGAACCATGCGCGGCGCACGACGGTGACGGGCGATGCGTTGCCGAGGGACCGGTTGTAGCTTGCGACGATCGCGGAGACGTAGGCGGCGGCCGCGCCGGCCGTCGAGGAATTGCGCCCGTCGAGGATGACCTGCAACGGCGCCTGCCGGCCGGTCGCAAGGCGGGCCTCGAAATCGGGGGGAACGCTGATGACGAGGAGGGCGTCGCCGTCATCGATGACGCCGGCAATCTCGTTGGATCCGGTCAGCGTCGCCACCCGCTCGAACACGCCCGTGCCGTCGAGGCGGGCGAGGAGCTCGCTTGAAGCCGCCCCCCGGCTCTGGTCGAGAACGGCATAGGGCACATGGGTCAGGTCGTAGGTCGCGCCGTAGCCGAACAGCAGTGCCTGCAGCAGCGCGGGCATGAAGAGCAGTGCCCGGTTGGCGGGGTCCTTGACGAGAGCGAGCATTTCCTTGCGGAACAGCGCGAGAACCCCTGCGATATAACGGGCGACATCCGGCATCGTCTCAATCCAGTTTCTTGCGTAGCGCCCGGCGCGTGAGCGCGATCAGCACCACGGTGTAGAAGGCGAGAATGGAGCAGTCCCGCGCGACGTCCGGCCAGTTGTCGCCGGCCATGAAGAGGGTCTTGATCAGCCCCATGAAATGCGTGGCGGGCAGGAACTGGCTGATCACCTGGATGATCGCCGGCACGTTGCGCAGGTCGAAGACGAAACCCGACAGCATCATGGCGGGCATGAAGCTGGCGAGCAGCGCCAGCTGGCTCGCCGCGAACTGGTTTCGCGTGGTGGCCGAGATGAAGAGGCCGAGCGCCAGCGATACCGCCAGATAGAGCAGCGAGGAAAGGACGATTACAAAGAGCGAGCCGCGCATCGGCACCTCGAAGAGAAACCTGGCGGCGAGCAGGCACAGGACGAGGTCGATGGCGCCGATGACGAGATAGGGCGCGAGCTTTGCGAGCACGAGCTCCAGCGGCCGCACGGGTGTGACGAACAGCGATTCCAGCGTGCCGCGTTCCCATTCGCGCGCGACGAGAAGCGACGTGAGGAAGGCGCCGATCAGCGTCATGACGAGCACGATGAGGCCGGGCACGAGATACCAGGTGCTTTCCCCCGCTTCGTTGAACCACATGCGCTGCACGATGGCGACATTCGCAATGCCGGAAGGCTTGTTGCCGGCGCGGTCTGCCTGCTGCAGCGAAGCGGTGGCGAGCGCGCCGTTGACATAGCCCTCGATGGAGGCGGCGGTGTTGGAATCGACGCCGTTGAGCAGCAATTGCAACTGTCCCTCGCCGCCGGCGAGGCGGCGCGAGAAATCGGCCGGAACGCGCAGGATGGCGTCGCTCTCGCCGGCGCGGATCATGCGCTCGGCCTCGGCCATCGACGTCGCCCATGTGGGCGCCAGATAGGGGGAGCCTTCCAGCCCGGCGACGGCATTGCGCGCGGTCGGCGAGCTATCCTCGAGCACCACGGTCACGCGGGCGTCCCTGACGTCGAAGGAGAGGCCGTAGCCGAACAGCAGGATCAGGACGGCCGGCAGCAGAAGCCCGACGATCAGGTTGCTGCGGTCGCGCAGCATCTGCCGCGTTTCCTTGCGGGTCAGTGCGACTAGGCGACTGGCGAAACCGGAGGCGCTCATGCCGCCGCCCCTTGCGCTTCTCGCTGCGCGCGTCCTTGCTCGACGATGGCGATGAACGCGCTGTTCATGTCCGTGCCGGCGGCTCCCGCCTGCTCGCGCACCGCGTGCGGCGTGCCGAGCGCGAGCATCCGGCCCGCATCCTGGATGGCGATGCGGTCGCAATATTCGGCTTCTTCCATGAAATGCGTCGTGACGACGATCGTTACGCCGCCTTTGGCGAGCGCGGTGATGGTGCGCCAGAACGACCGCCGTGCGAGCGGATCGATGCCGCTGGTCGGCTCGTCGAGGAACAGGATGTCCGGCTCGTGCAGAAGCCCGGTCGCCATGGCGAGGCGCTGCTTGTAGCCGGCGGGCAGGATGCCGCTCTGCGCCGAGGGATCGAGGCGGAACCGTTCGAGCGCGGACGACACGCGTTCCCTGAGCGCCTTGCCCCGCAGGCCGTAGGCGCCGCCAAAGAATTCGAGGTTTTCCCGGACGCTGAGATTGCCGTAGAGCGCGAACTTCTGCGAGACATAGCCGATGCGCCCGCGCGCCGCTGCCCGGGCAGTCCTGAGGTTGCGGCCGGCGACCTCCAGATGGCCGCTCGTCGCCGGCAGAAGGCCGCACAGCATGCGGAAGGTCGTCGTCTTGCCCGCGCCGTTCGGGCCGAGAAGCCCGAATATCTCGCCGCGCGCCACGTCGAAGGACGTGCTGGCGACCGCCGTGAAGTCGCCGAACGTGCGGACGAGGTCACGGACGACGATCACCGGCGTGCCGCTTGCGGTTTGGGGTGCGGAGGGGGCGTCGGCCACGCTTGCGGCGGCCGGTTCCTGCGCATGGCCCTCGTGTTCGCGCAGCAGCATCATGAAGGCGTCCTCCAGCTCTTCCGCGCGCGGCTCGCACCGCGCGCCGTCGAGCACGTCCTTCAAACGGTCGTCGCCGGCCCCCGGCTGGCGGATGAAACGGACATTGCCGCCGCTCGGTACGGCATCGACGATCAGATCGGGCCTGTCGATCAGGCGGGCCTGAAGCGCGCGGGCCGGCATTTCCCCGGGCGGAAAGGCCGTGAACGTCAAACCGTGCGCGCGTGTCTTCAACGTGTCGGGCGGGCCTTCGGCCAGCAGCCGGCCCCTGTTCATCACGAAGACCTGGGCGCAACGCTCGGCCTCGTCCATGTAGGCGGTGCTGACGATGACGGAGAGCTTCTCGTCATCGACCAGTTGCCGGACGATCTTCCACAGGTCCCGCCGCGACAGCGGATCGACGCCGACGCTGGGCTCGTCCAGCAGCAGCAGGTCCGGCGAGCGCACCAGCGTGCAGGCAAGCCCCAGCTTCTGCTTCATGCCGCCCGACAGCTTGCCGGCGGGACGTGCGGTGAAGCGCGCCATGTCGGTCATTTCCAGCATGCGGGCGAAGCGTTCCCTGCGCTCGGCTTGCGGCACGCCGTGCAGATCGGCGTAGAGGTCGAGGTTCTCCTGCACGCTGAGATCCTCATAGAGGCCGAAGCGCTGCGGCATGTAGCTGATGCGATCCTGCACCGACTGGGGGTCGGCGGCGACATCGATGCCGAGCACCGAGAGCGTGCCGGAATCCGGCTTCAGGAGGCCGGCGATCATCCGCATCAGCGTCGTCTTGCCGGCCCCGTCGGGGCCGACGAGCGCCGTCAGCTCACCGGCACGCACCTCCAGCGATATCCCGTCGACGGCATTGAACGTGCTTCCATCGGGAGCCTTGAAAGACTTGCGCAGCGCCTCGGCCGAAATGGTGACGTCTCCGTCGGTCATGATGGCGCCCCGGCGGTCAGGCGCACGGTCACCGGTTGCCCGAGGCGCAGCGTGTCGCCGGCATCGGCAACGACGATCCGGACCTCGTAGACGAGGCTCGTGCGCAGTTCCTCGGTCTGGACCGACTTCGGGGTGAATTCCGCCACCGACGAGATGTAGCCCACCTTGCCGTCGACCGGCCGGTCCGGATGGCCATCGGTGAAGACCTGCGCGGCCATGCCGGGACGGATCTTGCCGAGGTCCGCCTCGCTCACATAGACGCGAATCCATTTCGGCTCGGTGAGTGCCAGTGCGAACACCGCCGAAGACGGCGTTGCCATGTCGCCCGGCTCGCGTAGCCGCGAGCGGACGACCGCGTCGACCGGCGCGCGCAACCGGCCCTGATCGATCTGGTGGCGCAGAAGTGCGAGGCCGGCTTCGGACGCTTTCAGTTGCGCTTCGGCGGCGGCGATATCCTCGGCCCGCGTGCCGGCTTCCGCCAGTTGCAGGGCGGCGCGCAGCTCCTCGACCTTGGCCTTCGCCGCTTCCAGGCTGGCCTGTGCCTGATCGAAGCTCTGCTCGCTGATCGCGCCGCCCGAGGGCGCGCGCAGGCGGCTGGCGCGGGCAAAATCCTGCCCGGCGCGCACGGAGGCGGCCTCCGCCGAGGCGAGCTGCGCGCGCACCTGCGCGATTTCTTCGGGGCGCGGCCCGTTCCTCAGCTTCAGCAGCGTCTGCCGCTGCGCCTCCACGGTTGCCGCCTGCGCCTGCGCCTGCAGCTCCAGCGTCCGCGTATCGAGGAGACCGATGACCTGCCCGGCCGTCACCCGGTCGCCTTCCTGCGCGCGCAATTCGGCGATCCGCCCGCTGCCGTCGAAGGCGAGCGAGACCTGCCGGATATCGACATTGCCGTACAAGGTCAGTTCGGCGGCGTCCTCGACAGCGCGCCGGTTCCACCCGTACCAGCCGCCGGCCGCGACGGCAGCGAGAAACACGATGACGATGGCGGCTCTTTTCATGGGGATGACTTTCGACGGCGCGCGGAAAAGCTAAATTTAAATTGAATTTAGAATATCGCCTTGATAATGTCGAGCCCTCTTTACGAGGACACCCTCGCCGATCTGCCGGATCCGGCATGGCGCGATTGATTGCTGGATCGAAGTCGTGTTGAGACGGTACGATCCCGACAGGCAAATGGACCGAACCCATGAAGAAACCGCCTCGCACACAACGTCCGGACGGGGAAGCCACCTACAACCGCATCCTGGAAGCGGCGGGCGAACTGCTGGCGTCGACGGGCCTTGCGGAAACCACCAACAAGATGATCGCCGCCCGCGCCGAAGTGGACCTTGCGTCCATCAACTACCATTTCCGCAGCCGTGACGGCCTCTACCAGGCCGTGCTGATCGAGGCCCACCGCAGGCTTGTCGATGTCGATGCTCTCGACAGGCTGGCGGCGAGCAGCCTGCCGGCGCGTGACAAGCTGCGCAAGCTGATCGAGTTCATCGTCGACGGAACGGCTGCCCATCAACAATGGCCCATGCGCGTCCTCGGCCGCGAACTGATGTCGCCTTCTTCGCATATGCGGGTGTTGCAGGAGGTCGAGGTCGCGCCGAAGCTTGCGCTCGTGCTCGACATCCTCAGCGACATCACCGGGATGCCGGCCGACGATCCGGCGCTCTTTCGGTGCCTGCCCAGCATCGCGGCGCCGTGCGCCATGCTGCTCGTGATCGGCCGTGCCCCGTCACTCTTCGCCAATCAGGTCTTCGACATGTCGAAAGCGGTTCTGGTCGATCATCTCTACAGCTTCGCGATCGGCGGCCTCGAAGCGATCGGGAAGAAATATGCCGAGGCGAATGGTTTCAACCACGACCAGGAGGCGGGGCTTCACGACGGTGCGAAGTAAGGGCGTCTTCCTCGCCTGAGGCCGCGCTGCCGGGCCTGTGCCGGTCCTGCCGGCTGCGGGCGGCGGCCATCGAGAGGCCGCCGCCCGTTTCGTTCGAGCCGGAGTCCGGCCTATGCGGCGCGGCGGCGGCTTGCGGCCGGGGCGCGGGCTTCCTCGATGTGGAACTGCGAGAGGGCCGTCTGGAGTTGGGCGGCTTCGCTGGCGAGGACCTGGCTTGCCGCCGTGGTCTCTTCCACCATCGCGGCGTTCTGCTGGGTCATCTGGTCCATCTGGTTGACGGCCGTGTTGATCTCGCCGAGGGCGGCGGACTGTTCCTGCGCGGCGCGGGTGATCGAGACGACGTGGTCGTTGACGCGGTTGACGAGGTCCTTGATCTCCGAGAGCACGTCACCGGTCGACAGCACCAGCGAGACGCCGCCCTTCACTTCGCCGGCGGAGGCGTTGATCAGGGTCTTGATCTCCTTGGCGGCATTGGCCGAACGCTGGGCGAGCTCGCGCACTTCCTGCGCGACGACGGCAAAGCCGCGGCCGGCCTCGCCCGCGCGGGCGGCCTCGACGCCGGCATTGAGGGCCAGCAGGTTCGTCTGGAAGGCGATCTCGTCGATCACCGAGATGATCTGGCTGATCTTCTGCGAGGACTGCTCGATGCGGCCCATGGCGTCGATGGCGCTCTGGACGATCTCGCCGGACTTGTCGGCGCTGTCCTTGGCCTCGCGCACGATCTCCGAGGCCTCGATGGCCCGGGTCGTGGAGGTCTTCACCGTGGTGGTGATCTCCTCGAGCGCGGCGGCGGTCTCCTCGAGCGAGGCGGCCTGCTGCTCCGTGCGATGGGCGAGCTGGTCGGCGGCGGCCGAAAGCTCGCGCGAATTGCCGGTGATCGTGCCGGCGGTGGTAAGGATCCCGCCCATCGTGCTGCGCAGCGTCAGCATGGCGCCGTTGACGTTGGCCTGGAGCTCGGCGAAATCGCCCTGGAACTGGCCGGCCATCTCCTGCGTGAGGTCGGCATGGGAGAGGGAGGCGATGACGCGGCGCACTTCGCTGACGCCCCGGTCGACATTCTCCACCAGTTCGTTGACGCTGGTTGCAAAGCGGCTGAGGTCCTCGTCCTCGTAGGCCTTGGTGATGCGGCGGGAGAAGTCGCCGGCCGCCGCTGCCGCCACGATGGTGCTGATGTTCGATTGCAGGTCCTTGCTCTGCGCCTGGAGGGCGGCTTCCTGCGCTTCCATCTCGCGCATCTGCATCTCGTTGGCGCGGAAGACGTCGAGCGTGCGCGCCATGGCGCCGATCTCGTCCTTGCGCTCCGTGCCGGGGATCTCGTCGTCGAGCTTGCCGGCGGCAAGGTTCGACATCACGCCGGTGAGCCGCTGGATCGGCCGGACGATGCCGTTGCGGGCGAGCAGCATGCTTGCCAGCATGCCGGCGACGATGCAGACGAAGGCGGTGGCGAGCAGGAGGATCTGCGTGGTCGCCGAGCGCGAGATCGCGGCGGCACGCGAGCGGGACAGCGTCTCGGCGGAATAGGTCGTGTATTCCTTGAGCGCGACGGTGACGGCCTTCTGGCCCTCCAGCGCCGTGTCGAGCGCGGCGAGGACGGCGGCGCGGTCCTTGCCCTTTTCGGAGCCGGCAATGGCCACCATGGCGCGGATCTGGTCGAAATAGGGCATCAGCGTGCCGCGGATGCCTTCGAGCAGCTTCGTCTCGTTGGCATCGGCGGTCGACGCGATCTTCGGCAGGCGGTCCAGCATCTCCTTGGCGCGCTTTTCCGTCTCGGTGGCGAAATCGGCCGCCTTTTCCGGGGTCATGGCGAGCTGGTAGGTCATGCGGCTGATGGCGATGACGTCGATGCGCAGGTCCATGGCCTCGCGGGCCACCTCTTCGCGTGCGCCGGTGTCTTCCAGCGCCGAACCGAGCGAGGTGAGGCCCCGGCTGCCGACGGTGGCGATGGTGCCGGCGGCAATGCCCATCAACAGAACGAGAAGCCCGACTTTCCGGGAGATCGAGAGATCCGAGAGTTTCATGGACAGTATCCTGTCTGGGCGACCGGCGCTGTCCTGGCGCGTTCATTCCCGCACAACCCGGCATCATCGCGGGTCCATGGGGTCGTTTTCCGCTACAAAGGTTTCAATTGTGTTGCCTTGCAGCAATCGCGCGCGCGGGCCTCTCAGGCCTTGCGGAAGACGTAGTCCGTTTCCTGCCGCAGCGTTTCGCCGGGCCGCAGCACCGCGTCGGGGAAATTGCCGTGGTTGACGGCATCCGGCCAGACCTGCGTTTCCAGGCAGAAGCCGGCGAAGGGACCGTAGTGCCGCCCGTCGAGGCCGGGAACGGACACGTCCACCATCCCGCCCGTATAGAGCTGCACGCCGGGCTCGGTGGTGGCGACCGAAAGGGACACGCCCGAAAGGGGGCTGCGGACCGTCGCGACGGGGCGCTTGTCCTGCCGCGACGGCGACAGGCAGAAATTATGGTCGAAGGCGATGCCGCCGGCTTCCGTCTGCCGGCGCAGCGGCGTCCAGTCGCGAAGGTCGAAGGGCGTGCCGGCGACAGGGCGGACCTCGCCGGTCGGGATCAGGTTCCCGTCGACGGGCAGGTAGTGCTCGGCGGCAAGGCGGATTTCGTGGCCGAGGGCATCGGCGCCGCCGTCGAGGATGAAATAGCTGTGCTGGCAGAGATTTACCGGCGTCGGTGCATCCGTGCTCGCTTCGTAGACGACGGAAAGCGTGCCGCCGGCACCAAGACGATAGGTGCAGGCAATGGCGCAGTTGCCGGGATAGCCCGCGCGGCCGGCAGGATCGGTCAGCGTCAGGGTGACGAAATCCGGCCCCTGCGCCGCGATGCGCCAGTTCTGCCGTCCGATCCCGTCGCTGCCGCCGTGCAGGTGCGTGACGCCGCGCTCGTTGCATTCCAGCCGGTAGGCCGTGCCGTCGATGGTGAAGCGGCCGCCGGCGATGCGGTTGGCGCAACGCCCCGGCGTCGCGCCGAAATAGGGGGAATGGTCGAGATAGGAGGCAAGGTCCTCGAAGCCGAGCACGAGGGGCGCATCGTGGCCTTCGAGGCGAAGGTCCTGGATGACCGCGCCCCAGGTCAGCACATGCGCCGTCAGCCCGCCGCCCGAAAGCGCGATGCGCTCGACCGCCTCGCCGGAACCGAGGCGCCCGAAGATTTCATTTGCTGCACTCACGCCTGTCTCCTTCAGGGTCCGGCCGGCAACCTGCTGTAATTTTGCAGGCGGCGCAATCTCAAAAGTCATACTTTTTAAAATTCGCCTCAGAAATTCTTCTGGTAGACGATGAAGGGCGTCCTGTCGGCGATACGGTCGTAGAGCCGGCGCGCCGTGGCGTTGAATTCCTGCGTCATCCAGTAGACCTCCAGCGCGCCCGCCTCCGCGGCCCTGGCGTAGACGCCCTCGATGAGCGCGCGGCCGATGCCGGTGCCCCGCACAATGGGATCGGCAAAGAGGTCTTGCAGGTAGCAGACATTGCCGAGCGTCCAGCAGGAGCGATGGAAGAGATAATGCGCAAGGCCCACCGGCTTGCCGTCGAGCGTGGCGAGAAGGCCGCGATATTCCCCCTCCGCGGCCTCGCCGGTCAGCCGGGCGAAGGTGCTGGCGTAAATCTCCTCCGGCAGGACCGTCTCGTAGAAGGCGAGATAGGCGCTCCAGAGCCGCCGCCACTCGCCTTCGTCGTCCCTGTGCAAAGGGCGGATGACGAGGCGACCCATCCTCTCAGGCTCCCGTTCCGATCTTCTCGATATCATAGGGGGTCGTCTGGTAGATCTCGTTGATCCAGTTGCCGAAGAGCAGGTGCGCATGGCCGCGCCAGCGGTTCTGCGGCGTCAGCGACGGGTCGTTGTGCGGGAAATAGTTCTTCGGCAGCTTGATCGGCACGCCGGCCGACACGTCGCGGAAGTATTCGTCGGCAAGCGAGGTGGAATCGTACTCCACATGGTTGAAGATGTAGAGCCGGTTGCCCGCCTTCTCCTCGACGAAGCACACGCCCGTCTCGTCGGAATCGAGCAGGATCTCGAGTTCCGGCACCTTGCGGATGTCCTCGGTGCGGATCTCCGTCCAGCGCGAGACCGGCACCTCGAAATCGTCGGAGAAGCCGTTGAGATAGACCGAGGAGGGCTTGCGGTTGTGGTGGCGGTAGACGCCGAAGGCCTTCTCGTCCAGCGTGCGCTTGGGCACGCCGTGGAAGTGGTAGATCGCCGCCATCGCGCCCCAGCAGACGTTCAGCGTCGAGTGCACGTTGGTCTCCGTCCAGTCGAGGATACGCTTCATCTCGTCCCAGTAGGTGACGTCCTCGTAGTCGAGCGTCTCCACCGGCGCGCCGGTGATGATGAAGCCGTCGAACTTGCGGTGCCTGACCTCCTCCCACGTATCGTAGAAGGCGAGCAGGTGTTCTTCCGAGGTGTTCTTGGCGCGGTGGCCGCCGACGCGCACCAGCGACAGCTCCACCTGCAGCGGCGAGGCGCCGACGAGGCGCGCCATCTGCACTTCCGTCTTGATCTTGTTCGGCATGAGGTTGAGCAGCCCGATCTGCAGCGGGCGGATATCCTGCCGGATCGCCATCGTTTCGGTCATCACCCTGACGCCCTCGTTGACGAGGGTTTCGAAGGCGGGGAGCGTATCGGGAATCTTGATGGGCATCTTTCACTCGATCGAAAACAAAAACCGGCCGCAACGGGGTCGCAGCCGGTCCACGGAAGGTTTTCCTCGCGCGGCCCTTTAGCGACTTGTTTAACGTGGCTGCAAGCCGGCCGGCCAAATCACCACGGCTTCCTTGATAGCGCTAGTTCCCGTGCGAATCAATCGGCGCGGCAAGGCCCGGATGCGGGCGGCATCCGGGCCTTACGTTCGGCTGGAGCGAAAGGGCTCAGTAGTAGTCGTAGTGCTTCTTCTTGATGATGATCTTCACGCCGTGATAGCCGCCGTAGTGCTTCCTGGCGTAGTGCGGATGGTAGCTGTAGCTGCTGTGGTGCTTGTGGCCGTAGCCGTAGCTCTTGTAGCCGTAGGAGCCGGCCTGCGAGGGGGCGGCGAAGGAAACGGCCGCGACGATGGCGACGACGGCGGAAACGATGAACTTGCGCATGGGACTCTCCTGATCTCTTTCGGTTGCAGGATGAGTTCCTCTCATCCAGTGACCGGACTTTCCCACGAGAACGGGGCCTGCGCTGTTCCGGCGGGAACAGGGCGTGCGTCCCTCAACCCTCCAGCTCCTCCCGCAGCATTTCCAGCTCCAGCCATTCCTCTTCCATCTTCGTCAGCGAGCCGCGCAGCTTCTCCAGTTCCCCGGCGAGCTTGTTGAAGGCGGCGGGGTCCCTGGCGAAGAGGTTCGGATCGGCCATCTTCGCCTCGCGGGCGGCGATGTCCTTTTCCACCTTCTCCATCTCCTTCGGCAGGTTTTCGAGGGCGAATTTCTGCTTGTAGGAGAGCTTGCCCTTCGCCTTGTCCGCCGGGGCCGTGGCGGGCGCGGCATCGGCTGCCTTCGCCTTCTCGGCCTTCTCCGCCTTGCGCTTCTCCTCGATCGCCCCGCGGCGCTGGGCCATCATGTCGGAATAGCCGCCGGCATACTCGATCCAGCGGCCGTCCGGGCTTTCCGGGTCGGCGGGCGCGATGGTCGAGGTGACGGTGCGGTCGAGGAAGTCGCGGTCGTGGCTGACCAGCAGCACGGTGCCGGCAAAGCCGGCGACGATCTCCTGGAGGAGGTCCAGCGTCTCGATGTCGAGGTCGTTGGTCGGCTCGTCGAGGATGAGGAGGTTCGTCGGACGCGAGAGGATGCGCGCCAGCATCAGCCGCGCGCGCTCGCCGCCGGAAAGGTTGCGGATCGGCGTGCGGGCCTGCTCGGGCTGGAACAGGAATTCCTTCATGTAGCCCGTCACATGGCGCTGCTCGCCGTTGACCAATAGCGTCTCGCCGCGCCCGTCGGTGAGATAGTGGGCGAGCGTGTCGTCGAGGTTCAGGTCCTCGCGGCGCTGGTCCAGCGTGGCGATCTCCAGGTTCGTGCCGAGCTTGACCGTGCCGCTGTCGGGTTCGAGCTGGCCGGTCAGCATCTTCAGGAGCGTCGTCTTGCCGGCGCCGTTCGGGCCGACGAGGCCGATGCAGTCGCCCCGGTGCACGCGGATCGAGAAGGGCGCGACGATGGTGCGCGCGCCATAAGCCTTGGTGATCTTTTCGGCCTCGATAACCAGCTTGCCGGATTCCTGCGCATCGGAGGCGCTCGCCTGCACGCTGCCCTGCGGGCCCTTGTGGCCGCGGTATCGGGCGCGCAGGTCGTGCAGCGCGCCGAGCCGGCGCATGTTGCGCTTGCGCCGCGCCGTCACGCCGTAGCGCAGCCAGTGCTCCTCGCGCTCGATGGCCTTGCCGAGTTTGTGCTGCTCCAGTTCCTCCGCCTCCAGCACCTCGTCGCGCCAGGCCTCGAAATGGCCAAAGCCCCGATTGAGCCGGCGCGACCGGCCGCGGTCGAGCCAGACGGTGGCGTTGGAGACCTTCTCCAGGAAGCGTCGGTCGTGCGAAATGACGACGAGGGCCGAGCGGGTCGATTGCAGCTCGCCTTCCAGCCATTCGATGGTCGGCAGGTCGAGATGGTTGGTCGGCTCGTCGAGAAGCAGGATGTCCGGTTCCGGCGCCATGACGCGGGCAAGCGCCGCCCGCCGCGCCTCGCCGCCCGAGAGCGACTTAGGATCCTCGGTGCCGGAAAGGCCGAGATGTTCGAGCAGGTAGGTGACGCGGTAGGGATCGTCGGAGGGGCCGAGGCCCGCCTCCGCATAGGCCGCGACCGTATCGTAGCCGTCGAAATCGGGCGCCTGGTGCAGGTAGCGGATCGTCGCGGACGGATGGCGGAAGACCTCGCCGGACTGCGCCTCGGCAAGGCCGGCAGCGATCTTCATCAGCGTCGACTTGCCCGAGCCGTTGCGGCCGACGAGCGAGATGCGGTCGCCGGGCTCCACCTGCAGGCTTGCGCCGGCCAAGAGCGGCGTGCCGCCGAAGCTGAGGAAGATATCGTCGAGTTTGAGAATGGGCGGTGCCAAGGGTCAGGCTCCTGAAAGGTCGTAGGGCCGGGCGATGAGGACGGCGCGGCCGGAGGCGAGCGAAAGGCGGATCGGGCCTTCCGCGACATTGGAGATGGTGCGCGACGAGCCGAAGGGCAACGAGAAATCGGTGAGCGGGTAACGCACATTGCCGAGGAAGAGGCCGGAAAGCGGCGAAAGGCCGAGCACGGAGAAGAGGCTGTCCTTCGGCAGGTCGATCTCGCGCGTGCCGGGCAGGAGCGGCCAGGCCTCCTCCTCGCCGGAGGTGAGCTTGATGGCAAATCCCTCCTCCGCCAGCGAGACGGCATGGAGGAGGTGCATCAGCGCATGGTCGCTGCGTTCGCCGCCGAGCGCGCCGGCAAGGACGAGGCTCCGCGCGCCGCGTTCGGCAGCCAGCGAAACGGCGATCGCACCGTCCGTCTCGTTCTTGGCGACGGGATAGGGCTGGCGCTCGACATCCGGCCATGCGGCGAGAAGCGCGGGCGGCGTGGAATCGAAATCGCCGACCCAGACATCCGGCGCGACGCCGAGGCATGCGGCATGCCGCATGCCGCCGTCCGCCGCGATGAAGCGGGCGCCGGCGATGTCGGCGGCAAGCCGCGGCGTCGCCGTGAGGGCGCCGCCGAGGAGGACGACGAATTTTTCGGTCTGTTCCGGCAAGGTCATGGTCGATGCCCTTAGCGCATGTCGGGCGGAAAGGGAAAGATTTTGGCGGCTGCCGGCAAGGAACCTAGAGGCGTGCCCCCGCGAAATGGGCGACCTGCGCCCCAAGCTCGTAATAGCCCTCGCGCAGCGTACGGAAGGACTGGCTTTCGGGATCGGTGACCGGCAGCGGCAGGTCCATCTCGGCGATCTCCCCCGAAACGAGCGCGGCGAGCGTGCGGCCGAAGACCGTGCCGGGCGCGATGCCCCGGCCGTTATAGCCGGAAAAGCCGACGACGTTCTCGGCAAGCCGGTGGAAGCGCGGCAGGTTGTCCGCCGTCATGCCGATCTTGCCGTACCATTCCGCCTCGAAGGCGACGTCGCCGATGGCGGGGAAGAGCTTCTTCAGCGCCCGGCGCGCCCAGGCCTTGTGAACGGCCGCACCCGAACCGCGCAGCGCCCCGACGCTGCCGAAGACCAGCCGGCCGCGCTTATCGAAGCGGAAGGAGGAGAGCACCTCCTTCGTATCCCACGCGCCCTGCTTTTCCGGCAGGATCCTCGCCTGCATCTCCGCGGAAAGCGGCACGGTGGCGAAGTTGAAATAGGGAAGGTGCACAAGCTCCGTGCGCACCTCGTTCCAGGGCGAAACGGTATAGGCATTGGTGGCGACGACCACCCAGTCCGCCGTGACGGACCCGCGTGCGGTCTTCACGCTCCAGCGCCTGCCGGTCCGCTCGGCGCCCGTCACCGGGCTGCCGGTGAAGACCTCGGCGCCGGCCGAAATCGCCGCGCGGGCAAGGCCGCGCACATAGGCGAGCGGCTGGATCGTGCCGGCGCGCATGTCGAGGAGCGATCCCGCATAGGCGTCCGTGCCCACCTTCGCGGCCGTCTCGGCGGCATCCAGCAGGCGCACCGGCGCGCCGCGGCGGGCCCATTGCTCGGCGCGCTGTTTCAATTCGTCGAGGCCGGATTGGCCGACCGCGCAGTGCAGCGTGCCGGCCGGATTGATCTCGCAGTCGATCGCATGCTTTTCGACGAGGTCGAAGACGAGGCGCGGCGCATTGCCGAGGAGTTCCAGAAGCCGGCTGCCGTAGAGGTCGCCGAGGACGCCCGGCAGCTCGTCCGGCATCACCCACATGCCGGCATTGACGAGGCCGACATTGCGGCCCGAGCCGCCGTAGCCGATCTCCGCGCCTTCCAGCAGGATCACCCGCGTGCCGCGCTCGGCAAGGTGCAGCGCCGTGGAAAAGCCGGTGAAGCCGCCGCCGACGATGACGACATCCGCCTCCACGTTGCCGGAGAGGGTCGTCGTGTTCGGAGCCGGCGGAGCGGTCATCTCCCAGAGGCCATGGGAGCGCGGGTCGTTGAGCATGGTGGTCCGTCTTTTCGGAAGGAGGAGTATCTTCGCACCATCGGCGAAGCGGCACCATGACGAAAGCAAAAAATCAGAACGGGGTCATGCCCCCGCCGCATGAAGGCTTCGGGGGACGTGCCCGGCGATCCAGGCGCGGAAGGCTTGGCTCAGCGGGTTCTCCAGCTTGCCCTCGGGCACGACGAGATAATAGCTGTTCTCCGTCTCCATGGGCCGGTCGAAAACGACGGCAAGGCGCCCGTTCGCAAGCTCCTGCTCGATGAGGTATTTCGGCAGCAGCGCGAAGCCGAGGCCGGCGACGGCCGATTCGATGACCATGGAGAACTGGTCGAAGCGATGGCCGCGATAGGCGGTGTCGGCGGAGCCGCCGTTCAATTCGAACCATTGCGCCCAGAGCTTGGGGCGCGTGGCAAGGTGCAGGAGCGGCGCCTTCTCCAGATCCTTAGGATCGGAGAGGGTCCAGTTTTTCAGAAGCTCCGGGCTTGCCGCGGGCAGGATTTCCTCGCTGCACAGATACGAGCAGGCCGCGCGCGCCCAGACGGGCTGGCCGTAGTGGATCGCGAGGTCGAAGTTCTCCTCGTCGAAATCGAACGGCTCGGAACGGGAGGCGATGTTGATGATCGTGCCCGGATGCTCGGCGAGGAAGCCCGGAATGCGCGGCGTCAGCCAGCGGCTGCCGAAGGTCGGCAGCGTGGCGATGGAGAGGCTATGCTCGGAGGAGGCCGAGGCCATGGCGCGCAGCATGGTCTCTTCCGTCTGGTGCAGCAGCTTGCGCACCTCGGGAAGGAACCGGCGGCCGTCGTCGGAAAGAACCACGCGCTGGCGCACGCGCTCGAAGAGCAGGACGCCGAGCTGTTCCTCGAGGTCCTTGATCTGCCGGCTGACGGCGCTCTGGGTGAGGTTCAGTTCGTGCGCGGCCTGCGTGAAGGAGCCGTGGCGCGCGGCGCATTCGAACGCCTGCAGCGTGGTGACGTCCGGGATCAGTCTTCGACTGAGCTTCATTCATTCCTCGCATCAACATAGTCAGAACGGTCGCAATCGCTGAGGGAAACGATCCGGTATGATCCGTTTTGAGAATGATCAGGGCCTCCCACCCTTGTAAGATGAGACCGCTTCCCATGAAAGCAAATTCGTACGTTTCCGCGGACCGAATCCGCTCGGACTTCTCCGCCGCCATGTCCGCCATGTATCGCGACGAGGTGCCGGCCTACGGCACGCTGATGGCGCTGGTCGCGACGGTCAACGACGAGGCGCTCGCCGCCGACCCGCAGCTGAAGGCGCGGCTCGAAGCGACCGATTCCCTCGACCGCATCTCAGAGGAGCGCCACGGCGCCATCCGCCTCGGCACGCCGGAAGAGCTTTCCATGATGCGCCGTGTCTTTGCCGTCATGGGCATGGCCCCGGTCGGCTATTACGACCTGTCGACGGCGGGCGTTCCCGTCCATTCCACCGCCTTCCGCCCGGTCGGTGAGGAAAGCCTCAGCCGCAACCCGTTCCGCGTCTTCACCTCGCTGCTGCGCCTCGACCTCATCGCGGACGAGGCGCTGCGCGAGGAGGCGGCCGCGGTGCTGGCCGCGCGGAAAATCTTCACCGAGGAAGCCGTCAGGCTCGTGGAGAAGGCCGAGCGCGACGGCGGGCTGAACGAAGCCGATGCCGCCCGCTTCGTCACGGAAGCGCTCGAAACCTTCCGCTGGCACGACCATGCCATCGTCAGCGCCGACCTGTACCGGCGCCTGCACGATGCGCATCGCCTCATCGCCGACGTCGTCTCCTTCAAGGGGCCGCACATCAACCACCTGACGCCGCGCACGCTCGACATCGACACGGTGCAGGCACGCATGCCGGAAGAGGGCATCGCCCCCAAGGCTGTCGTCGAAGGCCCGCCGACCCGCAAATGCCCGATCCTGCTGCGCCAGACCTCCTTCAAGGCGCTGGAAGAGGCCGTCTCCTTCATCGGCCCGGACGGAAGCTGGCAGGAGGGCTCGCACACCGCCCGCTTCGGCGAGATCGAGCAGCGCGGCGTGGCGCTGACGCCGAAGGGCCGCGCGCTCTACGACCGGCTGCTGGCCGAGACGCGCGCCCGCGTGCGCCCGGCCGCAGACGGCTCCAACGCCGCCGAATACGAAGCCGCGCTCGCCGGCGTCTTCACGGCTTTCCCGGACGACTGGGACGGCATCCGCAAGGCGGGTCTCGGCTATTTCCGCTACTCGCTGACGGAAAAGGGCAAGGCCGTCACCGGCCGCAACGCCGATCTGGAAACCGCCATCGAAGCCGGCCTCATCCAGTTCGATCCGATCGTCTACGAGGATTTCCTGCCGGTGAGCGCCGCGGGTATCTTTCAATCGAACCTCGGCGACGACGCGACGCAGGACTTCGTCGCGAGCCCCAACCAGATGATGTTCGAGCGCGACCTTGGTGCCTCGGTGCTGGACGAGTTCGCCCATTATGCCGGCATCGAGCGCGCCTCGCTTGAAATGTGCCTCGGCATCGTCAACATGGCTGCCGCCGCGGAGTGACGGACGAAAGCATGATCGAGGCACGCCATATCGAAGCGCTGAAGGGTATTGCCGGCGAGAAGGGCCTTCTCACCGGCCCCGACATGGCGGCCTACGAGACCGGCGCGCGCTACGACACGGGCCGCGCCGCCTTCGTCGTCCGCCCGGCTTCCACGGCGCAAACCTCCGCCGTCGTTTCCTATTGCGTGAAGAACGGCATCACGCTGGTGCCGCAGTCCGGCAATACAGGCCTCGTCTCCGGCTCGACGCCGGACGACAGCGGCCTTCAGGGCATTCTCAGCCTCGACCGGCTGACCGCGCCCTTCGCGCTCGACCGCGTGAACCGCTCGGTGACGGCCGGCGCGGGCCTGCGCCTTTCCGACCTCAACGGCCGGCTGGAAGAAAGCGGCCTGTTCTTCCCCATCGACCTCGGTGCCGATCCGCGCCTTGGCGGCATGATCGCGACGAACACCGGCGGCTCCCGTTTCCTGCGCTACGGGGACGTGCGCCGCAACACGCTCAGCCTCACCGTCGTCCTCGCCGACGCGGACGGCACCGTGCTCGACTTCTCCTCGGACCTGCGCAAGAACAACACCGGCGTCGACTGGAAGCAGCTCTTCATCGGCACGACGGGCGCCTTCGGCATTATCACCGAATGCGTGCTGAACCTCGAGCCCGCGCCAAGACAGTCCGCCACGGCCCTGCTCGTGCCCGCTTCACCGGAAGCGGTCGCAACGCTGCTCGTCGCCATGGAAGACGCCCTCGGCAGCTATCTTTCCGCCTTCGAGGGCATGTCCGGCAATGCCGTTCGCGCCGCGCTCGACCATGTGCCCTCGCTGAGGAACCCTTTCCAGGGCGGCGTGGTGCCCGACTTCGTCATCCTTGCGGAGATTTCCCGCTCCACCCCTTCACGCGAAGGCGAACAGCCGCTCGACGCCGTGCTGGAAGAGGTTCTAGCCGCGATCTGGGAGCGCGAGGACGCGCCGCTCGCCGACGCCTTCGTCGGCCCGCCGCACGAGATCTGGGCGCTGCGCCATGCGCTCTCCGAGGGCGTGAAGCACAGCGGGCGACTGATCGCCTTCGACCTGTCCTTCCGCCGGGGTGACATCATGCCTTTCCTCGCCCATATGAAGGCGGAAATGCCCGATCACTTCGAGGACGTGACGATCTGCGATTTCGGCCATGTCGGCGACGGCGGCGTCCACTTCAACCTCGTCGTCGCGAGGGACGATCCGCGCCTCGCCGATCCCGATTTCGAGGCGGACCTGCGCGATTTCGTCTTCACCGCCGCGGTCGAGCGGTTCGGCGGCAGCTTTTCCGCCGAGCACGGCATCGGCCGCAAGAACCAGGCCTTCTACGACCGATACACGCCGGAAAAGATCCGCGCGCTGGCGGCCGGGCTGAAAGCCATCACTTCGCCGGGCCCGCTCGGCACCATGACCTTCTGAGAGACAACAGGGAGATACCCGATGACGAAAGCCGACGTGAAAAAGGAAACCGAAGCCCTTCTCGACAAGCTGGGCGTTGCCCGCTCCGCCTGGCAGGGCGGCGACATGGCCTCCTTCAGCCCGGTCAGCGGCGAGGAGATCGGCAAGCTGAAGACGGTGTCCGCCGCCGAGGCCGACAAGGCCATCGATGCCGCCCACGAAGCCTTCAAGGCCTGGCGCCTCGTGCCGGCGCCCAGGCGCGGCGAACTGGTGCGCCTCCTCGGCGAGGAGCTGCGCGCCTCCAAGGCCGATCTCGGTCGCCTCGTCTCCATCGAGGCCGGCAAGATCACCTCCGAGGGCCTCGGCGAAGTGCAGGAAATGATCGACATCTGCGATTTCGCCGTCGGCCTTTCCCGCCAGCTCTACGGCCTCACCATCGCCACCGAGCGCCCCGGCCACCGCATGATGGAGACCTGGCACCCGCTCGGCGTCGTCGGCATCATCTCGGCCTTCAACTTCCCGGTCGCCGTCTGGTCGTGGAACGCAGCGCTGGCGCTCGTCGCCGGCAATTCCATCGTCTGGAAGCCGTCCGAGAAGACCCCGCTGACGGCGCTCGCCTGCCAGGCGATCTTCGAGCGTGCGCTTGCCCGCTTCGGCGATGCCCCGGCGAACCTCAGCCAGGTCCTCATCGGCGACCGCACCATCGGCGAAGCCCTCGTCGACAACCACAAGGTCGCGCTCGTCTCTGCCACCGGCTCCACCCGCATGGGCAAGGATGTCGGCCCGCGCCTTGCCAAGCGCTTCGCCCGTTCGATCCTCGAGCTCGGCGGCAACAATGCCGGCATCGTCTGCCCCTCGGCCGACCTCGACATGGCGCTGCGCGCGATTGCTTTTGGTGCCATGGGCACCGCCGGCCAGCGTTGCACGACGCTGCGCCGCCTCTTCGTGCATGACAGCGTCTACGACCAGCTCGTGCCGCGCCTGAAGAAGGCTTACACGAGCGTTTCCGTCGGCAACCCGCTGGAAACTTCGGCGCTGGTCGGCCCGCTCGTCGACAAGCAGGCTTTCGACAACATGCAGAAGGCGCTGGAAGCCGCCAAGGCCGAGGGCGGCACCGTCACCGGCGGCGAGCGCGTCACCGACGCCGGCAAGGACACGGCCTATTACGTCAAGCCCGCCATCGTCGAGATGCCGAAGCAGGCCGGCCCGGTCCTCGAAGAGACCTTCGCGCCGATCCTCTACGTCATGAAATATTCCGACTTCGACAAGGCGCTGGAAGACCATAACGCCGTCTCGGCCGGCCTCTCCTCCTCCATCTTCACGCTGAACGTGCAGGAGGCCGAGCGCTTCCTGTCGGCCGACGGCTCCGATTGCGGCATCGCCAACGTCAACATCGGCACCTCCGGCGCCGAGATCGGCGGCGCATTCGGCGGCGAGAAGGAAACCGGCGGCGGACGCGAATCCGGCTCCGACGCCTGGAAGGCCTATATGCGCCGCGCCACCAACACGGTGAACTATTCGAAGGCCCTGCCGCTCGCCCAGGGCGTCTCCTTCGATATCGAGTAAGCGGCCATGAACAGCCAGACCAAGATCGAGGAGGCGGGCTTCAGGCCCGCCTCGCGGATCGCCGCCATCGGCGTCTCGAAGATCCTGCAGATCGGCGCCCGCGCCAACGCCATGAAGAAGGAAGGCCTGCCGGTCATCATCCTCGGTGCCGGCGAGCCGGATTTCGACACGCCCGACAACGTCAAGGAAGCGGCCAAGGCCGCCATCGACCGCGGCGAGACGAAATACACCGCACTCGACGGCACGCCGGCGCTGAAGCAGGCGATCGTCGAAAAATTCCGCCGCGAGAACAAGGTCGACTATGCGCTCGACGAGGTCACCGTCGCGACGGGCGCCAAGCAGATCCTCTTCAACGCCTTCATGGCGAGCCTCGATCCGGGCGACGAAGTGATCATCCCGACGCCCTACTGGACGTCCTATTCCGACATCGTGGAAATCTGCGGCGGCGTGCCGGTGCTGATCCCCTGTGACGCCGAAGCCGGCTTCCGGCTCAAGGCCGAGCAACTCGAAAAGGCGATCACCCCGAAGACCCGCTGGGTGCTCCTCAACTCGCCGTCCAACCCCTCGGGCGCGGCTTACAGCGAGGCCGACTATCGCCCGCTGCTCGACGTTCTGCTGCGCCATCCGCATGTCTGGCTGATGGTCGACGACATGTACGAGCACATCGTCTATGACGGTTTCAAGTTCGTCACCCCGGTCGCCATCGAGCCGCGCCTGAAAAGCCGGACGCTGACGATCAACGGCGTCTCGAAAGCCTATGCCATGACCGGCTGGCGCATCGGCTATGCCGGCGGCCCGAAGGCGCTGATCAAGGCCATGGCCGTGATCCAGAGCCAGGCGACCTCCTGCCCGTCCTCCGTCAGCCAGGCCGCTTCGGTCGAGGCGCTGAACGGCCCCCAGGACTTCCTGAAGGACCGCCAGGCGAGCTTCAAGCACCGCCGCGACCTCGTCGTCTCCGCGCTGAACGCCATTCCCGGCCTTGCCTGCCGCACCCCGGAAGGCGCCTTCTATACCTTCTCCGGCTGCGCCGGTGTGATCGGCAAGACAACGCCGAAGGGCAAGCGCATCGAGGCAGACAGCGACTTCACGGACTACCTTCTCGAAGACGCTCACGTCGCCGTCGTCCCCGGCTCCGCCTTCGGCCTCTCGCCCTATTTCCGCATCTCCTACGCCACGTCGGAAGCGGAACTGACGGAAGCGCTGAAGCGCATCGCGGAAGCCTGCGCACGGCTTTCCTAAGCCACATCGCAATCCCACAAAAGAAAAGGGGCCTCGCAAGAGGCCCCATTTTTATTGGTCCGCGCCTTTCCGGCGTTCTCTCTCTTCCCCGCGGCCGGGCCACGATACGGAAACGCCCCGGACCGGCCGGGGCGTTGAGGAGGTTCGAAAAATCAGGCAGCGCGGGCGCTGTGGTTTTCCTGGGCGTAGTAGTGGCCGAAGCGGTTGGCGAGGAAGGCATCGAGAGCGATCTCCTCCTGGCGCACGAAACCCTTCGCGCGCAGCGAGCCGTCGGCGAGCATGTCGAGCACGGCGCAGATGGAACCGGCCGTGGTGATCTGGATGGCGGAATGCAGGCTGCCGGCGACCGGGGCGCTGTAGACCTTGTTGGCGTAGGTCTCCTGGATCAGACGGCCGTTCTTGCGGCCCGAGACGGTCACGAAGATGATGACGACGTCCTGCGTGGTGGTCGGCAGGGCGTTCTCGAAGATGTCCTTGAGGACTTCGCGGCGATGACGCAGGCCGAGGTCGTTGAGCAGCGCCTTCATGATGGCGGCGTGGCCCGGATAGCGGATCGTCTTGTAGTTCAGCGTGCGGACCTTGCCCTTCAGCGTCTCGCAGAGCGTGCCGAGGCCGCCCGACGTGTTGAAGGCTTCGTAGGTGACGCCGTCGAGCGAGAATTCCTCGCGCTCTTCCAGCGCCGGAACCTCGATCAGCGCGCTTTCGACGATGGCTTCGCAGGGCTCGATATATTCGTTGATGACGCCGTCCGTGCTCCAGGTCAGGTTATAGTTGAGCGCGTTGGAGGGGTACTGGGGCAGGGCGCCGACGCGCATGCGCACGCTGTCGAGCGTGTCGAAGCGGCTGGCGAGATCGTTGGCGACGATGGAGATGAAGCCCGGCGCAAGGCCGCACTGGGGGATGAAGGCCGTCTTGGCGTTTTCGGCGATGCGCTTGACCTGGCGGGTGGATTCGACGTCTTCCGTGAGGTCGAGATAGTGGACGCCCGCAGCGGCGGCTGCTTCGGCGATCGCGACCGTCAGATGGTAGGGCGCGGCCGAGAGGACGGCGAACTTGCCGGTGAGCAGCGCCTTCATGGCGGCGGCATCGGCGATGTCGACGACGGCGGTGGAAACGGCGGCGTGGCGCTCGATGGCGGCAAGCTGCTCTTGCGAACGGTCCGCGACGGTGACGCGGTAATCCCCGCTATGGGCCAGCATGCGCGCGATGGTCGAGCCGATCTTGCCTGCGCCGATGACGACGATGTCCTTCATGTGATTTCCCTCCGGCATGAAATGATGCACATATTTTGAGGGCGTTGGTGGTCGATTTAAAGCGCCACATCTGACATAATGCGCCATCGATATCGGCAGAATGACGAAAGAAATGAGCATTTCGACGCTAGGCGCCAAGGATCGGGAGCTGCTTTCCATCCTCAGCGAGAACGCCCGCGAGCAGACCGCGACCATCGCCCGCAAGCTGGGCCTTTCCCGGACGACCGTGCAGGCGAAGATCGACCGGCTGGAACGCGACGGGGTGATCGCCGGCTACGGCGTGAAACTTTCCGACGCCTATGAAAGCGGCATGGTGAAGGCCCATGTCCTCATCACCATCGCGCCGAAGACGCTGGCGCGCATCACCACGGAGCTGCACGCCATCTCGGCCGTGCGCACGCTCCATTCGGTGAGCGGCAGCTTCGACCTCATCGCCGTGGTCGAGGCGGCCTCCATCGCCGAGCTCGACCACCTTATCGACCGCATCGGCGCGATCGACGGCGTGGAGCGCACGCTGTCGTCGATCATCCTGTCGACGCGGATCCGGCGATAGGCCCCGGCATCGGGCAGGCCGCTCACCCTGCCGCGACGAAGGCCCTGAATTTTTCCGCATAGTCCTTGTGCCAGCGCGACAGCGGCGGGCGGTTCTCGATGACGTCGCCCATCGCCCAGGCCATGCGGCGCTCGTCGAGGGCGCGGGGCACGTCGTTGTCGGGGCACAGGATGTAGAAATCGCTGCGCTCCAGGCTTTCCATCATGAATTCGACGGTCTGGGCCGGCGTCCAGGCGGCATCGGGCTTTTCGGTGCGTTCGCCCTTCGTGAGCGCGGTGAAGACGAAGCCGGGGATGAGGAGATGGGCCGAAACCTTGGCACCTTCAGTGTTGCGCAGCTCGTGCTCCAGCGCCTCGGTGAAGACCTTCACGCCGGCCTTGGAGACGTTGTAAGCCGGGTTGCCGGGCGGCGTGGTGATGCCCTGCTTGGAGCCGGTGTTGATGATGAGGCCCGGCTCGCCATGGGCCAGCATGTCGGGGCCGAAGACCTGCGTGCCGTGGATGACGCCCATCAGGTTGACCGCGAGGATATGGTCCCAGTTCGCTTCTGCGCTGAAGATGGAGGTGTCCGGCTGGATGCCGGCATTGTTCATCAGCACGTGCACGCGGCCGAACCGCTGCAGCACGGCGCGTTGCAGCGCTTCCAGCTCGTGGCGGTGGGCGACGTCCGTTTCCACTGCCATGACGTTGGCCTCGCCCGAAATGGCCTCGATTTCCGCGCGGGCCTCGCCCAGCCGGTCGGCGTTCCGGTCGGCAAGCGCGATGCACATGCCGGCTTCCGCGAAGCGCTTTGCGGCGGCAAGGCCGATGCCGGAGGCCCCGCCCGTGATGACGGCCACGTTGGCCGGCTTGATGATGTCCGAAATCTTCGTCATGGGATCGTCCCCTTGATGGTCCACCGGCGGAATATGGGGACTTCGGCGGCCCGGTCAAACCCCGCTTACGCCGGCAAGCGGCGGGCCTTGCCCTTGCGTCGCGCGCCAATCTCGCTAAAAGTGCCGCGACACCGGGCTTTCGCGGGTTTGCCGCGTCCCTTCATGCAACGGACCTCATCATCATGGCATCACATAAAGACGTGAAGAAAGTCGTGCTGGCCTATTCGGGCGGCCTCGACACCTCGATCATCCTGAAATGGCTGCAGACCGAACTTAACGCGGAAGTCGTGACCTTCACGGCCGACCTCGGCCAGGGCGAGGAGCTGGAGCCGGCGCGCAAGAAGGCCGAGATGCTCGGCATCAAGGAGATCTTCATCGAGGACGTGCGCGAGGAATTCGTGCGCGATTTCGTCTTCCCGATGTTCCGGGCCAATGCGGTCTATGAAGGCGTCTACCTGCTCGGCACCTCCATCGCCCGCCCGCTCATCTCCAAGCACCTGATCGAGATCGCCGCCAAGACCGGCGCCGACGCCATCGCGCACGGCGCGACCGGCAAGGGCAACGACCAGGTCCGCTTCGAGCTTTCCGCCTATGCGCTGAACCCGGACATCAAGATCATCGCGCCGTGGCGCGACTGGTCGTTCAAGAGCCGCACGCATCTGCTCGAATTCGCCGAGCAGCACCAGATCCCGGTCGCCAAGGACAAGAAGGGCGAGGCGCCCTTCTCGGTCGACGCGAACCTCTTGCACTCCTCCTCCGAGGGCAAGGTGCTGGAAGACCCGGCCGTCGAGGCGCCGGAATACGTCCACATGCGCACCATCTCGCCGGAGACGGCGCCCGACAAGGCGACCGTCATCAAGGTCGGCTTCGAGCGGGGCGATGCGGTCTCCATCAACGGCGTGCGCATGTCGCCGGCGACGCTGCTGGCGACCCTCAACAATTACGGCCGCGACAACGGCATCGGCCGCCTCGACCTCGTGGAGAACCGCTTCGTCGGCATGAAGTCGCGCGGCGTCTACGAGACGCCCGGCGGCACGATCCTGCTCGCCGCGCACCGCGCCATCGAGAGCGTCACGCTCGACCGCGGCGCCGCGCACCTCAAGGACGAGCTGATGCCGCGCTATGCGGAACTGATCTATTACGGCTTCTGGTTCTCGCCGGAGCGCGAGATGCTGCAGGCCGCGATCGACCGGAGCCAGGAACATGTCGAAGGCGAAGTGACGCTGAAGCTCTACAAGGGCAATGTCATGGTCACCGGCCGCGAGTCTGCCAAGTCGCTCTATTCCGACAAGCTCGTGACCTTCGAGGACGACCAGGGCGCCTACGACCAGAAGGATGCCGCCGGCTTCATCAAGCTGAACGCGCTGCGCCTGCGCACGCTCGCCGCCCGCAACAAGCGCGGCTGACCGGCCAAATCCAAAGAAAAGGCCCGCTGCCTCAATGGCAGCGGGCCTTTTCCGTTTCAGCGCCCCGTTCCCCGGGCAAGCGCGAGGGCGGAACTGTCCTCCTCCAGCGCGGAAAGGTTGGCGCGCAGCTGCCGTAGCCGGTCGCGGATCATCGCCAGCTCTTCCTCTCCGATACCGCTCGTCACCTGCTCCATCAGTTCGACCTGCTCGGTGCGGATGCCGGCGATCATCGCGCCGGCGGCCGGCGTGGTGAAGATCAACTTGGCGCGGCGGTCGGCCGGGTCCGGGCGGCGCTCGACATAGCCGAGGCTCTGCAGGCGGTCGAGATAGGTGGAGAGCGTCATCGGCTCGATGCCGAGGCGCTGGGCGATGTCGAGCTGGCGTCCACCCTCCAGCGTGGCGATGCGCACGAGCGTGCGCGCCTCGCCCGGCGTCAGGCCGAGGCCGGCATTGGCGATGCGGCGCTCGAAGGCGCCGCGCAACATTCGGGCAACGTCGGTGAGGACGAAACCGAGGGCGTCGGGATCGGGGCGTGGGGACATGATTGCTTTCGGCTTATTGTAAGGAGACCTTACTATGCGCCGCCGGCAGGGGCAACGGCCGAGCCGATGCGGCTATGCATGGCTGCCCTGCGAAACCGCAAATTCCGCCCGCCGTCCCCTTGACGAACGCCGCGTGCGGGACTGGAATGCCGCCACGCTCCACGGGGATTTCCATGACCGGTTCCATGCTCTTCGGCGCCTTCCTGGCGGCCCTTCTCTATGTGCTCATCCCGGGCCCCGCCTTCCTTGCCCTTCTCGGCATCGGCGCTGGGCAGGGGCGCAAGGCCGGCGCCCTCTTCCTCGGCGGCCATCTTGCCGGCGACCTCGTCTGGTCGACGCTAGCGCTTGTGGCGATCGTCGGGGCCAAGACCATCGGCACGCTGGTCTTCGACGTGCTGGGTCTCTTCTGCGGCGCCTATCTCGCCTGGATCGGCTGGTCGGCCCTGACGGCGCGCCGGCGCACGGAAGGTGGGTCGATGGTGACGGTGGTGCGGCCGCTGCGCCGCGGCCTGATCTTCGGCCTCACCAATCCCAAGGGCTATCCGGTGGCGCTCGCCACCTTCACGGCGCTGCTCGCCAGCTCGTCGAACGCGCTGGAGTTCAAGGCGCTGCCGACGCTGCTCGGCGCCTCCTTCTGCGGTTTCCTCATCGCCGACGTCATCCTGGTCTCGATCATCGGGGCCGGCCTGGTGCGCCGCTTCTACCGCCGCCACGAGCTTGCCATCGTGCGCGCTTCCGGCCTGCTCTTCATGGGCTTTGCCGTGCAGGCCGTCTGGCATGCCGCGCCCGGCCTTTTCGGCTGGCGGAAACCCTAGTCATCCCGCCGGAAAGCGGATCGTCACGGCGAGGCCGCGCCCGTTCGTGCCGTCCGCCAGCGTCATGGTCGCGTCGAACAGCGCGGCGATTTCCTCGACGATCGGCAGGCCGAGGCCCATGCCGGGGGCGTTGCGATGTTCGCCGCGCGAAAAGCGCTGGCGCACGAGGCTCCGGCGCTCGGGCGGTATGCCGGGGCCGTTGTCCTCGACCGTGAGGAGGGTCGCGTCCGCCGCCTGCCGCACGCTCACCGTCACGTCCGCGCCGCTGCCGGCATAGGCGATGGCGTTCTCCAGGAGATTGCGCAGCAATTCGCCGAAGAGCAGCGGTTCGGCGCGGGCGAAAGCCGGGCCGTCGCCCGCATAGCCGAGGTCGATGCCGGCCTCGGCGGCGGCGGGAACGCGGTCGGCGGTGAGCTGCTGGGCGAGCGCTGCGATATCGATGGAGGCCGGCTTCTGCGGCTCGCTGGAGCCGGCCGCGTCGATCTTCGCCATCAGGAGGAGCTGGGCGAGGATGCGCTCGGCATGGGCGACGGCGGCATCGCCCTTGCGGGCGGCCTCCTGCGCCTCCTCCAGCGTTCCGGCACGGCTTGCAAGGGCAAGCTGCGTGCGGATGATGGCGAGCGGCGTGCGTAGCTGGTGGCCGGCATTGCCGGAGAAATGGCGCAGCGCGTCGAGCGCCGATTGCAGGCGCACCATGAAGGAATTGACCGTGTCGACGAGGCCCTGCACCTCGCTCGGCGCCTGCTGGTCGATCGGGTGCAGGTCGTCCGGATTGCGCTCGGCGATCGCCTCGCCGAGGCGGTAGAGCGGGCGCAGCGAGACGGTGACGGCGATCCACACGATGGCCGCCGCGCCGGCGATCATCATGGCAAGGCGCAGCGCAGAGTGCAGCAGGATCGTCTCGGTCAACTGGCGGCGGGCGATGGTGGTTTCGGCGACCGTGACGGCGAAGGGCACGGAATTGATGCCGGTGGAGGCCGAGCGCTGCAGCACGGCGATGCGGATCGGCTCGCCACGGAAGGTGGCGTCGGCAAAGCCGACGGCACGCCCGCCCATGTCGGCGATGGTCGGCAGCGTCTGGTAGCCGGTGATGAAGCGGCCGGGCGGTCCGTCGACGCGGTAGAAGACGCGGTCCTGCGCCGCCGAGGTCAGCATTTCGAGGGCGACATAGGGAATGTCGACTTCCAGCGCGCCGTTCTCCGTCACCACGACGCGCTCGGCGATGGCGAGCGCCGAGCCGGCGAGCACGCGGTCGGAGACCGCGTTCGCCGTCTTCACCGCCTCGCGGTAGGTGTCGGCAAGGGCGACGACGCCGATCACCGCGGTCGAGACGAGCAGCCAGAGCAGCAGCCGGCGGCGCAGCGATGAGGCGGGAAGGAGCGTCACGCCGGGCTCGCCCTGTCGAGATAGTAGCCGATGCCGCGGGCGGTGCGTACGGTCAGGCCGTGCGGGGCGAGGCGCTTTCTTAGCCGGCTCACATATTGTTCGATGGCATTGGCGGAAAGGTCGTCGTCGAAGGCGGCGAGCGACTGCATGATCGCCTCCTTGGCCACCACCTTGCCGGCGCGCATGAAGAGGATCTCGAGAAGGCCGAGCTCGCGGGCGGGAATGTCGAGCGGCGTGCCCTCGGCCGAGAAGGTGCGCGAATTGAGGTCGAGCGCGATGCCGCCGAAGGTGACGGCCGAGGAGCGCAGGCCCGCCTGCCGGCGCAGCAGCATGCGCACGCGCGCCTCGAATTCGGAGATGTCGAAGGGCTTGATCATGTAGTCGTCGGCGCCGAGGTCGAGGCCGCGCACCCGCTCCTCCGGCGCGCCGCGCGCCGTCAGGATCAGGACGGCCGCCTTGCTCGCGCGGGCGCGCATGCCGCGCAGCACGTCGAGACCGTCCATCTCGGGCAGCGTCAGGTCGAGGATGACGAGGTCGAAATTCTCCGAGGCGATGGCGGCATCGGCGGAGGCGCCGTCGCCGACCACGTCCACCGCATGGCCGGTGCCCTTGAGGATCGCCGAAAGGCCGTCCGCCAGGGCTTCGTTGTCCTCGACCAGTAGAATGCGCACGTCCTTCGTCCTCCCCGGCGGACCTTAGCGAGGGCGGGCGCACTTGTGAACGGGCCCGCGCTTTGGCAAGGTCGCACCATGCGCCTTGTCCTCATCCTTCTCACGCTTCTCGCCCAACCTCTTCTCGCCCGTGCCGAGCCGACCTTCTTTCCGGCGCGCGACGGCAACGAGGACGCGCCGGTGCTGGTCGTCTATTCCTCGCTCGACGAGCCGCTCGCCCGGCCGATGATCGAAGGCTTCCAGGCGGCGAACCCCGATGTCGCGCTGCGCTACGACGAGATGCTGACCGGCGAGGTCTACGACCGCATCGTGCGCGAGACGGATGCCGGCGAAAAGACTGCCGATTTCGCCTTCTCCTCGGCGATGGACCTCCAGGTCAAGCTCAGCAACGACGGCTATGCCCAGCGCAGCGACCTGCCGATGAGCGAGCGCTGGCCGGCCTGGGCCAACTGGCGCAACACGGCCTATGCGCTCACCTTCGAGCCGGCCATCTTCGTCTACCACAAGCCGAGCTTCAAGGACGGCAAGCCGCCGGCCTCGCGCGCCGAATTCGTCGACTACCTGAAGAGAGAGGGCGAGAAGGTCTACGGCCGCATCGGCACCTACGACATCGAGCGCTCCGGCGTCGGCTTCCTCTTCATGGCGCGCGACCAGGAGCAGTTCGGCGATATCTGGACGGTGATCCAGGCGATGGGCGCGGCCGGCGTCAAGCTCTATTCGACGAGCTCGGCCATCCTCGAGCGCGTCGCCGACGGGCGCTTCGTGCTCGGCTACAACATCCTCGGCTCCTATGCGGCCGACTGGGCCGCGCGGCACCCCGATGTCGGCATCGTCCTGCCGAAGGACTATACCGTCGTCATGTCGCGCATCGGCCTCGTGCCGCAGGCGGCCGCCTCGCCGGAACTCGGCCGGCGCTACCTTGCCTTCTTCATGTCGAAGGAGGGCCAGACGATCCTGTCGCGTAAATTGCAGATCGCCGCCGTCAGCCCGGAGGTTTCCGGCGCCAACACGGCAAGCACGATGAGCACGATGCTCGGCGCGCAGCTGAAGCCCGTGCCGGTGAGCCCGGGCCTCATGGTCTATCTCGACCAGGTCAAGCGCGCCCGGCTGATCGCCCGCTGGAACGAGGTCTTGCGCACCCAGTAGGCGCCCGCGATCCCCCGATGTCAGGTAGATGTCAGCTTCTTGTGTTGGCTTAGGGTCCTTCCCGTCCGTGGAGGCGGAGGGAAGGCCCGGGAGGAATTTCAGCGGCCGTCGCGCCCGCATTCGCGGCGCCGTCGCCCGCCGTCCTCCCCCATAAAACCAACACCGCGCGGACAAGCCGCGCCTGACGGAGGACCGACACTTGAAACATTTCTTCCTGGCATCCCTTATCGCCGGCGCGATGGCGCTTCCGGCCTTTGCCGCGGATTACTCGCTCATCGCGCCCGCCGGCCCCGGCGGCGGCTGGGACCAGACGGCCCGTTCGCTGCAGACGGTCCTGCAGGACGAGAAGATCTCCGACAGCGTTCAGGTCGTGAACGTTCCGGGCGCCGGCGGCACGATCGGCCTTGCGCAGTTCGCCAGCCAGAACAACGGCAATCCGAACGCGCTCATCATCGGCGGCTATGTCATGGTCGGCGCGATCCTCACCAACCAGTCGCCGGTAACGCTCAAGGACGTGACGCCGATCGCGCGCCTCACCGGCGAATATGAGGCCATCGTCGTTCCGGCCTCCTCGCCGATCAAGAACATGGACGACCTCGTCGCGGCCCTGAAGGCCGATCCGGGCGCCGTCTCCTGGGCCGGCGGTTCGGCCGGCGGCGTCGACCACATCGCCGTGGGCCTCATCGCCAAGGCGGCCGGCGTCGACCCGACCAAGATCAACTATGTCGCCTATTCGGGCGGCGGCGAGGCGCTGGCCGCGATCCTCGGCAACCAGGTGACGGCCGGCATTTCCGGCTACGGCGAGTTCGAAGGCCAGGTGAAGGCCGGCACGCTGCGCCTCATCGCGATCTCCAGCGCCGAGCGCATCGACGGCATCGACGCCCCGACCATCAAGGAAGGCGGCCTCGACGTCGTCGTCGAGAACTGGCGCATGGTTGCCGCCGCGCCCGGCCTTTCGGACGAGCAGGTATCGGCCATCAACGCCGATATCGAGAAGGCCGCGACCTCCGACGCCTGGAAGAATATCCTGAAGAGCAAGGGCTGGACCGACACCTACCTTGCCGGCGATGCCTTCAAGGCGCAGCTCGACAAGGATATCGCCTCGACGGAAGGTATCCTCAAGGATATCGGGCTCGTCAAATGAGCGAGGTTCCCTCCTCCCGCAAAACGCGCCGCCCCGACAGGGCGGCGCTCATCATCGCCCCGGCGCTTCTTCTGGCCGCCGCCGTGATCTGGTGGGACGTCGCACGCCTTCCCACCGTCAGCACCTATGCCCAGATCGGCCCCGCCACGGTGCCGCACTGGATCGCGATGGGGCTGGTCGTCCTCGGCATATGGACGGGGTTCGAGGCATGGCGCGGCGATTTCCCGGCGCGCGAGCCGGTCGCCGGAATGCCGGTGATCTGTCTCGTCGCAGGCCTTGCCGCGCAGATGCTGCTCCTGAAGCCGGCCGGTTTCTCGGTGGCGACGGGCATGCTCTTCGCCCTGACGGCCTTCGGCTTCGGCCGGCGCAGGCTCTGGGCGACGATCCCCGTCGGCATCGTCCTTTCCTTCATCGTCTGGGTGATCTTTGCCAAGCTCCTGCAGCTGTCATTGCCCGCCGGACCGCTCGAACACCTGTTCTTCTAAAGGGAGCGGCAGATCATGAGCACATTCGAATTCTTCCTCCAGGGCCTTACCGTCGCGGCCCAGCCGATGAACCTGCTCTACGCGCTCATCGGCGTGACGCTTGGCACGGCGGTCGGGGTCCTTCCCGGCATCGGCCCGGCGCTGACGGTCGCCCTCCTGCTGCCGGTCACCTACAAGCTGGACCCGGCGGGCTCGCTCATCATGTTCGCCGGCATCTATTACGGCGGCATGTACGGCGGCTCCACCGCCTCGATCCTCCTCAACACGCCCGGCGAGAGCGCCTCGATCGTCACCGCGCTCGAGGGCAACAAGATGGCGCGGGCCGGGCGGGGCGGGCCGGCGCTTGCGACGGCGGCCATCGGCTCGTTCGTCGCCGGCCTCATCGCCACGCTCGCGCTCGCCTTCATCGCGCCCTTCATCGTCAAGCTCGCGCTCGTCTTCGGCCCGCGCGAATATTTCGCGCTGATGGTGCTCGCCTTCGTGACGGTGTCCTCCGCCTTTGGCGATTCGACGCTGCGCGGCCTCACCTCGCTCTTCGTCGGCCTGACGCTGGCGATCATCGGCATCGACCAGCTGAGCGGCCAGACGCGCCTTTCCTTCGGCATTCCCGATCTTCTCGATGGCGTGGAGGTGACGACGCTGGCCGTCGCCATGTTCGCCATCGGCGAGTCGCTCTATATCGCCTCCAAGGGCGACGGCGAGCCGGACAAGATCGAGGCCGTCAAGGGCTCGGTCTGGATGAACGCCGCCGACTGGGCGCGGTCCTGGAAGCCGTGGCTTCGCGGAACGGTCATCGGCTTTCCCATCGGTGCGATGCCGGCCGGCGGGGCGGAGATCGGCACGTTCCTTTCCTATGCCGCGGAAAAGCGCCTGACGAAGCATCCGGAGGAATTCGGCAACGGAGCGATCGAGGGCGTGGCGGGCCCGGAAGCGGCGAACAACGCCTCGGCGGCCGGCACGCTCGTGCCGCTGCTGACGCTCGGCCTTCCGACCTCGGCGACGGCGGCGATCATGCTGGCCGGCTTCCAGCAATACGGCCTCCAGCCCGGCCCGCTGCTGTTCGCCTCCAACCCGCAGCTCGTCTGGGGCCTCATCGCCAGCCTCCTCATCGCCAATTTCATGCTGCTGGTGCTGAACCTGCCGATGATCGGCCTGTGGGTGCGGCTGCTGACCATCCCCAAGCCCTGGCTCTATGCGGGCATCCTCGTCTTCGCGACGCTCGGCACCATCGGCGCCAATCCGTCGGTCTTCGAGCTCGGCATGCTGCTCGCCTTCGGCCTCCTCGGCTTTGCCATGCGCATCTTCGGCTATCCGATTGCGCCGGTGGTCGTCGGCCTCATCCTCGGGCCGATGGCCGAGCAGCAATTGCGCCGGGCGCTGGCGATCAGCCAGGGCGACGTGACGGCGCTCTTCATGTCGCCAATCGCGGTCCTGCTGTTCACGCTCGCCGCGCTCGCGATCGTCGTTCCGCTCGTTCTTCGGGCGCGCGGCAAGGGCGAAGTCCTCTCGCAGCTCGCGGCGAACGAGGACTGACACCTTTCTTCATCGAAGAAACAAGACAGGCCGGGGGCTCCGTTCCCGGCCTGCATGCATTGCATGGCTGGGCTGAGATTCCGTCCGTTGTCCTTTCGGGGCGGAAGCATCATCTTTCGTTCGTAAGCTAAAAGAGAAAGCGAGCAATCCGATGACCTCCCTGCGCAATTCCTTCGCCCACGGCTTTTTCGGCCGGGCCTTCGCCGTACTGAGCGCTGCCAACGCAGCCGCCGCGGCTGTCGAGGGGCACCGCCGCCCGAGGGCACGCGACCTGAAGACGCTCGGCATCAACCCTGCCGACCTGCCGCACGCCTGACGCACGACAGACATTCCCGCATGAGAAGACCCGCCGGTCGCAGGACCGGCGGGTCTTTGTATTTTTCGGTTTACCGGGCACGCGCCCTGGCGATCCCCGGCGCGATCCGGGGCTTCATCCCGTCCCTCCGGACGGGCCTCAGAGGCCGAAGGCGTCCTTGAACTGGTACCACCAGGAGCCGATGGTGGAATATTGCGCGCGGAACATGCGCCCGCCCGGGAAGGGAATCCAGGGCAGCTTCTCGAACTGGCTGTAGCGCGAGAGATCCCCGTGGATCGCTTCGCTCAGGATCTTGCCGAAGAGGTGCGAGCCGGTGACGCCGTGGCCGGAATAGCCGTGGGCGAAATAAGTATTTTTCCCGATCTTGCCCATCTGCGGCACGCGCGAGAAGGAGAGGGCGAAATTGCCGCTCCAGGCATAGTCGATCTTCACGCCCTTGAGCGAGGGGAAGACCTTTTCGAGGTTCGGGCGGATTTTCGCGCGCACGTCGGCAGGGTCGGTGCCGCCGTAGACGGTGCCGCCGCCGAAGATCATGCGCTTGTCGGCCGACAGGCGGAAATAGTCGAGGATGTAGCGCACGTCCTCCACGCACATGTCGCTCGGGATGAGCGCATCGGCCCGCTCGGCGCCGAGCGGCTCGGTGGCGATCATCTGGGTGGAGACCGGCATGACGCGCGAGACGAGCTTGGGCACGACATGGCCGAGATAGGCATTGCCGCAGATGACGGCCGTGTTCGCCGTCACGCTGCCCCTTGCCGTGTGGATCACCGGCTTTTCGGCCTCGTGCTCGACGCGGATGACCGGCGACTGCTCGTAGATCACGCCGCCGAGGGATTCCAGCGCGGCGGCCTCGCCGAGGGTGAGGTTGAGCGGGTGCAGGTGGCCGCCGGTCGTATCCAGCATGCCGCCGACATAGGCGTCGGTGTCGACGAGCTTGCGGATGGCGTCCTTGTCGAGCAGCTGGTGGTCGTCCATGCCGTAGCGCTTCCACAGCGCCTTCTTGTGCTCCAGCTCCTTCATGTGGGCGGGCGTGTAGGCGGCGTAGATGTTGCCGTTCTTCAGGTCGCAGTTGATGCCGTATTGCGAGACGAGGCGGCGGATGATCCGGCCGCCCTCCTGGATGACGCCGCCGACGAAGGCCGCGGCCTCCTCGCCGTAGCGGCGCCCGATCGTGTCGAGGCTGGCATTGAGGCCGTTGACGAGCTGGCCGCCGTTGCGCCCGGACGCGCCCCAGCCGATGCCGGCCCCCTCGACCATCACCACCTTGTAGCCGCGTTCGGCAAGGTGGATGGCGGTGGAAAGGCCGGAATAGCCCGCGCCGAGCACGGCGACGTCGGCCGTGACCGCGCCTTCCAGCACCTTCGGCGTGCGGACGATGTTGCGGGAGGCAGCGTAGTAGCTGTCGGGATAGGCGCCGTTGCCGGCATAGGACTGGTTTTGGGCCATCAGACGATTTCCAGATAGGCGCTGAATTCGAAGTCGGTCACCTGTTCGGCGAAGCCGGCGATCTCCTGCCGCTTGCAGGCGATCAGCATCGAGCGCAGGTCCGCATCGAAGATCTCCGAGACGATCGAGCCGTTCTCGAAGGCGGTGACGGCCGAGCCCCATTCCGAGGGAATGCGCGGCAACTGCGAGAGGTAGGCCCGGCCCGAGACCGGTGCCGGCGGCTCCCACTTGTTGCGGATGCCGACGAGGGCGGCGCCGAGGATGCCGGCCATGACGAGATAGGGATTGGCGTCGGCGCCGGCGACGCGGTGCTCGATGCGCCGCGCCTTGTTGTTGCCGCCGGGAATGCGGATCGCCGCCGTGCGGTTCTCGTAGCCCCAAGAGATCGAGGTCGGCGCGTGCGTGTCCGGGCGCAGGCGCCGGTAGGAATTGTAGTGCGGGGCGAAGAGCAGGGTGGATTCGGCCATGCCGCGCGTCAGGCCTGCGACGGCGTGCTTCATGATGGCCGAGCCTTCCGCCGTGCCGTCGTCGAAGACGTTGTTGCCGTCCTCGTCGATCACGGAGAAATGCATGTGCATGCCGCTGCCCGAGCGCATGCCGTAGGGTTTCGCCATGAAGGTGGCGGCAAAGCCGTGCTTGCGCGCGACGCCCTTGATGATGCGCTTGAAGAACAATGCGTCGTCGGCGGCCTTCAGGGGATCGTCGGAATGGATGAGGTTGATCTCGAACTGGCCGATGCCGTTTTCCGCCACGGCCGAATCCGCCGGCACGTTCTGCCGCTCGCATTCGGCATAGACGTCGGAGAAGAACTGGCCGAAGTCGTCCAGCTCGTCGATGGAGAGGATGGCGTCGGAATCGAGACGCTTGCCGGTATAGGGCGAGATCGGCGGCTCGGCGTGGTCGGGCTCGGCGTCGATCAGGTAGAATTCCATCTCCGAGGCGACGACCGGGCGAAGGCCGAGCTCGTGGTACTGCCGCACGATATGGGCGAGCGCCTGGCGCGGATCGGCAAGGAAGGGCTCCCCGCTCTCCTTGAACAGCCAGAGCGGCACGACGGCGGACGGCTTCAGCGTCCAGTTGACGGGCAGGGCCCCGCGGCCGGTCGGGCTGCAGATGCCATCCATGTCGCCGCTGGCGAAGACGTGGCTCGAGCCGACGATATCCTCGCCCCACACATCGACGCCCGCGATGGAAAGCGGCATGCGGATGCCGCCCTTCAGCACCTTCTCGGCCTGTCCGACGGGAACGCGCTTGCCGCGCAGGATGCCGTTGAGGTCGCAAATGACCGCCTGGATGCTCTCCACGCCGTCGGCATTGATCAGCCAGTTGGAGTCCTCGTCCAGCACTGTCGCCCTCCTTCCGTATCACATAATTATTTTTGTGATCACATTTTGAAGATATGCACACTTTCTTGTCGTGGGTCAAGCTGCTAGAACCTGTCCGACGGGTAGGATAGCACCCGGCCGCCTTTCGCAGGAGGAATGGATTGGGCAACTTGGCGCTTGAGCCGCTGGACCGACCGGAAGGCATGACGACGCATGAATATGCGCATCGGCGTCTGCGCCAGGCGATCATGGTGGGCTCCATCCGGCCCGGGGAATCGCTGACGATCCGGGGCATCGCCGAGGCGATGGAATCGAGCCCGACGCCGGTGCGCGAGGCCTTGCGGCGCCTCTCCTCGGAAGGGGCGCTACGCGTCCTCGACAACCGCCGCATCATGGTGCCGCGCATGACGGCCGACCGCTTCAGCGAGCTTGTCTCGCTGCGCGCCGTGCTGGAGCAGCATGCCGCCCGCCGCGCCGTGCCGCATATCACCGAGCGGCGCATCGACCGGCTGGAGGAGATCGACAGGGCGCAGGACGAGGCCATCGCCCGCAAGGACAATGCGACCGCGCTGCTCCTCAACCAGGAATTCCACCGCACGCTCTACACGGCCAATCCCGAGCAGGTGATCATGCCGATGGTGGAAAGCGTCTGGCTCCAGCTCGGCCCCTTCCTCGGCATCGCCATGGAGCATGTCGCCCAGCTCTATTTCGTCGACCGTCACCACGAGGCGATCGCGGCGCTGCGCAAGCGCGACGAGGAGGCCGTGGCCGTGGCGATCAAGGCCGATATCTCCGAGGGCATCGGCGGCTTCGAGCGCGCGGCGATCGAGAACCTGCTGTGGCTTGCGGGGCAATAGGCGCCCCCGCATCCGGGGTGTTGCCTTGCCGCGGGCCGCATGCATTGATGAGCCGACACGACTTTCCTTGGGGCAGGCAGATGAAGACGGATGTGATTGTTCTCGGTGCGGGCGTGGTCGGCATTTCGACGGCGATCCACCTGGCGCGGCGCGGCAAGCAGGTCGTGCTGATCGACCGGCGCGGAGCGGCGGAGGAGACCTCCTACGGCAATGCCGGCCTCATCCAGCGCGAGGGCGTCTACCCCTACGGCTTCCCGCACGATTTCGGCGCGCTCTTCCGCTATGCGCTGAACAACACGATCGACGCGCATTACCATCTCTCGGCCATTCCGGGGATCGTTCCGTTCCTGGCGCGCTACTGGTGGCATTCCGGCTTCCGCCAGCACCAGAGCATCGCCCATCTCTATGCGCCGCTCATCGAGAACTCGATCAGCGAGCATGCCGACCTCATCGCCGCCGCCGGTGCCGGGGACCTCATCCGCAAGGACGGCTGGATGAAGGTCTTCCGCACGGAGAAGGCGCGCGATGCGGCCTATGCGGAGGCCGAAAAGCTTTCCGCCAATTTCGGCGTCAACCACCAGAAGCTGACGCCGGCGGAGCTTGCCGCCGCCGAGCCGCATATCCGCGCCGAGCTTACGGGCGGCCTGCGCTGGACAGACCCGTGGTCGATCCTCGATCCGCAGAGCCTCCTGAAGCGCTACCTCGCCTATTTCCAGTCGCTCGGCGGCGAGTTCAAGGCGGGCGACGCGGCCACCATCGAGCATGTGCTGGAAGGCGAGGGCTGGCGCATCGCCACGCCCGAAGGCCCGCTCGAGGCGAAGGACGTCGTCGTCGCGCTCGGGCCCTGGGCCGATACGGTGACGCGCAAGCTTGGCTATCGCTTCCCGCTCGCCGTCAAGCGCGGCTACCATATGCACTATGGTGCGGAGGACGGCGCGAAGCTCAACAACTGGGTGCTCGATGCCGAGCGCGGCTATTTCCTCGCGCCCATGCTGCGCGGCATCCGCCTGACGACCGGCGCCGAATTCGCCAGGCGCGACACGCGCAAGACGCCGGTGCAGCTGCGTCGCGCCGAAAAGGTGGCGCGCGAATTCTTCCCGCTCGCCGAGCGGCGCGACGAGGAACCGTGGATGGGCGCGCGCCCCTGCACGCCGGACATGATGCCGGTCATCGGCAAGGCCCCGCGCCATGCCGGCCTCTGGTTCGCCTTCGGTCACGCCCATCACGGCATGACCCTCGGCCCCATCACCGGCCGCGTGCTGGCGGAGAAGATGCTGGGCGAGCGAACGGTGATCAATATCGGACCGTACCGGCCGGAGCGGTTCATCGCCTGAGGAAGGCCCGTCCGCTCCGCACCGGTGACGCAAAAAAAGGGGGAAAGAGCCGGCCGTTCGGGCGGCCGGCTCCGGTTGTCAGGCTTTCTCGCCGAGCTGCGCCGCCACGCGGTCCCCGGCATGCGGGGCCTCGTGATGGCTGAGCGTCCGTTCGCGCCGGTTGTGGCGGATCGACGACCAGAGCGAGATGCCGATCAGCGTTGCGCCGCCGAGGCCCGTGATGACCTCCGGGATATGCACCAGGGTCTGGCAGTACATGACCACCGACAGGATCAGGATCGCGTAGAACGCGCCGTGCTCCAGGTAGCGGTATTCGGCGAGCGTGCCCTTTTCGACGAGCATGATCGTCATCGAGCGCACATACATGGCGCCGATGCCGAGGCCGATGGCGATGACGAAGAGGTTCTGCGTCAGCGCGAAGGCGCCGATGACGCCGTCGAAGGAGAAGCTGGCATCGAGCACTTCGAGGTAGACGAAGGCGCCGAGGCCGCCCTTGGCCGCTTCCGACATCGTCTTCTGCGAGGCGTCGAGCAGCCCGCCGACCACTTCCACCGCCAGGAAGGTGAGGAGGCCGTAGACGGCCGCGTGGACGAAGGTGTTCGACGCTTCGCCTTCCAGGAGGTTCGAGAAGACGAGGATCAGCGCGAGGACGAAGGCGATCTCGATGCCCTTGACGGTCGCCGAGCGCGCCATGTGCTTCTCGATGAAGCCGATCCAGTGCACCTCCTTCTCATGGTTGAAGAAGTAGGTGAGGCCGACCATCATCAGGAAGGTGCCGCCGAAGGCGGCGATCGGCAGGTGTGCCTCGTGCATGATGCGGGCGTATTCCTGCGGCTCGCGCGCGGCGAGCACCACGGCGTCGACCGGGCCGATACCGGCGGCGATGACGACGATCAGAAGCGGGAAGACGATGCGCATGCCGAAGACGGCGATGAGGATACCCCAGGTCAGGAAGCGGTGCTGCCACACAGGCGTCATGTCCTTGAGCTTGTTGGCGTTCACGATGGCGTTGTCGAAGGAAAGCGAGATTTCCAGCACCGCGAGCACGGTGCAAATGAAGAAGACGCTCGCCATGCCGGCAAGCGTTCCGGTCGACTGCCAGCCGAGCCAGCCGCCGAGCACCAGGCCGATGGCGGTGACGATGAAGGCCCAGGTGAAATAGGAGAGGGTGGATTTGCTGGTCACGACCGTGCCTCCATGCTGGAGGAGATACGGGACGTGAGATTGCGCATACCACAACGGGCATGCGGGTGAGGCATGGTCAGGATGTTCATGTGCGTTTGAATCCGCCGGCTTATTGCTGGCGGTACCGACATCACGAGAGCGCCGTAAAAACTCTCGCCAGAGGGGCCCGGCACCAGGGTTCACCGCGGCAACCGATGTCAAAGGCCGCGGATGGCCGATGTTGTTACCGAACTCGCCGTCCGCGTCAAGAGGCAGGGTGCCGCAGCCCGTGAAACGCGGCAGGCGGCTTTCTGTTCCGGTTTTGACGACGGGCCCTGTACCAGGCCCCCCGTCCGTTCCTATATTCGGGTCACGCTGATTTGCCGGAAAGGACATGCCATGACCGAAGCCCCTATCGATCCCGCCCTCGTCGACTGGAGCGGCCCGGGCGGCCTGCCGCGTTTCGACCTGGTGAGGGACGAGGCATTTGCGGCGGGCTTCGATGCGGCGCTTGCGGCCCACGAGGCGGAGATCGACGCGATCGCGGGCAATCCCGAAGCGCCGACCTTCGAGAACACCGTCGTCGCGCTGGAAGTCGCGGGCGATGCGCTGTCGCGCGTCTCGGCCCTCTTCTGGAGCCGGGCCGGCGCCAACACCAACGATACGATCCAGGCGCTGGAGCGCGAGATCGCGCCGAAGATGTCGCGGCACTATTCGAAGATCGGCACCAATGCGGCGCTCTTCGCGCGCATCGATGCGCTTTGGCAGGGCCGTGCGGCGCTGAACCTCTCGCTGGAGCAGACGCGGGTGCTGGAACGGCACTGGAAGGGCTTCGTCAAGTCGGGCGCCAAGCTCGAAAAGCCCGAGCAGGAGCGGCTTTCGGCGATCAACGAGACGCTGGCCGGGCTCGGTGCGAAATTCGGCCAGAACGTGCTCGCCGACGAGAAGAACTGGGTACTCTTCCTCGATGAAGGCGAGGCGCTCGACGGCCTGCCGGATTTCCTGAAGGATGCGATGGCGGCCGCCGCGCGCGAGCGGGGCCATGACGGGCGCTACGCCGTCACGCTGTCGCGCTCCATCATCGAGCCGTTCCTGACCTTTTCCGCCCGCCGGGACCTGCGCGAGCAGGCATTCCGCGCCTGGGTGGCGCGCGGGGCGAACGACGGCGAGACGGACAATCGCGGCATCGTCAAGGAGACGCTGGCGCTGCGGTCTGAAAAGGCCGGCCTGCTCGGCTATAAGAATTTCGCGGCGCTCAAGCTCGACAACACCATGGCGAAGACGCCGGAGGCGGTGAATGGCCTCCTGATGCAGGTCTGGGAAAAGGCCGTGGCGCGGGCGCGCGAGGAAGAGGCGGAGCTTGCCGCGCTCATCGCCGAGGAGGGCCGCAATCACGACGTCATGCCCTGGGACTGGCGCTACCATGCGGAAAAGCTGCGCGCGAAGAAATTCGATTTCTCCGAGGCGGAGCTGAAGCCCTATCTCCAGCTCGAAAAGATCATCGAGGCCTGCTTCGATGTCGCCGAACGCCTGTTCGGCATCCGTGCCGTCGAGAAGACGGGCGTTCCGGTCTATCACCCGGACGTGCGGGTCTTCGAGATCCGCGACCGCGAGGACAGGCTGGTCGCCATGTTCCTCGGCGATTATTTCGCGCGCGCCTCCAAGCGCTCCGGCGCGTGGATGAGCGCCTACCAGAGCCAGCATCGACTGCCGCTGCCGAACGGCGCGGTCGGTGAAATCCCGATCATCTACAACGTCTGCAATTTCGCAAAGCCCGCCGAAGGCAGGCCGGCGCTGCTTTCGCTCGACGATGCGCGCACGCTCTTCCATGAGTTCGGCCATGCGCTGCACGGCATGCTCTCCGATGTCACCTATCCCTCCGTCTCGGGCACGGGCGTTTCGCGCGACTTCGTCGAGCTGCCCTCGCAGCTTTACGAACACTGGCTGACGGTGCCGGAAATCCTGACGCGCTATGCGGTGCACTACAGCACGGGCGAGGCGATGCCGCAGGCGCTGCTCGACAAGGTGCTGGCCGCCCGCACGTTCAATTCCGGCTTCGCGACGGTGGAGTTCACCTCTTCCGCGCTGGTCGACATGGCCTTCCATACGCAAGGTCCGGTGGAGGACCCGATGGCGGTGCAGGCGGAGGTGCTTGAAAGGATCGGCATGCCGCAATCCATCGTCATGCGGCATGCGACGCCGCACTTCCAGCATGTCTTCTCCGGTGACGGCTATTCGGCGGGCTACTATTCCTACATGTGGTCGGAAGTGCTGGATGCCGATGCCTTCGCCGCCTTCACGGAGACGGGCGACGCCTTCAACCCGGAAATGGCCGCGCGCCTGAAGACCTATATCTATTCCGTCGGCGGCTCGGTCGATCCCGAAGACGCCTACAAGGCCTTCCGCGGCAAGCTGCCGACGCCCGAGGCGATGCTGGAGAAGAAGGGCCTGGCGGCCTGAAAGCCGCCGTCCTTCCGCCGAGCCGTGCGCCGGGCCGACAACAGAGTTGCGGCCCGCCCCTTTCGCATTTGCGCAAAAACATGTATGAGCCCGGCCATTGAAGACGGCGCCCTCGTTTTGCGCGCGCCCCTGAACCTCAGAGATTATACAATGTCCATCCGCAATATCGCGATCATCGCGCACGTCGACCATGGCAAGACCACGCTGGTCGACGAGCTTCTGAAGCAATCCGGCTCGTTCCGTGAAAACCAGCGCGTCGCCGAGCGCGTCATGGACTCCAACGACATCGAAAAGGAACGCGGCATCACCATCCTCGCCAAGGCCACTTCGGTCGAATGGAAGGGTGTCCGCATCAACATCGTCGATACGCCCGGCCACGCCGACTTCGGCGGCGAGGTGGAACGCATCCTCTCGATGGTGGACGGCGCGATCGTTCTCGTCGACAGTTCGGAAGGCCCGATGCCGCAGACCAAGTTCGTGGTCGGCAAGGCCCTCAAGGTCGGCCTCAAGCCCATCGTCGCCATCAACAAGATCGACCGCCCGGACGGCCGCCACGAGGAAGTGCTGAACGAGGTCTTCGACCTCTTCGCCAATCTCGACGCCACCGACGAGCAGCTCGATTTCCCGATCCTCTACGGTTCGGGCCGCAACGGCTGGATGAACGTCAACCCGGAAGGCCCGCAGGACGAAGGCATGGCGCCGCTGCTCGACCTCGTCTTGAAGCACGTGCCGGAGCCGAAGGTCGCCGAAGGCCCGTTCCGCATGATCGGCACGATCCTCGAGGCCAACCCCTTCCTCGGCCGCATCATCACCGGCCGCATCCATTCCGGCTCGATCAAGCCGAACCAGACCGTCAAGGTCATCGGCCAGGACGGCCAGCTCATCGAGAACGGCCGTATCTCCAAGATCCTCGCCTTCCGCGGCATCGAGCGCACGGCGATCGAAGAGGCCCATGCCGGCGACATCGTCGCCATCGCCGGCCTCACCAAGGGCACGGTCGCCGACACGTTCTGCGATCCTTCGGTCACGGAAGCCCTGAAGGCGCAGCCGATCGACCCGCCGACCGTGACCATGTCCTTCATCGTCAACGATTCGCCGCTTGCCGGCACCGAGGGCGACAAGGTGACGAGCCGCGTCATCCGCGACCGCCTCTTCAAGGAAGCCGAAGGCAACGTCGCGCTGAAGATCGAGGAATCGGGCGACAAGGATTCGTTCTTCGTCTCCGGCCGCGGCGAACTGCAGCTCGCCGTCCTCATCGAGACCATGCGCCGCGAAGGCTTCGAGCTTGCCGTCTCGCGTCCGCGCGTCGTCATGCACAAGGATGAGACCACCGGCCAGATGCTGGAGCCGATCGAGGAGGTCGTCATCGACGTCGACGAGGAGCATTCCGGCGTCGTCGTGCAGAAGATGTCCGAGCGCAAGGCCGAGATGGTCGAGCTTCGCCCGTCCGGCGGCAATCGCGTCCGCCTCGTCTTCTTCGCCCCGACCCGCGGCCTCATCGGCTACCAGTCGGAGCTTTTGACGGATACGCGCGGCACGGCGATCATGAACCGCCTGTTCCACGACTACCAGCCCTACAAGGGCGAGATCGGCGGCCGCGTCAACGGCGTGCTGCTCTCCAACGAAGCGGGCGAGGCCGTCGCCTACGCGCTCTTCAACCTGGAAGACCGCGGCCCGATGGTCATCGACGCGGGCGAGAAGGTCTATATGGGCATGATCGTCGGCATCCACACGCGCGACAACGACCTTGAAGTGAACGTGCTCAAGGGCAAGAAGCTCACCAACATCCGCGCCGCCGGCAAGGACGAGGCCGTGCGCCTGACGCCGCCGATCAAGATGACGCTGGAGCGGGCCCTTTCCTGGATCCAGGACGACGAGCTCGTCGAGGTGACGCCCAAGTCGATCCGCCTGCGCAAGCTCTATCTCGACCCGAACGACCGCAAGCGATTCGAAAAGCAGCGCGCCGCCAGCGTGGCGTAAGCGCCGCCTTCCCGGAACGATACACTGTGCACCCCGGCGCTTGCGCCGGGGTTTTTCATGTGTGTGCCACCTTTTTACGGCTTGTGACGTTTGTTAAAAAAGCGTTAACTTTTCGGGATGCCGCAGGGAACTCGCCTGTGGGCAAGGCAGACCTCCGGACCGTGCGGGATTCCGGCGGAATCGGTGGCGGAATAAGAGTGGTGTTATGAAGACACTGTCGATCGACGTGCGGCGGGCCGAGCCGCAGGATGCGCGCGCGATATCCGAGACACACCGGGTATCGTGGCTGCAGGCCTATGGCGGCCTCATTCCGCACAAGCCGCTCAACCAGATGGTCGACCGCCGCGGCGAGACCTGGTGGCGCAAGGCAACGCGCGGCCCGGCGACGCTCTTGGTGCTCGACGTCGCCGGCACGGTGGCGGGTTATGCCACGCTCGGCCTCAACCGCGCCCGCGCCCTGCCGCAGGAAGGCGAGATCTACGAGATCTACCTGCGCCCGGAATACCAGGGCATCGGCCTCGGCCGCCTGCTCTTCGGCGAGGCGCAGCGGCTCCTGAAATCGCTCGGCTGCAACGGATTGATCGTCTGGTGCCTCGAAGACAGCGAGCATGCCTATCGCTTCTTCCGCTCCGCGGGCGGGCGCGACATCGCCGAAGGCATGGAGAATTTCGGCGAGAAGGACCTGAAGAAAATCGGGTTCGTCTGGCCCTGAGACAGGGCGGGGTAGCCTTCGGCGAAAGTCATGTTGCGCTGCAACGGGATTCGCATTAGGAAGCCCGCAATCAACCGCACTTCAGGAGCCCCCCATGCGTATCGATGCGATTTCCGTTGGCAAGAACCCGCCGGACGACGTGAACGTCATTGTCGAGGTGCCGGTCGGCGGCCAGCCGATCAAGTACGAGATGGACAAGGAAGCCGGTGCGCTCGTCGTCGACCGCTTCCTCTACACGCCGATGACCTATCCGGGCAATTACGGCTTCGTGCCGCACACGCTTTCCGAAGACGGCGACCCGATCGACGTGCTTATCGCCAACACCCGTCCGCTCGTTCCGGGCTGCGTCATCAACGTGCGCCCGATCGGCGTTCTCGTGATGGAAGACGACGGCGGCAAGGACGAGAAGATCATCGCCGTGCCGGTGCCGAAGCTGACGCGCCGCTACGACAAGGTCGAGAACTACACGGACCTGCCGGAAATCACGCTCAAGCAGATCGAGCACTTCTTCTCGCACTACAAGGATCTGGAGCCCGGCAAGTGGGTGAAGATCGCCGGTTGGCAGGACGTTGCCGTCGCCAAGAAGATGATCCTCGAAGCCGTGGATCGCTACAAGGCCTCGAAGTAAGCGTCATCCGTCCTGAAAGATAAAACCCTCCGGACCGCTCGGTCCGGAGGGTTTTTGTTTGGGATCGCGCGGCCGCTCAGAGGATGGCGGGCGCGAGGACCGTGCGGATGACCTGCTCCAGGAAGAACAGGATGACGAGCACGACCAGCGGCGACAGGTCGACGCCGCCGAAATTCGGCAGCACGCGGCGGATCGGGCGGTAGACCGGCTCGGTCAGCTGGTAGAGCGAGCGGCCGATGGTGGCGATCACCTGATTGTTCGCGTTGATGACATTGAAAGCATAGAGCCAGGAGAAGATCGCCGAGGCGATCACCAGGAACCATGCGATGTTGATGATGAACAATAGGGTATTGATGACCGCTATCATTGGCGTCTCCGATTGGTTTTCGTGCTGACATGTAGCCATTGCCGGCCCGGCCAGCAAGGCCGGGGCCCCTGCAGGGCGGCAACATGTTTAACGATGGGGGCGATTTTGCCTTCAGCCCTCGTGGAAGATGCGCTCGAGGAAGGCCGTCATCCAGAGCCTGAGCGCCGCATCGTGCAGGAGGCGGCCGTCGAGATGGGCGCGGCCGACCTGCGCGCCCGGCAGCTCGAAGCGGTGTGCGCCGCGCACGACCCAGCGGTGCATCATGGCGAGCGTCAGTTCGCCGTGGAACTGGATGCCCCAGGCATTCTGGCCATAGCGGAAGGCCTGGTTCTCGTAATGCTGGCCGGTGGCGAGCAGCGTCGCGCCGCCCGGAAGGTCGAAGCCCTCGCGGTGGAACTGGTAGACCATGTCCGGCCAGGCCATGAGGGCCGCGCCCGCCTCCGTCGCCTTTAGCGGATACCAGCCGATTTCCGCCCAGCCCTCCTCGTGGCTGCGCACCGTGCCGCCCAGATGGCGCACGAGCATCTGCGCGCCGAGGCAGATGCCGAGGAAGGGTCGGTTCTCCTTCAGCGGCAGGGACAGCCAGTCGATCTCCCGGCGCACATAGGGCTCGGTGTCGTTGGCGCTCATCGGCCCGCCGAAGACGACGGCGCCGGCATGGTGCTCCAGTGTTTCCGGCAAGGGATCGCCGAGAACCGGGCGGCGGATATCCAGCGCATGACCCATCGCCTGGAGGATATGGCCGACCCGTCCGGGACTGGAGGCCTCCTGGTGGAGGACGACGAGGACGGGGCGCCTGCGAGGCGGCTTGCGCGGGAAATCGAGCATGGCTCAACCGTCCTCCGGCGGCTCCTGCCCGGCCGCCGGGCCGACCCGTCCGGCCACTTCCTGCCGCTTCATGATGCGCTCGCGGCCCGATACGCCGAGAAGGTCGGCGATGCGCCAGATGGCGTGGTCCTCCATCTCGCTGCGGTTGCCGTCCGCATAGACGATTTCCCACAGAAGGCCGATGAGGCCGACGCGCTGCTCTTCCGTCAGCTGGCGCTTCAGCTCGGAGGTGAAGCGGAAGAAGTCGATTGCCTCGCTCTCGGCGTCGCTTCCGGCGGCGACCAGCGCATCCAGCTCCGCCTCGTCCACGCCGTAGAATTCCTTGAAGCGGGCACGCAGCGCCTTTCTTTCCACCTCCAGCACCTTGCCGTCCGCCTCCATCACCTGGATGCAGAGCGCCATGACGGCAACGCGCGGATCGTCGGCGGCAAAAACCGGCTTGGCGTCGCCGGAAAGGCTCGCCAGGAAGTGCTGCAAGCGTTCGAACATCGGTTATGCGCCCCGTTCCCTGAAGTTCTCAGAACAATTTGAAGCTGCTTGTGTCGTCCCGCCGGACGGCGGCGCCGGCCTTGACGCCCGGATCGTCCGGCAGGCCGTAGAAGGGGCGTTCCTCTTCCTCGTCCCCTGCCGGGGCGGCCTCGGCCTTTTGCGTTGTTTCGGTCTTTGCCGTGATAGTCTCGACGGAAGCGGCGACGATGACCGGCGGTTCGGCCTTGACGGTCTCCGCCGTCTCGGCCTTCGCGGCGGGCCGCGACTCGATGGCGATGGGCGGCAGGGTGCGGATGGCCTCGTCCACCGTGTTGGCGGAGCCTTCCTCGATCGGTCCCTGCAATTCGCTGACCGGCGTTTTCCATTCGAAGGCGTCGAGCCGGCCGGTGACGGGCGAGACGGCGCGCCATTCCGGCGCGGTGATGCCATCGGCGGTCCAGGCTGGATCGCGCGGGGCCTTCAGCGCCTGGTTCATCCAGTGGCGGATGCGGCCCTGGTCGCCCGTCTCGGCGTCCTCGATATCCGCAAGCAGCAGGAAGGCGCTTTCGCGCGGGGCAAGGCGCGCGGCCGCCTCCGCCTTGGCGCGGGCAAGGGTAAAGTCGCGTGTCTCCAGCGCGGCCTCGGCGACGGCATAGAGCGCCTCGGCATTGTTGGGGCGCATCGCCTCCAGCTTTTCCGCCCGCTTCAGGCGGTCGGCGGCCGAATCGCCGCTGCGGGCACGCACGTAGAGCCGCGCCACGTCGCCATGCGCCGTTGCCTTCCAGAGCTTTTCGAGAATGGAGGCGGCCTTGCGCAGGTTGTCCTCGCGCAGATACGCCTTCGCCTCGATGAGGCCGGCCGGCACGAAAGTCTCGTCGAGCTTCAAGGCCTGATGGGCGTCCTCGCGTGCGCCCTTCGGATCGGCATCGAGCTTTTCCGCGGCGCGGGCGGTGAGCAGCACGGCCTTGCGGCGGGTATAGGTCTTCTTCTCCTCTGCTGAACCGGAGCGGCCGTCGCCGAGGAGCTTCAGCGCCTCGTCCCAGTCGCCGGCCTCGGAGCGGTATTCGAGCGCGGCTTCCGTCGCCCAGGGAAGCTGCGGGGCCTTTTCGGCGGCGCGCTCGGCATATTGCCGGGCGGCCTCGTTGGCGCCGAGGCGGCGGGCCTCCAGATAGAGGCCGCGCAGGCCGAGTTCCCGCGTCTCCGGGTCGTCGGCCATCAGCTCGAACTTCTTGCGCGCGTCGTCGTAGCGGCCCTCGATCATCGCGGCCTGCGCTTCGAGGAGGTGGATGAGGGGTTCCTGGTCGGCGCTGAGAAGCCCCTTGGTGCGGCCGAGCATTTTTCGCGCACCCGCAGCGTCTCCCGCGCCGGCGGCGATGAGGCCGGTGGAGAGCGCCTGGTAGCCGCGGTCGCGCTTGCGGGCGCGGAAATAGCGCTGGATCGAATGCGGCGAGGTCCAGATCACGCGGACCAGCCACCAGCAGAGCATGATGGCGACGATGAGCGAGACGATGAGCGTGGCGGCCACCATCAGGCTCATGTCGGCGCGCTGGCCCTGCCAGATGATCGAGAGTTCGCCGGGCCGGTCGGCAAGCCAGGCAAAGCCCCCGGCAAGCGCAAGGACGAAGAGCGCGAAGACCAGAATACGTATCATGAAGCCTTCTCCTCAGCCCTGCCTTGCGGCATTCGTCATGGCGCCGGAAACCGCGGCGCCCACCAGCTCTTCCACGCTAACGCGCGCGTCGAGCTTCATCTTGTAGTCCGCGCCTGCGGCCTGGCCCTTTTCCGGCAGCGCCTGCCATTCGATGGCGGCGCCTTTGAAATCGCCGTTCTGCAGCTTGTTCTCGATGCGGGCGACGATCGCCTCGGGCGTATCGCCCTCGATGCTGCCGACCGGACGCACGCGGATCGCCGAGGCGGCGCTCGCCATCAGGCGGTTGACGATGCCCTGGTCGCCTTCCGGCTGGTGCACGGCGTCGAGGATCGCATCGGCCGCGCCGTCGAAATCGCGCACGAGGTCGGAGCGGGACAGCACGCCCACGGCGGCATGCTCGCGAAGGCCCGCTACGGAGGGGTCGTCGGGCGCGACGCTGGCGAAGGCCTCCAGCTCGGCAAGATAGGGGCCGCCGCGGTCGATGGCGGTCTTCAAGGCGCTTGCGGCGACGGCACGGGCCATGGAAACGTCGCTCGGCGCCTCCAGCTTCTCCTCGGCGGCGGCGATGCGTTCGGTGAGCTCGCTTTGCGAGCTGGTGACCGCATCGTTCGTGCGGGCGACAGCCTCGCGCAGCGCGGCAAGCTCGGTCGTTAGCCGGGTAACGTCGGCCGCGAGCTTCTCGGAATCTCCGGACGGTGCCGCGTCCTTCGTGCTTCCCGCGGACTGTTCCAGGGCGGCAAGGCGCGTTTCGATGGGCTGGAGGTCGACCGGGCCCGCCTGCCCGGAAAGCTGCGTCTTCAGGGCTGCGACCTCGTTGGAAAGGGTGGCTACCGTGCTGTCGCCGCCGGCCCGTTCGGGCCCGAGCGCGGGGAGGTAGCCGCCATATTGCAGGCTGCCGGCGCCGAGAAGGGCGATCAGGCCGCCGAGAATGCCGGCAGCCAGCGGGCCGGCATTGCCGCCGCGCTGCGCGGGCGGCGGCGTTTCGGCGCGGGTCGGCTCCTCATAGGCGGAGCGGGCGGGCTCCAGCGGCTCCTGCTTTTCCGCGACGGGTTCCTCGGGTGTGTCCGCGGCGACGGTTTCGGCGGCAGGCGTTTCCGTAGCCTCGGCTTCCACGGCGGCAAGGGCCGCGTCGCTGTCGGAGGGCGGAACGGCTTCAAGGTCGATCGTCACGGGCTCGTCGCCGGCCTTCTTTCGACGGGACGGGGTTTCCGGTTCCATGGCGACCTCCTCGCGTTCATGTGCATTGCACTAAACGTAGACAGGGATGGCGGAGAGGGAAAGACCCTCGCGGCAAATTCGTCCGCCGGGGCTTGCGCTTAGAGAAGCGAAAGCAGGCTTTCCTCGTCGGGGGCGGCGGCAATCGCCACCCGCGCCGCGAAGGGCTCCGGCACGGCCGCCGCGACATTGGCGCTCATGCACAGGAGGCGCAGCGAATGAAAGCGCTCCGGCGCTTCGGCGAGCGACGGAAGGGCGAAGAAGACGCGGGCGCTTTCGCGCGAATAGAGGAGCGCGGCATCCGGCACGGGTGCTAGAAGCGCTGCCTCGATCTCGGCCGGCGAGGGCGTAAGCGGCACCATGCGGTAGGCCTCGACGGTGCGGAAGGGAATGCCCGCTTCTTCCAGCCGGTGCTCGAAGCCCGGCGCGCGCGGAGAGCCGGTAAGATAGAGGATCGGCCCGTCCGGCCGGGTATGGGCGAGAATGGTTTCGGCAAGGCTTTTCCCGTCGCCTCCACCGATAATCACTGTGTAGAACCCGGCGCGGCGGGCGGCCTCGGCCGAAGCCTTGCCAACGGCAAAAAGAGGCGTTTTCCGGTGCGGCGCAAGGTCCTCGCCGATCCCGGCGAGGAGGCGCGCGGCCTCCGCGCTGGTGATGGCGATGGCCGCGTGGGGTTCCGCAAGCGCGGCCTTCATCGCTGCGACGTCGTGTTCGGCCTTCGACAGCGGCAGGCATGCAGCCTCGTGTCCCAGCGCCGCGAGCTTTCCGGTGGTGCGGCTTGCCGCGGGCTCGGGGCGCAGGACGAGGACGCGCATGGGATCAGCCCCAGCTTGCGAAGAAGTCCGCTCCGGCCTTGGCGCGGATCGCTTCGCCGGCCCCTTCGCCCAGCGTTGCCGCGTTCGCGGCCGGGCCGCTTGTCTCGATTTCGTGGAAGCGGCTGCCGTCCGGCGTCAGGATCATGCCGCGGAAGGAAAGGTGATCGCCCTCGACGGTCGCGTAGCCGGCGATTGGCGTGCGACAGGAGCCGTCGAGCGTGGCGAGGAAGCCGCGTTCGCAGGAGACGGCGGCGCGGGTCGCGCGGTCGTCGATGGCCGACAGCAGGGCATCCATGCGCGCATCGCCGATGCGGCTCTCGATGCAGATCGCGCCCTGCGCCGGGGCGGGCGGGAAGACGGCGGGATCGAGGATCTCCGTCGGCACGTCCTCCTTGCCGAGGCGTTTCAGGCCGGCATAGGCGAGCAGCGTCGCATCCGCCTGGCCTTCGGCGAGCTTGCCGAGGCGGGTGTCGACCTGGCCGCGGAAGACGATGACGTTGAGGTCCGGCCGAAGCCGGCGGATGAGCGCCTGGCGGCGCAGCGAGGCCGAGCCGACCGTCGCGCCGTCCGGCAGGTCGAGGAGGCGTCTTGCGGTGCGGCCGATGAAGGCGTCGCGCACGTCCTCGCGCGGCAGGAAGGCGGAAAGGTAGAGGCCGTCCGGCAGCTTCGTCGGCATGTCCTTGGAGGAATGCACGGCGAAATCGAGCGCGCCGGAGGAAAGCTGCGCCTCGATCTCCTCGGTGAACAGGCCCTTGCCGCCGATCAGCGCCAGCGAGCGGTCGGTGATGCGGTCGCCCTTGGTCGACAGCACGACGATCTCGAACATGTCCTCCGGCAGGCCGTGCGCCGCCATCAGGCGCGCGCGGGTCTCGTGGGCCTGGGCGAGCGCCAGCGGGCTGCCGCGCGTGCCGATCCTGAAAGGTTTTGTTTGCATCCGCCTTGATCCATTGTTACCGGGATGTCTCGTAACCGGCTTTAAAGCCGCCCGCAATCGATCCAAGTGCTTCATGTCGCCCCACCTGACCATTCTCGGCATCGAAACGAGCTGCGACGAGACCGCCGCATCCGTCGTTTCGCGCAATGCCGACGGCAGGGGCGAAATCCTCGGCGAGGTGGTGCTGAGCCAGCTGGAGGAGCACAGCGCCTATGGCGGCGTGGTGCCGGAGATCGCCGCGCGCGCCCATGTCGAGGCGCTGGACAGCCTGATTTCCGAAGCGCTTCTGCGCGCGGGAAAGTCGCTCGGCGATGTCGATGCGATCGCCGCGACGAGCGGGCCGGGGCTGATCGGCGGGCTCATCGTCGGGCTGATGACCGGCAAGGCCATCGCGCGGGCGACGGGCAAGCCGCTCTATGCGATCAATCACCTCGAAGGCCATGCGCTGACGGCGCGGCTGACGGACGGGCTCTCCTTCCCCTATCTCATGCTGCTCGTCTCCGGCGGCCATACCCAGCTCGTGCTGGTGCGCGGCGTCGACGATTACGAGCGCTGGGGCACGACCATCGACGATGCGCTCGGCGAAGCCTTCGACAAGACGGCAAAGCTCCTCGGCCTGCCCTATCCCGGCGGGCCGGCGGTGGAGCGCATGGCGAAGGCGGGCAATCCCGAGCGCTTCACTTTCCCGCGTCCGCTCGTCGGCGAGGCGCGGCTCGATTTCTCCTTCTCCGGCCTGAAGACCGCGGTGCGGCAGGCGGCGCAGTCCATCGAGCCGGTGACGGAGCAGGACATCGCCGATATCTGCGCCTCCTTCCAGCGCGCCGTCTCGCGCACGATGAAAGACCGCATCGGCCGCGGGCTGGAGCGGTTCCGCGCGCTCTATCCGGATAGCGAAGCGCCGGCGCTCGTCGTTGCCGGCGGCGTGGCGGCGAATGCCGAGCTGCGCTCCACCTTGCAGGCGCTCTGCGACAGGAACGGTTTTCGTTTCGTCGCGCCGCCGCTGGCCCTTTGCACGGACAATGCCTCGATGATCGCCTGGGCGGGGTTGGAGCGCATGGCGGCCGGCCTTGCGCCGGACGATCTTGCCGTCGCGCCGCGCTCGCGCTGGCCGCTCGACCGCGAGGCGGCGACGCTGCTCGGCTCGGGCAAGCGGGGGGCCAAGGCATGACGGTCAGTTCGCGGATCGCCGTCGTCGGCGCGGGGGCTTTCGGAACGGCGCTGGCAAGCGTCGCGGCGGCCAGCGGCGGCGAGGTCACGCTGATCGGCCGCAATGCCGACGTCGTCGAAACCCTGCGCGCGACGCGGCGCAACGAGAAGGTCCTGCCCGGCATCGACCTGCCGGAAACGCTTGCCTACAGCGCCGATGCGGAAGCGGTGCGGGGTGCCGGCATCGTGCTCTTCGCCATGCCCTCGCAGGCGCAGCGCATGGCCGCGCGCAGCCTCGCGCCGCTGCTGGCGCCGGGCACGGCGGTGGTGATCTGCGCCAAGGGCATGGAAAAGGAAAGCGGCCGCCTGCTGACGGACGTGCTGGAAGAGGAATTGCCCGGCCGGGAGATCGCCGTGCTCTCCGGCCCCGGCTTTGCCGCCGATATCGCCAAAGGCCTGCCTACGGCGATGGTGATCGCCGCGCGGTCGGCGGAGATCGGCGCGGCGCTGGCGCAGGCGCTTTCCGGCCCGACCTTCCGGCTCTATCCTTCGACGGACAGGATCGGCGTGCAGCTCGGCGGCGCGCTGAAGAACGTGCTGGCGATCGCCTGCGGCATCATCGAGGGCGCCCGGCTCGGCGATTCGGCGCGCGCCGCGCTCATCTCGCGCGGGCTTGCGGAGCTGTCGCGCTTCGTCGCGGCCCATGGCGGCGACGGGGCGACGGTGACGGGCCTTTCCGGCCTCGGCGACCTTGTTCTCACCGGCACCAGCCATCAGTCGCGCAACCTGCGCTTCGGCATCGCGCTCGGCCGGGAGGGGAATGCGGGCGGCTGGTCGGGCGACCTTGTCGAAGGCGCCTTCGCCGCCTCGGTCGCCTCCACTGTGGCTGCGCAGAAGGCCATAGACATGCCGATCACCGACGCCGTCGCCCGCATCATCGACGGCACGCTCGACGTGAAAACCGCCATCGGGCAGCTGATGACGCGCCCGATCACCCAGGAATGACGGAAGGAAAGGATCGCCTCATGCATTTCGCGTTCATCTGCCAGGACAAGCCCGGCGCGCTCCAGATACGCCTCGACACCCGCCCGGAGCATCTTGCCTACCTCAATGCGCTCAACGCGGACGGCAAGCTCGGCTTTGCCGGCCCCTTCCTCGACGGCGACGGCAAGTCGGTCGGCAGCCTCGTCGTGGTTTCGGCCGAGACGATCGACGAGGCGCGGCAGATCGCCGGAAACGATCCCTATGCCAAGGCCGGCCTCTTCGCGAATGTCGAGGTGAGGGCCTGGAACTGGGTCTTCAACAAGCCGGAGGCCTGATCTCCCATGGCATTCTGGCTCTACAAGTCCGAGCCCTTCAAGTTCTCGTGGGAGAAGCTCAAGTCGAAGGGCGAGGCCGGCGAGGAATGGGACGGCGTGCGCAACTACCAGGCGCGCAACAACATGCGGGCCATGAAGATCGGCGACAAGGGCTTCTTCTACCACTCCAACGAGGGGCTGGAGGTCGTCGGCATCACCGAGGTCTGCGGCCTGTCGCATCCCGATTCCACGGCCGGCGAGGATTCGCGATGGGACTGCGTGGATATCCGCGCCGTGCGCGACATGCCGCGGCCGGTCTCGCTCAAGGAGATCAAGGCCAATCCGGCGCTCTCCAACATGTCGCTCGTCACCTCCATGCGCCTTTCCGTGCAGCCGGTGACGGAGGAGGAGTGGATCGAGGTCTGCCGCATGGGCGGTCTCGACAATCCGCCGCGCTGATGCTGCCGACGTGAGAACGGAGCCCGAGGTTTTCATCCGCGACAACACCGGCGTGCTTTGCCCGCCGCATGTGCCGGAAGTGCGGCTGCGGCTTGCCAGCGAAGCGCACGACCTCTGGCTGAAGACGGAAGAGGAACTGGAGGAGATCGGCCTGCCGCCGCCCTTCTGGGCCTTCGCCTGGGCCGGCGGGCAGGGGCTTGCCCGCCACGTGCTCGACCATCCCGGCCTCGTCGCCGGAAAGAGCGTCCTCGATTTCGCCAGCGGCTCCGGCCTTGTCGGCATCGTGGCGCGGCTGGCGGGCGCTTCAGCGGTGCTGGCAGCGGATATCGATCCCTGGAGCGGAACGGCGATCCGGCTGAATGCCGAACTCAACGGCGTCACGCTCGACTATACCGGCGGGGACATGCTGGGCCGCGACGAGGGCTGGGACGTGGTGCTGGCCGGCGACGTCTTCTACGACCGCGCCTTCGCCGAGGCGATCGTCCCGTGGTTCTCGGCGCTTGCCGCGCGCGGCGCGACGGTGCTCGTCGGCGATCCCGGCCGGGCCTATTGCCCGCGCGAGCGCATGGAGGCGCTTGCGACCTACCAGGTGCCGGTGACGCGGGCGCTGGAGGACAGCGAGGTCAAGAAGACGACGGTATGGCGGTTCACCGGCCCGGGCGGATGACGCAGACGCCCGCTTCCCATGCGCAGCCGTTGCCGCCGGGCGTCACGTTGATGACCTTCGGCCGGCCCCATGCCCGGCGCGCGCGCCGCTCGTAGCGCTGGATCACGCTGCCCTCGTCGATATAGAGATAGAAGCTGTTGCCGCTGTCGCGATAGACGGTGAAGGCGCCGCTGTAGAAATTGCGGTCCCGCTGCCGGCGATGGCTCTCGCTGTAGCGAAGCACGCTGCCGGCCCGCCCGCCATGGACGGCATCGAGATGGGGGACATACCGCAACCGGGCGGAATGGTCGTGCTGACGATGATGAAGAGGCCGATTGTCGGCCTCCGCGGCCGTCATGCCGCCTGCCGCAAGCACGACCGCAAGCCCTAGCACTTTGGTCGCACGATACGCTGATAACAGAGTCATTCTGTCCTGCCTTCCGGATTACTCTTAACAAATCCTTAACGGCAAAATGGGGCAGGCAGGGGCGAAAGTCACGGATTTGATTGGCAATTCCGTACTTATCGTTAACGCGCGGCCGATGGTTCGGACGGCTGCCGGGCGCGGGGATCGTTTAATCGATTAAATTCATTTTGCACCGCAATGAGACTTGTGGTTCCGCTTTCCGGTGATTAAACGTCGCAATCACTGCATTGTGCACAACATACTGCAATTCCGGAGAAAATTCGTCCAGTTTTTGTTCTCCGGGGTTCCGTGAGGTCCAGATGGCGAATGTCACTCGAAGCCGGCCGCTCTCGCCGCATCTCCAAGTCTACAAGCCGATCCCGACGATGGTTATGTCCATCGTGCACCGTGTCACGGGCGCGGCGCTCTATTTCGGCACCGTCCTCGTCGCCTGGTGGCTGATCGCGGCGGCGACGGGCGAGGCGTATTTCGACTGGGTGAGCTGGTTCTTCGGCACGCTCGTCGGCCGCCTCATCCTCTTCGGCTACACCTGGGCCCTGATGCATCACATGCTCGGGGGCCTGCGGCATTTCATGTGGGACATGGGCCGCGGCTACGAGAAGCATTTTTCCACCAAGCTCGCACTGGCAACCCCGGTCGTCTCCGTCGCCCTGACGGTGCTGATCTGGATCGCCGGCTACCTGGCACGCTGAGGAGAGAACCATGGACATGCGCACGCCCCTCGGCAAGGTCCGCGGCCTCGGTTCGGCGAAGGACGGGACGGAGCATTTCTGGCGCCAGCGCCTGACGGCCGTTTCCAACGTGCCGCTGCTTCTCTTCTTCGTCGGCTTCCTCATCTGCTACAACGGCGCCTCCTACGCGGAAGTGACGGCGGCGCTGTCGCATCCGCTCGTCGCCGTGATCATGGGCCTCGTCGTCGTCTCGGGCCTCTATCACATGAAGCTCGGCATGCAGGTCATCATCGAGGACTACGTGCATGCGGAGGGCGTGAAGATCGCGCTTCTCATGCTCAACACCTTCTTCGCGATCCTGGTCGGTGGGCTCTGTCTCTTCGCCGTCCTCAAAATCGCCTTTGCAGGATAATCCATCATGGCAGCGATCTCCTCCCCGGCGGCCAACGGCAAGGCCTATCAGTATGTCGACCATTCCTTCGACGTGATCGTCGTCGGCGCCGGCGGCGCGGGCCTTCGCGCGACGCTCGGCATGGCCGAGCAGGGTCTCAAGACGGCCTGCATCACCAAGGTCTTCCCGACGCGCTCGCATACCGTCGCCGCGCAGGGCGGCATCGCCGCATCGCTGCAGAACATGACGCCGGACTGCTGGCAGTGGCACCTCTACGACACCGTCAAGGGCTCCGACTGGCTCGGCGACGTCGACGCCATGCAGTATCTCGCCATGGAAGCGCCGAAGGCGGTCTATGAGCTGGAGCATTACGGCGTGCCCTTCTCGCGCAACGAGGAAGGCAAGATCTACCAGCGCCCGTTCGGCGGCCACATGCAGAACTACGGCGAAGGCCCGCCGGTGCAGCGCACCTGCGCCGCCGCCGACCGCACCGGCCACGCCATCCTGCACACGCTCTACGGCCAGTCGCTGCGGAACAACGCCGAATTCTTCATCGAGTATTTCGCGCTCGATCTCATCATGTCGGCCGACGGGCGCTGCACGGGCGTCGTTGCCTGGAACCTCGACGACGGCACGATCCATCGCTTCGCCGCCAAGATGGTGGTGCTGGCGACCGGCGGCTACGGCCGCGCCTATTTCTCCGCGACCTCCGCGCATACCTGCACGGGCGACGGCGGCGGCATGATCGCCCGCGCCGGCCTTCCCTTACAGGACATGGAATTCGTGCAGTTCCACCCGACCGGTATCTACGGTGCGGGCTGCCTCATCACCGAGGGCGCGCGCGGCGAGGGCGGCTATCTCGTCAATTCCGAGGGCGAGCGCTTCATGGAGCGCTATGCGCCGTCCGCCAAGGACCTTGCCTCGCGCGACGTCGTCTCGCGCTGCATGACCATGGAGATCCGCGAAGGCCGCGGCGTCGGCAAGAACAAGGACCACATCTTCCTGCATCTCGACCATCTGGACCCGGCGGTCCTGCACGAGCGCCTGCCGGGCATTTCCGAGAGCGCGAAGATCTTCGCCGGCGTCGACGTGACGCGCGAGCCGATCCCGGTCCTGCCGACCGTCCACTACAACATGGGCGGCATTCCGACGAACTTCTGGGGCGAGGTGCTGAACGCCGACAGCCAGAACCCGGAGCGCCTGGCGCCCGGCCTGATGGCCGTGGGCGAAGCCGGCTGCGCCTCGGTGCACGGCGCAAACCGCCTCGGCTCCAACTCGCTGATCGACCTCGTGGTCTTCGGCCGGGCCGCCGCCATCCGCGCCGGCCAGGTGATCGACCGCAACGAGGCGATCCCGGCGCTGGACGTTGCCGCCTGCGACCGGATCATGGACCGCTTCGACGGCCTGCGCTTTGCCAAGGGCAGCACGCCGACGGCGGTGCTGCGCGACAAGATGCAGCGCACCATGCAGGAGGACGCGGCCGTGTTCCGCACGCAGGAATCGCTGGAAAGCGGCTGCAAGCGCATGACGGAGATCTGGAAGGAACTGCCGGACATCAAGGTCACCGACCGCTCGATGATCTGGAATTCCGACCTCGTCGAGACGCTTGAGCTGGAAAACCTGATGGCGAACGCCATTGCCACCGTCTACGGCGCCGAGGCCCGCAAGGAAAGCCGCGGCTCGCATGCCCGCGAGGACTATGTCGACGGCCCCTTCGCCGGCCGCGACGACGTCAACTGGCGCAAGCACACGCTCGCCTGGGTGAACGCGGCGGGCGACGTCAAGCTCGACTATCGCCCGGTGCATACCGAACTCATCGCCGACGGGATCGATCCCAAGAAGATCGAGCCCAAGGCCCGCGTCTACTGATATCGAGGAGAACAGGACATGGTTGAACTCGCTCTCCCGAAGAATTCGCAGGTCACCGAAGGCAAGGTCTGGCCGAAGCCGGAAGGCGCGGCGAACACCCGCGAATTGCGCATCTACCGCTGGAACCCGGACGACGGGAAGAACCCTTCGGTCGACACGTTCTACATCGACGTGGACGATTGCGGGCCGATGGTGCTCGACGCGCTGCTCTACATCAAGAACAAGATCGACCCGACGCTGACGCTGCGCCGCTCCTGCCGCGAGGGCATCTGCGGCTCCTGCGCCATGAACATCGACGGCACCAACACGCTCGCCTGCACCAAGGGCATGGATGAGATCAAGGGCACGGTGAAGATCTATCCGCTGCCGCACATGCCGGTGGTCAAGGACCTCGTGCCGGACCTCACCAATTTCTACGCCCAGCATCGTTCCATCGAGCCGTGGCTGAAGACCGTCTCGCCGGCGCCGGCCAAGGAATGGAAGCAGAGCCATGAGGACCGCCTCAAGCTCGACGGCCTCTACGAGTGCATCCTGTGCGCCTGCTGCTCGACCTCCTGTCCGAGCTACTGGTGGAACGGCGACCGCTATCTCGGCCCCGCCGTCCTCCTCCAGGCCTATCGCTGGCTGATCGACAGCCGCGACGAGGCGACGGGCGAACGCCTCGACAACCTGGAAGACCCCTTCCGCCTCTATCGCTGCCACACGATCATGAACTGCGCCCAGGCCTGCCCGAAGGGCCTCAACCCGGCCAAGGCGATCGGCGAAATCAAGAAGATGCTGGTCGAGCGCCGCCTCTGACCTACATAAGCAGCATTCATGAAACGTGAGAAGGCGGCCCGGACAATCGGGCCGTTTCGTCTTGATTCGTGCGGGCGATTCACGTTAATTCGGCGTGAATTGCTGCATGGCAGCAGTATCGGGCAGACAGCGGGAGTATCGATATGCGGATTTACCATGCGGCCGGCGGACTGATGATGGTGCTTGCTCTGGCGGGCTGCCAGCGGACCGCCTCGATGGACAGCGTCAATACGCAGCCGAACCTCACGCCGCTCGAAGCCCAGCCGATCGGCACGGTCTCCTCCAGCCAGCTTCCCGACCCGACGATGGGTGGCACCGCCGGCCAGTTCCCCGAAAAGCCGACGACCGATACGGCGATGGCGACGGGCACCGGCGATGCGATGGCCGCGGCCGGCGCGCTCGACGTGAAGAAGGAAGCCATGGTCGGCAACTGGCGCGTCGCCAGCGGCCCGTCCTCCTGCGACATGTTCCTGACGCTCACCAATCTCGGCAGCGGCTCGCGCGGCGGCACGCGCGGCTGCGCGGGCGAACTGACGGCGATGGGCTCCTGGGAGGTCGCCGGCAAGCAGGTCATCCTGAAGGACCGCGACGGCAACCCGATCGCACGCCTCTACAAGACGGCCGATTCCCGTTTCGACGGTTCGACCAATTCCGGCCAGCCGGTCAGCCTCTCGCGCTGACCTTCCCCTTCCCGCACCGATACGGATGAACGCCGCCCATGGGCAAGGACTGGGACAGGGTTTCGACACACCCGGAACACGGCGTTTCGGACAGGCTGGAAGCCCTTGTCGCCAGCGGTGAGCTGAAGGCGGACCCCGCCCAGAAGGCGATGGCCGCGCGCTTCGACCGGCTGCTTGCCGACGTCCATGCGCAAAGGCCGGCCCGCAAGTCGAGCGCGCTCGGCTGGCTGTTCGCCTCCCGCAAGCCCGAGGCTGCCAGCGCCCCGAAGGGCCTCTATATCTATGGCGGCGTCGGGCGCGGCAAGACCATGCTGATGGACATGTTCTTCGCGCTTGCGCCGGTCAGGCGCAAGCGGCGGGCGCATTTCCACGAATTCATGGCCGATGTCCACGAGCGCATCCACAGGCACCGCCAGAGGCTCAAGGCCGGCGAGACGAAGGAGGCCGATCCCGTGCCGCCGGTCGCCGCGAGCCTCATAGAGGAGGCGCGGCTTCTCTGCTTCGACGAGTTCTCCGTGACGGACATCGCCGACGCGATGATCCTGTCGCGCCTCTTCGGCGAGCTTTTCCAGCGCGGCTGCATCCTGGTGGCGACATCGAACGTGGAGCCGGACGATCTCTACAGGGACGGCCTCAACCGCGGCCTCTTCCTGCCCTTCGTCGATCTCCTGAAGAAGCATGTCGAGATCCTGCCGCTGGATTCGCTGACGGATTACCGGCTGGAGAAGGATAGCGGCCTGCCGGTCTTCCGCCATCCCCTCGGTCCCAAGGCCGATGCGGCGATGGATGCGGCCTGGCAGCGCGAGACGGCCGGCAGGGATGCCGCCGCCGCGACGATCGCCTTCCGCGGGCGCAGCATTGCTGTGCCGCAGGCGGCGGGCCGCGCCGCGCGCTTTTCCTTCACCGACCTTTGCGAAAGGCCGCTCGGCGCTGCCGACTATCTCGAGATCCTCGCACATTACGATACGCTCTTCGTGGACCACATCCCCCTGCTCGGGGCGGAGAAGCGCAACGAGACGAAGCGCTTCATCAATCTCGTCGATACGATCTACGACCATCGCGCCCGGCTTTTCGCATCCGCCGCTGCGGCGCCGGAAGACCTGCTGGTCACCCGAAAGGGTACCGAGGGCTTCGAGTTCGACCGCACGGTCTCCCGCCTCATCGAGATCCGCAGCACGGAATATCTTGCGGATCATCGTGCGCGCTATGGTGCGGATATGTCGGAAGCATGACGTAAATTCTTACGTTTACGTAAGAATTTTAGCATCTAACCGATTGAAAATTCTCAATCCGAAAGTATGTGTTGAATTTTTAACCTCACAGGCGTAATCCCTTGCGCCGAAAGGTCCTGCAATTGCGACATTGGGGACCGTTGATCGAGCAAGAGGAATCTTTCATGGCCCGCAAGAAGATCGCACTTATTGGTTCTGGAATGATCGGTGGCACGCTGGCGCATCTGGCCGGCCTGAAGGAACTGGGCGACATCGTCCTCTTCGACATTGCCGACGGCGTTCCGCAGGGCAAGGGCCTCGACATCGCCCAGTCCTCGCCGGTCGAGGGCTTCAATGCCTCGCTGACGGGTGCGAGCGACTACGCCGCCATCGAGGGCGCCGACGTCTGTATCGTCACCGCAGGCGTCGCCCGCAAGCCCGGCATGAGCCGCGACGATCTTCTCGGCATCAACCTCAAGGTCATGGAACAGGTCGGCGCCGGCATCAAGAAGTATGCCCCGAACGCTTTCGTCATCTGCATCACCAACCCGCTCGACGCCATGGTCTGGGCGCTGCAGAAGTTCTCCGGCCTGCCGAAGAACATGGTCGTCGGCATGGCCGGCGTGCTGGACTCGGCCCGCTTCCGCCTCTTCCTTTCCGAAGAATTCAAGGTCTCCGTGCAGGACGTCACCGCCTTCGTCCTCGGCGGCCACGGCGACTCGATGGTGCCGCTCGCCCGTTACTCCACCGTTGCCGGCATTCCGCTGACCGACCTCGTCAAGATGGGCTGGGTCACCAAGGAGCGCCTCGAAGAGATCATCCAGCGCACCCGTGACGGCGGCGCGGAGATCGTCGGCCTGCTCAAGACCGGCTCGGCCTATTACGCCCCGGCCGCTTCCGCCATCGAGATGGCCGAATCCTACCTCAAGGACAAGAAGCGCGTGCTGCCCTGCGCCGCGCACCTTTCCGGCCAGTACGGTGTCAAGGACATGTATGTCGGCGTTCCGACGATCATCGGTGCCGGCGGCGTCGAGCGCATCGTCGAGATCGACCTCAACAAGGCCGAGCAGGAAGCCTTCGACAAGTCGGTCGGCGCCGTCGCCGGCCTTTGCGAGGCCTGCATCAACATCGCGCCCGCACTGAAGTAATCCGGTATCTGAGACAGGATTTTTCTCATGAACATTCACGAATACCAGGCCAAGGCTCTGCTCAAGAGCTACGGCGCGCCGGTCGCGGAAGGCGTGGCCATCTTCTCCGTCGACGAGGCGGAGGCGGCTGCCAAGTCGCTTCCCGGCCCGCTCTACGTGGTCAAGAGCCAGATCCATGCCGGCGGCCGCGGCAAGGGCAAGTTCAAGGAACTCGGCCCCGATGCGAAGGGGGGCGTGCGCCTCTCCAAGAGCGTCGAGGAGGTCGTCGCCAATGCCAGGGAAATGCTCGGCAACACGCTCGTCACCGCGCAGACCGGCCCCGCCGGCAAGCAGGTGAACCGCCTCTATATCGAGGACGGCGCCGATATCGACCGCGAACTCTACCTCTCGCTGCTCGTCGACCGCTCCGTCGGCCAGATCGCCTTCGTCGTCTCGACGGAAGGCGGCATGGATATCGAGGCCGTCGCCCATGACACGCCGGAGAAGATCCTCACCGTCGCGATCAACCCGGAAGCCGGCGTCACCGCCGATGACCTCGCCAAGCTGACCGCCGCCCTCAAGCTCGAAGGTGAAGCCAAGGCGGACGCGGAAAAGCTCTTCCCGATCCTCTACAAGGCCTTCGTCGAGAAGGACATGAGCCTTCTGGAGATCAACCCGCTGATCGTCATGAAGAACGGCCGCATGCGCGTCCTCGACGCCAAGGTCTCCTTCGACGGCAACGCGCTGTTCCGCCACGAGGACATCAAGGCGCTGCGCGACGAGACCGAAGAGGACGCCAAGGAGATCGAGGCCTCCAAGTGGGACCTCGCCTATGTGGCGCTCGACGGCAACATCGGCTGCATGGTCAACGGCGCGGGCCTTGCCATGGCGACGATGGATATCATCAAGCTCTACGGCAAGGAGCCGGCCAACTTCTGCGACGTCGGCGGCGGCGCCGGCAAGGAGAAGGTCGCGGCGGCCTTCAAGATCATCACGGCCGACCCGAAGGTCGAGGGCATCCTCGTCAACATCTTCGGCGGCATCATGAAGTGCGACGTCATCGCCGAAGGCGTGGTGGCGGCCGTGCAGGAAGTGGGCCTCAAGGTTCCGCTGGTCGTTCGTCTCGAAGGCACGAATGTCGAGCTTGGCAAGAAGATCCTGAACGAATCGGGCCTGGCGATCACCGCCGCCGACGATCTGGACGACGCTGCCAAGAAGATCGTCGCCGCGATCAACGGCTAACTGAAGGACCAGACCTCATGTCGATTCTCGTCAACAAGAACACCAAGGTCCTCGTTCAGGGCCTGACCGGCAAGACCGGCACCTTCCACACCGAGCAGGCGCTCGCCTACTACGGCACCAAGATGGTCGGCGGCATCCACCCGAAGAAGGGCGGCGAAACCTGGACCGGCTCCAAGGGCGAAACCCTGCCGATCTTCGCCTCGGTCGCCGAAGGCAAGGAAAAGACTGGCGCGGACGCCTCCGTGATCTACGTTCCGCCGGCCGGCGCCGCGGACGCGATCATCGAGGCGATCGATGCGGAAATCCCGTTCATCACCTGCATCACCGAAGGCATCCCGGTCGCCGACATGGTGCGCGTCAAGGCCCGCCTCGATCGCTCCAAGTCCCGCCTGCTCGGTCCGAACTGCCCCGGCATCCTGACGCCGGAAGAATGCAAGATCGGCATCATGCCGGGCTCGATCTTCCGCAAGGGCTCGGTCGGCATCGTCTCGCGCTCCGGCACGCTGACCTATGAGGCCGTCTTCCAGACCTCCAACGAAGGCCTCGGCCAGACCACGGCCGTCGGCATCGGCGGCGACCCGGTCAAGGGCACCGAGTTCATCGACGTCCTGGAGATGTTCCTGGCGGACGACGCCACGACCTCCATCATCATGATCGGCGAAATCGGCGGCTCGGCCGAAGAGGACGCGGCGCAGTTCCTCATCGACGAGGCCAAGAAGGGCCGCAAGAAGCCGATGGCCGGCTTCATCGCGGGCCGTACCGCTCCGAAGGGCCGCACCATGGGCCACGCCGGCGCTGTCGTTTCCGGTGGCAAGGGCGATGCGGAATCCAAGATCGCGGCGATGGAGGCGGCGGGCATCCGCGTCTCGCCTTCGCCCGCGCGTCTCGGCAAGACGCTGGTGGAAGTCCTCAAGGGCTGAAGATACGAACAGGGTGGGCCGGCTGAAAATGCCGGCCGATCCGTCTCTTCCCGGCGCGATGCGGAAGCGGCGCCGGGCGGCAAAACCGGCAAGGCCCGGTCAACACGATCGTTCGGGAGGCGGGCTTTCGCCCGCAAGACACCATGGCACGGCAAGACGCCAACGAACAATTCCTGGCCACGTCCTTCCTCGACGGAGCGAATGCGGCCTATATCGAACAGCTCTACGCCCGTTACGAGGCGGACCCCGCCTCCGTCAGCGAGGAATGGCAGGCCTTCTTCAAGGCCCTCGAGGACGAGCCCTCCGACGTCGTGAAGGCCGCCAGGGGCGCCTCGTGGAAGCGCGCGAACTGGCCGATCCACGCCAATGGCGAACTCGTCTCGGCGCTCGACGGCAACTGGGGCGTCGTCGAACGGGTGCTGGAGAAGAAGGTGCAGGCGAAGGCCGAGGCCGTCGCCGCAAAGACCGGCACGCCCGTCGACCAGGCCGGCGTCAACCAGGCGACCCGCGATTCGGTGCGCGCCATCATGATGATCCGCGCCTACCGCGCCCGCGGGCACCTCCACGCCAAGCTTGACCCGCTCGGCATCGCCGCGCCGGTCGAGGACTATCACGAGCTTTCGCCGTCGAACTACGGCTTCGAGGAAAAGGATCTCGACCGCAAGATCTTCATCGACAACGTGCTCGGCCTCGAATACGCGACCGTGCGCGAGATGGTCGAAATCCTCGAGCGCACCTATTGCTCGACCATGGGCGTCGAGTTCATGCACATCTCCAACCCGGAAGAGAAGGGCTGGATCCAGGAGCGCATCGAAGGCCCGGACAAGGGCGTCGACTTCACGCCGGAAGGCAAGAAGGCGATCCTGCAGAAGCTGATCGAGGCGGAAGGCTTCGAGCAGTTCATCGACGTCAAGTACAAGGGCACCAAGCGCTTCGGCCTCGACGGCGGCGAGTCGCTGATCCCCGCGCTCGAGCAGATCATCAAGCGCGGCGGCCAGCTCGGCCTCAAGGAAATCGTGCTCGGCATGGCCCATCGCGGCCGCCTCAACGTCCTGACCAACGTGATGGCCAAGCCCCACCGCGCCGTCTTCCACGAGTTCAAGGGCGGTTCCTACGCACCGGACGACGTGGAAGGCTCGGGCGACGTGAAGTACCACCTCGGCGCCTCCTCGGACCGCGAGTTCGACGGCAACAAGGTGCACCTGTCGCTGACCGCCAACCCCTCGCATCTCGAAATCGTCAACCCGGTCGTCATGGGTAAGGCCCGCGCCAAGCAGGACCAGATGGCGACCGTCTTCGAGGGCGACATCATCCCGCTGCGCGAGCGGGCCAAGGTCATGCCGCTCCTCTTGCACGGCGATGCGGCTTTCGCGGGCCAGGGCGTCGTTGCCGAAATCCTCGGCCTTTCGGGCCTGCGCGGCCACCGCGTCGCCGGCACCGTGCACGTCATCATCAACAACCAGATCGGCTTCACCACGAACCCGGCCTTCTCGCGCTCCTCGCCCTATCCGTCGGATGTGGCCAAGATGATCGAGGCGCCGATCTTCCATGTGAACGGCGACGATCCGGAAGCGGTGACCTATGCCGCCAAGATCGCGACCGAATTCCGCATGAAGTTCCACAAGCCGGTCGTGCTGGACATCTTCTGCTACCGCCGCTTCGGCCATAACGAAGGCGACGAGCCCGCGTTCACGCAGCCGAAGATGTACAAGGCGATCCGCGCCCACAAGACGGTCGTGAACCTCTATGGCGCCCGCCTCATCGCCGAAGGCCTCATCACCGAAGGCGAATTCGAGAAGATGCGGGCCGACTGGCGCGCCAATCTCGAACAGGAATTCGAGGCCGGCCAGTCCTACAAGCCCAACAAGGCCGACTGGCTGGACGGCGCATGGTCGGGCCTTCGCGCCGCCGACAACCAGGACGAACAGCGCCGCGGCCGCACCTCCGTGCCGATGAAGCAGCTCAAGGAGATCGGCCGCAAGATCGCGACGATCCCGGAAGGCTTCCACGCCCACAAGACCATCCAGCGGTTCATGGACAACCGCATGCAGATGGTCGAGACGGGCGAGGGCATCGACTGGGCGATGGGCGAAGCGCTCGCCTTCGGCACGCTCTGCGTCGAGGGAACGAAGATCCGCCTGTCCGGCCAGGACTGCGAACGCGGCACCTTCTCGCAGCGCCATTCGGTTCTCTACGACCAGGAGACCGAGGAACGCTACATCCCGCTTGCCAACCTCTCGCCGACGCAGGCCCGCTACGAGGTCATCAACTCGATGCTCTCGGAGGAAGCCGTGCTCGGCTTCGAATACGGCTATTCGCTCGCCCGTCCGAATGCGCTGACGCTCTGGGAAGCCCAGTTCGGCGACTTCGCCAACGGTGCGCAGGTCGTCTTCGACCAGTTCATCTCGTCCGGCGAGCGCAAGTGGCTTCGCATGTCGGGCCTCGTCTGCCTCCTGCCGCACGGCTATGAGGGGCAGGGGCCGGAGCATTCCTCCGCGCGCCTCGAGCGCTGGCTGCAGATGTGCGCCGAGGACAACATGCAGGTCGCCAACGTCACGACGCCGGCGAACTACTTCCACATCCTGCGCCGCCAGGTGAAGCGCGACTTCCGCAAGCCGCTGATCATGATGACGCCGAAGTCGCTGCTGCGCCACAAGCGGGCGGTCTCGTCGCTGTCGGAAATGGCCGGCGAAAGCTCGTTCCATCGCCTGCTGTGGGACGATGCGGAGGTCATCAAGGACGGCCCGATCAAGCTGCAGAAGGACGCCAAGATCCGCCGCGTCGTCATGTGCTCGGGCAAGGTCTACTACGACCTTCTGGAAGAGCGCGAGAAGCGCGGCATCGACGATGTCTACCTGCTGCGCCTGGAACAGCTCTATCCGTTCCCGGCCAAGGCGCTGATCAACGAGCTCTCCCGCTTCCGCAACGCGGAGATGGTCTGGTGCCAGGAAGAGCCCAAGAACATGGGTGCCTGGGCCTTCATCGACCCCTATCTGGAATGGGTGCTGGCGCATATCGACGCCAAGTACCAGCGCGTGCGCTACACCGGCCGTCCGGCTGCCGCCTCGCCGGCGACGGGCCTGATGTCCAAGCACCTCTCGCAGCTCGCCGCCTTCCTCGAGGACGCGCTGGGCGGTTGATCCGCCCGGCACCATCTCTTCCACGCAAAGACACGAACGAACGGAACTCAACTCATGGCTACCGAAATCCGCGTCCCGACCTTGGGCGAATCCGTCAGCGAAGCGACCGTCGGCACCTGGTTCAAGAAGGTCGGCGACGCCATCAAGGCCGACGAGCCGCTCTGTGAACTCGAAACCGACAAGGTGACGATCGAAGTGCCGGCCCCGGCCTCCGGCGTCCTGTCGGAAATCACCGCCGCTGCCGGCGAGACGGTCGCACCGGGCGGCCTGCTCGGCCAGATCGCGGAAGGCGCTTCCGCCGGCGCTGCGGCTCCCGCCGCTGCCGAGAAGGTCGAGAAGGCTGCCGCCGCGGCCCCGGCTGCCGAGGCCAAGCCCGCTGCTGCCGGCGCTTCTTCCATGCCGCCGGCTCCGGCTGCCGCCAAGCTGCTTGCCGAGAACAACCTTTCGGCCGGTGACGTGGATGGTTCCGGCAAGCGCGGCCAGGTGCTGAAGGGCGACGTCATCGCCGCCGTCGCCAAGGGCATCACGGCAGCGTCCGCCGCCGCCGAGCCCGTCAAGGCTGTCGCCCGTCCGGCGTCCTCGCAGGCCGATGCGCCGCGCGAGGAGCGCGTGAAGATGACGCGCCTGCGCCAGACGATCGCCAAGCGTCTCAAGGACGCGCAGAACACCGCCGCCATGCTGACCACCTACAACGAGGTGGACATGTCGGCCGTGATGGACCTGCGCGCCCGCTACAAGGACCTCTTCGAGAAGAAGCACGGCGTGAAGCTCGGCTTCATGGGCTTCTTCACCAAGGCCGTCACGCATGCGCTGAAGGAAATCCCGGCCGTCAACGCCGAGATCGACGGCACCGACATCGTCTACAAGAACTATTGCCACATCGGCGTCGCCGTTGGCACGGACAAGGGCCTCGTGGTTCCCGTCGTGCGCGATGCCGACCAGATGTCGATCGCCGAGATCGAGAAGGATATCGGCCGCCTCGGCAAGCTGGCCCGCGACGGCGCGCTGTCCATGGCCGACATGCAGGGCGGCACCTTCACCATCTCGAACGGTGGCGTCTACGGCTCGCTGATGTCCTCGCCGATCCTCAACGCGCCGCAGTCCGGCATCCTCGGCATGCACAAGATCCAGGAGCGCCCGGTGGTCGTCGGCGGCCAGATCGTCATCCGCCCGATGATGTACCTGGCGCTCTCCTACGACCACCGCATGGTGGACGGCAAGGAAGCCGTGACCTTCCTCGTGCGCGTCAAGGAAAGCCTGGAAGACCCCGAGCGCCTGGTTCTTGACCTCTAAGGGAAAGCCGCCATGGACGCAGCACCCGCACCTTTCCTGCTTGCGCTTGTCGGCTGGAGCGTCGTGCTGCTCTTCGTCCATGTCATGCTGCAAGGCATGACGGCGACGCGCGAACTCGGATCGGCATGGAATGCCGGTCCGCGGGACGACGAGCGGCGCCCGCAGGGCGTCCTTGCCGGTCGTGCCGCGCGGGCCTCGGCGAATTTCCGCGAGACCTATCCCGCCTTCGTCGCGCTGGCGCTCGCTCTTGCCGTCGCCGGCAAGGGAGGCGGGCTCGGCCTTGCCGGCGGGTGGGTGTGGCTTTGCTGCCGCCTCGTCTATATTCCGCTCTATCTCGCCGGTATTCCCTACATCCGGTCCGTCGTCTGGCTGGGCTCGGCTATCGGCCTCTTGATGATGTTCGTCTCCCTCGTGTTCTGATCGTGGCGCCGCGGGCGCGGCTGGAGGAAGCATGCACCCCTATCTCTTCGAACTGGCCTCGCTGATGGCGATCTTCGTCTTCGCCATCGTCTCGCCCGGCGCGGACCTTGCCATGGTCATGCGCCAGTCGCTCGTGCATGGCCGGCGGGCGGCCATCGTCACCTCCTTCGGCGTCGGCACCTCGCTGATGTTCCACGTCACCTACACGATCCTCGGCCTCGGCCTCATCATTTCCCAGTCGATCTACCTCTTCAACATCGTGAAATGGTGCGGCGTCGCCTATCTCGTCTATATCGGCATCAAGGCGCTGCGCGCCGGCAAGACCGACCTTACCGTCGAGACGGTGCAGGGCGGCGAGGAGGGCAAAAGCGAGCAATCGGTATTGCACGCCTTCGGTCTCGGCTTCCTTGCCAATGCGCTGAACCCCAAGGCCGTCTTCTTCTTCCTGTCGATCTTCTCCACCGTCGTCGACGCCCATACGCCCGTCGCCGTCAAGTTCGGCTACGGCCTCGTCATGGCTGCCTGCCTCATCGCCTGGTTCGTCGGCGTCTCGCTCTTCATGACGACGCCGAAGATGCGGGCCGCCTTCTCGCGCATGAGCCAGTGGATCGACCGGACGAGCGGCCTCGTCTTCATCGCCCTCGGCATCAAGCTAGCCACGGAAAAGGCCCACTGAGCGATGCGCCTCGCCCTCGTCCTTGCCGGATTGCTTGCCGCCGGAGCCGCGTCTGCGGCCGAGTGCCGGCAGGACCGCGCGGTCTATGTGGATCGCGACGGGGGCTATGAGCTGACCTTCGAGCCCGTCGGCTCGGAGGCGGCGGCGGTGAGCCACCATTTCAGGATGAAGGTCCTTTCCGGCGGCACGGTGCTCGACGGCGTCGTCATGCCGGGCGATCCGGCGCGTTCCAACGGCATGGTCATGCACGATTGCCCGGAAGGGGACGTCACCGGCGAGGACATCGCCGCCTGCACCGTCTGGGAGGGCGTCATCTACGCGCTCGGCGGCGAAGGCGATGCGGACCTCCTGCCGGAGGAGAGCGCGACGGCTGCAGAAACGCTGCTGCTTTCCGGCTTCGGCCCGTCGCTGCGCTATTCGGCGCTGTGGGATGCGGGCAAGGCGAACGCCGTTCCCTCGGACGTCTTCCGGCGGAAAGGATGCTCGGCATGAGCGAAGCGCCCGTTCTCCTCGTCACCGGCGGCAGCCGCGGCATCGGCGCAAGCGTCTGCCGGCTGGCGGGCGCGGCCGGCTGGCAGGTCGCGGTGAACTATGTCGCCAACCTCGATGCCGCGGAGGCCGTCGTCGCCGATATCCGTGCGCTCGGCGGCTCGGCCGTGGCCGTTCAGGGCGATGTCAGCACCGAGCTTGGCCTTGCCTCGATCTTCTCGGCCGTCGACGGCACGTTCGGCCGGCTCGACGGCCTCGTCAACAATGCCGGCATCGTGGCGAAGCCGCAGCGCGTCGACGAGATGTCCGCCGAGCGGCTGGAGCGGATGTTCGCCGTCAATGTCATGGGCTCGATCCGCTGCGCGCAGGAGGCGGTGCGCCGCATGTCGACCCGCCGTGGCGGGCGCGGCGGGGCCATCGTCAATCTTTCCTCCGTGGCGGCGCTCCTCGGCGCGGCCGGGCAATATGTCGACTATGCCGCGAGCAAGGGCGCCATCGAGAGCTTCACGGTCGGCCTTGCCCGCGAGGTCGCGGCGGAAGGTATCCGCGTGAACCTCGTGCGCCCCGGCATCATCGACACCGATATCCACGCCTCTGGCGGCCTGCCGGACCGGGCGCGCGAGATGACCGCGCTCATCCCGATGCAGCGGCCGGGCACGGCCGACGAAGTCGCCCATTCCATTCTCTATCTTCTCTCCGATGCGGCATCCTATGTGACGGGTGCCGCCCTCAACGTCAGCGGCGGCCGCTAGGCGCCCGCGCAGGAAGGACTTGTCATGGCATATGATCTCATCGTTATCGGTTCCGGCCCCGGCGGCTATGTCTGCGCCATCAAGGCGGCCCAGCTCGGCCTGAAGGTCGCGGTCGTCGAAAAGCGCGCCACCTACGGCGGCACCTGCCTCAATGTCGGCTGCATCCCCTCCAAGGCGCTGTTGCATGCCTCCGAGACCTACAGCCACGCCGCCCACGGCATGGAGGCGCTCGGCATCGAGGGCGTGAAGCCCACGCTGAACCTGTCGAAGATGATGGCGCACAAGGATGCGACGGTGAAGTCGAACGTCGACGGCGTCGCCTTCCTCTTCAAGAAGAACAAGATCGACGGCATCCAGGGCACCGGCAAGGTGCTCGGCGCCGGCAAGGTCTCCGTCACCAATGACAAGGGCGAGGAACAGGTGCTCGAGACGAAGGCCATCGTCATCGCCACGGGCTCGGACGTCGCCGGCATTCCGGGCGTTCCGGTCGAGATCGACGAGAAGGTCATCGTCTCCTCGACGGGCGGCATCGCGCTCGACAAGGTGCCGGGCCATCTGGTCGTCGTCGGCGGCGGCGTCATCGGGCTGGAGCTCGGCTCTGTCTGGGCTCGCCTTGGCGCGAAGGTCACGGTCGTCGAATATCTCGACGCCATCCTCGGCGGCATGGACGGCGAGGTCTCCAAGCAGTTCCAGCGCATGCTCGCCAAGCAGGGCATGGACTTCAAGCTCGGCGCCAAGGTGACGGGCGTGGAAAAGTCCGGCTCCGGCGCCAAGGTGACCTTCGAGCCGGTCAAGGGCGGCGAGGCCACCACTATCGACGCCGACGTGGTGCTCATCGCCACCGGTCGCAAGCCCTATACCGAAGGCCTCGGCCTCAAGGAAGCGGGCGTCGCCCTCGACAACCGCGGCCGCGTCGAGATCGACAACCACTTCCAGACCAGCGTTCCCGGCATCTACGCCATCGGTGACGTGGTGCGCGGCCCGATGCTCGCCCACAAGGCCGAGGACGAGGGCGTTGCCGTCGCCGAGATTCTTGCCGGCCAGGCCGGCCATGTGAATTACGACGTCATCCCCGGCGTCGTCTACACGCAGCCGGAAGTCGCCTCCGTCGGCAAGACGGAAGAGGAGCTGAAGGCCGCGGGCGTCGCCTACAAGGTCGGCAAGTTCCCCTTCACCGCCAACGGCCGCGCCCGCGCCATGCTGGCGACGGACGGCTTCGTGAAGGTGCTGGCCGACAAGGACACGGACCGCGTGCTCGGCGTCCACATCGTCGGCTTCGGCGCCGGCGAGATGATCCACGAGGCGGCCGTGCTGATGGAATTCGGCGGCTCTTCCGAAGATCTCGGCCGCACCTGCCACGCGCATCCGACCATGTCGGAAGCCGTCAAGGAAGCGGCGCTCGCCACCTTCGCCAAGCCGATCCACATGTGATCGCCCCACGAAGCTGCAAGCGCTGAATAGACAGGGCCGCGGAGGATTTCCTCCGCGGCCCGCGTGCTTCCTGACATTGATCAATCCGCGTGCGGTGAAGCCAGCGCCATCTTGTCGCGGCCCCGCCATTTGCGGGCGATGCGACAACCGGCCGCCTGTCCTGCCCTGTCGAACCGGCGCAGCATGGAAATGCTCAAGGAGGTTTTCATGTCGCCGGTGTCGAGACCCGTTTTCCTGCCCCACCCGCTTCTTCCCGCCGCCGACTGGGCGGATCGCTTCACGCTCGGCCTGTCCGTCGACGGCCTGACGGCGCGGGAGGCGGCACGATTGGCGTTCGAATACCCGCCCGGCTGGGTGCGCGCGCTCATGGTGCTGCGCAATGCGCTGGTGGCGCCCCTCGGCCTCAAGGGGGCGGCAAGAGACGTGAAGACCTCGGAGACGGAGATCGGCGGCTTTCCGGTGGTGAGCGCCAGCGACGACCGGGTGGTGCTCGGCTTCGACGACCGGCATCTCGATTTCCGCATCGTCATCGACGTGATGGCCGACCGGCCCTCGGGCCAGACCCTCAGCGTGATGACGCTCGTGCACCGAAACAACCTTCTCGGCCGGCTTTATCTCGCGGCGGTCCTGCCGTTCCACCGGCTGATCGTGCGCCGCACGCTGTCGGGGATCGGGCGCCGGGTGCTCAGTTCACGGCGGTGACCGTGAAGCCTTCCTTGCGCAGCAACTCCACCACGCCTTCCGGCCCTGGCAGGTGCAGCGCGCCGACGGCCATGAAGACGTTGCCGCCGTCGAGGATCGGCGCCGCGCGGGTCGCCATGACGTGGTTGCGGTCGACGATGATGCGCTGCTCGAAATCGGCGTAGGCCTTGGCGTCTTCGTCCGTCTCGGGGCTGACCGCGCGCGTCATCGGCATGATCATGCCCGTGTCGCCGGCAAGGTAGAGCTGGCTCATCGTCTCGATGACGTCCTCCAGCGTGTCGCCGAGCTCCACCGTCTGCACGAGGCCGTGGATCTGCGGTTCCAGCGGCAGGGAATCGAGGGCGGAAATCTGTTCGAGCAGCGTTTCGAGGCCTTTCAGGCTCTTGCCCCCGGCAAGCGCGTCCCTGGCGAGGCGCTGGTCGAGGAAGGCGGCGCCCGCCGTCTTGCGGGCGATCTCGCAGGCCGGAAGCGCCACGAAGCTGGCGATCATCCACGGCTTCATGCGGGCGACGGCGGCGAGCGACAGGCCGCGGCCCCTGAGCCCCTCGGTCAGCTTCTCGTTGTCTTCCTTGTCGAGGAAATCGGTGATGGACTTGCCGTCCGTAAACATGGTGAGGTCCGGGCGGGCCATGATCGCCGCGGCCGCCTTCTTCTCGTCGGCGATCTCGTCGGATTCGACGATGACGGTGGCGGCGCCGGCATAGGCCGTGCGGGCAGCCTCGGGCATGGCGAGCACGCGCGGGTCCGTTACATGCATGGTGCCGAGCAGGAAGGAGGCCGGCTTGCCGTCCTTCTCGATCTTCCAGAAGATGTTCCTGCCGTTCGGCACGGCATCGGCCTCCGTGCGCAGCTTCGCGAAGGCGGCGGGATCGTCCTTCTCCAGCTTCGTCAAGAGGTTCTCACCGCCGCAGGCGGCCGGCTCCGCGGCGTGGACCGGCGAAAGCGCGGCGAGCACGAGGAGGAAGGAGACCGCGAGCGCGATGTGGAGCGCGGCGAGGAACCGGAGGCCGGCATCGGCCAGCCGGTCGGCGAGCGCCAGCCGGCTCTTGTGAAGAAGGACTGTCATGGTCGAACTTTCTGCATTTTCGCCGGACCCTAGCCTTCCGATCCTCACAATTTCTTAACGCCTGATGGGTGCGCCCTTGACGCCTCAGGCGCGCGGATGGGCACGGTCGTAGATTTCCAGCAGCCGGGCGGAATCGACGCCGGTATAGACCTGCGTGGTCGAAAGGCTGGCATGGCCGAGCAGTTCCTGGATGGTGCGCAGGTCCCCGCCGCCGGCAAGCAGGTGCGTTGCGAAGGAATGGCGCAGCGCGTGCGGCGTTGCGCTGTCCGGCAGGCCGAGCGCGCCGCGCAACTTCTGCATCTCGCGCTGGATGATGGCCGGCTGCAGCGGCCCGCCCCGTGCGCCGCGGAAGAGCGGCCCGTCGCCGGAAAGCGGGAAGGGGCAAAGCTCGATGTAATCCTCGACGCCGGCGCGGGCCGGGGCGATCAGCGGCACGATGCGGGTCTTGCCGCCCTTGCCGGCGATGCGCAGCGACGTCGGGCCGCCGGCAAAGTCGGCGGGCGTCAGCGACAGCGCCTCGGAGATGCGCAGGCCGCAGCCGTAGAGGAGGGCGAGCACGGCGGCGTTGCGCACGCGGATCCAGGGATCCTCGGCCAGTTGCCCGTGCGCGTCGACGACCGCGATGGCCTGCCGGTCGGAGAGCGGCTTCGGCAGGGATTTCGGCTGTTTCGGCGAACGTACGGCGGATGCGCCGGCTGCATTGGCAAGGCCCTTGCGCTCCAGATGGCGCAGGAACGAGCGCAGGCCCGCAAGGCCGCGGCCGAGCGTGCGCGCACCCGCCCCGTCACGGCGGCGGGCGGCAAGGAAGGCGCGCAGGTCCGAAGGGCGCAGGTCCCCGATGTCCTCGAGACGGGCGGGGGCGGCAAGGTGCTGCGTCAGGAAGGCGAGGAACTGGCGCGTATCGCGCTCATAGGCCTCCAGCGTATTGCCGGAAAGGCGCCGCTCTCCGGAAAGCGCCTCCAGCCAGGCCTGCCGCTCGGCGAGAAGCGTCGGATCGGCGATGATGAGAAGGTCGGTCATCGGCGCAGGATCGGCGATTTGCGTTAACGTTGGCTTCACGGACCGGCTGGGGCGCTTATATAGACGTCGTCGCCACCAATCCGGGTCTGCCCATGCTGCTGCGGTCCATGTCCGCCGAAAACTACCGTTCGCTGCGCGCCATCCGCATGGATCTCGGGCGGGTGAACCTCTTCGTCGGCGAGAACGGGGCGGGCAAGTCGAACCTCTATCGCTCGCTGCAACTGGTGCAGGCCGCCGTGCGCGGCAACTTCGCCCATGAGATCGCCGCCGAGGGCGGCATGGCTTCGGCGCTGTGGACCGGCAAGAGGCGGCCGAACGAGCCGGTGCGCATCCGGCTTGAGGCGGAGATCACGGACGAGGAACGGGCGATCACCTTCCGCTACCGGATCGAGGCGGGGTTGCGCCCGCCGGCTGCCGCGGGTTTTGCCTTCGAGCCGCAGGTGAAGGCGGAGGAACTGACGATCGAGACGGGTCGCCGGCCGGTGACGGTGATGAAGCGGGCGGGGCCGGCCATCTCGGTGCGCGGCGAGAGCGGCCGTATGGCCGAGCATCCCGAACAGGCGCTGACCTCGGAGACGGCCATCGCGCTCATCGGCGACGCCGGGCACTATCCGGAGGTGGGCACCTTCCGCCGCGCGGTGTCGCAATGGCGCTTCTTCCACGGTTTCCGTTCCGACAGGGATTCGGCGCTGCGCCAGCCGTGCCTTGCCGTCACTGCGCCGCTGCTCGACGAGGACGGGGCGAACATGGCGGCGGTCTTCGCGACGCTCGCGACGACCCGGCAGGACACGGTGGACCTAGACCACGCGGTGGCCGAAGCGTTCGGCGGCGCATGGCTTATCATCCCCGAGCCGGAGGAATTCGCTTCCTACGGGCTCGCCTTCCCGCAGTTTCCCAAGCGTGTCTTTCAGCCGCGCGAACTATCCGACGGGCAGATCCGCTTTCTGGCGCTCGCTGCCGCGCTCCTGTCCTACCGCACGCCGCCGCTGATCGCGCTCAACGAGCCGGAGGCGAGCCTGCACCCGGACATGCTGCCGCCGCTCGCCGCGATGATCGCGCGGGCCGCCGGGACGAGCCAGCTGTGGATCGTCACCCATTCGGAGCGGCTGGCGCGCGAGATCGAGGCACGCTGCGGCGTCAGGGCCAAACGCGTCATCCGCAACGACGGGGCGACCTGGATCGAGGGGATGCGGCTGACCGGCGAGATGGAAGACGAGGACGAATGAACATGTTTGCGGTTTTCTTCCCGCAGCGGCGGGGGCATCTTCGCCGGCGATGAGCAGCGATTCGACCGACCTCTTCGGGGAGAAGCTTTTCCCGCGCACCGTGCCCGTCCTGGTGCCGGTGCCGACGCCCGTTGCCTATTCCTACTGCGTGCCGGAAGGCATGGCGGTCGAGCCGGGCTCCATCGTGCAGGTGCCGCTCGGGCCGCGCCTGGTGGCGGGCGTCGTCTGGGACGGGACGGACGACGGCAAGGTCGATCCGAAGAAGCTGCGCCCCATCGAGAAAGTCTTCGACTGCCCGCCGCTTTCGAAGGAGATGCGCGATTTCATCGACTGGGTCGCCGCCTATACGCTGACGCCGCCGGGCCTTGTCGCCCGCATGGCGCTGCGCGCGCCGGCCGCCTTCGACCCCGAGCCGATGATCGAGGGCCTGCGGTTCACCGGCCACCGGCCGGAGCGGCTGACGAGCGCGCGCGAACGGGTGCTGGAGCTGGTCGAGGACGGCGTGCCGTGGACCCGCTCGGGCCTCGCGCATGCCTCGGGCAGCTCGACGAGCGTGATCGACGGACTGGTGAAGCAGGGTTCGTTCGAGACGGTCTTCCTGCCGCCGCCGCCGGTCGTGGCCGCGCCCGATCCCGACTATGCGGCGCCGCGGCTCGAAGGGCCGCAGACGGAAAGCGCGGCAGCGCTCGTCGAGAGCGTCCGCAAGGGCGAATTCTCCGTCTCGCTGATCGACGGCATCACCGGATCGGGCAAGACGGAGGTTTATTTCGAGGCCATCGCCGAGACGCTGCGGCGGGGCAGGCAGGTGCTGATCCTTCTGCCGGAAATCGCGCTGACGGCGAGCTTCCTCGAACGCTTCCAGGATCGCTTCGGCGCCAAGCCCGCCGAATGGCATTCCGACCTCGCCCCGCGCATCCGCGAAAAGGTCTGGCGGCAGGTGACGACGGGGGACGTGAGGGTCGTCGCCGGGGCCCGCTCGGCGCTGTTCCTGCCCTTCGAGGACCTTGGCCTCGTCATCGTCGACGAGGAGCACGACCCGGCCTACAAGCAGGAGGACCGCGTCTTCTACAATGCCCGTGACATGGCGGTTGTGAGGGCTCGCATCGGCGATTTTCCCGCCGTGCTCGTCTCGGCGACGCCCTCGGTGGAAAGCCGGGTCAACAGCGATGTCGGGCGCTATCGCAAGCTGCACCTGCCGACGCGCTACGGCGATGCGGCCCTGCCGGACCTGCACCTCGTCGACATGCGCCGCCATCCGCCGGCGCGCGGCGGCTTCCTGTCGCCGATCCTGCTGCGCGGCATCGCCCGCACCATCGAGAGGCAGGAGCAGGCGCTGCTCTTCCTCAACCGGCGCGGCTATGCGCCGCTGACGCTCTGCCGGGTCTGCGGCCATCGCTTCCAGTGCCCGCAATGCTCGAGCTGGCTGGTGGAGCACCGGTTCCGCGGGCAGATCCAGTGCCACCATTGCGGCTATGCCGAGCGCACGCCGGAAGCCTGCCCGGAATGCGGCACCTTCGACCATCTCGCCGCCTGCGGACCGGGGGTGGAGCGCATCGCCGAGGAGGTGGAGCGGCATTTCCCGCAGGCGCGGACCATCGTGCTCTCCTCCGACCTCATGGGCGTCAAGCGCCTCCGGCTGGAACTCGAAGCCATCGCGCGGGGCGAGGCGGATATCGTCATCGGCACGCAGCTCGTCGCCAAGGGACACAATTTTCCCCTGATGTCGCTGGTCGGCGTGGTGGATGCCGACCTCGGCCTTTCCAACGGCGATCCGCGGGCGGCCGAGCGCACCTTCCAGCTTCTCTCGCAGGTGACGGGCCGCGCCGGACGCTCCGGCCTCAAGAGCCACGGCCTCATCCAGACCTACCAGCCGGCCCATCCGGTCATGCAGGCCATCGTCTCCGGCGATGCTGAGGCCTTCTACGACCGTGAGATCGGCGAGCGCGAGAAGGCGCTGCTGCCGCCGTTCGGCCGGCTCGCCTCGGTCATCGTCTCGGCCGACAGCCGGGGCGAGGCGGAGGGCCATGCGCGCGGGCTCCGGCAGGCCGCGCCCCAGGTTTCCGGCATCTCGATCCTCGGGCCGGCGGAGGCGCCGCTGGCGCTGGTGCGCGGGCGCCACCGTTTCCGCCTGCTCGTGCACGGGCGGCGGGGCAGCGACATGCAGGCCTTCCTGCGCGCCATGCTGGCGAACGGGCCGAAGGAGCGCGCCTCGCTGCAGGTGCAGCTCGACATCGATCCGCAGAGCTTCCTGTGAGGCGCGTGGTTAACAAAGAGTTGTGCGAAGTCGGCCGGCCCGCTTTAGCGCGCCGCGCGGCTGTGCGATAGAACGGCACGGGCGGACGGGAGAGATGCCGTGATGGAATTCTACATTCCCACCGAAACGGGCGAACTGGCTGCGTTTTGCGCCGCTGCCGTGACCGGGCTTCTGGGGCTCTTCGCCCTCTTTGCGCCGCGCACGGCGCTGAAGCTGGCGGGCCTCCAGACACGGGACGGCAGCCGCGAGGGGCTCGCCTTCGTCCGCTCGGCCGGCGGCTTCTATGCGGGTCTGGCGATCGTTGCGCTGATGATGGCGCAGGACTGGATCTACATGGCCATCGGCGGCGGTTTCGCGCTTGCCGCCTTCGGGCGCATCCTCTCCCTGATGTCGGACGGCGCCTTCACCGTGAAGAACCTCCTGGTGCTCTTCGCGCAGGTGGTTCTCGGCGGGCTGCCGCTCGCCTACGTCTTCGGCTTTTTCTGAGGATCGGGCGGGTTTTTCCCGGCTGGAGGACAAAACGGACGGCGCGCAGCCAACTTTTGCCGCGACTGTGGCCGACTTATGGCGCATTCCTGCGCCGCGCGTGTTGCGAGTCCGGGTTTCCTATGCTAGACGAACCGCGAAATTCAGGAAAAGCGGGCGAAAAACCTGTGGGAACTGAAGATTACAGCAACGATTTCAGAAAGTTAGGACTGTAGCCCCGCTGCCGGCCGACGCTCTGGATGAAACGAAGAGAAACTTGTGCCCGTGGCAGACACTTCCCAGCTTGTTTCCGGTGTTGCAGAAAGATACGCGTCCTCGCTTTTCGACCTCGCTCAGGAAGCCGGTTCGGCTGACAGTGTCGGTGCCGATCTCGACCGTTTCCAGGCCCTGATCGACGAAAGCGCCGACCTGAAGCGGCTGATCGTCAGCCCCGTCTTCTCCGCCGAAGATCAGACCAAGGCCATCGCGGCCGTCGTCGCCAAGGCCGGTATTGCGGGCCTCGTTGCGAACTTCCTCAAGGTGGTCGCGTCCAATCGCCGCCTCTTTGCGGTTCCGGGCATGATCAAGGCCTACCGCGCCATTGCCGCCCGCGCGCGCGGCGAAATCACCGCCGATGTCACCTCGGCCCATGCGCTGACCGCGGCGCAGGAAACAGAATTGAAGGCGGCGCTGAAAGGCGTCACCGGCAAAGACGTGGCGATTGCCGTCACCGTGGACCCGTCCATTCTCGGTGGTCTGATCGTCAAGGTCGGATCGCGCCAGATCGACACGTCCCTTCGCACCAAACTCTCTACTCTTAAGCTTGCACTGAAAGAGGTCGGCTGATGGATATCCGCGCCGCGGAAATTTCCGCAATTCTCAAAGATCAGATCAAAAACTTCGGCAAAGAGGCGGAAGTCTCGGAAGTCGGCCAGGTGCTCTCCGTCGGTGACGGTATCGCCCGCGTCTACGGCCTCGACAATGTCCAAGCCGGTGAAATGGTGGAGTTCCCCGGCGGCATCCGCGGCATGGCGCTGAACCTGGAAAGCGACAATGTCGGCGTCGTTATCTTCGGTTCGGACCGTGACATCAAGGAAGGCGACACCGTCAAGCGCACGGGTGCCATCGTTGACGTTCCGGTCGGTCCGGAACTGCTCGGCCGCGTCGTCGACGCGCTCGGCAACCCGATCGACGGCAAGGGCCCGATCAACGCCAAGCAGCGCGCCCGCGTCGACGTCAAGGCGCCCGGCATCATCCCGCGCAAGTCGGTGCATGAGCCGATGTCGACCGGCCTCAAGGCCATCGACGCCCTCATCCCGGTCGGCCGCGGCCAGCGCGAGCTCGTCATCGGCGACCGCCAGACCGGCAAGACCGCCATCATCCTGGACACGATCCTGAACCAGAAGGCGATCCACGACAACGGCCCGGACGGCGACAAGCTGTACTGCGTCTACGTCGCCATCGGCCAGAAGCGTTCGACCGTCGCCCAGTTCGTGAAGGTCCTCGAAGAGCGCGGCGCTCTCCAGTACTCGATCATCGTTGCCGCAACGGCCTCCGACCCGGCGCCGATGCAGTATCTCGCACCGTTCGCCGGCTGCGCGATGGGCGAATACTTCCGCGACAACGGCAAGCACGCCCTCATCGGCTACGACGACCTTTCCAAGCAGGCCGTCTCCTATCGCCAGATGTCGCTGCTGCTGCGCCGCCCGCCGGGCCGCGAAGCCTATCCGGGCGACGTCTTCTACCTGCATTCGCGTCTCCTCGAGCGCGCTGCAAAGCTCAACGACGAAATGGGCGCCGGCTCGCTGACGGCCCTGCCGGTCATCGAAACCCAGGGCAACGACGTTTCGGCGTTCATCCCGACCAACGTGATCTCGATCACCGACGGCCAGATCTTCCTTGAAACGGACCTGTTCTACCAGGGTATCCGCCCGGCCGTGAACGTCGGCCTGTCGGTTTCCCGCGTGGGCTCGTCGGCCCAGATCAAGGCGATGAAGCAGGTTGCCGGCTCGATCAAGGGCGAGCTTGCCCAGTACCGCGAAATGGCGGCCTTCGCCCAGTTCGGCTCGGACCTCGACGCCGCGACGCAGCGCCTCCTCAACCGCGGCGCACGCCTGACCGAACTTCTCAAGCAGCCGCAGTTCTCGCCGCTGAAGACGGAAGAGCAGGTCGTCGTGATCTTCGCCGGCGTCAACGGCTACCTCGACAAGCTGCCGGTTGCCGATGTCGGCAAGTTCGAGCAGGGCCTGCTCGGATACATGCGCACCGAAGGCAAGGCGATCCTCGATACGATCCGCACCGAAAAGGCGATCAGCGACGACACCAAGGGCAAGATCAAGGCTGCCCTCGACACCTTCGCCAAGACCTTCGGCTGAGGCCGGCGGTTCAAGCCCTGCGCGCCGGAGCGGCGCGCAGGCGCCCCGAAGTTTGGATTTGACGCATGATCCCTCCGGATCGTGCTACAGGACGGAAAACGGATGCCTTCACTTAAGGATCTGAAAAACCGGATCGCCTCCGTCAAGGCGACGCAGAAGATCACCAAGGCGATGAAGATGGTCGCCGCGGCGAAGCTTCGGCGCGCCCAGGAAGCGGCCGAGGCCGCCCGGCCCTATTCGCAGCGCATGAGCGCCGTTCTCGCCAACATCGCCCAGGCCGTCGGCCAGGACGATTCGGCGCCGCGCCTGATGACCGGCACGGGCAAGGACCAGGTTCACCTGCTCGTCGTCTGCACGGCCGAGCGCGGCCTTTGCGGCGGCTTCAACTCGCAGATCGCCCGCCTTGCGCGTGACCACACCCGCAAGCTGCTCGCCAGCGGCAAGACGGTCAAGATCATGTGCGTGGGCAAGAAGGGCTTCGATATCCTGCGGCGCGAATTCGCCTCGCTGATCATCGACCGCGTCGACCTGCGCGAAGTCAAGCGCATCGGCTTTTCGAATGCGGACCAGATCGGCCGCAAGGTCATCGGCCTCTTCGAAAAGGGCGAGTTCGACGTCTGCACGCTGTTCTATTCCGAGTTCAAGTCGGTCATCGCGCAGATCCCGACCGCGCTCCAGCTCGTTCCGGCTTCCGCTCCGGCGGCCGTTGCCGAGACGACCGGCGCCACGGCGATCTACGATTACGAGCCGGACGCCAGCGCGATCCTCGGCGACCTCATCCCGCGCAACATTTCGGTGCAGATCTTCCGGGCCCTGCTCGAGAACGTCGCCGGCGAAATGGGCGCCAAGATGAGCGCCATGGACAACGCGACCCGCAATGCCGGTGAGATGATCAACAAGCTGACGCTCAACTACAACCGTCAGCGCCAGGCTCAGATCACCAAGGAACTCATCGAAATCATCTCGGGCGCTGAAGCGCTCTAAGGACCAGGACAAAGAGGGTAAGAGACATGGCTAAGGCAGCTACCCCGAAGGAAACCGCAGCGGAAAAGAAGCCGGCTGCGCGCAAGCCGGCAGCGAAGACCGCTGCTGCAACCAAGGCGGCGGCTCCGGTCGCAGCCGGCGCGACGGGTCGCGTTACCCAGGTTATCGGCGCCGTCGTCGACGTCGCGTTCGAAGGCAACCTGCCGCTCATCCTGAACGCGCTGGAAACCGACAACAACGGCAACCGCCTGGTTCTCGAAGTCGCCCAGCACCTCGGTGAGAACACCGTCCGCACGATCGCCATGGACTCGACCGAAGGTCTCGTCCGCGGCCAGCCGGTCGTCGACACGGGCGCCCCGATCTCCGTTCCGGTCGGCGACGAAACGCTCGGCCGTATCATGAACGTCATCGGCGAGCCCGTCGACGAAGCCGGCCCGCTCGTCACCAAGGCCAAGCGTGCCATCCACCAGGACGCCCCGGCCTATGTCGAGCAGTCCACGGAAGCGCAGATCCTCGTCACCGGCATCAAGGTCGTCGACCTTCTCGCGCCTTACGCAAAGGGCGGCAAGATCGGCCTCTTCGGCGGCGCAGGCGTCGGCAAGACCGTTCTCATCATGGAACTGATCAACAACGTCGCCAAGGCGCACGGTGGTTACTCGGTGTTCGCGGGCGTCGGTGAACGCACCCGCGAAGGCAACGACCTTTACCACGAAATGATCGAATCGGGCGTGAACAAGCTCGGCGGCGGCGAAGGCTCCAAGGCTGCCCTCGTCTACGGCCAGATGAACGAACCGCCGGGTGCGCGCGCCCGCGTCGCCCTGACGGGCCTGACCGTCGCCGAAGACTTCCGCGACAAGGGCCAGGACGTTCTGTTCTTCGTCGACAACATCTTCCGCTTCACGCAGGCCGGCTCCGAAGTGTCCGCACTTCTCGGCCGTATCCCGTCGGCCGTGGGCTACCAGCCGACGCTGGCGACCGACATGGGCCAGATGCAGGAACGCATCACGACGACGACCAAGGGCTCGATCACCTCGGTCCAGGCCATCTACGTTCCCGCCGACGACTTGACGGACCCCGCGCCGGCAACTTCGTTCGCTCACCTCGACGCCACGACCGTTCTGTCGCGCTCGATCGCCGAAAAGGGCATCTACCCGGCCGTCGACCCGCTCGACTCGACCTCGCGCATGCTCGACCCGATGGTTGTCGGCGAAGAGCACTACGAAGTCGCCCGTAAGGTCCAGACGACGCTGCAGCGCTACAAGGCCCTGCAGGACATCATCGCCATCCTCGGCATGGACGAACTGTCGGAAGACGACAAGCTGGCCGTTGCCCGCGCCCGCAAGATCGAGCGCTTCCTGTCCCAGCCGTTCTTCGTTGCCGAAGTCTTCACCGGCTCGCCGGGCAAGCTCGTCGCCCTCGAAGACACGATCAAGGGCTTCAAGGGCCTCGTCAACGGTGAGTACGACCACCTTCCGGAAGCCGCCTTCTACATGGTCGGCTCCATGGAAGAAGCCGTCGAGAAGGCCAAGAAGCTGGCTGCCGAAGCCGCTTGATGAATTCCGGGCGCCCGATGAGGGCGCCCGTTCCTGCCGGACGACATCAGAAGAAGTGAATGGTCATGGCCGACAATTTCAACTTTGAACTCGTTTCCCCCGAGCGCCTGCTGGTTTCCGGCAGCGTCAGCGAGGTCGTCATTCCGGCGACCGAGGGCGAAATGACCGTCATGGCCAACCATGCGCCGACCATGACGACGATCAAGCCGGGCGTCGTCACCGTGAAGTTCGCGGACGGCAAGAAGGACCGTTATGTGGTCTTCGGCGGTTTCGCGGACATCGTCCCGACGGGCTGCACGCTGCTGGCCGAATCGGCGATCCATGTCGACGAATTCAACCGGGAAGAGATTGCCCGCCGCGTCGAGGCTGCCCGTACGGAACTCGCGGCGGTCACCTCCGACGAGCAGAAGTTCGGCATCGAGACCTATCTTGCGCAGCTGACGACCCTTCAGGGCGCGATCCTGCCGGCCTGACCGGAGCTTCCGGCCTCAGCGCACATCGAACCCGCCTCCGGCGGGTTTTTTGTTGCCGCGAAGGCATTCCTTTACCTTCAGCGCGGGGAAGTGGCCGGCGGGGCACGGCCGGCTGGCGGGATTTGCCGTTTCTTTACGAGGCGAATAGAAGGTAGTGCCAACCGCCCGCGCCGGGAAAGACCGGCGGCGCCAGCATCAGGACGAGGAATCGATGAGCAGCAGGATAGTCCCCGTAATCATGGCCGGCGGCAAGGGCACACGGCTCTGGCCGCTGTCGCGCGCGTCGGCTCCGAAGCAGTTCCTCGAATTCCTCGGCGAGACGACCCTGTTCCAGAACACGCTGGCGCGGGTATCGGACGGAGCGCTCTATGCGCCGCCGATCATCGTCACCAACAGCGATTTCCGCTTCCTCGTCGCCGAGCAGGCCCGCTCGGCGGGCATCGCCCTCGGTTCCATCCTGCTCGAGCCCGTCGCCCGCAACACGGCGCCCGCGCTGGCGGCGGCGGCAATCGTGGTCGCGCGCCTGCACGGCGAGGACGCCATCATGCAGGTGCTCGCATCCGACCACGAGATCGATGCCGACGCCGTCTATTTCGACTGCATCGCCAAGGCGGCCGCTGCCGCCCGGGCGGGCCGGCTGGTCACCTTCGGCATCACGCCGAAGGAGCCGGCGACCGGCTACGGCTATATCGAGATCGGTGAAGACCTCGGCAACGGCGCGAACGCGGTGCGCCGTTTCGTGGAGAAGCCGGATCGGGAACGGGCGGCCGAGATGCTGGCCAGGGGCGGCTATCTGTGGAACTCCGGCATGTTCATGCTGCCGGTCTCGCTCTTCCTGCGCGAGCTCCAGCAATATGCCCCCGAGGTGCTGGAGGCGGCGGGCGAGGCGGTGGCGAAGGCGCAGCACGACCTCGACTTCGAACGGCTCGACGAGGCGGCCTTCGCCCGCGCGCCGGATATCTCCGTCGACTATGCCATCTTCGAAAAGACGCCGATCGCCGCCGTCGTGCCCTCGCCGATCGCCTGGTCCGACCTCGGAAGCTGGGACTCCGTGTGGAAGACCGGCCGCCAGGACGAGGCCGGAAACGTGGCGGACGGCAGCACGACCGTGCTCGACACCCGCAATTCGCTCGTCATCTCCCGGGATATCCATGTCGCCGTGCAGGGGCTCGACAATGTCGCGGTCATCGCCAGCGAGGATGCCGTCTATGTCGGCCGGCTGGAGGACAGCCAGAGCGTCGGCAAGCTGGTCAAGCACCTCGCCTCCCTGCCGAAGACGGCCAGGCTGACGGAGACCCACCCGACGTCCTACCGGCCCTGGGGCGGCTATACCTCGGTGCTGAGCGGCGAGCGCTTCCAGGTCAAGCGCCTGTTCGTCACGCCCGGCAAGCGGCTCTCGCTGCAAAAGCACCATCACCGCTCGGAGCACTGGATCGTCGTGCGCGGCACGGCGGAGGTGACGATCGGCGACAGGACGATCCCGCTGCGCGAGAACGAATCCGTCTATATCCCGCAGGGCGAGGTGCATCGCCTCGCCAATCCCGGCAAGATCCTGCTGGAGCTGATCGAGGTGCAGACGGGTTCCTATCTCGGCGAGGACGACATCATCCGCATCGAGGACGAATTCGGGCGCGGCTGACGGCCGGGCCGCCGGTCAGGGATTGTCCGGCAGGGCAATCCAGCGGCTGCGGTCGAAATAGTCCGGCACGCCGGTGCCGCCGGTGCGCGTGCTGCGGTCCGGCGTCACGAGGAAATTGTAGCGCGGCGTCTCGCCGAATTCCTTCCTGAGCTGAAGGCGGTTTCCGAACCGGACGAGATCGAATTCCGTCAGCGTGCGGATATCGGCGAAGATTTCCGGGGCGTCCTCCCAGCGCACCTCCTCGAGGAACACCTGGATGGCGGTGACGGCGGCCCCGGTCACCGCCTGCCGCGTCGCCCCGTTCTCGATGTTGAGCTTGATGCGGAACGAGGTGATGCGCGTTTCGGCATTGCCCCGGATCGACAGGAAGATGGAGGAGGGCGGGTTCTCCCCGTCCGTCGCATCCGGAAATTCGCGGTAGGACTGGCATTCCCAGCTATCGGTGGCGAGCAGCCCGGCCTTCCAGCCGGAATTGGCAAAGCCGCTCTGCCGGAGCGCTTCGCAAAGCGCTTCCGGCGCCTTGCGGATCGTGCGCACGAAGCGGGCCCTGACGTGCTCGGCGGGGGCGATCAGGCGCGCGGAGACGAGGCCCTTCGGCCGCGGCAGGCGGTTTCCCTTCATCTCGTAGGAATGAAGCGTTCGCGCGCGGGAGCCCGCGTCGATCGGCGCGTAGCCGAGGCGGGCCAGCAGCAGGTTGAGGTTGCGGTAGTCGTTGGCAAGAAGCACGGTCGCGCCGATCGCGGCCATGAGCACGATGGCGAGAAATCCGAAGACGATCGGTCCGGATATGCTTTTCCTCTGCTCCCTCATGCCGAACCGCGCCGTTGTCCATGACGATGCGGCCGAGATTTCGGCCGGGGCCGGCGGGTCGGCCCGCCCGCTTCTGATAGGCCACAAGCGCCGGCATCGCAAGCGCTGCCCGCCCGTACGGCGTCGGGACACTTCGCCCCCTTGACATCCGCGGCGCGGAGGCCGACTTCACGGGGGACACGGACGCGAAGGAGACGAGCCATGAGCGAGGCAGCCCGCACGACGATCGACCAGGCGGAAGTCGACCGCTTTTCGGCGATGGCCGCCGAATGGTGGGACCCGACGGGCAAGTTCCGTCCGCTGCACAAGTTCAACCCGGTTCGCCTCGCCTATGTCCGCGATCTCGTTTCCGCCCAGTTCGGCCGCGATCCCAGGGCGCATCGTCCGCTCGAAGGCCTGCGCATCCTCGATATCGGCTGCGGCGGCGGGCTTCTCTCCGAGCCCATGGCGCGCATGGGGGCGGATGTGCTCGGCGCCGATGCGTCGGAAAAGAACATCGGCATCGCGAAAGCCCATGCGGCCGGCAGCGGCGTTCCGGTCGATTACCGCGCGGTGACGGCCGAGGCGCTGGCGGAGGCCGGCGAGACCTTCGACGTCGTGCTCAACATGGAAGTGGTCGAGCACGTTTCCGACGTCGATTTCTTCCTTTCCACCTGTGCCTCCATGGTGCGTCCCGGCGGCATGATGTTCGTCGCCACGATCAACCGGACGCTGAAGGCGGCGGCACTTGCCATCTTCGCGGCGGAGAACGTCCTGCGCTGGCTGCCGCGCGGCACGCATCAATACGAAAAGCTGGTGCGCCCGGAAGAGATCGAGAAGCCGCTGACGGCCGCGGGCCTCACCGTCACCGACCGCACGGGCGTGTTCTTCAACCCGCTCACGAACCAGTGGAACCTGTCGAAGGACATGGACGTCAACTACATGCTGGTGGCGCGCCGCGCGTCGGCCTGATCAGTTCGTGTCGTCGGGCAGGATGGGCAGGGGCGCCACCTCGACGCCCTCTTCCAGGAGGTCGCGCACTTCCTCGACCGAGGCCCTGCCGATCAGGCCGCGCTGCTCCGCCTCGCCGTAGTGGATCTTGCGCGCTTCCTCGGGGAAGCGCTCGCCGACATCCTCGGAATTGGCGCGGATGGTGGAGACGATTTCGCGGAGTTTTTCCATCATCTCCCGCTGGCCAGTCTGCACGGCCAGTTCCTGCCGGCGCTCTTTCTTGCGGGCGGTCGAGACGGAGGGCGCCATCAGGCGCTTGGAAATGTGGGTGGAGCCGCAGGTGGGACAGGAAACGAGCGCCATCGTCTGCTGGCGATCGAAATCGTCGGCCGAGCCGAACCAGCCTTCGAAGGCGTGTCCGTTGTCGCAGGAGAGTTCGTAGCGGATCAAGCAACGCCTCCTTTCGCGGGCGCGGCCGCGCCCTCCAGGGTGAAGGCGCGACCGTTGCGCAGGTTGGGAATCTTGTCGTGCGCAGCCTTCACGGCAGCGATATCCACCTCGGCGAGCACGACGGCTTCGCCCGTGCCGCCGGCGGCGGCGAGCACGCGGCCCCAGGGATCGACGATCATCGAATGGCCGAAGGTCTCGCGGCCGTCCTCATGCACGCCAGCCTGCGCGGCGGCGACGATATAGACGCCGTTCTCGATGGCGCGGGCCCGCAGCAGGATTTCCCAATGCGCTTCGCCCGTCTGGCGGGTAAAGGCTGCGGGAACGGAGATGATCTCGGCGCCGGCCTTCGCCTCGGCCTTGAAGAGTTCGGGGAAGCGCACGTCGTAGCAGATGGCGAAGCCGAGCTTGCCGAAGGGCAGGTCCGCCATGCGGGCGACGGCTCCGGGCGAGTAGACCGCGCTCTCGCGCCAGCTCTCGCCGTTGTCGAGGTCGACGTCGAACATATGGATCTTGTCGTAGGTACAGATGCACGCGCCGTCCGGCCCGAAGAGGAAGCCACGGTTGGCGACCTTCCCGTCGGCAAGCGCGATGGCGGTGGAGCCGACATGCAGATGGATGGAAAGCTCGGCGGCAAGCTGCGCGGCGGCGGCAACCACGAGGTCGTCGGCTTCCTGCCGCAGGATGGCGCGCAGGCCCGCGCGATCCCTCTGGAGGGCGCCGGTCATTTCCGGCGTCTGTACATAGACCGCGCCCTTCGCGGCCGCCTCGCGCACGAGGCGCCGCATCGTCTCCACGTTGCGGACGGGATCGGTCCCGGAACACATCTGGACGGCGGCGATCGTGGCGGTCATGGGCGGTCTCCTCAGGCGGCCAGCAGCGCGTCGAGTTCGCCGGCGCGCTCCAGCGCATGCAGGTCGTCGCAGCCGCCGATATGGCGCTCGCCGATGAAGATCTGCGGGAAGGTGCTGCGGCCGTTCGCGCGCTGGATCATCTCCTGGCGCACCTCCGGCGCATGGGTGGCGTCGTGTTCCTCGAAGGCGACGCCCTTCGTTTCCAGAAGTTTCTTCGCGGCGCTGCAATAGCCGCAGAACTGACGCGTATAGATGACGACGGGGGCCATGCGCTTCTGCTCCGAACCTTGAAAATCCACCCTTTCATATAGGTCCGGGAAGCGCCCTTGCAAAGGTCAAAACAGTGATGTCCGCCGCACCCGCGCGCTTCAGGGCACGGGCGACGGCGGCGACCGTGGCGCCCGTCGTGTAGACGTCGTCGACGAGCACGACGCGGCGGCCGTACAGCGCCTCGCGGCCTGCGGGCGTTATGGAGAAGGCGCCGCGCACGTTCTCCTCGCGGGCGCGCGGGCCGAGGCCGATCTGGCGGCGCGTGCGCCTGGTGCGGCGCACGGCGTCGATGAGCACCGGCCTGCCGGAGAGTGCGCCGAGCGTGCGGGAGAGCTCGGCGGACTGGTTGAACTTGCGCCAGAGGAGGCGCAGGCGATGCAGCGGCACCGGAACGATGAGGTCGGCCGCCTCGACCGCCCCGTCGCCTGCCCGCAGCATCCATCCTGCCATCATCGGCGCAAGGTCGGTGCGGTCGCGGTATTTCAACGCATGGACGAGGTTGCGGGCAAGGTCGTCGTAAAGCGCGACGGAGCGCAGGCGGTCGAAAGGCGGCGGATTGGCGATGGCGTCGGCGCTGAGGATGCCGGGGCCGAGATCGTGCGAGAAGGGCGTGCCCAGCACCTCGCAATAGGGCCGCTCGATGAAGGCGAGCGTCGACCAGCAGGCCGGGCAGAGGCCTGCTCCGCTGCCGAGAAGCACGCCGCAGCCGGAGCAGGCCGGCGGATAGACGAGGTCGAGGGCGGCGCCCGCAAGGCCGCGCAGCCGGCGGGCAAGGCCCTGCCGGAACGGGACTGTCGACAATGCCGCGGCCTCGATGTCGTCCATGCGGTTGACATTAGCGGCAGTTCGCGGCCAAAGCGAAGGAATTGCGAACGGGATTGCCGTGATGGAAACGCTCTTCGACCAAACCCTCATCGATACCAACCGGCTGCGTGCGCTGCGCGAGGGGCCGGCGGATTTCCTGCTCGACCTGGTGGCGCGCGAGCTTGCCGAGCGGCTCGGCGTCATCGAGCGCCATTTCGAGCGGGCCGTCGAGCTGCATGGCCATACGGGCGCGGCGGCGCGGGCGATCGCCGCGACCGGCAAGGTCGGTTCGATCGAGCGCGTGGAGAGCGACCCGCGCCTTGCCGACCCCGGCGAGACGGTCATCCTCTCGCCGCTGGAAACGGTGCCGCTCGAGCCGCAGTCGGTGAACCTCATCGTCTCGCCGCTGTCGCTGCATCTGACCAACGACACGCCGGGCGTCTTCGTGCAGATCCGCCGGGCTCTGAAGCCGGACGGGCTGTTCGTGGCGGCGATCCCCGGCAGCGGCACGCTGCAGGAACTGCGCGAGGTGCTTCTTGCAGCCGAGAGCGAGGCGACGGGCGGGGCGAGCCCGCGCGTCATTCCTTTCCCGGACGTGCGCGATATCGGCGGCCTCCTCCAGCGCGGCGGCTTCGCCCTGCCGGTGACGGACACGGAGACCTATACGGTGCGCTACGATTCGATCCTTCCGCTGATGAAGGACCTGAGGGCCATGGGCATGGCCAATCCGCTTTCCGGCCGCAGCCGCCGGCCGCTGACGCGGGGCGTGCTCCTGCGTGCGGCGGAGCTTTATGCGGAACGCTTCTCCGATCCGGACGGGCGCATCCGCGCGACCTTCTCGGTCATCTACGTTTCGGGCTGGGCGCCGCACGAAAGCCAGCAGAAGCCGCTGAAACCCGGCTCGGCGAAGATGCGCCTTGCCGATGCGCTGAAGCAGGCGGAGCGTAAATAGGCCTATTTCGGCGTGTCGATCCGGTTGCTGAGTTCGAAGAACGTGTTGTTCAGCGTGTCGCTGAAGGACGAGAGGCCGACGAGCATGCCGATGGAGATGAGCGCCGCCAGCAAGCCGTATTCCACCGCCGTGGCGCCGTTCCTGTCGGCGAGGAATGATTTCAGCAGCTTCGACCTCATCCGATCTCCCCGGCGCGGCGCGCCCCCATGCGTGTTCAGCAGCCGCCGGCCGTGCCCGTGCCGTTGACGATGCAGACGGCGCCCGGCATTTCCTGGAGGACGGAGCGGCGCACCGTATAGCGCTTGCCGGTTTCCTTCGGGATCGAGCCTGTCGAGATCATGTCGAATTCGTCCGGCACGTTCGCCATGATGCGCTTGTCGGACCTTGCGGAAAGGACCGGGGTTAGGACCAGCGCCAGGGCGATCACGGCCGTGCCGAAAAGGAGGGCGAGATTGAGCGCGCCGGTCCGGGTATCGCCGGCCGGCGTGAAATCCTTCTCCTGAACGGCTTTCCAGAAGTCTTCGTCACGCATCACAGGATCTCGCAGGCATTCAACGTTCAAAGCTAACTTTTGAACGAGGGTGCTAAACGTTTGCTTAACGGGGCCTGCAAAATTGTCGGGAAATCCCCGGCAAGGCGCTCAAAGCAGATCCATCAGGAAGGGAATGAGGGGGGCGTCGGCGGGCGGCATGGGATAATCGCGCAGCGCCTTCGGGCGAACCCACTTGACCGCCTGCCCCTCGCGGCCATGCGCGGTGCCCTCGAAGCGGCGGCACACATAGAGCGGCATGAGGAGGTGGAAGTCGTCGTAGGTGTGGCTGGCGAAGGTGAGCGGCGCAAGGCAAGGGATCTTCGTCGTGACGCCGAGCTCCTCGTCCAGTTCGCGGATCAGCGTTTCTTCCGGTGTCTCGCCGGGCTCCACCTTGCCGCCGGGAAATTCCCAAAGGCCGGCGAGCGTCTTGCCCTCGGGGCGCTGCGCGAGGAGGACGCGGCCGTCCGCATCGACGAGCGCGCAGGCGGCGACGAGAAGGATGCGGCGCTGTCTGGCAATGGTCTCGGTCATGCCGCGGCTGGCCCCCGGTAGCTGTATTCGTAGGCGTCGGCAAAGCCGGCGCGGCGGTAAAGGGCAAGGGCGGCGGCATTGTCCGCCTCCACCTGCACCCAGGCCTGGCGGGCGCCCTTGAGCCTTGCCCAGCGCAGGCTGGCGTGCAGGATCGCCGAGCCGAGGCCCCGGCCACGCCGCTCCTCCGCCACGCCGAGCTGGAGAATGCCGGCAAGGTCGTTGTCCTGCACGGCGATCGTCACGGCGGTCGGGCCGAAGCCGGGCTCCTCGAAGATGAAGAGGCCGGTTTCCGGCTTGATGGCGTTGATGATCTCGGTGAGGCCCGGCTTCAGGGCCGGGTCGTCGCCGGCCACGCGGATGCGGGCATCGACGAAGCGGCCGACATCGCGGCTCGGCAGGTGGTCGAGGCCCTCGTCGCGGGGAAGGGTGGCAAGGTCCACCGTCATGACGATGGTATGGCCGATCTCGGCCCAGCCCGCCTCGTCCATGTGGGCGACGAGTTCCGGCGCGGCGAGCGGTGTCTGGCGCACCAGCAACGGGCGGCCGTAGTCGGCAAAGCGCTTGGCCGCCTTCTGGAGGCGGATATCGATGTCGCGGATATCGGACGGATCGAGCGGATTGACGGAGTTCAGCCGGCGCGAGGGATGGCCGGCGGTCAGCCGGCAGAGCCAGCTTCCGTCATATTGCACGGTGGCCGCGGGCCAGGCGCGGAAGCCGACGGCTTCCAGCCGGCGGACTGTCGGGAGATCGCTCATCGTCGTTTTCTGTCCGGAAGGGGTCACGCTGTCCGGGCCTCTGTTTCTCTCGCAGGCGCTTTAGCTGCGGTAATCGCCGTTGATCTCGACATATTCCTTGGTGAGGTCGCAGGTCCACACCGTGGCACGGCCGTTGCCGAGGCCGATCTCGACGCGCACGGGTATATCCTGCCGCTTCATGACGGCGGAGGCCGCGTCCTCGGAATAGGCGGGATCGCGCTCGCCGTCGACGGCTACGCGCACGTCGCCGAACCAGATGGCAAGGCGGTCGCGGTCGGCCATCTCGCCGGACTTGCCGACGGCCATGACGACACGCCCCCAGTTGGCGTCCTCGCCGGCAACGGCGGTCTTGACCAGCGGCGAATTGGCGATCGAAAGGGCGATGCGCTTGGCGGCTTCGTCGCTTTCGGCGCCCTCGACGGTGACTTCTACCATTTTTCGCGCACCCTCGCCGTCGCGCACGACCTGGAGCGCGAGGTCGCGCAGCAGGTCGGTGAGGGCGGCGCGGAAGCCGTCGAGCGCGGCGTCGTCGGCCGTCACCGGCGCCTGGCCGTCGGCTGCGGCAGCGCCGGTCGCAAACAGCATCAGCGTGTCGGAGGTCGAGGTGTCGCTGTCGACGGTCACGGAATTGAAGGTCGGGCCGACGCCGGCCGACAGCAGCGATTGCAGCACGGGCGCGGGGATATCGGCGTCGGTGACGACGAAGGAGAGCATGGTCGCCATGTCGGGCGCGATCATGCCGGCGCCCTTGGCGATGCCGTTGATGGTGACGGTGACGCCGCCGAGGCTCGCCGTGCGGGTGGCGACCTTCGGATAGGTGTCCGTCGTCATGATGGCCTTGGCGGCCTCGAACCAGAAGTCTTCGGTGCCGGAGGCGGCAAGGTTGTCGAGCACGCCGGAGAATTTCGTGGCATCGAGCGGTTCGCCGATCACGCCGGTCGAGGCGAGGAAGACCTCGCCTTCGCTGCAGCCGACGGCCCTTGCGGCGGCCTCCGCCGTCATCTTCGTCGATTCGCGGCCCTTGCGGCCGGTGAAGGCGTTGGCATTGCCGGAATTGACCACCACGGCGCGGGCAACGCCGCCCGGAAGGTTCGCACGGCAGAAATCGACCGGTGCGGAGGGGCATCTGGAGCGTGTGAAGACGCCCGCGACCGCCGCAGGGCGGTCGAAGACCATCATCAGCACGTCCGTCCGGTTCCTGTACTTGATCCCCGCGGCGGCGGTCGCCATGCGCACGCCGCGCACCGGCGGCATGTCGGCATAGGTTTTCGGGGCGAGCGGAGAGATCGAGCCGGACATTCTTGCCTTCCTGCGTGAAAAAGAGGCCCGGCGAAAGCCGGGCCGTTGCCGTGTCTTACTGCTGGCCTTCGGTGGCCGGCGCTGCCTCGCCTTCGGCTTCCGGCTTGTTGACCGCGTCATAGGCGGTCTTCAGCGCGGCGTCCGTGATGTCGACGGGGGCCGCGGCCTTGGCCTTTTCCAGGAGGTCGAGATACTTGTCGCGCATGACGAGCTGGCGAACCTGGCCTTCGACCTGGTCGAGCGCCGGGGGCTGCTGCTTGCGCTTGTCCTCGACCTTGATGACATGGTAGCCGAACTGCGTCTTCACCGGGGTCTTGGTGTAGGCGCCCTTTTCCAGCGCGAAGGCGGCTGCTTCGAATTCCGGCACCATGCGGCCCTTGGCGAAGTAGCCGAGGTCGCCGCCTTCCGACTTGTTCGGGTCGGTCGACTTTTCCTTGGCGATTTCGACGAAGTCCTTGCCGGCGTCCAGCTCGGCGATGATCGCCTTGGCCTCGTCCTCGGTCTTGACGAGGATGTGGCGGGCACGGATCTCATCCTGCGGCTCGATGGCGGCGACTTCCTTGTCGTAGCGCGCCTTCACTTCTTCCGGGGTGACGGAATCGACGACGTGCTTCTTGAAATAGGCGTTATGCAGCTCGCGGTCCGTCAGGAAGGCGAGGCGCTGCTTGAAGTCGGCCGTGTCCTGCAGGCCTTCCTGGCTGGCGTCGGCGGCGAGCAGCTTGACGTCGATGATGGAGGAAAGGGCGGCGACGCGCTTCTGGTCGTCCGGCAGGTTGGCGAGCTGCGGGTCGAGGCCGGCCATCGCGAGCTTGAGTTCCGATTCGTGGATCTCGGATGCGCCGACCTTGGCGACGACCGGGTCGGCTGCCGCATCCTCCGCGCGGACGCTGCCGGCGGCGGCGGTGATTGCGATGAGGGCAACAGCCGCAAGCTTGCTATACTTCAACATATCGAAAAGACCTTTCACATCCTCGCCGGAATCGGGCCGATATCCGGTGCCGGACGGCTGAACACCACCAGAATGTGGCCGTTGTACAACCGTCTGAGCCGTTGACATCATTCGACCCCCCTCTTATCTGTCACGCAATCCCGCGTCCAGAACAGTTTCCGGGCGTTTCACGGCTTTGCGCGCAATTATCGTGCGACCTGTCACGCGCCGGGCGCCCACAAAGAAAGGACCATCCTGATGGTCAGCCTCGGCGGCATCGCCCGCAAGTTGTTCGGCTCTTCCAACGATCGCCGCGTCCGTTCCTTCAATTCCCGCGTCGACGCCATCAACGCGCTCGAACCCGAGATCAAGGCGCTCTCCGACGATGCCCTTCGCGCGAAAACCGCGGAATTCCGCGAGCAGCTCGCAAGCGGCAAGACGCTCGACGACATTCTCGTGCCGGCCTTCGCGGTCGCCCGCGAGGCGGCCTTCCGCGTCCTCGGCCTCCGGCCCTTCGACGTCCAGCTCGTCGGCGGCATGATCCTGCACGAGAAGGCCATCGCCGAGATGAAGACCGGCGAAGGCAAGACGCTCGTGGCAACGCTTCCCGTCTACCTCAACGCGCTTGCCGGCAAGGGCACGCATGTCGTGACGGTCAACGACTACCTCGCCACCCGCGACGCCGGGCTGATGGGCCGCGTCTACAGCTTCCTCGGCCTTTCGACCGGCATCATCGTGCACGGCCTCGACGACGAGCAGCGCCGCGCGGCCTACGCCTCGGACATCACCTACGCGACGAACAACGAACTCGGCTTCGATTACCTGCGCGACAACATGAAGTACGAGCGTGGCCAGATGGTCCAGCGCGGCCACTTCTTCGCCATCGTCGACGAAGTGGACTCGATCCTCGTCGACGAGGCGCGCACGCCGCTGATCATTTCCGGTCCGCTCGACGACCGCTCCGAACTTTACAACGCCATCGACACCTTCATTCCCATGCTGGACGAGGCGGACTACGAGATCGACGAGAAGCAGCGTTCGGCCAACTTCTCCGAAGTCGGCACGGAGAAGCTGGAGAACCTCCTGCGCGAGGCGGGCCTTCTCAAGGGCGAATCGCTCTACGACGTCGAGAACGTCGCCATCGTCCACCACATCAACAACGCTCTGAAGGCCCACAAGCTCTTCACCCGCGACAAGGACTACATCGTCCGCAACGACGAGATCGTCATCATCGACGAGTTCACCGGCCGCATGATGCCGGGCCGGCGCTATTCGGAAGGCCAGCACCAGGCGCTGGAGGCCAAGGAAAAGGTCACGATCCAGCCGGAAAACCAGACGCTGGCCTCGATCACCTTCCAGAACTATTTCCGCATGTACGAGAAGCTCGGCGGCATGACCGGCACGGCCTCGACGGAAGCGGAGGAATTCGGCAACATCTACGGCCTCGACGTGGTCGAAGTGCCGACCAACCTGCCGATCCAGCGCGTCGACGAGGACGACGAGGTCTACCGCACCGCGGACGAGAAGTACCAGGCCATCATCGAGGAGATCAAGGCGTCGCGGGAAAAGGGCCAGCCGGTCCTCGTCGGCACGACCTCCATCGAGAAGTCCGAGCATCTCGCCGAACTCCTCAAGAAGTCCGGCTTCAAGGACTTCCAGGTGCTGAACGCCCGCTACCACGAGCAGGAAGCCTATATCGTCGCGCAGGCCGGCGTGCCCGGCGCCGTCACCATCGCCACCAACATGGCCGGCCGCGGCACGGACATCCAGCTCGGCGGCAATATCGACATGCGCCTCGAGCGCGAGCTGGCCGACATGGAGCCGGGCCCGGAGCGCGACGCCAAACGCGAGGCCATCGTCGCCGAGGTGAAGGCGCTGAAGGAAAAGGCGCTTGCCGCCGGCGGCCTCTACGTGCTGGCCACCGAGCGCCATGAAAGCCGCCGCATCGACAACCAGCTGCGCGGCCGCTCCGGCCGCCAGGGCGACCCGGGCCGCTCGAAGTTCTTCCTGTCGCTGCAGGACGACCTGATGCGCATCTTCGGCTCCGACCGCATGGATTCCATGCTCCAGAAGCTCGGCCTCAAGGAAGGCGAGGCGATCGTCCATCCCTGGATCAACAAGGCGGTGGAACGCGCGCAGAAGAAGGTGGAAGCCCGCAACTTCGACATCCGCAAGAACCTCCTGAAGTACGACGACGTGCTCAACGACCAGCGCAAGGTCATCTTCGAGCAGCGCATCGAGCTGATGGACAGCGAGAACCTCACCGAGATCGTCGCCGACATGCGCAACGAAGTCGTCGAGAACCTCGTGCACATGCATATCCCGGAAAACGCCTATGCCGAACAGTGGGATGTCGCGGGCCTGAAGAAGGGCGTGCTCGAACAGCTCAACCTCGACCTGCCCGTCGACGCCTGGGCCGCCGAGGAAGGCATCGACGAGAAGGATATCCTGGAACGCCTGAGGAAGGCCGTCGACGCGGCCGCCGCCGACCGCGCCGAGCGCTTCGGCCCGGAAATCATGACCTATGTGGAACGCTCCGTCCTGCTCCAGACGCTGGACCACCTGTGGCGCGAGCATATCGTCAATCTCGACCACCTGCGTTCGGTCATCGGTTTCCGCGGCTATGCCCAGCGCGATCCGCTGCAGGAATACAAGGCCGAGGCCTTCGAGCTCTTCCAGGCGCTCCTGGCGAACCTGCGCCAGACCGTCACCGCGCAGCTGATGCGCGTGGAGCTGGTGCGCCAGGCCGCCGATGCGCCGGTCCCCGTGCCGCCGAGCATGGAAGGCCATCACATCGACGGGACGACCGGCGAGGACGATTTCAACGAGGGCGCGGGCCTGATGGCCGTTGCCGTCGAACCGGAGGACCGCGATCCGAACGACCCGTCGACCTGGGGCCGCGTGGCGCGCAACGAGCCTTGCCCCTGCGGCTCGGGCAAGAAATACAAGCATTGCCACGGGGCGTTCGAGCAGGCCTGACCAGCAAGGCCCGGGCTTTGCGGAATTTCGTTTCCGATCTGGATGCCGCCTTCGGGCGGCATTTTCTTTTGGGGCCGGGACAGCCCCGTCCAACCGTTTGTTAACCCTGATCTGACAAGACTCCTTGCGGTGAGTTTTGCGTAGCGTTCGGGTTTCTGTGTTGATAGCGGTCATTCAATCGGCGGAGAGGTTGCTGCCATCGGGCCTGCGCGGCAAGGCCGAGCCGCTGCTGCGGGCGCTTGCCGGCAAGGACCCGCACAGCCTTGCCCAGCGGATGGCGCTTGCCGCCTTCGCCATCCGCGTCGCGAGCGCGGCCATCGCCTTCCTGACGCAGATCGTCCTTGCCCGCGTGATGGGCGAATTCGAATACGGCGTCTTCGTCTTCGTCTGGGCGCTCATCGTCATCGTCGGCGACATGTCCTGCCTCGGCTTCCATACGACGGTGGTGCGCTTCCTGCCTGGCTATGCCGACCGCAGCGCCCATGCGGAGATCCGCGGCCTCACCTCAACCGCCCGCATCTTCGCCATGCTCTCCTCGACGGCGCTGGCGGCGGCGGGCCTCCTCTTCCTCCTTCTTTTCCGCGACCGGGTGACGGACTACTATCTCCTGCCGCTCTTCATCGGCCTCTTCTGCATGCCGATGATCGCGCTGGGCGACGTCCTGGAGAGCACGGCGCGCGCCCATAGCTGGGCGCTGGTGGCGCTGAGCCCCACCTACATCGTCCGCCCCCTTCTGATCCTCGTCTTCATGGTGCTGGCCGTCCGGTCCGGCGCGCCGCATACGGCGCAGACGGCGATGGTCGCCGCGCTCGCCGCCACCTATCTCACGACGATCGTGCAGTTCTTCAACATCCTCTACCGCCTCGGCCGGCGCTATGTCGCGGGTTCCCGCAAGGTGGAGTTCTCGCTCTGGATACAGGCGGCGCTGCCGATCTTCCTCATCGAGGGCATCGGCTTCCTCCTCACCAATTCCGACGTCATCGTCGTCGGCCTCTTCCTCGATCCGGAGAGCGTCGCCGTCTATTTCGCCGCGGCCAAGACGATGGCGCTGGTGCATTTCGTGTTCTTCTCGGTGAAGGCCGCGGCCGCGCCGCGCTTTTCCGCGCTCTTTGCCGCCGGCGACCGGGTGGCGCTCGCCCGCTTCGCCGGCGAGACGGTGCGCTGGAGCTTCTGGCCGTCGCTCGGCGTCGGGCTCTGCGTGCTGGCCGCCGGCCATGTCCTGCTCTCGCTGTTCGGCCCCGCCTTCACGGCCGGCTGGGAACTGATGTTCATCCTCTTTGCCGGCATTCTCGCCAAGGCGCTGGTCGGGCCGGGCGAGGTGCTCCTGACCATGTCCGGCGAGCAGCGGCTGTGCGTTCTCGTCTATGCCGTGGCGCTTGCCGCGAATATCGCCTTCAACGTCACGCTCATTCCGCTTTTCGGTATCGAGGGGGCGGCCACCGCCACGGCCGGCGCCATGGTCGTCGAGGCGCTGCTGCTGCACGTCGCCGTGCGCGTAAAGCTCTCGATCGTTCTCTTCGCCTTTGCCGATCCTGTGAAGGCGGGCCTCATCCACGGGACGGACCATCATGACCGATAGTCACGGCTTCGACCATGCCATCGCGGCAGGGCGCGCCCAGGCCATTCTTCCGCCGGCCGCGCCCGGCGCACAGCCGCCGGCGGACCAGCGCATCGCGATCGGCCGGCCGGGCCGCTCGCTCGCGCTCTATCCGGCGACGGCCGGTTACGACCTCCAGCAGGAGCTCGATTTCCTCTCCAACCGCGTGATGGAGGCGAACGTCTTCTTCACCGGTCGCTTCCTCGCGCCGGCCATGCCGCGGCTCGAGGACCGCACCGTGCGCCTTTCCGTCATCCGGGACGAGGGCGCCGGGCGCAGCCGCATTCGCTTCCTGATGCCGTTCTCCGTGGAAAAGCCGGGCTTTTCCATCGGCTCCAGCATCCTGCGTGCCTGGTCGAACCCGTTCGGCCCGCTCGGGACGCCGCTCGTCGACGCGGAGGACGCAGCCGAGACGCTGGACAACCTCCTCGAGGCGCTCGGGGGCGGCGGCACCAGCCTGCCCTCCATCCTCGTCCTGCCGGACCTGCGCCTCAACGGCCCGTTCGCCCAGTTGATGCGCGCCGTCGCCATCGGCCGCAACCTGCCCGTCACCGTCACCGACACCTATCGCCGGCCGATGCTGGAAAGCCTGCTCGACGGCCAGGCCTATCTCCAGCACGCCATATCGCCGGAGCATTTCCGCGAACTGCGCCGGCAATGGCGCAGGCTCGACCGGCTGGGCGAGCTGAACTACAGCGTCGCGCGCCAGCCTGCCGATATCCGCCTGCGCATGGAGGAGTTCCTGCTGCTGGAGGCGTCCGGCTGGAAGGGCAAGAGCCGCACGGCGATGATCAACGACCGCTACCGCGCAGCCTTCGCCCGGGAGGCGATCGCCAACCTCGCCGAGACCGACGGCGTGCGCATCCACACGCTCGACCTCGACGGCCGCGCCATCGCCTCGATGATCGTGTTCCTCGCGGGCGGCGAGGCCTATACGTGGAAGACGGCCTATGACGAGGACTTCGCGAAATACTCGCCGGGCAAGCTGCTCGTCGCGGAACTGACCGAATGGCATCTCGATGATGCCAATATCGTGCGCTCGGATTCCTGTGCGGTGCCGGACCATCCGGTGATGAGCCGGTTCTGGGAGGAACGCGAGGACATGGGCACGCTCGTCGTCGGCCTCCAGCAGAACCGCGACCGCGACGTGCGGCAGGTGGCCACCCAGCTTCACCTCTACCGCAACACCCGCAACGTCGCGCGCCTGCTGCGCGAAAAGATCAGGTCGCTGGCCAAGCGTTAGGCGGCGGCCGAGGATTCTTCCGCCGCGCGCTTGCGCAACAGGTGGCGGATGACCTTGCCTGAGGTCGTCAGCGGCAGGGAATCGACGAATTCCACCTCGCGCGGATATTCGTGCATGGAAAGGCGCGATTTCACCCATTCGCGGATATCGGCCGCAAGCGCCGCCGAGGGCGCATGGCCGGGCTGCAGCATCACATAGGCCTTGACGATCTCCGTGCGCACCGGATCGGGCTTTCCGACGGCGGCGGCGAGTTGCACTGCCGGATGGCCGGCAAGGCAGTCCTCGATCTCGCTCGGGCCGATGCGGTAGCCGGAGGAGGTGATGACGTCGTCGTCGCGGCCGAAGAAGGTGACGTAGCCGTCCGCGTCCATGCGGCCGAGGTCGCCCGTCGTCATCCAGTCGCCGATGAACTTGTCCGCCGTCGCCTTTTCGTTCTGCCAGTAGCCGAGGAACATCACCGGATCGGGGCGTTTCACTGCCACCTGGCCGACGGTGCCGTGCGGCAGCTCCCTGCCTTCTGCATCGATGATCGCCACCACATGGCCGGGGATCGCCTTGCCGATGGGCCCCGGCTGCGAGACGCCGAGCCTGCCGATGGAGCCGAGCACCATGTTGCATTCGGTCTGGCCGTAGAATTCGTTGATGGTGAGGCCGAGCGTGTCCTGCACCCATTCCCAGGTCTCGCGGCCGAGCGATTCGCCCGCCGAGGCGATGGTGCGCAGGTTCAGCCGGTATTTTTCACGCGGATCGGCGACGCTTTTCATGAGGCGCAGCGCGGTCGGCGGGATGAAGGCGTTGCGCACATCCATGTCCTGCATGATGCGGTAGGCCATGTCCGGGTCGAATTTCTGGCCCGGCGAGGAGACGACGGGCACGCCGAGCAGCAGGGCCGGCAGGAGCACGTTGAGAAGGCCGCCCGCCCAGGCCCAGTCGGAGGGCGTCCAGATGCGGTCGCCCGGCTGCGGCAGGAATTCGTGATGCATCTGGAAGCCTGGCACATGGCCGAGCAGCACCCGGTGGCCGTGCAGCGCGCCCTTCGGCGGGCCGGTCGTGCCGGAGGTGTAGATCATCATCGCCGGATCGTCCGGCCCGCTGTCGACGGCCGAGAAGGGGCCGGCGGGCCGCGCCAGCATCGCCTGGAAGGATTTCGCCTCCGGGTCGCCGGCGGGCTGGGTAGTGATCCGCAGGCCGAGGCCGGGCAGGTCCGGAAGGATCGTCCGCAGCCGCTCCAGGCCGAATCCGTTGGTGACGACGGCCCGGGCACCGGCGTTCTTCAGGCGGAAATGCAGCGCGTCGGCGCCGAAAAGCAGGGCAAGCGGCAGGGCGATGGCGCCGAGCTTGTAGATCGCGACATGGGCGATGACCGTCTCGAAGCCCTGCGGCAGCAGGATCGCGACCCGGTCGCCCCGCGCAATGCCTTCGGCGGCCAGTGCCGCGGCAAAGGCATCGGAGCGGGCGGCAAGCTCCCCATAGGTCATCCGGAGGGGGGAAGCATCCGGCAGGAAGTGCTCAAGGCACACACGGTCCGGCGCGCGCGCGGCCCAGGCATCGGAAACGGCGGTGCCTATATTGAAGCGCTCGGGGATCTGCCAGCGGAAGTCCCGGTAGAGCGCATCATAGGTGGATCTTTCGGCCAGCATTCCGCCTCACTCCATTTTGCTGCAATGCAACTAGCATTCTGGAGGAGAGGCGGCAATGGCGGCTTTTGCGCCGTCAGAGCCAGGAAAGCCGGTTGTCGACCTCGGTGACCTCCTTGACGGAGGCCGCGATCTCCGTCGCGCGGCCGGCTTCCTCGGCGGTGCCGACCTTGCCCGAAAGCACGATCCGCCGGCCTTCGCACGTCACGGCGATATCGGAGGCGTCGACGTCTCCGGCCAGCGACAACGCATCGGCGACCGCCGTTTCGAGCCAGGCCGGATGAGGCCCATCGAAATGCTCGGGCATCTCGCCCTTGAACGAACCTTCCTTGAAGACCATGAAGCGCTCCTTCGGCTGGATTGCGGGGAAAACGCAAAGCGGGCGGACATCTTCGCCGCGTGCAGGATAGACGGATTTGGAGATGGAAAACAGGTCCCGTAACGGTTGAGACCCAAGAGCGTGCACATCGCTCTCGGGTCCCCCTCACAACTGCGTCCGGGGGTGTCTGCAGCTGCACAGGAGGAATGCGGCTTCGCAAAATTTGTTCCAGCTAAAAAACGAATTCTGGAAGGAACGGCAATGCCTTCACGCGGCAGCCCGTCGGCGGAGCGGCGGCAGGCTGAATACGATGGGGTGGGAACGGCGTCGTGCGAACAGGGATGGTGCCCCATGCCGGAATCGAACCAGCACTCCTTTCGGAACTCGATTTTGAGTCGAGCGCGTCTACCAGTTCCGCCAATGGGGCACGGCACTTGTGAGCCATCGCCGTTTACACGAAGCGTCCGCGGGCGGCAACCGGCAAATCCGGCGAAGGGCGCGATCACTTATCCGTGCGGTGCATTTACAATGCGGCGGCACCTGCTAGAAATCGGCGCGCTTTCCGCCGGCCTATTTGCCGGCTTCACTGGACGATCCCGATGACCGTATCTCTTTCCCGCAAGGCATCCGCCGGCCTTCTTTCCCTCGGCATGGCGGCGACCGTCGGCGGCGCGCTCGCCTTCGAGCATATCGGCGGCTACATTCCCTGTGCGCTCTGCCTGTTGCAGCGCGATCCCTACTACTACGGCATCCCGGTCGCGGTGGCGGCGTTTCTCTCGGCACTCTTCGGCGGGCCCGTCTGGCTGACGCGGCTGCTGCTTGCCGTCGCGGGCATCATGATGCTCGTCGGGGCCGGCATGGGCGTCTATCATGCAGGCGTCGAATGGGGTTTCTGGGAAGGGCCCGCGACCTGCGCGACCACGGCGCAGGGCGTCACGCAGAATGCCGGGGACCTGCTCTCCGACCTCAATGCCAAGCACGGCCCCTCCTGCACGGAAGCCTCCTTCCGGCTCCTCGGCCTCTCGTTTGCCGGCTGGAACGTGATCGCGAGCCTCATCCTCGCCGCCATCGCCTTTTCGGGCGTGCGGTCCGCGAAAGCCTGAGATGCCGTAGCGCATGAGGTGACTGTCGCCGCAGGGCCGTCCGGGCCCTTGCGGGGCAGGTTTCACGGCTGCAGTTCGACGTCCCAGTAGAGATAGTCCATCCAGCTTTCATGCAGATAGTTGGGTGGAAACAGTCGCCCGTTGTTGTGCAGATCCTGAACCGTCGGCTGGTAGGGCTTCTGATGCGGGTGCATGCCCGCCTGTCTAGGCAGCTTGCTGCCCTTTCTCAAATTGCAAGGCGAGCAGGCGGCAACCACGTTCTCCCAGGTCGTCTCGCCGCCATGGGCACGCGGGATGACATGGTCGAAGGTCAGGTCGTGCGCCGACCCGCAGTACTGGCATTCGAACTTGTCGCGCAGGAACACGTTGAACCGGGTGAAGGCCGGGTAGCGGGAGGGCTGCACGTATGTCTTCAGGCACACGACGCTCGGCAGGCGCATCGTGAAGCTGGGCGAGGAAACCGAATGGTCGTATTCGGCGATGATGTTGACGCGGTCGAGAAACACGGCCTTGATCGCGTCCTGCCAGGACCAGAGCGACAAGGGATAATAACTCAGCGGCCTGTAGTCAGCGTTCAGTACAAGGGCTGGCAGGGCCTGTGGTGAAACAGAAATCGTCAAGGGCTTCTCCTGATCGATTCGGCATCTGCCCTTCTATATTAGGCCCGTTGTTACAGCATTGTGAAGCGGGAAGGAAAAGCGAAAACAAGGTATTTCGCCGGCTTCAGCCCTCCAGCACCGGGGCGACCTCGCGCCGCATCTCCCGCGCGTAATAGGCCCAGAACAGCCGCGCCGAGACGCCGCGCCACGGCGACCAGGCGGCGGCGATCCGGTCGAGTTCCTGCGGGGCCGGCCGCACCGCAAGGCCGAGTGCATGGGCGACGGCGTTCTGCAGCGCGATATCGCCGGAGGGGAAGATATCGGGGTGCCCGCCGCAGAAGAGGAGATAGACGTCCGCGGTCCACCGGCCGATGCCCTTGATCGCCGTCAGCGCATGGGTCGCGGCCGTGGCCTCCATGCGGCAGACGGCGTCGAGGTCGAGGTCGCCGCGGTCGACCGCCTCGGCGGCGCGGCGCAGGGTCTCGGCCTTGGCGCGCGAAAGGCCGGCGGCGCGGCAGTCCCCGTCGGATAGCGCGAGGATGTGGTGGGGCGTGATGTCGCCCGCCGCGTCCTCCAGCCGGCGCCAGATGGCATCGGCGCTCGCCCGCGAGACCATCTGCGCGACGATGATGCCGGCCAGGCCGCGATAGCCCGGCGGAAGCCGGCGCAGCGGCACGGGGCCGGCCTTGTCGATGACGGTGAAGAGGCGCGCGTCGATGAGCGCGAGGTCGACGAGACCCGCGGCCACATCCGCATCCGTTCTGATCATGTGCAGTTGCATGGTTTCAAGCGGCCCCGGCGCCTTTCACGATAGTGACGCGACACGCCTCTTCATGCCAGAAGACCTCATGCAACCCGCTTTGTCAAAGAATCGTGTCTTCCGTTTCGCGCCGAGCCCGAATGGCCTCCTGCATCTCGGCCACGCGCTTTCGGCGATGCTCAACCACGATCTTGCCGCCGATTGCGGCGGGCGGTTCCTGCTGCGCATCGAGGATATCGACCCGGCCCGCTCGCGGCCGGAATTCGAGGCGGCGATCGACCGGGACCTCGCCTGGCTCGGCCTTTCCTGGGAAACCCCGGTGCGCCGGCAGTCGGAGCATCTCGCCTTCTACGGCGAGGCGCTGGAGCGGCTGAAGGCGATGGGCGTCCTCTATCCGGGCTTCCTCAGCCGCGGCGAGGTGAAGGCGCGAGTGGAGGCGCACGAGAAGGCGGGTGGCGCCTGGCCGCGCGATCCGGACGGCGCGCCGCTCTATCCGGTGGAGGAGCGGTCTCTCGACCGGGACGAAGCGCTCGCGCGGATCGCCGCCGGACACCAGCATGCCTGGCGGCTCGACATGGACAAGGCCCGGGCGCTTGCACCGGCGGCGCTCGACTGGCGGGAGGCGGGCGAGGGGCCGGATGGCGAGACGGGGACGGTGATGGCACGGCCGGAGCGCTGGGGCGACGTCATCCTCTCGCGGCCCGATGCGCCGGCAAGTTACCATCTCGCCGTGGTGCTCGACGATGCGGCGCAAGGCGTCACCGATGTGGTGCGCGGGCAGGACCTCTTCCATGCGACGGCGGTGCACCGGCTGCTGCAGAGCCTCCTCGGCCTGCCGTCGCCGCGCTACCGCCACCACGGGCTGGTGCCGGGGCCGGACGGAAAGAAGCTCTCCAAGAGCAACCGGGACACGGGGATTGCCGCCTATCGCGAGAAGGGTTTCTCACCTTCCGACATTCGCGCCCTGCTCGCGGGCTATGGCCTCGTCCTCCATTGACGGTTCTTCCGCCTCGCCCGCGCGCTGCCGGCGCACGCCGCGGATGCGGTCGAGGATCAGGTGCTTCACGCGGTATTTCAGGAGCGCCGCATTGATCTCCGCGCCCATGATGAAGATCGCGCCGATCATGTAGAGGAAGACGAGCGCGATCATAATCGAGGCGAGGCCCGCATAGGTCGAGACGTAATTGGCGAAGGTCGAAAGATAGGATGCGAAGGCATAGGCGCCGAGCGCCCAGAAGATGAGCGTCAGGAGGATGCCCGGCAGGACGTCGGCGATGCGGCGCCGGCCGGCGGGAAGCCACAGATGGGCGATCAGCAGGCCGATGAGCAGCACGACCACGGTGCCGACGAGACCCCAGCTCTCCACCCAGGAATAGACATAGGAAAGCCAGGGCAGCCAGTCGCCGGTGGCGCGCACGGCGAGCGGAGCGGCGACGAGCACGATGGAGATGACGGCGAGCGCCAGCACGCCCGCGACGACGAAGCCGAGGCTGGCAAGGCGCGTCATGTACCAGTAGCGCGTCTCGGCGACCCGATAGGCGCGGTTGAGCGAGATGCGCAGCGCCTCCACCCCGTTCGAGGCGAAATAGGCGGCGGCGAGCACGGAGACCGTGAGCAGCCCGCCGCGCGGGATCGTCAGCACGGCGACGACCTCGCGGGAGATCGGCGCGGCGATCGATTCCGGCCAGGTATCGAAGATGAGGTGCACGGCGGTCTCGGCGAACTGGTCGGCGCCGAGGAAGGAGCCGAGCGCGGTGCCGAAGATCAGGAAGGGGAAGACCGCCAGCAGCGTCGACAGCGCGACATGGCTCGCCATCGCCCAGCCGTCGTCCTCGGAAAAATGCCAGATCGCATCGAAGGCGACCTTGTAGGCACAGCGGATGGCGGTGGGTATCGGCAATTGTCCATTCCCTTGCGGCCGCGGCCGGCCGTCTCTCTCATTGTCTGCTCGTGGGGAATATGGGAAACGGAAGCGGATTTGTACAGGAAACCGCCATGTCTTCTCCAAGCATCCCCCTGCCGGCCATCATCGTCACCGGCTGCTCCTCCGGCATCGGCGCCCATTGCGCCCGGGCGCTGAAGGCGGACGGCTGGCGCGTCTTCGCCACGGTGCGGCGGGAGGAGGACCGGGCGGGGCTCGAAGCCGACGGCATCGAGACGCTGCTGATGGACTATACGAAACCGGAGACCATCGCCGCCCTCGTCGAGACCGTACTGGTGCGCACCGGCGGGCGGCTCGACGCGCTCTTCAACAACGGCGCCTACGGGCAGGCGGGGGCCGTCGAGGACCTGCCGGTCGAGGCGCTGCGCGAGCAGTTCGAAACCAATGTCTTCGGCTGGCACGACCTGACGCGCCGCGTCATCCCGGTCATGCGCCGGCAGGGGCACGGGCGCATCGTGCAGTGCTCGTCGATCCTCGGCATCGTGCCCTATCGCTGGCGCGGGGCCTACAATGCCTCGAAATTCGCGCTGGAGGGGCTTTCGCTGACGCTTCGCATGGAGCTTGCCGGCTCGGGCATCCATGTCAGCCTCATCGAGCCGGGGCCGATCGCCTCGCGCTTCACCGCCAATGCGCTGACCCATATCGAGCGGGTCATCGATCTGGAGAATTCCGTGCACGCCGAAGAATACCGGCGGCAGCTGAGGCGCCTTCGCGGCGAATCGAAGCCGGCGCGCGGCAAGCTCGGGCCGGAGGCCGTCTATGCGGTGCTGCGCCACGCGCTGACGGCAAAGAGCCCGCGGCCGCATTATGTGGTGACGACGCCGGCCAGGCAGGGGGCGCTGCTGAAGAAGCTGCTGCCGGCGGCGCTTTTCTACCGCATCATCGGCCGGCTCGGCTGACGCGGCGCGTCGTCGCAGGTATCGAGCCCGTAAAATGCGTGCACTTTGCGTGGAATGCCCTATTTGATGAGGGCTGACAGAAATCAAACCGGATCGCTGGCATGTCTTCCTTCCTCACCTATCTGACGCTCACCGTCATGGCCCTCGTCGCCCTCGTGCTCGTGCGCGGCCTCTTCAACATGCTGAAGGGCGGCAGCGGCAACACGTCGAACAAGCTGATGCAGATGCGCGTACTGCTGCAGGCGATCGCCATCGCGCTCATCATGCTGACGCTGTGGATCACGGGTGGGGGACGCTGACATGGTCAAGCTCAACAAGATCTACACCCGCACGGGCGACAACGGCACGACGGGCCTTGCCGCCGGTCCCCGTCGCAAGAAGCACGACCTGCGCGTCGAATCCTACGGCGCCGTCGACGAGGCGAATTCCGCCATCGGCATCGCGCGCCAGCATCTTGCCGAATATCCGGCGCTCGACCGCATGCTGATGCGCATCCAGAACGACCTCTTCGACCTCGGCGCGGACCTTGCGACGCCCGAGACCGGCAAGACGCTCGACTACGAGCCGCTGCGCATCGTGAAAGCGCAGGTCGACCGGCTGGAGCGGGAGATCGACGGGCTCAATGCCGACCTGGAGCCGCTGCGCTCCTTCGTGCTGCCGGGCGGAACGCCGGCGGCGGCGGCGCTGCATGTGGCGCGCACGGTCGCGCGCCGGGCCGAGCGGCGGATCGTCGCCCTGCAGGACAGCGAGGGCGAGACGGTGTCGGCGGAGGCCGTCGCCTATATCAATCGGCTCTCCGACTTTCTCTTCGTCGCTGCGCGCTGGGTGAACGACCATGGCCGTACGGACATATTGTGGGTGCCGGGGCAGAACAGGTAAGCTCCCCGGAAACGGCCGGAAAGGGAATCCATGTTCATACCGCTGCATGACGCGAATTCCCTGAAATACATCAAGGCGCAATATGTCACGATCGGCCTGATCGCGGTCAATGTCGCGGTCTGGCTGGTGACGGGGCTCGCCTCCACGCAGGAGTTTTCCGACGCGGCGGTGGTCGGCCTCGGCTATATTCCCGCGGTGGTCTTCGATTTCGCCGATCTCCAGCAGGACCTCGTGCTGGTGCCGGCGGATGCGACCTTCATCACCTATGCCTTCCTTCATCTCGATTTCCTGCACCTCGCCTCGAACATGCTGTTTCTCTGGGTGTTCGGCGACAATGTCGAGGATGCGCTCGGGCACTTCCGCTTCCTCCTCTTCTATCTCCTCTGCGCGGCGGCGGGTGCGCTGGTGCACGGCCTCGTGCAGCCGGCGTCGGAGGCGCCGCTGATCGGCGCATCGGGCGCGGTTTCGGGCGTGGTGGCCGCCTATTTCCTGCTGCATCCGAAGGTGCGCGTCTGGGTGCTGGTGTTCTTCCGCATTCCCCTGCCGCTGCCTGCGGTCATTCCGCTCGCCTTCTGGATCGCCCAGCAATTCTTCATGCTGGCGGTCGACCGGGACGGCGGCGTTTCCTGGGGCGCCCATGTCGGGGGCATCCTTGCCGGCGCGCTCCTCGTCCTCGTCCTGCGCCGCAAGGGCGTGCCGCTCTTCGACCGGACCATCGTGACGCCGAAGGCCGTTCGGCATGTCGGGGCGCCGGCGATTCCCGCCGAGGCGGCGCCGTCCCGTTCTTCCGTGCCGCCGACCCATTGGGGGCGGTGAGGGTGTTTTTCATGGAAATTGACGTGGACGTAAAAGTAATATATAGGTCGCCCGTTTTCACGGGAGGAGGCCCCGCGGTGCATTGTAATTGGGGAAAAAACGCGTATCGATGTCGCCAACCGGCAATCGAGGCGTCCCTGAAAGGCGCATTTTCCCTCGCGGGCATTTGAAGGAAGGAAGCCATGAAGATCTTGGTCCCTGTCAAGCGAGTTGTTGACTACAACGTAAAGATCCGTGTGAAGTCGGACGGCTCTGGTGTGGAGCTTTCGAACGTCAAGATGTCGATGAACCCGTTCGACGAGATATCGGTTGAAGAGGCGCTTCGGCTGAAGGAAGCGGGCAAGGCTGAGGAAGTGGTGGTGGTGTCGATCGGCCCTGCCAAGGCCGAGGAGACGCTGCGCACGGCGCTCGCCATGGGCGCGGACCGGGCGGTGCTGGTGGAGACGGACGACGCCGTCGAGCCGCTGGCGGTCGCCAAGATCCTCAAGGGCGTGGCAGAGGCCGAACAGCCGGGCCTCGTCATCGTCGGCAAGCAGGCGATCGACGACGATTCGAACCAGACCGGCCAGATGCTCTCGGCGCTCCTCGGCTGGGCGCAGGCCACCTTCGCCTCCAAGGTCGAGATCGGCGAGGGCAAGGCGACCGTGACGCGCGAAGTGGACGGGGGCCTGCAGACCATCGAGGTGAAGCTTCCGGCGGTGGTGACGACCGACCTTCGCCTCAACGAGCCGCGCTATGCCTCGCTGCCGAACATCATGAAGGCGAAGAAGAAGCCGCTCGACAAGAAGACGCCCGGTGACTTCGGCGTCGACACCGCCCCGCGCCTGAAGGTGCTGAAGACGGAAGAGCCGTCGGGCCGCAAGGCGGGCGTGAAGGTCAAGTCGGTCGCCGAGCTGGTCGAAAAGCTCAAGACCGAAGCCGGCGTGCTCTGAGAACGGAAAGGGAGAACATCACATGGCCATTCTTCTTCTGGCAGACCACGACAACGCACACCTTTCCGACCAGACGGCCAAGGCGCTGACGGCGGCCGCCAAGATCGGCTCCGACGTGCATGTGCTCGTCGCCGGCGCGGGTGCGAAGGCCGCGGCCGAACAGGCGGCGAAGCTGTCGGGCGTTTCGAAGGTGCTCGTCGCCGAGGACGCCAGCCTTGCCAACAACCTCGCCGAACCGCTGGCGGCCCTCATCGTGTCGCTGGCCGGCAGCTACGACGCCATCGTCTCGGCCGCGACCTCGGTGGGCAAGAACGTCCTGCCGCGCGTCGCCGCGCTGCTCGACGTGGCGCAGGTCTCGGAGATCGTCGAGGTCGTCTCGGCCGACACGTTCAAGCGTCCGATCTATGCGGGCAATGCGATCCAGACGGTTCAGTCCACCGACGCCAAGAAGGTGATCACCGTGCGTACGGCGTCCTTCGCCGCGGCACCGGAAGGCGGCAACGCTTCCATCGAGACCGTCGCGGCTGCCGCGAACCCGGGCCTTTCCAGCCATGTCGGGGACGCGCTGTCGTCGTCGGACCGTCCGGAGCTGACGTCCGCGAAGATCATCATCTCGGGCGGCCGTGCGCTGGGCTCGTCGGAGAAGTTCCAGGAGGTGATTCTTCCGGTCGCCGACAAGCTCGGTGCGGCGGTCGGTGCAAGCCGTGCTGCCGTGGACGCGGGCTATGCGCCGAACGACTGGCAGGTGGGCCAGACGGGCAAGGTGGTCGCCCCGCAGCTCTACATCGCCTGCGGCATCTCGGGCGCCATCCAGCACCTTGCCGGGATGAAGGATTCGAAGGTCATCGTCGCCATCAACAAGGACGAGGAGGCCCCCATCTTCCAGGTCGCAGACTACGGCCTCGTTGCTGACCTCTTCCAGGCCCTGCCCGAGCTCGAAAAGGCGCTTTGAGCCGGTTCCGCCTCATTCTGCGCGGCGATGTTTTCGCTGGAAAAATGCGCCGCGTGCCTTTATCACTTCACCGGGCCGGCTCGACCGGCCCGGTGTTTTTTTGCCTGCATCGCGGGCGCAGGCTGAGATGACGGGGCGATGGGCGCTATGATCAAGAACGTCGGTATTGTGGGTGCAGGCCAGATGGGATGCGGCATCGCGCATGTCGCGGCCCTTGCCGGATACAAGGTCCATATCTACGACCTCTCCCCCGAGCGCATCGAGACCGGCCTTGCCACGATCAACGGCAACCTTGCCCGGCAGGTTTCCTCCGGCAAGATGAGCGACGAGGACCGCAAGAAGGCGCTGGCGCTGATCAAGGGCTCGGCCGACATCAACGACCTGTCCGACGCAGACCTCGTCATCGAGGCGGCGACCGAGGACGAGACCGTCAAGCGCAAGATCTACGGCCAGGTCTGCTCGGTGCTGAAGCCCGAGGCGATCCTCGCAACCAACACGTCCTCGCTTTCCATCACCCGCCTCGCCTCGGCCACCGACCGGCCGGAGCGCTTCATGGGCATCCATTTCATGAACCCGGTGCCGGTCATGAAGCTGGTCGAGCTGGTGCGCGGCATCGCCACGGAGGAGAAGACCTTCTCCGCGGCCAAGGAATTCGTCGCCAAGCTCGACAAGACGATCACCGTCGCCGAGGATTTCCCGGCCTTCATCGTCAACCGCATCCTGCTGCCGATGATCAACGAGGCGATCTACACGCTTTACGAGGGCGTCGGCTCGGTGGAAGCCATCGACACGGCCATGAAGCTCGGCGCGAACCATCCGATGGGCCCGCTTCAGCTCGCCGATTTCATCGGCCTCGATACCTGCCTGTCGATCATGCAGGTGCTGCACGACGGGCTCGCCGATTCCAAGTACCGCCCGTGCCCGCTTCTGGTGAAATATGTCGAGGCCGGCTGGCTCGGCCGCAAGTCCGGCCGCGGCTTCTACGACTACCGCGGCGAGGTTCCCGTTCCGACCCGCTGAACGGCGACGGATTCCCCCGGGGCTTCCTTTCGCGGAAAAATGTTTCGCCTGCCGCAAGCGCGACGGCAGGCCATGCCTCGGATCGCCCTCCGCCCGCCGCTATTGTCTGCCCCGACTTCTCTCGCATTGGGGCTTTCCATGAAACGTTTTCTCCTTCTCGGCGCGGCTCTCGTCAGCCTTGCCGCTCCGCTCTCCGCGCATGCCGCAGACAAACTGCTGAACGCTTCCTACGACGTGGCGCGCGAGGTCTTCGCCGCCGAGAACGAGGCCTTCATCAAGGAGCATCCCGGCGTCACCGTCGACCAGTCGCATGCCGGCACGTCCAAGCAGGCGCGCGCCATCGTCGAGGGCCTCGAGGCCGACGTCGTGACCTTCAACCAGGTGACCGACATCGATTTCCTCGTGAAGAACGGCTTCGTGGCCGAGGACTGGCAGAAGCAGTTCCCGAACAATGCCTCGCCCTTCTATTCCTTCCCGTCCTTCCTCGTGCGCGCCGGCAATCCGAAGAACATCAAGGACTGGTCCGACCTTGCCCGTGACGACGTGAAGGTCATCTTCCCGAACCCCAAGACCTCGGGCAATGCGCGCTACACCTATCTCGCCGCGACAGCCTATGCCAAGGAAGCCTTCAACAACGACGAGGCCAAGGTCGAGGAGTTCGTCACCAAGATCTTCGACAACGTGCCGGTCTTCGACACGGGCGGCCGCGCGGCGACCACCACCTTCGTCGAGCGCGAGATCGGCGACGTGATCATCACCTTCGAGGCGGAGACCAAGTCGATCGCCAAGCAGTATGGCGAAGACAAGTTCGAGGTCGTCACGCCCTCCATGTCGCTGCTCGCCGAGTTCCCGGTCGCCGTCGTCGACAAGGTCGCCGATGCCCATGAGAGCCGCGACCTCGCAAAGACCTATCTCGACTTCCTCTATTCGCCGGAGGGCCAGAAGATCGCCGCCGAGTTCGGCCACCGCGTCCATGACGAAAAGGTCGTCGACGCGTTCAAGGACCAGTTCGCGTCCATCCGCCTCGTCAATGTCGACGACGTCTTCGGCGGCTGGGACAAGGTTTCCAAGGAGCATTTCGCCGAGGGCGGCATCCTCGACAAGATCTACGGCAGCCGTTGACCCGTCGACCCGCGTTTCCGGCAACCGGCGGGCCTGCCCGCCGGTTGCCGCGTGAGTATTCCCCACGGTTCCCGGCGAACCGTCCAGAGAAGGAAAGCGCCTCTTGAGACGGCGTGTACTGCCCGGATTGCCGCTCGCGCTCGGCATCACCCTCGTCTATGTGGCCATCATCGTGGTGCTGCCGCTGGCCGCGCTCGTCTTCAAGGCGGCAAGCCTCGGGCCGGAGGACTACTGGCGCATCGTCTCCTCCGAACGGGCCGTTGCCAGCTACCGCGTCACGGTGCTCTGCGCGCTGGCCGCGACGGCGTTCAATCTCGTCTTCGGCCTGTCGCTCGCCTGGGTGCTGGTGCGCTACCGCTTTCCGGGCCGCCGCCTCGTCGACGCACTCGTCGACCTGCCCTTCGCGCTGCCGACGGCCGTTGCCGGCATCGCGCTGACCACGCTCTTTGCCGCCAACGGCTGGTTCGGCGGGCCGCTGTCGCATCTCGGCATCAAGGTCGCCTATACGCCGCTCGGCATCATCGTCGCCATGAGCTTCACCAGCATTCCCTTCATCGTGCGCACCGTGCAGCCGGTGCTGGAGGAGCTGGACCCGGCGCTGGAGGAGGCGGGCCAGACGCTCGGCGCCAGCGACCTTTCCATCTTCGCTTCCGTCATCCTGCCGCTTCTGGCGCCCGCGCTCCTTGCCGGCGTTTCGCTTTCCTTCGCCCGCAGCCTCGGCGAGTTCGGCGCCATCATCTTCATCGCGGGCAACCAGCCGTTCTCGACGGAGATCACCGCGCTGCTCGCCTTCATCCGGCTGGAGGAATACGATTACCCGGCCTCGGCCGCCATCGCCTCCGTCATGCTGCTGACGGCCTTCGTCATGCTGGCGCTCACCAATCTCATGCAGGCGCGGGCCCTGCGCTATACCGTGAGGGGCTGACCCATGGCGCATCATGGAAAGGGCATGCCGCCGCGCGTCGGCGACAATCCGGTCTTCCGCCGCATCCTGCTGACGGTCGTGCTCGTGCTGGTCGGCCTGATGATCGTGGCGCCGCTCGTCGTCATCGCCGTCGAGGCCTTCTCGCGCGGCCTGGCCTATTTCGCCAAGTCGATCGCCGATCCCGACACGCGCCACGCCATCCTGCTGACGGTGGTGACCGCGCTTCTCGCCGTGCCGTTCAACACCGCCTTCGGCGTGGCGGCCGCCTGGGCCATCACCAAGCACGATTTTCCCGGCAAGCGGCTGCTCACCGTCGTCATCGAGATTCCCTTCTCCGTCTCGCCGATCGTCGCGGGCGTCTCCTATCTCTTCGTCTATGGCCTTCAGGGCCTCTTCGGCCATGCCTTGCAGGCGGCGGACATCAAGATCCTCTTCGCGCTGCCGGGCATCGTGCTCGCCAGCATGTTCGTCACGGCCCCCTTCGTCGCGCGCGAGCTGATCCCGCTCATGCAGGCGCAGGGCCGCGACCTCGAGGAAGCGGCGACATCGCTCGGGGCGAGCGGCTGGCGCACCTTCTTCTCCGTCACCCTGCCGAACATCAAATGGGCGCTGCTCTACGGCGTGGTGCTGTGCAACTCGCGCGTGATGGGCGAGTTCGGCGCCGTCTCGGTGGTCTCGGGCAACATCCGCGGCCAGACCAACACGCTGCCGCTCCACATCGAGCTTCTCTACCACGATTATAACGCGGCCGGCGCTTTCGCCGCCGCATCCATTCTCGCCGGCCTTGCCATCGTCACGCTCCTTGCCAAGGTGGCATTGGAGCGGCAGGGGGCCGGACGCGTCCAGCGCCCCTCGGCGCTTGCGGGCGACAGCATTGTTCCGGAGGTCAAGCCGTGAAGATCCGCCTTACCAACGTGGTCAAGGAGTTCCAGACCTTTCGCGCCGTCCACGGCGTCTCGCTGGATATCGAGAGCGGCGAGCTCGTCGCGCTGCTCGGGCCTTCCGGCTCCGGCAAGACGACCATCCTGCGCATGGTCGCCGGCCTCGAATATGCCGATGACGGGGCGATCTATTTCGGCGAGGAGAACGCCACCGACATCCCCGTGCGCGAGCGCGGCGTCGGCTTCGTCTTCCAGCACTATGCGCTCTTCCCGCACATGACCGTGGGCGAGAACATCGCCTTCGGCATGAAGGTCTCCAAGGTCAGGCGCACGCCGCGGGAAATCGCCGCGCGCGTGGCCGAGCTGCTCGACCTCGTGCAGCTCGGCGGCCTTCGCGACCGCTTTCCCGGCCAGATCTCCGGCGGCCAGCGCCAGCGTGTGGCGCTCGCCCGGGCGCTCGCCGTCGATCCGCGCGTGCTGTTGCTCGACGAGCCCTTCGGCGCGCTCGACGCCAATGTGCGGCGGGACCTGCGCCGCTGGCTGCGCAAGATCCACGACGAGCTCGGCATCACGACGATCTTCGTCACGCACGACCAGGAGGAGGCGCTCGACCTTGCCGACCGCGTCGTCATCCTCAACAAGGGCAGGATCGTGCAGGAAGGCACGCCCGAGGAGGTGTGCCGCACGCCGGCCGATGCCTTCGTGATGAACTTCCTCGGCGACGCCAACCGGCTGGATGCGGATATCCGCGGCGGCAGGGCCTATGTCGACGCCGTGGCGTTCGAGGCCGAGGGCGTTGCCGACGGCAGCGGGCAGATCCTCTTCCGCCCGGCCGACGTCACCTGGCGCGAGGACGGGCAGGGTATCGCCGCGACGATCGCGCGCGTCATCGACCGGCCGGATTCGCGCCGCGTGCTCGCCATGACCGCAAGCGGCCAGCCCGTCGAATTCGACACCGCGCCGGAATTTCCCCACCGCAAGGGCGAGGCCGGCTTCATCGACATCCGCCGGCCGCGCGTCTACGCGGCTTAAGGTCAGGCGGCGTCGCGCCGCCGGTCCTCGATGCGCGGCAGGAACCAGGCGAGAAGCCCGGAAAGCGGCAGGAACGAGCAGATCCAGTAGACCTGCTCGATGCCGATGCTGTCGGCGAGGCTGCCGAGAATGGCGGCGGCTATGCCGGCGAGCCCGAAATTGAGGCCGTAGAAAAGCCCGCCGACGAGGCCGACCCGGTCCGGCGCCAGCTCCATCGCATAGATCAGGATGGAGGCGAAGGCGCTCGCCATGATCAGGTTGATCAGGATCGTCAGCACGCCCGTCCAGACGAAATCCGCATAGGGCAGGAGCAGCGTCAGCGGCAGCGGGCCGAGCACGGATATCCAGATGATGCGGTAGCGGCCGATCCGGTCGCCGATGATGCCGCCGATCAGTGCGCCGGCGGCCGAGGCGAGCAGGAACACGAAGAGCATCACCTGCGAGGTCTGGATCGAGGCGCCGAAGCGGTCCATCAGGTAGAAGGTATAGAAGGAACGGAAGCTCTCGCCATAGGCGTTCTTGGAGAACATCAGCAGCGTCAGGACGGCAAGGCCGAACAGCACCGTCGCCGGCGGATGCGGGTTCTCGGTTTTTCCCGCCGACGAGGCTTTTGCGGCCGCCAGCCGCTTGTGGATGGTGGCGTGCTGGCGGGTGATCCAGACCATCAGCAGCATCGCGACGAGGGCTGCGGAGGCGAACCAGGAAAGGCTCGACTGGCCGCGCGGGACGATGATGAATGCCGCAAGCAGCGGGCCGAGCGCGCCGCCCGCCTGCCCGCCGATCTGGAAGAGGCCCTGGGCGAGGCCCTGCCGTCCGCCGGAGGCGTTGCGGACCATGCGCGTCGCCTCCGGATGGAAGATCGACGAGCCGATGCCGATGCAGGCCGACGACAGGAGGATGAAGCCGTAGCTCGACGCGAAGCCGAGCCCCAGCAGGCCGACAAGCGTGAACATCATGCCGAAGACCATGGAATAGGGCACCGGGTACTGGTCGGTGACGTGGCCCACGACCGGCTGCAGCAGCGATGCGGCCACCTGGAAGGTCATGGTGATCATGCCGATCTGCACGAAATCGAGGAGATAGGCGTCCTTGATGATCGGATAGACCGCCGGGATCAGCGACTGGATGAGATCGTTGAGAAAATGTGTCAGGGCGAGCACGAGCAGCACGGCCATGTGCGTGCGCGGGCGGGTGGCAATGGGCAGGGTCTCGTTCATCGCTGGCATCTTCTCTGTCGGGTACGGGCCGCCGGCCGCTCTCCTGCGTGGGAGCCGGATCGGCGCGGCACCCCAGTTGTTGGGTTTTGCTTCGTTTCGTCAAGCGAAGAACGCGGCGATGGCGCCGCAATCCGCATGAAGCGGGGTCGAAACGCGAGGCGGCGCATTGCCTCTCGCATCGCTCCGCCTGGGACGGTAGTGTCCGGCAGGACGATTGCGGGACCGAATGACCATGCCGATACAGCCTTGCCGTATAGACCTCAGCGCCGACACGGCGACGCGCCCATCCGAGGGCATGCGGCAGGCGATCGCCGCTGCGCCGGTCGGCGACGAGCAGCGGGGGGAGGATCCGTCGACTTTGGCGCTGGAGGAGCGGGTCGCTGCCCTCCTGGGGCAGGAGAAGGCGCTGTTCCTGCCCTCCGGCACGATGGCGAACCAGATCGCCTTCCTCGTCCATTGCCGGCCGGGAGACGAGATTGTCTGCGCGGAAAACGCCCATGTGTTCGGCTCGGAAGGGGCGGGGGCCGCCGCGCTTGCCGGCGCGCAGTTCCGGCCGGTCGACACGCCGACCGGCATCTTCACGGTCGACGACATCGTTCGCCGCCTGCGGGCGCCGCGCCATCGCTCGCCGCGCAGCCGCGTCATCGCCGTCGAGCAGACCACCAACCGGGGCGGCGGGCGGATATGGCCGGAAAGGGAAATCCTGTCGTTGCGGGCGCTGGCGGACGAGCACGGGCTGGCGCTGCACATGGACGGCGCACGCCTCCTGAACGCCGCTGTGGCGAGCGGCCTTGCCGCATCGCGCTTTTCCGCGCCCTGCGACAGCGTGTGGATCGACCTTTCCAAGGGGCTCGGCTGCCCGGTCGGTGCGGTGCTGGCGGGATCGGCCGACTTCATCGACGAGGCGCTGGTGTGGAAGCACCGGCTCGGCGGGGCCATGCGGCAATCCGGCATCCTTGCTGCTGCGGGCCTTTATGCGCTGGACCACAATGTCGACCGGCTGGCGATGGATCATGCCAATGCAAGGCGGCTTGCGGCCCTGCTCGGCGCGGTGCCGGGGCTGACGCCGCCGCCGCAGGAGGTCGCCACCAACATCCTCTTCCTCGACCTTGCCGGCACGGGTGTCGATGCGGGTGCGCTGGCCGCGGCGCTGCTCGGCGAGGGAATCCGCGTCAATGTCGAGGGGCGGGCGCGTATCCGCATGGTCACTCATCTCGATGTCTCGGCCGAGGACGCGGAAGTCGCCGGGCGGGCGATCCTTGCGGCGCTCGCGCGCCTTTGCGCCGGTCAGCCGGGCGGCTGAGACCGCCGCAGGAAGCGGAAGAGAACCGGCGCCCCGAGGATGACGACGAGGATGCGGGTGAGGTGGTGCACGACGACGAAGCTGAGGTCCGCCCCGGCGATCAGCGCCAGCATCGACATTTCCGCCTGCCCGCCGGGAATGAAGGAGAGGAAGCCCTCCACCGGCGGGGCAAGGCCGGTGAGCGTGACCAGCTCCGTCACGGCACCCGCCAGCGCCGCGAGGATCAGCACGAAGGCGGCCCCGCCGGTGACGGTGTCGCGCAGCTCCCGCAGCGTCACGCCGACATAGCTGACGCCGATGCCCATGCCGATGAGGAACTGCGCGGCCAGAAGCGCCTCGCGCGGCGGGCGCAGGTGCAGGACGCCGACAAGCGACAGGACGGCCGACACGATGAGCGGCCCGAGGATCGCCGCACCGAAAAGGCCGGCCTTTTCCCCGCCCTTCCAGCCGACGACGGCGGCGACCGCCATGATAAGTATTTCCGATAGCGGAAGGTCCGAGGCCGGCGGGCCGACCGGATGGGTGAGGCCGACGCCGTAGATGTTGACGAGGATGACCGGCGCGACGACCATGATGACCGTCAGCCGCGTAACATGGACCAGCGACAGTTGCCGCACGTTCGCCCCGGCTTCCTGGCCGAAGATGGTCATGTCCGCCGCTCCGCCCGGCATGGCGGCATAGAAGGCCGTCATCGGATCGAAGCCGCAGACCCGCCGGAAGAAGGGCACGCCGATCAGGCCGATCGCCGCGATATAGAGCGGGACCAGCGCCACCGAGGCCAGCATGGAGGGAAGCTGGGCCATCAGCGCCGGGGTGACGGAGGTTCCGATGGCGACGCCGAGCACGGAGCGCGCGGCGATCGACACCTGCCCCAGCCCGGCCAGCGGCGCGCCGCACAGTGCGGCGACGAGCGCGCCGGCCATCGGCCCGAAGAGGAAGGGCAGCGGCAGGTGCAGCAGCAGGAAGACGGCGACGCCTGCCGCCGCGATGAAGACGGTCAGGCTGCGTCGCAGAAGGAGGGTGCGGTTCATGCGTCTCCTGCCGGAATGGCCTTACTTCGGCGCGTGGCCGTGTTCGGCGTCGATGGTGCGGCTTTCGCCGGTGGCGACCATGGTGCGGGTCGCGTCCACCGTGGCATAGGTCCAGAAGATGCGCATCGGCCTGTCGGAGGCATTGATGAAGCGATGCGGCACATTGGCGGGAATCCAGGTCGTGTCGTTCGTGGCGAGATGATGCCGCACGCCGTCGATCTCGGCGATGGCCTCACCCTCGATCACCATGACGCTTTCCTCGCAATTGTGGAAATGCAGGCCGATGGCCGCGCCCGGATCGAAGGCGGTGATGCCGTTGATCAGGCTGGTCGAGCCGCAGCGGCGGGTGACGAGCGGCGTGGTGCGCGCGCCGCCGCCCCGGTCGTTGGTCTTCAGTTCGTTCGGGCGCAGGATGGCGGGTTCCGGCATTTGGGGCCTCACTTGGCTGGACCGATCCAGACGGTCTTGATGTTGACGAATTCGCGGATGCCGTAGACGCCGAGCTCGCGCCCGTAGCCGGAGCGCTTGATGCCGCCGAAAGGATAGCGCGGATCGGAGGCGGTCATGCCGTTGATGAAGACGGCGCCGGCCTCGATGCGCGCGGCGAGCGTGCGGCCGCGGGCGATGTCGCCCGTCCATAGCGCGGCGCCGAGGCCGTATTCGCTGTCGTTGGCCATGGCGACGGCCTCGTCGGCGTCCTTCGCCCGGATGATGGCGGCGACGGGACCGAAGGTCTCCTCGCGGAAGGCCGTCATGCCGGGCCTGACGCGGTCCAGCACGGTCGGCGGATAGTAGAAGCCGTCGCCGTCGATCGGCTTGCCGCCGAGCTTCAGTTCCGCGCCCTCGGCGAGCGAGCGTTCCACCTGCGCATGCAGGCTGCTGCGCAGGTTCTCGCGGGCCATCGGGCCGATCTTCGTGTCGCGTTCCATCGGATCGCCGATCTTCAGCGCGGCGGCCTTCTCCACGAAGAGCGCGGTGAAACGGTCGGCGACGTCCTCCTCGACGATGAAGCGCTTGGCGTTGACGCAGGACTGGCCGACATTGATGTAGCGCGCCTTGACGGCAGTTTCGGCCGCCGCCTCGAGGTCGGCGTCGGCCAGTACGATGAAGGGGTCGGAGCCGCCGAGTTCGAGGACCTGCTTCTTCAGCGCCTTGCCGGCCTGCGCGGCGACGATGGCGCCGACCTCGGTTGAGCCGGTCAGGGTGACGGCGGCGATCCTTTCGTCGGCGATGAGGCCGGCAACCTTCGGCGTATCGATGAGGAGCGTCGCCGTCAGCCCGGCCGGGGCGCCGGCCGCCTCCATAACCTCCTGCACGGCGAGCGCGCATTCCGGCACGTTGTTGGCGTGCTTGAGGATCGCGCCGTTGCCGGCGGCAAGCGCCGGCGCGGCGAAGCGGAAATACTGCCAGAACGGATAGTTCCACGGCATGATCGCCAGCACGACGCCGAGCGGCTCGAAGGCGACGACGCTTTCGCTGGCATTGGAGGCGACGGGCTCGTCGGCGAGGTAGGCCGGTGCGTGCTCGGCATAGAAATCGCAGTTATAGGCGCATTTCTCGATCTCGGCCTCGGCCTCGGTGACCGGCTTGCCCATCTCGCGCACGATCATCTCGGCATAACGGGCCTTGCCGGCGCGCAGCGCCGCAGCCATGCGGGTGAGCAGGCCGACCCGCTCGGCGACCGGCACCAGACGCCAGGCGCGCTGCGCGCGGGCGGCGGCCTCCAGCGCGGCCTCGACCGCCGCGTCGTCCTGAAGGGCGAAGCTGCGGATCGGCTTGCCGGTGGCGGGATTGACGGAGGTGATCGCGGTCATGGGGAAACCCTTTCGGAAAGAAGCCGCTTCCAGCCCGGCAGGAAGGCTGCGCTGGCCGAGGTCGCGGCGGAGGGGATGTATTCGAAGCCGAAGGCGCCGGCATATCCACCGGCCATAAGGGCGGCGAGGATGCGCTCGAAGGGCAGCGCGCCGCTTCCCGGCTCATGGCGTCCCGGATGGTCGGCGATATGGACATGGCCGATCCGCCCGGCATTCCGGTCGATCCAGAGAGCCGGGTCCTCTCCGAGAACGGCGGCGTGATAGGTATCGAACAGGAGGTCGAAGCGGCCGTCGAATTCGTCCTGCAATCCGGCCGCAAGGGCAAGGCTGCCCATATGGTAGCCGGGAATGGTGATCGCCTCGACGAGGACGCGCACGCCGCTTGCCTCCACCCGGTCCAGCGCCCAGGAGAGATTGTCCCGGTAGGTCCCGGCCGCTTCCGGCATGTCACCCCTCGGCACGCCGGCCATCGGGTGGACGAAGGGGCAGCCGATGGCTCGCGCATAGTCGAGCGCGCGTTCGAAGCCCGCGCGGAACTCCTTTTCACGGCCCGGCAGGGCGGCGAGGCCCTTCTCGCCCATCGCCGCATCGCCCATGCCTGAGGTGACCTGCGTGAAGGCGAGGCCGAGGTCCTCGATGCGCGCGCGCATCTCGGCGGCCGGAACGGCCCAGGGCTCGGGATGCTCGATGGCGGTGAAGCCGTCGCGGGCCGCCGCCGCAGGCCGTTCGGCAAGCGGCAGCTCGGCATAGAGATAGCCGATATGGGCGGAAAGCCGGTTCATCGGGCCGCCCCGAACGGGGTCGCGCGGCCTTCGGGAAAGGCGACGCCCGCGCCTTTGCCTTCGGCGGCAAGGTCGGCGACGACATTGCCGGTGACGGGAATGCCGGTGCGGCGGCGCTCGTCCTCGCGGCGCTGCTCGGGCTCGCCCGGCATCATGATCTCGTCGACGCCCGCCGCGCGGGGCAATTGCTTGATCCGCTCGTAGAACTCGTCCATGCGTGCGTCGAAATCGCTGAGCGACAGGAAGAGGTCCGGCTTGATGGCGAAGAACAGGTGGCCGACATTCTGCGGCTCGGAATGGTCGAAATAGAGGCTCTTGACGTCGCCGCCGAAATTCGCGCCGGTCAGCACCCCGGACATCAGGTCCATCAGCGTCGCCAGCACCGAGCCCTTGACGCCGCCGAAGGGCAGGCACACGCCCTCGAAGGCCTTGGCGGCATCGGTGGTGGGGTTTCCGTCGATATCGAGCGCCAGTCCCTCGGGAATGGGGTCGCCCTTCATGGCGGCAAGCCTGATCTTGCCGCGCGCGATCACCGTCATCGCCATGTCCATGACATAGGGCGGGTGCTTGCCGCCCGGAATGCCCGCCGCGATGGGGCTGGCGCCGAGGAAGGTGGTGCGCCCGCCCCACATGGGAATGGCGGGGGAGGAATTGGTGAAGATCATCGAGATGAAGCCGCGCTCGATGGCGCGCAGCGCATAGCAGGCCCCCATGCCGAAATGCGTGGAGCGGCTGACGCCGGCAAGGCCGATGCCCATCTCGCCGGCAATGTCGCAGGCGGCATTCATGGCGATGTCGGAGGCGATGAAGCCCATGCCGTTGTCGCCGTCGACGGCGGCGACGGCGCCGGCCGCCTTCGTCACCTTCACGTCCGGGCGCGGGTTGACGAGGCCGCGCTTCAGCCGCTCCAGATACATCGGGATGCGGCTGACGCCGTGGCTGTCAACGCCGCGAAGATTGGCCTTCACGAGGTCCGCGGCGATCAGGTCTGCATGCGCCCGGCTCATGCCGGCGGAAAGGAACATGCCGGCGGCATAGCGGGTCAGGTCTTCGGCCTGGAAGTAGAGCGTTTCGGCCATTGCGGGCTCCCTAAAGGTTGTCGTCTCCCGCCCGGCCGCCGGGAGGCGGCCGGTCAGAGGCATCGATGCGGAAGGATGCCGGTCAGACGCCGGCGGTTTCGTCGGGCATGTCGATCTTGCGGCTCCGGTGCCATTGCATGAGGGCCGGCACGACGAGGATCAGCGCGGCCATGGCGATGAGCACGGCCGAAAGCGGGGTGGAGACGAAGACCATCGGGTCTCCCTGCCCGACGGCGAGCGCGCGGCGCATCTGCACCTCGGCCATCGGCCCGAGGATGAGGCCGATCAGCACCGGCGCGATCGGGAAGTCGTAGACGCGCATCACGTAGCCGAGCAGGCCCACGCCGAACATCATCGCCAGGTCCACCCAGGAGGTGGACACGCCCCAGATGCCGACAAGCGAGAAGATGAGGATGCCGGCATAGAGGTAGGGACGCGGGATGAACAGGAGCCGCACCCACAGGCCCGCCAGGGGCAGGTTGAGGATGAGGAGCATCAGGTTGCCGACATAGAGCGAGGCGATGAGGCCCCAGACGAGGTCGGCGGAGTTGATGAACAGCAGCGGCCCCGGCTGAAGCCCGTAGTTCTGGAAGGCGGCGAGCAGGATCGCCGCCGTCGCCGAGGTCGGCAGGCCCAGCGTCAGGAGCGGGACGAGCACCCCGGCGGCCGAGGCGTTGTTGGCCGCCTCGGGACCTGCTACGCCCTCGATGGCGCCATGGCCGAACTCTTCCGGATGCTTGGTCAGCTTGCGCTCGACCGTATAGGACAGGAAGGTCGGGATTTCCGAGCCGCCCGCCGGCAGCGCGCCGATGGGGAAGCCGAAGAGCGTGCCGCGCAGCCACGGCTTCCACGAGCGCTTCCAGTCTTCCCTGGTCATCCAGATGCCGCCGGCCAGCGGATTGAGGTTGGGCTTCTGCAGGCCGAAGCGGCTGGCGACGTAGAGCGTCTCGCCGACGGCGAAGAGCGAGACGAGTACGACCGTCATCTCCACGCCGTCCATCAGGTCGGGCACGCCGAAGGTCAGCCTTTGCAGGCCCGTCTGCTTGTCAATGCCGACGACGCCGAAGGAAAGGCCGATCAGGAGCGAGATGAAGCCGCGCACCTTGGAGGTTCCCATCACGACCGAGACGGACAGGAAGGCCAGCAGCATCAGGGCGAAATAGTCCTGCGGCTTGAAGATGAAGGCGAGCTCGGCGATGGGCGGGGCAAGGAAGGTGATGCCCAGCGTCCCGATCGTGCCGGCGACGAAGGAGCCGATCGCCGCCGTGCAGAGCGCCGCGGCGCCCCGGCCCTGGCGGGCCATCTTGTTGCCCTCCAGCGCGGTCATCATCGAGCCGCTTTCGCCGGGGGTGTTGAGGAGAATGGAGGTGGTCGAGCCGCCGTACATGGCGCCGTAGAAAATGCCGGCGAACATGATGAAGGCCGCCGTCGGCTCGATATAGACGGTGACGGGCAGGAGCAGCGCGATGGTCAGCGCCGGGCCGATGCCCGGCAGGACGCCGATGGCGGTGCCCAGGAACGTGCCCACGAAAGCCCACATCAGGTTATGCGGTTGCAGCGCGACCGAAAAGCCGTGCATCAGGCCGGTAAACGCGTCCATCCCTAAACCCCCATCATCGGAAGAAGCCCGCCGAGCTGGACGCCCAGCTTGCGGAAGAGCCACCAGCACAGCAGCGAGAAGGCGAAGCCGATGACCAGGTCGAGAAGCCAGCGGCGCGACTTGAAGGCCGCCGCGACCAGAACGAAGCAGCCGGTGCAGGTGACGACGAAGCCGAGGGGCTTCATCGTCAGCATCGGCAGGGCGCAGGCGGCGGTCGCGAGGGCGAGCGCCATGTAGTTGACCTTGTGGTCCTCGCTGACGTCCTCGGCGCCCTGTTCCTCGAACGGAACGCCCTGATAGATCTGCAGCGCCAGGATCAGGCCCAGCAGGATCAGCGCGAACCCGACCGCCGAGGGCAGGAAGCCCGGGCCGACATGGGCGTACTGGTCGAACTGGGGCAATTCCGCGGCCTTCCAGACAACGATGGCTCCCCAGCCGACCGTTCCCGCCGCAATCCAATAGGGGCGTTCCGTCATGTCAGACATCCTTTCCAGATGCGTGGCGGCTTACTTGACGAGGCCGGCGTCCTTCAGGATGGCGCCGATGCGGGTCTTCTCGTCGTTCAGGAAGGCAACGAAATCGTCGCCGGCAAGGTAGGCGTCTTCCCAACCCTGCTTGGCGAGAATGTCCTTCCAGGCCGCGCTGTCATGCATCTTGGCGAAGCGGTCGAGCCACATCTTGCGGCCGTCTGCCGACATGTCCGGTGCGCCGACGATGCCGCGCCAGTTGCCGACCACGACATTGAGGCCGGATTCCTTCAGGCTCGGCGCGTCGATGCCCTCGAAGCGGCCCTCGGAGGTGACGGCGATGATGCGGATGCGGCCGGCATCGGCCATCGGCTTGAACTCGGAGACGCCCGACACGGCGACCGTCACGGCTCCGCCGCCGAGGGCGGTCACGACCTCGGCGCCGCTGTCATAGGGGATGTAGTTGAGCTTGGCCGGCTCCAGACCGCTTTCCTTGGCGATCAGCGCCATGACGATATGGTCCACGCCGCCGGCCGAGCCGCCGCCGATCGAGACCGCGCCGATGTCCGCCTTCATGGCCTTGACGAGATCGTCGACGGTCTTGATCGGCGAATCCGTCGCCACCGCGATGACGCCCGTGTCGTTGGTGAGGCGTACCAGCGGCGTCACGTCGTCCAGCGTGACGGGCGAGTTGTTCATGAGGATGCCGCCCACCAGGATCACGCCCATCGACATGACGGCATTGTCGTTGCCGCGGTTCGCGCCGACGAAGTCGGCAAGGCCGATCGTGCCGCCGGCGCCGCCCTTGTTGGTGAAGGTCGCCCCGTCGGTGAAGATGCCTTCCTTCGCCATGGCTTCGAACGGCAGGCGCGCCATGGCGTCATAGCCGCCGCCCGCCCCGCCCGGTGCCATCACCACGGCCGGATCGGCAAGAGCTGGCGCTACGGCCGAAAGCGAAAACGCCAATGCTGCGGCAAAAACTGCTTTTATCATGATTTCCTCCCAAAATGTCCGGGCCGAAAGCCCCGGTGCTGCCGGTCCGGCAACACAGACAGCGGCCTCCTTGCCGTTGTCTTAATATTACACTTACGACAATACAATCCGTTGTGCAACACCTTCTTGCCGCAATGGCGGCAAAGCCCAAAACGAAACGCCCCCTGCCGGAGGCAGAGGGCGTCAGGATGCGGAGACGGGCAGGGCGGATCAGTCGATCTGCAATTCCTCGAGCAGGCAGGCCCAGCCGGCCCCGTGCATGTCGCGGTCGGCGCGCGTGCCCTGTACGACCGGGCGCGGCACGGAGAATTTCACGACGTTCAGCGCGGGGATGTCGAAGCGCTTGAGCAATTGCTGCTCGACGCCGAAGAGCCGCGCGACCGTGGCGTCCTTCAATCCCTCGCGCACCCGCGCGAAGGTTTGCGGATCGTCGCAGAAGACGTCGACCGTCAGCCAGAACGGCCCGGCATTCTTGGAGCGTACCTTGCTGACGAGGCTTCCCAGTTCAGGCATGTCCCACCTCATGGGTTTCGAGCACAAAGGCCGAAAGCGGATCGTCCAGTTCCATCACATGGTTGAGGCAGAACTCGTAGAGCGCGCCGCGCTGCATTTCGGCGGGCGAGAAGGGGAAGGCGAAGGTCGGCATCGGCTCGTCCTCTGTCAGCGGATGGTGGAGAAGGTAGGGGTTGAGGATCTTGCCGGCCTCGGCCGCCTGCTCGGCGGTCGGGCAGGTGAGGATGCCGAGGATGCCCACCTCGACCGGAACGTCGCGGCGGTTCTCCAGCGCGCCGAGCGTCGCGTCCATGCCGATCAGTCGGATCTCGACGCTGAAGGCGTCGGGCGCAAGGCCCATGCGGGCGATGATCTTGTCGCGCACCTTTGCCTCCACGTCGGCCGCCCATTCGCGCACATGGCCGACATAGCGGCGATCGCGAATGACGGCGAGGCCGACGGTCTGGTGGCCGACGACGCGCGCGCCCTCCAGCTTGACCGCATAGCGCCCCGGCACCCATTTCGAGCCCTCGACGCGCACCCGCCGGCCGTCGAGCGCCTCGTATTCGGACCGGGTGACGTCGAGATGGCCGCCGGGCTCGTGCAGGATGAAGGGATCGGAGTTCTCGTAGAGCATGTGCGCCGAGACGGTATAGGGCGTGGCGGCGGCCTCCCTCGCCATCGGCTCGATGGTGAAGCCGGACGCGTCGAAATCGATCTGGATGACGCCGGAATTCGGCTGGGTGGTGGCGAGCGCCCCGCATTCGCCGACCTTCGCGCCATGCCAGGCGGCGCCCGCATGATCGCCCCGCACGACGGGCAGCGCCGCGATGATGGCGGTGTCCGTGGTGCGCCCGGCGATGACGATGTCCGCCCCTGTGGCGAGCGCGGCCGCGACCTGCTCGACGCCGGCGAGCGCGACGATATTGGTGCAGTCGTCGAGGATGGCCTCGCAGATGTCGGGCGCCGCGGGCAGGGGATGGAGGCGCCCGCCCTCGAGCGCGGCCTTCACCCGCTCCTTCGGCTGGCCCGACTTGAGCGTGGCGACCTTGACCGTCATGCCCTCTTCGAGGGCGATCTCGCGGGTGATGTCGAAGAGCCAGTCGACCGCCGCATCGGCCCCGCAGGTGCCGGCGGTGCCGATGACGAGGGGCACGCCGGCCTTCGCCCGCGCCTGCATCAGTTCGCGCCACTCCACCTTCGTCGAGGCGCGCGAATATTTCGAGACGCCGCGGCCGAGATAGGACGGGCCGCTGTCCGTCGATCCGCCGTCGATGGCGATGATGTCGGGGCGGTTGGCCACGCCCCGCTCCAATGCTTCACGGTCATAACCCAATCCGAGCGCCCCTGCGGGCACGAGAACGCGTGTCATTTGCCACCTCCTTGGTTCGGCCCCCCGGCGGGGCCACCGGAAAACATCTCGGGGCGGGCCTTGCGAAGCTTGGCCTTGCCGAGATGGTCGTTCATCAAATCCGCCGCCTTGTCCGTGTCGCCGGCATCCAGCGCGTCGAGGATGGCGAGGTGCTCGGCGTTCTGGCCGCGCACCTGCTCCGTGTTCAGCGTCTGCCGGTATTCGATCAGACGGCGGAGCTGGTTGAGCTTCTGCACCGTGTTCAGGAGGAAGCGGTTGCCGGAAAGCACCGCCAGCCCCTCGTGGAAGGCCGAGTTCGCCTCGAACAGCTCCATCTGGCCGAGCCTCTGCCAGCCGCCTTCGGCGATGACCGCCTGGCGGCGGCGCAGATCGGCAAGGACGGCCCGGTCGAGCCGGAATTCGGGCGAGCGGATGCCGTGCACCTCGATCACCTGGCGCAGGTCGTAGCATTCGCGGTAGGCCTCGACGGAATCGATGAGCACGGCGAAGGTCCAGCCCCGGCCCTCGTTGCGCTCGATCCAGCCTTCGCCGGAAATGCGGGTGAGGATGCGCCGGAGGCTCAGCCGCGACGCGCCGTAGCGCCGCATCAGGTCGGTCTCGCTGACCTTGTCCGGCAGGCGGCGCGACAGGCGGTCGTCGGCGATGCGCAGGTAGGTGGCCTCGTCCGACGTCTCGTTGGCGGCCGGCAGCGGATCGGCGGCGATGCGGTCTGGATCGCGCAGATAGAAGCCCTTGTTGGGCACGCGCTCGACGATGCCCTGGTCCGCCAGCAGCCCGAGCGCCGAGCGGATCGGTTGCCGCGACGTGCCGAACAGGGCCTGGAGGCTGGCTTCCGTCAGATGCTGTCCCTGTTGCATGGCCGATGTCCGGATGTGGCGGACGATCTTGTCCGCCAGCGAGCGATGAAGTTCGTTCATTTTCGACCCCGGAATGGTATTAAGCGCAAATATACGACAATCCGGAATCAATCAATCAGTCTGTGCGTCCGTCGTCTCTTTCGATCGATCCGGCAATGCGGGCGGCGAAGGCGGCGGTGCCGAGCGGGCCGCCGAGGTCGGCGGTGCGGCTGGCGGGCTCTGCGAGCGCTTCCTCCACGGCGGCCTCGATCCCCCGGGCGGCCCGGGCGAAGTGCGGCGCGCCGTGGCGGCCTGCCAGCCAGTCGAGAAGCATCGCCGCCGAGAGGATCAGCGAGGTCGGGTTCGCCTTGTCGCGGCCGGCGATGTCGGGGGCAGACCCATGCTGGGCCTGTGCCACGCAGATGTCGTCGCCCTGGTTGAGCGAGCCGCCGAGGCCGAGGCTGCCGGACAGTTCCGAGGCTTCGTCCGACAGGATGTCGCCGAACATGTTGGTCGTGACGAGCACGTCGAAGCGGTCGGGCTGGCGGATCAAAAGCGCCGCCGCGGCATCGACGATCAGTTCTTCCAGCGTCACGTCCGGAAAGGCGGCGGCGACCTTGCGCACCTCGCGCAGGAAAAGCCCGTCCGAGAGCTTCAGCACATTGGCCTTGTGCACGGCCGTCACCTTGCGCCGCCGTGCCGAGGCCAGGCGGAACGCCGCTTCCGCCACGCGGCGGCAGGCCGCCGCCGACACCTTTCGCACCGACAGGGCAAGGTCCTGATCCGGCATGAACTCGCCGTTGCCGGCAAACATGTTCCGGTCGGAATAGAACCCTTCCGTATTCTCCCGCACGATCACGAGGTCCATGGGCTTCCTCAGGATCGACAGGTCCGGCCGCGAGCGGCAGGGACGGATATTGGCGTAGAGGTTGAATTTCACCCGCAGCTCACCGGAAGGATTGATGCCGCCTTTTTCCTTCGCCGGATAGTCGTAGTGGGAGACGGGGCCGAGAATGACGCCGTCCACCTGCGGGATGCGGAGCAGGACGGGCTCCGGCAGGGTCGTGCCGTCCGCGGCCAGGGCCTTCAGGCCGATGTCGGCGGCTTCGAGCCGCAGGCCGAGCCCGTAGCGCCGGTCGGCGGCCGCAAGGACCTTGATCGTCGCGGCCGTGATCTCGGGGCCGATCCCGTCGCCGGGCAGAGCCAGTATGCGCACTTGCTGCTCCCTCGGTCGAGCCGGCATCCAGCGGGACTCTCTTGGTGTTTTGCGATTGCAAAAATCCAATAATCCAAACTGTGGTACTATGCAAGCGCAAAGAACCGGGCTCTTGGCGCGCCATGGGAAAAATGCGACAAGGGCGCAGCAGACAGGAGGGACCATGACCCGGATCGCCAGCACCCTTGCCCAGCAGATCGCCCGGCTCGTCCATGCCGAGCGGCTGGCGCCGGGTGATCCGCTGACCGAGCGCAGCCTTGCGGAACGCTTCCTCGTCTCGCGCTCGCCCGTCCGCACGGCGCTGCGCGAGTTGCAGCGCGCGGGGGTGCTGGCGGCGGCCGAACGCGGCGGCTTCGCGGTCGCGGATCCACGCGCGGCGGAGGTCTTCGCGGCAAGCGGGCCGGCCTCCGACGGCGGCGAGGACGTCTACCTGGCGATCGCGCGCGACCGCCTTTCCGGGGATATCCCCGACCGGATCAGCGAGAACGAATTGCTGCGCCGCTACGGCGTCACCCGGCCGCGCCTGCAGGCGCTGCTCCGGCGCATGTCGGAGGAGGGATGGGCCGAGCGCCTTCCGGGCCACGGCTGGCGGTTCCTGCCGGTCCTCACCTCCATGGAGACCTACCGGCAAAGCTACACGTTCCGCCAGGCCATCGAGCCTGCCGCGCTGCTCGATCCGGGTTTTGCCCTGAACGGGCCGGTCCTCGAGCGGCACCTGGAGCAGCAACGCCGCCTGGTGGCGGGCGGAATCCTGGAAATATCGGCCGTCCGGCTCTTCGAGATCAACAGCGAGATGCACGAGGCAATCGCCGAATGCAGCCGCAATGCGTTCTTCATCGAAAGCCTGCGCCGCGTCGATCGGCTCCGACGGCTGATCGAATACCAGCAGAAGGTGGACCGTGAACTTGCCCGCGCCCGCTGCGTCGAGCATGTCCGCATCCTGGAACTGGTGCTCGATGGGCGCAACGGCGAGGCCGCCGAGGAAATGCGCGAGCACCTGCGCGCCCTCGGCCCCCTGAAGGCGCCGCAGCCTTGAGGCCGGCTTCGGCTCAGCTCTTCGGCAGCGCCAGCGCGGCGTTGATCAGGGCCTTGGCGTCCCCGCTGTCCCAGGCGGCGGGGCCGTTCATTGCGGAGATCAGGCAGCCCTTCTCGTCCATCAGCAGCGTCACCGGCAGGCCGAAGGCGAGGCCTTCCTTCTTCAGCGTGTTGAAGACGCCCATCGAGGCGTCGCGATAGTAGCCGAGGTCGTGCACGTTCGTCTCGTCGAGGAAAGCCTTCGGCTTCTCGTCGCCGCCGGTGTCGATGTTGATCGCCACGACCTGGAACCTGTCGGAGCCGAGGTCCTTTTCGAGCGCGTTCAGCGCCGGCATCTCCTCGCGGCAGGGCACGCACCAGCTTGCCCAGAGATTGACGAGCAGGGTCTTGCCGGCAAAGTCGGCGATGGTCTTCTTCTTGCCGTCCGGGCCGTCGAAGGCGAGTTCGGGCAGCGTCCGGTGTTCGTCCACCGTGCGCATGGCGGCGACTTCTCCCTTGGTGAAGGGCGTGATCGCGGCAGCCTTTCCGGCGGCGAGCGGGCAGGCGCCGGCGGCGTCCGCCACGAGCGCGCCATTGCCAGACAGGCTTTCCTTCACGTATATCGCAGCACCACCGGCAAGAAGGCCGGCAAGGCCGGCGATGGCGATGAGCTTTCCTGCCGGCAGGCCGAGTTTCTTCTTCACTGACATTTCATTCTCCAGGACACTTTCCAGGCGGGCACCCATGGCAGACGGCACTTCCGAGACGAAATCCTCGAACCAGATGTGGGGCGGCCGCTTCGCCTCGGGACCGGATGCGATCATGGAGGAGATAAATGCCTCCATCGGCTTCGACAAGAAGCTTTACGCCCAGGACATCCGCGGCTCAAAGGCGCATGCCGAGATGCTCGCCCATCAGGGCATCATTTCGGCGGAGGATAAGGAAAAGATCGTTCACGGTCTCGACACGATCCTGTCAGAGATCGAAAGCGGCAATTTCGAGTTCTCGCGTAAGCTCGAAGACATCCACATGAACGTCGAGGCGCGGCTGGCGACGCTCATCGGCCCCGCCGCCGGGCGCCTGCACACCGCCCGCTCGCGCAACGACCAGGTGGCGCTCGATTTCCGCCTCTGGGTCAAGGAGGAGTTGCAAAAGACCGAGAAGGCGCTGACCGGCCTCATCGCCGCCTTCCTCGACCGCGCGGAAGAGCATGCCGAGACCGTGATGCCCGGCTTCACCCATCTCCAGACGGCCCAGCCGGTGACCTTCGGCCACCATTGCATGGCCTATGTGGAAATGTTCGGCCGCGACCGCCAGCGCGTGCGCCACGCCATCGAGCATCTCGACGAGAGCCCCATCGGCGCCGCCGCGCTCGCCGGCACGGGCTACGATATCGACCGGCACATGACGGCGAAGGCGCTCGGCTTCCGCGAGCCGACGCGCAATTCCATCGACACGGTCTCGGACCGCGACTTCGCGCTGGAGTTCCTTTCCATCGCCGCCATCGCCTCCGTCCATCTTTCGCGCCTTGCCGAAGAGATCGTCATCTGGTCGACGCCGCAATTCGGCTTCATCCGACTGTCGGATGCCTTCTCCACCGGCTCCTCCATCATGCCGCAGAAGAAGAACCCGGACGCGGCCGAGCTGGTGCGCGCCAAGACGGGCCGCATCAACGGTTCGCTGATCGCGCTCCTCACCGTCATGAAGGGCCTGCCGCTCGCCTATTCCAAGGACATGCAGGAAGACAAGGAACAGGTCTTCGACGCCGCCGAGAGCCTTGAACTCGCCATTGCCGCGATGACCGGCATGGTGCGCGACATGACGATCCGCGCGGACCGGATGAAGGCGGCCGCTGGCTCGGGCTATTCCACCGCGACGGACCTTGCCGACTGGCTGGTGCGCGAGGCGGGTCTTCCCTTCCGCGATGCGCACCACGTCACCGGCCGCGCCGTGGCGCTGGCCGAGAGCAAGGGCTGCGATCTCGCCGAACTGTCGCTGGAGGACCTCCAGGCGATCCATGCGGCCATCACCGCCGACGTTTACAACGTGCTGACGGTCGAGGCCTCGGTCGCCAGCCGCAAGAGCTACGGCGGCACGGCGCCGTCGGAGGTCAGGAAGCAGATCGCCTGGTGGCGGCAGCGGAACTGATCAAGGCGCTTGCAGGACTCATCAGCAGAATAAGGGTGCACAAGGGTGGGCGAATTCGCTAAGGATGATGCCCATCCCGGCAACGGCAGGAAACGCTTCATGACACGCATCGACATCGGCAAGCTGGCGCTCGTGCTCGGCCTTTCAGCGGCGCTTCTGACGGCTTGCGGCCGCAAGGGCGATCTCGACGTGCCGGGCGGCGCGCAGCCGGTCGTCAAGACCATCGACGGCAAGCAGGTCCGCCAGGCGGAAGACAAGCCCTTCATCCTCGATCCCCTTCTCTGACGGATAGATCCCCGTGAACCATTTCGAGCATCGTGACGGCGTCCTCTATGCGGAGGACGTGCCGGTTCCGCAGATCGCCAAGGCGGTCGGCACTCCCTTCTACGTCTATTCGACGGCGACGCTGGAGCGGCACTACAAGGTGTTCTCCAAGGCTTTCGAGGGCGTCGACGCGCTGGTCTGCTACGCCATGAAGGCCAATTCCAACCAGGCGGTGCTGAAGACGCTCGCCCGGCTCGGCGCCGGCATAGACGTGGTGTCCGAAGGCGAGCTTCGCCGGGCGCTCGCCGCCGGCGTTCCCGCCTCGCGCATCATGTTCTCCGGCGTCGGCAAGACGCCGCGCGAGATGGACCTTGCACTCGAAGCCGGCATCTACTGCTTCAACGTCGAATCCGAGCCGGAGCTGGAGGTGCTGAACGCCCGCGCCGTGGCTGCCGGCAAGGTGGCGCACGTCTCCTTCCGCATCAATCCGGATGTCGACGCGCGCACCCATGCGAAGATCTCGACCGGCAAGAAGGAAAACAAGTTCGGCATTTCCTGGGAGCGCGCCCGCGCCGTCTATGCGCGCGCGGCAAGCCTGCCGGGCATCGAGGTGACCGGCATCGACATGCATATCGGCAGCCAGATCACCGATCTGCAGCCCTTCGACGATGCCTTCCGGCTGCTGCGCGAGCTCGTCGAGACGCTGCGCGCCGACGGCCACACGATCGACCATGTCGACGTCGGCGGGGGCCTCGGCATTCCCTACAAGACGGACAACGCCCCCCCGCCGCTGCCGGATGCCTATGCCGAGATCGTCAAGAAGCAGCTCGAAGGGCTGAACTGCAAGATCGTCACCGAGCCCGGCCGCCTCATTGTCGGCAATGCCGGCATCCTCGTCACCGAGGTCGTCTATGTGAAGGACGGCGGCGAAAAGACCTTCGTGATCGTCGACGCGGCGATGAACGACCTCATCCGTCCGACGCTCTACGAGGCCTGGCACGAGATCCAGCCGGTCGTCATCTCGGCCGCCAACGCGCCGCGCATCCGCGCCGATGTCGTCGGCCCGGTCTGCGAGACGGGCGACTATCTGGCGCTCGACCGCGAGATGGCGCAGCCGAAGCCCGGCGACCTCATCGCCGTCGGCTCGGCCGGTGCCTACGGTGCCGTGCAGGCGGGCACCTACAACAGCCGCCTGCTCGTCCCGGAAGTGCTGGTCAACGGTGCGGAGTTCCACGTCATCCGCCCGCGCCTTTCCTATGACGACCTGATCGGCCTCGATTCCATGCCGGGCTGGCTCGCCTGACGGGCGGGCCGCGGTCACGTTTTCGCGGTCGCCCTCGTCTTCGCCACAAAGCATGGTATCTTCCGGCCGTGACCGACAAGAGCAAAGAGCGGCGAGCGATGGCGAGCGAGACGGACAGGCAGCACGGGACGGCCGCGACCGGCGGGACGCTGGCGCGCCGGCTTGCGGGCAAGCGGCTTGCCGCCCGGACGGTCCTCTTCCTGGAGGCGCTGGCGCCGCGGCTGCTGCCGGTCCTGCTTCTCGCCGCCGTCTTCCTCGCGCTCGTCTGGTTCGGCTATTTCCGCCATGTTCCGGCCTGGCTGCACGGCGCGACGCTCCTTGCCTTCGCCGCCGGCTTCATCGCGTTGCTGCTGCGCCTGCGCGGCCTCGACTGGCCCTCCGGCGAGGCGGCCGACCGCTTGCTGGAGGCGCGCAACGCGCTCGCCCACCAGGCGATCCGCGTGCAGGACGACCGCCCGGCGGGCGGCGATGCCTTTGCAGACGCGCTCTGGCGCGAGCATCAAGCCCGCATGGCGCGGATGATCGGGGCGCTGCGCACCGGGGCACCCTCGCCGGATATCGCGCGCCACGACCGCCACGGGCTGCGGGCGGTGCCCGTGCTGCTTCTCGTCATCGCCTTCGCCTTCTCCTATTCCAACCGCGGCGGCCTTCTTGCCGACGTGGTTTCCTTCCGTGCGCCGGCCGAGGCAGCGCCGGACGTGCGGATCGACGCCTGGGTGACGCCGCCCGCGCATACGGCGCGCGCGCCCATCTTCCTGACGGGCAATGCGGACGGCGAGGCGGAAAAGGGCGAGATCCGCGTTCCGCAATTCAGCGAGCTTACCGTGCGCATCACCGGCGACAGCAGCGGCGAGGAGATGCGCTACGAGGCGGCGGGCGAGGGGAATGCCACCGTGCTGCGCCCCGAGGCGGAAAAGCCGAAGGACGGCGCGGCGGCAAGCCCCGCCCGCATATTGCATTACAAGATCGTCAAGGACGGCAGGTTGACGGTCGGCGGCCGGCAATGGGCCTTCGCCGTCATACCGGACCGGGTGCCGGAAATCGCCTTCGACGGCATCCCGCGCCGAACCGTGGCGGCGGCGCTGGAGATCGGCTTCATCGCCAAGGACGACTATGGGCTTCAGGAAGCCCATGCCGAGATCGTGCCGGTCGACGAGCCGAAGGACGCGCGCCCGCTCTATCCGCTGCCGGAATACCGGCTCGACCTGCCGCGCCGCGCCGCGCGCGAGGCCAAGGGCACGACGAGCCGCAACCTTTCCGAGCATCCGCTTTCCGGCAAGCGCGTGAAGATCACGCTCGTCGCGAAGGACGCGGCCGGGCAGGAAGGACGCAGCCAGCCGGTGGAGATGATCCTGCCGGCCAAGGTCTTCTTCGAGCCGCTGGCCGGCGCGGTCGCGGAGGAACGGCAGGTCTTCGCGCTCGACGCCAGGGAATTGCCGCGCGCCATCGCGCTCAACGAGGCCCTGACGATCCGGCCGGAGGAGACGATCCCCAACGTCACGCACTATCTCCTGCTGCAATCGGCCGCCGCGCGCATGCGGCTCGCCCGCACGGACGATCAGATGCGCGATGCCGCCGATTACCTCTGGGAAATCGCACTCGGCATCGAGGACGGCAACCTGTCGCTCGCCGACCGGCGCCTTCGCGAAGCCCAGAAGGCGCTTTCCGAGGCGCTGGAGCGCAATGCTTCCGATCAGGAGATCGCCAAGCTCACCAAGGAGCTGCGCGAGGCGATGCAGGCCTATATGGAGGAGCTTTCCAAGCAGGCGGCCAAGAATGGCGAAGCGCAGCAGAACGCCCAGCAGCAAGGCCGCGTCCTGCGCCAGCAGGACCTGCAGCGCATGATGGACCAGATCGAGAACCTGGCGCGTTCCGGCGCGCGTGACCAGGCCCAGCAGATGCTCTCCGAGCTGCAGCGCATGATGAACAACCTGCAGGCCGGAAGGCCGCAGCAGGGCCGGCAGAACGACGCCATGCGCCAGCAGATGGACAAGCTCGGCGCGCTCATGCAGAAGCAGCAGCAGCTCATGGAGCAGACGTTCCAGTTCGATCAGGCGCTGCGCGACAGGCAGATGCGGGGGGATCCGACGGAGGGCGAGACCGGCGAACAGCAGCCGGGCGACGACGGCGCGGGCCGCCAGCCCACGGACCGGATGACCGCCGACCAGCTCCGCGAGGCGCTGAAGGGCCTCCAGCAGCAGCAGGACGATCTCGGCAAGGAGCTCGGCGCGCTGCAGGACGCGCTGAAGGGCATGGGCCTGAAGCCGGGCGAGGGGTTCGGCGAGGCCGGCCGCGAGATGAAGGGCGCCGCGCAGGCCCTCGGCCAGGGGCAGGGCGAGCCGGCCGTCGGCAGCCAGGGCCGCGCGCTGGAAGCGCTGCGCAAGGGCGCGCAGAACATGATGAACCAGATGCAGGCCATGGGCCAGGGTCAGGGACAGGGCATGCCGCAGGCCGGCCGCAACGGCCGCGATCCGCTCGGCCGCGAGCGCGGCGCCAACGGGGACGGCGCCGACTTCGGCGGCACGACGAAGGTGCCGGAGGAGATCGACATCCAGCGCGCGCGGGAAATCCTGGAGGAAATCCGCCGCCGGCTCGGCACGGACGGCGCGCCGGCTTTCGAGCGGGACTATCTGGAGCGGCTTCTGGGGATTCGCTGAGGCCGCGTCAGGCGGCGAGCGCCAGCGCGACGGCCCGGCGGATATCGGGCAGGCTGAAGGGCTTGCTGACGACGTCGACGATCTTGGCGGCAAGGTCGTCCGCGCGCTCGCGCTGGTCGGCATAGCCGGTCATCAGCAGGATTTTCAGGGCAGGATGGGCCGCGGAGGCCTTGTGGGCGAGCTCGATGCCGTCCATCACCGGCATGCGGATATCGGAGAGCAGGAGATCGAAGCCGCCTTCCTCGAGCGCGTCGAGCCCGGCCGCGCCGTCCGGCGCTTCCACCGTCTCGTGGCCGTCGATGCGCAGGGCGCGCGCCACGAAGGTGCGCAGCGAATCTTCATCCTCGGTGATCAGTATCCTGGCCATCAATCCCCCTTCGGGCCCGTCCACCGGGCTCCCGGTCGGTTCTGAAAAGACCAGACTTTCCTTGTCGATCGGTAAACGGCCGGCGGGGGATTTCGCGTGAGGGCTATTCGGCGTCGCCCGTCACGATGCCGACGAACGGCAGCTCGCGGAAGGCATAGGCGACGTCCATGCCGTAGCCGACGACGAAATGGTCGGGGCATTCGAAGCCGACATAATCGGCCTCCAGGTCCGTCTTGCGCTTCTCGCGCTTGTCGAGCAGCACGGCGATGGTGACGTTGCGGGCGCCGCGCTCGTACATCAGCTCCTTGGCGTAGCTGAGCGTGCGGCCGGATTCGAGGATGTCGTCGATGAGGAGGATGTCGCGGCCATGGACGTCGCTATCGATGTCCTTGATGACCTTGACGCCCTGCGACACGGTGCCGGCGCCGTAGCTCGACAGGGTGATGAACTCGACTTCCGGCGCAAGGCCCGCCGCGTGGAGTGCGCGGGTGAGGTCGGCGGCGAAGATGAACGAGCCCTTGAGGACGGCGATGACGAGGAGGTCGTTGGTCGGGCCGGCGGCGATCTGAGCGGCCATCTCCTCGTTGCGCCTGGCGATCTGCCCGGCGTCGTAGAGCGTCTCGATCTTCTTTCCGCGGACGATGTGCATCGCGATGGGCTCCTCAGTCGATGTAAAGGAGCCGATTAGCACAGTCAGATGGCCGGCGCATCCTCGCCCGCGAAGGAAACCGAGACTTTCGGCACTTTTCCGCCGCCATGGGGAATGTGGAGGGCGAAGGCCGCGCTGCCGCCGGCCGCGACCGTCTCCGCCTCCAGCGCGAGGCGGCGCTGGAGCGTGCCCGCCGGGCCTTCCACGCGGATTTCGAGCGGCGGGAGGCTGCGCGCATCGCTGCCGGTATTGTCGACGCGGCCGTAGACGGAGAGCACCTTCATGCCGTTGCGGTCGTCGAGCGTTGCCGAGACGCCGGCGATGCGGAGCGTTTCGGCCGGGCCCGTCACCGCCGCCTTCAGCGCCGAAAGGCCGCCGGCATAGGCGAAGACGAAGAGGAAGGCCCCGGCGGTAAGGCCGGCGAAGGCGCGGCCGGGAAGGCGCTGAAGGCCGGCCTCGAAGAGCCGTGCACCGGCGGCAAGAAGCCGGAAGGCGAGGTGCTGCGAAAGCGGCCGGGCATTTGCCGGGCGGGTCTTGCGGTGGTTGTCGTTGGAAGTGCGTGCCGTTCCGCCGCCGATCACCACGAACTCGGCGTCGACCGTTTCGAGCCGCGCGGGAAAGTGCTGGCCGTGCCGGCGGGTGGGCGCCTGCGGTTCCGGCGGCAGAAGGTCGATCCGGCCCCTGGCCTGCTGTCTCGCTTTGAAGGCGTTCATCGCCACCTCCCTTGCCGCCTCGCAAAATCACCTGCGAAAAGTCGGGCATTGAATGAAATCCTTACGAAACGTAAACCATACTGGTTAATGCTTCGGAAACCCGACCGTGAAAGAGCCGTTTTCCCATGCGACGCCGGCCGGGATACTGCCACGGCGGCGGGCGAGCGCTTCTAGAACCGGGTTGGCCATTGATTCACTTCGAGAATGTCGGATTGCGCTACGGGATGGGGCCGGAAATTCTTCGCGACCTCACCTTCGATATTCCGCGCCGGTCCTTCCAGTTCCTAACGGGGCCGTCCGGGGCGGGCAAGACGACGCTGCTGCGCCTCCTCTTCCTGTCGCTCCAGCCGACGCGCGGCATCATCCGCACCTTCGACCGGGAAATCTCGACCATCCCGCGCGACGAGCTGCCGATGCTGCGCCGGCGCATCGGCATCGTCTTCCAGGATTTCCGGCTGCTCGACCATCTGACGACCTACGAGAACGTCGCCCTGCCGCTGCGCGTGCGCGGCAAGGAGGAGGCGAGCTACCGCGCCGATGTGCTGGAGCTTTTGAAATGGGTCGGCCTCGGCGAGCGGATCAACGTGTTGCCGCCGGTGCTTTCGGGCGGTGAGAAGCAGCGCGCGGCTATCGCCCGCGCCCTCATCGACCGGCCGGAACTGTTGCTGGCGGACGAGCCGACCGGCAACGTGGACCCGCCGATGGCCCGCCGGCTCCTCAGCCTCTTCCTCGAGCTCAACCGGCTCGGCACGGCCGTGGTGATCGCCACGCACGACCTGTCGCTGATGGACCAGGTGGAGGCGCGGCGCATGATCCTCTCGCAGGGGCGGCTCGACATCTATGACTGACGCCCCCCGCGACACCGCCGAGACTGCCGCCCCGGCCCGCCGGCCGGAAATGCGCGTGCGCCCCACCGCGCCCATCGTGCCACCGGCCAACGTCTCCGGCCGGGCGCTGATGTTCGTCATCGCCATCATGGCCTTCCTCGCCTGTCTCACCTTCGGCGCGGTCAGCATGGTGCGGGCGACGGCGGCGAGCTGGCAGAGCCAGATTTCCCGCGAGATCACCATCCAGATCAAGCCGGACGACAATCTCGACATGGAACGGGCGCTGAAGGACGCGCGCGACATCGCGCTCACCTTCACCGGCACGCGCGACGGCACGATCGTCGACAAGGCGGCGACGGCGCGGCTCCTCGAACCCTGGCTCGGCGAGGGGCTCGACATCGACGAGCTGCCGGTGCCGCGCCTCGTCATCGTCACCATCGACGAGCAGAGCCCGCCGGATTTCGCCGCCATGCGAAAAGCGCTGTCGGAGAAGATCCCGCAGGCCTTCCTCGACGATCACCGCACCTGGGTCGACCGCCTCGTCGCCATGGCGCGCACCACGGCCTTCATCGGCACGGGCGTGCTGGTCCTCGTTTTCTCGGCCATGGTGCTGACGGTGGTGTTCGCCACGCGCGGCGCGCTTTCCGGCAACCGGCATATCGTCGAGGTGCTGCATTTCGTGGGGGCGGAGGCGAGCTTCGTCGCGTCCGAATTCCAGAAGCATTTCCTCTTGATCAGCCTCAAGGGCTCGTTCGCCGGCGGCTTTCTCGCCGCGCTCTTCTTCGCCGTTGCCGGCTTCTGGCAGGGGCGCTCCATCGCCACGCCCCAGAGCGACCAGGCGACCGCGCTCTTCGGCACCTTCTCCATGGGGTTCACCGGCTATCTCGGCATCGTCGCCACCATGGTGGTGATCGCGCTCCTGACGACGCTGACGGCGCGCTTCACGGTGATGCGGACGATCTACGAGATCGACCTCATCCGCTCCGACCCGTCGCGCACAGACCAGCTGCCCGACACATGAGAGGAATGAGACGGACCATCGCCGCGAAACGGACTATCCGTTGCCGCAATCCGGGTCTATGGACGGAATCATGAACGTGCTGGAACGGGCAAAGCCGGAATCGCCGGACGATATCCGGCCGAAGGGAGATAGGCGGCGTCGGCCCATGCGGCCCGCCCGCCTCGTCGTGCGCGTCGTCCTGGCGGCCATCCTGCTCGCCGCGGTCGCGGGCATTGCCGGCTTCCTCTATTTCGCAGAGACCGTCGCCGCACTGGAGGCACCGGACGATCCCAAGGCGGACGCCATCGTCGTGCTGACGGGCGGCTACCAGCGCATCGACCATGCCATCGACCTTCTCAAGAAGGGGGCCGGCGGGCGGCTGCTGATTTCCGGCGTGAACCCCACGACCAGCGGCAACCAGATCCGCAAGCTCACGCAGACCTCGTCGGCCCTCTTCGAGTGCTGCGTCGACATGGGCTACGAGGCCGTCGATACGATCGGCAATGCCAACGAGGCGGCGCGCTGGATCAGCGATCACCAGTTCCGCCGCGTGCTCGTCGTCACCAACAACTATCACATGCCGCGCAGCCTCCTCGAATTGAAGGCCAGCGATCCGGCGACGGAATTCATCGCCTATCCGGTCGTCAATTCCGACCTGAAGAACGGCAACTGGCTGCGCCAGCCGGGGGTCATGAAGGCGATGCTTTCGGAATATCTCAAATATTGCCTGGCGGGCGTCAGGGCCTTTGCCGGTGCGCGGAGCTGGTCCGGCCTTCGCGCCGACATGACCGGCTCCTGAGACGCGAGACGGGAGTTTCCCCGCCCGGCATTATCGTGTAGGGCGAAACGATACGTTCCCTCACAGGCTGCCCGATGATCGCTTTCCGCTCCGTGCTCTTCAATGCCGTCTTCTACGCGAACCTCATCGTGCAGATGATCCTCTTCACGCCGGTCTATTTCCTGCTGCCGCGCAAGAAAGCCTATGTGATCGCCAAGAACTGGGTGCGCAGCAACCACTGGCTCTTCAAGGTCATCGTCGGCACGACCTTCGAGATCGAAGGGCTGGAGAACATCCCCAAGGGCGGCTACATCTTCGCGCCCAAGCACCAGTCCTTCTGGGACGCCTATGCGCTGCTGCCCTGGCTCGACGACCCCTTCTATATCCTCAAGCGCGAACTGACCTGGATCCCGCTCTTCGGCTGGTACATCAAGAAGCAGCGCATGGTTCCCGTCGACCGCAGCGCGCGCGGCAAGGCCATGGCCGCCGTGATGGATCGCACGAAGGCGGAGATGGAATCCGGCCGCCAGCTCATCATCTACCCGGAAGGCACCCGCCGTCCGCCGGGCGCCCCGCCGGAATACAAGTACGGCATCGCCCGGCTCTACCGGGACCTGCAGGTCCCGGTCGTGCCCGTCGTCATGCATCCGGGCCTCTTCTGGCCGCGCCGCAAGTTCATCCGCCAGCCCGGCCATTTCAAGGTGCGCATCCTGCCGCCCGTCATGCCGGGCATGGAGCCCGACGCCTTCCTCGCCCATCTCATCGACGTCATGGAGACGGCGAGCGACCGCCTGCTGGTCGAGACCGTCGAGGCCAACCCGCATCTCCTGCTGCCGCCGACGGCGCTGCAGCGGCTGGCGGAGTTGAAGGCGCGCGCGGCCTGAAGACCCTCTCTGCCTGCCGGCATCTCCCCCACAAGGGGGGAGAAAGCAGGAGGCTTGCTCTTTCTTCCCATTTTTCTGCAGAAGGGACGGCAGGTTAAGTCCCTCCCCCTTGTGGGGAGGGATTAGGGAGGGGTCTTCCGCCTGATCAGGCCGAGAGCGGCGTGGAGAGGCTTTCGGCGGTCCGGCTAACATCCTCCAGCCAATGGTCGCGGATGCCCATCTCGCGCAAGTGCGCCAGCGTGTTGCGCACATAGTCGATGTTGCGGCCGGATTTTCCGACGGCCGTGCTGATCGTGGCCGCCGCCTCCTCCACGGAGAGCGCGCCGGCGAACTGATGGTGATCGCGGTCGCAGATATAGGCGAGCGTCGCGATGCGCCTTCCGTCCGGCAGCGCCGCCGGCAGGGTGCGTTCCTTGTAGACGTGGGTGACCAGCTCGCGCTCGCGCAGGTAATCGAGCACGGGTTCCCGGTTTCCCGGCGCGACGCGGAAGGCGACGCCCCGGCAGGAGCCGCCGCGGTCGAGGCCGAGCACGAGGCCGGGCCGCTCCTGCGTCCCGCGATGCACCCAAGAGCGCACGCAAAGCACCCGGCGGAAGCCGAAGAGATGGGCCGGCTGGCGCTCCTCATATTCGAAACCCGGATTCCACATCAGCGATCCGTAGCCAAAGACCCAGAATTCGTTCATATCCACCGTCACCTGGACCATCTCTCAAAAAGCCGCCGCATTTGCCGGCTTTCACGCCCTGAGCAAAGCAGGCAAATCACGTCCGCCACCATTGGAGAACACTATGGCATCGTCAAGCCGCGCCGGCGCGTCCGGGGTCTCGCGCAAGATCATCTGGCTGGGCGTTGCCGTGGTTCTCGCCATCGCCCTCTATACGGGGGGATGGTTCTACGCCGCAAGCTGGCTGAAGAACCGGGTGGCGACAGAGCTGGCAGCCTCGCAGCAGGGCCTGCATTCGGCCTCGTGCAGCAATCCCGATGTCCGCGGCTATCCCTTCCGCATCGGCATCTTCTGCGATGCGGTCGGCTTCGACGACCGCCCGACGGGACTTTCGGCGACCTTCGGTGCGCTGCGCTCGGCCGCGCAGGTCTACTGGCCGGGCCATGCGGTGGTGGAAGTCGACGGGCCGGCGCAGGTGCGCATGACGCCGGATATCGTCTTCGATGCCGACTGGAGCCTGCTGCATGCGAGCGTCGTCGCCGGCACGGACGGGCTCGACCGGGCCTCCGTCGCCTATGACGGGCTGAAGGGCACGCTCAACGCGCCTTCCGAGGGCCTCACCGTCGCCGTCTCAGCCGCCCACGGCGAGAAGCATGTGCGCCGCTCGGGCGCGGCGCTGGATGTCGCCGTCTCGCTTCAGGCGCTTACCCTCGGCCTCAAGGACAAGGTATTGCCGCCGGTCGATGTCGCACTCGACATGACGATCGCCGATGCGGCGCGGTGGCTTTCGGCCGAAGGCGTGCCGGACGACGTGCCGCGCGGCACGAGCGCCGAGCTGCGCGCCCTGTCGCTCGATCTCGGCGGCGGCAAGACGGTGACGCTCTCCGGCCCGGTCTCGGTGGATGACGAGGGCTATGTCTCCGGCGCGCTCGATCTCACCATCGAGGGAGTGGATGCCTGGCGCGACCGGATTTCCGAACTGTTCCCGGAGACGGCGAAAACGGCAAGGAAGGTCGCTTCGGCGATCAAGGGCCTTTCCGGCGGGCAGGACCGGGCCTCCGTGAAGCTGACGCTGCAGCAGGGCACCGTCTACCTCGGCTTCTTCCCCATCGGCGAAATCCCGCCCCTCTGATCAGCCCTTCTCGTCGGCGACCGGGCGGCCGAAGTTCGGCGCGGAGGTGTCCTGGCCGGCATCGATGATCGAGCGGCGGATGGCGCGCGTGCGCGTGAAGAGGTCGAAGAGCTTTTCGCCGTCGCCCCAGCGGATGGCGCGTTGCAGGTAGGCGAGGTCCTCGGAAAAGCGCGCCAGCATCTCCAGGATCGCGTCCTTGTTGTGCAGGCACACGTCGCGCCACATGGTCGGGTCGGAGGCAGCAAGGCGCGTGAAGTCGCGGAAGCCCGACGCCGAATACTTGATGACCTCCGATTCCGTCACCGTCTCCAGGTCGTCGGCCGTGCCGACGATGTTGTAGGCGATGATGTGCGGCAGGTGCGAGACGATGGCGAGCACCTTGTCGTGGTGCTCGGTGTCCATCTCGTCGACCTTCGAGCCGAGCGCCTCCCAGAAGGCGGCGAGCTTCTTCTTGGCGTCCTTGTCGGTGCCGTGCACCGGCGTCAGGATGCACCAGCGGCCCTGGAAGAGCTCGGCAAAGCCGGCGTCCGGGCCGGAATGCTCCGTGCCGGCGAGCGGATGGCCGGGGATGAAATGCACGTCCTTCGGCATGTGCGGCAGCATCTGCGCGACGACCGAGGCCTTGGTGGAGCCGACGTCGGTGACGATGGCGCCGGATTTCAGATGCGGGGCGATCTCCTCGGCCACCCTGCCCGATGCGCCGACGGGCACCGAGACGACGACGAGGTCCGCGCCTTCTACCGCCTTGCCGGCATCCAGCACGTAGTCGGTGCCGAGGCCGAGTTCGCGGGCACGGTCCAGCGTCTCCTGGCTGCGGGTCGAGATGGTGACGGTCTTGGCGAGCCCCTTGGCCTTGACCGCGCGGGCGATGGAGGAGCCGATCAGGCCGATGCCGATCAAGGTGATCTTGTCGAAATGTCCGTCGGTCATGTCCATTGCCTCTTGCCGTTTCCCGTTCGCTCTAGCGGGCAGGCCCCGGTTTGTCGAGGGTTTCAGCGTGAGGCGCGCTCGCGCGTCGTCGGCACGCCCTGCGGGGCGATCACCGGCACGAAGACGCGGCGCGAGGCGCGGGCGGCGACGGGTAGGCCCTGGTAGAGCCGCTTCTGCGCTTCCACGACGATGACGCCGGAGAACATCGGCCAGAGGAAACGCCCCAGCCGCTCGAAGGCGCCACGCAGCTTCAGGACGCCGCGCAGCTTGGAGGGCGGGAAGAACAGCGCCTCGGCGCTGGCGCCGGGGGTGAAGTTCGTCTCGCGGAGCAGCGCGGTGAGCTGGCCGCGCGAATAGGGCCGGCCCGAGCCGAAGGGCGTGTGCTCCATGCGGGCCCAGACGCCGCGCCGGTTCGGCACGACGATGACGAGCCGTCCGCCCGGCGCCAGCACCCGCCAGAGTTCCTTCATCGTCTCGCGCGGGTTCTCGGCGAATTCCAGCGAATGCACCATCAGCACCCGGTCGACCGACGCATCCGGCAGCGGCAGTTCCTCGTCGAAGACGAGGGCGGTGGAGGAGGGTTCGCCCGGCGGCCAGTTCACGGCGCCCTGCCCGGCCGGCATGAAGGCGAAGGTGCGCTCGGTATCGGCGCGGAAGCGGTCGAGATAGGGCACGGCATAGCCGAGACCCACCAGCCGCTCGTCCGGCAGGCGCGCCCAGAGCGAGGCGAGCGCCATGGAAATGGAATGGTCGGCAAGGCGGCCGAGCGGGGAGTGGTAGAATTCGCGGAGGTCGACGATGTCGGTGTGCATGGCCTCCCATGTTAGTGGCCGCCCGGTGGACTTCAAGGCCGGTTGCCTTACATTCGCCCTCGACCATTGCCCGACATGACGAGGACTGCCCATGACCCCGCTCGAAATAGACCTCTTCCCCTGCCGCAGCGACAATTTCGGCGTGCTGCTGCACGATCCCGTCTCGGGCGCGACCGCGAGCATCGACGCGCCGGAGGAAAAGCCGATCCTCGACGCGCTCGCCCGGCGCGGCTGGACGCTCACCCATATCCTGACGACCCACCACCACGGCGACCATGTCGAGGCGAACCTGGCGCTGAAGCAGCGCTTCGGCGCGACGATCATCGGGCCGAAGCGCGAGACCATTCCGGGTATCGACCGCAAGGTGGACGAGGGCGATGTGTTCGATTTCGCCGGACGGCGCGTCGAGGTCATCGCGACGCCGGGCCATACGCTCGGCCATATCTGCTTCTACCTGCCGGAGGAGAAGCTGCTCTTTGCCGCCGATACGCTCTTCGCGCTCGGCTGCGGGCGCGTCTTCGAGGGCACGCCGGCGCAGATGTGGGGCTCGCTCGAAAAGCTCGCCGCGCTGCCGGACGAGACGACCGTTTATTTCGGCCACGAATACACGCTCTCGAATGCGCGCTTTGCCAAGACCGTCGACCCGGACAATGCCGCCCTTCTCGCCCGCGTTGCCGAGATCGAGGCGCTGCGGGCGGCGGGCGGCTTCACCGCGCCGACGACCATCGGGCTTGAAAAGGCGACGAACCCGTTCCTGCGGGCGGGCGACCCGGCCATCCGCCGCCATCTCGGCATGGAGACGGCGAGCGATGCGGAGGTGTTTGCCGAGATCCGCGGGCGGAAGGACCGTTTCTGACCGTCAGGCGGGCGCGACCGCGCGCCGGCGGAAGATCATGTCGCGGGCGGCCAGCACCGCCCCGCCCGTGACGAGAAGGCAGGCAAGGGCAATCCCCCAGGACGGTTCGGCAAAGCCGGTGAGGACGAGGACGAGCGTGGAGAGCAGCGGGGCGGCATAGCTCGCCGCGCCGAGGATCTGGATGTCGCCGTTCTTCACGCCGAAATCCCACGCGTAGAAGGCGGCACCCACCGGCAGCAGGCCGAGGCCGGCGACGGCGAGCCATTCGAAGCCCGTTTCGGGCCACACGGTCGTTTCCAGCATCAGGTGGCAGAGGAGGGAGAGGATGGAGGTGGCAAGGCAGAAGCCCGTCACCACATCCGTCGAGACCGCCTCGAAGCGCCGGGTCATCAGCGAATAGCCGGCCCAGGTGAAGGCGCAGAGGAAGGCCGCGCCGTAGCCGATGAGGTAGGCGCCGTCGAAGGAAAAGCCGTTGCGACCGACGATGAGCACGGTGCCGGCAAGGCCGAGCAGCGTGCCGACGACGTGGTTCCATTTCAGCCTCTCGCCCGGCAGCAGCGCCGAGCCGGTGACGATGAGGAGCGGCCAGAGATAGGCGATGAGGCTCGCCTCCACCGCCGGCGCGTTGCGCAGCGCGGTGAAGTAGAGGAAGTGATAGCCGAAGAGGCCGAGGATGCCGGTGAGCCAGACCTTCGCCGGCTGGCGGAGCAGGCGGGCGCGCTGCGGGCGGGCGATAAGCACGAGGATGCCCGGCAGGCTGCCGATGAGGAAGCAGACGGCGGAAAGCTGAAAGGGCGGCATCTTGCCGGAGGCCGCGGTGAAGAGTGCGAGCAGAGCCCACATGAGGATGGCCGAAAAGCCGATCAGGGTTGCACGCATCTTCAAGGCCGATCACTCCGGTCTGCCGACAGAAGCCGGGTCAGCCGCCGAAGCGCGTGGCCGAGACGGTGACGGGGCCGAGCTTGGTCGGAATCCTCACATAGACCGGAGCATATACATTTGCCGCATCGGCCTTGGCAAACCAGATTTCCATCGTGCTCAGGCTGCGCAGGTATTCGACGTCTTCCCGGCCCTTCTTGTAGCCGGATTTCGGGATGAAGCGGATGCCGCAGACGACGACCTGGCCGGCAAAGCCCTCGGTGGCGAAGGACTTCGTGCCCTTGGAGGTCAGCCGGAGGTCGAGGCGCGATTCCCCGTCGAAGATCGGCAGCGTCTTCGGGCAGATGCGGCTGCCGGCGGGAATGATGAGGCCGGAAATGGGGTCGAGCACCGAACGCAGGTCGGCGCGGGAGACGGGGACCCAGTTGTCCGGCTTGTTGCGCGCCGGCACCATGCTGGCATGGGTGACGTTGCCGTTGCGGAAGGTGACGTCGATCGCCCGGCCGCGCTTGCCGCTGCGATAGGTCACGGAATAGGAGGTGGCGCGCAGCCTGTCGCGGCTGACGATGCCGGAAACGCTGGTCGTGCCCTGCGTGCGCGCGAAGATGTCGGCAAGCCCCGCCGAATGGAGGCTGCCGGAAATCGAATAGCGGTTGCCGTCGAAAAGCGAACTGAAGCTCGCCGTGGCGACCGGCAGGCCGGCCAGGCGGATGCTGTAGTCCGTCCTGTGCTCGACCTCGGCCGAAAGGGCAGGCGAGGCGCCTGCGGCAAGGGCGAGCGACATGGCCGCACCGGCGATCCAACCCCGCACATTCATTTTCCCGAGACTCATCGAGCCGCTCCACAGGCAACAGGTCCGCACGGTTACTCCACCTTGCCAATGCGGCGATTCTACGCCGTGGAAAGGTCCCGCGCATCCTGCTATTGGCTATGAAACGGGCGGTTTGGCAACTGATTTCCCGCGCGGGCGCAGGTTTGGCTTGACGCCAGCGGTGAGTGTGACTATAGAACCGCGACTTTCCAAAAAGGCCAGGCGGACTGCGGCCGGTTTCGGTGCCGGAAACGTATTGTCCCGAACGCAAGAAAAATAGGTGTACCATGTCCCGTAGTTGCGAATTGACCGGCAAGGGCGTCCAGTCGGGCAACAATGTGAGCCACGCGAACAACAAGACGAAGCGCAAGTTCCTGCCGAACCTGTGCAATGTCACGCTGATCTCCGACGTCCTCGGCCAGCGTTTCCGTCTTCGCGTTTCCGCTGCAGCGCTCCGCTCCGTCGAGCACCGCGGTGGCCTCGACGCCTTCCTGCTGAAGGCCGAAGAGAACGAACTGTCGATGCGCGCCCGCCTGCTGCGCCGCCAGATCGCCAAGAAGACCGCTGCCGCCGCCTGATTTTAGGCCTGAGCCGGATCGTTTTCATTGAGGCTTGACCGGGTTCCGGGCAGGCCTCAATGCTTTGCCTACATTTCTGTCCCTCCAACTGGTGGCATCACCCAGGATAAAAAAATGCTCGCGAACCGCATTACCCTCGTCTACGTCCTCCTGATGACCGCCGTGGTCGTCGCCTCCAACGTGCTGGTGCAGTACCCCCTTTCGGGCGAACTGTTCGGCATTGCCCTCGGCGACCTCCTGACCTATGGCGCCTTCACCTATCCGGTCGCCTTCCTCGTCACGGACCTCACCAACCGCCAGTTCGGGCCGCGCGTGGCGCGCCGGGTCGTTGCGGCGGGCTTCCTCGTGGCGGTGCTCTTCTCCTTCGCAGCCTCCACGCCGCGCATCGCGATTGCTTCCGGCTCGGCCTTCCTTGCCGGGCAGCTCCTCGACATCTCCGTCTTCAACAGGCTGCGCCGGCAGGCCTGGTGGCGCGCGCCGCTGATCGCCTCGCTGATCGGCTCGGTGCTGGACACGGTGATCTTCTTCTCCTTCGCCTTCGCGCCGTTCCTCTCGGTCTTCGGGCCGAACGACGACTTCGCCATCGCCTCCGCGCCGGTGCTGGGCATCTTCACGGCCGAGGTGCCGCGCTGGATCTCCTGGGCTATCGGCGATTTCTCCGTGAAACTCCTGGTCGGTCTCGTCATGCTGCTGCCCTACGGGGCTTTGATGAGCCGCCTGCGCCCGATGCCGGGCGTCGAGAAGCTGGCCTGAGGCAAGGGGGGGCGCGGCTCCCCTGACGTCTATTCCTTCAGCCGGAACTCCAGCATCAGGTTGCGCTGGAGGATGGAGTGGTTGTCGTCGGAAACGACGATGATGCGGATGTCGTCCGGCGCCATCACGACGACGTCCATGCCTTCCATATTGTCGATCTGCTCGCTGAGATCGGCATCGATCAGCACGTCCCCGTCGACGACCGCGCCCGGCCGGATCGCATTCCCGTCGATCCGGCGGATGCGCATGCCGAGCCCGTCCGACAGGCGGAAACGGCGTTCGAGCAGCAGGAGGTCGCCGTTCGGCAGGAAGGCGCCGTCGGTGATGTCCCACGGATCGGTGCGCCTGACGGTGAAAAGGCCGGCGCGCGGGCCGTCGAGCACGGCGGCAAGGACATTGCCGGCCGCATCGAGGCTGCGCTCCGTGACGGCGACCGGCACCGCGCCGAGGGGACCCGCGGCCGGCGACATGGCAAGCGTCTCCATGCCGCGGTTGGAGCGCAGTTCGCGCCGGTCGATGGGCAGGGGAAGCTGGCGATCCGGCCGGGCTTCCATGAAGCCGGGATCGGGATAGGCGTCGATGCGGTGGATGCCCTCGAAGCTGACGAGCAGCTCGCCCTTGCCGATCGCAAGGCCCTCGGCATCCATCCTGTACTTGATCGTTTCGTCCTGGCCGTTCTTGTCGAGCATCGAGCGGATCTTCAGGCCGGCAAGGCCGCGGAGCATGCCGTCCGCGCCGCGCTCGATCCGCCCGGTGAGCCAATGCCCGGTGTCGAGGACGGCGACGAAATGTTCGCGGTCCTTGCGGAAGCGGATCGACGAGACCGCGCCGAGCAGGGGATTGCCGGAGGCATAGCTGATGCCGCCGAGGAATTCGAGCTTGCCGAAGACGCGACGGTCCGAGCCCGGCAGGAAGACCGAAAAGGCGCGGCTGGAGACCGGGACATCGTCCGGCTTCGCAGCGGCCGGGTCGAACGGTGGCAGGCACAGGGCGGCCGACAGGGCGAGAAGGGCAAGACGGCGCCGAAAGCCCCGGCGGCCAGCGGCGGGCCGCCGTTCAGCCTGCACGGCGGCGGGCCGGGCGGCGGGAGGTGCTTTCATCGGCAAAGAGCGAGGCAAGCTGCTCGGTCATCGCGCCGGCCAGCTCGTCCGCATCGACGATGGTGACGGCGCGGCGATAGTAGCGCGTCACGTCGTGGCCTATGCCGATGGCGAGAAGCTCGACGGGCGAGCGCGTCTCGATCTGCTCGATGACGGCGCGCAGGTGCCGCTCCAGATAGTTGCCGGGGTTCACCGACAGAGTCGAATCGTCGACGGGCGCGCCGTCCGAGATCATCATCAGGATGCGGCGCTGCTCGGGGCGAGCCATCAGCCGGTCGTGCGCCCAGATCAGCGCCTCGCCGTCGATGTTCTCTTTCAGGAGGCCCTCGCGCATCATCAGGCCGAGGTTGCGCCGTGCGCGCCGCCAGGGGGCATCCGCGCCCTTGTAGACGATGTGGCGGAGATCGTTGAGGCGGCCGGGCGATTGCGGCTTGCCGCTGCCGAGCCATTTTTCGCGCGACTGGCCGCCCTTCCACGCCTTGGTGGTGAAGCCGAGGATCTCCACCTTCACGCCGCAGCGCTCCAGCGTGCGCGCGAGGATATCGGCGCAGGTGGCGGCGACCGTGATCGGGCGGCCGCGCATGGAGCCGGAATTGTCGATGAGGAGCGTGACGACCGTATCACGGAAGGTCGTGTCCTTCTCGCGCTTGAAGGAGAGCGGCTGCATCGGGTCGATGATGATGCGCTGCAGGCGGGCGCTGTCGAGATAGCCCTCCTCGAGGTCGAACTCCCAGGCGCGGTTCTGCTGCGCCATCAGGCGGCGCTGCAGGCGGTTGGCGAGCCGGCCGACGGCGCCTTGCAGATGGGCGAGCTGCTTGTCGAGGAAGGCGCGCAGGCGGTCGAGCTCGGCCTCGTCGCACAGCTCCTCGGCGGTGATCGTCTCGTCGAATTCCTCGGTGAAGACCGCGTAGTCGACCTTCTCGTTGAAATCGGTGAACGGTTGGTTCGGCCGGCGAACCTCGCCGGGCGTCTCGCTGTCGTCGCCGTCGTCGTCGACGAGATCGTCGTCGGAGATTTCCGCGCCGTCCATCTCGCCTTCGTCCATCTGCTCGTCGGACGTCTCGTTCTCGTCGGCGGGCGCGGCGTCGTCGCCGGCCTCTTCCTGGCTTTCGTTGTCTTCCTGCTCGTCGCTGCGCGGCTGGTTCTCGTCCTCGGGCGTCTCGCTGTCGTCCGGCTCGTTCTCCTCCTCGCCGTACTGTTCGGCGACGTTCATGGAGGCGAGCATGTTGCGCACGACGCGGGAGAAGGCCTGCTGGTCGTTTATGGCGGAGGCGAGGTTCTCCATGTCCTTGCCGGCCTTGTCGACGATGAAATCGCGCCAGAGGTCGAGCACCTTGCCGGCGGAGGCCGGCGGGGCCTGGCCCGTCAGCTTCTCGCGCACGATGAGCGCGACGGCTTCTTCGAGCGGCGCGTCGGCCTGGCGTGTGATCGCGCCGAAATTTGCCTTGGCGTATTTCTCCGTCAGCACCACGTTGAGGTTCTGCGCCATGCCCTGCATGCGGTTGGAGCCGATGGCCTCCACGCGTGCCTGCTCGACCGCGTCGAAGATCGCGCGGGCGTCCGCACCCTGCGGCGACATGGTCGCGTGGATACGGGCATCGTGGCAGGCCTTGCGAAGAGCCATGGAATCGCCAAGGCCCCGGGTGAGGGCGACTTCGGCGGGCGAGGGACGCTTGGAAAGCTCCGGCAGGCGGATACGCTCGCCCGTCATGCCCGGGCGCTCGTTGGCGAAGGCGACCTCCACCTCCGCATCGCCCGAGACGGCGCGCACGCAGCCCGTCACCGCGCGGCGGAACGGCTCCATGTCGACCACGCCGCCGGGCCTCGGCTTGGAATTGTCTCCGCGAGCTGCCATGCGCTTTCTCCGGCCGTCAGGCCGTCGCCTCCAGGACGATGTTGGCGGCGCTTTCCTTCAGTTCCACGCCGAAGGCGCGCTGGTAGAGTTCGGCGACCAGCGTGCGCTCCAGTTCGTCGCACTTGTTGAGGAAGGTGACGCGGAAGGCGAAGGCGATGTCGCCGAAGATCTCGGTGTTCTCGCCCCAAGTGATGACCGTGCGCGGGCTCATCACGGTCGAAAGATCGCCGTTGATGAAGGCTGCGCGTGTGAGGTCGGCGACGCGCACCATGCGCGAGATCGTCTCGCGGCCGTCCTTGCCGGCAGCAAGGCGCTTCACCTTGGCGGCGACGATGTTCACCTCGTTGTCGTGCGGCAGATAGTTCAGCGTGGTGACGATCGACCAGCGGTCCATCTGCGCCTGGTTGATCTGCTGCGTGCCGTGGTAGAGGCCGGTCGTATCGCCGAGGCCGACCGTGTTGGCCGTCGCGAACAGGCGGAAGGCGGGGTGCGGACGGATGACGCGGCTCTGGTCGAGCAGCGTCAGGCGGCCGGAGGATTCCAGCACGCGCTGGATGACGAACATGACGTCCGGGCGGCCGGCGTCGTATTCGTCGAAGACGAGCGCGACGTTGTGCTGGTAGGCCCAGGGCAGGATGCCGTCCTTGAATTCGGTGACCTGCAGGCCGTCCTTGACGACGATGGCGTCCTTGCCGACGAGGTCGATACGGCTGACATGGCTGTCGAGGTTGACGCGCACGCACGGCCAGTTGAGGCGGGCGGCGACCTGCTCGATATGGGTCGACTTGCCGGTGCCGTGGTAACCCGAGACCATGACGCGCCGGTTATGGGCGAAGCCTGCGAGGATGGCGAGGGTGGTTTCCCGGTCGAAGAGGTAGTCCGGGTCGAGGTCCGGCACATAGGCGTCCGCCTTGGCATAGGCCGGGACCCGAAGGTCGGTATCAATGCCGAAAACCTCCCGTACGGAAACCGTGGTGTCCGGGAGGTTGGAAATATCGAGATCCATCTTGCTCATCACGTCTCCGCAGGCGGCGGCCATGCCTCCGCCCAATAATTTAGTGCACGCCAACTTTGCCTTTTGCTTGACCGCATTTGGCGATGCCGGGCGATTCCGCCCGGTGCCGCAAATGCTCTAGCAGAAGCCGGCCTGCTTTAACAATTGATATGCTTGGATGACCGCGCGAAAACGCTCTTCCGAGCCCCTATCCCCGCCATTTGCATCCGGGTGATGCTTTTTGACAAGCATTTTGTAGGCGGACTTGATGTCCCCGCCCGTCGCCCCGGCCGAAAGGCCGAGCGTGTCGAAGGCCTTTGCCTCGAGGGTCTTCAGCTTGCGGGTGCGCGGCTCCATGCGCGGGCCGCGGCCCTTGCTCTCGTTGAAAAGGCCGAACGGATCGCGGATGCGCTGGTTCGCCCCGGCCGTGCCGGAGCGTGCGGTTCCCTGCGCCGGGCCGTTCTTGGCGGCCTTGTTGACGCCGATCGTCCAGGTCGGGCGGTGGCCGGTGATGGCCTCCTTCTGGTAGCGCGCGATCTCGCCGTCGGAGAGGCCGGAGAAGTAGTTGTAGCCCTTGTTGTATTCCTTCACATGCTCGAAACAGAACATGAAATACTGCCCCTCGGCATTGCGGCCGACGGGTGCGCGGTGCTTCGCGTTCTCCTCGCAACCGTCCCACTGACAGGTCGGCGCGGAGCGCTCGGGACGCTCCACGCGCCGCTTCGTGCGGATGCGGTCGAAGTATTTGGAATCGAGTTTCATGATCCCCATTATGGGGTTGCGGAGGGCCCGCAACAAGAATTGACAAAGCGGATTGTTGCTGGCTTTGTGGAGGTATTTTGTTGCGTCGCGGCCGACGCTTTTCCGGCCGCCCAGGGTGCCCCCATGTCCATGAAATCCAGTATCGCCGGCAAGCTCGAGGCGGCCTTTGCGCCCGAGCGCCTCGAGGTCATCAACGAGAGCCACATGCATGCCGGCCACCAGCCGGGGTTCGACGGCGAGGGCGAGACGCATATGCGCATCCGCATCGTCTCGGCCGCCTTTGCCGGCATGAGCCGCGTGGCGCGCCACCGGGCGATCAACGACGCGGTGAAGGCCGAGCTCGATGCGGGGCTGCATGCGCTCGCCGTCGAGGCAGCCGCGCCCGGCGAGCCGACGCGCTGGTGATCACGCCCGCGGCTGTTCGGGCTCCACGGGACGGATGCGCAGCTTGGTGATGCGGTTCTTCGCCCGCTTCATGACGATGAAGCGCTTGCCGTAGAAAGTGAAGGCCTGCCGCTCTTCCGGAATGGACTTCGATTCGTGGATGACGAGGCCGGCGATGGTCGTCGCCTCCTCGTCCGGCAGGCTCCAGCCGAAGGCGCGGTTGAGGTCGCGGATCGCAACGCCGCCGTCGACGACGAGCGAGCCGTCCGCCTCCTGCCGAACGCCCTGCATGTCGACCGCCGCCTCGTCGGAAATGTCGCCGACGATCTCCTTCAATATGTCCTGGAGCGTGACGACGCCCTGCACCTCGCCGTATTCGTCCACCACGGTGGCGAAGTGCTCCTGGCGGCGCAGGAAGGCGGCAAGCTGTTCCTTCAGCGTCGTCGTGTCGGGAACGAACCAGGGTTTCTGCGCGACCTTGGTGATATCGAGGGCCTTCGGCTCGACGCCGGGTTCCGTCAGCGCGCGCAGGAGGTCCTTGGCGTGGACGACGCCGACGATGTTGTCGACCGAGCCCGCCCACAGCGGCATCCTCGTATAGGGGCTTTCCAGCACGGCCCTGACGATCTCCTCCGGCGGGTCGCCGGCATTGAGCGCGCGCATCGCCGTGCGGTGGATCATGATGTCGGAAACCTCCAATGCGTCGAGGTCGAGCCCGTTGGAGAGCCGGTCTCGCTCGGCCTTCGCCGCGGCGGCGTCCCGCTCGTTCTCCGCCTCGCGCGTCTCCTGATGCGTGCGCCACAGCGCGGCGATCGACCCGCGCCAGTGGACGGCGGCGGCAAGCAGGAGCAGGCCGAGGGCAAGGGCGGCCCAGAGCCAGACATGCGGGGCGGGTGCCGCGCCGGTCATTTCGGCAGCTTTTCCCTGAGGAAGGCGACGACTTCGGATTGCGGCACGTCGTCGGCGACGAAGGACTGGCCGACGCCGTGCATCAGGATGAAGGTGAGCTTGCCGGCCTTGACCTTCTTGTCCTGCGCGATGGCATCCATCAGCGTCTCGGCCGGGGGCAGGCCGCCGGGAATCTCGCCCATCGTGGTCGGCAGGCCGACTTCGCGAAGATGCGCCTCGACGCGCTTGCCGTCGTCGGGGCTGCAAAGGTTCATCCGGGCGGAGAACTGGTGGGCGAGCACCATGCCGATGGAAACGCCCTCGCCGTGCACGAGGCGGGCGCTGTCGTAGTGCGTCGCGGCCTCCAGCGCGTGGCCGAAGGTATGGCCGAGATTGAGGAGCGCGCGCTGGCCGTTTTCCCGCTCGTCGGCGGCGACGACGTCGGCCTTCGCCTGGCAGCTCGTGGCGATGGCCGTCATGCGCGCCTCGCCGCCGGCAAAGACGGCGCGCCAGTTCTTCTCCAGCCAGGCGAAGAAATCCGGCTTGTCGATGAGGCCATACTTGGCGACCTCGGCATAGCCGGCGCGGAACTCGCGCGGCGAGAGCGTGTCGAGCACGTCCGTGTCGGCAAGCACGAGGTCGGGCTGGTGGAAGACGCCGATGAGGTTCTTGCCGTGGGAGGAGTTGATGCCCGTCTTGCCGCCCACGGAGGAATCGACCTGCGCCAGCAGCGATGTCGGCACCTGGATGAAGCGCGAGCCGCGGCGCACGACGCCGGCGGCAAAGCCGGTGAGGTCGCCGATGACGCCGCCGCCGAGCGCGACCACCGCGTCGTTGCGCTCGATGCGGGCGGCAAGCACGCTGTCGCAGACGCTGATCAGGTGCTCGAAGCTCTTGGTCTTCTCGCCCGCCGGCAGGACGAGCGAGACGGCCTCGATGCCCTCGGCCTGAAGGGCCGCCATGAAGTCGTCGAGGTAGAGGGGCGCGACGTGCGTATCGGTGACGACGGCGATCTTGCGGCCCTTGAGGCGGCTTGCGATCTCGCGGCCGGCTGCGGCGATCAGGCCTGGGCCGATGAGGATGTCGTAGGAGCGGTCGCCGAGGTCGACCCGCACGGTGCGGCGCGCGGTGGCATTGGCAGTCATGGTCATCTCGTCAGGTTCGGGGCGGAGCGGCGGCGATCGCGGCGAGCACCTCCTCCACCATGGTTTCCTTCTTCACGTCGCGCGACATTACGGTCAGATCGGCTTCCGCATAGATCGGGTAACGGGCGTTCATGAGGTTTTCCAGCGTCTGGCGCGGGTTCTCCGTCTTCAGGAGCGGGCGGGTGTCACGCTTGTTGACGCGCTCCCAGAGTACGTCGAGGTCGGCCTTCAGCCAGACGGTGAGGCCGCCGCGCTTGATGTGCCGGCGGGTGTTCTCGTTGATATAGGCCCCGCCGCCGGTGGAGACGACGCGCGGGCCGGAGCGCAGGAGCCGCTTGATGACGCGGGTTTCCAGCGCACGAAACTCCGCCTCGCCATAGGCGGCGAAGAGGTCGGTGATCGACATGCGCGAGACGCGCTCGATCTCGTGGTCGCTGTCGATGAAGGGAATGCCGAGCGCCTGGGCCGTCATGCGGCCGATCGCCGACTTTCCGGCGCCCATCAGGCCGATCAGCACGAGGTTGCGCTTGCCGAGCGCGGCGCGGGCCACCGCGGCGGGCGGCGGGGCGAGCGTGGAGGAGGCCTGTTCGGTCGGCTCGGTCATAACGGTTTCCGGATTCTCGTCCCTTCCGTATCGACAAAAGCGCCGGAAGCGTCAAGCCTGCCCGACAAACCGCGCCGCGTCAGTATTCCTTCTCGTAGAAGATGCCGGCCCCGGCGCTGCCGCCGCTGCCGGCCTCGCCGCGCAGCTTCAGGCCCCGGCCGACGTCGAGGTTGATCACCGCCTTGGCGCCGTTCGTCTCCGGGTCCTGCTTCAGCTCGATATAGGTCCGGTCGTTGAGGTATTTGCCGGCCGAGACCGCGGCCCTGCCTTCCGCATCCGTCGTGATGTCGAGGTCGTCGACGCCGAGCTTGCTGCGCAGGCTGTCTAGCAGGCCCGTCGAGCGGCCTCCGGCAAGCTGGCTGGCGGCGGAGGCGAGCTGGGCGATCTGCACGGCCGAAAGGTTCGACATGGAGCGGTTGAAGATGAGCTGCGCGAGAATTTCGTCCTGCGGCAGCGAGGGCGAGGAGGCGAAGGTCACCGTCGGGTTGCTGGCAAGGCCGGCGACCGTGACCGTGATTTCCGTCGTGCCCGCCGTGCTTGCGGCGACGAGGTCGACCGTCGGCACGAGGCCGCCGGCAAAGCCGATATGGGCGCTGGTGAAATCGAGCCGGCGCGTCAGGATCTCCATGCGCCCGCGCTTCAGCTCGAACCCGCCGGAGACGACCGGATTGGACGAGGTGCCGGTGATCTTCAGCGTGCCGCTCATTTCCGCGTTGATGCCGCGCCCGCGCACGAAGAGCTGTTCGGGCGCCTCGATCACGAGGTCGAGGCCGATGCCGCGTGCCTCGCCGTTGCCGCCGTCCTGCTCGCGCTGCACGTCCGCCGTCATGCGCTGGACGTCGGCGGGCGCATTGCGGTGCTTGATGTCGATCTCCGACAGCGAGGCCGGCAGCTTCTGCGGAATGGTGATGTTGGCCTTGTTGATGCGCACCTTGCCGGCAAGGGCGAGGCTTGAAACCGGCCCCTTCAGCGTGAGGTCGCCGGCGACGTTCGCGGCGACAAGCGTGCCGTCGACATAGGCGATGTCGCCGAGCCTGATCGCGACGTCGACGGGAAAGCCGCTCGCCGGATCGATGCCCACCGTGCCGCTCGCCGAAAGCTGCCCGCCGCTGGCCAGCTTGCCGGAAAGGGTCTGGATCACCGCCTGCTTGCCATCCATCGTGATGCGGATGTCGAGGTTCTCCACCGCAAGGTTGCGGCGGACGTCGACGAGGCGCGCGCCGCCGGACGTGATGCTGCCGGTGATGGCCGGCGCGGCCGCCGTTCCGCCGATCGAAAGATCGACGGCGGCATTGCCGGTGAGCACGAAGCCCTGCGCGGAGAGCTGGCCCTGCAACAGGCCGAAGGGCACGGTGCCGTCGAATTTCAGCGCGAGCGGCGTCGCCCCGCCGATGCCCACCGTGCCGCCGCCGCGGAAGGAAAGGCCGCCGTCGCCCGACAGCACCGTGTCGAGCTTCACCCGGTTGTCGGCGAAGTCGCCGCTGGCGCTGATGTCGAGCGGGCCGATGCCGGCCCCGCGCGTCTGGCTCGTCGCCGCGCCCTTCCAGTCGAGCGCATAGGTGACGACCGGGGCGGCGGCCTTGCCCTTGACCGCGACCGTGCCGCCGATGGCGCCGCCCGCATCGAGCCCGGCGGCGAAGGTGTTGGCAAGCGCGGCCGGCAGGGCATCGAGCCGGACGGCAAGGTCGAGCGCCTCGCCGGCCTTGCCGGTGACGGCGACGGAGCCGCTGCCTGCCCGGATCGTCAGTCCGTCGAGCACGGCCGCGCCGTCCGCGATGCGGATCGTCGTCGGCTTGGCGAGTTTCAGCGGGATGCGGCGCGGCGCGGCCTCGAAGGCGTCGAGCGCGACGGCGAGCCCGCCGTCCTGCAGGAGCTTGCCCTCGACCGTCAGCGGCGCGTTGTCGAAGCGGCCGGCAAGGTCGAAGGCGGTGCTCTGGCCTTGCCGGGAGAAATCGAGCTTCAGGGCCTCCAGCCGGTTCTCGCCGGCGGCGACCGCGGCCGCCTTGACGGTTCCGGTCACGGCGAGGTCGGCAAGGTCGGAGACGGCGAGGTTGACGGTGGGCTTGGTGACGCTCGCCGTGTCGCGGCTCAGCTTGCTGCCGGTGGCCTCGATGGTTGCGGAGGTCTTGCCGTTCGTGGTCGCGATCTCGACCTGGCCGGCAAGGTCGCCGGCGGCCTTCTGGCCGGCCATGGCGGCGAGCAGGCCGATATCGGGGAAATCGAAGCGGATCGTGCCGTCCGGCATGAAGTTTTGCGCAAGCGTCAGCGCGCCCTTCAGCGTGTTGGGGCCGATCTCGGCCTCCAGCACCGGCACGGTGATGCGGCCGTTCTCGGAGGCGACGGAGGCGCGCACGTTGATTGCCTGGCCGTCGAGTGCGCCGGTCGCCGTCAGGTCGCCGGAGGGGCTGTCGGGAACGGCCTTGCCCTTGAGCGTCACGACGAGGTCGTTCAGGGTGCGACCGGAAAGGGTCGCGCCGCTGGAGGCGACCTTGGCCGAGACGTCGAGCCCGTCGAGGGGACCGCTGGCGGCAAGGTCGAAGGCGGCTTCGCCCGATGCATCGGCCAGCAGCTTGCCGAGGGCGAGGACCTTGCCGGAGAGGGTGGCATCCAGCTTGCCGCCGCTGAGCGAGACGTCGCCGCCGGCCTCCAGCGTGCCGGATTTCACTTCGAGGCCGCTGACTTCAAGCGCGCCGTCGCCGGCCTGCCGGAGGCGGCCGGAAAGGCCGATGGTCGTGTCGACTTTGCCGGCGAGGGCCGGCGGCAGCACGGCCGGCAGCGCGAAGAGGCGGAAATTCACGTCGGCCTCGCGGCTCTCCAGCCCGTAGCTGCCCGACAGCGTGCCGCCGATGCTGGCGCTTTCGAGCGTTGCCGGGTCGAAGGCGACGGTCTGCGGCGAGACGTCGAGCGTCGCGGCGAGCTTGGCCGGACCCTTCACCAGCCGGTCGAGATTGGCATCGGCAAAGGCGGTCGCGCCGGTTTCGACCGTCACGTCGAGGCGGCCGGAGCGGTTCGCCACGTCGAAGGCGTCGCTATGGGCCGAAAGGTGGATCGCCTCGATGCGGCCGGCGGGAAGGGCGGCGGAGGCAAGCCGCGCATCGGCAGAAAGCACGGCCGCCTTCGCCTCGCCCTTGAGGGAGATGTCGGCGCCCTCGATGAGGGCGCGGACCTCGCCGTCCGCAAGCGGCCACCGGAAATCGATGGGGCCGCCCTTGCCGGCGAGCGTCACGTCGAGGTCGTTGGCGCCGCTGGCGCTGACGGTGCCGGCGGCGGCGAGCGTCAGCGCGCCGGTGGAGATCGCGCCCTTCTCGATGCGCAGCATGTCCGTGCCGTCGAAGGCGGCGGTGATGTCGATGCCGGTCTGGCCGGCAAAGAGCGGGCGCAGCGGCGGCGGCATCAGCGCGTCGAAGGTACCGCCGCCGTTGAGGGCGAGGGTGTGCAGGCCGTTTGCCGCAAGGTCGTGGCGGCCGTCGATGCGCAGCGTCTCGGTGCCGTCGAGCGCGGCCGAAAGCCGGCCTTTCCATTGCGAGAGCGGGCCGTCGCCCGTCAGGCGGATCGAGACGGCGGGATCGTTCGGCAGCTTGAGGAGGCCGGCGAGCACGCCGCCTTTCGGTTCGGCCACGGTGGCTTCGAGGCGCAGCTCGTTGGCGTCCGGGTTGAAGGCGATGTCGGCCGCGACGCGGGCGTCCGGCCGGTCCTTTTCCGAAGCCGAGAGCTTGAGGGCGATGCTCTCCCCCGTCGCATCGCCGTGGCCGGAAACGACGATCCGCTGGTCCCGCCCGGCGAGCGCACCCGAGACGAAGAGTTCCGGGATGGCGAGCGAGCCGACATGCACCTCCACCGGCAGCGAGAAGGAGCCGCCGGACGTCGTCGTCTCGGCTCCGGCCTTCTTTTCGGGCAGGCGCAGCAGGGAAACGGTGGAGGCGGAGATGCGGTCGGCCTCGAAGCTGAGGGTCAGCAGGCGCAGCGGCGACCAGTCGACGGCAAGGTCGCGGATTTCCGCATAGGTGCCCTTCCCGTCGCCGAGCGTGATGGCGGCGGCGCGCAGCTTGCCGGTCAAAAGGCCGGAGGGCTCGCTGATCGAGAGTACCTGTCCGTTCGCCGCCGCGATCCGCTCCGCATAGGAAACGGCCAGCCGTGCGCCCGCATCGGTGAAGCCGACGAAGCCCAGCGCGGCGGCGAGGACGACGAGGAGGGCGGCAAGGGCGTAACCGGCATAGCGGAGCGTGGCGCGGAGGATTCGGGTCAGCCTGTTCATCTTCTTCCATTCGGCCGGCGGAAGCACCGTGCCTCAGCGTCTAGATAGGGCGGTTCCGCGCGTCTTCGAATCGCGCGGGAGCCCTTCTTGTCTTTTAATCCAAGCGGTGGCGGGCGCAAAACCGGGTGCCGTCAGAAGGACTGGCCGATGCCGGCATAGACCCCGAAGGAGGTTCCGTCCGGATATTTCCTCAGCGGCACGGCGACGTCGAGGCGGAGCGGCCCGAAGGGCGTCGCATAGCGAAGGCCGATGCCGGCGCCCGCGCGGATATCCTCGAAATCGGGCACTTCGTCGGTCGAGACCGTGCCGACGTCGATGAAGGGCACGATGCCGAGCGTCTCGGTGATGCCGATGCGCGCCTCTGCCGAGGCCGCGACATAGGAGCGGCCGCCCAGCAATTCGCCCTTGGCATTGCGCGGCGATATCTCCTGGTAGCCGTAGCCGCGCACCGTGCCGCCGCCGCCGAGGAAGAAGCGGCGCGTCGCCGGGATGTCGGAAAGCTGGTCGCCGCCGATGATCGTGCCGGCGGCAAGCTTGCCGGCCAGCACGACGCGGTCTTCCGCGCCGAGCGCCTGGTAGCCGGTGATCGCGCCCTCGAAGCTGGAGAAGACCGTGCCGCGATAGGCCTCGTAGCTCGGCTTGGCGTTGATCAGGAAGCGGTAGCCCTTCGTCGGGTTCAGCTTGTCGTCGCGGGTGTCGCGCACATATTCGATGGGCAGGCTGACCGTCAGGTACTTGTTCTTGCCGAAGACGTCCTCGACGTCGCTCCACATGACCTCGGCGCCCGCGCTCACCGTGTCCCTGTCGGAAAGCTCCACGCTGACGCCGGCGGCGGCCGTGGTGGTGAAGGCCTTATAGGCCTCCGGATCGACGAGCGCGGCCTTCAGGCTGGCATTGAAGGTCGAGGCCGGCCCGAAGGCGCCGGGCTTGGAGAAGAGGATCGCCGTCGAATAGTCGAGGTCGCTGAGGTTCGATTCGCCGATCCGGTTGACGGACCCTTCGATGCGCAGGGATTCGGCCTGGCCGAAGAGGTTGCGGTGGCCCCAATAGCCCTGGAGACCGAGGCCGTCCGTGTTGGAATATTGCGCGCCGACGCCGAAATAGCGGTGCTTGCCCTCCGAGACCTCGATGGTCATCGGCAGCGAACCGTCCGGGGCGAGGCTTTCGGCCTCGCGGATCGTCACGCTGGAGAAGACGCCGAGTTGGCGCAGGCGCTCGGCCGCCTTGCTCAGCGCTTCCGGCGAATAGGGCTGGCCGGCATTGATGCGCGAATAGCGCTGCACGAAATCCGCGTCCACCGTCTTGGTGCCCGAAACGCCGACCGTGCCGACGGGCGCGACCGGACCGCCCTCGGCGGCGATCACCACGTCGACGGTGCGTGTCTTGTGGTCGGCGGTCGCGTTGCGCTCGGTGAGCTTTGCGAGCGGCCGGCCTTCGGCCTTGATGTCCGCGACGATCTTCTCGCCGGCCTTCAGGATGAGCGTGGAATCGGCGCGCGCGCCGGCGACCAGCCCGTAGTCGGCCGGGTTGCGGCCTTCCGCATCGCCGGAAAAGGCGATCTCGCCGAAGGTGAAGACCGGGCCCGGCTCGACGCTGATCGTCACGGGGATCGCGCCCCTGGCGTTGAATTCCGGGTTCGGCGGCAGCGCATCGAGGTCCTGCCCGTTGACGGTGACCTTGACCACGCCGCCGTAGCGGGCGTGCTCGTAGAGCGCGGCGAGGATGCGGTCGCGGTCGTCGCGCGCCTTGATGACGAGGCCGAGGTCGCCGGAAACCGGCTTGCCCTCGTCCTGCTTGAGCAACGCGGTGTTCTCGATCGCTTCCTTGAGGTCGTCGTCATCCGTGCCGGGGTCGAGCGTCAGCGTGTAGGAGACGGGGTCAATGACGGGAGCGGTATCCTCCTTGCTCTCGAAGAACTTCATGCCGAAGAGCTCGAAGGCCGATGCGGAGGAAACGGAAAGCGGGCCGCAGGCGAGCGCCGCCGCAACCGCGAGCGCGGTGCCAGCCTTCAGAAACGCAAAACTCTTTTCCGGCCGGTTCACTTTGTCCCGCATCCGCAGCAATCCGTCGCCTTTCTCCGTAAGGTGCGGTGCGGGCGGCAGGCCGACAGCGTCCGACACGATCTTCAGGCGCTCCGTTCCATCCGGAGCTTCCAGGCAGGAAACGACCCTAACGCGTTAGGTTTTCCGTAATGTTAACGGTGGTTTTACACGCTGGCGCGGCGGATTTGAAGCGCCGCGGTCCATTTTGTGCCGATAGCGCAAACGCAAAAGCCCCGGCCATGCCGGGGCTTCGCACGGATTGCAACCGTAGGGCTCAGTAGCCGGACGGGCAATTGTCGATATAGCGGCGGCCGTAGCGGTCGCGGTAGTAGCACTGGCCGGGCTGCTCGGCAACGCTGCCGATGACCGCCCCGGACACGCCGCCGATGGCTGCGCCCACGGCCGCGCCACGGACGTTGCCGGTGACCGCGCCACCGATGATTGCGCCGGAGACGGCGCCGATGCTCGCACCCTTTTCCGTCTGCGTGCAACTGGTGACGGCAAGGCCCACCAGGACGAGCGCAATGACTTTCTTCATGAAGATGTTCTCCAAAGTTGAGCGGCGGCCGCGTTTGCCGGGTCCGCCCTATCCCCTTCTACTCGGGAAACATACCGGAGCCGTTTGCGGCGGCCGGGTCTGCCCGAGCCCGAAGATATATGCGGGCTCGGGGAAGTCCATGGCGTTGAAGTATTTTTTTGCAGGCCGAATAAATCGCGGGCCAGCCCCGTTCGAGCCTGCCCGGCGGGCATCCGGTCACGATAATTTTCATGCCCCTTACAAAGTAGCGGTTGATCGCCGCGGCAAAACGTCAAATGATATGATTGTTGAGGTCGCGGCGAAGGAGGAGAAGACGTCGCCGCGGCACTCGTGCCGAAAAGAATGCACGCGAATCGAAATGCTGGAGTCGTTCGATCCCCGCCCGCGTCGTGAGGACGCCCGCTGCATGTAACGTCGGATCGTCCGGTCCCAGCGGCAGGCAACCGCCAGGGAGGAATGAATGGCGAAAGTGGCAATGACCGTCAACGGCCGGAAGGTGAGCCGCGAGTGCGAGGACCGCACGCTGCTCGTGCACTTCCTGCGGGACCAGCTCGCTCTCACGGGAACCCATGTCGGTTGCGACACGTCCCAGTGCGGGGCCTGTGTCGTGCATATGGACGGCAAGGCCGTCAAGAGCTGTTCCATCCTCGCGGCCCAGGCCGCCGGCTCCGACATCCTCACCATCGAAGGTCTTGCCGCGGGCGGGGACCTGCATCCCGTGCAGGCGGCCTTCAAGGCGAACCACGGCCTGCAATGCGGCTTCTGCACGCCCGGCATGGTGATGACCGCCGTGGACATGATCAACCGCTACGGCGCCAAGCTCGACGAGAAGACCGTTCGGGAAAATCTCGAAGGCAATATCTGTCGATGCACCGGCTACCACAACATCGTGAAGGCCATCCTGGCCGCCGCCGAAGAAATGGGCGCGGCAGGCCGGCAGGCTGCGGAATAAGGCATTGGGCGGTAGGCGGTAGCCAGTAGGGAGGCCGTCGCAAGGCGACGAAGTCCCTGACGCCTATTGGCTAGAGCCTGTCGCCTCCATTCTCTGGAGGAGATGAAGATGGGTGTCGAAGGCATCGGCGCGCGCGTCGCGCGAAAGGAAGACAAGAGGTTTCTCACCGGCAAGGGGCGCTATACGGACGACATGTCCGTGCCGGGCATGCGCTATGCGGCCTTCGTGCGTTCGCCGCACGCACATGCCCGCATCAGGAGCATCGATACGTCGGCGGCGGAAGACATGCCGGGCGTCATCGCCGTGCTCAACGGCAAGCAGATGCTGGACGACGGCATCGGCAACCTGATCTGCGGCTGGATGATCCATTCCAAGGATGGTTCGCCCATGAAGATGGGCGCCTGGCGCCCTCTCGCCCATGAGATGGTGCGCTATGTGGGGGATGCGGTCGCCGTTGTCGTCGCCGACAGCGTCGGCGAGGCGCGCGATGCGGCCGAGGCCGTCGTCGTCGACTACGAGGTGCTGCCCGCCGTCACCGACGCCGTGAAGGCGCTGGAGGCCGGCCAGCCGCAGCTTCATCCCGAAGCCCCTGGCAACCTCATCTACGACTGGGAGATCGGCGACGGTGCCGCGACGGACGCGGCAATCGCATCCGCCGCCCATGTCACCGAGATGAAGATCGTCAACAACCGCCTTGCGCCGAACCCGATGGAGCCGCGCGCCGCGCTCGGCATCTACGATGCGGCCGAGGACCATTACACCTGCTACACGACGAGCCAGAACCCGCATGTCGCGCGCCTCGTCATGAGCGCCTTCTATAACGTGGCACCGGAAAACAAGCTGCGCGTCATCGCCCCCGATGTCGGCGGCGGCTTCGGCTCGAAGATCTATATCTACCCGGAAGAGATCGTCTGTCTGTGGGCCTCCAAGCGGTCCGGCGTCCCGGTGAAGTGGACGAGCGACCGCACCGAGGCCTTTCTTACCGACGCGCATGGCCGCGACCATGTCTCGACGGTCAAGATGGCTTTCGATGCGGAGAACCGCGTCACGGCGCTGAAGGTCGACACCATCGCCAATTTCGGCGCCTACATGTCGCTCTTCTCCTCGGCGGTGCCGACCTATCTCTATGCGACGCTGCTCTCCGGCCAGTATAATTTCCCGGCGATCCACGCCAATGTCAGGGCCGTCTACACCAACACGGTCGCGGTCGACGCCTATCGCGGCGCCGGGCGGCCGGAGGCGACCTATCTCCTCGAACGGACCATGGAGACGGCGGCGCGCGAACTCGGCGTCTCGCCTGCCGAGCTTCGCCGCATCAACTTCATCCGGTCCTTCCCGCACCAGACGCCGGTGATCATGAACTATGACGCCGGCGACTACGAGGCTTCGCTCGAGGCGGCGATGACGGCTGCCGACTGGGCCGGTTTCCCGGCCCGCAAGGCGGAGGCCGCAAGCCGCGGCATGCGGCGCGGCATCGGCATGAGCTGCTATATCGAGGCCTGCGGCATCGCGCCGTCGGCTGCGGTCGGCTCGCTCGGCGCGGGCGTCGGCCTGTGGGAATCGGCGGAGGTGCGTGTCAACGCCGTCGGTACGATCGAGGTGCTGACCGGCTCGCACAGCCATGGCCAGGGCCACGAGACGACCTTCGCCCAGCTCGTCGCCGACCGGTTCGGCGTGCCGATCGACAGCGTCTCCATCGTCCATGGCGATACCGACAAGGTGCAGATGGGCATGGGCACCTACGGCTCGCGCTCCGGCGCCGTCGGCATGTCCGCCGTCGTCAAGGCGCTCGACAAGGTGGAGGCCAAGGCCAAGAAGATCGCCGCCCACCTGATGGAGGCCGACGAGAGCGACATCGTCGTCGAGAACGGCGCGCTGAAGGTCGCGGGCACCGACAAGTCGGTGCCGTGGTTCCAGATGGCGCTTGCCGCCTATACCGCGCACAACCTGCCCTCCGGCATGGAACCGGGCCTCAAGGAAGGCGCGTTCTACGACCCGGCGAACTTCACCTTCCCGGCCGGCTGCTACATCTGCGAGGTCGAGGTGGACCCGGAAACGGGCAAGACGAAGATCGTGCAGTTCGTTGCCGCCGACGACTTCGGCAACATCATCAACCCGATGATCGTCGAGGGCCAGGTGCATGGCGGCATCGCGCAGGGCATCGGCCAGGCGCTGCTGGAAGGCGTGCATTACGATCCCGATACCGGCCAGCTCCTGACGGCGAGCTACATGGACTACACCATGCCGCGCGCCGACGACCTGCCGTCCTTCCAGGTCTCGCACCAGGTCACGCCCTGCCCGAACAATCCGCTCGGCATCAAGGGCTGCGGGGAGGCGGGCGCCATCGGCTCGCCGCCGGCGCTGATGAACGCCATCACCGATGCCATCGGCAACAACGACCTCACCATGCCGGCAACGCCTCAGAAGGTCTGGGCGGCGCTGGCGACTGGCAACTGACGGGGGAAGCCATGTACGCAACCAATTATCACCGCGCATCCTCGATTGCGGACGCGGTCAAGCTGCAGTCGTCGTCGGACGAGGCGAAATACGTCTCGGGTGGCATGACGCTGATCCCCACCATGAAGCAGCGGCTCGCCGCGCCGTCCGACCTCGTGGACCTGCGCCACGTCGCCGAGCTGAAGGGCATCTCCGTTAACGGCAACCGCGTGCGCATCGGTGCGGGCACGACGCACTACGAGGTCTCGACCTCGGCGGAGCTGAAGGCCGTCTGCCCGGCGATCTGCCATCTGGCGTCCCATATCGGCGATCCGCATGTGCGCCACATGGGCACGATCGGCGGCTCCATCGCCAATAACGACCCGGCGGCGGACTACCCCTCCGCCATGCTGGCGCTGGGGGCGACCATCATCACCGATCGCCGTGAGATTCCTGCCGGCGACTTCTTCACCGGCCTTTTCGAGACGGCGCTGGAGGACGGCGAGATCATCGTCGCGGTGACGTTCGATGCACCGGCGAAGGCCGGCTATTCGAAGTTCCCCAACCCCGCTTCGCGCTATGCCATGGCCGGCGTCTTCGTGGCGCGGGCGGCGGACGGCAGCGTGCGCGTCGCCGTCACGGGCGCGGGCTCCGACGGCGTCTTCCGCCACGAAGGGATGGAGGCGGCCCTTGCCGCCAACTGGTCGCCGGAGGCTGTCGGCGGGGTGGAGGTGGATGCGTCCGACCTTCTGTCCGACATCCACGGTTCCGCCGAATACCGGGCGAATCTCGTGAAGGTCATGGCCAAGCGCGCGGTTGCGGCCTCGTGACCCCCGGAAAAGCTGAAACTGGTTCGATTAAAAGGGCGGTTGAGGCCGTCCTTTTTTCGTGCAGACTTGACATGCATCAACAGGAAATGGCCTTTGGGGATTTAGTACAGATTGGAACGGTTCAAAGGTGGCGCCGATTTGCCGCAGCGGAATTCGTTGCGGCGCAGAAGCGTCGGGTGTAGCCGATGGAACGACAGCCAACGCCGATGATGTCCGCGTTCCCGCCGGACAGGAGACTCTGGATGGACTTCGAGACTTTCTTCAAGAACGAACTGGGCGGCCTGCATCAGGAAGGCCGTTACCGTGTTTTCGCCGACCTGGAGCGCCAGAAGGGCAATTTCCCCCGGGCGACCCGCTATACGGCGGACGGCGCGAAGGACGTCACGGTCTGGTGTTCCAACGATTATCTCGGCATGGGCCAGCACCCGAAGGTCACGGAGGCGATGAAGCTCGCCATCGACCAGTGTGGCGCCGGTGCCGGCGGCACCCGCAACATCTCCGGCACCAACCACTATCATGTGCTTCTGGAGCGGGAACTGGCGGACCTGCACGGCAAGGAATCCGCCCTGCTCTTCACCTCGGGCTATGTGTCCAACTGGGCCGCGCTCGGCACGCTCTGTTCGAAGATTCCCGGCCTCATCTGTTTTTCCGATGCCGGGAACCACGCTTCGATGATCGAGGGCATCCGCCACTCCAAATGCGAGCGCGTGATCTGGAAGCACAATGACCTGAAGGACCTCGAAGCCAAGCTGGCCGCCGCCGACCCGAGGGCGCCGAAGCTGGTGGCTTTCGAATCGGTCTATTCGATGGACGGCGACATCGCCCCCATCAAGGAAATCTGCGACATCGCCGACAGGTACGGCGCGATGACCTATCTCGACGAGGTCCATGCCGTCGGCATGTACGGCCCGCGCGGCGGCGGCATCGCCGAGCGCGAAGGCCTGATGCACCGCCTGACCGTCATCGAGGGCACGCTCGGCAAGGCCTTCGGTGTCATGGGCGGCTACATCACCGGCTCGGCGGCGCTTTGCGACTTCGTCCGCTCCTTCGCCTCCGGCTTCATCTTCACGACGGCCCTGCCGCCGGCGCTGGCTGCCGGCGCCCTTGCCTCGATCCGCCACCTCAAGGAAAGCCAGACCGAGCGCTTCGCCCACCAGGAGCGCGTGCGCAGGCTGCGCGCGGCGCTCGACCGCAGCGGCATTCCGCATATGCCCAATCCCAGCCACATCGTTCCGGTGATGGTGGGCGATGCCGCCAAGTGCAAGTGGATCTCGGACCTGCTGCTCGACAATTTCGGCATCTATGTCCAGCCGATCAACTATCCGACCGTGCCGAAGAAGACCGAGCGCCTGCGCATCACGCCGACGCCGCTGCATTCGGATGCCGATATCGAGCATCTCGTCGGCGCGCTGCATGCGCTCTGGTCGCGCTGTGCGCTGGCCCGCGCCGTCGCCTGAGACGACGGCGCAATCGAAATCATCCGATGAGCCCGGCGGCCACCCGCCGGGCTTCTTCGTCTCCGGCGAAGACATCGTCCATGGAAGATGCCGGCGGCAGGTGGGCGAGCCTTTCCATCGTCTCCTCGGCGATGTCGGCCATGGCGAGGAAGCCGATGCGCCCGGCGACGAAGGCATGGAAGGCCACTTCCTCGGCGGCGTTCATCACGGCACCCTGCAGGCCGCCGCGCGCCAGCGCCGTGCGGGCAAGGCGCAGCGCCGGGAAGCGCACCTCGTCCGGCGCCTCGAAGTCGAGCCGCGCGAGCTTTGCGAAATCCAGCCGGTCGACATCGAGCGGCGCGCGCTCGGGATAGGTCAGCGCATAGCCGATGGCCGTGCGCATGTCCGGCGCGCCGAGCTGGGCGAGCACCGAGCCGTCGACATAGCCGACCATGGAATGGACGATCGACTGCGGGTGCACGATGACCTCGATCTGCTCCGGCCTGACGTCGAAGAGGTGCTTGGCCTCGATCATCTCCAGCGCCTTGTTGAACATGGAGGCGCTGCCGATGGAGATCTTGAGGCCCATCGACCAGTTGGGATGCGCGCGGGCGATCTCCGCCGTCACGCCCGCCATCTCCTCCCGGCTCCAGGTGCGGAAGGGCCCGCCCGAGGCGGTGAGCACGATGCGCTCGACGGCGTGGCGCTGGTCGTCCTCCAGCGCCTGGAAGATGGCGCTGTGCTCGCTGTCGACGGGGATGAGCCGCCCGCCGCCCCTGGCGACGGCATCGACGAAGAGAGTGCCGGCGGAGACGAGGCATTCCTTGTTGGCCAGCGCGATGTCCGCGCCGCGCTCAGCCGCCGCCAGCGTCGGGGCCAGGCCCGCCGTGCCGACGATCGCCGCCATCACCCAGTCCGCTTCGCCGGAGGCCGCCTCCAGCAGCGCCGCGCGGCCGGCCGCCGCTTCGATGCCGCTGCCGGAAAGCGCATCCTTCAGCGCCTTGTAGCGGCTCTCGTCCGCCGTCACGGCCAGCTTCGCGCCGCAGTCTCTCGCCTGCGCTGCGAGCAGCTCCACGTTGCCGTTGCCCGTCAGCGCCAGCACCTCGTAGCGCTCGCGCCCGCCGCGCTGGCGCACCACGTCGAGCGTGCTGGTGCCGATGGAGCCTGTCGATCCGAGAATGGTGATGCGGCGCTTCTGCCGCGCATCGGGAGCCATGATGGTATCCGCTTTTCTTGTGTTCTGCCTATGGCTCTACAGGTGAAAGAAGCCCGCAACAAGCCTTGCAAACGTGTCAAAGCGGCGGGCGGGCGACCGTTGCCGAATCGCGGCTTGACCTTTTCGTGCGGACAGCCATAACGTCCCGGCAAAGCGGTCTTTCCGCGACGATCCGATTGGAGAAATCTGTGTACCGACGCCTGAGAGTATGGACGCTCGCCTGCCTCGCCTTCTGGGCGGCAGCGCCGGCCTATGCCGAAGAGCCGGTTCCCGGTGGCCTCGGCGGCACCTGGCTCGTCGAGGACATCGGCGGCAACGGCGTCATCGACGACCTGCAGACGACGCTGGAGATCAAGCCGGACGGTTCCTACGGCGGCAACGGCGGCTGCAACACCTATCGCGGCAAATTGAAGGTGCAGAACGGCACCATAGCCTTCGCGCCGGCCGCCGCCACGCGCAAGATGTGCGCGCCGGCCATCATGGACCAGGAGCAGAAGTTCTTCGATGCGCTCGGCACCGTCGTATCCTGGAAGCTCGAGAACGGCATCCTGCACCTGACGGGCAAGGACGGCGCGCCGGAGATCCGCCTTGCCGGCCTCAAGAACAACACGGACGTCGTCATCCGCCTGCCGGGGCCTGAACAGAGCGTGGTGCGCGAGACGCTGAACTACCAGTGCGACGCCGACCAGCGCATCAGCGTCGAATACATCAATGTCGGCGCCAATTCGCTCGCCGTTGTACGGATCGGCGAGGAGACGGTGATCGCCTCCAACGTCATGGCCGCCTCCGGCGCCAAATATGCCGGCGGCCGCTACGAATGGTGGACCAAGGGCGACGAGGCGACGCTCTACGACCTGACGAAGGGCGAGAACGCGCCGGGCGTCAACTGCCGCAAGACCGGCTGAGGCCGGTATCGGAAGGGAAGCACATGCCCACGTTCCATGTCGGCCAGAAGGTCGTCTGCATCAACGACCGCTTCAAGAACGTCTCCATCGACCAGGGCATCCGCAAGGGGCAGGTCTATACCGTCCGCTGGACGGGCCATTACCGCCACTATGTCGACGGCGATTTCTACGGCATCAAGCTGATGGAGCTCCATCGCGGTATGGACGACGGCCCGGAAGGCTACGGCGCCGTCGACATGCCCTTCCGCGCCAGCCGCTTCCGCCCCCTCGTCTCCGATCTTATCCGCAACATGCTCGGCATGAAGGCCCCCAAGCCCAAGGTCGTCGCCAAGCCCTCGATCGTCCCCGCCGTGCGCACCAAGCCGCGCGTCACCGCGCCCGAGCGCGAGACGGAAGAGGTCTGACCGTTCTTTCGGGAAATGGTGATCCCGGCGCGATTCGAACGCGCGACCCCCAGATTAGGAATCTGGTGCTCTATCCTGCTGAGCTACGGGACCACTGACTGCACCCATACAAAAGCCGCGGCGGGAAGCCAAGCGATTTTCGGCGATGTTCCTTGCGGAACAGAAAGGGAGGCCGGCGCGTGAGACAGTCGGTTCATGGGATGAAATGGTTTCATCCGCAGGAACCCGACAGGAGAATGTCTCATGCGCAAGATCATGCTTTCCGCCGTCGTCGCAACCCTTGCCGCGCTTTCCTTCGCAGCGCCCTCCAGCGCCGGCGACTTCTCGATCGGCTTCGGCTTCGGCCATGGCTGGGGTCATCACGGGCATGGCCACGGCTGGGGCCATGGCGCCCATGTGCGGGTCTATGACGACTACGGCTATGACTGCTTCTGGAAGAAGGTGCGGAGCTACGACGCCTGGGGCAACCTCGTCATCCGCAAGGTGCGCGTCTGCCGTTGATCCTTCCCTTCGTCCGATCCTCCCCGACTGGCCCGGCTGGCATCCCCGCAGCCGGGCGCTTTTTCGTCAGGCGGCAAGGCGGCTTTCGGCAAGCTTGACCCAATAGCTCACGCCATGGGGAATGGCCTCGTCGTTGAAGTCGTAGGCGGGGTGGTGGAGGCCCGCCGTCTCGCCGTTGCCGAGGAAGATGAAGGCGCCGGGGCGGGCGAGCAGCATGTAGGAGAAATCCTCCCCGCCCATCATCGGGGCAAGGGCGGGCTCGACGGCGGCTTCGCCGGCGATCTCGCGCGCCACCGCGACGGCATGGCCGGTTTCCTCGGCATGGTTGACGGTGACGGGATAGTTGCGGTGGTAGGCGACCGTGATCTCCGCGCCGTGCGCGGCGGCAAGGCCGGCGCAGATCTGGCGGATGCGGCTTTCGGCCTCCTCGCGCATCTCGGGGCTGAGCGTGCGCACGGTGCCGGCAAGCTGCGCCTCTTCCGGGATGACGTTGTGGGCGAAGCCCGCATTGAACTTGGTGACGGAGACGACGAGCGAGGCGATGGGATCGGCGACGCGCGAGACGATGGTTTGCAGCGCGCTCACCACCTGCGCGCCGATGACGATGGGATCGACCGTCTTGTGGGGCAGGGCGGCGTGGCCGCCGCGGCCCTTCACGGTGATGTTGAACTCGTCGGTCGCCGCCATGATGGGGCCGGAGCGCGTGCCGAAGGCGCCGACCGGCAGGCCCGGCAGGTTGTGCATGCCGTAGACCTCGGCAATGCCGAAGCGGTCCATCATGCCGTCCTTGACCATCTCGTTGCCGCCGCCGCCGCCCTCTTCGGCCGGCTGGAAGATAACGGCCACGTTGCCGGAGAAGTTGCGCGTCTCGGCAAGGTATTTGGCCGCGCCCAGCAGCATGGCGGTATGGCCGTCGTGGCCGCAGGCGTGCATCTTGCCCTTGACCGTGGAGGACCAGGGTTTGCCGCTCGTCTCCTCGATCGGCAGCGCGTCCATGTCGGCGCGAAGGCCGATGGTGCGGCCTTCTGCCTTGCCGCGGATGAGGCCGACGACGCCGGTGCGGCCGATGCCGGTCACCACCTCGTCCACGCTGAATTCACGCAGTTTCTCCGCCACGAAGGCGGCGGTCTTTTCGACGGCGAAGAGGAGTTCCGGCTCCCGGTGCAGGTTCCTGCGCCATCCGGCGATTTCGTCCTGCAATTCTGCGGCGCGGTTGAGAACGGGCATGCAACGCTTCCTGTGATTTCGGCCGCTAGTTCGGCCTGCCTTCCTCGATGGCTTTGCCATGACGGTGCCATATAGGTTAAATAGGGCGACGGTTCGAGACAACTCCCGATTTCGAGGACAGGCCTTTGCAGATGAACGGACGAACGACGCGCCGGAGCGCGCAGCTTTTGGGCCCGGCCCTTTTGCTTGCGGCTTCCCTTTCCGCAACGGTGGCGGATGCCAATCCGCGCATGCTGGTGGATGTCAACACGCTGAAGGTCATCGAGCATGAGGATGCGTTCCAGCGCTGGTATCCGGCTTCCCTCACCAAGCTGATGACGGCCTATACCGTCTTCCGTGCCATCAAGGCCGGCGAGATAACGCTGGACAGCCCCGTCACCATGACGAAGAACGCCGCCGCCGAGCCGCCGGCCAAGATGTATTTCAAGCCCGGCCAGCAGATGACGCTGGACAGCGCGCTGAAGATCATCCTCGTCAAGTCGGCCAACGACGTCGCCGTCGCCATCGCCGAATCGGTCGGCGGTTCGGAGCAGCAGTTCGTGAACCGCATGAATGCGGAAGCGGCCCGCATCGGCATGACCTCCTCGCATTTCATCAATCCGAACGGCCTGCCCGGCAAGGGCCAGTACACGACGGCGCGCGACCTTGCTGTGCTTGCCGTGACGCTCAAGCGCGAGTTCCCGCAATATGCCCCCTATTTCGCGCTGGAAGGCTTCACCACGGGCAAGAAGCAATATCCGAACTTCAACATGCTGATCGGCCGCTTCGACGGGGCGGACGGTATGAAGACGGGCTTCATCTGCGCCTCCGGCTTCAACCAGGTGTCGTCGGCGACGAGGGACGGGCGCAGCGTCGTTTCCGTCGTGCTCGGCACCGACAGCCTCGGCGCGCGTGCCGACGTTTCCGCCAACATGCTGCAGAAAGGCCTGACGCGGCCCGCAGGCAACGGGCCGACGCTCGGCCAGCTTCGCCCCTATGGCGAGACGCGCGACATCGTCGCGGACATCTCGCAGGACATCTGCACGAAGCATGCCGCCAAGGTGCGCAGCGAAGGCCGCGACGAGGCCGGCCGGCAGAAGCTCGGCTCGCCCTATATCCATGAGCTGAACCGGCCGCTGAAATTCGTCTATGCAGGCCTCATCGGCGGCGACAGCGCCAAGCCTGCGGGAGACGACAAGGTCGCCGTCGGCGACATCGGCGATGCCGTCAACGTGCCGATCCCGATCCCGCGCCCCGTTTACTGACAGGACAGGCCATGACCCTTGCAGAGCGGCGCGTGCCGGTTTCCGTGCTGACCGGGTTCCTGGGCGCGGGCAAGACCACCTTGCTCAACCGCCTGCTGAAGGACCCGGCGCTGACGGATACGGCCGTCATCATCAACGAGTTCGGCGAGGTCGGCATCGACCATCTTCTTGTCGAGCAATCGGGTGACGGCATCATCGAGCTTTCCGACGGGTGCCTGTGCTGCACCGTTCGCGGCGAACTGGTCGATACGCTCGCCGACCTGATGGACCGCATGCAGACGGGAAAGATCCAGCCGCTGAAGCGCGTGGTGATCGAGACGACCGGCCTTGCCGATCCCGCGCCGGTGCTCCAGGCGGTGATGGGCAATCCGGTGCTCGCCCAATCCTTCAGCCTCGACGGCGTGATCACGGTGGTCGACGCCGTCAACGGCCTGTCGACGCTTGCGAACCATCCGGAGGCCGTCAAGCAGGTCGCCGTCGCCGACCGCGTGCTGATCAGCAAGACGGCGATGGCGGACGCGGCGGCGCTGGAGGCGGTGAAGCGGGAAATTTCGGCGCTCAATCCGCGCGCGCCGATTTCCGACGTCGACGCGCCCGGCCTCGTCGGCCCGGACCTGCTCGCCAACGGCCTCTACGATCCCGGCAGCAAGATCGCGGACGTTCGCCGCTGGCTGCACGAGGAGGCGCACGGCCATCACCATCATGACCACGGCCACGATCATCATCACCACCACCACGACCATGGGCACCAGCATGCCCATGACGTGACGCGCCACGATGCGACGATCCGCTCCTTCAGCATCGTGCACGATCGCCCCATCGATCCGATGGCGCTGGACATGTTCGTCGACCTCCTGCGCTCGGCCCACGGCGAGAAGCTGCTGCGGATGAAGGGCATCGTCGCCATGTCGAATGCACCGGAGCGTCCGCTGGTCCTGCAGGGCGTGCAGAGCGTGTTCCATCCGCCGGAGCGTCTTGCCGCCTGGCCCGATCCGGACGACCGGCGCACGCGGCTGGTGCTGATCACCAAGGACCTGCCGGAAGCCTTCGTGCGCGACCTCTTCGACGCCTTCACCGGCACGCCCAAGATCGACCGCCCCGACCGCGCGGCGCTCGCAGACAATCCGCTGGCGATACCGGGGTTGAAGTTTTAGGAGCTGGTTCACTCCCCTCTGCCCTGCCGGGCAGAGGGGGTATTCCTCAGCCGCCTGCTACGCCTTCTTGCGGATCAGGAAACGGTGCCCGGCCTCGATGCGTTCGCTGGCTTCCAGCGCGTGGCCGTCCTCGTGGCAGAAATGGGGGATGTCGATGACGGCGAGAGGGTCGGTGGTCTCGACCCAGAGCGCGGCGCCGGGCGCCATGGCCGACAGGCGCTTGCGCGCCTTCATTACCGGAAGCGGGCATTTCAGCCCGCGCAGGTCGTAGGTCTCGGCTTCGCTTTCCGCGGCTGCCCCGGTCATTTCTGCCAGAACTTCCAGAAGGGCTTCTTGGGCGTCTGCTCGACGACCTCGACAGCGGGGCTCTCCTCCGGCACGGGCACCGTGCCTGCAGCTCCTGCCGGCTTCTTCGCCTCTACTCCGGCCCCGGCGGTCCGCGCTTCCTTGCGCGTCTGCTGGCCTTCGCCGAGGGGTTTTTCCGCGGTGTCCTGCGTCGCGGTTGCGGCGGGCACGATAGCGCTCTCGTCGCTGTCCTTCGTCCAGAGCTTCCAGAAGGGCTTCTTCTCCGTCTTCTCGACGACCGCCACACCCGGATTTTCCTCCGGCACGGGCAGGGCGCCCTTGCTTCCGGTTGCCTTCTGGGCCTTCTCTGCCGCGACGTCGGCGGCAAGGTTCTCGGCTTCCTTGACCTTCTCCTGCTCGGCCTCGATCTTCGCCTGCTCGACGGCCTGCTTCGCACGCTCCTCGGCCTCGATCTTGCGTTGCGCCGCTTCCTCGGCCTTGCGCTTCTGCGCCTCGATCTCGCGCTCGGTCATCAGCTTGCCGGCATCGAGCGATGTGCCGGTCGGGGCATAGGCAAGGTCCCGGCCCTTACGCTGGTCGGCGACGATGGCCTTGCGCTGGGCTTCGGAGGGCTCGATCCAGACGGTGCCCTCATATTTGCTCATCGCCTTCGCATAGGCGGCGGCATAGGTCTTGTTGTAGTTCGCAAGCGCGGTTTCCAGCGCGGCGGGCGTCGTCATGGCCGGGCATTTCCCACCCGGCGAGAAAGGTTTGTCGGCCTGCTGGTTGAAGACGTACCTGCCCTCGCAGACATTGACCTCCGGCGGGCGCTTGGTGATCTCGAAATGATCCCAGCCGGCCTTCAGCATCTTCCAGAATTCGATGTTCGGGTTGTCGCGGTGGCGCGCCATGTTCTCCGCGGTCATGCGGAAGGGGAAGGCTTCGAGCTGCACCGTCTTCTGGCCACCGTCGAAGGCATCGCGTGCGAAGGCGAAGATTTCCAGCATCTGCTCGTCGGTCATCGAGTAGCAGCCGGACGAGGAGCAGGCCCCGTGGATCATCAGGTTGGAGCCGCTCGCCCTGTTGGCGCGGTCATAGGTGTTCGGAAAGCCCGTGTTGATCGCGAGATAGTAGCTCGAATTGGGGTTGAGGTTGGCGCGCGAGAGCGGATAGAAGCCCTCCGGCGCCTGGCGGTCGCCTTCCTTGACCTTCGGGCCGAGCTTGCCGGACCAGGCGCAGATCTTGTAGCTGCGCACGAGCTGGAAGCGGTTCGAGCGATCCGCCTTCCAGATTTCCAGCCGGCCCTCCTCCTTCAGGATGCGCAGCATGATCGGCGAGGAGCGGTCGATGTTCATCGCCGCCAGCCTGCTGACGACGGACGAGGAGAGCTGGTAGCCGGTCTTGCTGGACACTTTCCTGAGGTCGACATCGACCTTGTCGAAGGAATCCAGCGTGTCGTTGGTGCAGCCCGCGGCGGCAACGGCGAGAAGCGAAACGGCGGCAAGAGCTGTCAGGCGCATGCAAAATCCATGAACTATCGTCAGATCGCGGGCCGTTGCACCGGAAAGGCGGAACGCGCAGTCGTCACCGGCTTATACGTCATAAAGCCTTAACCGGGAATTCTTTCGCGAAGCTGCCGGCGCGTGATATCGTTTCAGACACAAGGATTATGGCCGAGATGGGGCGGTGGCGATGCCGCCGCCCGTAAATCGCCTCAGAGCTGGCGGCCGATGTTGAGGTAGCGCTGGCGGCGGTCCTTGCGCAGCTCGTCGCCCGGCTTGGCGCCGAGGTCCTTGAGCGCGGCGGCGATCACGTCGCCGGTGCGGCCGATGACGGCCGCCGGATCGCGGTGCGCCCCGCCGACGGGCTCGGGGATGATGCCGTCGATGATGCCGAAGGTCTTCAGGTCCTCGGCGGTGATCTTCATGTTGCTCGCCGCTTCCTTGGCGCGGGTGGAATCGCGCCAGAGGATGGAGGCCGCGCCTTCCGGCGAGATCACGCTGTAGATGGCGTGCTCCAGCATGTAGACCCGGTCGCCGGTGGCGATGGCGATCGCACCGCCCGAGCCGCCCTCGCCGAGAACGACGGAGACGATCGGCACGCGCACGTTGAGGCACATTTCCGTGGAGCGGGCGATGGCTTCGGCCTGGCCGCGCTCTTCCGCGCCGATGCCCGGATAGGCGCCGGCGGTATCGATGAGCGTGATGACGGGCAGGCCGAAGCGGTCGGCCATTTCCATGACGCGGATCGCCTTGCGGTAGCCTTCCGGCCGGGCGCTGCCGAAATTGTGCTTGAGACGCGACTTGGTGTCGTTGCCCTTTTCCTGGCCGATGATGGCGACGGCCTCGCCGCGGAAGCGGCCGAGGCCGGCCTGGATCGCTTCGTCCTCGGCAAATTTGCGGTCGCCGGCAAGCGGGGTGAACTCCTCGAAGAGCTGGGCGGCATAGTCGACGAAATGGGGGCGCTGCGGATGGCGCGCCACCTGCGTCTTCTGCCAGGGCGTCAGCTTGGAGTAGATGTCGGCCATGGCCTCGCGGGCGCGCACTTCCAGCCGGCCGATCTCGTCCGTCGTGTCGACGCTCTCATCCTCTTCCGCGAGCTTGCGGAGCTCGTGGATCTTGCCTTCGAGGTCCGAGATGGGCTTTTCGAAATCGAGGTAGTTGTGCATGAGATGCGTTTCCGATCGTTTGCTCAAACCGCGCCAGGCTGCCGTCGGCCGGTGGGCCGTTGGCAGGCGATGGGGGTCCTAATCCGTTTTTTTCGCCTGTTTGGCAAGGGGGTGATGGGTCTGAACCAGCTCGTGCAGCTGTTCTTCCAGCACATGCGTATAGATTTGTGTCGTTGAAATGTCCGAGTGGCCGAGCAGTTCCTGCACCGCGCGAAGGTCCGCGCCGTTCTGTAGGAGATGGCTGGCGAAGGCATGGCGAAGGACATGCGGGGAGAGCGTGGCGGCGCGGATGCCCGCCCGTCCCGCGAGCGCCTTGAGGTCCCGCGCGAAAACCTGGCGCGGCAGATGGCCTTCCTTGCTCGCCGCGGGAAAGAGGAAGTCGCCGGCTGCCGGCTCCTCGCCGGTTTCCGCCACCAGTGCCGCCCCGTAGACCTCCATGGCGGCGACGGCGGCGCGCGACAGCGGCACCAGCCGCTCCTTGTTGCCCTTGCCCTTCACCACGAGGAAACGCCCGGCCTGCGCCAGGACGCTTGCCGGCAGCGAGACGAGCTCGCTGACGCGCATGCCTGTCGCATAGAGGAGCTCGACGAGAAGGTGCATGCGGCGCTTGAGGAGGGGATTGCCGCCGGGCGCGTTCGCCTCTGTCTCCGCCCGGGCGATGAGGCGGGTGACGTCGTCGACGCTGAGCGTCTTCGGCAGGGCGCGGCCCTTCTTCGGCGCGTCGAGGATGCCGGTCGGGTCGTCGCCGCGAAGGCCCTCGCTATAGAGGAACTTGAAGAATTGCCTGAGGGCCGAAAGCCGCCGCGCCTGCGAGGAGGCGGCAAAGCCCTGCCGCGCGAGATGGCCGAGATAGGCGCGCAGGTCCTCCGCCGCCGCTTCGGCAAGGCGCACGCCGCGCTCGTTCAGGAAGGTGCGGGCGTCCTCCAGGTCGCGTTCGTAGGATTGCAGCGTGTTCGTCGCCGCGCCGCGCTCGGCGCTCATCATTTCGAGGAAGGATTCCACCTGGAGCGCCGACGGGTCCCTCATGGCTGCGGGTTCACCCGTTCGGAGGGGATGCGGATCGTCACCTCGCGCGTCGTCGGCTCGACGAGGGCCACCAGCGCCACCATCGTGCCGTAGACCGTGCCGGCGATCACGGCGCAGAAGAACAGGAAGCGGAACAGGGTGGGCATGGCGCTCTCCGGGACGAGGACCCTATATCGCCCCACCCGCCGCCGAGCGCAAGGGCAGGGTCTTCCTTCAGGCCAGCGCGTTCTTGGTGGTCTTCAGGAGGATGTTCGTTTCGGTAACAGTGATGCCGTCGATGAGGCGGATGCGGTGCAGCGTCTCGTCGAAGGTGGCGAGGTCGCGATCCTCCAGCTCGGCGATGAAGTCCCAGCGCCCGTTGGTGGAATGGAGCGCGCGCACCTGCGGCAGGCCGCGCAGCTGGGTGGCGACGCGGTCGGCCATCTTGCCGTGAACCTCGATCATCACGATGGCGCGCACGCCGCTGCCCGTCAGCTCGGCGCCCGTCCTGATGGTGAAGGCGGCGATGGTGCCGGAGGAGACGAGACGCTCGATGCGCGCGGCCACGGTGGCGCGCGAGGCGCCCGTCATCGCGGCTAGCGAGGAGACGGGCATGCGCGCATTGTGGCGCAGCGCGCCGATCAGGGCATGGTCGAGATCGTCGAGGCTTACCATTCTGTCGTTATCGCCTTATCAAAAAGATCAATTCCCCCGACTATCTGTCAGTTTTCCCCCTTTTTGCCAACAGTGCGACGGGCAATAATCGATGAAAACCGGGCGAACCGGCTTCTACCGATCTGCGGGGAAATCATGGCTGACAGCAATACGCATATCGCGCTCATCGGCGCGCCTCTGGAAGAAGGGTCCGGCCGCCGCGGGGCGGCGATGGGGCCGACGGCGCTGCGCATCGCCGGCATCGACACGACATTGAGCGACCTCGGGCACAAGGTCACGGACGAAGGGGATGTGCATCCCCTTCCGGCCCGCGACCTGCCGAACCATCCGAAGGCCAACAACCTGCAGGTCGTGGCGGCCTTCACGCGGGCACTCGACAGCGCGGTCTACGATGCGGCGTGCGGCGGGAAATTCCCGCTGGTGCTGGGCGGCGACCATGCGCTCTCCATGGGCTCGGTCTCCGGCATGGCGCGCCATGCGGCCGACCAGGGCCGCCCGCTCTTCGTGCTCTGGCTCGATGCCCATGCGGATTTCAATTCGCCTGCGACCTCTCCTTCGGGCAACATGCATGGCATGCCGGTCGCCTTCTTCTGCGGCAAGGCCGAGTTCACGCCGATCCTGGAGGCGGGCCGTCCGCTGGTCGACCCGCGGAATGTCTTCCAGGTCGGCATCCGCTCCGTCGATGCGCGCGAGCGCGAGGAGATCGCCGAGCACGGCGTCAATGTCTACGACATGCGCGCGGTCGACGAGATCGGCATGGCGCACATCATGCACGACATCATCGCCCGCATCAAAGCGGCCAACGGCCTGCTGCATGTCAGCCTCGACGTCGATTTCCTCGACCCGGACCTTGCCCCCGGCGTCGGCACGACGGTGCCGGGCGGGGCGACCTTCCGCGAGGCTCATCTCATCATGGAGCTGCTCTGCGACAGCGGCCTCGTCTCCTCGCTCGACCTCGTCGAGCTGAACCCGTTCCTCGACGACCGCGGCAAGAGCGCCCGCATCCTCGTCGAACTGACTGCAAGCCTTTTCGGGCGCCGTATTCTCGACCGGCCGACCCGCAGCGCCTGACCTGGAGGATTTCATGACGCCGTCGACCGCAAGCCTGATCGAAACCGAATATCGCCTCGGTGCCCACAACTACAAGCCGCTCGACGTGGTGCTGTCGCGTGGCGAAGGGGTCCATGTCTGGGATATCGAGGGCAACCGCTATCTCGACTGCCTTTCGGCCTATTCGGCGGTGAACCAGGGGCATTGCCATCCGAAGATCCTCGCCGCGATGGTCGAGCAGGCGCAGAAGCTGACGCTCACCTCGCGCGCCTTCCGTAACGACCAGCTTGCGCATTTCTACGAGGAGATCGCCGCGCTCACCGGCTCGCACAAGGTCCTGCCGATGAATTCCGGCGCGGAAGCCGTCGAAACGGCCGTCAAGGCCGTGCGCAAGTGGGGCTATGAGGTCAAGGGCGTGCCGGAGGGCCGAGCCGAGGTCATCGTCTGCACCAACAATTTCCACGGCCGGACCATCGGCATCGTCGGCTTCTCGACGGACCCGGACGCGCGCACCGGCTTCGGTCCCTTCGCGCCGGGCTTCCGTCCGGTGCCCTTCGGCGACATCGACGCCTTCCGCGACGCGATCAACGAGAACACGGTCGCCTTCCTGATCGAGCCGATCCAGGGCGAGGCGGGCGTGATGATCCCGCCGGCCGGTTATTTCACCGCCGTGCGCGAACTCTGCACGCAGCATGGCATCACGCTGATCCTCGACGAGATCCAGACGGGCCTCGGCCGTACCGGCAAGCTGCTCGCCGAGGAGTACGAGGGCATAGAGGCGGACATGACGCTGGTGGGCAAGGCGCTTTCCGGCGGCTTCTACCCGGTCTCGGCCGTCCTTTCGAACAGCGAGGTGCTCGGCGTGCTGAAGCCCGGCCAGCACGGCTCCACCTTCGGCGGCAATCCGCTTGCCTGCGCCATCGCGCGCATGGCGCTCAAGGTGCTGGTCGAGGAGGACATGATCGGCAATTCGGCGCGCATGGGCGAGCGCTTCCAGGCGGGCCTCAGGGACATCCGCTCCAACATCATCAAGGACGTGCGCGGGCGCGGCCTGATGCTGGCGGTGGAGCTCGACCCCGCCGCCGGCGGCGCGCGCAAATATTGCGAGGCGCTGAAGGAGCGCGGCATCCTTGCCAAGGACACGCACGGCGACACGATCCGCATCGCCCCGCCGCTCGTCATCACCGCCGATCAGGTGGATTGGGCGCTCGAGCAGTTCGAGGCCGTGCTTCGGACCTGAGAACAGGGACGGCAGAAAGACGAAGGGCCTTGCCGCAGCGCGAGGCCTTTCGCGTTTCCGGCGAGACAAAAGCCCGGCGTTTGAAAGATTTTAACCAGCGAGTGCATAGAATCGGCCACGACATAGACCGAACTGGAAAGAACCCCGATGACCGCCATCAAGACCCCCGGCTTTACCGGCGACACGCTCGAAATCATCGCATTCCGCCTGCACGATCAGGAATTCTGCGTGAAGACGACCACGATCCGCGAAATCCGCGGCTGGGCGCCGTCCACGCCGATCCCGCATTCCCCGCCCGATGTCATCGGCGTGATGAACCTGCGCGGCACGGTGATCCCGATCATCGACCTTGCCCACAAGCTCGGCATGAAGAGCACGGAGGCCAACGAGCGCAGCGCCATCGTGGTCGCCGAAGTCCACAGCATGGTCGTCGGCCTGGTGGTCGACCGGGTCTCGGATATCCTCACCATCCGCAGCGAGCAGATCCAGCCGGTGCCGGAGGTGACGACCTCCTTCGACAAGGCCTATGCCGAAGGCATCATCGCCCACGAGAACGGCATGATCTGCTTCCTCAATCTCGCGCGCATGTTCAAGGAGCGCGACATGGAAGACATGGCGGCCTGACCGCCCCATTCCCGACCGGCCATGAGGAGCCGCCGTGCAGCCGCACGGCGGTTTTTTATTGTCTACTGAAATATACAACTTTTGGAAGAGTTTGCGTGCCCACCGGAGTATTGCCTGACGTTGCGTAAGGTAATGACTCTGCGGCTTTATTCGGTATATCTAAGGTCTAATTTGATATTTCACCATTTTTCTTTTACGGCTTCTTAAGCCTGTTTCTCCATCCTTGATTGCATTACGCATCTTGATGGTTCGACGCGGCATCTTTGCAGGACCGTCATTCGCCCATGGCAATACGCGGCCGGCAAGGCAGGCTGCGCAGAACGCAACACCAATGATCGCCACGCGGCAATCAAAAGAGGCGTGGCCTTCGCAAAAAGGGGCAGGGCATGCTTTCATTCACCAAGTCCATGGATGCGGGCCATATCGTCGATGCGCTGTCGCGCTCGCAGGCCGTGATCCAATTCGATCTCAACGGTAACATCCTCACCGCCAACGAGAACTTCTGCCGGGCGCTCGGCTACGAGCTGAAGGAGATCGTCGGCAAGCACCATCGCATATTCTGCGATCCGGCCCATGTGGCAAGCGACGATTATCGCCAGTTCTGGGCGCGTCTCGGCAGGGGCGAATACGATTCCAACACCTACAAGCGCATCCGCAAGGACGGGGCGGAAATCTGGATCCTGGCGACCTACAATCCGGTCCTGCGCGGCGGAAAGCCCTACAAGGTCGTCAAGTTCGCCACCGACATCACGGCGGCGCGGATGCAGGCTGCGGAAGACGCCAGCAAGCTCGCCGCGATCTCCCGCTCCCAGGCGGTGATCGAGTTCACGCCAACCGGCGAGATCCTCGACGCCAACGCGAATTTCTGCGGTGCGCTCGGCTACGACATATCCGAAATCCGCGGCAAGCATCACCGCATGTTCTGCGATCCGGCCTATGCCCAGACGCCGGCCTATGCGGACTTCTGGAAACGCCTTGCGGGCGGCGATTTCATCTCCAGCGAATTCGTGTGCTACGGCAAGGGCGGGCGGGAAATCTGGATCCAGGCCGCCTACAATCCCATCCGGGACCTCAACGGGCAGGTCTACAAGGTGGTGAAGTTCGCCACCGACGTGACCGAGCGCATGTCGGCGATCAATGCGCTTGGCGGCGCGTTGAAGGCGCTTTGCGAAGGGGACCTGACGCAGAACCTCACCATGACGTTCGTTCCGTCGATGGAGGCGGTGCGCAAGGACTTCAACGAGGCGGTCGCCGGCCTGCACGAAGCGATGCGCACGGTCGAGACCAATGCCAACGCCATCGCCTCCGGCGCGCAGGAAATCCGCTCGGCCGCCGACGATCTCGCCAAGCGTACGGAGCAGCAGGCCGCTTCCGTCGAGGAGACGGCCGCCGCGCTCGACGAGATCACCACCACGGTCGCCGATTCGAGCCGGCGGGCCGACGAGGCCGGCACGCTGGTCGCCAAGACCCGCGCCGGAGCGGAGAAGTCCGGCGAGGTCGTCAAGAAGGCGATCGACGCGATGGGGCAGATCGAGCAGTCCTCGCGTGAGATTTCCAACATCATCGGCGTCATCGACGACATCGCCTTCCAGACGAACCTGCTGGCGCTCAATGCCGGTGTCGAGGCCGCCCGTGCGGGCGAGGCCGGCAAGGGCTTTGCGGTCGTGGCGCAGGAGGTGCGCGAGCTTGCCCAGCGCTCGGCAAGCGCGGCCAAGGACATCAAGGCGCTCATCACCACTTCCGGCGAGCAGGTGAAAAGCGGGGTGGCCCTGGTCGACGAGACGGGGCGTGCCCTGCGGGAAATCCTGGCGCAGGTGCAGGAGGTCCATACCAACGTGTCGGCGATCGTCGATGCCTCGCGCGAACAATCGACCGGGCTTCGCGAGATCAACCAGTCCGTCAACCAGATGGACCAGGCGACCCAGCAGAATGCGGCGATGGTGGAGGAAAGCACGGCGGCGAGCCACGCGATGGCGCGCGAAGCCGATGCGCTCCATGCCCTCATCCGCCGGTTCCGGCTTTCGGGAAGCGCACCGTCCGCCACACGGCCGCAGGCGGCGGCGCCCGCCGCGCAGCTCCATGCCGTGGCGCGGACCATGCGCACGCCACGCGGTGGTTCCGCGGCGGCGGAGAGCTGGGAAGAGTTCTGAGCTTCCCGACGGCAGACGAGAGCGGAGGCCGGCAGCGATGCCGGCCGCCGGCGTTTCGGGAAGAGGCAGTCAGCGGGCGGCGGGCGGCACTTCGGCCGGCGGCGGCCGGCGGATCAGCGGCACGGCCTCCATGACGAGCGTGTCCAGCCCTTCGCCGCCGTGATTGTCGACGATATCGAAAAGCTGGCGGCGCATGCGCGGTTCCCAGAACTTGTTGATATGGGTCGCCACGCCGTTGGCCGCCCCGCTCTTCGGCTGCGAATGGAAGAACGTCGCGATCTGGTTCGCTTCCCTGACGAGCTTGTTGTCTTGCGACATTCCAGTCTCCTATCGGCTGCCGGCCTGGCGTGCGGCATCGGAAACGATGCGTCCGGCCCCTGTGAAAATCTCGAATTCGTCGCCCCTGACGAGGGCGATCAGCGTCATGCCGGCCTCTTCCGCGGTGCGGATGGCCAGCGCCGTCGGCGCGGAAATGGCGATGATGAAGGGGCTGCCGACGATGGCCGTCTTCTGCACCATCTCGACGGAAACGCGGCTTGTCACGACGACCGCGCCGGCTGCGCCTTCATGTCCCGCGCGCCGCGCGGCGCCGACGAGCTTGTCGAGCGCATTGTGCCGGCCGACATCCTCGCGCATGGCAACGAGCCCTTTTGCGGGCACGTAGAAACCCGCGCCGTGCACGGCGCGGGTGGTCCTGTGCAGCGGCTGCTGGCCGTTCAGGAGATTGACTGCCTCGACGATCTCCTCCTCGCTCAAGGTCAGTGCGGACGAACGGACGGACGGCGTGACGCGCACCGCCTGCTCGATCGATTCGATGCCGCACAGGCCGCAGCCGACCGGGCCGGCCATATGGCGGCGGCGGGCGACGAGTGCGTCGTTGCTCGCATCCGCAAGGCGGACCTGCACGTCGATGCCCCTGTCTTCCGCGACGACCTCGATGGCCTCGATCTCGTCCGGCCCCGCGACGATGCCCTCGGTGAGGCTGAAGCCGACAGCGAAATCCTCAAGGTCGGCGGGCGTCGCCATCATCACCGCATGGGTGGAGCCGGCATAGGAGAAGGCGATAGGCGTTTCCTCCGGCACGAAGCGCTCGCCATCCACCATCCGCCCGCCGCGGCAGGCGATTTCGGCAACCTTGATCGTGGTGGTGAAGTCCGGCACGGGCGATCCTATTCTGCGGCTTCCATCTTGCCGGCGATGCGGCGCGACCGACGCGACAGTTCCCCGTATTCGACCTGCCATTCGGACGGGCCGTTCGACGGCGATATCTGCACGGCGGTCACCTTGTATTCCGGGCAACTGGTCGCCCAGTCGGCGAAATCGGTGGTGATGACGTTAGCCTGCGTTTCCGGGTGATGGAAGGTCGTATAAACGACGCCCGGCGCCACGCGGTCGGTGACGAGCGCGCGCAGCGTCGTCTCGCCGGCGCGGCTGGCAAGGCGCACCCAGTCGCCGTCGCGGATGCCGCGGTTCTCCGCATCGTGCGGATGGATTTCCAGACGGTCCTCCGCATGCCAGGCGACGTTGCCGGTGCGCCGCGTCTGGGCGCCGACATTGTACTGGCTGAGGATGCGGCCGGTGGTGAGCAGCAGCGGGAAGCGCGGGCCGGTCTTCTCGTCGGTGGCGACATATTCCGTGCGGATGAACTTGCCCTTGCCGCGCACGAAGCCGTCGACATGCATGATCGGCGAGCCGAGCGGATGGGCTTCGTTGCAGGGCCACTGGACCGAGCCGATCTTGTCCAGATAGTCGTAGGAGACCATCGCGAAGCTCGGCGTCGTTGCGGCGATCTCGTCCATGATCTCGGAGGGATGGGCGTAGTTCCAGTCGAGGCCCATGGCGCGGGCGAGGTTCTGCGTGACCTCCCAGTCGGCATAGCCGTTCCTCGGCGTCATGACGCGGCGCACCCGGTTGATGCGGCGCTCGGCATTGGTGAAGGTGCCGTCCTTCTCCAGGAAGGTCGAGCCCGGCAGGAAGACGTGGGCGTAGTTCGCCGTCTCGTTGAGGAAGAGATCCTGCACGACGACGCATTCCATGGCGGACAGGCCGGCGGCGACGTGCCGTGTGTCCGGGTCGGATTGGAGGATGTCCTCGCCCTGGACGTAGAGGGCCTTGAACGTGCCCTCCACGGCGGCGTCCAGCATATTGTTGACGCGCAGGCCCGGCTCGACGTCGAGTTTCACGCCCCACATCTTCTCGAAGGTCTCGCGGGTCGCATCGTCGGAGACGTGGCGATATCCCGGCAGCTCGTGCGGGAAGGAGCCCATGTCGCAGGAGCCCTGCACGTTGTTCTGGCCGCGCAGCGGGTTCACGCCGACGCCCTTCCTGCCGATATTGCCGGTGGCCATGGCGAGGTTGGCGATGGCGATAACGGCGGTCGAGCCCTGGCTGTGCTCGGTGACGCCGAGGCCGTAGTAGATCGAGCCGTTGCCGCCGGTGGCAAAGAGCCGGGCGGCACCGCGCAATGCTTCCGCCGGCACGCCGGTGAAGGCTTCGGTCTCCTCCGGGCTGTGGCGCGGCTCGGCGACGAAGGCGGCCCAGTCCTCGAATTCCGACCAGTCGCAGCGTTCGCGGATGAACGCCTCGTCGCACAGGCCCTCGGTGACGATGACGTGGGCGAGCGCGGTGAGGACGGCGACGTTCATGCCGGGCTTCAGCGGCAGGTGGTAGGCGGCCTTCACATGCGGCGCGGAAACCAGCTCCGTGCGGCGCGGGTCGACGACGATGAGCTTGGCGCCTTCGCGCAGGCGCTTCTTGAGGCGCGAGGCGAAGACGGGATGGGCGTCGCTCGGATTGGCGCCGATGACGATGACGACATCCGTATGCTCGACGGAATCGAAATCCTGCGTGCCGGCGGAGGTGCCGAAGGTCTGGCCGAGGCCGTAGCCGGTCGGCGAATGGCACACGCGCGCACAGGTATCGACATTGTTGTTGCCGAAGCCGGCGCGGACCAGCTTCTGGACGATATAGGTCTCCTCGTTCGTACAGCGCGAGGAGGTCAGCGCCCCGATCGAATCACGGCCGTACTGGTACTGGACACGGCGGAATTCGGCGGCGACATGCGCATAGGCCTCTTCCCAGGTGACTTCGCGCCACGGATCGGAGGTCTTCTCGCGGATCATCGGGTTGAGGATGCGCTCGCGATGGGTCGAATAGCCGTAGGCGAAGCGGCCCTTGACGCAGGAATGGCCGTGATTGGCCTGGCCGCCCTTCCACGGCACCATGCGCACCAGTTCTTCGCCCCGCATCTCCGCCTTGAAGGAGCAGCCGACGCCGCAATAGGCGCAGGTCGTGATGACGGAATGTTCCGGCTGGCCGATCTCGATGACCGACTTTTCCGTCAGCGTCGCCGTCGGGCAGGCCTGCACGCAGGCGCCGCAGGAGACGCATTCGGATTCAAGGAAATTCTCGTGCATGCCCGCAGAGACGAAGCTATCGAAGCCGCGGCCCTCGATGGTCAGCGCGAAGGTGCCCTGCACCTCCTCGCAGGCCCTCACGCAGCGCGAGCAGACGATGCACTTGGAGGGATCGTAGGTGAAATAGGGATTGGATTCGTCCTTCGGCGTCCAGCGGGCGTTGATCTCGCCGTTGCTCCGCGGCTTGACGTGGTTCTCCCCGTCATAGCCGTAGCGCACGTCGCGAAGGCCGACGGCCCCGGCCATGTCCTGCAGCTCGCAGTCGCCGTTCGCCGCGCAGGTAAGGCAGTCGAGCGGGTGGTCGGAGATATAGAGCTCCATCACGCCCTTGCGGATCTGCTTGAGGCGGCTCGTCTGGGTGTGGACGACGAGGCCCGGTGCAACCGGCGTCGTGCAGGAGGCGGGCGTGCCGTTACGGCCCTCGATCTCGACGAGACAGAGGCGGCAGGAGCCGAAGGCGTCCACCATGTCGGTGGCGCAGAGTTTCGGCACCTCGATGCCGGCTTCCATCGATGCGCGCATGATGGAGGTGCCTTCCGGGACGGTGATTTCGTTCCCGTCGATGGTGAGCGTCACCATCTTTTCCGAGAGGGAGGCCGGGGTGCCGTAGTCGATTTCAGAAACGAGGGGCATGGGATCACTCCGCAGCTTCGGCGAGGGGCGCCGGCGAAAAGTCTTCCGGGAAATGGGTGAGGGCGCTCATGACCGGGTAGGGCGTGAAGCCGCCGAGCGCGCAGAGCGAGCCGAACTTCATGGTGTTGCAAAGGTCGGTCAGCAGTTCGCGGTTCTTCTCCGGCTCGATGCCCTGCGCAATCTTGTCCGCGGTCTCCACGCCGCGCGTCGAGCCGATGCGGCAGGGCGTGCACTTGCCGCAGCTTTCGACGGCGCAGAACTCCATGGCGAAGCGCGCCTGTTTCAGCATGTCGACCGTGTCGTCGAAGACGGTGATGCCGGCATGGCCGATGAGGCCGTCCTTCGCCGCGAAGGCTTCGTAATCGAAGGGCGTATCGAAGAGGGCGCGCGGGAAATAGGCGCCGAGCGGGCCGCCCACCTGCACGGCGCGCACCGGCCGGCCGGTGGCGGTGCCGCCGCCGATGGCATCGACAATCTCGCCGAGCGTCAGGCCGAAGGCGGTCTCGTAAAGGCCGCCGTGCTTCACGTTGCCGGCGATCTGGATCGGGATGGTGCCGCGCGAGCGGCCCATGCCGAAGTCGCGGTAGTGGGCAGCGCCCTTTTCCAGGACGACCGGCACGGAGGCGAGCGAGATGACGTTGTTGACGACGGTGGGGCGGCCGAGGAAGCCCTGCAGCGCCGGCAGCGGGGGCTTGGCCCGCACGACGCCGCGCTTGCCTTCGAGGCTGTTGAGGAGCGCCGTTTCCTCGCCGCAGACATAGGCGCCCGCGCCGGTGCGGACCTCCATGTCGAAGGCCTTGCCGGAGCCGAGCACCGAGGGGCCGAGGATGCCGGCGGCGCGCGCGATGTCGATGGCATCGCTCATGGCGGCGATGGCATGGGGATATTCTGAGCGCGTGTAGATATAGCCCCTGGTCGCGCCGGTCGCGAGGCCGGCGATCGCCATGCCCTCGATCAGCACGAAGGGATCGCCCTCCATGATCATGCGGTCGGCGAAGGTGCCGCTGTCGCCCTCGTCCGCGTTGCAGACGATGTATTTCTTCTCGCCGGACGCCTCCAGCACGGTCTTCCATTTGATGCCGGTCGGGAAGCCCGCGCCGCCGCGCCCGCGAAGGCCGCTGTCGGTGACTTCCCTGACGATATCGGCGGGCGCCATGGCGATGGCGCGCTCCAGGCCCAGAAGGCCGCCATGGGCCTTGTAGTCGTCGAGCGAAAGCGGGTCGGTGACGCCGCAGCGGGCGAAGGTGAGGCGTGTCTGGTTCCTGAGGAAGGGGATCTCCTCGGTCTTCCCGAGACAGAGCGGATGCGCCTTGCCTTCGGTAAGGCCGGCATCGAGAAGGCCTGGGACGTCGGACGGTTTCACCGGGCCGTAGGCGATGCGGCCGGCGGCGGTCTCCACCTCGACCAGCGGCTCCAGCCAGTGCATGCCGCGCGAGCCGTTGCGCACGATCGTGACGTCGAGCCCGCGGCGTGCCGCCTCGTCGGCGAGCCTCTTTGCGACGCGGTCCGCACCGAGCGCAAGGGCTGCGGCATCGCGGGGAACATAGAGGCGAACGGTCATCGGCGTGCCTCCGCGACGAGTTCGGCGGCAAGGTCCGCGTCGAGCCTTCCATGCACCGCGCCGTCCAGCATGGCGGACGGCGCGCACGAACAGAGGCCGAGACAGTAGACGGGTTCGAGCGTCACCGCGCCGTCGAGGGTCGTCTGGTGGAAGTCGATGCCGAGCAGCGCCTTCACGCGCTCCGCGATATCGTCCCCGCCCATCGACTGGCAGGCCTCGGCGCGACAGAGCTTCAGGACATGCCGTCCGGCGGGATGGTCGCGGTAGTCGTGATAGAAGGTGACGACGCCATGCACCTCGGCGCGCGACAGGTTGAGCTCCTTCGCGATGACCGGCAGGCTTTCCTGCGGCACATAGCCGAACTCGGCCTGGATTTCATGCAGGATGGGAAGAAGCGGGCCTTCCAGCCCCTTCAGTGCGCCGACGATCGCCAGCGTCTTCGTTCCGACATCGCTGCCGGCGACGTGTACATTCATGGTCAAGCCTCCCAACCGACACGAATGGACCGTGGGGAAACCGGAGATTCCATCGCGCCGATGTCATTGAATTTCCTCGGCGAAGACCGGAACCCCGTCGATCTCCTCGGCGTATTCCGGCAGCTTCTCAGCCGGGAGGCGGGGGGTCAATAAAGCTGTCCCGTCAATCAATAGAAAATTTCTATCAATCTATGCCCTTCTCCGCAAGAATGCGCGCCTCATGCAGCAGCGCCGAGACAAGCGGGGTAAAGGGTTCGCGGTGCGTGGCGACCAGGCCGACGGTGTGCTCGGGATTGGGCTCGACAAGGGAAACTATACTCAATTCCTCATGAAAACCGAAAGAACCGGCCACATTACGCGGCATGATGCTGCTCCAGCGGCCCGTGCGCACATGGGAGAGCAGCGCGATCATCGAATTGGATTCGAGCGAGGGTTTGACGGTGACGCCCGCCTCGGCAAGGTGCCGGTTGATGATCCGGCGGTTCTGCATGTCTGCGGTCAATAGGCAAAGCCTAACGCTGCCGGCCTCCTGCCAGGTCACGCTTTCGCGATCACCGAAGGGACCGTTGCGGGCGGTGACGAGGCAATAGTGCTCGTGCAGCAGGGGCACGCTGGTGACGCGGCCGAGCGGCTCGTTCTCCAGATAGGTGAGGCCGGCATCGATCTCCAGGTTTTCCAGCAGCCCGAGGATGCGGATGGAGGTGGTGGAGACGATGGAGAAGGTGACGTCGGGGTGCTTTTCCTGAAAGGGCGCGGTGATGCGCGGCACCATGGACAGCGTCGTCGGGATGGCGGCGATGCGGATATGGCCGGAAAGGCCGGTGCGCGCGGCGCGCATCTCCTCGCGCATGGTGCGCGTGTCGCCGACGATGCGGCGCGCCCATTCGAGCACGCGCTGGCCTTCCGGCGTCAACCCCCGGAAGCGCGAGCCGCGCACGACGAGCATCACGCCGAGCTGGCCTTCCAGCTGGCGGATCGCCGCCGAGAGTGTCGGCTGGGAGATGCCGAGCTCCTCGGCCGCCCGGGCGAAATGCCGTTCGCGGGCGAGCGCAATGAAATATTCGAGCTTGTCTATCATCGGGAAACCGCGCCTCCAGCCTCTTGATACAAAAGAACAGTGGCGGCACCAATGCCCCGCGCCCTATATCTGGAGCATCGAAGATGAGGACGAGGAGGAAGCCATGACGTTTCAAGCATTGCTGGTCGAGAAGGGCGCGGACGGCGCGGTCGCCGCCACCGTGCAGGACCTCGACGATTCGCGGCTTCCCGACGGCGACGTGACCGTGGCGGTTGAATATTCGACGCTGAACTACAAGGACGGGCTCTGCATCAACGGCAAAGGCGGGCTTGTGCGTACCTTCCCGCATGTGCCGGGCGTCGATTTCGCCGGCACGGTGGAGGCCTCCGACGATCCGCGCTACCGGCCGGGCGACCGGGTGGTGCTGACCGGCTGGCGCGTCGGCGAGGCCTGGTGGGGCGGCTATGCGAGCCGGGCGAAGGTCAAGGCCGACTGGCTGGTGCCGCTGCCCGATACGCTTTCGACGCGCCAGGCGATGGCGATCGGCACGGCGGGGCTGACCTCCATGCTCTCCGTCATCGCGCTGGAGAAAGCCGGGCTTTCGCCGCTGAAGGGCGAGGTGCTGGTGACGGGGGCTGCCGGCGGCGTCGGCTCGGTCGCCGTGGCGCTTCTGGCAAGGCTCGGCTATTCGGTCGCCGCCGTGACGGGGCGTCCGGAAACGGCCGGATACCTCAAGGAGCTCGGCGCGGAAACGGTCGTCCCGCGCGCCGAGCTGGCCGAGCCGAGCAGCAAGCCGCTCGAATCCGAGCGCTGGGCGGGTGCGGTCGACGCGGTCGGCGGCGACATGCTGGCGCGGGTGCTCAAGCAGATGAAATATGACGGGGCGGTTGCCGCCGTCGGGCTTGCGGCCGGTGCCGTCGTGCCCTCCTTCACCGTCATTCCGTTCCTGCTGCGCGGGGTGAGCCTGCTCGGCATCGATTCGGTCAGCCGGCCCTACGACCAGCGCGTCGATGCGTGGAACCGCATCGCGAGCGACCTGCCGATGGACAAGCTGGAGGCGATGGTGGTCGAGCGCCGGCTCGCCGACCTGCCGGACCTTGCCGGCCAGATCCTCGAAGGCAAGGTCAAGGGCCGGGTCGTCGTGGACGTCAACGCCTGAAGCCCTTCCGGCGGAAATGCGCAGCGGCGTTGCGTCCGCAACCGTGTAGGCAGGCCGTCAGCAGATGAGCTGGCCGCCGTTCACCTCCAGCACCTGGCCGGTGATGTAGCCGGAAAGCGTGTTGGAGGCGAGGAAGAGATAGGCGGGGGCGCAGTCCTCCGCCGTGCCGAGGCGCTGCAGGGGAATGGTCCTGCGCGTTGCCTCCAGCTTTTCCGCCGAGGAATAGCGGGCGTGGAAATCGGTGGTGATGGTGCCCGGCGACACGCAGTTGACGCGGATGCCGTCCGGCGCCAGTTCCCGGGCGAGGCCCTTGGAATAGGCCGAGACGAAGGCCTTGGTGGCCGAATAGATGGACGAGCCCGGGCTGCCGCCCGTCAGTGCCGAGATCGAGACCGTATTGACGATGGCCGCGTGGGGCGCCCGGCGCAGCGAGCGCAGCAGGCCGCGCGTCACCTCCACCACCGAGGTCTGGTTGAGGCGCACGACGGTGTCGTACTGCTCGTCCGTGAGGTCGGCCGCGGGGAAACGGCCGACCATGGTGCCGGCATTGTTGATCAGCACGTCGACATGCGGGAAGAGGCTGTCCGCCCGCTGGAGCAGCGCGCCGATGCCGCCTTCCTCCAGGAAATCGGCATAGACGATATGGGCGCGGGCTTCCGCGACGGCGTTCTCGAGGAAATCGGGCAGGGGGCCGGCGGCGACCCGTCCGCCGTGCAGCAGCACACGGGCGCCGCAATCGAGGAATTGCCGGGCGATCTCCAGCCCGATGCCGCGGCCAGCGCCGGTGACGACGACATTGGCTCCCTTGAACAGAGACGGGTGAAACATGTGCTTTCCTTCCGTTGTCGCCGCAGGCTCTGCCCTCCAGTATCACAAAAAGCGGGGCGCTCTCCAAGAAGCAGGAATGCATCAATTGATGTGCTTTCGTTTTTGAATATTATGAAACCAAACGAAAGCAATGGGAGGTGCCGATGTTTCTCACGGGTCGTCAGGCGGAGATCCTCGATCTCGCCAAGGCGGAGGGCCGCGTGCTCGTGGAGGACCTGGCCGCTCGCTTCTCCGTGACGCCGCAGACCATCCGCAAGGACCTCAACGATCTTTGCGACAGCAAGGCGCTGACCCGCATTCATGGCGGCGCGCTGTTCCCGAGCGGCAACGAGAATGTGAAATACGAGGCGCGCCGCTCGATCGCCGCGCCCGAAAAACAGGCGATCGGCCGGGCCGCCGCGGCGATGATCCCCGACAATTCCTCGCTCTTCATCAATATCGGCACGACGACCGAAGCCGTGGGCGAGGCGCTGCTCGAACATCGAGAGCTGATGGTCATCACCAACAACATCAATGTCGCCAATCGCTTGCGCGTCTACCCATCGATCGAGGTGGTGATCGCCGGCGGCGTCGTGCGCGGGGCGGACGGCGGCATCGTCGGCGAGGCGGCCGTCGATTTCATCCGCCAGTTCAAGGTCGACTACGCGGTGATCGGCGTGTCGGCGATCGACGGGGACGGTGCGCTGCTCGATTTCGACTACCGCGAGGTCAAGGTGGCGCAGGCGATCATCGCCAATGCCCGCCACGTCATCCTGGTTTCGGATTCGACGAAATTCGAAAGGACCGCGCCGGTGCGCATCGGCCACCTTTCGCAAGTCCATACCTTCATCACGGATGTCTGTCCTTCCGAGGGGATTCGCGCCATTTGCCAGGAGCAGGACGTCCGGCTCGTGGAGGCCGTCCCGCAGGTTTGACATGGCCTGCATCATTTCTGTCTGCATTCGTTTGACATTCGGAATGTTTTCGTTTTAACTCTTCTTGCTTTCGCAACTGCGCAGGATTGTGCGATGCGAAATGGGAGGGGACATTGGACGGCGACGTGATCCGCGATATTTTCGTCATCGGTGGCGGCATCAACGGCTGCGGCATCGCGCGCGATGCGGCGGGGCGCGGCTATTCGGTCGTGCTTGCCGAGATGAAGGATTTCGCCTCCGGCACGTCCTCGGCCTCCACCAAGCTCATCCATGGCGGCCTTCGCTATCTCGAACATTACGAATTCCGCCTCGTGCGCGAGGCGCTGATGGAGCGCGAAGTGCTCTGGGCCATGGCGCCGCACGTCATCTGGCCGATGCGCTTCGTGCTGCCGTTCCAGAAGGGCGGCCTGCGTCCGGCCTGGCTCATCCGCCTCGGCCTCTTCCTCTACGACCATATCGGCGGGCGCAAGCTCCTGCCGGCCACGGCGACGCTGGACCTTGCGAAGGACCCGGCGGGCGGGCCGCTCAGGAAGCTCTTCCGCAAGGCTTTCGAATATTCCGACGGATGGGTGGACGATGCGCGCCTCGTCGTGCTCAACGCCCGCGATGCCGCCGACCGTGGTGCGGACATTCGCACCGGCACCAAAGTCGTTGCCGCCCGGCGCGAGAACGGCCACTGGAACGTCGAGACGGAGAATGTCGAGACGGGCGACCGCGAAACGATCCGCGCCCGCATGCTGGTCAATGCGGCGGGTCCCTGGGTGGACAAGGTGCTGTCCTCCGCCTTCGGCCGCAACGACGTGCACAATGTCCGTCTCGTGCAGGGCAGCCACATCGTCGTGAAGAAGAAATTCTCCGATCCGCGCGCCTATTTCTTCCAGAACCCGGACGGGCGCATCATCTTCGCCATTCCCTACCAGGAAGAGTTCACGCTGATCGGCACCACCGACCGCGACTATACGGGCGATCCGCGCGAGGCCCGCATCAGCGAGGCGGAGATCGACTATCTCTGCGCCTCGGCCAGCGAGTACTTCACCGAGCCGGTGAAGCGGGACGATATCGTGTGGACCTATTCCGGCGTGCGCCCGCTCTTCGACGACGGGGCCAGCAAGGCGCAGGAAGCCACGCGCGACTATGTGCTCAAGGTCGACGGCGAGAGCGGCCAGGCGCCGCTCCTCAATATCTTCGGCGGCAAGCTCACCACCTATCGGCGCCTTGCCGAATCGGCGCTCGACAAGATCGGCGATGCAATCGGCGCGAAGGGCGAGCGTTGGACGGCCGGTTCGCTCCTGCCGGGCGGAGATTTCGCGATCGACGGTTTCGACACCGAGGTGCGGGCGCTTGCCACGCGCTTTCCCTTCCTGTCACCCGCCCATGCGCGGCGGCTCGTGCGGCTCTACGGTACGCGCGCGGCGGCGATGCTGGATGGGGTGAAGAACAAGGATGGCCTCGGGCGGCATTTCGGCAGTGACCTCTACGAGTGCGAGGTGCGCTGGCTGATGAACGAGGAATGGGCCCGGCATGCCGAGGACGTGCTGTGGCGGCGGACCAAGAGGGGCTTGCATCTGACGGCCGCCGAGGCGGCCGCGCTGGAAGACTACATGGCCGGGGCGCCTGCCGCTCCGCATTAGCCACCGCCCGATCCGGTGGCTGGGAGGAACATTGGAGACATGAATGCTTGAACTCAGGAACATCGCGAAGGTGGCGGGGACGGAGACGCACATCCACCCGACGAACCTCGTGCTGGAGCGCGGCTCGCTCAACGTGCTGCTCGGCCCGACGCTGTCCGGTAAGACCTCGCTGATGCGGCTGATGGCCGGCCTCGACAAGCCGACCGCCGGCTCCGTCTGGTTCGACGGCAAGGACGTGACGGGCGTGCGCGTGCAGGACCGGGGCGTCGCCATGGTCTACCAGCAGTTCATCAACTATCCGGCGCTGACCGTCTACGAGAACATCGCCTCGCCGATGCGCATCAAGGGCGCCGACAGCGCGACCATCGACCGCGAGGTGCGCAAGGCGGCCGAACTCCTCAAGCTGACGCCCTATCTCGACCGCACGCCGCTCAACCTTTCGGGCGGCCAGCAGCAGCGCACGGCGCTTGCCCGCGCCATCGTCAAGAACGCCAGCCTCGTGCTGCTCGACGAGCCGCTCGCCAACCTCGACTACAAGCTGCGCGAGGAGTTGCGCCTGGAACTTCCGAAGATCTTCGCCGCCTCCGGCGCCATCTTCGTCTATGCGACGACGGAGCCCTCCGAGGCGCTGCTTCTCGGCGGCAACACGGCGACGCTGTCGAAGGGCCGCATCACCCAGTTCGGTCCCACCATCGAGGTCTATCGCCGGCCGAACGACCTCGTCACCGCCCGCACCTTCGCCGATCCGCCGCTCAACACGGTCGAGGTGGTCAAGAGGGCTGGCCAATTCGAGATCGCCGGCAAGCCGGCGCTGCCGGTGCCCTCGCATCTGGTCGGCGTGCCGGACGGGCCCTGCACCATCGCCTTCCATCCGCATCACCTGGCGCTTTCCAGCCAGGATTCCGCGGCGGCACCCCTTTCGGTGCGCACGGCGATTTCGGAGATCGCCGGTTCCGAGAGCTTCATCCATATCGAATTCGAGGGCAGCCGCTGGGTCATGCTCGCGCCGGGCATCCACGACATCGAGCCGGACGCGACGATCACCGTCCATGTCGACACGCGCCACCTGATGGCCTTCGGCGCGGACGGCGGGGCGATCGCCAAGCCCGCGGCCGCGGCGGCCTGAGGAGGAGACCATGGCACGCATCAATCTCGACCATATCCGCCACGCCTACGGCGAAAAGCCGAAGTCGGAAGCCGACTATGCGCTGAAGGAAGTCCATCACGAGTGGAACGACGGCGGCGCCTATGCGCTGCTCGGCCCGTCCGGCTGCGGCAAGACCACGCTGCTCAACATCATTTCCGGCCTCCTGCAGCCGTCCGAAGGCCGTATCCTGTTCGACGGCAAGGACGTGACGTACCTGTCGACGCAGGAGCGCAACATCGCGCAGGTCTTCCAGTTCCCGGTCATCTACGACACGATGACGGTCTACGACAATCTCGCCTTCCCCCTGCGCAACCGCGGGGTCGCCGAGCCCGAAGTCGACCGCCGCGTGCGCGAGATCCTCGAGATGATCGATCTTGCCGGCTGGGCGAAGAAGACCGCGCGCGGGCTCACCGCCGACCAGAAGCAGAAGATCTCGCTCGGCCGCGGCCTCGTGCGCAACGACGTCAACGCGATCCTCTTCGACGAGCCGCTGACCGTCATCGACCCGCACATGAAATGGGTGCTGCGCTCGCAGCTCAAGAAGCTGCACCGCCAGTTCGGCTTCACCATGGTCTATGTCACGCACGACCAGACCGAGGCGCTGACCTTCGCCGACAAGGTCGTCGTCATGTATGACGGCCAGATCGTGCAGATCGGCACGCCCGCCGAACTCTTCGAGAAGCCGAGCCACACCTTCGTCGGCTATTTCATCGGCTCGCCCGGCATGAACGTGCTGCCGGCCGCAATCGACGGCAGCGCCGTCAGGGTCGGCGAGGAGACGATCGCGCTCGACTACGCGCCCACGGTCGCCGCCGGCGCGAAGACCGAGCTCGGCATTCGCCCGGAATTCATCACGCTGTCGCGCGAGGGCATGCCCGTCTCGATCAGCAAGGTCGAGGATATCGGCCGGCAGAAGATCGTGCGCGCGGAATTTTCCGGCAAATCGATCGCCATCGTCGTGCCGGAGGACGGCGAGATTCCCGCCGATCCGCGCGTGACCTTCGATCCCGCCGCCATCAACATCTACGCCGATAGCTGGCGTGTCGGCAGGGAGGGCTGACCGATGAACAAGACCTGGAACAACAAGGCCTGGTTCATGGTGCTGCCGGTGCTGCTGCTCGTCGCCTTCTCGGCGGTGATCCCGCTGATGACGGTGGTGAACTATTCGGTGCAGGACACCTTCGGCAACAACGCCTTCTTCTGGGCCGGCACCGACTGGTTCGCCCAGGTGCTCGCCTCCGACCGCTTCTGGCAGGCGCTCGGGCGCAACCTGCTATTTTCCGCGATCATCCTCGCCATCGAGATCCCGCTCGGCATCCTGATCGCGCTCAACATGCCCAAGAAGGGCTTAGGCGTGCCGGTCTGCCTCGTGCTGATGGCGCTGCCGCTGCTCATCCCGTGGAACGTCGTCGGCACGATCTGGCAGGTCTTCGGCCGTGTCGACATCGGCCTCCTCGGCCGCGTGCTCGACGGCCTCGGCTTCGACTACAATTACGTCAACGACGTCTTCGACGCCTGGGTGACGCTGATCGTCATGGACGTCTGGCACTGGACGAGCCTTGTCGTGCTGCTCTGCTATGCCGGCCTCGTCTCGATCCCGGAGGCCTATTACCAGGCCGCCAAGATCGACGGCGCCTCGCGCTGGGCCGTGTTCCGCTACATCCAGCTTCCCAAGATGAAGCGCGTGCTGCTCATCGCCTTCCTGCTGCGCTTCATGGACAGCTTCATGATCTATACCGAGCCCTTCGTCGTCACCGGCGGCGGTCCCGGCAACTCGACCACGTTCCTTTCGATCGACCTCGTCAAGATGGCGATCGGCCAGTTCGACCTTGGCCCGGCCGCGGCCATGTCCATCATCTACTTCCTGATCATCCTGCTGCTGTCGTGGATCTTCTACACGGTCATGACCAGCAGCGACGAGCAGGCGTGAGGGAGGAGACCCATGACCTCACAGGCAATCACCGCAAACACCACCGTCCAGCCGGGTGCCAAGCGCAACCTCTCCTGGATCGTGCCGACGATCTACATCGTCTTCCTGATGCTGCCGATCTACTGGCTCGTCAACATGAGCTTCAAGGAGAACACGGAGATCACCGGCGCCTTCTCGCTCTGGCCGCGCCATCCGACGCTGCATAACTACGCCGTCATCTTCACCGATCCGGCCTGGTATTCCGGCTATATCAATTCGATCATCTACGTGGTGCTGAACACGGTCATCTCGGTCGCCGCGGCGCTGCCGGCAGCCTATGCCTTCTCGCGCTACCGCTTCCTCGGCGACAAGCACCTCTTCTTCTGGCTGCTCACCAACCGCATGGCGCCGCCGGCCGTCTTTGCGCTGCCCTTCTTCCAGCTCTATTCGGCCTTCGGCCTCATCGACACGTACATTGCCGTCGCCATCGCGCATTGCCTGTTCAACGTGCCGCTGGCGGTCTGGATCCTCGAAGGCTTCATGTCGGGCGTGCCGAAGGAGATCGACGAGACCGCCTATATCGACGGCTATTCGTTCCCGCGCTTCTTCATGAAGATCTTCGTGCCGCTGATCGCGTCGGGCATCGGCGTCGCCGCCTTCTTCTGCTTCATGTTCTCCTGGGTCGAGCTGCTGATCGCCCGCACGCTGACGACGACGGACGCCAAGCCCATCGCCGCCACGATGACGCGCACGGTCTCGGCCTCGGGCATGGACTGGGGCGTGCTCGCCGCCGCCGGGGTGCTCACCATCATTCCCGGTGCGCTCGTGATCTACTTCGTCCGCAACTACATCGCCAAGGGCTTCGCCCTGGGGAGGGTCTGATGGCCGCCGTCGCCAACCGCAACACCCGCTGGCCCGTGGCGCTCGCTGCCGTGCTGGTGATCTACGCCGCCGCCGTTGCCCTGCTCGTCATGGCGCTTCCCGTAAAGGACGGCGTGCGCGACTGGTTCGCCACGCTGATCCCGGGGGGATGGATGGCCTGGTCGTTCCCGACCGCCATGTTCTTCCTGACGATCTTCCTTCTCGTCGCACTGATGGCGGTGTGGGAATACGCCCGGCCGGGCGGCGCCCCGCGCATCGGCATCCTGCGCTTCGAAACGACCCGCGGCGACCGGCTCTTCGTGTCGCTGCTCGGTTCCGCATTCATTCATCTCGCATGGCTGGGCCTCGTCGGTCCCAACCTGTGGTGGGCTCTTGCCCTGTCCGTGGTCTACGCCATCGGCGTATTCCGCTTCGTCTAGGGCAATCGAATGGAGGTCCCGGGGAGACATAGGGGCCTTCGCACTTGCAATCGCAAAACCTTAAGGGAGGACAAAATGCGAAAGCAACTTCTGATGACGACGGCAGTTATGCTGCTGGCGTTTACCGGCTCCGCATTCGCGGACATGGATGCCGCAAAGAAGTTCCTGGATTCGGAAATCGGCGATCTCTCGTCGCTCTCGCGTGCCGACCAGGAAAAGGAAATGCAGTGGTTCGTCGACGCGGCCAAGCCGTTCGCCGGCATGGACATCAAGGTCGTTTCCGAAACGCTGACCACGCATGAATACGAATCGAAGGTCCTTGCGCCGGCCTTCACCGCCATCACCGGCATCAAGATCACCCACGACCTCATCGGCGAAGGCGACGTGATCGAGAAGCTGCAGACGCAGATGCAGTCGGGCGAGAACATCTACGACGCCTATGTCAACGATTCGGACCTCATCGGCACGCACTGGCGCTACCAGCAGGCCCGCGCGCTGACCGACTTCATGGCCAACGAAGGCAAGGACGTCACCAATCCGGGTCTCGACGTCGACGACTTCATCGGCAAGTCGTTCACGACCGCACCGGACGGCAAGCTCTACCAGCTTCCCGACCAGCAGTTCGCGAACCTCTACTGGTTCCGCTACGACTGGTTCAACGACGAGAAGAACAAGGCGGACTTTAAGGCGAAGTACGGCTACGACCTCGGTGTTCCGGTCAACTGGTCGGCCTATGAGGACATCGCCGAATTCTTCACCGGCCGCGAGATCGACGGCAAGAAGGTCTTCGGCCACATGGACTACGGCAAGAAGGACCCCTCGCTCGGCTGGCGCTTCACCGACGCGTGGCTCTCGATGGCCGGCAACGGCGACAAGGGCATCCCGAACGGCCTACCGGTCGACGAATGGGGCATCAAGGTCGACGAGAATTCGCGCCCGGTCGGCTCGTGCGTCGCGCGCGGCGGCGACACCAACGGCCCGGCCTCGGTCTATGCGATCCAGAAGTATCTCGACTGGATCAAGGCCTATGCTCCGCCGTCTGCCGCCGGCATGAACTTCTCCGAATCCGGCCCCGTTCCCTCGCAGGGCGAGGTCGCCCAGCAGATGTTCACCTATACGGCCTTCACCGCCGATTTCGTGAAGGAAGGCCTGCCGGTCGTCAACGCGGACGGCACGCCGAAGTGGCGCTTCGCCCCCTCGCCGCATGGTGTCTACTGGAAGGACGGCATGAAGCTAGGCTACCAGGACGCCGGTTCCTGGACGCTGATGAAGTCCACCCCGGACGACCGCGCCAAGGCCGCCTGGCTCTATGCGCAGTTCGTGACCTCCAAGACCGTCGACGTGAAGAAGAGCCATGTCGGCCTCACCTTCATCCGCCAGTCCACGCTCGACCATCCCTCGTTCACCGAGCGCGCGCCCAAGCTCGGCGGCCTGGTCGAGTTCTACCGTTCGCCGGCCCGCCTGCAATGGTCGCCGACCGGCACGAACATCCCGGACTATCCGAAGCTCGCCCAGCTCTGGTGGCAGGCGATCGGCGATGCGGCTTCCGGTGCCAAGACCGCGCAGGAAGCCATGGATTCGCTGTGCGCGGAACAGGAGAAGGTGCTGTCGCGCCTCGAACGCGCAGGCGTTCAGGGCGACATGGGCCCGAAGCTCGCCGAGGAGCACGATCTCGAATACTGGAACAAGGATGCCGTCGCCAAGGGCAACCTCGCTCCGCAGCTCAAGATCGAGAACGAGAAGGAAAAGCCGCTCACCGTCAACTACGACGAACTGGTCAAGAGCTGGCAGAAGTAAGCTGACAGGTCGCGGGCGGCCTTTGCCGCCCGCGGCCGATTTCGTGAAATCCGATCCCCTTTGCCCGCGCCCCGCAAGGAGCGCGGGTCTTTTCGTTTGCGCGCCGCGGCCATTTGCCGGGCTCCATGCATTGCGCCCGGCGGGGTCTTCCGCTAAGAGACCCCGCGGTTTCCCCCGCGCGCTCGCGCGAACACATCGAAAATAGCGGTACACCCATGGCACGCATCGTGATGAAATTCGGCGGAACGTCCGTCGCCGACCTCGACCGTATCCACAACGTGGCCCGCCATGTGAAACGCGAGGTCGATGCCGGCCACGAGGTTGCCGTCGTGGTCTCGGCCATGTCCGGCAAGACGAACGAACTCGTCGCCTGGGTGCAGAACATGCCGAAGGTGACGGGCGCGAGCTCCCCCTTCTACGACGCGCGCGAATATGACGCCATCGTCGCCTCGGGCGAGCTCGTCACCGCCGGCCTTCTTGCCATCGCGCTCCAGTCGATGGGCGTCAACGCCCGCTCCTGGCAGGGTTGGCAGATCCCGATCCGCACCGACAATGCGCACGGTGCCGCCCGTATCCTCGAAATCGAGGGCGCGGACATCATCCGCCGCATGGGCGAGGGGCAGGTCGCGGTCGTCGCCGGCTTCCAGGGCCTCGGCCCCGACAACCGCGTCTCCACGCTCGGACGCGGCGGCTCGGACACCTCGGCCGTCGCCATCGCCGCCGCCGTCAAGGCGGACCGCTGCGACATCTACACCGATGTCGACGGCGTCTACACGACCGATCCACGCATCGAGCCGAAGGCCCGGCGCCTGAAGAAGATCGCCTTCGAGGAAATGCTCGAAATGGCCTCGCTCGGCGCCAAGGTCCTTCAGGTCCGCTCGGTGGAGCTTGCCATGGTGCACAAGGTGCGCACCTTCGTGCGCTCGTCTTTCGAAGATCCCGATGCGCCGGGCATGGGCGATCTTCTGAACCCGCCCGGTACGCTGATTTGTGATGAGGATGAGATCGTGGAACAGGAAGTCGTAACGGGCATTGCCTATGCCAAGGATGAAGCGCAGATCTCGCTCCGCCGCGTCGCCGACCGGCCGGGCGTCTCTGCCGCGATCTTCGGCCCGCTGGCCGAGGCCCACATCAATGTCGACATGATTGTCCAGAACATCTCCGAGGACGGCTCGAAGACCGACATGACCTTCACCGTTCCCTCGGGCGACATCGAAAAGGCGCTCAAGGTCCTCGAAGACGCCAAGGAACAGGTCGGCTTCGATGTCATCCAGCACGAGACGGGCCTGGTGAAGGTCTCCGTCATCGGCATCGGCATGCGCAGCCATGCGGGCGTTGCCGCCTCGGCCTTCCGCGCGCTTGCCGACAAGGGCATCAACATCAAGGCCATCACCACGTCCGAGATCAAGATTTCCATCCTGATCGACGGTCCCTATGCCGAACTCGCCGTTCGGACTTTGCATTCCGTCTACGGTCTCGATAAGAAATAAGACTGGCCGACTCGGCGTCGGCCGCGAGCATTGCCGGCGTGGTCAAGCGTCGGTGGGGTAACGTCATTTTCGGGAGACGCCACGCGATGAGAGACCTCTCCGCGGGTCCGCGCGTTCTTCTCAAGCGGCTGCGCGAATTGATGGCGGAGCCGCTCGAGCCGCAGGAGCGCCTTGACCAGATCGTGCGCCAGATCGCGCAGAACATGGTCGCGGAAGTGTGTTCCGTCTACGTGCTGCGCTCCGACGGCGTCCTTGAACTCTACGCGACCGAAGGCCTCAATCCGAGCGCCGTCCACCTTGCCCAGCTCAAGATGGGCCAGGGCCTCGTCGGCACGATCGCCGCTTCCGCCCGGCCGCTCAACCTGTCCGACGCCCAGTCGCATCCCGCCTTCACGTACCTGCCGGAAACGGGCGAGGAGATCTACCATTCCTTCCTCGGCGTGCCGATCCTGCGCACCGGGCGGGCGCTCGGCGTTCTCGTCGTGCAGAACAAGGCGAGCCGCACCTATCGCGAGGACGAGGTCGAGGCGCTCGAGACGACCGCGATGGTGATCGCGGAAATGGTGGCGACGGGCGAATTGAAGAAGCTCACGCGGCCCGGCCTCGAACTCGACCTCTCCCGTCCCGTCGCCATCGAGGGGGCGAGCTTCGGCGAAGGCATCGGCCTTGGCTACGTCGTGCTGCACGAGCCGCGCATCGTCGTCACGAACCTGCTCAACGAGGATTCCGAGCACGAGCTCGGCCGGCTTGCCGAGGCGCTCGGTTCGCTGCGCATCTCCATCGACGACATGCTGTCGCGCCGCGACGTGTCGATGGAGGGCGAGCACCGCGAGGTGCTGGAAACCTACCGCATGTTCGCCCATGACCGCGGCTGGGTGCGGAAACTCGAGGAGGCGATCCGCAACGGCCTGACGGCGGAAGCGGCGGTCGAGCGCGTGCAGAGCGAGACCAAGGCGCGGATGATCCGCCTGACGGACCCGTATCTGCGTGAGCGCATGCACGATTTCGACGACCTTGCGAACCGCCTCCTGCGCCAGCTCACCGGCTACGGCGCAAAACTCTCGGCCAGCAGCTTCCCCAACGATGCCATCGTCGTCGCGCGCGCCATGGGCGCGGCCGAGCTGCTCGACTATCCGCGCCAGAACGTGCGCGGCCTCGTGCTGGAGGACGGCGCCGTCACCAGCCATGTGGTGATCGTCGCGCGCGCCATGGGCATTCCCGTCGTCGGCCAGGCGGCCGGTGCGGTGGCGCTGGCGGAAAACGGCGATCCGATCATCATCGACGGCGACGATGCGAAGGTGCATCTGCGCCCGATGCCCGACCTCCAGCGCTCCTATGAGGAGAAGGTGCGCTTCCGCGCCCGGCGGCAGGAGCAGTACCGGGCCTTGCGCGCCGTCGAGCCGGTGACGAAGGACGGCCGGGCGATCAATCTGCAGATGAATGCCGGCCTCCTCGTCGACCTGCCGCATCTCAACGAATCGGGCGCTTCGGGCATCGGCCTTTTCCGCACCGAGCTTCAGTTCATGATCGCCTCGACCATGCCGAAGGCCGAGGAGCAGGAAGCCTTCTACCGCAATGTGCTGAAACATGCGGGCGGGCGCCCGGTGACCTTCCGCACGCTCGACATCGGCGGCGACAAGGTCGTTCCCTATTTCCGCGCGGCGGAAGAGGAGAACCCGGCGCTCGGCTGGCGCGCCATCCGCCTGTCGCTCGACCGGCCGGGCCTCCTGCGCACCCAGCTTCGCGCCATGCTGCGCGCGACGGCCGGCGCGGACCTTCGGCTGATGCTGCCGATGGTGACCGAGGTTTCGGAGCTGAAGGAGGTCCGCGACCTTCTCCAGAAGGAAATCCAGCGCCAGTCGAAGCTCGGCGAACAATTGCCGAAGAAGCTGCAGTTCGGCGCCATGCTCGAAGTGCCGGCGCTGCTGTGGCAACTCGACGAGCTGATGGCCGAGGTGGATTTCGTCTCGGTCGGCTCGAACGACCTTTTCCAGTTCTCGATGGCCGTCGACCGCGGCAATGCCCGTGTCTCCGACCGTTTCGACACGCTCGGCCGGCCGTTCCTGCGCATCCTACGCGATATCGTGAGGGCCGGGAACCGCAACGATACGCCGGTGACGCTGTGCGGCGAGATGGCGAGCAAGCCGATCTCGGCCATGGCGCTGCTCGGCATCGGTTTCCGCTCGGTCTCCATGTCGCCGACAGCGCTCGGCCCCGTGAAGTCCATGCTGCTGTCGCTCGACGTCGGCAAGCTGGAGGCCGTGCTGACGCCGGCGCTCGACGATACGAAGCCGACCGTCGCGATCCGCCGGATCCTGACCGACTTTGCGGCCGAGAACGGCATTCCGCTTTGAAACCCGATTGGAGCTGAACGGTGGCCACGCTTCCCGTTGAAAAGATGCGCGAACTCGAACGCCGTTTCGGCGAGATCGAGGCACGCATGTCGGCGGGCCCGGATTCGGAAACCTATGTGCGCCTCGCCTCGGAATATTCCGAGCTTCAGCCGGTCGTCGCCAAGGTGCGCGAATACGAGAAGGTGACGGGAGAGATCGCCGACCTCGAAACGCTGCTTGCCGACAGGGCGACGGACCGCGAGATGCGCGACCTTGCCGAGATGGAGCTGCCCGAGCTGAAGGAGCGCCTCGAAGGTCTCGAAAAGGAGATGCAGATCCTGCTCCTGCCGAAGGACGCGGCGGACAAGAAGAGCGCGATCCTCGAAATCCGCGCTGGCACGGGCGGCTCGGAGGCGGCGCTCTTTGCCGGCGATCTCTTCCGCATGTACGAGCGCTACGCCGCCGCCCATGGCTGGAAGGTCGAGGTCATCTCGTCGAGCGAGGGGGAAGCGGGCGGCTACAAGGAAATCATCGCGACGATCACCGGGCGCGGCGTCTTCGCCAAGCTGAAGTTCGAATCGGGCGTCCACCGCGTCCAGCGCGTGCCGGAGACGGAGGCGAGCGGGCGCATCCACACCTCCGCCGCGACGGTCGCCGTGCTGCCGGAGGCCGAGGAGATCGATATCGATATCCGCGCCGAGGACATCCGCATCGACACGATGCGTTCGTCGGGCGCCGGCGGCCAGCACGTCAACACGACGGACTCGGCCGTGCGCATCACGCACCTTCCGACCGGCCTCGTCGTGACCAGCTCGGAGAAGTCGCAGCACCAGAACCGCGCGAAAGCCATGCAGATTCTGCGCTCGCGGCTCTACGACATGGAGCGCCAGCGCGCCGACAGCGAGCGTTCGGCCGACCGCAAAAGCCAGGTCGGTTCCGGCGACCGCTCCGAGCGTATCCGCACCTACAATTTCCCGCAGGGCCGCGTGACGGACCACCGCATCAACCTGACGCTCTACAAGCTCGACCGGATGATGGTGGGTGAGATCGACGAGGTGGTGGACGCCTTGCTTGCCGACTACCAGGCGGGCCTTCTGGCGCAGCTCGGCGAACAGGGCCGATGAGCGGCGTCACGCTCGCCGGGATGCTCGCCGAGGCACGGCGCAGGCTTGCCGAGGCGGGCATCGCGGAAGCGGCGCAGGAGGCGCGCGCGCTGGTCGGCGGGCTCCTCGGCCTTTCCTCCACAGCCTTTGTGACGGACGGTGCGCGGGTGCTGGATGATGAGGAAATCTCGGTGATCGAGGCGTCGCTTGCCCGGCGCACGGCGCGCGAGCCGGTGCACCGTATCCTCGGCCGGCGGGCCTTTTCCCGCCTCGACCTTCTCCTTTCGCCCGAAACGCTGGAGCCGCGCCCCGACACGGAAATCCTCGTCGATACGCTCGTGCCCCATGCGCGGCGGACGGTAGCGGAACGCGGCGGCTGCCGTATCCTCGACCTCGGCACGGGCACGGGGGCGATCTGTCTCGCGCTCCTCGATCTCGTGCCCGGCACCACGGGCGTCGGGGCCGATCTTTCGCCGGGCGCCCTTGAAACGGCGCGGCGAAACGCCGATATCAACGGTGTCGCCGGCCGCTTCGAGACGGTCGAGAGCGACTGGTTTTCAGCCGTGACCGGGGCGTTCGACATCATCGTGTCAAATCCGCCCTATATCGTCCGCTCCGTGGTCGGAACGCTGGACGAGGAGGTCAGACTCCACGATCCGATCCTGGCGCTGGACGGCGGTGAAGACGGGCTCGATGCCTATCGCGCCATTGCCGCCGGGGCGGGCGGCCATCTTCGGGAAAACGGCCTGGTGGCTTACGAGATCGGCTACGACCAGAAGGAAAGCGTCACCGCGCTCATGCGCGACAAGGGTTTCGCGCGCCTTGAGGCGGTGAAGGATTTCGGCGGCAACGACCGCGTCCTCGTGTTTTCGAAGCCGGCGGTTGCTTGAGAAATTGCTGCATCAGCGCTGCAATTTCCGCGACCGCAAAGAAAAGGCTTGGAATTGTGAAGGAAGCGGGCTAGGTTGCGGCCACGCACCGGGCAAGAGGTCATGGCACGGCGATTTACTCCGCATGACCCGATCGCGAGGATTGCTCTCTCGAAGAGTTGCTAGGGTTGAAGACTGCCCTGTGCGGGTACCTGTTAATTTGACGTCTTACGGCGACAGGACCACCGACCGACGTGGTTCGCCCGCGGGTAAGGATGCTTGATCTGGCGTGTCCCGATCAGGCGCGAAGACACGAATCATCGATACATGGATACGTTAGGTGAGTGACATATGAGGCCAGGACAGCAAAACAAGCGCGGCCGCGGGCGTAACAACAACAATAATAACAACAATAACAACAACAACCACCGCAAGGGCGGCAATCCCCTGACGCGGACCTACGACAGCTCGGGTCCGGACGTGAAGATCAGGGGCACGGCCCAGCACATCGCCGAGAAATATTCTGCGCTTGCCCGCGACGCACAGAGCGCCGGCGACCGCGTCATGGCGGAAAACTATCTCCAGCACGCCGAGCACTACAACCGCATCATTGCCGCCGCGCAGGCGCAGATGCAGGAGCGCTTCCCGCGTGACGAGCGTTCGGACAATGCCGACCGGCACGACTTCAATGACCGCGACGGTTACGACCGGGACGACGAAATCGATTCGACGCCCGTTGAGGACCAGCCGGCGCCCGTTGCCGCGGCACCCGCCGCCGCGCAGCCTGTCGTCGATGGCTCCGGCCCGCAGCCGGTGATCGAAGGCACGCCGGCCGAGGTTGCGCTCGAGGAGGAGGGTGCAGCCCCTGCCGCCCGCCAGCCGCGCCGCCGCAATGCCGCCCGCCCGCGCCGCCCGCGCCGCGGCGAAGGCCAGGACGCCGGGGGCGAGGACGGTCAGCCGTCCGGCGACGACACTCCGGCGCTCGAAGCTGCTTCCGAGTAAGCGCTGCTTCCTTTTGCATCGGGAACCCGGCCTTGTGCCGGGTTCTTGCGTTTGTGCAGCCCGGCTCCAAAAAATCCGCCGGGCCGGGCGGGGCACTCCCTTTAATTCGGCATGAACCTCCACCATATCCTCCAGCGAAGGGCTTGCCTTGACGGGAGCCCTATCCTGAATCGTCGGTCGGTGCCTCGAAGGGCCGGCCGAGTTATGGAGGCAGATGATGAATATTGAAAAATACTCCGAGCGCGTGCGCGGCTTCCTGCAATCCGCCCAGACCAAGGCGCTTGCCGACGGCAATCCCCAGTTCACGCCTGAGCACGTCCTGAAAGTGCTGCTCGACGACGAGCAGGGCATGGCCGCATCGCTGATCGAACGGGCCGGCGGCAACGCGCGCGACGCGCGGATCGCCAACGACGCCGCCCTTGCCAAGCTGCCGAAGGTGACCGGCGGCAACGGGCAGGTCTATCTTTCGCAGCCGCTCGCCAAGGTCTTCTCGACCGCCGAGGAAGCCGCCAAGAAGGCCGGTGACAGCTTCGTCACCGTCGAACGCCTGCTGCTTGCGCTCGCCATCGAGAAATCCGCCGCGACCGCCGATATCCTGGCCAAGGCCGGTGTGACGCCGGCTGCGCTCAACCAGGTCATCAACGATATCCGCAAGGGCCGCACCGCCGATACGGCGAGCGCGGAGCAGGGCTTCGATTCGCTGAAGAAGTTCGCCCGGGACCTGACGGCCGATGCGCGCGAAGGCCGCCTCGACCCGGTGATCGGCCGCGACGACGAAATCCGCCGCACCATCCAGGTGCTCTCGCGCCGCACGAAGAACAACCCCGTCCTCATCGGCGAGCCCGGCGTCGGCAAGACCGCCATCGCCGAGGGCCTTGCGCTGCGCATCATCAATGGCGACGTGCCGGAAAGCCTGAAGGACAAGAAGCTGATGGCGCTCGACATGGGCGCGCTGATCGCCGGTGCGAAGTATCGCGGCGAGTTCGAGGAACGCCTGAAGGCCGTCCTTGCCGAAGTGCAGGCGGAAGACGGTGAAATCATCCTCTTCATCGACGAGATGCACACGCTGGTCGGTGCCGGCAAGGCGGACGGGGCGATGGATGCCTCGAACCTCCTGAAGCCCGCGCTTGCCCGCGGCGAATTGCACTGCGTCGGTGCGACCACGCTCGATGAGTACCGCAAGCATGTCGAGAAGGACGCGGCCCTTGCCCGCCGGTTCCAGCCGGTCTTCGTGCCCGAGCCGACGGTGGAGGACACGATCTCGATCCTGCGCGGCCTCAAGGAGAAATACGAGCAGCACCACAAGGTCCGGATTTCCGACTCGGCCCTCGTTGCCGCCGCCACGCTCTCCAACCGCTACATCACGGACCGCTTCCTGCCGGACAAGGCCATCGACCTGATGGACGAAGCCGCCTCGCGGCTGCGCATGCAGGTCGATTCCAAGCCGGAAGAGCTCGACGAGCTGGACCGCCGCATCATCCAGATGAAGATCGAGCGCGAGGCCCTGAAGAAGGAGACCGACCGTTCGTCGCAGGATCGCCTCGAAAAGCTCGAGATCGACCTTGCCGCGCTGGAAGAGGAGGCCGCCGCGCTCACCGCGCGCTGGCAGTCGGAAAAGTCCAAGCTCGGCCGCGCCGCGGACCTGAAGCGCCAGCTCGACGAGCTGCGCAACGAGCTTGCCATTGCCCAGCGCAAGGGTGAGTTCCAGCGCGCCGGCGAGCTTGCCTACGGCATCATCCCCAAGCTCGAGAAGGAGCTTGAGGACGCCGAAGGCCGCGATGCGAGCGACGTCGACCCGATGGTGCAGGAGGTGGTGACCGCCGACAACATCGCACAGGTCGTCTCCCGCTGGACCGGCATTCCGGTCGACAAGATGCTGGAAGGCGAGCGCGACAAGCTGCTGAGGATGGAAGACGAGCTCGGCAAGTGGGTCGTCGGCCAGGGCGATGCCGTTCAGGCCGTCTCCCGCGCCGTCCGCCGCTCGCGTGCCGGCCTTCAGGACCCGAACCGGCCGATCGGCTCGTTCATCTTCCTCGGGCCCACGGGCGTGGGCAAGACGGAGCTGACGAAGGCGCTCGCCCGCTTCCTCTTCGACGACGAGACGGCGATCCAGCGCATGGACATGTCGGAATACATGGAGAAGCACTCCGTGGCCCGGCTGATCGGTGCGCCTCCCGGCTATGTCGGCTATGAGGAAGGCGGTGCGCTCACCGAATCCGTCCGCCGCCGGCCCTATCAGGTCGTGCTGTTCGACGAGATCGAGAAGGCGCATCCGGATGTCTTCAACGTGCTCCTGCAGGTGCTCGACGACGGCCGCCTGACCGATGGCCAGGGCCGCACCGTCGATTTCCGCAACACGATGATCATCATGACCTCGAACCTCGGCGCCGAATACCTGACGGCGCTCGGCGAGAACGAGGACAGCGAAAGCGCCCGCGACCAGGTCATGGACGTGGTGAAGAGCTTCTTCCGGCCGGAATTCCTCAACCGGGTGGACGACATCATCCTGTTCCATCGCCTCAGGCGGTCGGAAATGGGTGCGATCGTCGACATCCAGCTGGAACGCCTGCGCGCGTTGCTCGCCGACCGCAAGATCGTCCTCGACCTCGACGAGGAGGCCGTGCACTGGCTGGCCGAGAAGGGGTACGATCCGGTCTACGGTGCGCGTCCCCTGAAGCGGGCGATCCAGAAGCACCTTCAGGACCCGCTGGCCGAGAAGATCCTTGCCGGCGAGATTCCGGACGGCTCGACCGTCAAGGTGACGGCGGGGTCCGACCGGCTGCTGTTCACGGCGCGCAATGGGTCGGTCAGCAAGGCCGCCTGAGATCGGTCATCGGTGAAAAGAATGAAGCGCGGGGCTTTGCTCCGCGCTTTTTTTCGTCAGCGGGTTTCCGCCACCTCGGTCTGGTCCTCGTCATGGCCGAGCAGGTCGTCGATGCGCTTGCGCTCGGTCTCGAACTGGGCGAGGGCCTTGCCCTCCAGCGACTTGCCGCCGGGCAGGCGGATCTTCAGCGCGTCCACCTTGTTGCCGTTGACGATCAGCTCGTAGTGCAGATGCGGGCCGGTCGAAAGGCCGGTCGTGCCGACGAAGCCGATCACCTGGCCCTGGCGCACCTTGGCGCCCGGCTTGACGCCCTTGGCGATGGCGCTCTGGTGGTTGTAGGAGGAGACGTAGCCGTTGGCATGGCGGATCAGCGTCTGGTTGCCGTAGCCGCCCGAATCCCAGCCTGCCTTCTCGACGACCCCGTTGCCGGCCGCGATGATCGGCGTGCCGCGGGGCGCTGCCCAGTCGACGCCGGTATGCATGCGCGAGAAGCCGAGGATGGGGTGGCGCCGCATGCCGAAACCGGAGCGGAAGACGCCGTTCGGAACCGGGTTGCGCAGCAGGAACTGGCGGATGCTCTTGCCGTCCTTGTCGTAGTAGTCGACGGAATCGTCGTCCGGGTTCTGGAAGCGGTAGACGCGGGTTTCCGTGTCGCCGAATTTCGCGTCGAGGAAGAGGATTTCCGAATCGGCCGTCGCCAGGCCGTTCTCGTCAGCCACGGAGAAGAAGGCTTCCAGCGAATCCGTCGGGCGCAACTGCGCCTGGAAATCGACATTGCTGGCGAGGACGCGGATGATCTCCGCCGTCATGTCCTGTCCCATGCCGTAGGAAAGCGCCGCGCGGTAGATGCCGTCATAGACGCGGGGCAGGTCGCGCCCCGCGATGATCGCCGGCCGATCGTCGTCGTCGAAAGCCGTGGCGACGGCATCGAGCGGCGGCGGCTCGGCGCCGCTGACGAAACGGCCATTGTCGTCGATGGCGGCGGTCACGACGTGGCGGCCGCGCGAGTAGACGCTGGCCCGCACGATGCTCGCTTCCTTGCCCTGCTGGGAAATGCAGATGCGCAGCACGTCGCCCTCGGCCAGCTTGCGGCTGCCGAGTTCGCCTTCGAGATAGGTGGAAAGGTCCTCGGCCTGCGCCTTCGTGTATCCGGCGGCGGTCATGATCTGGCCGATATCGGCGGGCCGGCGCACCGGGATCACGTCGTCGGCATATTCGGTGTCGTTCGATGTCGGCGTGTCGAAGGTCGACACGCTCATGTTCTCCTCGACGATGCGCGCGGACAGGCCCTGCAGGAGGTCGAGGTCCGATCCTTCCGAGGCAAAGCGCTGCGGGTCGACATAGTAGAGCGAGGCGACCTGCGTGTCGCCGTCCGTCAGCACCGAGCCGTTGGTGCGCACGTTCTCCTCGACTTCCTCGAGCGACATCTGGTCGGCATAGTCGAGCGTCGCGCCGCCGGTCGGGAAGGCGTCGGTCTGCAGCGCCACTTCCGATTCCACGTCCGAACCGTAGATCGTGCCCATGCGGGAGGCGGCCGGCGTCGTATCCTTGTCGCTCGTCGAGAAGATCGCGAGCGGATCGAACCGCGGATAGTCCTCGCTCGTCGCATGGTTGGCCGCAAGCGCCATCTTCACGTGGGCGAAGGGCTGGCGCCGCACCACTTCCTTCTCGCCGTCATGGATCATGGTGGAAATTTCCATGATCTTCTTGTCGGAGGGTTTGGCGACGACGGCGGGCTCCAGCACCCGTTCGCCGCGCTTGGCCGTCTCGCCCGACTTGCTCGCCGGATTGGAAACGGCAAGCGCCGCGAAGGCTTCGGCCGGAATGGCGAGCTGCTGGCGTCCGTCGAGCGCGGCAAAGAGCGCGACCCCCATCAGGATGGAGGAGGTGATGCCGGTGAGGAACGTGCCGGAGAGCCAGCGAAGGGAGATTTCACGCCGGTCGGGCGCCCTGCGCCCGTCGGCGAGGATCGGCGGTTCGTTGCCGAGGGATCGGATCATGTTCCGGTCGGTCGTCATGCCGATTGCACTTCGCCTGCTTCGCCAATGGGTTTTCAGCGCGGGACCATGCACGCAGGAAGGCCCGCGAGTCAAATCGCGCGTATTTTCTATGGTTCTCTAGAGGCGGGGATTGTGATTTTCTGAGGGCAGCAAGGACCTGTCCGGCGGCTGGCCGGGGGAAAAGGCCGGAAATCCGGGAAATGTCAGGCGGAAATGAAAGCCAAACGCACCCGGCCCGAAGAAAATTCAAAAAAATGTCACATACCCTGTTGACGTGTCGGTTATGGTGGGCTTATAACGCCGCTCATCGACGAGGGCGGTGGCGCTTCTGGCGGCCGCTGAACTCGCTCTGAAGGTTTCTGAAGAAGCTGTTGAGAATTGAGCCGGGCTTT